>Ga0183095_10084_pt2 | contig 530276 bp, 530 predicted proteins | sample BioMet4_FD_130346 | JGI IMG/M metagenome (GOLD analysis project Ga0183095, IMG submission 130346) | Microbial communities from bioreactor (seeded with sewage sludge) at LBNL, California, USA - Biofuel metagenome 4 (v2) (version 3) | ecosystem: Engineered > Bioreactor > Anaerobic > Unclassified ...
ATGAAATGCACCCCTAAAGTTAGACAGTATGATATACTAAAATAACTTTGGGGGTGTTTTTCATGCCAAGAGGGACCCGGTGGCCAGGAGAATTTAAGCAAAAAGTGGTTGAAGACTTGATAAATAGCAAAATGAGTTACCGAGAAACGATGAAAAAATATGGACTCACCGGAAAAATGTCTATTCAGCAATGGGAGCGTATCTACCTTGAAGAAGGGCCAGAGGGACTGTACATAGACAGAAGGGGTCTTAAAAGCACAGGGCGTCCGCGTAAAATGCCGAAGAATACAGAGGAAGATCTCTTAGCCGAAGTTCAAAGGCTTAGAGTGGAGAACGACTACTTAAAAAAATTAAATGCCTTGGTATCGCAGAGGGTACAGCGAGAGAAAAAGCGCAAGTCATAACGGAACTGAGGCAAAAGCATAAATTAGCTGTACTACTCGTTGCGGCCGGTCTTTCGCGGGCCACGTATTACTACCATCTTAAGAGACTATCAATCCCGGATAAATATACTGACGTCAAGCAAATGATTCTTTCAATCTACGCTGAAAATAAACAGCGCGTGGGTTATCGCCGTATTACACTGGAATTGAAGAACAAGAGTATTCGTATCAATCACAAGACGGTACAAAAACTAATGAGACATCTTGGTCTGTTCTGCCGGGTACGGATGAAAAAATACCACTCATATCGCGGAGAGGTAGGAAACGTTGCTCCGAACCTTTTAGAACGTAACTTTGAAGCAGATATACCAAATCAGAAATGGGTCACTGACATTACAGAATTTTCGATGTTCGGACAAAAACTATATTTGTCTCCAATTATGGATTTATATAGCCGCGACATCGTTAGCTATACTATCAGCAACCATCCTCGTTTCTCTCTGGTAACAGATATGCTGGAGCAGGCATTTCAAAAAATACCTTCCAATTCACACTTAATTCTACACTCCGATCAGGGATGGCATTACCAAATGAAGGCATATCAGCAAATGTTAAAAGCAAAAGGAATTCGGCAGAGTATGAGCCGTAAAGGAAACTGCCTTGATAACGCTGTCATTGAAAACTTCTTCGGAACCTTGAAATGCGAACTGCTCTATTTGCAGCACTTTGTTTCTATGGAGCATTTTAAGCGGGAGCTTATTGAATATCTTAACTACTACAACAATCGGCGTATCAAGGCAAAACTAAAGGGTCTGAGCCCTGTTCAGTACAGGTTTCAAGCCCTTCGATCTGCCTAATTCCATTTTTGTCTAACTTTTTGGGGTCATTTCAGTATTGTTATCCCAATTCTTTTACCCTAATAAATAAGTTGAATATCACAAATCAGGCAATTCTGAATGAAGCGGAAAGGAAAATCACAGCTATACGAATTTTTGACGCTGGGAAAAAGCCGATAAAAGGCTTCTTTGACCTTAAACATCTGCAGGCCATTCACAGGTTCCTGTTTCGTGATATTTATCCTTGGGCCGGGCAGCTGCGCACGGTGAACATCGCAAAGGGAAATCAGTTTTGTAATTGTATGTACATTGAAGCCGGTTCAAAACCTGTCTTTGACAAATTAAAACAGGATGAATATCTGATCGGAACGCCTTCCAATGCGATCAGCGAGAAGCTGGCCTATTATTTGGGAGAAATCAACGTCATTCATCCATTTCGGGAAGGTAATGGGCGAACGCAGAGAGTGTTTATAGAAAGCCTTGCGCGGATAGCAGGATATCAAGTGGATTTTACGAATGTGTCCGGCCGCGAAATGATAGAGGCAAGCGCTACAGCTTTTGACTGTGATTATCGTAAAATGACAGATATATTTCAAAGGATTACATCCCCCATATCCTCTATGGAGCAGGAAGAATATATTCGGCTTGTGATGCCAAAAGGAGGATCATTATTAAAGATTTATCAGGAATTAAGTGAAAATCAACAGGAGTCGGAAGATCAGGAAATCACATTAGAATAACACTTTTAGAACCATCGGATATCGAATATCCGGTGGTTTTTTGTATGTCCAGCAGGGGATAAAAATCTATTATTTTTTCTCTGCTTTAGGCGCGTCGGGCCGACTCAGATCATCTTTCACATACTCCATTATATCTCCGGGTTGACAGTCTAAAACTTCACACAAGATCGCTATAGTTTCAGTACTGACAGGCTCGTTATTTCTCAGATTTTGTAGCGTAGCTTGACCCATAATTTTCTCTTTTCTTATCCTGTATGTTGAAAGACCCTTTTTCTTCATTACCATGAATAATTTATCAAACTTAATAGGCATTTACTCAGCTCCTTTTTCTAAAATAGTATAACTGAAATCATACACAAAAAACAGTGCATTACTGTACAAATATATTCCCTATTATTTGTGTATATTTCATCTTGATTATGCACTATAATTAGTGTATAATCATAATTACAGTAAGGAGAGTGGCGGTCAAGAATGACGGGTATAACGATGGTGCAAACGAGAAGGGTACGGAGAGGTACAAGGACACAATACATCACGTTTAATGAAAATATGGCGAGAACGTTTTTTATTGAGAGAAGCAACAAAGTTGTTAATGAATCAAAGGTTACAGAATTTGAAAACGACGGATATCTGACAAGAGAATATCTGGAAGCACAAGGATTCAAGTTTTTGCATGACTAAATAATCACACGCCGAGCCGAGCGGCTAATTTCGGCAAAGAGGCAGGAGGACACGAAAATGATGATTCAGGAGTTTGAAAGCCGCACAGGTTTCTACCCCAGCCAAGGCCTTTACAGCTTCATTGAAGCTGCTTACATGGAAAGCAATCTTGATAAAGACGCTTTCTGCAATGCCTACAAGCAGAATGAAAATGGAATGGCCGATGCTATCGCGCGGAAAACCAGCATCGCAAAAATGATTGCATCAGATAAGGCCGAGAAGGAAAACGTGGAGAAGATTTCCGGACTTGAGAAAGAGGTCGAAAGGCTCAAGGCACAGCTTAACAGAGAGCAGGAATGGAAAATTTACGACGGCGACCGTAATGTAAAGCAGGACGATTACGAAAGGCTTGCAAGTAGCGTACCGAATGCTGCGTACTATATGACGGATGAAGAAGCCAAGGACTGGATTTGCAGCGAGTTCGACTTTGACCGGGATAAAATCATTATCCTCCATGAAATCGACGAATACGAAATCAACCGGCACCGCCAACTCCGAAAAACCGGCCGGAAGATCGACCGCCGCCCCGTATACTGTGCGACAGATTATCACTACATCCGTTTCAATACTTCCCGCTGGTATTACGAGGTCTGGAACGATACCCTATGCCCGTTCTACGATTAACCACCGATGCCCGCCCCGGAGGTCACGAGGGCAGAAAGGATAAGAATAATGAAAACCATCAAAATTTTCGACGGCATCAAAGTTACCACCGACGACAATGTTATAAAGTACCCAGACATGACTGCCTTCGACGAGGCAGTCAGCTGCACAGAAGAACAGCGCGACGATATCATTCGGGGTCTTCTGATGAACGGAGGGATGGTAGATCTGTCTAAGTTTACTACCCCACCACAACGCTTAATTCTCGACCTCTATAGCGATTAACCACACAGCCTGACCTACCTGGCTTACGGGGAGGAAGGGATTAGAATGAAATATTTATCCAATCCGAAAATTTCAAATCCGCTCACTCAAGAGCTCTTATCTGCAAAAGTTGATAGTAATTCAGAGAAATTATCAAGCTGTCTGCATTATCCCAAAGCGAATTCACTTGAAATTCTTGAAGCTATATGCGAAAGTAATAGATTACACAACCAAAATTGAAAGAAATTCAATGGTGCGATCCACACACTTGATGGAAAAACAAAGGCTGTGCTACCGGCCAGACGGGCGCAGAAAGGTTGTTGGAAAAATGAGAATTACGGGGTACGAGGTTAAGGTAAACGACCAGCATATTGGACAAACACCCATCAAAAAACAAGCTATTCATGCGGCTGAAGACTATGCTTTTCATAATCAGATTGCCGTTTCTGTAATTGCTTCCATAGATGACGGGAGCATCAGAGAAATCAAAGTCAACCCGGACGGCAGCATTGACAGACTTTGGGAGAAAAATGGAACCGCCATCTTCCCCGGCTGCACTTACATCAACCACAATGGCGGCGATTACCTCTGCATATCGATTCCTGATGAAAAATCCGCTGTCATGGAGCGAGTGAAAGATAAGTGGACGCTCGTTGCTCACGGTATAAAAATGTATGGAGATGGAACCATCGAATGGGACTATTCAACCGGAGGGCATTGGACCCGATAAACTGACAAGGCTGTGCTACCGGCCAGACGGGCGGAAAGGATGGTGAATCATGATTAGGCGAACGCTTAAGAACATGGAAAGGGCAACCCGAATGATTGCGAATAAGGGGTACGAATGGAATGAAGCCAATGAAATGGCAATAAATTGTTTTGACTTATCGGAGTATTCCGGGATATCTGTTGAATTCTACATTGCGAAAATAATAGAAGCCACCCGGTAATAGTACACCGAGCGATTACAAAGCAATCTGCTAAATTCTTTCAATACTGACCACCGGACATCGAAAATCCGGTGGTTTTTTCTGTCCAACAGGGGATAGAAATCTATTATTTTTTCTCTGCTTTAGGCGCGCCGGGCCGTCCGGACGAACACATCTTTTATTCAGAAAGAAGAGGTATTTTATCATGAAAACAATCACCGTGAAGCTCAAAATCGATCCGCATAAATTTGACGCTGCGCAGCAGTTTATGGATGAAAAAGGTCTGGATATCAGTACAGAATTGAGCAAGGCCGTGGAGAATTTTTACAAAAAATATGTACCGTCTGCGGTTCGAAAATACATCGAAAAGGCGACTTCTTCCACCCATGCACACGCCGCGAAGCCCCTTCCCTCTGCCCCCGAAATGCCGTCAGAATCCGGTTCTGAAGAACCGAATTCTGTGCTAGATTGTTCTGATTTTGGCTCTGGCGGCTCCTGTGATGCCTAAATCGCTGATTTTTGGCTCTGCAATGCGGTTTTTCGGCGTTCTCCCCAAGGGATTTCATAGGAGAGAAAACTAGTCGAGTTACTTTGCAGGATAAAGGAGTACACGCACAAGGCGTGTACTCCGGTACGCAACGCCCAGCGGTGCTGGGCGTAGAACGAGTTGAAGCGTACATGTAAATTTTTCCTTGTGCATGTACATTGTTAATTACTTAGCTAGAATACAACCACAAAACAGGCTATATTGCTTTATCTTAGCGTACATGCATTTTTACATGTACGTTTTTTTAGAAAGAGGATGGATTTTTAATGAAGAAATCAGCAAACACAAAAATACTTGAAGATATCTCTATTAATGGAAATGAAAAGCTTTTACTCTCGATTTATATAAAAAAACAATGCATTCTTGAAGCAGATAGTTTAAAAAGTTTAACCGGTAGTGTCTCGAGAAATGATGTTATTGAAAAAGCTCTCGATTTCTTCTTTGCTTATACCACTTCACAAATCAGTCAGGATTATTTATGCGGTGTATTCGGTGCGAAAATGGAAGGGCTTGTTGGAAATCTGGCATCCAGAATTTCAAAAAGCAATTTTCGAAATGCGGTTGAAAGCGATATGACCAACCGTATGCTGTCAACTGTTTTTGAAATTGATCGAAATAAATATGATAAACTTCGTGCAAAAGCAATTCAGGATGTAAAACGCACCAACGGCTCCATTGATATTTTGGAAGCTATAAACGAAGCGGAGGAAGATTAATGCAAAGACAAGCCTTTTAATCTGTTCAGAAAGCCACAAAAATAGTTTAAATTTTAGGAGAAGAATTTTACACAAATGATTTACTAAATTATAAGCTCATATCGTCGCTTTTTCGGTGTTCTTTTAAATCTTTTTGCATTTTATAAAGATATTTTTCAAAAATCACATGAAACACGTAATAAAATGTAATCCTACTGGTCAAATCCATATCGTCATAGTAGATTTTATTATCCATAGTGTAGATAGCATAGTCTGCCAGTTTGGAAAGCGTGTTCTTTGACAAACCCGTTAGTGTAACAATTACGGAACCACGGCTTTTTGCAATTGTTACCGCTTCAATGGAAACTTTAGTTTCCCCACTGACACTGACGGCAAAAACTAAGTCTTTATTTGTTAACTTTTTTGCACAGTATTGCATTACATGCCTTTCATTAAACACCTCAGTTTTTTTCCCCAAAATTTTCAGCTTTTCGTTCATCTCATCACAGGGAAATTTGGAAAGACCGGATGAAAAAAATGCTATGGTTTCGGATGTACTGATTTTATCTACAATTTGTTCAATCATGTTATCATTGAGAAGCTCTTTTGTTTTTATGATCTGTTCATCCAATGAAGTTTGTTCAACAAGAGACTGGCTTTGCTGCAAAGTTAGTAGAAAAGAATTTTTAAGTTCCATGTATCCTCGAAATCCCAGCTTTTGCGATAGCCTGACAATCGTATTTGGCGCTACATAATATCGTTCGGCTATTTTTTTAACGGTAACCTTTTCAATCAGCTCTTTTTGCGAAATGATATATCTCAGAATTTTTTCTTCCAGTTCATTTAAGCTGTTTTCGTTGGCTTTTAAGTGATCGTAAAAATTCATGGATCCAATCCCTCTTTTTCCGAATCAAATTTAATGTCCAATGTCTGCTCAAGTTAAAATAGAATTATATATAAAAAGATAAGGAAGTATGCTGCTTACTATTATACATAAAAATTCTGGTCTGTACATGCATTTGTGTTATAAATTACAATTTTGTGTCGAAGTTGGATTTGTGTATTGCTCAACCAAAGAACAGTTCTGATATTGAATTCTCTCATTATTGGATTTTATAATAGGTTATGAAAATTGTAGTAATCGAAAGGAATTGTAAAAAATGAAAAGAAAAAACAATATTGTGATTGTCGGAGGTGGATCAACATGGTGTCCTGGAATTCTGAAAGCTCTGACCAAACACTTGGACATTTTCCCTCTCAATCGAGTTATGATGTACGACATTAATGGGGAAAGGCAGGAACCTATTGGCGAATTCGGGAAGATTCTATTCAGGGAGGAGGCACCAAACGTTGTTTTTGATTATACTACAGACAAAAAAAAGGCATATTCCGATGTAGATTTTGTCCTTTGCCAAATGAGAACAGGCGGGTATGAAATGCGGGAGAAGGATGAAAAAATACCCTTGTCAATGGGGATTATTGGTCAGGAAACTGTTGGCCCCGGAGGTTTTGCTTATGGGCTGCGTTCAATGAGAGATATGACAGAAATGGTCAATGACATACGTCAGTACAGTCCGGACGCGTGGATTATAAATTACACGAATCCTGCAGCACTTGTCGCTTATGGACTTAAGAGAATTTTCCCTGACGAAAAGAAAATTTTAAATATCTGTGACCAACCGGTAAATCTTTTACGTTCATACGGTAGGCTTCTGAACCGAGATCCCAGCAAGTTTGAACCGGTCTATTTTGGACTAAATCATTTTGGCTGGTTCACGCATATTTACGATGAAAATGGTGTGGACTTGGTGCCTCAAATTAAAGAGTACACCAAAAGGTTGGGATTCAAACCGGCCGATGCGGAGCAACGGGATCAGTCATGGCTTGATACCTACGCTATGGTGGCCGATATGCTAAATGATTTTCCGGACTATCTTCCTAACACCTACTTACAGTATTATTTATATCCCGATTACAAACTGTCAAAGCTGGATCCGAACTATACAAGATCAAATGAAGTAATTGACGGACGTGAAAAAAGGGTCTTTGAGGAATGCAGGCGTGTCGTTAAAGTTGGTACGGCAAAAAATTCTTCTGTCGTTCAAAATGACGCGCATGGTGATATGATTGTTGAAGTTTCCTCTGCAATTTACTTGAATTCCAGAAAAACGTTTATCGTTATGGTAACCAACAACGGAATCATAGAAAACATACCCGATGATGCAATGGTAGAAGTAGCAGCAAGCGTTGGGGCGAATGGCCCGCAGCCCTATTCCGTCGGGAAGATAAGTACATTTTACAAAGCTTTGATTGAAAATCAGTATGCTTACGAACGCCTGACAATCGAATCATATCTGGAGCACTCCTACACCAAAGCGTTGGAAGCGCTGACATTGAACAGACTGGTTGGAGATGCAAAAAAAGCAAGAAAAGTACTTGATGCATTAATTGAAGCAAATCACAAATTTTGGCCGGAAATGAAATGAAGGTATATCTAAAAACAAAATAATATCAGGCATTCACCCTTGTTCTCGGGACAAGCTGGGAATGTATTTCAGAAAGCATATCAGCAAGGATACTATGTATGCTTTATAAAAATTGGGAGGTTTAGTACATGAAAAAAGACAAAGTAATCGAAAAATTTCAGCGGCTTGGAAAGGTCCTGATGGCTCCAGTCCTAATTTTGCCGATTGCCGGCATTTTGGTTGGGATTGGCAATGCATTTATGAACCCAAATGTGATTAAGGTTTTACCGGCGTTGAACAATCCATTTTTCAGTATGGTTTTTGCAATTCTAAAGGGAGCCGGCAATGTAGTTATGGGAAATATTTCTGTGATTTTTGCCATTTGTGTTGCTTACGGCTTTGCAAAGTCCGAAAAGGCAACAGCCGCACTGTCCGGTTTCCTCGGCTATATGACTATGAATTCCGTTATGGGCATTTTTTTGACAAAAATCGGAGTAATTGATCCGAAGAATTTAACCACCGGACAAAGTGTTATTCTAGGGGTCAGCACACTGGACACAGGTGTAATCGGCGGCTTGCTTATCGGCTTATGCGTCAGCTATCTACACAACAAATATTACAAAATTGAACTGCCTGCCGTATTGTCTGTTTTTAACGGTACCCGGTTTATACCTGCTGTCACCATCGTTGCATCAAGTTTGCTGGGTATTGTCCTGTCTTTTGTATTTCCACCCATTCAGCATGGACTGTCAATGGCATCTGAATTTATCCGCAACACTGGTACATTAGGATCTTTTGTATATGGAATATCAGAACGGTTATTACTGCCTTTTGGGCTACACCATTTTATCTATCTGCCGTTCTTTTTTACTTCACTTGGCGGAACTATGAATATTGGTGGGACAAATATTTCGGGAGCAATCAATATTTACAATGCTATTCTGAATACTCCCGGTGAACCATTCAATATTGCCGTAAGCCGCTTTGTGATGAACGGGAAAGTAATCTTTGCCATGTTTGGGCTCCCGGGTGCTGCGCTGGCTTTCTATAAGACGGCACTGCCGGAAAACAAAAAGAAAATCGGTTCCCTCATGATCGCAGCGATTATTCCATGTTTTATCATGGGAATCACAGAACCGCTTGAATATGCTTTCCTGTTTGTAGCGCCTGTTCTATTTGGACTTCATGCGATTTTATGCGGCGCGGCATATGCCATTGCCTATCTGCTCAACTTTAATGTCGCTGGTTCCACCACTTTTGGCGGCCCGCTGCTTTCATTTATTTTTAACGGTATTTTGGGCGCAGATAAAGGCTCTAATTATTACTGGCTGCTAATTATTGGTCCAATTTATTTTCTTGTTTATTATTTTTCTTTTAAATTTATTATTTTAAAGAAAGATTTAAAAACTCCAGGCAGGGTACCACTGGACGATGTGGATGAACAGAAGATACAGGACAAACACTGTAAAGTTGGAAATCTGATTCCTGGTATTATTGAAGCGGTTGGCGGAAAAGACAATATTGTAAAAGTGGATGCTTGCTTCACAAGGTTACGCCTTCAGCTAAAAGATGTAACGCTCGTACAGGCAGATTCAGTTTTTACAGACGAACTGGGAGCAAGCGGTGTTGTAAAAGTTAACCAAGGGATACAGATTATCTATGGAAATAAAGCCTCTGTTTATAAAACGGAATTGCGGGAACTGTTGGAATTGGAGTGAAATAATGAAAACATTTAAATATACAGTGAGGGATTCTGCCGGTCTCCACGCTCGGCCAGCGGGTTTTCTTGTCAAATGTACTCAAAGATTTTCTTCTTCGGTAAAGATAATAAAGGACGAAAAATCCGCGGATGCAAAACGACTCTTCGCCGTATTGGGGCTAAGCATTAAACAAAATGACATTATTACGTTTACCGTGGAAGGGGCCAGCGAAGAAGTGGACTGTGCAACACTGCAAGCATTTTGTGAGAAAAATATTTAGCTGAGGACAAAATGACTATAATTAAGTCTGAAGTAATCAGGCATTCGGAAAAAAATTCATGGAAAATCCACAACCGTTATGATATGATTGTTTTAGGCATTGGAGTAATGTATTTTGTTTTGCTGTCATCTGTACTGGAACCGAAATGGGTTGCCCGGAAAGACAACTGTATGCGCAGAATCTTCAATATATAAGGAATGGCGTACAAAATGAGACTTTTTAATAAAAAGAGGAACAAAAATTTAATTGCAGCACCACAAACAGGAACAGTCATTTCCGTTACTGAAACTCCAGATCCAGTGTTTTCCAGGAAAATTCTCGGAGACGGCGTGGCTATCCTTCCAGAAAGTGACCAAGTAGTATCTCCCGTCAACGGTACGGTAATCCAATTATCCGATACACATCATGCGTTGGGAATACGAAGTGATGATGGGCTTGAAATCCTGCTTCATTTGGGGATTGACACTGTTAAATTAAATGGAAGTGGCTTTACCTGTTATGCAGTAGAAGGGCAACATGTTCAAGCGGGAGAAAAATTGATGGACATGGATTGTACCTATATTGCCGCACAGGGATATGACACCACTTCCTTCTGCATCATTACAAATTCAGATGCACTAGAAACTTTTTCAATTCAGTTGGGAACGGCAGTTATGGGGGAATCGCCGGTTATTCTTTATTGTAAAAAATAGCAATATTACTTTTCAGCTCAAAGAAAGGCTATGCAATAATTGAGAGACCAATTCTCACAAAGAAACACCACTTGAATTTCAAGTGGTGTTTTGTCTATGATTTGGGCATCTTGCAAATTTTTACACGATGCTTTTTATTTTCTTATAAAGAAGGTGTTTTTTATGCCCGGAGCAAGAATCGTCTTAAACTCTCGCTACTTTCACATTGCCCGAGCCGGTGAAAAAGCGGATGGAAAACATGCCATGACAAAGGATGCCGCCATGGGCCTTGTCAATTATGTTGGAACTCGGGAAAGTGTGGAACTGAATGTAAATCAGATTTCCATGAACGGCGAAGAAATTACCGCCTTAAACCTTGATCCGCTGAAGCTCAGTGCCGAGGTTGCCGCGCGGCCCGCAACCAGCAAACAAATGAAAACCATAGCGGATCTCTTGTGGGAAATACCGGAAGCAAAAAAGTGTCTGGAATATCAGGACTTTAGAGCAAACCCGACGATCGGAAATGCGTCGGAACTTATTTCATACGCTGCGGAAATAGGGTTAGGGTTTGCCGTTGATCTTGGGAAAGCAAAAAATCTGATTGAATATGTCGGGAAGCGTCCCGGAGTTGACCGTGTTGGAGAACACGGCCTTTTTTCTTCTGAGCCGAATGTGGATATCCGGAAAGCCCAGGAGGAAATCGCAAGCTGCAAGGGAAATATCTGGACGCACGTTATCTCCCTGCGGCGGGAAGATGCCGATGCGCTGGGATACGACCATCAAAAGCCATGGCGCGATTTGGTTTTGCAAAAGATTGATGTCATTGCGAAAGCATCCAATATTCCCGTATCCAAGCTTCACTGGTACGCGGGGATGCACAACACAACCCATCATCCTCACATCCACCTTTTTGTATTTACCGATGATCCGAAAGTCGGACACTTGAACGTGTCTGGCATTAACAAGATGAAGGCCGCTTTTTCAGAGGTGATTTTCGCCGATGAAAGGCGGCATATTTATGAGCATAAGACGGTGATCCGTGACAGTCTGAAACAGAAAATCGACGATATTTTATCGGATATCCAGAACGGATCCGCTGATCAGCTGAACAGGAAGCAAATAGACCTTCTTTCCGAAAAACTTCTTCATTTGGGGGAGCAGCTGAAGGACAGACCAGGAAATCCGCAGTACGGCCGGATTAAAGATCCTGGTATCCGGAGAGAAGTAAAAGACATCATGTCCGGGCTTGCGGAAGCTCCGGCAATCCGGCAGCTTTATGCACTTTACTGTGAAGATCACAAGGGCCTGCAGAGGATGTACCGGAACGACCCGAAGGATATCGGCCCGATTATTAAGAACCGCGAGTTTGACAGCATTAAGAATAAGATTATCCGCGCGGCGGTAACTCTTTATAAAAATGCTCCCGAACTGGACGGAACTTTGATTACAATAACAGATCCAAACGATCTGCTGGTTACCGATGAGAACCAGCAAAAACCCATGACGGGTACGGAAGATTCCCTTTCTGATGAAGAATCCCTTTTTCTGTCTGCTCCGGATGAGCGACTCGACTGGATGCCGCCCCAGGACGAAGAAAATCCTTTTGAACCGGATTTCGTATCAGCTCCCCGGATTTTCGATGACGGCAATGATAAAGATTCGGAAAGAAAAAAATTCTCCAATAGGAAAGAGGATAATTTTGAAGACTGTTTCGATAAAGCGATGAATGGCGATATAGAGGCAAAATATCAGCTTGCAAGAAAATACTTCTACGGGAATGGTGTGGAAAGGGATTACGACCAGGCGCAAATGTGGTATGGCCTTGCAGCTGCGGCCGGACATTCCTTTGCGAAATACGAGTTGGGGAAAATGTATCTCTACGGCATCGGTATTGAAAAGAATCAGGAATTAGGTACGGAATACTGTCTGGACGCATACTGGAATTTCCGGGCCTCGGTTGAAAAAAGCTATGGTTTTGATGTGGGACGTTCTGTGGATGACGGTACGGCAGAAAAGGAAGGATTCACAGGAATAAAGAACGCCGCTTATCTGATGTATACTTTGGGCCGGATGGAATATGCCGGCGAAGGGATTCCCCGGAATTACAGAAAAGCATATCAATGGTTTCGGCTTTCCGCTGATGGAGGGCATGTCCATTCCAATTACCGGTTGGGAAAGATGCATTACTCCGGAGAAGGCATCCGGCAAGATTATGCGATGGCTGAATCTTATTACAGAGCGGCAGCAAACGGCAAAGATAAATACGCTTACTTTGCGCTGGGGAAAATGTTTGATACCGGAATCGGAGCCGAACAAAATTACCAAGTTGCGGCTGAGTGGTACACAAAAGCTTCCATGGAGAATGTTCCCTATGCCGATTACAGGCTCGCTCAGATGTATGGCAGCGGGCAGGGCGTCGAAAAGGATGAAGAGCTGGCCAGAGCATTGTATCAAAAGGCGCTGACTGAGTTTGTCGAGCAGGATAAGCAACAGCCGGACGCTGACACCGAATTCCGCGTGGCCAACATGTACCTGAAAGGGCTGGGTGTGGAAGCAAACCCGGAGGTAGGCTTAAAGTGGCTGGAACTTTGCTGTGAAAAGAAAAATCCCCGGGCGCAATATCAGTTGGCCGGAATGTACCAGAAAGAAAACGGCGTCCCACAGGACGAAATAAAAGCGCAAAACTTGTACAATGAAGCACTGGCGGGATTTTTGGAACAGGAAAAGGAAACGCCAGCAGCTTATGTCGAATACCAAATTGCAGGCATGTACAAGCACGGCAATGGAACGGAGCAGGATAATGATGCAGCTTTTCAATGGTACGTGGAAGCCGCAGAAAAGGGACATCCTCACGCGGCCTACTGTGCCGCTCATGCCTGCTATGAGGGAACCGGCACGGAGCAGAGCTATCCGGATGCCGTAAAGTGGTATCGAAAAGCCGCCAATGGCGGGGACGCCTATGCAATGTATGCGCTGGGGAAAATGTACCGGGACGGTATTGGTGTGGAATTGAATAACGAAAGGGCTTATCAATACTTTTTGGCGGCGGCAAAGCTGGAGCATGAATTTGCTCAGTTTGCGGCCGCCAAAGCTTTGTTATCCGGTATTGGCGTGAAAAAGAATGTACAGGGCGCTGTCTATTGGTTCCGGAAATGCGCCGAGAAAGGAAACCTGTATGCTTTTTACCAATTAGGAAGAATTTATTCTGAGGAGGACATGCTGGATGAAAAGAAGGCACGTCTGTACTACGCTTTGGCTCTGACCGGTTTTATAGAGCAGGAGAAAGAAAAAGAAAATGCTCAAACGGAGTATCGCATCGCTTCTATGCTTCTTTATGGTTTGGGGACTGAAAAAGATGTTGAATCGGCTGTCAAGTGGTTTTCTAAGAGCACAAAACAGAACAATCCCTATGCCGCATACAAGCTGGGAGAAATTTTCTCCGACGAAAATCAGCCTTGCTATGATCAGACAAAGGCAAGCCGGTTTTACCGGCAGGCCTTTGACGGCTTCTTGAACCAAGAGCAGGAAGAAGCAGACGCGCAGCTGGAATATCGTATCGCAAGCATGTATCTGGAGGGAAAAGGGACGAAAAAAGACGTGAAAGCGGCTGTGCAGTGGCTCACTCTGAGTGCTGAAAAGGAAAACAATTATGCTGCGTATCAGCTGGGCGAAATCTTCTCTGACGAAAGTCAGTCTTGCCGGGATATGGAAAAGGCAAACAAATTTTACCGGCAGGCCCTCAACGGTTTTCTGGAGCAGGAGGAGGAAGAAGCGGACGCGCAGCTGGAATACCGCATCGCCAATATGTATCTAGCCGGAAAAGGGACAAAAAAAGACGTGGAAGCGGCGGTGCGGTGGTTCACTCTGAGTGCTGAAAAGGAAAACAATTATGCCGCGTATCAGCTGGGCGAAATCTTCTCTGATGAAAAGCTGCCTTGCCGGGATACGGAAAAGGCAAACAATTTTTACCGGCAGGCCCTAAACGGTTTTCTGGAGCAGGGAGATGAAGAAGCGGACGCGCAGTTGGAATACCGTATCGCAAACATGTATCTGGACGGGAAGGGTGTTGAAAAGAATGTGGCGGCGGCGGTCAGATGGTTTTCCAAGAGCGCCGACAAAAATAACTTTTATTCCGCATATCAACTGGGGGAATTGCTTGCCGACAAAGAGCTTCCTAAAGATACGGAGAAATTAAAAGGGCTTTATTCTAGCTTGTCAGGTCTGTCAGAAGAAAGCAGAAAAACAATATCATCCATGGATAAATATCAGCTGATCAATGCGCTGCGTTTTTGTTCAAATACTTATTACACCAAGGCTTTGACTGGTTATATCGAATCCGAAGTTAAAAATCCGGATGATAAGCTCGAATATAAAATTGCTCAAATGTATTATTCCGGAAAAGGAACTGTAAAAAACGACCCTGAAGCATTTCGATGGTTTTCTCTGAGCGCCTCAAAGGGGAACGCATACGCACAATTTCAGGTTGCACGCATGTTGGAAAAAGGAGAAGGTATTGCTGCCAATAAGCGGCAAGCTCAGCTGATCTATACCTCCGCTCTTGCCGGCTTTCTGAAAATCCTGCAGGAAAAGCCTGACGCGGGTCTGCTTTATAAAGTCGGGATGATGTATGAAGCCGGACTGGGAACAAAACGCGACCTCTCTACCGCCAAACAGTATTACGTGGAAGCGGCGGCCGAGGGCAATATTCATGCGCAGCTCCGTCTGAATCAGATTCAAGCATATCAAAATCAAGTGGCGGTCAGCGCAGTTATGGGACTGTTTAACGCTTTTGCGTACAGTCTGGGCGATAACATCAAGGACAGCACGACATGCAAGTACAGGCATGACCATAAACTCGTGCAAAAACAAAAGGCTCTTAAAGAAACTCACGGACATCAATATGACGATCAGGAAGAAATGATGTAAGGGGGGATTCATTTGTCAAAATTCATTCCGTTTACGGAAAAAGAAATCTATGTGGCCGCGCATACGGAGATCAAGAGCATCCTGGACGCGAAGGGAGAAAAGTCCGAGCGGAGCGGCACAGAATGGATGTGGGCGGCAAACCACAGCGTAAAGTTTCGCGGACACATTTTCTATGACCATTCCACCGGCGACAAAGGGACCGCGATTGATTTTCTCTGTACCTTTTTCAATATGCGGTTTCAGGATGCTGTTTGTACGCTGAACTGTAGGGATTATAACGGAATAGAGTTTGAGAGATCCACGCTGAAAAAGGAAAGAGAACGGCGCCCGTTCGTGCTGCCGGGTAAGAGTCGCAATATGAAACGTGTTTATGCCTACCTGATGCAGGAACGCTGCATTGATTCCGAAGTCATTTCCTTCTTTGTACATAACCGCAGCCTCTATGAGAGCGCCAACACGCATAACGCTGTCTTTGTCGGATACGATTCCACCGGTAAGGCAAGGGCGGCACACCAGAAAGGAACGCTCACTGAAAAACCGTACAGGGGCGATGTAGATGGTTCTGAAAAAGATTTTTTCTTCAATTATCATGGAGGATCAGAGCGGCTCTATGTCTTTGAAGCGCCCATAGACATGCTGTCCTTTATTACTTTGCACAAAGAAAAAGGATGGCAGAACCACAATTACCTTGCATTGGGCTGTACAGCATCCCCCGCCCTGCTCCGTTTCTTATCAGAATATCCGAACGTCCATCAAGTCGTTTTATGTCTGGACAATGACGAGGCCGGCGTTAAAGCCGACCCAATCATTCAGGAAACGCTGCAAAGGCTTTCCGAAGGAATGTATGTCGAAGATCTGTCGGATGAGATACGGGAGCAGCTGCGGCGGCTTTATGAGATTAGCATTTTAAAATCAGTTAAAAAAGACTGGAACGACGATTTGAAAAACAGGAAATAGACATAAGCTTATTCACAATTTGGTAAAATTTAGTTGTATTAGACGAAAAATGAAAGTATAATGGAGGAAAAGAATATGCTGGTCGAAAATTATAATCTGTTAATCCGACAGTTCTTGCTACATCAGATTATAGCGAATGGGAAGTTCGGCCAGCAGCAGGTTTTAGCAATTATCCTGCTAACAAAAGTCAAGTACTTTTTTACTATTTCGCGTTTGTAAAAATGGGTATGAAAAATAAGACCTGTTTCCAAGCCTGAAAAAATCATTTGATTTAGGCCACTTACTGATATACTTCTGTTACCCTCGCGTAATAGATATGCAGAAACTTGTTGAGTCCAGCTATCTTGGCAACCTTAAGTGGTTTACCCTCAGATTCTTTTTTCAAGATGAAATCATAGACAGCCGAGTCTTGTTTTGGCTTTACTGTTTTCAAGCATTTCATGATTTCATAACCGGTCTTTCTTAAAGATGCTGATCCTCGTTTTGAAATACTTCGTTTACTTGCAATATAGTTACCGGATTGAAATGGAGGCGCATCAAGTCCAGCGTAGGCAACTAGAGCCTTAGCACTGTGAAATCTCGTTACATTACCTATCTCTGCGATAATTCTGGGAGCAAGTATCTCGCCCACACCAGGCATAGCAAGGACAACCCCATACTCTCTTAACGAACTTGCCAATTCTTTCATTCGTGATAGAATATGAGCAAGAGTTGTATCAATATGGTACAAAGACTCTACAGCTTCTTCAAGTAGCATTTTGGTTGATGGACTTGAGGCAGCTAACGTTGGGATACCATCCGATGCAAGGGCGTAAATCTGTTTTGCCTTGCGTTCACTGGACTGGTATCCTTTTTTCTTTGTCCAACCATTATAACTTCTCACAAATGCACCTTCGCTCATCTTCGTGATATTGTCATAATGCCAATATTTTCTTACAAAGTCGCAAAGCTTATCACGATCCGGATTTTTGGAGTAGTTCCAAAGCATCGTTTTTATACCCGGCATGGTCCTATCCAGTAAAATAGTCAAGGATTGCTTTGCACGCACTCTGAGAACTATGTAATTATTGTATTGATGGTTGAGCAGCTTGAGTTCTTCATATATTTCGCTACCCGATACATAGTTAGAAAGGGAGTTCCAATTATCAAGGCCATATTTCGCGATTTTTATTGAGTCTAAGGCATCTGTTTTTTCCTTTCTAAGGGTTAAATTGGCATACTTGTGCATCATCAGAGGGTTAATTACCGATACAAAAACGCCGTGTTTCTTTAAGTAATTGAGAATTGGTAGATGATATGAACCGGTTGACTCCATCACTGCTCTTACATCTTCTTTTGACGAAGAAATCAGATCTACTAGATGCGACAGATCTCGCTCGGTATGGGATATTTCAAAGGGCTTATACAACACCTCACCATAGCCGGTTAAAAAGCATACCGTACTTTTTTCTTTTGAAACGTCTACACCAACGCTTACCATATAGACCTCCTACAGCATAATGCAACTGTATCCATCCTTGCTTATTAACACTCATATAGGTTAGTTACACGAAAGCTCTGAAGAGTTTCAACCTGCTGAATCGAATGCTTATAACAAGAGGATGGCTGACTGATAAATGCTCGGATGCGTAATCCATACGAAGTTACGTCAGACCATTGCTCCTCTCATTATAATAAAAATAAGCACAAGCTTCTAACCATTGCAATCTGATCAGATTCTTGTGCTTTTATAGTACCTATACGAAGTTTGTTTGGGGCAGGTCAATAGCAATAATGAGCAGCTCGCCTAACGGCATGTCATAGCAAAAATGGAAAGTTCCATGATGGTTATTAAATTCATAAAAAGCTTGTGATTATATGGGATATTGGAAAAACAAACAAATTGAATATCAAGAGAGAGGTTATTCATCAATATCTACTGTCATATGCTCTGGATGTGTAGGAGATTATGCTCTGAAATCTTTCATTAGAAATAATGGTATTAAAGAGAAATGTGATTATTGTTCAAAAACAAGAATTTGTTGCAACCTTGAGGATTTAATTGGTCATGTTGTGAAAAGTATAAAAAGCGATTATGAGGATGCAACTGGTTGTATGTGCTGGGATAGTAAAGAAGGTGGTTTCATTGGAGCCGAAACTAATGATAGCTATGACATGGTCTTTGATATTCTTGCACCTGAAATGAAAATTGAAAATGAGAAAATATTGCTTGATATTTATAATGCCTTAGACGATTCGATTGTCTGGTGTTATAAAGACCCCTATGCGCTAAGGATTCACGAGGAAGATTATCATGACTGGAAAGAATTTTGTGAGTATGCAAAGCATTCAACCGATTCTTTTGAAGATAAAGCCTCAAAACCACCAATATTGCTAAAAATAACAAAGCACTTTGAAGAACTTGGGCTGATAAGAACCTTAAGCAAGAATACAGGGTTCTATAGGAGTGTTATTCACGATGCCGCAGAAGTCGTAAATTCCGCAAAAAGAATCGGCTCTGCTCCAGCAGGATTAGCAAAAGAAAACAGGATGAGTCAGCAATGTGTCTCGGTGTTTTACGGCGCAGAAGATATTCAAACGACTTTGATGGAGATAGGCGCTAAACCGACCGATACGGTAACATCTGCTAAATTTTATCCAAGTAGAAGAATACAAGTTCTTGATCTAACCCAATTGGAGTCAATGTCTTTTCCAAGTCTTTTTGATGATGGGAAAAGACATTTGCGCTCACCTTTGATATTTATGAAAAACTTTGCAACAGATGTCTCGGAAAGATGCAATGGAAATGTGATAGAATATTTACCTACTCAGGTTTTTACTGAACATATTAGGAGCTTTTATAAAAGAATTAAGATTGATGGTATTATATACAATAGTTCACAATCAAAAGGAAAGAAATGTTGCGTTCTATTTTTCGATAACGAACACTGTGTAGATGGAAAAAGTAATTCAAATGATGTGCTTTATATAGATAGAACTAGTTTGCAAAGGATAAATTAATTAGCGATACTTTTATATATGCTTTTTCGCATTCATCCCTTGTAAGTCCGCAAGCATGCAAAGGGCTTATGTTATCCATAGTATCATGCTAATAAATTGCAGGAGCATTTACTAATCGCATGTAGTAATTAATAGGAAAGTATGCTAATGATTAATAAATTTTAAGAGAGGTGTTAACCGTGAGTATTTGGGATTCTGCTGAGAATAACTTTCGTAATAAAAGTATGCTGTATTGGAGATTTAATAGTGCTGTAGAATCTTATAATCAATTCTTGGATAAAAAAAGCACGGCTGAAGCCGAGGATGCTTACGTTGAGTTGGATAATGCCGGAAATATGCTGGGAGCTTTATGTGAACACGTAGTTAAAAATTTAGTTTATCAATACTATCAGAAGAAATATGTTTCATCAACAAACACGGCTGAGCGTTTCCAATATGCAAATATATTACAATTTAAAAAAAGCGGGTATGGTAAAACCAAATCTTTGGTGTTTAATGAGTTATACGGCCTTTTATACAGTATCTATCAACACACTTTAGATGAAAACAATATGACGCCTAGGCAGGCTAATATAAACAATTATGAAACACGGCAGCAGCTTGTCAACCATTTTAAGCATAATGGAGAATCTCCAAAACCAATGGCTTTTCAAAAAGTGCTACCTGAAGTCCGTTTTCTGCTGAAACTTGTGGATCCGACACATAGTATTGAGCTGAGAAATGTCATTGATATCGAGTCAGCTTCTGCCTGGCTTAAACTTTATGCAAAGTGCGACTATTATCGAGCTAAGGGCGGTGCATATAATTATATTCTAGTAACAGATAAGTTGCGAAATGAACAGAATCAAAAAGAATTATTTAAAATTCCTTGGTCTTTAATTCTTGATTTCGATTTTGAGAGTGAATTGACAAATGGTCTATTGGCAGAATTTAAAAAGGTTACGCATGATTGTCAGCCTCACATTCACTTTCTTAGTGATAAGCCTTCTGCTCTGTACTCTCAGTTGCCGCACTGGGTCTTTATGAATGGCATTGTAGATGATCCTAAAAATATGCCGCAAGCCGATATACCACTTCAGAGACGAGTTATTAATAGAAAACTATTGCCTTTAGTAGAGGCCTTTCACGCTGAATACTATAAGCCTGCCTGCGTAATAGTCCTTGGATGCGATAAATATCCCAAGAGTACTTTTACTGTTTTGCAAGCTTTGAGCAGCGCTTATGATGATAAAGATGTGTATTTTCATATTATAGGAAACAATGATTTTGCTTTAAGCGGAGAAGAAAATTTTTCACATTTTACAAGATATGATATGACAGTGCATGAATTTATACTGTCGTTAAGAAATGAACTTACCGAGAATATATCGCCAGTCGGCGATTCAAAAAAATTACCTTGTGCGTCTTCGGTAAGCGGTATCATATCGGAAGCTCTGTACAAAGAAGCGGCAGATTATATTGAACCAGTATACTTCGGAATAGAAAATTCAGATGAAGTCATTGAAAATACAGAATCATATTATCACGATTTTTATATTGGCAAAAGAGAAATAACATGGAGAATGTTGGCCGATGAAATTGACCTTCCTAGAAGCGAATGGAGCCGTGCTAATGAAAGTGAAATCCGTAAAAAATTGTCTGTTGGCGGTCATACCGTATTAAAAAAATATTATGAGCCCGGTCTTGGTGGAACAACTTATATTCATAGGTTGGCATTCGACTTACACGGAGATTACCCGACAGTTTTAGTCCATAACTATATATATGACAATACGGCAAAAGCCATCCGTAAGTTATACGATTGCTGTAAGTTACCGATGTTGATATTAATTGACGGAAATAAGGTTTCCGAAGACAATGTTATGCAATTGCAGCATGAATTGGGAAATGAGAACTTTTCTTTCTGCATAGTATACATTTGCCGCAATAGCAATGGCAAAACTGGAGACTTGATTTTAGGGCGTTTAAAGAATCGCGAATGCAATCAACTACGTGAAAAATTGTTAAAGTATATCCCGGAAAATGCGAATGGCCAAGAACAGTTGCAACGCCTTGACGCATGTATTGCCAAACCTGAAGGGGACGAGGAGCATACGCCTTTCATTCTGAGCATGTATGCTTTTAATAGGGAATTCTATGGTATTCGCAATTTCATTAAAAATACTCTGAAGGAAATCGCGAATCATGAATTATCTTCTAAATTTAAAAAAATCCTGTTTGCTTTGGCTTTAGCAGATTGGGCAATTCCTGATGTTCCTGCGGAATATTTCGATTCTGCATTTTTAAGCAACGAATCAAGATTGATGTGTAATCCGGACTATCCCATTGCGCCATTAATTGCAAATAATATGGATGAACGACAAAGTCCGCTTACTTTTAGAATACGTTACCACCTTTATAGTGATGAAATTCTACGAATTGCTTCCGGAAGCGGGGACTATATTTCTTTTCTACGCTTAAGAGATCCCATCATTGAATTTATCAAAAGTGCTAGACCAAATCCAAATATAGTAGCTAATCGTTCCATTGTAGATTTACTGACCAAAATGTTCGTTTCTAGAGCGGTTAATATCGATGGTAACAATGCCAAATATTCTCGTTTAATTGAACGACTTGTGAGCGAAGTAAAGTCCTATTTAAGTGATAATGTTGATACGACAAGTGATATGGTTGTGGCGGTGCTACGCCAACTTGTTGAAACATTTCCTGAGGAAGCGCATTTCTGGGGGCATCTGGCTCGCTATTATTTTTATTCGCGACATGATTATGCCTCCGGTTTTGAAGCCATAGATACTGGTTTAAAGGCAGCCAAGGAAAACAATGAATTGGGTTTGGCTTCTCTTTATCACATGAAAGGGATGGGCTATGTAGTCTATATTACACATGAATTATTAGGTAGCCTTTACTCCTTGACTAAGAAGGAACCATCGGAAAGTCTTCCGGAAATTCGTAAATTAGTCTCTGAAATGCCGGATAAGATTGCTCAAGCATGCATGTATTTTCAGAAAACCAGAAAAGCAAATCCAGATGATATACACGCGCATGTCGCCGAATGTAAAATGCGCATTAACATACAAACCAATTATTTCAATCTGCTTAGCAAATATGCGGCGGAATACAGCATAGAAGCATTGTACCCAATTGACGAAGTCAACGTCAATTTAGATCAGATCGACTGTCTTATTGAAGATGCCAAATCAATTAATGTTGCTCAGGATGCAAATGAAAAATATGTCGTGGATTCTACACAGGCTGAATTGGTTAGACAGCTAGAATGTGACCGCGATTTGTTAAAGGCGGATACAAACGAAACCATAGAACTTTGTAAAAATTTTCTAAACAAAGGATGTGGTCCACAGGCCCAGTTTTATCGCAGGCGCTTAGCCCGTGCTTATGTTGAAAACCTTCATGAAGACTATGACATGCCGGAAAGTCAAAATACACTCAAAGAAGCTGCCCGAGTTATGGAAGAGAATATTCAAGCTGACTCGGCAAATGGAAACAATATCAGAATCTGGTTTAATATTGTACGCTTTTTGAAAGTCGACAGGCATCAATCTTTGCAAATACTTGAAGAAGTTCTTTATAAGCTCAACCTTTGGATAGAAAGTAACAACGCTCCAATTGAGGCATACTTCTATCGTTACATTGCAAAATTCATTCAACTAGAAGAAAGCCAACGTTTGAATCAATCCGATGCGCTTCACGAGTTAACAGATTATTTGGACAGTATGAAGAGTCATTGCAAAATGCTGGGGGCTCGTACAATTACACAAGAGTGGCTGGGAAATACTGGATACGGCCTAAACAGATTAATTAGAAATAAAGATATGCATATGATGACTGCAAGTGATGCAGTTAAAAGTCTTTCCATTCAATATGGACGCTTACCTGGAAAGGAAGGATTTATTTCGGAGCGTTCTTCCTATCTCAATTTTAAAGGCAATGAGGTATTCTTTAGACCAGCTAACATCAGTAACCGTATTTCTTCCATCAATGAACATGCTTTGGTCAAATTCGGCCTTGGGTTCAGTTATGATGGGCTTAGATCATATTACGATTCTATTGAACTTGTGAGTTCTGAAGAGGTAGAAAAAGTGGACTTTGAGGTGACAAAATCCACGCAGTTATTTGAAGGCGCAAAACGTTCTTTGACGGTTATGTATAACAATAAGTCTTTTGTAGTTGGAACACTTTCGAATAGTGGAGGTATTCTGGGTATAGTTTATTGGTGTGGACGTGATTATGAAAATAGTAACGCGTATTTTGCTGGATATGAGGCCGAGAAATTTCCTGAAAAAGGCACTAAACTTGAGGTTAGCTTAATTAAAGAACATCCAACAGCCTGGATGATTCATGGAATATCCTATAAAGCTTGGGAATGCACAACAAATTTATATATCTCTAGTACTTAAAATTGTCTTTTTGCCAAGTTTCAAATTGTGATTATCAAAAGCAGCAGCTAGTTGCTTATTATGTTTACTTAATTCCAATTCAGGAAGCGTTTATAATACATGTAAGCGATAATAGGTGACTCTGACCATGGTAATTATGTGAAGCAAGTGCACACACTGGAAGCACTGGCATACTTAGATTTTTTAATGATTTCGCTTTTTCATTAGTGAAAGGGGAATGACAATGGCCGCTAACAATAGTCACGATGCTTCAGGTCAATTGTCTGGTTATTTGTATCAAGTCCTTTCTGCTCTATTACTTTTGTTAGAAAATAAAGATCCAGAGGCTCAGCTTTGTATTGAAAAATTCGATGATGTTGCCTTCTTGGAAAATGACGAGCCAAAGGCAATGATTCAAGTAAAGCATCAACTCTATAAGCGAGGGAGTTTGCTCGATACCAGCGTGGATTTTTGGCGCACAATTAAAGTGTGGTGTGATTATCTTCAACAGTATACAACTACTGAAGTTGAAGTGGACTTTTTAATAATCACCACTGCACAAGCTCAAGATGACTCTGCAGCATCGTGTCTCAAAAAAACATCATCTCGAGATTGGGAAAAGGCATTAGATGTTATGCGTCAGATATCCGCTTCTGATGATTCGAAAACTAATCAGGATTATTACAAGGCTTTTCAAGACTTGAATCCGGATTTGCAGGAATATTTAGCCAAGCATATTTTTGTTTGCGATTCGGCACCTGTGATCGGTACAATTAAAGAAAGCATTATGCCATATATACGGATGGTAACCCTTCAACCGTTTGAGGAACGAGTATACGAAAAAGTGTTAGGCTGGTGGATTAACAATGTTATCCAATGCCTGAGTTCAGTTGAACTGGTCTTTATTAGTTATCGCCAATTGCAAAAAGAGATGAATGATGTTGGAAGTGAATATAAGGCCGATTCACTTCCAATTGATGTTGATCCACTATATGAACCCACTCCAGATGAAATTGCCCAACTTTCTCCTCAAAACAGGATTTTTATTGAACAACTCAATCTTTTATCGTTGTCACATGATCGCCTTAAAAGATGTGTTAGAGACTATTATAATGCTTTTGCCCAAAGAAGTTTGTGGGTAAGAGAACAATTGCTGTTCATTAATGATCTTCAAAAATATGAAAACCGATTGGTTGATGAATGGAACAGGTTGTTTTTAGTTATGAAGGAAGATTTGGATGATTATGGAAGCGATATTACCGAACCCCAAAAAGTAAAAGCAGGTAGAGCGCTACTTGGGCAAGTGGAAGAATTGAATTTGCCGATTCGAACAAGTGTTTCAGATCCATTTATTATGCGCGGTACATATCACGAACTGGCGAATCAATTAAGGGTTGGCTGGCATGTCGATTTTATGGATCGCTTGTGCACAATTCTGAAGGGGTGATGTTATGATTCAATGGGACAAGCGGACACCTGAAATAGCAAATTTATTGAACCCTTCATTTTGTGCACTTATTCTCTACTCAACGATTTTTGAATATCAAAAAAAGGCGAAGGACGGATTACCTTTTCCACTGCTTTATTTAATATTACCTATTGTTTTGCATAAAAGTACGCGTGATCGGATAAATTCAAGGACGAATATGGTTGTATGGTTGCAGCGTAATCCAGATGTTCTCGTCGGATTTCCAGAACGCGCGAAAAGCCTGGTGTCTTTTACAAATGAAGCCATAGAATTTTTGCTGCTTCAAGAAATATGTATCATTAATAACGGTAAATCGTTCATAACAAAAACTGTTTCAAAGTCAAATATTTCCCAATATATAACCTCTGACGAAGAAGTAAATGACTGCATTCAAAAAGCAGAGAATGTTGGGCGTTGGTTTTGCAATATGCGTGCGCCAGAAAACATATATGCTGCTTGGGGGGTGAAACCATAATGCAAATAAGTGCAATTGTTTTGTATGGTCCAAATGGGAAAAAGCGAATCTTACCTTTCAATGTTGGTGCGGTTAATATTATTACTGGAAAATCAAAGACAGGGAAATCAGTAATTGGCGATATTATTGATTACTGTATGGGTGGTTCTTCCTGCAATATAGCAGAAGGATTTGTTCGTGAACATGTCGAATGGTATGCCCTTCAGCTCGTTCATCATGGAGAGCATTTAATCGTGGCCAGAGAAAACCCGCCACGAGGACAAGCATCAACAAATAGATGCTGCTACCTGATAGGCGCAGATAAAATACCAGATGATTTGTCATCAGCTACACCGGTTGATAACATTGGATTGGAAAAAATGCTTTCAGCAAAGCTTGGAATTGCCGAGAATCTCTTCAGTCCACCCGAAAATCATAGCAGATTGCCACTTTCAGCAAATATAAGACATAGCCTATTTTACTGCTTACAGAACCAGGATGAAATTGCATCTCAAAAGTTTCTGTTTCATAGGCAGGCTGAACCATTTATGCCGCAAGCGATAAAAGACACGCTTCCATATTTTTTGGGAATAATTGGCGAGAACGAGTTGGCTCTTGAATCAGAACGAACTCAGCTCAAGCGTGAAGCAATAATTTTGCGAAAAAGCATTGATGAAGTTGAACAGTTGAAAGGAAACGGATTAAACCGCGCGACAGCCCTTTTATCCGAGGCAAAAGAAGTAGGTCTTCTTTCTAGTGACGCTCAAACTGATTTGTCGGATTACAATAGCGTGCGAGCTTCTTTGCAAGCGGCGTGTTCTTGGACACCTACTTATATTGCAGTGACGGGTATGGACCGCATATCTTTACTACAAAGTCAGCTGACGGATATTAGAAACAAAATTGATAATATCAGTATTGATATACGTAATACGGAAGAATTTATGGGCCAGGTGAAAGGATATGGATCAGAAGTTGATCACCAGAAAAAGCGGCTTGAGTCTATTGGATTGTTTGATCAGATTGATTTTGATCCAAGCCACTGTCCACTATGCTCAAAACCTGTAGACTCTCCGCTGCCATCAATGCAAGATATTCGAAATTCAATTACCGATTTATCAAATAGATTGGATTCGGTATCTAGAGAACGTCCGCTTCTAAGAAAACACCTGGATGAATTAAAAAATAATAGACAGCAACTTCAAAATCAGGCGGACGCTGTTTCAATAGAGATAAATGCTGTTTATGAAGAAAACAAAGAAGCTTTGTTGCTCAAAGACTTGAACGCTCGTCGTGGTCGGGTAATCGGCCGAATCAGTCTTTGGCTTGAAAGCGTCATTATTTCGGACAATTTGCATGAAAAACGTGCTAAACTGTCCGATATTGATGCAAGAATATCAACTATTAACAACCTGCTTGATGTAAACGAAATTGAGGAAAAGACTCAGTCAGCCATTAACCGCATTTCGACACTAATGTATAAATGGGCAAAAGAGCTCGATTTGGAACACAGTGAATATCCTTATCGCTTTGATTTTGCTAAGCTGACTGTGATGGTTGATCGTGACCGCCCTGTCCCATTGCAACAATTGGGAAGTGGCTCCAACTGGCTTGGTTGTCATTTAATCACACTATTTGCCCTACACTCTTTCTTTATTCACAACAATCGCCCAGTACCCGGATTTTTATTTCTCGATCAACCATCTCAGGTGTATTTCCCACCAGAGACAAATGATGAAAATGTAGATAGCCAAGAAGTTAGGGAGATATATAAATTTATTTTTAGCCGGGTTAGTGAACTTGCTCCTAATATGCAAGTTATCATCGTCGACCATGCTGATATTACAGAGGAGCAGTTCCAGAAGGCGGTTGTGGAAAAATGGTGGGATGGGACTAAACTTGTACCGACCGAGTGGGCATAATAATTGTGATATGCTTATATGATTTAAGTGTCTGCAGATCTTATGGCATCGCAATAGTTTAAACTACCCGTTATGTTTGCTTAATTCCGAATCTCAATAATAGAGAACTACATATAAGCGGAATAATGAGAAATCAGCACAAATTCAGATTGTTTATATTACAGGTAGTTCGGAATACGGAAATAATGAATGAAACGGAGAAATAAATATGCCTATTACGAAAGCGTGGGACTGGAGTAAAAACACAGACGATTATTGGAGGATTCCTTGTATTGAAAGCGCATTTTTGGCAGAACGGTGGCAATCAGAAGGATTTAGAAATTTTCTTGATTTAGGGTGTGGTCTTGGAAGGCATACCATTTACATGGGAACACACGGATTGGAAGTAACAGCATTTGATTTGTCGGATGAAGCGGTTCAAGAAACCCGCAATTGGGCAGAACGTGAGAATTTGCAAATTGAAGCCGATGCTGGAAATATGCTAGCTTTACCTTTTAAAAATGACAGCTTCGATTGTATCATTGCTTATAACGTTATTTACCATACGGATACGATTGGATTTCAAACGACACTTGAAGAGATTCGAAGGGTTTTACATCCTGGAGGAGAATTATTTTTAACCTTAATTTCAAAAAAAGCATGGTCATTCGGCCATGCTGATAAAAGTAAACGAATTGACGAGAATACTATTTTACGTAATGAAAATGAAACAGGCGAAGATATCCCACATTTTTTTGTGGATCTTAAAGATATAAAACGGTTTTTTACCGATTTTGAATTGATTCGCTTACCAGTTGAGGAGTGTGAATATAATATGGAAAATCCGAATTACTATTCAGTACATTGGAAAATCATTGCAAAAGTAATTAAATGAAATATACCTTGGAATTTAGTGAATTCCCTACACTTCGTAGTTTGAGCACACTGGGAAACTCACAAGCAAAAACGAACTTCGCAGTTTGTTTGAGGCTGTGTGAAAACGAAAAATGTGCTTTAGAATAAATGAAAGTAATGGTATAATATAGGAAACAGAAATTAAGGGGCTGGGTAGAATGGATCGATATAAAAGCATTGAAAATCGAGACCAGATGAATCTGATGCCTATGTGCATGGATGACATGATCGCCCCTGATAGTGAAGTTCGGGCAGTGGAATCCGCTCTTCTCGAAAGATCGAACGGGAATGCTACCGGAATATTGAAGTCATGTGGCTGATTAACGGCTTAAAACCCGATTTCAAAACAATAGCAGATTTCCGGAAGGACAATAAGAAGCAAATTAAGCAGGCTTTTCATAAGTTCAGCATGATATGCGACGAACTGGGCCTGATCGGAAAAGAAATGGTTGCGGTGGATGGCAGCAAATTCAGAGCCAGTAACAGCCGGCTCGCGTACCATAGCGAGAAAAAGATTGAAAAGAAGATCGAACATTACCACAAAGTAGCCGAGCAGTATTTAATATTGCTGGATAGCTGTGATGAACAGGAAAACGAAAGCATCGCACCCAAACTGAGTCGGGCAGAAATTGAAGAAAAGATCGAAGGTATCAATAAACGTCTGGCTGAGCTTGAGAAATTAAAGCAACAGGTAAAAGAAAACGGCACCATCTACGATACAGATCCGGATTCCAGAATGATGAAGGTCAGCAACAAAGGCTGCGACGAAAGAGTATGGGAAGGCTGAATTTAGATATGACGCGGCTCAAGACGGATATATTTGCCCACAGGGCCATCTGTTAAGGGCGTATCACCACAGAAAGAAATACACGCAGGAAACGGACATCAAACGGTATCAAAACTTTGAAGCATGCTCAAATTGCCCGGTAAGGGAGAAATGCAGCAGCGGTGAAAAGGGCAGGATGATACAGGACAGACCATTTCAGCGAATAGCCGATGAAGTAGACCGAAGAACCAAACAGTTTGCAGATATGTATAAAATACGGAAACAAACGGTAGAACATCCTTGGGGAACAATCAAAAGGGCTATGGGGTTCTCATATTTTCTGACCAGAAGGACAGAGAATGTGAGGACAGAATCTTTATTGCATTTTTTAGTCTATAACATAAAACGCGCTATCAATATCATTGGAACCAGGCAATTAGTAGGGATATTGCAGGGATAAATTTCCCCGCTCTATCCCTGTTTTGCTAAGTTAGACGATAAAATGCAGCAAAGATGCTGATTCTACTTGTATTTACTTAACGTTTTCACACAGCCTGGTGTCAACGCCGGAACTTTTTTGACCCAAAACGCCGGCCGGAAATGACCCATATCGCCGGTTACACGAGCGCCGGTCACAGTACCGCCGGAATGTCCGCCGGCGGTACTGTCTGAACGCCAGCTTTGAGCCGATCTTTCAGCCGGTAGGTCTGCCCGCGGATATTGATCACATGAGCATGATGCAATAACCTGTCTAGCAGGGCCGTGGCAATCACAGTATCGCTGAGCAGCTCACCCCAGTCGCTGAAATACTTGTTGCTGGTCAGGATAATGCTGCCATGCTCGTAGCGTTCGGATACCAGCCGAAAGAAAAGCTCGGCCTCCTGGCGGTTCAGCTGCATATATCCGACCTCGTCGATCACGAGGATGGCGGGACGTAGATAAACGCGCCAGCGCCTCTCCAACCGGTTTTGCTCCAATGCCCGCTTGAGATCCTCAATGAGGCGCGCCAAACTCGTATAGTAAACCGTCAGGCCAGCTTTCAGAGCCTTCATGGAGATGCCGACCGCCAAATGGGTTTTGCCGACGCCGGGCGGTCCCAGCAGGATGATGTTTTCCGCACGGGCGGCAAAGGCCAGGGTCGCTAGTTCGTCGATCTGCCGTTTGTCGATGGAAGGCTGAAAGCTGAAATCGAATTCCTCCAGACTTTTCCGATGTGGAAGGCGGGCCAGCTTTGTCCGCATTTCTTCGCCCTTTCGGCCGCGCTCCTGCTGCTCGGAGGTCAAAAGCTCATCCAGAAACTGTGCATAGGTGTGTTCTGCATGCAGCGGCCGTTCCATCTGCGCGTCCAGAAGCGCGGCGGCGGTTTCAAGCCCCATACTGCCGAGCAGTTCCCGGGCGTGTTCCAGTTCAACCATGGGAAGCACCTCCCAGCAGCTGATCATAAACGCTCAGTTTGCGTACTTCCACGGTGCCATTCTGCTTGATGGCGCACGGAAAAGGCGTTGGAATGCCGTTTCTCTCCGCGAGACCACTGTACTGCCCCTGCAGGAAAACGACGTTGCCAGAACGGTACTGCGCTTTGTGCTTTGCCAGCAGCACCTCCCCGCAGTAGATTTCCAGATAACCGGCGCACAACCGGACACGAACTTCCTTGCCACTGTACTGCCATGGCACGCCGTAACGGACACCGTCGAAACTGACCATCCCGTCGCGGGTCACGATCCGTGTCTCCCAACGGTATTTGTCCAAGGTCTCCTGCGGCGGAAGCTTCCGTAAGTTCTCCTTTTCCAACTCCTGCATCGGGATTTTACCGGTTGTGTGATGAACTTTTTCGTCGGCCTGCCGGCACCAGCAAAGCGCCTGCCGGTTCAGGTCTTCCAGATTCTCAAACTGTCTGCCGGGCAGAAAGTTATCTTTCACATACCGCACCAGACGTTCCACTTTGCCTTTGGTCTGCGGAGAACGGATGCGGCACACCTTCGGCACGAACCCCAACTCAGCGGCGAAATCCGCGAATCGCGTGTTCCAAATGGGCTTCCCGGCTTCCCGCCCCGTCACGACGGTTTTCATGTTGTCGGTAAGCACATTCTCCGGCATGCCGCCGAAGTACGAGAATGCGTTGACGATGCACTTCTCCAGACTGCTTAGGTCGCACCGGCTGGTGAATTCCGTGTATTTCACGCGGGATTTCCCGAGAATCATCACAAACACCGGCACCTTGTGAAGGGTTCTGCTGCTGTCCGTATAATGACAGATGCCCCAATCCATCTGCGCCTGATTTCCCGCCGACGTTTCATAGCGCCGCACGGCGGGCAGTGCTTTCGCCGGACGGTACGGATGCACATATTCCTTGAGAATGGTAATCCCGCCTTTTTAACCGGCGGCCTGCAGCCGTTCCAGCAGTACCACGCAGTTGAAAATGCCCTGGTTCATGAGCCCGTGAAGCTGCGGTTTGTACGCGTCCAGCTTAGAGAAGCGATCTGCTTCCGGCGGCGAATCTTCTCCACGCTCTATGTATTTCTGGGCGGTGTTCTTGGATATTCCGAGCTCCTTGCCGATGGCGTAGGCGCTTTTCCCGCCCTGTGCTTTTTCCCGTATCATGAGTATTGTTCCACTCCTTAGCATTCGGCCTACCTCCATGGCGTTTCTTTACGTCATGGTAGCCGTTATTCTTGAGTGGGTCAATTCCTCCGGCGTTTTGGGTCAATTATACTCCGGCGATTACACTGGTTTATGACATACGTTGCAAACACGACCAGATTATTTATATTTGACGAGGTGTAAGATGAAAAGAGAACTTGGAATTGCTCGTTGCGGATTGGCGTGCTGCCTTTGTTCCGAGAATACACAATGTGCGGGATGTAATTCAGGAGAATGTTCCGATAAGCAATGGTGTGAGAATAGAAAATGCTCTATGGAGCGCGGCTTGGACGCCTGCTATCTTTGCAACGAGGATTGCAGAAAAGAGTTGCTGCAAAAAATAAAGCCGTATGGTTTTACGAAGTTTATTCAACAATATGGCGTGGATAGGTTGCTCAACTGTCTTGAACAAAACGAAAAAAATGGGGTCGTCTATCATTGTAACGGAATCATGGGGGATTATGATGATTTCAACGATGTCGATTCCTTGATTGAGTTCATTAAAACAGGAATTCGTTAGCTACACATATTATGTTAACTTAGTTCCAACGATGAATCATTCATGATGCTCAGCTGAACATCATGGCAAGAGGATGGCGGCCTGTAGTTGCCCATCGTCTACGTGAGTATAGATTTCTGTTGTAGCTATACTCTCGTGTCCAAGGAGTTACTGAAGAGAGCGAATATCTACATGACCATATTTATACATAAGCGTGGCAGCAGTATGTCGCAATTTGTGAGTAGACAGACCTTTAGGATTGATTCCCACAGCGATGATGTGCTTTTTCACGACATTTTGAATCGCACGCGTAGTGAGTCGGCCGCCATTGCGAGAGACAAACAGTGCATGTCAGTCGACAGTAGGTCTTAGCAAGAATGGAAAGAAAACATTACAAAATTTCATGTTTCAATCTGGCACCTCTTCGGAGGTGCTTTCTTTATATCATTTTTAAGGAGGAAAAATTATGCCAAGTACAATTGCAATCGTTATCTCTATAATTGCTGTCGCTTTTCTGGCCGCTCTCTTTATTTCAGAAGCTATGCACGGAAACCTGAATATCAAGGCCCGGACAGTGGGCGACGGCCAATACGGTACCGCACGGTGGGCTACTAAACGGGAAGAACAGGAAACCTATGATGAAATACTTTATGAACCGAAAATGTGGAGAGCGGGCAAACACCTTCCAGATGAACCAAACGGCGCGACTGTATTGGGAATTCTGGAAGGGCGCGGCGAAGTACGCGCGAGGATAGACAGCTCAGACAGCCACACATTAATCCTCAGCACAACCGGCGGCCGAAAGACCACCGGTTTTCTTTATCCAAATCTGGAATTTATCTGTGCCTGCGGATGCAGCTTTTTGGCAACCGACACCAAAGGCGACGTTTTCCGGGACTACGCCGGTATTACTCAGAAGTATTATCACTATACCCCATACGTCATCGATCTGCGCAATCCCACACGCAGCCATGGATTCAATCTTCTCCATCTGGTCAACAAATACACGGATCTCTTTAAGGAAACCGGAGACATTTCCTGCAAGGCCCGTGCAGAGCGATACGCCAAGATCACCGCAAAAACCATCGTCCGGATGGAAGGTTTTGACGGCGGCGGCCAAAACGCTTATTTCTATGACGCGGCAGAAGGGCTGATAGCGTCTACTATTCTGCTTGTGTCAGAGTTTTGCGGTTATGGGGAGCGCCATATCGTCAGCGTGTTTAAAATCGTTCAGGAGCTTTTGCAGACGAAGACGCCGCCCCCAACCCAAAGTGATAAGGCAAACAATGTGAAGCCGAAGAACGAGTATCAGAAACTGATCGAATTGCTGCCGGAAGAACACAAAGCAAGATGGTTTGCCAGCTCCGCGCTCAATACTGCGGAATCCAGTATGCACAGCGTTATGAGTACGGCCATGAGCCGTCTGCTTTCCTTTATCGACTCCGAGCTTGAGCAGGTTTTGTGTTTTGACAGTGACGTGGATGCGGAGCAATTCTGCAATGGCCACACAGCCGTTTTTATTGTATTCCCGGAGGAAGATGTTACAAAGCATTTCCTTGTTTCCTTGTTTGTTTCCCAGCTCTACAACGAATCCTTGGTAGTAGCGAACCAGGATGGTAAAAACAGGCTGGACAAGCGTGTCTATTTTTATCTGGACGAGTTTGGTACCCTCCCGAAATTTGAAAACGCCGAGCAGATGTTTACGGCCGGTAAATCGAGAAATATTCTCCTGTTTCCAATGATTCAGTCTATGGAGCAGCTGCGCAAAAATTACGGCCGGGAGGGCGGCGAAATCATCATTGACTGCTGCACAAACGCCTTATTCGGCGGGTTTACTCCTCTGTCCAAGGGAGCGGAGGATGTCTCTCGGGCGTTGGGCAACCAGACGGTGCTGTCCGGAAGCACTTCCCGCAGCGGCAGCTTTGATCGTGATAGCTCCACAAAAAGCCTGCAAATGATTCAAAAGCCGCTCATGACTGCCGAGCAGATCAGAACAATGCCGGATAACCAGTGGATTCTGACAAAGACGCGCACACACCCATTAAAAACCATCTTAAAGCGGTTCGACGAATGGGGCATCAAGCTGGACGCACCGTTTACAATGCCTGAGAACGCAACACGCACGGTCAGGTATGCAAGCCGGGAGAAATTAAAAGCGGCTGTTCTGGAAAGATATCCGCAACGAGAGAAGATGGAGCCGCTTGATGTGAATTCTCTCGGCTCAGGAAAATCGGGAAAAAGAAAAATTACTTTTGAAGAAGAAGATTTTTAATACAATCTATTGGGGCGGGAGGATAAGCACTCCCGTCCTCATATTATGAATAATTAGGGGGAGCAACATGAAGGGATACTTTGTATCGAATGTGATGAAGACCGTCCGGAAATTGGAGTTGACAGCGAAAGCAGTGCATGTCTATTTTTATTTAGCGGAGTGCAGCAACATTAATGGCGAATGCTGGCCGTCCAAGAAGACGATTGCGGAAGCTTGTAAGATCAGCGTAGCGACGGTGACGCGGGCATTGCGGGAATTGGAAAAGGCAGGCATGGTCATTTCCGAGCCGCGTCGCCGCCTGAATAACGGGCAGACTTCAAACCGGTACATGGTATTCACCGAGCCGCAGGTTGCGGATCCGACAGATCAGCCGGGTGATATTGATGGAGCAGATCAGGAGGCACCGGATTTCCCACAAGTGGAGAAAGCCTATGAACAGCTTGAAATTCCCGAATGCCTGTCAGATGTGCCGACAGATTTTCCGGCCGACGAGTATTCTACAGAAAGCACGGCACCCATAAAACAGAAGCAAATTGGCCGTCATGAAACCCCGCGCCGGCAGAAAAGTATCTTGGCAAAACCGTTATCCCCGTCCCGTCTACTAAAGCTGCTGTTGTTCTGCCGCCTTCTTTTGAGCCAAATTGATACGGCCCCCCATATCAATATGACACCCCAAGGAACTAATTCCACAACGAAGGTACCGTTAAAGCAGAGAAAAAAAGACTTTATCTCTAAGATCACTAAGTGGAAGCTTCTGCACGAGAGAGAATATAGCGGTGATAAATCCGGCGATGGGTAAAATGCGCCATGAGTAATTCTTTTATCAGCAATGCCCGCCCTCTTTTTTCCCTGTTTTGGAAACATGGGGAACCAAACCGAAAAAGTTAGAGCAGATCAGGAAATAATCCCGGTCTGCTCATTTTTTATGAATGGAGAATGAAAATGGAATACATGGAAATCATTGGTGTGCCGGCAGTCGTTTCGGAACGACATCGCATTGTGATCGACAAAAGCATCCGTCTGCTTTACCGCATGAGCGAAAACGCGAGGGTTTACATGCGGCGCAAGAGAAATTTATTGTTTCTTACCCGTTCCAACTATTCCCGCAGTCTGGACATCCAGCAGAAGGAACTCAGTATCGGCCGGTTTAATCTGCCGGTCGATTGGGCAAGATCGAACCATATCCAGATCGGGGACTATGTTTACCTAGTGGCCACCACCGAGGGGATAATCATCTGCCCAGCCGGAGTGAAATTTCTATGTGTGAAAGGGGAGAAGAATCGTTGAATATTTTAGGGTGTCCGCTAAAAATCTCCGCTATGAAGCAAATTTATTTTCCAAGACTTTATATCCAACATTTCGGGATCTCGCCCGATGAAGTGGTTACCGTTATTCGTGAGAATCATGAAAACCATTACATTTACCGTTTTGATGATGGCCGAGATTTGCTTGACAATGAGATCCACGTTACTATTCGGAAAGGTTTCACGTCCATTCCCGCAGAATTTCTCAGAAGAAACGGATTGAAGCCCGGGGTAGACAGCTTGTATCTGCTGGGAGTAGAAGACGGCCTTAAAGTCAGCGTAAAGAAAGATATTCTATGAAAAAGCGGAAGTACTTCCGCTTTTGGTGGGGACTATCCTTCTCCTTTGCGCATGTCGGTATAAATCAGGTCGCAAACGTAAACATTAAGGCTTTTCCCTTTACTTTTCGCAAAAGCATGAATAATATCGCGTTGTCCTTTTGGAACTCGAATTTTAAAAAGCGGAAGTACTTCCGCTTTTCACAAAACAGCGAAAAGGAAGTCTCCCGCAAAAAGGCTGCGTAAAATATTTAAATCTTGCAAATTACTAAAATTTGGTATATAATTCTTTCTGTGGATAACAAAAAAGCATCCACAGGCGAAAAACTGCCGTCGAAACAGTTAATCGCCTTTCGCCATAAGGGTAGTTAGACCCATTATGACTTGTGAATGCCGTTTATGCGTTGCTTATTTTAGCACGTATTTCGGATACATGTCAAGGTCTGTACCCTTATGTCGCGATGAGGGTGCAGACTTTTGTTTTCCACTTCAATCACCCACAATGACAAGCATTGTGTACCTCTTTGTGACCGATGCAGTCACAGCGCGAGGTTGGCGCTCCTTGACAAATAAGCCAAGTCCAGTATTGAGCCACCAACTCAATACTCGAATTCACTTACTTGACTTTATCGTTTACAGAAAAAATTCCCGGAGTGGGGTACGTGTAGCAAATCAATGCCGCAATTGCGCATCACTGCTAGGCGAAATACGGGGACAAGGCGATTGCACAAACGTGGTCGTGCCTCAGGACAGCACTCTGGAAGTAAACGCTATAATAATCGAGCACTCCGGTTACTTTATGGAAGTGACCGGGGTGTTATTATAAAAATATATTTTCTGCTTTATGAAGAATACATATTTTTATGATAACAAGGGCAAAAGTCACACTTTTGCCCTGTATCATTGTGGTGGACGTTATAGAACTCGAATCTATGACCTTTCGCACGTCAAGCGAATGCTCTACCAGCTGAGCTAAACGTCCATTTGTGAGTGCTCGATTATTATAGCGTAAATAGATGCAAAAATCAATATAAAAATTCAAAAAATCTCATTTTTATTTGCTTCGCTTGTATTTGGGAGGGGTTTAGCCTATAATAAAAAATAAATATTTTTAAATGTGAGGTGTTTGCTATGCCGATAGGCCTTGTACTGGAGGGCGGCGGTATGCGCGGAGCATATACGAGCGGTGTACTTGAAGTTTTATTGAATAAAGGGATTGAATTTCCGAATGTATACGGCATTTCAGCCGGCGCCTGCAACGCACTCAGTTATATTTCCAGACAGAAGAACAGAAATTACAATATTTTTTATCAGTATATTGCCGATAAAAGATATATCAGTGTGGAAAATTTGAACCGCACAGGTTCTTTGTTTGGCTTTGACTTTATCTTCGGGGAACTCTTCCACACGCTTCTTCCATTTGACTATGAATCCTTCTTTAATTCCCCCACAGACCTGAAGGTAGGCACTACCGACCTGAAAACGGGGCAGACCGTTTTTTTTGACAAGGCGAATCTGGATGGGGACTTTACCGCGGTAAGAGCCTCCAGCTCCCTGCCCTTTGTTTCCAACATCGTCTCCTATCATGGGCATGAATTGCTGGACGGCGGCTGTGCAACGCCAATTCCGATTGAACGTTCTATCTTTGACGGAAATGAATTCAATGTGATCGTGCTTACCCGCGACAGTTCCTACCGAAAAAGCCCGCGGCCGGAATTTCCCCGTGCCGTACTTCGTGTAAAGTACGGAGATTATCCGAATTTTGTAAATACGATGCAGATTCGGGCGGAAGTTTACAATAATGAGCTTGAAGTCTGCCGCAGACAGGAAATGGAGGGGAAAGCGGTCATTGTCCGCCCCAGCAGGCCGATTGTGACGGGACGGTATGAGAAAAACCCCGAGGTCCTGAAAGCGATTTATGAAATGGGTATGAGCGACTGTGAAAGAAAACTCTCCGAAATCCGCGGAATAATCGCCCGGGCATAAAAATAAAATATTTGTGGGACGGATATAATCCGTCCCTTTTTGCTTGACAACGGGCAGCGATCAGTCTATTATATATATGCAAATGATTCGCATTTAAGGAGGCCGCACAAAATGATGAAGCGAGTTGCTGCCATAATTTTGGCGGCTGCATTTTTGTTTGTTTCGGCGGGGTGTGTGCGCAGAACACCGCAGAATGTCCGGTTCAGGGTGGTAACATCCTTTTACCCGTTATACATTATGGCACTGAATATCACCGACGGCGTGCCCGGCATACAAGTTGACAATATGGCCGGACAGCAGGCCGGATGCCTGCACGACTATCAGCTGCAGTCCAAGGATATGAAGAATATTGAGCAGGCGGATGTGTTTGTCATTAACGGCGCGGGTATGGAAAACTTTATGACAAAAGTCACTTCCCAGCTGCCGGATCTGCATGTTGTCAATTCAAGCGAGGGTGTTCCGCTTTTACTGGATGAAAGCGGCGAGGCAAACCCGCATATCTGGGTTTCCATCACCAATTATATCAAGCAGGTGTCAAATATTGCGGAAGGCCTGGAAAAGGCCGACCCTGAAAACGCTGCTCTTTATCAGAAAAATGCGCAGGAATATATGGCGAAGCTAAGTGTGCTGCGCGATAAAATGCACGAAGGGCTGAGCGGTATCACACATCGGGATATTATCACTTTCCACGAGGCGTTTCCGTATTTTGCCGAGGAGTTTGACCTGCATATCGCGAGGGTGGTCAACCGCGAACCTGACAGCCAGCCGAGTGCGCGCGAACTTGCCGAAACCATCCGGCTGATTCGGGGCAGCGGCGTCAAAGCTGTTTTCGCGGAGCCGCAGTATCCGAAATCCGCCGCCAATATCGTCGCGGACGAAAGCGGCGCGGCGGTCTATTCGCTTGATCCGGCGGTGACGGGGGAGAACAGCAAAAATGCCTACCTTGATGCAATGGAAAACAATTTGAAGGTACTGAAACAGGCGCTGAAATAAGAGGGGAATTACATGGATACTTGCAAATGCAGCACACAGATACGCAATCTTACGGTTAAAAAACATGACGGAGTGATTATTCATGATGTTTCTCTCGATGTGCATCACGGGGAGATACTGGCGCTCATCGGACGAAACGGAGCCGGCAAAACGACTTTGCTGAAAGCGCTTTTAGGGCGTATCCCCTATACGGGCAGCATTGTGTTTCACAATTCCCGAGGGGAATCCATAGCCAATCCCCGCATTGGCTATGTTCCGCAGAATCTGGTGTTTGACCGTTCCACGCCGGTTACGGTCGGCGATATGCTCTGCGCCAATATGAGCGGATTCCCGGTTTGGCTGGGCCATAAAAAGGAAAAGCTTGCGCAGGCCCGGCGGCTGCTTTCCACGGTCGGCGCAAACCCCTCGCTTTTGGGAAAGCGGATCGGCAGCCTTTCTGGCGGGGAAATGCAGCGTGTGCTGCTTGCGTTTGCCCTTGATCCCAAGCCGGATCTTCTGTTGCTGGATGAGCCGGTTTCCGCGGTGGACCGCAAGGGGATTGAAGTGTTTTACGATCTTGTCACTTCAATGCGCGCCGAGCACCAGATGCCGATTATCCTCGTGTCCCACGATTTGTCCCATGTGGAAAAATACGCGACGCGCGCAGCGCTGCTGGACCGTACGATTCTGGTTAGCGGCAATGTTCGGGAGGTTATGAAAACACCCGAGGTGCAGGAAGCTTTCGGCCTTAAACTGACCGGAGGTGTGAAACAATGAGTGGAATTTATTTTTTGATTGATACAATTCTGCCGTTTGAATGGACGGAATTTGCTTACATGAAGAACGCGCTGCTTGCCGTTCTGCTGATTACCCCGCTGTTCGGGCTGGTCGGGACCATGATTGTAAACAATAAGATGTCTTTTTTCTCAGATGCTTTGGGACATTCGGCACTGACCGGAATCGCCATCGGCGTACTGATGGGCATTGACAATTATCTGATTTCCATGATGGGCTTCGCGCTGCTGTTTGCGCTGTGCATTTCAGCGGTTATGGACTCCGGCACCTCGTCGGCGGATACCATCATCGGGGTGTTTTCCTCCACCGGACTGGCGCTCGGAATCGTGCTGCTGTCCGCCTCCGGCGGCTTTGCAAAATATTCCGGATACCTGATCGGCGACATCCTGACGGTGCAGCCGGCGGAAATTGCCATGCTCGCTGTGATTCTGGCGGCGGTCGTCGTTATCTGGTACCTGTTTTTCAACAAACTGATGCTGACCAGCATCAACGCCGATTTGGCCGCGAGCAAGGGGATCAATACCCGCCTTACTGAAAAACTCTTCGTTGTGATTGTGGCGGTCATCGTTACCGTCTCCATTAAATGGGTCGGTGTGCTGATTATCAATTCCCTGCTGGTGCTTCCGGCGGCGGCAGCCCGCAATCTTGCCAAAAGTATGCGCTCCTATCATTTTATTGCGGTGGGTATCTCTCTGTTTTCCGGCGTGAGCGGGCTGGTTGCATCCTATTATACGGGTACGGCGGCGGGCGGCACCATTGTACTGATTGCCGCGGTGATTTTCTTTTTCAGTTATTTTCTCAACCGTATGCGGGCAAAAGCCTGAAATTGGTTGCGCGGGCAACCGGAAATGTGGTACTATTTTATTACTAAAAGAGGCGATACGCCTTATTATGTAATAGAACAGGAGATTTCTGAATGCTGCATCCGTATTTTAAACCGGCCGATATCCTGCTGCCGAAGAATGTACCGACAGAAAACTGGTGTGTGGTTGCCTGCGACCAATATACTTCCCAGCCGGATTACTGGCAGGAAGTAAAAAGGACAGCGGGCGGTTTTCCGTCCACTTATCATATGGTGTACCCCGAATGTTACCTTGAAACAACCGATGCGGAGCAATATGCCGCCGGTATCAACGCCGCCATGGAGCGGTATCTGGCAGACGGTGTTTTCCGGGAAATAAAAGACAGCTATCTTTATGTAGAGCGCACGTTATCTGACGGGAAAATCCGCCGCGGGGTCATGATGGCGCTTGATCTGGAGCAATACCGGTATGAGGCGGGCAGTAAAACGCCCATCCGCGCGACGGAAGGTACGGTGCTGGAACGGATTCCTCCCCGCGTGAAAATCCGCCGCGGCGCTCCTCTGGAGCTGCCGCATATCATGATTCTGATTGACGATCCCAAGCACAGTGTAATCGAGAAAATTGATCCCGCCGATTTAAAACCGGAATATGAGGGAAAACTGATGCAGAACAGCGGAAGCGTCCGCGGTTTCAGTCTGAACCCGCCAGCTGCCGCGCAGTTGGAAGACGCGCTGGACGGGCTGCCGGTTCGTGACAACCTGCTTTTCGCCGTCGGCGACGGCAATCATTCCCTCGCGACCGCCAAGGCCTGTTATGAAGAGTTGAAGAAAACGCTGCCGCCGCAGGAAGCTGCTGCCCACCCGGCGCGCTGGGCGCTTGTGGAGGTCGTGAATCTGTACGATGAATCCCTTCAGTTTGAACCGATTCACCGTGTGGTTTTCCAGACAAAGCCCGAAGAACTGATGCGGGAACTGTATCAGTTCTATGATGTTTCCGATACTCCCTGCAAAGGGCACCGAATCACCTGTGTGCTGGGGGAGCGGAAGAAAGACATTTGGGTCAAGAATCCGACTTCCAATCTGGAAGTCGGCACGCTGCAAAAATTTCTTGACTCGCGCCTTGCACAGTTGGGCGGAAAAGTGGACTACATACACGGCGAAGAAGTGGTTGAAACCCTTTGCGCCGGCGACCGGGAAGCCGTCGGATTTCTGCTGCCCAAAATGGAGAAAAGCAGTTTGTTTGAAACAGTCGCCGTTGACGGTGCGCTTCCCCGCAAAACCTTTTCCATGGGCCACGCCTGTGACAAGCGTTTTTACATGGAATGCCGTAAAATCAAATAGGTGCGATGTTATCCGGCGGGACAGTTTCCCGCCGGTTTTTTCTGTTTGGCAGCGTGAAATTTTATGAAAAATGTCAATGTTTGCATACCCCCTTTATAATGTAGAATAATTGTGATACTATTAAAATTAAATTATGTTGAATCGGCTGCTTTCAAGCGGCGGAACGGGGGAAATATGTCTGACGTTATCAGAGTATTTGTGGAAAAGAAACCCGGCTTCGATGTTGAAGCACAGCACATCAGAACGGACTTGGTGGAAAATCTGGGAATGACCGCGATTGAGGAGCTCAGGCTGATTAACCGGTATGATGTATCCGGCCTAACCAGAGAGGAATTTGCCGCCGCAAGGGGCACCATATTTTCCGAACCCAATGTGGACGACGTTTACGATGAAGTATATCCGGTACCGGTGGATTTTACCGTCTTTGCCATGGAATATCTGCCCGGTCAGTATGACCAGCGCGCCGACTCCGCCGCGCAGTGCATCCAGCTTTTAACGCAGGGAGAGCGCCCGCAGGTGGCTACCGCCCGTGTCATTGCCGTAAAAGGCAGTTTCAATGAAGAAGAATTGAATAAAATTAAGAGTTACATGGTGAACCCTGTTGAAAGCCGCCTTGCCTCTTTAGCAAAGCCCGAAACCCTCGATGTGGAAGCGGATGTTCCGCCGGACGTCGCTCGCGTGACGGGCTTTATCAGTTGGAGCGAAAAAGAACTCCGGCAGTATTACGAATCCATGGGCTTTGCCATGAGCTTTGAGGATTTGGCGTTCTGCCGCGATTATTTTCAGAAACAGGAAAAGCGCGACCCCAGCGTAACCGAACTGCGCGTGATCGACACCTATTGGAGCGACCATTGCCGCCATACGACCTTTTCAACAAAGCTGGAGAATATCACTATTGAGCAGTCGGCAGTCAGCGGCGCAATAGAGGATGCGTTAAAAGCGTATTACGCGGCGCGAGCCGAAGTATACGGCAAAACCGACCGCCCCGTTTCCTTAATGGATATGGCGGTGATCGGTATGAAACTTCTGCGCAAAAGAGGGAAAATACCTGATCTTGACCTGAGCGAAGAAATCAATGCCTGTTCCATTGAAGTGCCGGTCACGGTGGACGGGAAAGTAGAAAAATGGCTGGTACAGTTTAAGAATGAGACCCATAACCACCCGACGGAAATTGAACCGTTCGGCGGCGCGGCGACCTGCCTCGGCGGCGCCATCCGCGACCCGCTTTCCGGCAGGGCATATGTTTATCAGGCCATGCGCGTGACCGGCTCCGGCGATCCGCGCGTCCCCTTTGAAGGCACGCTGCCGGGAAAGCTGCCGACACGCAAAATTACGACGGGCGCGGCGCAGGGCTACAGCTCCTACGGCAACCAGATCGGCCTTGCGACCGGCCAGGTGACCGAGCTGTACGACGCGGGCTATGTCGCGAAACGAATGGAGATCGGCGCGGTGATCGGCGCGTCCCCCAAAGAAAATGTGGTGCGTTTTGTGCCGGACGAGGGCGACATCATTGTGCTTCTGGGCGGCAGCACCGGGCGTGACGGCTGCGGCGGAGCCACCGGTTCCAGCAAGGCGCACACCGAACAGTCCATTGAAGTCTGCGGAGCGGAGGTGCAGAAGGGCAACCCGCCGACCGAACGGAAAATCCAGAGGCTTTTCCGCCATCCGGAGGTCGCCCAGCGGATTAAACGCTGCAACGATTTCGGCGCCGGCGGCGTCTGCGTCGCCATCGGTGAGCTTGCGGACGGGTTGGAAATTGATTTGAATAAAGTTCCTAAAAAATATGAGGGCCTTGACGGAACCGAGCTTGCCATTTCCGAGTCACAGGAAAGAATGGCGGTCGTGCTTGCTCCGAAAGATGTGGAAGCGTTTATCGCCGCCGCAAAGGACGAAAACCTCAACGCACAGGTGGTCGCCGTTGTGACGGAAAAGCCGCGTCTGCGCATGAAGTGGCGTGACGACATCATTGTGGACATCAGCCGCGCGTTTCTGGATACCAACGGCGTTACCCAGAAAAACAGCGTGACCATCGAGGCGGTTGACCCGACGCGGTATTACAGAAATTTAGTGCCGGAATCCCTGAAAAACAAGCCGCTCGCAAAGGCGTTTTTAGAAAATCTTTCCCGGATGGAGGTTTGCAGCCAAAAGGGCCTTGCCGAGCGGTTTGACGCGAGCATCGGCGCGGCGACCGTCCTGATGCCGTTTGCCGGAAAATATCAGCTGACGCCGGAAGAGGCAATGGCCGCGAAAATTCCGGTCCTGCACGGAGAAACGGACGACGCCACGGCCATGTCCTACGGCTACATCCCCGGCATTGCGCGGTTCAGCCCATTCCACGGCGCGGCCTGGGCGGTTGCGGAAAGCCTGTCAAAGCTCGCCGCCATCGGCGCGGACCCGCTCAAAGCAAGGCTGACCTTTCAGGAGTATTTTGAACGGCTGAACACCGACCCGAAGCGCTGGGGCAAACCGACCGCCGCGCTGCTCGGCGCGCTGAGCGCGCAGCTTGGCATGGGACTGCCCGCCATCGGCGGCAAGGACAGCATGAGCGGCAGCTTTGAGCAGCTTGACGTTCCGCCGACGCTGGTCAGCTTCGCGGTCGCCATGACAAAAGCGAGCGGTACCATTTCCGCCGCTTTTAAAAATCCGGGTGCGTCCGTGGTTCTGCTCCCGATTCCCGAAAATCAGAACACCCTGCTTCCGGATTGGGAGAAGTTGAAGGAATACTACGCGGAAATTTTCAATATGATTCATCACGGTGTGGTGGTATCCGCTTCCGTTGTCAAGGAAGGCGGCGCTGCCGCGGCGGTAGCGAGAATGTGCTTTGGCAACAAGCTGGGCTTTGTGTTCAGTGAACAGTCGCTGAATGAAAAGACGCTGTTTGCCCCTGTTTCCGGCTCTCTTGTGGTAGAGCTTGCAAACGGCGGTGAAATCGACGAGAAATTCCACTCGGTTGCTTTGGGCACCATTGGCGCGGAGCCGCGGATTGTGCTGGGAAGCGAAGCGCTCGGGACGGATGAATTGATTGCGTCATGGGGCGGCACATTGGAAAAGATTTTCCCGAACGGAGCACAGAAACAGCCCATCACGCACGAGATTCCGCTATGCACGGCGCGCAGCCAAAAGGCACCCGCGACGAAGGCAGCGAAACCGCGCGTCTTTATTCCGGTGTTCCCGGGAACGAACTGCGAGTACGACAGTGCCCGTGCCTTCGAGCGCGCGGGGGCGCAGCCGGAAATTCTCGTTGTGCGCAATTTGACTTCCGCCGATATTGAAGATACAATCGAACGGATGGGAAAAGCCATTCGTCATTCACAGATCATCATGCTGCCGGGCGGGTTTTCCGGCGGCGACGAGCCGGACGGTTCCGGCAAGTTCATCGCGACCACGTTCCGCAATCCGAAAATCGCCGAGGCGGTCAACGACCTGCTGAAAAACCGGGACGGCCTGATGCTCGGTATCTGCAACGGATTCCAGGCGCTGATTAAACTGGGGCTTGTGCCGTACGGGGAGATTACGGAACCGAGCGAAAAAGCGCCGACATTGACCTTCAATACCCTCGGACGCCACGTTTCCCGCATGGTATACACCCGTGTGACCTCTGTCAAGTCCCCGTGGTTCGCAGGCGTGGACGCGGGCGATGTGTTCGCGGTGCCGGTTTCCCACGGAGAAGGGCGCTTTGTCGCGAGCGACGAAGTGATGCGGAGCTTGATTGCCGGCGGCCAGATTGCAACCCAGTACACCACGCCGGACGGAGTTCCGAGCGGCAGCATTGAGTGGAATCCGAACGGTTCCGTCTGTGCGGTTGAAGGCATTACCAGCCCGGACGGCCGCATCCTTGGCAAAATGGCCCATTCCGAGCGCAGGGGAAAGAACCTGTATGCAAATGTTCCCGGCGTGAAGGATCAGATGATCTTTGAGTCAGGTGTAAAATACTTCAAGTAATACGGGTGAAAGAATAGAATGAGTGAATTTTTCAGAAGAACCTGGGCCGAGGTCAGCCTTGACGCAATTGACCATAATTTTAAGATGATTCAAAAGCAGTTAAAGCCTGAAACGCTGATTTGCTGTGTAATCAAGGCGGACGCCTATGGGCATGGAGCCGAAATCCTTGCGAAAGAGTACGAAAAATTGGGCGCGGACTGGTTTGCCGTTTCCAATCTTGAGGAGGCAATGCAGATCCGCAGCGCGGGAATAAGCCTGCCGATTTTAATTTTAGGCTATACGCCGCCCTGTATGGCCGCGCAGCTGAGCAAATTGAATATCGCGCAGACGGTGCTTTCCACAGGGTACGGCCGGGAGCTTTCCGCACAGGCAGTGAAGGCCGGCGTTACGGTGCGCGTGCATATCAAGCTTGACACGGGTATGAGCCGCATCGGCTTTATGTATCAGAATCCGGACCGGGATGCCGGCGTAATTGATGAGATTGAAGAAGTCTGCAAACTGCCGTCGCTTGACCCGGAGGGGATCTTTACCCATTTTGCCGTCGCGGACGAGGGTAACGACGGCCGCGTCTATACCGTTATGCAGTTTGATAATCTGATGAAAGCGGTGGCGCTGCTGGAGCAGCGCGGTATTGCTTTTAAAATTCGGCACTGCGCAAACTCCGCCGCGATTTTTGACTACCCCGATATGCAGCTTGACATGGTGCGCCCGGGTGTGATTCTGTACGGCCTGATGCCGTCGGACATGATGAAAAATACCATTGATCTTATGCCCGCGATGGAGCTGAAAAGCATTGTGTCACTGGTTAAAATGATCGAGCCGCAGACCAGCGTCAGTTATGGACGGAAATATATCGCGAAAAGGCCGGTGAAAATCGCAACCGTACCGATTGGCTACGCGGATGGATATCCGCGTCACCTCTATATCAAGGCGAGCATGCTCGTGCGCGGGCACAAGGCGAAGATTATCGGCCGGGTATGCATGGATCAGCTCATGCTGAACGTGACTTCCGTGCCGGACGTGCAGGAAGGCGATGTTGTGACGGTGTTCGGCCGCGACGGGAATGCTTCCATTACGCTGGAAGAACTTGCCGCATACAATAACACCATCAATTACGAGCTTGTCTGCATGATCTCCAAACGCGTGCCGCGCATCTACTACAAGGACGGAAAAGAAGTCGGTGAGCTGAATTACATCTGCAAATAAAAATCAGTAAAAAAAGCCGCAAGCCTGTAACAGGCTTGCGGCTTTTATGACAAATTATTTTTTGTGAAGTTTGGGAAATCTGATAAAGCCCTTTAGATACTGAAATTCACGGGTATGCCAGAACAGTGCAAGATAAACCGTATTGGGTAAAAGCAGGCAGATCACACATTTCGCGGCAAAGCCCGCCAGCCCGGCGCCGGGCAGATAGGAACAGAGTAAATAGGTCAGGTAGCCTGTTACAGCGGTCAGCACGGCGTAATATACATACCGCACAAAATAGGCTCTGACCGGGCGGTGAAAGCCGTGCCGGAACAAAACCAGCGGTTCCACCCAGAAATCAATCGTCATGGTGCTGATAAAGGTTCCGACAAAAACGCCGATGATGCCGTACCGCTGCGCCAGAATGATGGAAAAGATCAGGTTGACCGCCGCTTCCAAAACCGCCTTGTACCGGTCGTACCAGAACAGGCCGAAGGCGTCGCGGAACGTCAGTGTTGCCTGACGCATACCGGTGACAAAAAAGTTGAGGGAAATAACAAAAACGATGGGCAGGGCAAACACAAGATCCTGCCGTCTTGTCCACAGGATGATAAACGGATTGAAAAGACAAAAAAGGCTGATGGCGCAGAAGCTGAATATCCAAAAGCACGCAAAGTTGATTGCAAGATAAATATGGTAGGACTTTTTCCTGTCTTCCATTGCCCCAAGGTTTCCTACGCTTGCCGTAATTCCGCCGAATATCTGGGAGGTTAGCCCGCGCAGCGTGGTGGTAATCAAATAATAGTTTGAGTAGATACCGACGCTGACAATGCCGGAAAAGCTTGAAATCAGCAGAATATCGGTGCCGTTGACCACTGTGCTGCCGATCCTGTGCATAAACATTGCCCGTATATTTTTAATAATGGAGGCTTTGTCGTCCCTGCTGAGCTTTTCCATTTCGTATCGTTTCAAATAAGGATACATTTTATCTGCTTTGTGAGCAAGGAAAAAGTTCGTGAAAAAGCTGAACACGATCTGAACGCAAAGATATAAAATAAAGTTGCGCGTCAAAAACAGAATTGCAATCTGGATAATATTCTGCAAAATACAGAAGCCATACTGATACAGGGTGCAGATATAATTTTTCTGGTCCGCCACAATAATGGACTGCTTGTAGGAGAAGAAATAGGTGATGACCGTATTGAAAATATAAAGAAGATAAATGACGGTCAGGTCTGGAATGCCAGGGTCGTTTTTAATAAAATGCGGGTAAAAGGGGGTAAAGGCAAGGCCCGCTGCGCCCACAATCAGCCCGATGGTATGGTAGGCCCTTTTATACAAACCCATCAACGCCCCGATTTTTTTGCGGTCATTCTGCGCAAGCGGTTTGTACATGCTGAAGATGATCGCGGTTCCCACGCCCAGCTCCGCCAGAGAGAGCAGGGTAAGAATGTTGCTGAACAGACCGCTGATGCCCAAATAGGCTTCGCCGAGGGTCCTTATAAAAATTGTCCGGCACAGAAAACTCAGCAGAATGCTGAACAGCTGGCTGCCGACGTTTACAATGATATTTTTAATCGAGTTTTCACTGCGCATGGTTCCAAGCCTTTCTTTACAAAGAAATGTATTGACTGATACCCTGGGGAATGGTATATGATGAGTTTGGGGTGATTTTGAATGTTAATCAAAGAGGTTTGCAGGGAATGTAAGCTTACCAAAAAAGCGATTGAATATTATGAAGAACAAGGTTTGGTTCAACCGGAAAAAGACGAAAACAACTATCGGAATTACAGTGAAGAGGATATATCCAAACTGAAGAAAATATCCGTTTTACGGAAACTGGGGGTCGGTATTCCGGATATTCAATCGATTCTTACCAGCAAAAATAAGGCTGCGGCTTTATCCAGGTGCAAATATCTTATGAACTTGAAGTTACAGAAGGCAGCTGCACAGCTCAAAGGGATAGAACAATTCATAAACAATAATCATATTAATGCGGGATTGGAATATATACAATCCGGCGCGGAAGAATTCTTTACCATTAAAGAAAAGCTGGTGCAGGCTTTTCCCGGAACTTACGGGATCTATCTCTGTGTTCATTTCGGCCGGTTTCTCAATGGAAGGATTGACAGCAGGGAAAAAGAAGAGGCATACCATCGGATAGTCGATTACCTCGATGGCGTTGATGATCCTGATTTTTCACCCGAATTGCTGGAATACCTGCAAAGCTGTTATTCGGAAATGGATATGGAAAGAATGAACAGTGCAGTCATTGCCGCGATTGACAATATTGAGGATTATATTGAAAATAATCAGGATAGTTTGGAAGAGTATTTAAAAATACGGAATTCAGAGGAATACAGGAACTCACCGGTTTATCAAATGCAGCAGCAGTTTTTGAAATTTCAGCAAAACAGCGGCTACTATAGTGTCTTTCTTGTAAACTTAAAAATACTGAGTCCATCTTATTGTGCGTATATGGATAAGCTTGAAAAAGCCAATCAACGGTTGATTGAAAAATTTCCGCAGTCAAAGGACTTGTATCGCTAATGGCTTCATCGGTGTTCTTCAAAGGGGTCTATTTGACCGGTATTCCCCATTATATATCAAATCAGCCAAACATGAAAGAAAAATTATGTAAATAAAATAAACAGGGACGGCTTCTAAAAAACGAAGCCGTCCCTGCTACGTTATAACGCGTGTGATATCAGAAAGCCTTTGGAATAAAGCCGACCTTCTTCATTACTTTATTCAATGTGCGCACGGAGATGGAGAGCGCTTTCTGTGCGCTTTCGGTATAGCATTTTTCAAGATAATCCTTGTTCTTTACATAATCCGCGTACCGCTCCTGAATGGGGCGCAGATGCTCCACCACGGCTTCGCCCACGGCGGCTTTGAAGTCCCCGTAGCCCTTGCCCTCAAACTCCTTCTCAATCTGCTCGTTTGACAGTCCGGTCACGCAGGAGTAAATACCCATCAGGTTGTTGATGCCGTCCTTGCCCTCGGCATAGCGGACACAGGCCTCGCTGTCTGTGATTGCACGTTTAAATTTACGCATGATATCTTCCGGCCTGTCCAGTACGGCAACATACGCGTTGACGTTTTCGTCGGATTTGCTCATCTTTCTGATCGGTTCCTGCAGGGACATAATGCGCGCGCCCTGTTTTGGAATATAGCCGTCCGGCACGGTAAAGGTCTGCCCGTAGATGCCGTTAAAACGTTCCGCAATATTGCGGGTGAGTTCCAGATGCTGTTTCTGGTCGGCTCCCACCGGAACAAGGTCGGCCTGGTAAAGCAGAATATCCGCGGCCATCAGGCTTGGATACGTGAACAGGCCCGCATTGACGTTGTCGGCGTGCTTTGCGGATTTATCCTTAAACTGCGTCATCCGCTGCAGCTCGCCGAACTGCGTGTAGCAGTTCAGAACCCACGCAAGCTGCGCGTGGGTACAGACCTGGCTCTGAATGAAGAACGGGCTTTTTTCGGGGTCAATGCCGCACGCGAGCAAAAGCGCGTACGCTTCCAGCGCATTGTGGCGAAATTTTGCGGGTTCCTGACGGACGGTAATGGTATGCAGATCCGCCAGAGCAAAAATACAGTCGTATTCGTCCTGTAAGCTGATCCAGTTTTTGAGCGCTCCCAGATAGTTGCCAAGGGTAATCGTACCGCTTGGCTGTATGGCGCTGAATATTACCTTCTTGCGCTCGGTGTTGGCTGTTTCCATTTTTTAAATGCCTCCAAATTAATTCGTAATGATCTCTTTTGCGAGCTGGCCCAGAATTTGAATTCCCTTCAGCAGCTGTATGTCGGTAGGAGTTGAAAAGTTAATGCGGAAAGACTGGCACGGTTCGTTTTCATCGGTTAAAAACGCGTTGCCCGGCACTACGCACACCTTGCGCAGAACCGCCTGTTTGCAGAAATTGAGCATGTCGGCGCTGTCCGGCAGCGTACACCACAGGAACAGTCCGCCCTCAACCGGGTTGTAGGTGACTTTCGGTGCGAGATATTTATCAAGCGCGCCCGTTGCAATCGCGGATTTTTTCAGGTAGACCTCGCGCAGCCTTTTCAAATGCGCGTCAAAATCGTAGCGCGTCATCAGCTCATGGCATACGATCTGCGACCAGATGTTGGTGTGAACATCCTCGCCCTGCTTGCAGACGATCATTTTCTGCAAAAGCTCCTGAGGCGCAATCGCATAGCCCACGCGCATACCGGGGGAGATTACCTTTGAAAAAGTGCCGGCGTAGATGACAATGCCTTCTTCGTCTAGGGACTTGATCGCCTCGATGTGTTCCCCGTAGAAGCGCAGGTCGCCGTAAGGGTTGTCCTCTAAAATCAGGACGCCGTATTTTTTCGCCAGAGCATAGAGCTGCCTGCGCTTTTCCCAGCTCATGGTGATTCCGGACGGATTTTGGAAATTGGGGATGGTATAGATGAATTTTACGCGGGTTTCTTCCTTCAGCGCCCTTTCCAGTTCGGCCATGTCCATGCCGTCGCTTTCCATGGGAATTCCGCGCAGCCGCGCGTTGTAGGAGCGGAAGGTGTTCAGCGAGCCGATAAAGCTCGGCGCTTCGCAGATGACCACGTCGCCTTCGTTGCACAGAGACTTCGCAGCCAGATCCATGACCTGTTGGGCGCCGCTGGTAATCAGAATATTATCGAAATCACGGCCCACGCCGTGCGTGCTTTTCATATAGGCGGTAAGGTGCTCGCGCAAGGGCGTGTAGCCCTCGGTAATACTGTACTGCAGCGCGTCAATCGGGCGCTCCGACAGAATGCGTGCGGAAATTTCGGAAATTTCCTTAACCGGAAAAGCCTCCGGAGCAGGGTTGCCCGCAGAGAGTGAAATAACACTCGGGTCGGACGCATACTTAAAGATTTCTCTGATTGCCGACGGTTTGAGCGATAAGACGCGATCGGAAAATTGATATTCCATATTGTCACCCTCTCTGTTATGTTGATTTTTATTTTACCACAGATACCGCCCTGTGACTATAAAAAACAGTACAATTTATAAAAATACTTATAAAGCGATTGGAAACGTCAAATTTTTACGGCGTGTTGTGACAACAGCATCCATATACATATAGTATAATTATTTTTAGAAAAAAATGGACAAGTTACCAAATATTGTATGGCGGTGATAGGAATGTTAAAAGCGAAAGCGGGGCGCGTCAGCTTTACGGCAGCTGCGCTGAACCCCACAAAAGCTGTGGCGAAGCAGCTGGTTTATTTTGCGGTGGCGCTGCTTTGCTCCAGGGGACTTGTATTCGGTAAATACGCGCCGTTCGGCGTGGCGGCGGTGGCGGCGTTTCCGTACTCGGGAATCTGGAGCGTTGTGCTGGGAAGTACCGCAGGGTACCTGCTGCCCTCTGCGGCGGTTGTGCCCGTACATTATATTGCGGCGATTCTGGCCGCCGCGGCGATCCGCTGGACTTTAAATGACCTTGTGAAGCTGAAAATGCATCCGGGATTTGCCCCTGCGGCGGCGTTTCTTCCGGTATTTGCAACGGGGATGGCCATTGTTTTTGTAAACGGCTCCAGTTCGTCAACCGTCGCTATGTATATGGCGGAAGCGCTTCTTTCCGGCGGAACGGCATATTTCTTTGCCCGTACCGCCAAAATAATCAGTTCCGGCCGGAACGTCGGCACAATGAACGCGCAGGAAATCGCCTGTGCGTCCCTTTCGGGCGGCGTGGTGCTGCTGGCGCTTGCCAACCTGAGCATCGGCCCCGTTTCGCTCGGGCGCGTGCTTGCGGTGATTGCCATTCTGTTCGCCGCGCATTACGGCGGCGTTTCCGGCGGCAGCGTGGCCGGCATTGCGGCGGGCATTGTGTTTAGTCTCTCTACATCCGGCCTGAATTACCTTTCTGGTGCTTACGCGCTGGGGGGAATGATGGCGGGCGTGTTTTCACCGGTTGGGCGGCTGGCGTCCGTCGTCGCCTTCATCTTCTCAAATGCGGTTGCTTCGCTTCAGGTGGGCAATCAGGAGGCTGTTGTCGGGGGACTCTACGAGGTGATGATTGCGACGGTCTTTTATATGCTGCTGCCGCAGAAAATCGGCACGCCGCTGATCGGATTGTTTTCGCACGCCGACGACACCTCACGCTCCGACGGCCTCCGCCGTTCCGTAATTATGAAGCTGGATTACGCCGCAAAAGCGCTGGGGAGCGTCTCCGAATCGGTAGAGGAAGTCTCTAAGAAGCTTTACGCAGCCTGCGCGCCTGACATTAACGGCGTTTACAGACGGACAATCGATGACGTTTGCTGCAACTGCGGCTTGAAGGTCTACTGCTGGGAGCGCAATTACAGCGACAGCATGAACGCTTTCAACGATCTGACGGAAAAGCTGAGGGCAAAAGGAAAAATTGAGCGCAGCGACTTCAACGCGCAGTTTGCCACGCACTGCAGCCGGCTGCCGGTCATGCTGGACACCGTCAACAGCAATTATAATGAATTCATGATAAAGGATGCGGCGGACAGCCGCGCGCAGCAGGTGCGGAACATGGTTTCCGACCAGTTTACGACCACCAGCAATATGCTGGAGGATATGGCGGCCGAACTTGAGCTTTACGAACAGTTTGACTTTGCCGCAGCGCAAAAGGTTGGAGAGGTTCTGCGCGGCGCGGGGATTCTTCCCATTGATGTGAGCTGTCGCACAGACCGCTTTGACCGTATGTCGATTGAAATTATTGCCGCTCAGGTGGACGGCGTCCGTCTGAATAAGGCGGAGCTTACGGAAGAAATTTCGCGCGTGTGCGACCGGATGTTCCAGCAGCCCTGTATCAGTATGGTAAAAGGGAAATGCAGAATGCAGATGACGGAACGACCCCTTTACCGCGTGCAGACCGGGTGTGCACAGCATTCCTGCGGGAACAAACAGATCTGCGGCGACAGCTGGGATACCTTCTCCGACGGAAACGGCCGCCAGATTGCGATTATCAGCGACGGGATGGGGACGGGCGGCCGCGCGGCGGTGGACGGCGCAATGGCCAGTGGAATTCTGTCCCGCTTGGTGAAAGCCGGCATCGGCTTCGACGCTTCGCTTAAAATTGTAAATTCGGCGCTGATGGTCAAATCGGGCGACGAATCACTTGCAACAATTGACCTTGCCGCACTGGATCTGTTCAGTGGTAACCTTGAATTCATGAAAGCCGGCGCGCCCATCAGCGTATTACGCAAATCCGGACGGGCTGTGGTGATTGACGCGCCAAGCCTCCCGATCGGAATCCTGAGCGATATCAATTTCACAAAATCCTCGGACAGCCTCGGTAAGGACGACCTGCTGGTTCTGCTGTCCGACGGGGCGCTTGCCGCGGGGGATGACTGGATTTGCGAAACAGTCGAAAAATGGAACGGGCAGATTCCGCAGGAGCTTGCGGAAGAAATCGTAACACAGGCGATTGCCCGGCGCACCGACGGACACGACGACGACATTACCGCGCTGGTAATGAAGGTGAAGGAAAACGAATAGAAAAAAACAGATAAATAATACTTGATATTTGTTTCGCCGGGATGTAATATGTTGTTCATAACGGAAGTCTTCATCACCGCACCGTTATTATGGACTCATATTATAAAATTTAGGAGACAGATTATGACATTAAAAATGAAAAAAGCGCTGACGGCCTGCGCGTCGGCAGCGTGCGTGCTTGCTGTGATCGCAGGCTGCTCCAATCCCAATTCTTCCAGCAGTTCGCCAAGCCCTTCTTCCGCTCCCGCTTCTTCCGCGGCGGCGCCCTCGTCCGCTGCCTCCGCGGCGAGCTCCGCACCGCAGTCGTCCCAGCCAGTCGACGCGCAGGCGGCCCTGCTTCAGCAGATAATGACAACGGCACAGAAGGGAAAGGTCATCAACTGTGACTTTGCGGTTCAATCCAATGTGATTGAGGACGTAGAGGAAAAATGGGGGAAAGAAGACAAATCGGAATACATTGGCGCAGCCAAGGGCACTTATGCCACCTATTCCAAAAAGGGTTTTGTCTTCGGATTCAACAAGGGCTCGCAACTTTTTGAGGTCAGGACTTCCGACAGCCAGATTCAGGCGCTTACCATGTCAAAGGTAAAGGAGGTTCTCGGAGAACCGGATCACGATGTGGCTTCGGGGGACGAAAGAATTATAGGATACGTTGTCAGTAAGGAGTATAAAATACTGATGGTTTTCCCAAAGGCGAAAGCGGACGGGGAAGATGCCAGGCTTGATCATTACTCGGTGTTTTATCCGAGAGGAACAGTAAATATGATGGCGGATGACCCGGGCCGCCAGTGGTAACTGAAAGCAGAAAGGAAGCCGCTCGAAAGAGTCAGCTTCCTTTTCTTTTCCCTATTTGATTCTGAAAAGCGTTTCCGCATTCCGGCGCGTAACCGCTAAAATTTCCTCCGCAGTTGTACCGCGGATTCCGGCAACCCGCGCGGCGGTGTAGGCGATCAGCGTGGAATCATTGCGCTTGCCGCGGAACGGCACGGGCGTCATGTACGGACAGTCCGTCTCCATCAGCATGCGTTCGAGCGGGACGGCGGCCGCCACCTCGACCGGCACGCGCGCGTTTTTAAACGTGACCGCGCCGCCGAAGCCGATATACATTCCCAGCCGGACACATTCCGTCGCCATTTCCACGCTGCCGGAAAAACAGTGCACTACGCCGGACGGTTTCCTTCTGCGAAGAATTTCCATCGTATCGCCGTGCGCGTCGCGGTCGTGTACAATGATCGGCAGCTGATGCTTTTCTGCGAGCAGAATCTGCTCCTCAAACATTTTTTTCTGCATGTCTTTCGGGGCGTTTTCTTCAAAATGGTAATCCAGGCCGATTTCCCCAACCGCGACTACTTTTTCCCGCGCGGCCAGTTCCTCCAGTTGTTCCAGACAGTCTTTTGGCGCATCCTTAACGCATTCCGGATGGATGCCCACGGCGGCGTAAAAATAGGGGTAGTCCGCCGCAAGGCGGATGGAAGCCCGGGTGGAAGCCAGATCCGCTCCGCAGTTCACAACGTTGCACACGCCGCGACGGGGCAGTTCGGCCAAAAGCGCCTCTCGGTCGACATCGAAGGCCTCGTCGTCGTAGTGCGCGTGGGAATCAAAGATATTATTGAGCATACTCATATCAGCGGACTTTGCTTCCGGCCGGAATTCCGTCCACAAAAATAACCTTTACGTCTTCTCCGGCATCCGCAGCCAGAATCATACCCTGGCTTTCCACGCCGCAGAGCATGGCCGGTTTTAAGTTTGCAACCAGAATGATGCTGCGGCCGGTCAGGTCCTCCGGCTGATACCACTTCGCAATGCCGGAAGCAACCGTTCTTTCGCCTGCGCCGTCGTCAATCGTCAGCTTTAAAAGCTTTTTTGCCCGCTTAATTGGCTCACAGGCAATGATTTTCCCCACGCGGAGTTCCACCTTGCCGAAATCGTCGATACCGATCTGGGCAATGCCCTCGATTTTCTTTTCAGCGGACTGTTCTTTATTCGCGGGGTTGGGAATCAATTTGTTCAACTCTTCAATTTCTTTCTCCACGTCGATGCGCGGGAAAAGTGTTTCTCCTTTGGTGATAACCGCGTTGGAAGGCAGCAGCCCCCATTTTGCCGCGGCGTCATAGGTCAGCACATCCGCCTTCGCGCCGAGCTGCGCCTGAATTTTTGGCGCTGTTTCAGGAATAAAGGGCGTAATCAGAATCGAAACGATGCGCAGGCTTTCGCAGAGGTTGTAAATGACCGCCGCAAGGCGCGCGCGTTTTGTTTCGTCTTTTCCCAATGCCCACGGCATGGTTTCGTCGATATATTTGTTGGTGCGTGCAATCAGCTTCCAGATTTCGGTCAGGGCGTTGCTGAACTGGTAGCCCGCAATGGCATCGTCGCATTTTTGGCGGAGGCCGAGCGCCATTTGTATCAGTTCGTCGTCAATAGGGGCGCTTTCACGCTCGGCGGGAATTTTGCCGCCAAAGTATTTTTCAGCCATCGCGGTGGAGCGGGAAAGAAGATTTCCCAGATCATTCGCAAGATCGGAGTTGATACGGCTGATTAACGCCTCATTGGTGAATACGCCGTCTGCGCCGAACGGAATTTCACGCAGAAGGAAGTAGCGGATTGCGTCCACGCCGTAGCGATTGCACAGAATGACCGGATCCACCACGTTGCCCTTTGATTTGCTCATTTTGCTGCCGTCGCCGAACAGAAGCCACCCGTGTCCGTAAACCTGCTTTGGCAGGGGAAGGTCAAGCGCCATCAGCATGGCGGGCCAGATGATGGTGTGAAAGCGCACGATCTCCTTGCCGACGAAATGCACGTCGGCCGGCCAGTATTTTTGATAGTCGGAATCGTCGTCCGAACCGTAGCCCAGCGCGGTGATATAGTTTGTCAGCGCGTCCAGCCACACGTATACAACGTGCTTCGGGTCAAAGTCGACGGGGATGCCCCAGGTGAAGCTGGTGCGCGACACGCAGAGGTCTTCCAGTCCCTGTTTGATAAAATTAATCATTTCGTTTTTGCGGCTCTCCGGCTGAATAAAATTCGGCTGGTCTTCATAGAGCTTCAACAGCCTGTCCGCGTATTTGGAAATGCGAAAAAAATAGGCTTCTTCGTTGGCCATTTTCACTTCTCTGCCGCAGTCCGGGCATTTGCCGTCCTTCAGCTGTGTTTCCGTCCAGAAGGATTCGCACGGCGTACAGTACCATCCTTCATATTTTCCTTTGTAAATCTCCCCCTTGTCATAGAGGGTCTTAAAAATTTTCTGAACAGCCTTCACGTGATAATCGTCGGTGGTGCGGATAAAGCGGTCGTTGGAAATATTTAGAAGCTTCCATAAGTCCTGAAAGCCAGCGACAATTTTATCAACATATTCCTTGGGGGTAACACCCTCTTTTTCGGCGTTTATCTCAATCTTCTGGCCGTGCTCATCCGTCCCGGTCAAAAACATCACATCATAGCCCTGCATTCGCTTGTAGCGCGCGATCGCGTCGCTTGCGACGGTACAGTAGCTGTGACCGATGTGCGCCTTGCCCGAAGGGTAGTAGATAGGCGTTGTGATGTAAAAAGTTTTTTTGTCCATGTTTTAACCTCCAAGAGAATGGTATTCTCAAATAAAGTGATTAATTTTAATATTATACCATTTTTTTCATGAATAGTGAATATAAAATTACAGTAGTGACAGGAATAAGGGGGTTTTACCTGAAAAAGCATGCGTCGTTCGGCGATTGGAATCATAAAAATATCAAAAAAGTACCGCTCCGAAATTGATTTCAATTTCGGAGCGGTACAATAATCTGTTAATTTGTGGAGGCAGAGGAATTTTCTGTTTCGGAGTTGTCGCCGTACAGAAAAGCTCTTAAAAGCTTACAGTTCTGTGGAAGATCCGGATCAAGCACATCACCGATCCCTTTTATATTGCGTTCGGTATAGGTGTTCAGATTGGGAATATGCATGGTTTTCATGGGATAACCGGTGACAGAGCCCGCGACGGTGGCCAGATACATCAGTTCCGAATCGCTTAAATTGGTTTTTACCAACGGCAGGAATTCGTTCATCATGCTGTTGATTTTTATCGGACCCATGCCTTTCATTTTTTTAATCATCAGTTCCATTACTTCACGCTGCCTGCCGGTGCGGCCAAAGTCGCTGTCTGTTTCACGGATACGGGCGTAATATACGGCAAGCCGCCCGTCCAGATGATTCTCCCCCGGTTTCAAGTGGCTGCCCATGTTGCGGTTTTCCGCGTCGCAGAGTTTTTTATCCATCTGAATGTCAAGTCCGCCCATTTTATCGATGATGGAAGCGAAATTCTCAAAATCAACGGAAATAAACTTATCGATATTTACCCTGAAATTGTTTTCCAGGGTCTGCATGGTAAGCGCCGCGCCGCCCTTGGTATAGGCCGCGTTCAGCTTTTGCTTTTTCATAGTGGGGATCTCCACATACAGATCACGAAGGAAAGAAACCATACGGAGCGTTTTCGTTTTATTATCAATGGAAACCAGCATGGTGGTGTCGCTTCGGCTGCTGTTTCCGTCGTCTCCCTTGTCGGTGCCGATCAGCAGAATATTGGTAATCTGGCTGTCCGACAGAACACCCCATGTCGGCGCGGCGCTCGGCTGTTCAATATATTTGGAGGTGTTGATGGCCTCAGACCGGTTCAGACGGGACAGCATATATTTTCCGTAGAGAAAAACGCCGGCGCATACCACAAGAAGCAGACAAAGCAAACTGACAAAAAATTTTTTCAGGCCGCTTTTTTTTCGGCCGTATCGTTTGCCCCCCCGGCGGGTTGGCTGGCTGCTGCTGTAAAGATCACGGTCAACATAATGATACCGGTCGATTTCACCGGTGTCATAATCCGCTCTGCGTCCCGCATTTCGCGATCCGGAACCCATATCGTTACGCTGCGGCCCATAGCCGCGGTTTTGTTTTTTCATATTTCACCTCAAAGAACTTAATACACAAAGCAGTCTTATTCTATTGCAATTCCGGCTACATGTCAATAGTTATGTAAACTATAGCAACTTCAAATAAGATATGGGAAAACAAATGTTATCTCCCCCGCCAAAGGCGGGGGAGATAACGAAATTCATTCATTTTTGGAATTGCTATAAAAAAGAAAGCGGAGAATATTCCGGCTTTCTGTACGGTTTAAGTTCTTTTTATGTGAAGAGGAAATCGGTTGGAGAAACAGACAACTCGTATACGCTAGTCATCTTCGAATTTTTTCAGAAGCTCTCGCAAATAATACTCTTTGGCAGCTGCCGCTGTTTCAAAATGCAGGGGCTTCATGAAAATATACGACAGGCTTGTGCTCCAGTCCTCAGCGGAAAAGAGGCTGGCGTCCATGTTTTCTACCACAGACAAAATATCGGCAACGTTCGCAGACAGCCGAATATTGGAAATGTACAGATTGCATGATTCCGCAATATATTCTAACATTTTTTCACTCATCCGCACGCGTCCTTCCTATACACAAGCTGATAACAAAAAGCCTAATATGGAATTCCTATATATCATTATAGTAACAATCTGTTACACAGTCAACCTATTTGTACCAAATTTGACATATTTAGTAACTGTTTGTTACATAAATTGCTTGTAATTTTCTTAAACTGTATAATTTCCGTAAGGGGATGATAAAGTGGTTGCCCGAAAATTAAAGGAGCTTCGCATAGAACATAAACTCACTCAAAATCAAATAGCAGCCCTTTTAAATATTTCTCGCGAAGCATATTGCATGTATGAAAATCAAAAGAGGCAATTGAATTATGAATCACTTTGCGTTCTTGCTGATTTTTATCATGTGACGCTTGATTATTTGCTTGGGCGCTCCGATCATCCTGGGCTGGCTGAACCGCTGAACAGGGAGGAGACCATGCTTTTAAACTATTATCGGGACCTTGACGAACGTGGTCGGGAAAATATTCTGGACATGGCAAAGCTGGAGTATAAAAGAGCTGCAAAAGCAAAAAATTTTTCAGAGTCGGCAATATAGTATATATTAACGGAAAATGATATCGGTGCTGGGTCAGAACCCAATGTCAAAATTCACAGAATGTTCATGGTTCATTTTGTGGTTTTGCTATAATAAGTTTATAAGGAAACAGCAGCTTTGAAGGAGGAGATCAGTATGCAGACCCGTAAAACGGCGGGGCACCGCTTAGATATGCGCACATTGCTTATCCGTGCAGTGGCGATTCTTTGCGCGGCGGTGATTGTCGGCTCCGCGCTTCTTGCTGCGTTTGGCTAAAAATCAGCACAACAGATAAAAGAAGCTCCAGCCCGCGGGCTGGAGCTTCTTTTATCTGTACTGGAGGACTTTATTCTTTTCCGGCCTGAATAAAATCTACGCCTGCCCCATAAGGATGGAAAACCACGCCCGTAATGCCCTTGGCGGCGGCGTAATAGTGCTTTTCATAATACAAGGGGTAGAATATCCCCTCTTCGTTCAAATATTTTTCCGCAGCCGCAAAATCCACAGCGGATTCTGCTCCACCGTTTTTCTCCGCGCTGCTCAGCATTGCGTCGAAAGCGGAGTCCCGCAGTTTGGCGGGGTTATCCTTCTCATCGCTTTTAAACAGGGACAGAACGGACAACGGGCCGTCGCCTGCAGGCTGAACCGGGCACAGCGCGATTTGATAATCGCCTGATTTTATACGGGCCGCAAGCTTATCACTGGAGAGCGGCTCCATGTTAAAGTAATTTTTAAACTGAACATTCCAGGCGGCAATCATTTCATTGAGCATCAGTTTTATTTCTGCGTTATCGGGGCATAACACGCTGACACTTTTCAGCTCCGAAAGGGAGAGTTCGCTCAGGCCGGCAGCGAGAAGTGCCGCGGCGTTTTTATCCTGCTTCAGGAAGAAGGAGCCGCCGTTTGCAAGACTGCGGTAAGGCTTTCCCAGCAGTGTTGTGGAAGGGGTAATAATATCATTAGCGGCGGACATGTTTTTCGGCAGGTGCTGAAGCACCTTTGCGCGGTCAAAAGATTGGATAAATGCCCGCCGGATATTTTTATTTTTCATAAGATCGGACTGTGTGTTAAAGCACAGTCCCCACGTCGTGTCTTCAAAGGAAGTAATGGTGCAGCCCTGTGCCTTTGCAGCGACGGCCTGGCTGCCGGAAACCGCAACCGCATCCACCGTACCGTTTTGCAGTGCCGCGATTGGGTCTGAAATCGTGTTCTCCTTGGTTTCTACGGTAAATTTAATATTGGACGGAAGCGGCTTCTTATTTCCGGAATAGGTGTCTGAACGGACAAGGTTAAGGTACTGGCCATGACCCCATCCGTATTTTCCGTCTATTTCAAAGGGACCGTTTCCAAGCAGATACTTTCGCTCCAAACCGTACCGGCCCGAGGTGCTTTCAAAAAAGCTCCGATTGCAGGGCATAAAAACAGGCGAGGCGGTGATGGCGGGAAAATCCGGGTAGGAGTAATTGAGCCGTACCACCAGCGTGCGGATGTCCGTGGCGGTAACCCCGAGCTGGTCGGAAGATACCGTACCGGCGTTCACTTCTCTGGCGTTTTTAATGCAGAACATACGGGAACAGGTCGGCGATCCGGTCTGGGGGGAAAGCGCGCGCCGGAACGCGTAAACGAAATCATCCGCCGTCACGGGCGTCTTTTTGTCGTCCGACCATTTGGCATCGCTGCGCAGGGTAAAGGTAAATACCGTATCATCCTCGCTGCTCACCCATTTTTCCGCGACACCCGGATACGGGCGGTTGTCTGATCCAAGGCGCACCAACCCTTCGAATAACGCTTCGACCGCCACAATTGCGGAACTGTCCGAGGCAATCTGGGGGTCAAGTGTCTTTGGCTCCGCCGCAAGGTAATAATTTATTTTTTTATTTGCGTTTTTTGGTTCATTTCTTCCGCATCCGGAAAAAGAAAATAACAATATAAGGCAGAGCAACCCTGCCGTAATTCTCCTAAGCAATCCTTCAGTCACCCCCACTTTACGGGATTTCATTATTTTATCATTTTTTCTCCGCTATTGCAACGAGGTTAACATAATTGTTATATTTTTCTGTCTGAAACTGCAGGGAATCCGTGAACGCCGTAAAACAACAAGGAAGAGGCCGGAAGTTGGCCTAAAAAAGCTCCTTCCCATCCGGGAAGGAGCTTTTTGCTGGTTCAAGGATTATTCTATAATGCTGACGCCGTCCATCTCCGCCGGCTGGGGGAGGCCCAGAATCTTGAGCATGGTCGGCGCGATGTCCGCCAGTCTGCCGCCGGTGCGCAGCTTGCACGGGTAGCCGATCACGCAGAACGGAACCGGGTTTGTCGTGTGAGCCGTGAACGGGGAACCGTCTTCTTCGTACATCTTATCGGCGTTGCCGTGATCAGCCGTAATCAGAGCTATGCCGCCCATTTCGGCAATGGCATGGGTAACCCTGCCCACACAGGCGTCAACCGCTTCCACCGCCGCCTTGGCGGCGCTGAAGACGCCGGTGTGCCCAACCATGTCGCAGTTGGCAAAGTTCAAAATAATAACGTCGTATTTCCCGCTCTTGATACGTTCCACCAGCGCGTCCGTGACTTCATACGCGCTCATCTCCGGCTGCATATCGTAGGTGGCAACCTTGGGGGAATTGATCAGAACACGGTCTTCGCCCGGATACTGCTTTTCCACGCCGCCGTTGAAGAAGAAGGTGACATGGGCGTATTTTTCCGTCTCAGCAATGCGCAGCTGGGTCAGGCCTTTGTCTGAAATGTATTCGCCAAAAGTGCTTTTCAGCGACTGAGGCTTAAATGCAACCAGAACATTCGGCATGGTTGCATCGTACTGCGTCATGCAGACATAGGTAAGCGGGAAAAATCCTTTTTTGCGTTCAAAGCCCTGAAAGTCCGGGTCTACAAAGGTGCGCGTTATCTCGCGGGCGCGGTCAGGCCGAAAATTAAAGAAAATGACGGAATCATTCGCTTTGATGCTGCCGTCCTTTGCGCATACCGTCGGCACGACAAACTCGTCGGTTACTTTCTGCTGATAGGAATCCTCAACAGCCTGTACAGGGTCGCCGCACTGAACGCCTTCGCCGTAAACCATGGCGGCGTATGCCTTTTCCACGCGCTCCCAGCGGTTGTCGCGGTCCATTGCGTAGTAGCGCCCCATAACGGTCGCAATTTCGCCTGTGCCGATTTCTTTCAGCTTCTGAGCGCACTCGGCGACATAGCCTTTGCCGGAATCCGGGGGAACGTCGCGGCCGTCCAGCAGAGCGTGGACATATACTTTTTTACAGCCGCGCTTTTTGGCGAGTTCAACCAGCGCGTAAAGATGCTGGTTATGGCTGTGTACGCCGCCCGCTGAAAGCAGGCCGATCAGATGCAGCGCGCCGCCATTTTTGACCGCGTTGTCGGCAGCGGCCAGAAAAGCGGGGTTTTCAAAGAAATCGCCGTCCTGAATTGATTTTGTAATCCGGGTCAGCTCCTGATAAACGATGCGGCCCGCGCCGATGTTGGTGTGGCCGACCTCGGAGTTTCCCATCTGACCGTCCGGAAGACCCACGTCAAGGCCGGAAGCACCGATTTGCGTTATTGGATTATTTGCAAAGAGACGGTCTATATTCGGCTTATTCGCCGCTTTGATTGCATTTCCGCTCTCTCCGGCGATTCCGAAACCGTCAAGTATCATCAGTATTAGAGGTTTTTTCATGTTATTTAAAGAATCCTGCCTTTCGGAGTATTTTTACCTGCTCGCAGCCTTTACAATTCCAGCAAAGTCGGCCGGCTTCAGGGAAGCGCCGCCGATCAGACCGCCGTCAACATCGGGCTGGTCGAGAAGCTCACATGCATTTTTGGCGTTCATGGAACCGCCGTACTGAATCGTTATTGCATCGGCGCTTTCGCTGCCGTACAATTTCGCGATCGTTGCGCGGATGGCTGAACAGGCTTCATTTGCCTGCTCTGCGGTTGCGGTTTTTCCAGTGCCGATTGCCCAGATTGGCTCATAGGCGATAATGATTTTTTTCAGTTCTTCTTGGTTGACGCCGCCGAGGGCAATTTTTGTCTGTAAAGCGACCAACTCGTCGGTGACGCCCTGCTCGCGCTGTTCAAGATACTCGCCTACGCAGACAATGACGGAAAGGCCGCCGTCCAAAGCCGCGCGCACGCGCTTGTTGACGGTGACGTCCGTTTCACCAAAATAGGTTCTGCGCTCACTGTGGCCGATAATGACGTACTGAGTACCCATGGCGGTCAGCATATCCGCAGAAATTTCACCTGTGTACGCGCCGCTCTTTTCCCAATGGCAGTTCTGGGCGCCTACGGCGACGTTGGAGCCTTTTGCCGCTTCCAGCGCGGCGGCCAGATCCACATAGGGAACACATGCGATAACGCCGCAGTCTGCGTCTTTTACCAGCGGCTTAATCGCCTCCATCAGTTCGGTTGCCTCGGCAGGGGTTTTATTCATTTTCCAGTTGCCGGCGATGACTGCCTTTCTCAGCTTTTTGTTCATAAAGCATATCTCCTTTAATATGATTTTATATCGGCTTTCAATATATAGCTTTTCTTATCTTCTCCCGCCGCAGGCGGTTTGGCGGAAAATCAATTTTGGATTCTGCTATAAATGCGGCAGACAGGCTGCCGCATTTTTGCATGCAAGCGAACAGGCTTGCCTATTTTATTTATCGTTCAGGCACGCGATGCCCGGCAGCTCAAGGCCTTCCAGGAACTCAAGCGAGGCGCCGCCGCCTGTGGAGATATGCGTCATCTTGTCGGCAAAACCAAGCTTTTCAACCGCCGCCGCGGAGTCGCCGCCGCCGATGATGGAGATGGCGCCGCTGTTTGCGACCGCCTTTGCGACCGCAATGGTGCCGGCTGCAAAGTTATCCCATTCCGAAACGCCCATCGGTCCGTTCCAAACCACTGTACCGGAGCCCTGAATGGCGTCGGAGAACAGCGCAGAGGTTTTCGGTCCGATATCGAGGCCCATCCAGCCTTCCGGAATCTTGTCGGAGTCAACAACCTTGTGCTCGGCGTCCGGCTTGTACTCGGTAGCAACCATGTTGTCGATCGGAATCAGGAATTTTACGCCCTTGTCCTTTGCTTTGGCCATCATGTCCTTTGCAAGTTCGACCTTGTCGCTCTCGCAGATGGAAGTGCCGATGGAATAGCCCAGCGCGTTCATAAAGGTGTAGGCCATGCCGCCGCCGATGATGAGGGTGTCGACCTTGTCAAGCAGGTTGGTAATCACGCCGATTTTGTCGGAAACCTTCGCGCCGCCCAGAATGGCGACAAACGGGCGCTTCGGATTGCTGAGCGCGCCGCCCATGATGGTGATTTCCTTCTGAATCAGGAAGCCGCATACGGCGGGAAGATACGCCGCAACGCCCGCTGTGGAAGCGTGCGCCCTGTGCGCGGTGCCGAACGCGTCGTTCACATAGATATCCGCTAAAGAAGCGAGTTGCTTTGCAAAATCCGGATCATTTTTTTCCTCTTCCTTATGGAAGCGGACGTTTTCAATCAGTTCCACTTCGCCGTCCTTTAAGGAGGCAGCTATGCCTTTTGCGCTGTCGCCAATAACGTCGGAAGCCATTTTCACTTCCTGTCCAAGTACCTTTGAAAGGTATTTTGCAACAGGCGCAAGAGAGTATTTCATGTTGAACTCGCCCTTCGGGCGGCCCAGATGGGAGCAAAGAATCACCTTTGCCTTGTGGCCGATTAAATATTGAATGGTTTTCAGTGCTTCATCAATGCGCTTTGAATCGGTAATGTTGCCTTCGGCATCAAACGGTACGTTAAAATCGCAGCGTACCAGAACTTTTTTGCCTGCAACCTCAATATCCTCCACGGTCTTTTTGTTGAGATAGTTCATGCATAGCACTCCTTTATATTATGATAACAGAATATACGATTTACCTCCGCTATTATACAATAATCTGCCAATAAATTCAAGCATATCGGGGCCAGATTCAGCCGTTTCTGAAAAGTTTGTTAAAAAAGTATCACCATGAATATTCCCTTAGCTGCCCTTTGCACAAAAGCTCCGGATACCCCCATTGCCGGAGCACTTCGTAAACGCCCACCGCAACGGAGTTGGACAGGTTCAGACTGCGCGCGGCGGCGTCATTGATCATCGGGATGCGCACGCACCGGTCCGGATTTTCATACAGAAGCTTTTCCGGCAGTCCGGCGGTTTCCTTCCCAAAAAACAGGTAGCAGTTATCCGGGTAACTGATGTCGGAGTGGATGTGCTGCGCCTTGGTTGAAAAAAAGTAAAAATTACCCGAATTTCTGCTGAAAAAATCGGAAAGGCTATTGTAACAGGTAATATCCAGCAGCTGCCAGTAATCCAGACCGGCGCGTTTTAATTTTTTGTCGTCGATCTGAAAGCCCATCGGCCCCACAAGGTGCAGCCTTGCGCCGGTCGCGGCACAGGTGCGCGCAACGTTGCCGGTGTTCTGGGGAATTTCGGGTTCGACCATTACAATGTTCAGTGTTGACATAGCAAACTCCTTTATTCAAAAAATTTGGCATAAATTTTCAAAAATAAACGGAAGGAAAGCGGGGAAGATATTGAAAGGCCTTGGTTTTATATTTTCAGTGGGGAGGATTTACGTCATGTATAAAGAGACGATGGGATTTGTCAGAGGAATGGGCGCCGGAATGGTTGCCGGTATTGCAGTTGTCACTATGGGAAACAGGATGATGAAAAACAACAGACATCTGCGGCGCAATGCCAACAAAGCCATGCATGCGGTAAACGGTATGCTTGACAACGTTCAGGGCATGTTTAAAGGTTAAATTGTTCTTTTTCAAAATCGGCGAATTGCTTCAACTGTCGGCGGGGTATACCCCGCCGACAGTTGTTTGCTGGGTTAGGCCTTGTTTGTAAAATCAAGCGTCATGTCGGTTCCGGCTTTAATTACAGACGCATGGGGTGCTTCAAATTTTGAAAGCTTGTATTTCCTTTTTAATAATAATATAGGAAATGATGATGATAATCAAGACTGGCAGGAACAGATACTGTGTTTCTACTGGATGCAGATTCATTTTCGGACTTTCGCAATTTTAGTAAATTATCGCGGAATATCTATTTCCCTCCCAGCGCAAATATGCTATAATATGGTAAATAATGCCAAAAAATCAATAATTTAAGCGGAGTGTAACAGCTTCATTGTACGTTGGGAGCAGACATATGAGTGCAAAAAGCATAAAAAAAGCATTATTATTTAATGATTTTTTATCCTCGCTTTCAGGGGAACCACTTGAGATAAAATATAAACATTTGGCACGGATCTTTCGGGTTTCGGAATCCACCATTTCAAAACTCAGACATGCAAAACTGAACAGAATGCCGTCGGGAATGCATCCCGATATTATCGGTGCCGACTTTGCCAGTGGGGTTGTGCAGTCTTTTGCACCCTCCGGCAGCACGGTCAGGCGTTTTTCCGCGTATGCGCGGATGATTTGCGAAAACTGCCTTGTATCTGAAAAACTTGAAAAGGCGGCGGCGTACCTTGCCGGTATCGGGTCGGTCGGAGACGGTTTTGCGAAAAAGCTGTATGCGACCGAAATCCCCCAATTTATCCGTTTATGCTATGAAGAGGCCTACGCCAACTCCGAAACGGATTTTTCCAGCCATGCCGCGTCCCGCTGTTCTGTTCAGTCGGACATTATGTTTCAGAAGATATGTGATACCATCAACCGGGACACCTTTGATGACGATAAGCTGAAGCAGCTTTTAAATGTGATCTATGCGGCTAATATCCGCCATCAGATCAATACCATGATCAACAGCCGGTCGGTTGTTGATCTGGTCAATCGGTTTGTGAAAAATCAGGCGGGCGAGCCTTTTTACAACCATATTCACCGCACGGAAGTAATTTCCAGTTCGGAGGACGCTTCACAAATGGCACGGACGATAAAAGGCCGTCAGCAGATCGTTCTCCAGACGCTGAAACCGCAGGAGGTTGTGCTGCGACAGTCGCTCAATCACTATGTGGATCTGTCCGATGAGGAAATTATCAACAGCACGTTTCGGAAATTCACCTGTACGGTGAATCATATTCCGCTTGTCCAGTACCTCAATTTGCATGAAAATGCGCATTATACAAGTACGGAGCAGTTTTTGTCTGTCAGCCAGGTACACGACAACGTCAGCGGAACGACCAATACGGAAATTACGTTTCGGTTCCTTCTTTATCCGGGTGTAGCCGGAGAAACCATGAACATTTTTTACGAATATTGTTTTATTACGCCATTTATTGAAAATATTTCCTGCAATTACAGCTTTTCGCTGTTTTATCCCTGCAAATTTTTGGAACATGAGTTCGCGCTTGATGAGAAAACCAAAAGGAGATGGGGTGTTAAGGTTAAACTTTTTACACCCATGACAACCAGTGCCTGTACTTCCGAAAGCTCCGATGAACCCCTTGTACAGAGCGGCGGAACCAGCGACCTGAAACGAATTACTTTTTATGACTGGGCAATGCCCGGAACCGGCTATTTCCGTAATATCTATGAACTGAAATATGCCACCAGAGAAACATAGGAAGGCAACAATTTCCAATTTTGCGGTTTCTGTTGATACACTGTTTAATATCATATATAATTAAAAAATAACTGCATGAAGGGAGGCTTTCCGATGTTTTATACGGTTTGTTACAGACGGTATGACGGCGGTATCCAGAATAATGCGGTTCTTGCCGACGTGCGGCGCAACTATCTGATAACCCGCAGAAGCGCATCGGGCAAAACGCAAGGTTGCCTGACCGGCGTTCCGTTTACCGCCCGCTATAAAATCAGTCCGAGAAGATTTTTATGGGCTAAGACAAGCGGAAAGACTGTTCTTCAGAAAACATATCGCCAGAAATACGGCTATTACATATTGACGCGCGGCATGACCGGGGAAACAGTCAGCAAAGCGCGTTTCGGAAAGGACCATACGTGGCTGCAAACTGCCTACTATTCAGGGGATACGGCGCATCCGGAGGCAATTTTAAAGCCGCTGCAGGGGCAGGACGGGCTTGTTTTGCTTCGCTTGGTCCCGGAAACGGAAAGGTATGCGCGAATAGAGCTCTTTCCCTGTGAAAACAGCGGCGCGACGGCTGAGCAGAGCCTGATCAATACCATAGCCGGCGAACCGCAGGTCTGTGCGGAAACGGAAGGCGGGAGCTTTTTCTACTGCCCTTTGTGGGAAGCGGAGCGCCGCATGGCGGTTATGACGGACCTGAATTCAGGAAAAGAGAGCATGGTTCCCGAATGGCCGCGCGAAAAAGAAGAATCGGTTCCGTTTGTGTATATCGAGAATGACCGTCCTGTCCGGCCCCCCGAAAAGGAGCCGGAGAAACCGCTGGTACAGGCTCCGCGTGAGCCGGACTATGCCGCCGACCGTGAAATCTACAGCACGGAAGAGCCGTTTCAGCAGCCCGCCCGCTACACGGTTGCCGGCAAAGGACTGGACGGCGAAGCGCAGGTCAGCGAATATGTCCCCCTGCATGTGGAGCGCGGTGCGAAACGCATTGTCATCAGTGCGGAGGAAAGCTATACCTATTTTGGCAAAGTGATCGACGGGCTTCGCCAGGGACGGGGCCGCACCCAGATGCAGAACGGCTGCACCGCCTATGAAGGCGATTACCTTGACGACAAACGCGACGGGTTTGGCGCCTATTATTACAAGTCCGGCAAGATTTGCTACATGGGCGGATGGAAAGCCAACAAGCGCGACGGGGTGGGGGTGTCGTACAGTTCGAAAGACGGTTCGATTTTTGTCGGTAAGTGGAAGGATAATATTCCGACCGGCAGCGGCGCGGCGTTTGATGCCGAAGGAAGGCTGATTTATACCGGCGAATGGAAAAACGGCCTGCGCCACGGTCATGGAACGGAATATAAAAACGGGGAAGTTGTCTTTACGGGGGAGTTCCGTGAAGATAAGTATTATTCCGGATATAAGCATATATAGGCGTCAATGTGAATCGACAGAGGGTGTGAAAATTGCAGAGTATTGAACTACATCAGGTAAACTGCGGGGAATGTGTCGTACTGCGGGGAGCGGATAAGGACATTCTGATGGTGGACTGCGGTGAAACAGAGCCCGGCGGTGTTTCCGATCTTGTAAGCCGGTACTCCGGCGCGGCGTCCCGCGGCCTTCTGCTTACCCATTACCACAGCGACGGGCTGCGGGTTCTGGAGCGGATTCTGAAAATAAACCCGAATTATTTTGACAGGATTTATCTGCCCTTTTCTCCCTGTGACAGGAGGGGCAGGCCGCTGTTGCTGGAATTTGCCCTGTTTGCGCATGTGTTTTCCGCGGGCAGGGATGATTTCTATGATGAGAATACCGCCGTGCTGCGTATTTTCTATCATCTTACCCGGAAAATGGAGGCCGGGCGCATCACCGTGCTCAGGGCGGGCTCCGGCTTTGGGTTCGACAGTGTTGATTATGATGTTTTATGGCCGGCAGCGGAAAGCTTTCCGTTTTCCGACCTTTTCGCCGCGGCGGTGGAAGATATGAACGTATGTCTGTCGTCGCCGTTTCTGCCGCAGGCGGCGAAGGATTTTCTGAACCTCAAGGATCAGTTCTGCGATGCGTATCTGGATTGCTGCCGCACTGCAGTGACCGGGCAGGGGCATATCGACCGTATGGCCGCTATATATAATAGTATGGAGGAAATGATACCGCGGTTCAGGGGACTGCCGTCCGCGCCGGATATTGCGGAAATACTCGGCCGTCCCACGACCCGCGCCGCATATGCGTCTGAGTGCCGCGCGGCAAGTGTGATTTTCCATAACCGCCGCACAAGAGAGGCAAGCACCGACGACATCCTGATGACGGGCGCTGCCGAACCGGAAAGCATGGATGCGGTTTCCGAGCGGCTTTACGACGGATACTACGTTCTGAAAGCGCCCCAGCACGGGGCGCCCCGCGCGTGGAGCCATGTTTTCGGGGAAATCAGCGCCGCGCATATTTTAATCAGCCATGGGAATACCAGCGAATACGGCGAGATTGCGGCCGAATATACGGATTTGCCCGCAATCCGGCACTGCACCAGCTTTTCCGGCTGCCCGTGGTATCAAAGCGGCGGATGTTCCTGCAACCGCATGAGCTGCTGTTATGATCTTCCCCGCCCCGGACTGGCGATAAAATGCCCCTGCTGTCAGGATGCAAAAAACGACGCGCCCTGCGGAATTTACGTGATTTCCTCCTCCGGTGCGCGTTCCTGTCTGTGCGACGGAAAACCGGCAAATATTAACTGATTGTGAACACAAAGGAAAATTCGTCTGCATCATTTTTCCTCGTGTGCCAATGTTTTCCAGACCACAGGAGAAAGTTGGCTTGAATACTGGAAAATCTTAAATAATTGTGCAAATATTATTAAAAAATATGTCCATTATATACTTGACATTGATTGCCAAATATCTTATAATCCAATTAAACATATGAGTGGTGGTTGTGGCTGCGGCACTGCCAAACGCATCATTGGCAGAGTTTTTCCACAAAACCATTGCAAGTCAGGGGATTATGTTAACACCCATGGCGAACATGTATGTTAAATTCTCATAGCACACGCAAATACGCAAAACGAACTATTTTAAGGAGGACAAAAAGGATGAAAAAAATCACAGGAAAAGTTGTTTCTCTTGTGCTTGCATTAGCACTTGTAGTAACCAGCTTTTCGGCAAACTTCGCTTTTGCTTCTACCAAGAAGACATTAAGCGGAACCGTTTCAGACACGCAAGAGGATGACATTTATCTTGTCAATGGCACCGAGAAAAATGTGGATCTTGACGCTTGGCTTCTTGGCTCCAAACTTAATCTTGAGACTAAGGATCACGGAGTAGCTACCAGCATAGAGATTGGTGCTGTTTCCCATGTTTCCGGCGACAAGCTGGTTTCCGCATCCATCGATGGCGATGATGCAACGCTCAAATTAAAGGGCAAGACCGGTACGGAAGTTGTTTCTGTTCTTTATCAGGGCGACTACACTGATCCTGATGATGAGAACGATACCGAGTATACTGTCAAAGGCAGAGCAAACTTAACGGTACACGTCTATGATCAAGGCGATATCGTATTTGGTGAAAAAGACTCTGGTTCAAATCTTGCAGCTCCGGGCGAAGGGCTTGCTGATTTTGAGACCTTTGCACAGAATGCAAATGCTAAAAAAACGATTGGCATCTATCAGGCGCAACCGGAATCCCCTACTTCTGCGCTGGCCACATATGTGAAAACGAGACTGGTCACTGCAAAAGAAGGTATCACATTAAACGGTAATTCAGCTGATGATGTTTACTATTTTGAAATGACCAGCGGCGATGATGATGTTCATCTGGATACCCCGCTTCCGACCACTACCGCTCCTGCGATTGGTGATAATGCAAATTCTGAACTTGAAGTAACAATGGGCAGAGGCAACGCTGAACAAGGAGTTTATCCTAGCGATGCAAAAACGGGTACTGTGAATATCAATGTAAAGAAGCTTAAAGCAGATGGTAACACATACAAATATTCCAGCAGTTCCGATGACAAGTACACCTTGAAGACTAAGGTCGAGAAGAAGGTTGCTGTTGAATACCTTCCTGGCGTTAGTTTGAACCAGGCGAATCAGACTTATACTATTTCAAAAACTGATTCGACAACAAAAATATCAGGTGGCAGTTTAGCTAAGACTACAGTTAAAGACTGTGAACTTGTTTTCCCGGATAACTATACTGGTACTGTTTCTGTAAATGAAAATACGACTCTGAAGAAAATTTCCGGTTCAGTTGGGAAAGTTTCTGTAGGGGACGGCAAGGTTGACTCTATTGACCTTGACAATGGTGATGTTGATGTAACCGATGGTAAGGTCGGCAATATTACAACCGATGCAGATGACGGCAAAACTGGTAAAGTTCATGTTACTGGCGGTACGGTCGGCAATATTGATACCACAGATGTTAATGATGCGGATGCTGGTACAGTAATTGTTGAAGCCGGTACGGTCGGCAGCATTGATTCCAATGACAAGGTAACAGTTCAGTCTGACGATGAGGATGAAACAGTCACAACAGGTGCGATTACAGCTCCTGAAGTTGAAGCTTTCTCTGATGATGCCAAATTGGACATTAAGAGCATTAAATCTACTGAAGACAACGGCACTTTCCTGATTAAGGGCGACAAGCTGACAGTTGGTTCCATTGATTTGGATTATTATGATACCACACTTCAGTTTGGTGATGAAGACGATGAGTTTACTGGTAAAATTGCTGCTCCGCTTAACGCGAAGAAGGGTACTATTTCTACAGTGAATGAGGATACCGATGTTGCAATGACTGGAACAGTCAATGTTGACACGATTTCCATTGACTCTGATTCTCAGATCGCTTTTGACGGTAATGTTACTGTTAAAACAGTTGACGGCGATGGCGCTATGAAGATTTATGCTGGCAAACTTTATGTCAGTGAAGGTGCTTCCAGCGTTATCCTGAAGCTTTCCGACACAGCTCTTGCAGCTGGCACAACAGTCTTTAAGGCTGACGAAGACGCTGTTGATGTTGATGACTTTGATACCTTTGGCTTTACACTTGACAAGTCCACAGGTACTGATGTTGATACTTTCAAAATCAAATCTCTTTCCTTTGCAGGACTTGCAATCAATCCTTCCTCCGCGAAGATTGCGAAGGGCTATTCTCAGACCTTTACAGCTTCCGCTTATCCGAACGGAACAGCTCTTCCGACCGGTGCTACCATTAAGTGGGAACTTGACGGCGGCAGTGACGATGTCTTTACTTTAACAGCAACCGGCAACACTGCAAAGGTTACAGTTAACAGTATTGATGCTGATTTCGCTTCCGAGAATAAGACCACACTGACTGCAACACTGTATGATGCAGACGGCGATGAGATGGACGATTATGATGCGGCTAAGTGTGACGTTACAGCTCTTACTGTACCGGAAGCTACTTCCGACACAACCAAGGACTTCTCTGTTGCAAAGGGTTCCTCCTATCAGTTCAAGATTACTTCAACAACTGCCCCGACCTTCACAGTCGGTACTGCTGGTGTCTTCAAGGTAGAACTTGCTTCCAAGAATGGCAATGCCTACTTCTACAAGATCACAGCAATCGGCAATGTTGGTGCTTCCACTGGTGTTTACCTCAACGGCGTTAAACTCCTTGTTGCTTCTGTAAAAGCTCCTGCTTTCACAACAGACACAACAAAGGATGCTACCGTAAAGGGTTCTTACCAGGTTAAAGTTACTGCTGCAGCAACACCGTCCTTTGCACTTGGTACTGCCGGTGCATTCAAAGCTGAATTTGTAAAGAAAGTCGGCAACGACTACTTCTACAAAATCACTTCTGTTGGCAAGGCTGGCGCGAAGACTGGCGTCTATGTAAATGGCGTTAAGACTTTCGTTGCTACTGTTGGCTAAGTAACTGTTTAGCACAAGCAATCTCTTTTAAACAAATTATTACTATCTCAACAAAATAAGTATAGTTGTATTTGCGTAGCGGCGGTTTGGGCGAAAGCCCAGGCCGCCGCTTTGTGCTGTACTTGCAAAAAGCAATGAAACATAGCTGTATTCTTGTCAACAAAATGAACAATACTTTAAATGGATTGTCTATATACTCTTACTTGAAAAAAGATCGCAGATAACGTAAAATAGAGGTATTATAAAAACGCAGGGGAACGGTAAAATGATATTTAGCAGTTTGTTTTTCATATTTGTATTTTTACCAGTGGTACTGATTGTTTATTTTCTTGTGCCGCGCAAATTTAGAAATCTTTGCTTATTTGTTTTCAGTTTGATTTTCTACGCGTGGGGTGAACCGGTCTATGTTCTTTTAATGCTGTTTACCACCGGGTTTGACTATATAGCCGGACATTATATTAGTAAGTATCGCGATGAAAAGGTGAAAGCCCGCGTTTTTTTGATTATCAGTATTTGTGTCAATCTGGGTTTGCTCGGCTTTTTTAAGTATTCAAGCCTTTTAGTAGAGACCTTTAATTCTATTGCGGGTTTTTCCATACCGCTGCCGGCAGTTGCACTCCCAATCGGCATTTCCTTTTACACCTTTGAATCTCTTTCTTACTCCATTGATATCTATCGCGGAGAGGCGCCGGCGCAGCGCAACATTATAGATTTCGGTGCGTATATTTCCTTTTTCCCTCATTTGGTGGCCGGTCCGATCGTCCGTTATGAAGATTTGGCTGAACAGCTGCACAGCCGACAGGAAACACTGGAAAAATTTACATCCGGCAGCAGGCGCTTTATGGTCGGTCTTTTTAAAAAAGTACTGCTCGCAAATAATCTTGCTATACTTGCGGACAAAGTTCAGTATATGGGCAACCCAAGCACGCTGACTGCCTGGCTTGGGATCCTTGCGTTTACCTTTCAGATCTATCTTGATTTTTCCGGATATTCAGATATGGCAATCGGGCTTGCCGCTATGTTTGGTTTTCAAATTCCTGAGAATTTTCGTCATCCGTACGTTTCACACAGTGTTTCAGAGTTCTGGCGCCGTTGGCATATTACGTTGGGAACATGGTTCCGTGAATATGTTTATATCCCGCTCGGAGGCAATCGATGCTCTACCTTAAAAAATGTCCGTAACCTTGCGATCGTGTGGGTACTGACCGGTATTTGGCACGGTGCGAGCTGGAATTTCGCTATGTGGGGCGCCTATTATGCTGTTTTAATCATCTGTGAGAAGCTGTTCCTTCAGAAATGGCTGGATAAGATTCCTTCTTTCTTCCAGTGGCTTTACAGTTTTTTGGCTGCGGTGATCGGTTGGGTATTCTTTTCTTATCTTGATATTCGGAAAGCGTTTGGCGTGCTTGGCGCAATGTTCGGATTCGCGCCCGGCGCAGACAAGCTTGGATTCTATTCGCTGGTTACGTATGCGCCTCTGCTGGTGATTGCGGCATTATGCAGTTCAACACTGGTCGGAACCCTGACGGAAAGACTGCGCAAAAGCGGAACGCCCGGTAAAATAATTTGGAGTATCGGATTTATTTGTCTTTTTATTATGTCAATGACCTTTTTGGTGGATAATTCTTACAATCCATTCCTTTATTTCCGTTTTTAGACAAAAAAGGATATCATAATCGTTTATTATAGTTAGGCGTGTAATAAATCATCCCGGCAATCAGGTTTGAAGAAATATGATGTCATGAATCGGAGTTACTATAGCGATTTCAAAAATGCAGTGGAAAGGATCTCATTATCACCCCCGCCGAAGGCGGGGGTGATAACATCCGCTTTTTCCAGTTCCTATTTGTAATTACTATATTTTAAGGTGAAAAGATGAAATTTTTTTTGAACATAAAAGAAAATATCCGGAAATGTGATTTGGAATCGGTCGTTGTTACTATGGTTTTGTTTATAACCATTCTGATTGGTGCCTCGTATTTGGTTTTTGCGCCAAAACAGAATTTTTCCGAAGATGAAAACCGCGTGCTCGAGTCCGCGCCAAAAATCACGCTGAGCTCGCTGACGGACGGGTCTTTTATGGATTCGATAGAGAGTTATGTCGGCGATCATTTTATGCTTCGCAAGAGTTTTATTGCGCTCAATACACGTATTCAGCTTATGATGGGCAAACGTGACCTTGGCTCTAATTACAGCCGAGTCCCGGCTGAAGGCGGCGTATATTTTGGCAGCGATGACCATTTGTATGAGGTGCTTCTGCCAAACCGAACTGACATTTTCGCGCGTAATGTGTCTGCAATTCAATTATTCGCGAAAAGAACGGCACTTCCTTTTTATTTTATGCCGGTCCCTTCTGGTGCGCAGGAACAGCAGGACAGGCTTCCGTTTTCCGCTCCCAGCCATGACCAGCATGAAGAACTTAGTACGATTAAAGCGGGTGCCGGACAAAATACGAAGGTGATTAATCTTTTTGGTACGCTGAGTGACCGTACAGGAAGCGACTATTATTATAAGACGGATCACCATTGGAATACGTTCGGCGCCTACAAGGGCTATGAGGCTCTTATAAAAGCGATGAATATGAAGGTGACACCGCAGTCGGATTTTGATTTTAAGGAGGTTTCAAATTCATTTCTTGGGACTTTATATTCAAAGGCGATTTTGACAACGCAAGCACCCGATGTGCTGTATTTGCCGGTGTATAAAAAGCAGGCCGCCTTCACGCAGCAAACCGGAAAGCAGCAGCGTACCGACCTTTTTTGGAAAGAATATCTGGAGAAGAAAGACAAGTATTCCGTTTTTCTCGGCGGCAACCACAGTGTGGACGTGGTTAAAAATTCCGCCGTGGACAACAGTAAAAAACTGCTGATCATCAAGGACTCTTATGCGAACAGTATGGTTCCGTTTCTTGCCACAAATTTTCAGGAAATACACATTGTTGATCCTAGATATTACAATCAGGATATTTATGAGTATATTCAACAAAACGGAATTACCGATACGGCGGCAATTTACAGCATTAAGCAGCTTTGCGATGTTTCAATAGCAAATAAGTTAAGCGCGCGTTAAAAACAATCATTGACAAATCAACCAAAATTGATACAATGATTTTAGGCAGACTATATTTACAAAACAGAAAATCAAGAATAAGTATATTAAGATATGAGAGAGGTTGGTTAATGTGCAGACGTTCCAATTTGTTGTAAAAGATGAGGCAGGGTTACACGCCAGACCGGCAGGACTGCTTGTAAAATTGGCATCTTCCTGCGATTCGGATATAAACATCACCTTTAAATCAAAGAAAATCAGCGCGAAAAAACTCTTCGCGGTTATGGGCCTTTGCGTAAAACAGAACGATGAGATTACCGTTACGGTTGAAGGTGTAAACGAAGAGGCGGACTGTTTGAAAGTAAAAGAGTTCTGCGAGAAAAATCTTTAAGGCTGGTGGTAATATGAAAAAAATACATGGTATCGGCGCATCCAAAGGATATGCAATCGGGAATTTAACCCTTTGTGTGAATATTGATGATCATATTGAAAAAAAGGGTATTACAGATGTTGCAGCGGAGCTTTCCCGTCTGGAAACAGCAAAAGAGGTGGCGGTAGAGGCGCTGAACAAAATATATTTGAATGCGCTCAAGCGCGTCGGAGAAGCAAATTCCATGATTTTTCAGATCCATATCATGATGCTTCAGGACGAAGATTATTTCAGCGCAATTCAGAACGCGATAAAAAATGATAAAGTAAATGCGGAGTATGCTGTATGGCAGGCCGGCCGGCAATTCGCTGAAATGTTTTCCCAGATGGACGACGAATACATGCGCGGCCGCTCCGCGGATGTAATTGATATCTCTAAACGACTGATTCGCAGCCTTGATAAAAGCCTTGCCAACGGACTCGACAGTCTGAATACCCCGTCCATTGTGGGTGCGGTGGATCTGATGCCCAGTGAAACCGTACAGATGGATAAAAATATGGTTCTCGCTTTTGTAACGCGCGAAGGCTCGAAAAGCTCCCATTCAGCCATTTTGGCGAGAACGATGGGAATCCCCGCTGTAGTCGGGCTTGCAGACGGCTACAGGGAGCTGACGGACGGTGTCTCCATCATTGTGGACGGAGCGGCAGGGGATATTATTCTGGAGCCTGATGAGCAGACGCTTACAGAATATCAGAAGAAGCAAAAAGACTTTGAAAATTATCAGCATGAATTAAAGCTTCTGAAAGGAACGAAGGCTGTTACGAAAAACGGCACCGTCATAGAAATTAACGCCAATATTGGTCATCCGGAAGATGTTGCGATGGTATTGGAAAACGACGCGGACGGAATCGGCCTTTTCCGCAGCGAGTTTCTGTATATGGAAAGCCAGAATTTTCCAAGCGAGGAAGAGCAGTTTCAAGCCTATAAAAAAGTACTGGAAAAGATGGGCGGAAAACGCGTGATTATCCGCACGCTGGATTTGGGCGCGGATAAACAGGTTCCCTATCTGGATATCCCCCATGAGGAAAATCCTGCGATGGGCTACCGCGCAATCAGAATCTGTCTGGACCGCCAGGAATTGTTTGTCACGCAGCTTCGCGCGTTGATCCGTGCGTCTGCCTTTGGAAAACTTGCCATTATGTTTCCAATGATTATTTCAGTCGATGAGGTCAGGCAGATCAAATCGATTGTAGAAAAAGTAAAAAAAGATCTCTCCGATGAAAAAATCGCGTTTGCGCCGGACATTGAAATCGGCATCATGATTGAAACGCCTGCATCCGTAATGCTGAGCGATTTGCTCGCTAAGGAAGTTGATTTCTTCAGCATCGGTACCAATGACCTGACACAGTACACACTGGCGGTGGACCGTATGAACCATACGATTTCCAAACTGTTTGATTCGCGGCATCCCGCCGTACTGCGCATGATAGAAAAGACTGCTGAAAGCGCAAAGAATGCCGGCATCTGGGTGGGTATCTGCGGGGAATCAGCCGCGGATACAAGTCTGACGGAATTTTATGTCAAAATTGGTATCAGTGAGCTTTCGGTTACTCCTTCCGCGGTGCTTGAACTGCGGAAAGCGGTTCAGCAAGTCGAACTGTAAGGCCCCATACTTATTCAATCAACGGCCTCCTGTTCATTGAACAGGAGGCCGTTCTGCAATTCGAAACAGGTTCAAAGGAATTTAAGGATTTTACTGGATTGATGAACGAAAGAAATATGGTTATTCACATGGGTAAAGGGCAGAGGAGAAAATCCGACAGATATCAACAGTGCAGGAAAATTATGGAGAAACTTTTTTGCCAAGTTTAACGGACTTGTTTGATTTTATTGAATATTCGGGAAATGAATATGCAAAAAACAGTAGTATTTGCAAACACTTCACATAATTGGCTTGTATTTTGCATGGGAAATTGATATAATAATGCAATAGAGCTGTCTTGTAGGGCACATTCAGACCTGGGTGTGTCCTACAAAAGCGTTTGCAGGTAAATTTTAGACTCTGTTGAATTAGGGGCGTGTTTGTGATATAATGTCGAAATGTATTCTTATATTATAGAAGGATCAAATAGATTTATTTTCTACCTGCAATATGCTGTTTTCTGCAAACAGGAATTTAAGGAGTGGCTGTAGTGACAAAATATGTGATAAAGCGTATCGGCTATGCGTTTTTAACAATTATTCTGATTTCCATCATCACATTTGCGCTGATGAACATGATACCCGGCGGCCCTTTTCTGAGTGAAAAAGCGGTGTCTCCGGCTACAACACAGGCTTTAAAGGTCAAATACGGTTTGGATAAACCCCTTTATGTGCAGTACGGGAATTATATGAATAATTTGCTGCACGGTGATTTTGGTCTCTCCCTTAAACAAAAAGGACGCACAGCAAACGATATTATCAATTCAACATTTCCCGTTTCCGCCAAACTGGGTGGAATTTCGATTTTTATTGCGTTGATTTTGGGCGTGGTCATGGGCTCTGTTGCCGCTTTGAACAGGGGTAAATGGGGCGACAGCGTTCTGATGATTATTTCAACGCTTGGAATTGCGGTGCCCTCCTTTGTAGTGGCAACTTTTCTGATGATTACTTTCGGCGTGAATCTGCACTGGCTGCCGACTATGGGGCTGAAAACACCGGCTCATTATATTTTGCCGGTTACTACGCTGGCGTTTTATCCCATGGCATATATTACGCGTCTGATGCGCTCAAGCATGCTGGACGCGTTAAACCAGGACTACATACGCACAGCGAAGGCAAAGGGAGTAAGCAAATTTTCCATGCTGTTCAAACACGCCATGCGGAATGCGATTATCCCTATTATCACTTACGTCGGTCCGTTGCTTGCCTATACCGTTTCGGGCAGCTTTGTTGTTGAAAAGATTTTTAATATTCCCGGCCTCGGACGTGAATTCATTAACTGTATCAGCGGACGTGACTATCCGATGGTAATGAGTACGACAATTTTTCTTGCGGTTTTGTTGGTTTTAATGAATGTGGTTGTGGACATTTGTTACAAGCTGGTTGATCCAAGAATTAAATTAAAGTAAGGAAGGCAGGGAAGTACATCAATGGAAGACATCAAGTTAAAGAAAAATCCTTTCAGCTTGCAGTTGAATGCAGAAGACTTTCTACCTGCCAGCTCTGAAGATAAAGAACAGCTCAATATTATGCGCGAAAGTACAACCTACTGGAAAGACGCAATGCAGCGTTTCCGTAAAAACAAAGTAGCTATGACCGCGTTTTTTGTCATTATTCTCATTTTGATTTTTGCGTTTGTCATTCCCAATTTTTATCCGTATCAGTATGACCAGCAGGTGCGTGGAAGCGAAGATTTGACACCGATGCAGTATTCTCAGACGGAAATCAAAAAAATGGACGCCGGTGAGCACGTCTTTCCCCATATTTTCGGAACCGATAAATTCGGGCGCGACCTCGGCATCCGCGTAATGGTCGGCGCGAAAATTTCTCTTTTGGTCGGACTGGTTGCCAGCGCGCTGGTCCTGTTAATTGGCAGCATCTACGGCGCCATTGCCGGTTACTTCGGCGGCAAGGTCGATTTGATCATGATGAGAATTGTGGATATTATCTATTCCATTCCGGATATCCTGATTATTATCCTGCTGCAGGTTTCGCTCAAGGAGCCGTTGAATCTGCTTTTTGAAAAGAACCCTGCTTTTGCCGGCCTGCAAAGTGTCGGCGTCGGGTTGATCAGTATTTTTATTACCTTCAGTTTGCTGTACTGGGTTGGAATGGCCCGCATTGTGCGCGGTCAGGTCATGTCGCTCAAGGAACAGGAATTTGTTACGGCGGCCAAAGCGCTGGGAGCCTCAAACGGAAGAATTATCCGTAAGCATCTGATTCCCAACTGTATTGGTACCTTGATTGTTACGACAACACTCCAGATCCCGTCTGCAATTTTTACGGAAGCGTTTTTGAGCTTTTTAGGCTTGGGCGTTGCGGCGCCGATGGCCAGCCTTGGCTCTCTTGCCTCCTCCGCCATTGACGGAATTACGTCCTACGCCTATCGGCTGACGATTCCGGCCATTGTAATCAGTTTAATTATTTTATCATTCAATCTTTTCGGTGACGGCCTGAGAGACGCGTTTGATCCAAAGCTAAAGAAATAGGAGATTTGAAAATGAGTTCTAATTGTTTGCTTGATATAGAAAACCTTCAAGTTTCCTTTTTTACTCCCGCCGGTGAAGTAAAAGCAGTCAGCGGAGTATCGTACACGCTGGACCACGGCGAGGTGCTTGGAATCGTTGGAGAATCCGGTAGCGGAAAAAGCGTTTCCGCTTACACACTCATGGGCATTATTGCCGACCCCGGTAAAGTTGTGGGCGGCACCGTTGAATTCAACGGACACCATATTGAAACAATGAAAGAGAAAGAGTTCAGGAAAATGCGCGGCAGTGAAGTCAGCATCATTTTCCAGGACCCGATGACATCCCTGAATCCGGTCTATACCATTGGAAACCAGCTCACTGAAATGCTGCGTCTGCATACCGACAAAAACAGGGCGGAACGCAAGGCAAGGGCGATTGAGCTTTTGAGCCTGGTTGGAATGAACGAACCGGAAAAACGCATGAAACAGTATCCGCACGAATTTTCCGGGGGTATGCGCCAAAGGGTTATGATTGCCATGGCGCTTGCCTGTGAACCGAAATTGCTGATTGCGGATGAACCCACCACGGCGCTGGACGTAACCATTCAGGCGCAGATTCTGGAACTGATGGTGGAATTGAAAAAGAAAATTAACATGTCGATTATCATCATCACGCATGATCTGGGCGTTGTGTCCGATGTTTGTGACCGTATCGCGGTTATGTATGCGGGAAAGATTGTTGAAATCGGCAGTACGGACGATATTTTTTATAATCCCAAGCATTGTTATACGGTTGGACTGCTGAACTCCATTCCGAAAATACACGAACAGGGACACGAAAGACTGATTCCGATTGAAGGAACCACCGTTGACCTGCTGAATCCCCCTGCGGGATGCCCGTTTGCTTCCCGCTGCAGCAAGTGCATGAAAATCTGCCTGACGCAGATGCCGGAGTTTACTGAGATTTCTTCTGGCCATAAAAGCGCCTGCTGGCTCTTGCAGAAAGAGCAGTTTGAAAATGCCGGGGAGGGGACCACAAAATGAGCGAAAAGCTGTTGGAAGTTCAGCATCTTCAGCAATATTTTCCGGTAAGCGGCGGTATATTTAAAACAAATTATGTGCAGGCTGTTGATGATGTAAGTTTTTATATTAATAAGGGAGAGACCTTTGGACTGGTTGGAGAAAGCGGTTGCGGAAAAACCACAACCGGCAGAACAATCTTGAGACTGTATGAGCCAACCGGGGGAAAGATTATTTATGACGGTGTGGACGTGACGAATATTGACTTTGCGCCCTACCGCAAAAAGATGCAGATTGTTTTTCAGGATCCGTATGCTTCTCTGGATGCCCGTATGACGGTCGGCGATATTGTCGGTGAACCGATTGACATCCACGGGCTGGCGTCCAGCCGCAAGGAACGCAATGACAGGATTCTTTCGCTTCTTGAAAAGGTCGGCCTGAATTCCGAGCATGCGAACCGGTATCCACATGAATTTTCCGGCGGACAGCGCCAGAGAATCGGGATTGCGCGTGCGCTTGCGGTGAATCCTGAATTTATTGTATGCGACGAACCTATTTCCGCGCTGGACGTTTCCATACAGGCGCAGGTTGTCAATATGTTTGAAGATCTGCAGCAGGAACTGGGCTTAACGTATCTTTTTATAGCCCATGACCTCGCGATTGTAAAGCATATCAGCAACCGCATTGGGGTCATGTATCTCGGTAAACTCGTCGAGATGGCGGACAGCGACACGCTTTATGACCACCCGATCCACCCATACACGCAAAGCCTTCTTTCCGCTATCCCGATTCCTGACCCGAAGGCAAGCCGTATGAAAAAGAGAATTGTGCTTCAGGGCGATGTTCCCAGCCCGCTGAATCCGCCGTCCGGCTGCCGCTTTAGAACCCGCTGCCCGTATGCAACGGAGCAGTGTGCCGCCGAGGCGCCGGAATTCAAGGAATATGAAACAGGGCATTTTGCAGCCTGCCACCGTATCGGCCAGATTTAAATGGTTTTAATTTGCTGTGCAAATTGAAATAATAAGAAGAGAAATCTATAAAAATGGAGGGATTATTTATGAAAAAGAAAATAGTATCTTTGGTACTTGCGATGTCTTTGCTTGCTTCGGCTTTTGCAGGCTGCGGCAATAACACAACAGCATCGTCAGGAACCGCATCTACGGCGGCCAGCAATACGGCTGCGGCAGCGAAAACTCTTACCGTTTGTGTCGGCCCGGAGCCGCAGACCATTGACCCTGCCCTGAACACGGCAGTTGACGGCGGAACGCTGATTGTTCATGCTTTTGAAGGCTTGACAAAACGCGACAAGGACGGAAAAATTGTCAACGGCCAGGCGAAGGACATCAAAGTAAGTGATGACCATCTGACCTATACGATTACTCTGCGCGACGACATTAAATGGTCGGACGGCAAAGCAGTTACAGCCGGTGATTTCGTGTACGCCTGGCAGAGAGCGGTTGATCCGAAAACTGCCTCCGAATATGCCAGCATTTTTGATGCGATTAAAAATGGCAAAAAGATCCGTTCCGTCGGTACACCCGACGCTGTAAAGAAGCCGGACGGCACAGATTACAAACCGTCTGATTTGGGCATTACCGCAAAGGATGACAAGACGCTTGTCGTTACTTTGGAAGCACCCTGCGCTTATATTATGGAATTGTTCCAGTTCCCGACCTATATGCCTGTCAGAAAAGACATGATTGAGGCAAAGGGCGATCAGTGGACACAGGATCCCAAAACCTATATCAGCAACGGTCCTTACATGCTGAAGGACTGGAGCCACAAAGAGAGTATGACTTATGTCAAAAATCCGAATTACTATGGCAAAGACAGCATTACAAACGATACACTGAAGTTCACTCTGATTGAAGACGACGCCGCACAGCTCGCCGCTTATCAGAACAACGAAATCCAGTTTGCCTATCAGTTCCCTGTGGATGAAATCGCCGCATGGAAAGATAAGCCGGACTATCACACCATGAACCAGTTGGGAACTTATCTGATCTGCTTCAATACCACCAAGGCTCCTTTCAACGATCCCAGAGTCAGAAAAGCTCTATCCCTGGCAATCGACCGCAACTACCTTGTTGAAAAAGTCACCAAGGGCGGCGAAACTCCTGCCGACGCCATGGTTTCCACCGGTGTTACCGATACGGACACTTCAAAGCAGTTCCATGATGTGGGCGGCGGCTACTATTCCGTAAAAGCGGAAGATTACGAAAAGAATGTTGCAGAGGCAAAGAAGCTGCTCGCCGAGGCCGGTTATCCGGACGGAAAGGGTTTCCCCGCATTTGAATATATGTTCAATACTTCGACCAAACATCAGTCTGTTGCCGAAGCGCTGCAGAATATGTGGAAAACAGAACTCGGTCTGAATGCATCCATCTCCGCACAGGAGTGGGCGGTCTTTATCGACACCCGTCATAAGGGTTCCTACTCAGTTGCCCGCCACGGATGGCTTGCCGATTACAACGATCCGGCTTCTTATCTTACACTGTGGATGACCGGCGACGGCAACAACGACGCCAAATATTCCAATAAGCAGTATGACGCGCTGATCAAGAAGGCCCTGTCTACGGATGACAACAAAGTCAGAATGCCCGCTATGCACGACGCGGAAAAAATTCTGATGAACGATATGCCGATTGCTCCGCTGTTCTTCTACACGCATCCTTATCTGATGAATACCAATTTGAAGAATTTTTATGAGTCTCCGCTTGGTTTCGACTATTTCATGTACACCACTGTGGAATAATTTAAAAATTCAAGTGAATTTTAAGGCGCTTCCTGTTCGGGAGGCGCCTTTTTGCACAATTTTATCTCTATTTGAATGATTTGGGTAGGTTATACTGCACCAGAATAAGTTTTTACTGGTTTAAAGCGATAGTAAAACGATAAATTTGCAACATAGATTATCAAATATTTCATTTTTACAAGACAGGATATTAAAAAGCAAATAAAAACTGTTGAATTATACGATTTATTAAAATAAAACGAATAATCGCAAATATCCAGTTGCAAATATGTTTCATCAGTAGTATAATCAAAAACATTAGAATATTAAGGTCAAGGCATAAAGCCGTGTTACTTTTGTTACTCGGCTTTATCATAAAAATGCAAAAGAGATTAATTTACTTGGGAGGTAAATCATGATGAAAAAGCGTTTATTGGCAGCTGTTCTGGCAGCTGTAATGCTTGCTGGTTCTGCAACCGGCTGTGCTCAGGGCGGAAACACACAGTCTGCAGCCGGCAGCGCTGCGGCAGCGACGGGTGAAACCATTAAGATCGGTGGTCTTGCACCGCTTACCGGGAACGTATCTGTTTATGGTATTGCTACAAATAACGGCGTAAAACTTGCTGTTGATTCTATTAACAAGGCCGGCGGCGTTCTTGGAAAGCAAATTGAATATGTCTCCTACGATGAAAAAGGCGATGCGATTGAAGCTGTAAATGCTTACAATAAGCTTGTGCAGGATGATAAGGTGGTCGCGCTGGTTGGCGACGTTACCTCTAAACCGACCATTGCCGTTGCGCAGAAAGCTGTAAAAGACGGCCTGCCGATGATTACGGCGACCGGTACTGCGGCTGATATTACCAAGGCCGGTGACAACATTTTCCGTGCCTGCTTTATTGACCCGTTCCAGGGGGAGCTGATGGCTGCTTATGCGGCGAAGAAGCTCGGCGCAAAAACCGCCGCTATTATCTATGACAACGGCGACGACTATTCCACCGGTGTTGCAAACGCTTTTGAAGCGGCTGCGAAAGAGGCCGGAATGACCATTACCAATAAAGAAGCTTATCAGAGCGGCAGTGTTGATTTCAAATCCCAGCTTACAAAAATTAAGGCCGGCAATCCTGATGTCGTAATGGTTCCGGTTTATTATTCGGATGTAGCGCTGATTGCGGTTCAGGCAAAGGATGTCGGACTGAATGCGAAGCTGCTTGGCGCCGACGGCTGGGACGGTGTTCTTGAGAAGATTGACAAGAGCAATTTGGACGCCGTGAAGAACTGCTATTTCTGCAGCCAGTATTCCGCGGAAAGCACTGACCCCGATTTGCAGGCATTTCTGAAAAAATACAAGGAAACCTACAATGCGGATGCCAACATGTTTGCTGTTCTGGGCTATGATGCCATGGGGATGATGGCCGCCGCAATTAACAAGGCCGGCTCCACGGATTCCGATAAAATTGTTGCGGCGATGAAGGGTCTTGAGTACAAGGGCCTGACCGGCAACACCACATTCGATGAGAACCGCAACCCGGTCAGAGAAGCTGTTATTACAACCATTGCGGACGGAAAATATAAATTTGTAGAGAACTTTAAAAAGTAATTTTACCCATTCTGTTTAGGAATTTAAGGGGAAAAGAGGGTGAAGAAATTCGCCCTCTTTTCGGATTTTTAGAATGACAACGGCGTTTCGATTAAATGCAGGAGGGTGCGGTATATGGATTTCTTTTCACAAATCATTAACGGCCTTGGCATCGGCAGCATTTATGCACTGGTTGCTTTGGGGTACAGCATGGTTTATGGTATTGTGCAGCTGATTAACTTTGCTCATGGCGATATCATCATGGTAGGGGCCTATGTAGTATTTGTTATTCTGGTTATGATGAATCTTCCCTTGTGGCTCGCGGTATTGGGCTCGTTTATCTTCTGCGGTATCGCCGGTGTGCTGATAGAGCGCATAGCGTACCACAGGCTTCTGGTGCAGGATGCTCCCAGAATTTCTCTGCTGATCACCGCGATCGGCGTCAGTATTTTTTTACAGAATTTATTCCAGCTGCTGTTTGGCTCAGATGCAAAGTCAATGCCCAAGATGTTTGTTTTCAGCCCGCTGAAAATGGGGGGGCTGGAAATTACCTCATCCACTATTTTGAATGTTCTGGTTTCTATTGTGATGATGGCCTGCCTACAGTTGATGGTCGGCAAAATGAAAATCGGCAAGGCAATGCGCGCGACTTCAGAGGATGCGGGCGCCGCCAAATTGATGGGCATCAATACCAATACAACCATTGCTTTTACATTCGGCATCGGTTCGGCCCTGGCTTCAGTGGGCGCGGTGCTTTACTGCAATACATATCCGCAGATTAAGCCGATTATGGGCGGCCTTTTGGGCCTTAAAGCGTTTGTCGCCGCCGTGCTCGGCGGTATCGGCAGTATTCCCGGCGCCATGCTGGGGGGCTATTTGCTGGGCGTTGCCGAAAGCCTGACCAACGCCTATATCAGCAGCAACCTGACGGATGCCGTTGTTTTCGGAATATTGATTATTGTTTTGCTGGTAAGGCCCACAGGCCTGCTTGGCAAAAACACAAGGGAGAAGGTGTAACAAGTGTTGGGTATTTCAAGAAAGAAAAAAATTTCTTATATTGTCAATCTGGCAATTGTTATTCTTCTGTATGTTCTCTTCAGCACGCTGATCCGGCAAGGTGTGGTAAACAGTTACTATTCGGATATCATCAATATGATGTGCATTAATATTATTATGGCCGTCAGCCTGAACCTTGTAACCGGTTTGCTTGGCCAGCTGGTGCTGGGCCACGCGGGCTTTATGCTGGTCGGCGCGTATGCTGCGGCATTGTTTACGCTCCACTCCGGCCTTCCGCTTCAGACTGCATTTCCAATTGCGCTGCTTTTGGGTGGCCTTGTTGCGGCCGTTTTCGGTGTGATCATCGGTGTGCCCGCCCTGCGTCTGAAGGGCGATTATCTTGCGATTATCACTTTGGGTTTCGGTGAAATCATACGTGTTCTTGCGAACAATCTCACCATTACCAACGGGGCGAAAGGGCTTTACGGTATTGATTCCCTGAATTCTCGCCATAACCTGACGGCGATGTTTACCTATATGTTCTTTATCGCTGTCCTTACAATCTTCATCAGTTTCACTTTTGGAACTTCAAGACACGGGCGTGCCGTCCTCGCTATTCGTGAGGATGAGATTGCCGCAGAGGCTTCCGGTATCAATACAACTTATTACAAGCTGCTTGCGTTTATTCTGGCGGCGTTTTTCGCCGGAGTGGCGGGCGGTCTTTACGCGCATCAGATCGGCATCATCGACCCGTCCAAATTTGACTTCAACCGTTCGACGGAGATTCTGGTCATGGTGGTTCTGGGAGGCATGGGTTCCATTACCGGTTCGATTATTTCCGCAGGCGTGCTCACCGTTCTGCCCGAGGCGCTTCGTGGCTTTGCGAGCTACCGTATGCTGCTTTACTCCATCGTGCTTATCTGCGTCATGCTGTTTCGACCCACCGGACTGCTCGGGCGCAGTGAATTTTCTCTGATGAGAACCGTGGAGAAGATCAAGAGAGCTGTAAGCGGAAAAAAGCAGAACCCCGCTTCGAAAAAGGAGGGTTAACCAATGTCTGTGCTCGAAACAAAGAATCTTGGAATTGCTTTTGGCGGCCTTCAGGCTCTTGAAGATGTGCATTTTTCCATCAACGAAGGAGAAATTATCGGTCTGATCGGGCCGAACGGCGCGGGAAAGACCACCGTTTTTAACCTGCTGACCGATGTTTATATGCCAACGCAGGGTGTTATTGAACTTGATGGAAATAATATTGTCGGTAAGAAAACGTACCAGATTACCCAGAACGGAATTGCGAGAACCTTTCAGAATATCCGTTTATTTAAGGATATTACCGTGATTGATAATGTAAAGATTGCAATGAACAGCCAAATGAAATACTCCGTCCTTGCCGGTATGTTCCGTCTGCCCTCCTACCGCAAGGAGGAAAAAACGGTTTCCAAACGCGCACATGATCTTTTAAAAGTCTTTAATCTTGATGAACATGCACACGATTCGGCGAAAAACCTTCCTTACGGCCAACAGCGCAAGCTGGAAATTGCCCGCGCGCTTGCGACCAATCCGAAGGTTCTGCTCCTTGACGAACCGGCGGCCGGAATGAATCCGACCGAAACCATGGAATTGATGGAAACCATTATGCTGATTCGCGACAAATTCAAGGTTGCTATTTTGCTGATCGAGCATGACATGAACTTTGTCATGGGTATCTGTGAGCACATTGTGGTTTTGGATTACGGCAGGATTATCGCGGAAGGTACCGCGGAAGAAGTTCGCAGCGATCCAAAGGTAATTGCTGCGTATCTTGGGGGTGAGTAAGAATGGGTGTAATGCTGTCGGTTAAAAATCTTGATGTTTATTACGGTTCTATCCATGCCATTAAAAATATTTCCTTCGAAGTGCGGGAGGGAGAAATCGTTACCCTGATCGGCGCGAACGGCGCGGGAAAAACCACGACGCTCCACTCCATTTCCGGGCTTTTGAAGCCGAAAAACGGAGAGATAACGTTTATGGGGAATAATCTGCGTACGACGGAAGCCTATAAAATTATCAAATTGGGACTGGCCCAGGTTCCGGAAGGAAGACGTATTTTTTCGAAAATGACCGTACAGGAAAATCTGGAAATGGGCGCATATATCCGTAATGACGGCGATAAGATTGAAGACGACTTTGAAAAGCTTTTTGAGCGTCTGCCGCGTCTGAAAGAACGCCGCAGGCAGATTGCCGGAACGCTCAGCGGCGGTGAACAGCAGATGCTTGCCATTGGCCGCGCACTGATGTGCAATCCTAAAATGCTGTTGCTGGATGAGCCGTCCATGGGGCTTTCGCCGTTGCTGGTTAACGAGATTTTCAATATTATCAGGAATGTTAACCAGTCGGGCGTTACCGTGCTGCTGGTGGAGCAAAACGCCAAAAAGGCGCTGGAGATTGCCAACCGCGCCTATGTTCTGGAGACTGGTGCGATTGCAATGGAAGGCGACGCAGACGAGCTTGCGAACGATGAAAAGGTCCGCAAAGCATATCTCGGCGGCTGATTATTAGAAAGGCGGGAGCTTTTGCTCCCGCCTTTTATGTATTGATGGTTGTAAGAGAAGTGGTGGGATAATACCAGGCAAGAATCTGTTTGTAAGTTGAACCCTGAGAAGCCATATATTCCGCGCCTACCTGACTCATGCCGACACCGTGCCCGTACCCTTTTACCACAAAGGTGAAGGCGCTGTTTTTACAGGTGACGGTGAAATTTGCCGAGCGCAGCGAGAACGCATTGCGCGCGTCATTCCCGGTCACGGAGACGCCTCCGATCCCGATGCTTTTCACGGAGCCGGCGGCGGTGCGGCTGACGGTTCCGACCCATTTGGCCGTATCCGCTCCAAGGCTCGCCTTTGGCGCGATTTTCAGGGCTGCCGCCTTGAACTGTTCGGCGCTGAGCGTGACCGTAGTCTGATATCCGCCGGCAAAAATATCCCCGGGGCTTGCGACCGAAACAAGATAGGTGCGCTTTCCGCCCCATATGTCTTCGGATGTCTCCGTATTGCCGGAGGAAATGGCATAGTAGGTTGCGTCGGCAAGATCATCGTCGCTTTTGAGCACCTGCCCGTAGACGGCGTTTACAACCTGCGTCACCTTGTTATAGTATTCGTCAAATTTAGTGCCCCAGCGTTCCTGCATCTGTGCTTTTGTGACGTAAATTTTCCACCCCTGTGTGTCCGCGGAAAAATCGGCTCCCTTTAAGGAAGCTGTGGGGTTGGCTCTTTCCTGTTTGCGCAGGCGGCTGTAATAGGTGTATGCGGCGACGCCCTGCGCTTTCAGTGCTTCCGGCTGGAATTCCGGGGACATTTCCGTCACGATTGCCCCATAGAGGAAACTGCGGTCATCCACGGTAATGACCTGATTGCTTTTTGTGTCCAATATTTTAAATTGTGCGGAGTTCTGTACTGTGGGCGGGGCGCTTTGCGGCTGTTGGGATTGTATCTGCGACTGCGGCTTTGATTGTGACTGGAGCTGCGACTGCGGCTGCTGAGATTGTGTGGGGGACGAGGAACCGGATCGGTTTGGCTTGTCTGTCTTGTCCGGAATTTTTGCGCCCATGGACAAAAACGGAATTAAGAACATCATTAAAAAAAGCAGGAGTCCCAATATGGTTTTGCCTTTCATTTTCAACCACCATTTCTCCTTGCGGAACAAAATTTGCGGAATAAGCTGCCTTCTTGTGTATGGGAGAAACCGGCAGCCTATCCCCGATTTTCATCTTTTTGTTACCGGCAGGGTGTCTTTAGCAGGTCCGTTTCCTGAACATGGGAGAGACCGTATTACATTTTACATGAGCATATTAAAAATTATTCATAAAATCACAAATATATTTCACTGATAAAATAATTTGGCATAAAAATGAAATATTTATCTGTTTTTGTTGCAAAATCAGTAATATTGCAAGGGACAGATTACTTGACTTTGATTCCTCGGTGATATATATTATAGGTTAGAGTATTTATAGGAGATATTGGCACTGCCGTCGGTTCTTCCACGCGGAGCAGGGCGGCTTTTTTTATTGAATTTGCGTGGAGAAATGGTGTGCTTATATGGCAGAAATTGTACTTGAGCAGGATAGTCCGGGCTTAAAGGGCCTGTGTGATGAATTTAGAGCGAATAATAAAATTCCGCCTGAAAAATTTGAATTGTACCAGGTGAAACGCGGGCTGCGCAATCCGGACGGCACGGGCGTGATGGCGGGACTTACTACAATATGCAATGTACATGGTTATCTGATTGCGGACGGAGAGCGTATTCCGGACAAGGGCAAGCTCACTTACCGTGGAATCGATATTAATGACATCGTCGAAGGATGCATAGCGGAAAATCGTTTTGGATATGAGGAAGTCGCGTGGCTTCTGCTTTTCGGCGAGCTGCCGAATGCGGAGCAGATGCAGACCTTCTGTAAAACACTCAACAGCTACCGTGAGCTCCCGGAGTTTTTTGCGGAAGACATGATTATTAAAGCGCCGTCGAAGAATATTATGAATAAGCTTGCGCGTTCCGTGCTGGCCCTCTACTCTTACGACGACAATCCGGACGATACTTCTCTCCAGAATAATATGCGCCAGGCAATTCAGCTGATTGCGCGCTTGCCAACCATTATGACGTATGCCTATCAGGTAAAGCGCCGTCATTTTGACAAACAGAGTATGTATTTTCATCCGATTGATCCTACCCATTACACTGCTCAGGCTATTCTAAACGCAATTCGCCCCGACCGTGTTTTTACCGACGAGGAAGCAAAACTGCTTGATCTTTGCCTGATTCTCCACGCGGAACACGGCGGCGGCAACAATTCCACCTTCACTGCGCGCGTTCTGTCTTCCACAGGCACGGATATCTATTCCGCCATCGCGGCGGCAATCGGTTCCCTAAAGGGCCCCAAGCACGGCGGCGCCAATCATAGGGTAATGATGATGATGAACGACATCATGGAAAATGTGCATAACTGGGAAGATGAGACGGAACTGGAAAATTATCTTGAAAAAATTGTCCGCGGCGAGGCCGCAGATCATTCCGGCCTGATTTACGGGATGGGCCATGCGGTTTACACGCTTTCCGACCCTCGGGCAGTCATTTTGAAGACGAAGGCCCTTAAAATGGCCGAGGAACGCGATATGCTCAAGAAATTTGAACTTTTTGAGCGGGTGGAAAAACTCTCCCCCAATGCTTTTGCCAAGGTGAAAGGGGATACGAAGGTAATTTCAGCCAACGTGGATTTCTATTCCGGTCTGGTATATGAGATGCTGGGCATCCCGAGCGACCTGTACACGCCGCTTTTTGCTATTTCCCGTATTGCGGGTTGGTGCGCCCACCGGATTGAGGAAATGGAGACCTGCGGCAGAATTATGCGGCCGGCTTACCGTTCCCTGTCCAAAAGCAAACCCTACATATCGCTTGAAAAGAGAAACGCAAAGTAATTTTGGAAGGACGAAATGTCATGAATAATAAAAATGCGTGGATTGTGTTTACAGTTGCGCTGCTAATTACATTGCCGACCAGAATTTATCAGGTATTGTTTCTGGTGGATCAGGATACCGGTTTTTACACCGACGGCATCAGGACGACCGCGTTTGTTTCCGCCGGTCTTGCGGCGGGAGTTCTTTTGCTGATTGCCATGTGCTTTATGGATAAAAGCGAAAAGCCCAGATACAGCCCGATCCGAAGCGTTCCGGCAGCGGTTGTCGGCACTTTGGCCGGCCTTGGAATCATTCTTCAGTACGCTGTCGGTATCTTTACTGCGGCAGCGCCGCAAAATTCCATACCTTCCATTATTCTGGCGCTGCTCGGAATTGGCGCCGGGGCAGTGTTCATACTGACCTCTTATAATTTTGTGACGGGCAGCAACACGTTTGAAGAACGCCCGCTTCTGGCGCTGATCCCGTCCGTTTGGGGCTGCGCCAGCCTGGTTTCGCTTTTTATCACCTATGTCGCGGTTGTCAATGTTTCAGAAAATATTTACGATACTTTTACAGTGATCTTCCTGCTCCTGTTCCTGTTCGCCCAGGCGAAAATGTTCGCGCGTATAGATGATGAAAAAAGCGGAAAATTAATTTATATGTTCGGTTTTCCGGCGGCGCTGCTCGCGCTGGTGACCGGAATACCGGGGACAGTGATGGTCCTTGGCAATATCAGCCATACAAGTACCTTCCCGACCGGGCTGTATCCGGTCAATGTCCTGCTCGCGTTATATGTAGTACTATTCATGGTTCATTATTCGCACCTGAAGGCGGACAAGCCGGAAACTGCCGATGAGACTTCGGAAGCCGAACCAAAGGTTGAAGCGGCCGTAATTGGAGATTCTGAGGATACGGCAGGCGAACAGCCCGCAGGCGCGCAGAAGCAGGAAAGCTGCCTGGAATTTTTAGGAAAAGCATACAACAGCAAGGAACAGTTTTTTGAAGGCGTAAAAAGTCCGTTTGTGCGGAGTTAAATGAAAAAAGTTAGTTAAATTTATGTCAGATCACTTGTAAATTCTCTTAAAATGCTATAAAATAGAATAAGAAAGATTAAATTTCAGGAGGTAAAGTTTTATGTCTATTAAGATTGGCATCAACGGTTTTGGCCGTATTGGCCGCCTGGTATTCCGTGCAGCTGTTGCTCAGCCGGAAACATTTGAAATTGTTGGTATTAATGATCCGTTTGTTGACGTTGCCTACATGGTTTACATGGTGAAATATGACACTATGCACGGCCATTTCCAGGGCGACATTTCAGCTGAAGACGGAAAATTGGTTGTTAACGGCAAAAAGATCAATGTTTATGCCGAAAAGGATCCTTCCCAGATTCCGTGGGGTAAAATTGACGCCGAGTATGTTGTAGAGTCCACCGGTGTGTTCTGCACAACGGAAAAGGCTTCCGCCCATATTGCAGCCGGCGCAAAGAAGGTTGTTATTTCTGCTCCTGCAAAGGACAAGGAAACACCGACTTTTGTCTGCGGCGTTAACCTAGACACCTACACAAAGGACATGAAGGTTGTTTCCAATGCATCCTGCACGACCAACTGCCTTGCTCCTTTAACCAAGGTTATCAATGATAAATTCGGCATTGTCGAAGGCCTTATGACAACCGTCCATTCCACCACAGCTACCCAGAAGACCGTTGACGGACCTTCCAGCAAAGACTGGAGAGGCGGCCGCGCGGCTTCCGGCAACATCATTCCTTCCTCCACAGGCGCCGCAAAGGCCTGCGCGCTCGTTATTCCTGCGGTAAAAGGCAAACTGACCGGCATGTCCATGCGTGTTCCCACACTGGACGTTTCTGTTGTTGACCTGACCGTCAGCCTTGCAAAGCCGACCACCTATGATGAAATCTGCGCGGCTGTCAAAGAAGCTTCCGAGAACGAAATGAAGGGCATCCTTGGTTATACTGAGGACGCAGTTGTTTCTTCCGACTTCCTCGGCGACCCCCGCACCTCCATCTTCGACAAAAACGCCGGCATTATGCTGAACGACCACTTTGTCAAGCTGGTTTCCTGGTACGACAACGAGTGGGGCTATTCCAACAAGGTATTAGACCTCATCAAACACATGAACGTTGTAGACCATAAATAATTGCCTTACAGCTGAAATTTTCTGAATTGTTAATACCTCATATCAGGTAGAAAATCCCTGATATGAGGTATTTTTATACTGTAAATAAAAAAGGAACGGCTGCTGAATGAACAGCACGTCCCTTTTGTTTTCCAATTTAAAAGAATCACTGATTTTACTGCCTGCTGTAATTCATGACTGCTGTTTCGCCGCCGGACACACTGCCCGGGCTGCATTCCAGATTCCTGACCGCGTCAAGATTCGTAATGATGCAAGGGGAGATGGTGCAGTAACCTTTTTCCTCAATCGCCCGAATATCCATATCCATCAGTTTTTCGCCCGCGGCTACATGCTGGCCAACCTTTACGTGGCAGGTAAAGCCTTCGCCGTTCAGCTTGACGGTGTCGATCCCGAGATGAACCAACACTTCTATTCCGTCGTCACTTTCAATTCCGATGGCGTGCAGGGTATGCGCGATTTGTACGATGGTTCCGGATACGGGGGCATAAACCCCGTTTTCAGTGGGAAGAATTGCAATTCCGTCTCCTAATATTTTATCGGAGAATACAGGGTCCGGTACTTCGGATATGCTGATTGCTTTGCCGGTTTGCTGTGCTACGACCGTGTGTCTTTTACTTCTGCCAAATAATTGCATGATAGACCTCCGATGCTGATTTCTATATTTATTTGCCTCCCCTGATTTGGACAGGGGAGGCAAACAGGGAAGAATCGTTATGCCGTGGCATGGTCATGGCCGGGAAGGTGTTTTTTCATTGCGTCAACCAAAAGCTCCGCCTTTGTGCCGACAATGATCTGGGTGACCTGAGTGCCCGCTTTCATGACACCCGAGGCTCCAAGCGCCTTGAAATCTTTTTCGTTCAGTTCCTTGTTGCTGACAAGGGTCAGACGGATGCGGGTAATGCAGGAATCAATCTCCTTAATATTCTCTGCACCGCCGAGCGCCGCTATGTATTGCTTTGCAACTTTGTCAAAGCCCTGATCTTCTACCAGTTCCGAAAAACTGCTGGTTTCCTCATCGTCTTCGCGTCCAGGGGTTTTCAGATTGAATTTTTTAATGAAGAATACGAACAGGAAGAAGTAAACGACTGCAAATACAAGGCCGACAGGGATAATCATCCAGCCGTTCGCCGCTTTGGTCCAGTTGATGAGGTAATCAAACAAGCCCGCTGAGAAGGTGAAGCTGTCCCGAATACCGAGCATATTGCAGACTACAAGGGAAAGCCCTGTCAGACCGGCGTGGAGTACAAAGAGGACAGGAGCCAGGAACATGAACATGAATTCAATCGGCTCCGTTACGCCGGTCAGGAAGGCGGTCAATGCAACTGAGAAAAGCGCGCCGCCGACCACGGCCTTATTCTCTTTTTTAGCGCAGACATACATGGCCAGTGCGGCAGCGGGAAGCGCGAACATCATAATCGGGAAGAAGCCGGCTGTAAATACGCCGCCTTTGGGGTCGCCGGCAAAGAATCTCCACAGGTCGCCGGAAACGGTTTTACCGTCCGCGCCCGTGTAGGTACCGAAGTTAAACCATACCGCCGTGTTCACAACATGATGCAGGCCGAATGGCAGAAGCAGCCTGTTCAGCGCACCGTAGATAAATTCGCCGAGGCCGCCGCTGCCGGTCATCCAGTTTGCAGCCGCGTCCAGTCCCTTTTGGAACGTTGGCCATACGGTTCCCAGAAGTCCGCCGATCACAAGGGAAAAACCGCCCGTTGCGATCGGGACGAAGCGTCTGCCGCCAAAGAACGCCAGCCAGTCCGGAAGCTTTGTGCTATGGAACCTGTTGTAGCAAAGGCCCGCGATAACACCGGCAATGATGCCGCCGAAATGCGCCATGTTAATTTCCGTAATTCCTTTGGGAAGACCAGCCGCCGGCATAAAGAGGCTGCCGATCTGCAGCGCGTGGTTTACGGCCTGACCGGCCGCGTTGAGTACGAAATAAGCCACCGCTCCGGCCAGTCCTGCGGCACCGTTGTTGTCCTTCGCAAGACCCACGGCGATACCGATTGCGAATAATAATGGCAAATTGCTGAACAGGGCGTTTCCGGAATCCGCCAGAAGGGGAATGTTGAGCATATCGCTCTGGCCCAGTCTGAGAAGAAGACCTGCGATTGGCAGTGACGCAATGGGCAGCATCAATGCCTTGCCAAGTTTCTGGAGTGCCGCTAAAACTTTTTGCATTGTTTTTTCCTCCTAAAAAATATGGTAAATCGAGTTCCCTCGAAAAGGCTACAATTGTTTCAGCTTTTCAATGTCTACCGCAATAAAGGCAACCGCATCCTCACTGAGCCGGACGTCCATCTCCTGATCAATCAGATTCGCAACCTGCACCGCCATTCTGTAGGAGTCCGTCAGACTCAGCTTAATCTGCTGATTCAGTTTCATGACAATCGGATTGCGGTTGACGGTCAGCGTAACGAGACAGTGAAGGGAAAGCAGAAAGCTTTTCGCAGGCGCGTGCGTACTGTCCAGTTCTTTTCCGATTGCTTTCCCAACCATATTTAAAATTTCGCTGTAAACCCGCGTGCTCTTTATGGCGGAGCGGATATGCCGGTTCTTGCGGGCGGAGTAGAGGTGCAGGGCGATAAAGCCAGTTTCCCCGTCCCCGATTTCCACGCCGATGCGCTCCTTAATGATTTCGGCGGCGATCTGCGCGGTTTCATATTCCTTACTGTAGAGAATTGCAATTTCACCGCAGAACGGGTTGTCAATCGGCAGACCCATATGTAAACACTCCACCGCAAAGGTAATATGATCCAGCAAAGCGCCGTAAAGCTTGCTGTTGTCAATATGAAGCCGTTCGCGCGCCACCTCGACGATCTCGCCTGTGACTTCCTCCACCTTTTTCATTTCAGAATCCATCTGTTTCAGTTTTGCGGAATTGACGCTGTCGTCGCGGATATAGAATATTTTTTGATTCTCTGCATTGTCTTTAATTTCCTCGCCCACCCGCTTGCCGAAGCCGATGCCTTTACTCATGAGGACCACCTGGTTTTCCTCCTCGTCGTGGGCCAGAATCGCATTGCTGTTCAATACTTTGGCTACCCTGTAATTCATTTGCATCCCCTCAATTTGAATTTTGATTGAAGTGGCGATTTCGTACCCATGTTCGGAGGGCTGCTCGTATCCGTCCGCCTGAATGGTTGCAGTCAGGTACGCAGTAAAACATAATTGCGCCATATTTCGTCAGAATTCTCCAGATAAAAACAAAAGGCATAAACCACCATGAAAATCAAGTTCCATGAAAGTTTATGCCTGATCGAATCAGTTACACACTTTAAATATTCTTTTAACAATTTTTATTATACAGATAACAATCGATTTGTCAACAGGAAATTTATCATTAATGCATAAAATTTATTCTGTATCTCTTCATACTTGTTTAATTTAACCATTTTCATTCAGCGAGTTATCTTTCCGCAAACTCATTATTTACGAAAAGGCATCTCCTGAAAAAGGTAATCTTTAAAAATAGACTGAAATGGGTTGTTACTGCGTAAAAAAGGCTTTTTTTATAACAAAATAACTAAAATTATCAAATACTGCCAACATATATTACAAATAATTTACCAAAGTATTGATATTTTAGGAATTTGTGATATGATAATTTCAGGCACATAAGGGACGATTAAAACCAGAAGGGAGTTGTTTAAAATGCAAAAGGATACTGCATCAAATGACGGAAATCTGCCGCTTTATTTGTTCCATCAGGGAACTAACATAAAAGCATATGAATTTATGGGAACACATAAGACTGTAATGGATGAAAAGGAGTGTATGGTTTGCCGCGTGTGGGCGCCAAATGCCGAGGAAGTTTCTGTTGTCGGGGATTTCAACGCATGGGAGCCGGGCGTGTATCCCATGGACAAAATCAGCGATGGCGTCTGGGAATGCTTCCTTCCGTTTGTCATGCAGCAATATGAGGCATATAAATTTTGTGTGGTAAGCGCCGACGGAAAACAGACATTTAAAAGCGACCCCTATGCCTATCATTTTGAAACCCGCCCGGGCAACGCATCCAAATACTATGACATTGAGGGCTACAACTGGAGCGACACCGCGTGGATGAAGCACAAGGCAGCCCAAAAGCACTACAGCCAGCCGGTGAATATTTACGAACTGCATATGGGCTCCTGGCGGAGATATCTGGACGGCAATGTTTTTTCCTATGACAAGCTTGCTGACGAACTGGTTCCTTATGTAAAAAATATGGGTTACACGCACATTGAACTGATGCCGGTCACGGAGCATCCGTTCGACGGCTCGTGGGGGTATCAGGTGACGGGATATTTCGCCCCGACTTCGCGTTACGGGGAACCGAAGGAATTTATGAGTTTCGTCGAAAAGTGCCACAAGGCGGGCATCGGCGTTATCATGGACTGGGTACCGGCCCATTTTCCCAAGGACGAGTCCGGGCTTGCACGGTTTGACGGCACGCCGTGCTACGAATACGGCGACCCGCGCAAAGGGGAACACAAGGAGTGGGGAACGCTTGTGTTTGACTACGGGCGCAACGAGGTGATCAGTTTTCTGATTTCCAGCGCGGTATTCTGGCTTGAAAAATATCATATCGACGGAATCCGCGTTGACGCGGTCGCGTCCATGCTGTATCTTGATTACAGCCGCAAGGACGGGGAGTGGATTCCCAACAAGAACGGCGGCCATGAAAATCTGGAAGCGGTCGCGTTTCTGCAAAAGCTGAACGAATCCGTATTTGAACTGTTTCCGGACGTAATGATGATTGCGGAGGAATCCACCTCCTGGCCGATGGTTTCCAAGCCGACGTACTGCGGCGGGCTGGGCTTCAACTACAAGTGGAACATGGGCTGGATGAACGATATGCTGCATTATATGTCGCTTGATCCGGTTTACCGTAAATTCAATCACGACAATATCACCTTTTCGTTCGTTTATGCCTTTTCCGAAAACTTTATTTTGCCGATTTCCCATGACGAGGTTGTGTACGGCAAACGGTCGCTGATTGATAAAATGCCGGGCGACGAGTCGCAGAAATTCGCAGGTGTGCGGGCGTTTATGTGCTATATGATGGCGCATCCCGGAAAAAAATTGATTTTTATGGGCACCGAGTTCGGGCAGCGCAATGAGTGGAACTATGAACAGGGACTTGACTGGCTGCTGCTGAACAAACCGGAGCATCGGGTGCTGAACGATTTCTTTAAATCCCTGAACCATTTTTATCTTGACACGGCGCCTTTGTGGGAGATCGATTTTTCATGGGAAGGCTTTTCATGGATTTCCAACGACGATTATACGCAAAGCGTCATCGCTTTCCGCCGCATTGACAAAGCGGGGAACGAGGTTATGATTGTCTGTAATTTCCTGCCTGAGCAGCGCGACTTTTATTCCATCGGCGTACCGTTTGAAGGGACCTATGCGGAAATATTTTCGTCCGACCGGGCCGAATTCGGTGGAAGCGGAATTACAAACGGCAATGATATCCGTTCCAGTGCAAAGCCGATGCATGGGTTTGAGCAGTCCATTGAGCTGACACTGCCCCCGCTGTCGGTCATCTTTCTGAAATGCCGCCGGAAGGCAAAGAAAACCGTAAAACCCGCAGCGCTTGCGGGAAAAATAAAAACTACACGGAAAGCAGCTAAAAAAGTAAAATAATTCACTGAGGAGGAAAATAAAATGTTGCCAAAACAAGAGGTAGTCGCCATGCTGCTGGCTGGCGGTCAGGGCAGCAGACTTGGCGTATTGACAAAAAACCTTGCAAAACCGGCGGTGCCTTACGGCGGCAAGTACCGCATTATTGATTTTCCGCTTTCCAATTGCGTAAATTCCGGAATTGAAACGGTGGGTGTGCTGACGCAGTACCAACCGCTTGTGCTGAACGAATATATCGGAAGCGGCCAGCCCTGGGATCTGGACAGCATGAACGCCGGGGTTCGCGTCCTTCCTCCTTACCAGCGCAGCAGAAAGTCCGACTGGTACAAGGGCACGGCAAATGCGATTTATCAGAATATCCAGTATATTGACCGGTATAATCCCGAATATGTTGTTGTGCTTTCCGGTGATCATATTTACAAAATGGACTATTCTAAAATGGTTGCTTTCCACAAGGAAAAAGAGGCGGACTGCACCATTGCCGTGATTGAAGTTCCGCTGGAGGAAGCCTCGCGCTTCGGCATCCTCAACACAAACGAGGATGGGACGATTTATCAGTTCGACGAAAAGCCAAAGGTCCCGAAAAGCAACCAGGCTTCCATGGGCATTTATGTGTTTACGTGGAGCAAATTGCGCAAATATCTGGAGGCCGACGAGGCAAATCCGAAATCCTCCAACGACTTTGGCAAAGATGTTTTGCCGGCTATGCTCAACGCCGGCGAGCGGATGCTCGCGTATCGGTTTGAAGGCTACTGGAAGGATGTCGGGACGATTGACAGCTTGTGGGAATCCAATATGGATTTGCTGAATCCAAAGATTCCGCTCGATTTAAGCGAGGAGAGCTGGAAAATTTATTCGCGCAATCCCGTTATGCCGCCCCACTACATATCGAGCGGCGCAAAGGTGCAGAATTCGCTTGTTGCCGAGGGCTGCAACGTGTACGGCGAAATTGATTTTGCCGTGCTGTTTGCGGGCGTTTACATTGCTCCGGGCGCGGTGGTAAAGGATTCGATCATTATGCCGGGCTCCCGCGTGGAGGAAAACGCCATTGTCCAGTATGCGATCGTTTCCGAAAATGCAGTGATCGGAAAGGGCGCGGTTGTGGGCGCCCGTCCGGAAGATATTGAAAACAAGGACGAGTGGGGCGTCGCCGTCGTCGGCGACGGCTGCGTCATTGCCCCCGGAACCACAGTGCCGCCGAAGGCGATGATTGACGCTGAAAAACTGGCAGAGGAGGCGGCAAAATAATGCGTGGAAATAATGTGCTCGGACTGGTTTTTTCCAATGTACATGAGGAGAGAATACGCGAGCTGACCGAAAAACGAACCATGGGTTCGGTTCCGTTCGGCGGCAGGTACCGCCTGATTGACTTTCCGCTTTCCAACATGGTGAATTCGGGAATCAACAAGGTTGGTGTGATTACAAAGAGCAACTACCAGTCCCTGATGGACCATCTCGGCTCCGGAAAGGCATGGGATCTGTCCCGCAAAAGGGAAGGGCTGTTTATGCTTCCCCCGTTCAGCGGGGAGTGCAGCGTATCCAACAGCAGGATTGAATCGCTTTCCTCCCTCAATATGTTCCTGTCCAATTCCAGAGAGGAATTTGTCCTTCTTTCCGACAGCGACGTTGTTTGCAACATCGATTTTGCGGACGTAATGTCCGCCCATATCAAGCATAATGCGGACATTACGGTGATTTACCGTTCCGGAAAGCTGCCGGAAAAGATCTGTAACCCAACGGTCTACACCATTGACCCGGATTACCGCGTGCGCGATATGCTCATCAACCCGCGCGCGGACGGGGAATGCAACTATGGGCTAAGCATGCTGCTGATGAAACGCGAGACCCTGATGAAAATGGTCGCGGACTGTGTAAGCCGCAATCTGTATAATTTCAAACGGGACTTTTTACAGCGGAATATTTCCAATTACAGAATTTTCGGATATGAATTTAAAGGCTTTACGCAGATCATCTGTTCCATGGACTCCTATTTTGACGCCAATATGTCCCTGATGCTGCCGACCGTCCGAACGGAGCTGTTCAACGCCAACAGGCCGATTTTCACCAAGGTACGCGATGACATGCCCGCGCGTTACGGGCTCGGCTCCGGCGTGAGTAATTCTCTGATCGCTGACGGCTGCGTAATCGAGGGCACCGTTGAAAACTGCGTTCTGTTCCGCGGCGTCCATGTTGGCAAGGGGACAAAGCTTGAGAACTGCGTGGTAATGCAGGACTGTACCATAGGCCCGAACTGCAGGCTCAATTATGTTATTATCGATAAAGACGTCGTCATTAAAAACGACCGCTCTCTCCTTGGCTTTCAGTCTTACCCTGTTTTTATCAGCAAGGGCAGCGTGGTTTGAAATATTCCGGACTACCATATAGTTAGGGAGGCTTAAAAATGAAAGTATTATACTGCACCAGTGAGGCAAGGCCCTTTGCGGCTACCGGCGGTCTTGCGGATGTGGCTGGCTCGCTGCCGCAGGCACTCAGGCTGAGGCTGATCGGCTGTCGTGTGGTGATGCCCCTGTACGAGGATATTCCGCAGGATCTGCGCGAAAACATGAAATTTATCACAAGCCTTTCCGTGCCGGTCGCCTGGCGCCGCCAGTATTGCGGAGTGTTTGAAGCAAAGGTCGGCGGAGTCATTTACTACCTGATTGACAATCAATATTATTTTAAGCGCCATGGCCTGTACGGCCATTACGACGACGCGGAACGCTTTGCTTTTTTGTCGCGCGCGGCGCTGGAAATGCTTCCGTATATTGATTTTAAACCCGATGTCATTCACTGCAACGACTGGCAGTCGGCGCTTGTGCCGATTTATTTCAGTATTTTTTATGCGAATAACGACTGGTATAAAGGCATCAAGACAATTTTGACCATTCACAATATCCAGTATCAGGGCAAATACGGCAAGGAGCTGGTGGAGGACGTGCTCGGGATTCCGAAGACGGACATGTCGATTCTGGAATACGACGACTGCATCAATCTGCTCAAGGGCGCGATAGAATGCGCCAACCGGGTCACTACGGTCAGCCCCACCTATGCAAAGGAAATACTTGACCCGTGGTTCTCCCATGATCTGGACAGCATTTTAAAGGCACGTGAGTGGAAATTATCCGGAATACTGAACGGCATTGACACGGTCAGCTACGACCCCGCCAACGACAGTGACCTTTACGCCCCCTATTCGGCGGAGGACATTTCAGGCAAGGCCGAAAACAAACGGAAGCTGCAGGAAAGACTCAACCTGAATCAGGAGCCGGCCACGCCTCTCATCGGCATGGTTACAAGGATGGTTGCCCACAAAGGGCTTGACCTTGTCAAGGAAGCACTGGATCAGCTGATGCGGGAAACCAGTGCGCAGTTTGTTATCCTGGGCTCCGGCGACTGGGAATATGAGAATTTTTTCAGGGAAATGCAGAACAAGTATCCCGGCAGGCTCTGCGCGTGCTTCGGCTTTATTCCGGAGCTTTCACGCAAGATTTACGCCGGGTCGGACATTTTTCTGATGCCGAGCAAAAGCGAGCCCTGCGGGCTTGCCCAGATGATTGCCCTGCGCTACGGCTCCGTTCCGGTCGTCCGCGAGACGGGCGGGCTGAAGGATTCCATTAAAGACAGCGGCGACGGCGAGGGCAACGGGTTTACCTTCCAGACCTATGACCCCGGCGATATGCTTTGCGCAATCCGCCGCGCGCTGGAAGGCTATGCCAATCCGGAAGGATGGAATATCCTGGTTGAACGCGCCATGAAATGCGATTTCAGCTGGGGACGCTCTGCCAACGAATATATCCGCCTGTACCGCGAACTGATGAAGGAAAGCCAGTCCTGACTCTTTCAGCCTGCCGTTAGCTGCGGCAGGCTGTTTGGTCTCATTGGTTCGGTGCGTATAAGTTTTGTTGCATGAAAGCAAAAAGTGGGTATAATATAATGATGATGGCGGCAATTTACGGTCAATTAAAATTGCTGTTGATATGGAAGGATCTGATAACTTGTATTTGACCGAAGACGAAAAAAGCATTCTGCTGGACATCGACCGTGAAAAACGGTACCCGATTGTGCGGCTGGAACTGCACAGCTCCGAAAACGAGGAAGTGGTTTCTACCGCGCTGAATTATGTCCGGATTACGAACCCAGAAGATTCCATGGAGACGGTGAAGGCGCGTTCCGCCGCGCTGAAAAGCCTGATGGAAAAGGGCCTTGTCTTTATTGACTACACGGTGCGCGTGTGGGTTTCCGGCGATTACGACGTTTATTACAAGAGTAAAATTTATGAACTGCTGTGCCATACCGTGATGGAAAGCGCAAAACAGCCCGGCGCGGTCTTTAACCTGCCGTATATGAGAAAGGGCTACGCAACCCTTACGCTGAAAGGCGTGAAAGAACCGTGGGTAAACTAAAATGAAACAAAACCGGCCTGCCAAACTGGCGGGCCGGTTGCAATTTAAGTCCGATATGATATAATTTACTTAGCCGCTTTTTTTGCTCCCATCAATACTTCGGCGTTTTGTATCAGATTAAACAGCGAACCTGAAAACAGCGGATATTCTGCGGAGATTTTTTCCGGAGAAAGAACGGGCAGCTTGGTTTTGTCCAGCCCCTCCATCCCGTCGGCATCGTCCCCTCCCGCAAGACAGACGGCGTTTGAATACGCGATTTCCAGCGCCGCGGCGGAACGGCCGTCGCTCAGCTTTTGCGGTACGGAGAAAAGCCCCTGCGGGTTTTTGGAATTAGCGGAATACAGAAGCCGGAAACTTCTGTAGATGGAAATATTGAGGTAGGAAGATACCTCCGTTGTCAGCGCCTTGTTTCCGCATTTCTGCAGGGTGCTGAAAATAATGTTCATGGAATTAGCAATCAGCTTTTTATTTAAAACAGGCAGTAGGCTGCCCTTCAGAATATTTTCCTTGCCAAGGGCGTCCGGTTCCGGAATATCGTCCACCTTGATGGTGGCCCCGCTGCGGTGCGGTGTCCTTCCCAGAAGATAATCACAGGAAACATCATAAAATTCAGCGGCTTTTACCACAAAGTCAAGCCCGCATTCACGGATTCCCTTTTCGTAATGAGAAAGAAGAGCCTGGGAAACATCAAGTTCCTCGGCCGCCTTTTTTTGACTTAATCCGCGTTCTTTACGCAGCAAAGTAATAATTCTTGGAAAACTATTATTCATTAGAACTATCCCCTGTCGAATTATGGAAAAATTAACACCTTGTAAAGTATATAACAAATATAACGCTTTGTAAAGCCGCTATATGTCGTGTTATTTCCAGGGATATCTCCATGTATCTATGAATTTCGTATTTGTCAAGACCTGCGTCAGTAAAATTTGAAGGAGCCGTAAAATGAAATCTTATACCATCCATTTAATCCGTCATGGAATCACGCGGGGAAACCTCCTCGGCCAGTATGTGGGGCGTACAGATTTGCCTCTTGCAGAAGAGGGAATTGCACAGCTGGAAGAACTGAAACGGAGCATCCCCTATCCGTCCGCGCAGGTTTTTTACTGCAGTCCGCTGAAGCGCTGCATACAGACCCTGCGCATCCTGTACCCTCAGGCGCAGCCGATTGTGGTGAATGACCTGCGCGAATGTGACTTTGGCGACTGGGAGGGAAAAACCGCGCAGGAGATTGCGAAGGCGGATGAGAGCTTCACCCATTGGGTGGGAAGTGATGAGGTGATAACCCCGCCGAACGGAGAATCCGGCGGCGCGTTTATGCAGCGTGTATGCGCTGCGTTTGAAAAGATTGTGGAGGGAATGATGCGCTCTGGAACAGGCAGCGCCGTTGTGGTCGCTCACGGAGGAACCATTATGTCCATCCTTTCCGCCTACGGGCTGCCGCGCGCCAATTTTTACGATTGGATGACCGATAACGGCTGCGGCTATTCTATGCGTATTACGCCGGGACTGTGGATGCGTTCCATGGTGGCCGAGGTATACGAGACAATCCCCCCGCGCAAAGCCGCCGCACAGAGCAGCGAGAAGCTGGTGATAGACCTTGCGCGCGAAGCCGCCGACCGGGCGTTCGGGAAAAAAGAGCAGGAATAAAATATAATCCTTGACAAATGCGCGCGCATAAAATATAATAGTAAATAATTTAATTACTACAATAAAGGCAATGAAGGGAAAAAGACATTGGCTGAAACATTGCAGAGAACCGGCGGTTTGGTGCGAGCCGGCGTGAAGGCCTATGTGTATAGCTCATCCCGGAGCCGCCGTCTTCGATGTGAAAGCGTAGAAGCGGACGCAGCGGCAGCGTTACAGGCCAGAGCCTTGCTAGAGGCTTGCTAAGGGCTTCCGCTCAGCGGAGCCGAATTTGGGTGGTACCGCGGATATGTTTATTCGCCCCGAACACAGAAATCTGTGTTCGGGGCTTTTTTTATTTCCGCCGATAATCATATAGAACAGACGAAGGAGTGTTGGATGATGTATGAAGGCTGCAAAAAGTATATCCCCTTTCAGCCGATCAGCCTGCCGGACCGCCAATGGCCCGACAAAGTAATTACAGAGGCGCCGGTTTGGTGCAGTGTGGATATGCGTGACGGCAATCAGGCGCTGATTGACCCGATGAATCTGGAGGAAAAACTGCTGTATTTTCAAACTCTGGTGGATGTTGGGTTTAAAGAAATTGAAATCGGCTTCCCGTCCGCCTCAGAGACGGAATACGAGATTCTGCGCACGCTGATTGAGCGGGATTTAATTCCGGACGACGTGACCATTCAGGTGCTTGTTCAGGCGAGGGCGCACCTGATTCATAAGACCTTTGAAGCGATCAAGGGTGCGAAGAATGTGATTGTTCATTTTTATAATTCCACCTCCACCCTGCAGCGCAAAGTGGTTTTCCGCACCGATATGCAGGGCGTCATTGACATCGCCGTTGAGGGCGCGAAACTGATCAAAGAACTTACCGACGCGGAAGTAAGGGAAAGCGGCGCGAATATCCGCTATGAATATTCCCCGGAAAGCTTTTCGGGTACCGAAATTGAAAATTCTGTTCTGATCTGTGAAAAGGTGATGGAGGTTCTCGGCTCCACCCCGGAAAACAAACTGATTTTGAACCTTCCCAATACCGTGGAGATGAGTACGCCGAACTGTTACGCGGATCAGATCGAGTATTTTTGCCGTCATTTGAAAAACCGTGAAAGCGCAATCATCAGCCTGCACCCCCACAACGACCGCGGCACCGCCACGGCGGCGACCGAGCTGGGACTGATGGCAGGCGCGGAGAGGGTGGAAGGAACCCTGTTCGGCAACGGAGAACGCACCGGAAACGCGGATGTGATGGTGGTTGCCATGAACCTGTATTCCCAGGGCGTGGATCCGAAGCTTGACTTTTCCAACATGCATGAAATCCGCGATGTATTTGAAAAATGCACGAAAATGAAGGTGCATGAGCGCCATCCCTACGCGGGCGATCTGGTGTTTACGGCGTTTTCCGGTTCCCATCAGGACGCCATCAAAAAGGGCGTGGAATACATGGCGCACAGCGAAAGCGGCTGCTGGGAAGTGCCCTATCTGCCGATTGACCCCGCCGACGTCGGACGAGAATACGAGCCGATTATCCGCATCAACAGCCAGTCCGGCAAGGGAGGCGCGGCGTTCATTATGCAGCAGAATTTCGGCTACGAGTTGCCGAAAGCGATGCACCCCGAGTTTGGCGCAATGGTGAAGGCCGCCTGTGACGAGGCTGGCCGCGAGCTCCAACCGGATGAGATTTTCGGTATTTTCCACAGGGAATTCCTCGAAGTCAACGCCCCGTACAATCTCAAGCAGTATAAGCTCTATGAAGAAAACGATATCAGCGGGGATACGCTGGTGCATTTTGAAGGTGTCATCCGCTTCCGGCACGAGGATCACCCCGTCAGCGCCAGCGGGAACGGGCCTGTCAGCGCGTTCTTCCACGCGCTGACATCCGTCGGCATCACCGATTATCAATTCGTCTCCTACCGCGAGCATGCCATTTCCAGCGGAGCGGACTCCAAGGCGGTTTCTTACATTCAGCTGACCGCCCCTGACGGCAGACCGGTTTTTGGGGTGGGTATCGACAACAATATCAGCCTTGCTTCCATTAAAGGAATCATCTGCGCCATCAACCGCGGCCAGAACGCCGCTGAAAAAAATTCTTAAGGGGGAACCGTGATGAAGAGCTACAAAATTGTTCTGCTGAAAGGCGACGGAATCGGGCCGGAGATCGTGACGCAGGCCGTGAAGGTGCTGAACCGCGCCGCCGGGCGTTTTGATTTTACAATATCCTATGACGAGGCGCTGCTGGGCGGCTGTGCGATTGACGCGACAGGGGTGCCGCTTCCGCAGGAAACCATTGAAAAGTGCAAAGCCGCCGATTCCACGCTGCTTGGCGCGGTCGGCGGTCCCAAATGGGACGGTATGCCCGGCAATCTGAGGCCGGAAGCGGGGCTGCTGGGTATCCGCGGCGCACTTGGGCTGTTTGCCAATCTGCGCCCGGCCGTGATTTTTGAGCAGCTTCGCGAAGCCTCCCCGCTGAAAGCGGAAATCATCGGCGAAGATCTCAATATCATGGTTGTCCGGGAGCTAACCGGCGGCATCTATTTCGGCGAGCGTGGACGCAAAACGGTTAACGGCTTTGAAGCTGCCTATGACACGGAGATGTATTCCGTGCCCGAAATTGAGCGCATCGCGCGTGTCGGCTTCCAGATGGCGGCGAAGCGCAGCGGCAGGCTTTGCAGCGTAGATAAGGCAAATGTGCTGGAGTCCTCAAGACTTTGGCGCGCGACGGTTGCAAGAATCGGAAAAGAGGAGTATCCTGATATTGAGTTGTCCAATCTGTATGTGGATAACTGTGCCATGCAGCTTGTGCGCAACCCAAAGCAGTTTGATGTGATTGTTACCTCGAACATATTCGGGGACATTCTTTCGGATGAAGCGTCCATGATCAGCGGCTCCATCGGAATGCTGGCCTCGGCCAGCCTGAGCGAGGGGAAGTCCGGCCTGTATGAGCCGATACACGGTTCCGCGCCCGACATTGCCGGTACGGGGATGGCGAATCCGTTGGCAACCATTCTTTCCGCCGCTATGATGCTCCGCTATTCTCTGGACGAACCGCAGGCGGCAAAAGCCATTGAAGACGCCGTGTCCAATGTGCTGAAAACAGCCCGTACGCCGGATATTTATACCGAGGGACTGCGGAAAGTCACCTGTGAGGAAATGGGAGATTTGGTCTGCGAAGCTTTGTAAAATTTAGTAATTTGTATTACTTAAGAATTATTATACAAATAGTATTATATTAATTTGCATAAAAGCGGAAGAACTGAATATGATCGCCTACGCCCTCGGCGGAGGCGATATTCAATCAAAGTCCGCTGTATTTGTTAAAATGTTATAGGTTGGGAGCGCGGAAATGCAGGAAATACAGACTTTGACGTTTAAAAAGGGATTGAAGGACGGCTTGCCGATCTGCCTCGGGTATATCAGTGTTTCCTTTACGTTCGGGATGATGGCGACACAGGGCGGCCTGCCGCTTTGGGCGGTCATGCTGATTACTATGAGTAACATGACCAGCGCGGGGCAGTTCGCCGGCACCGAGCTGATTTTGTCGGGCGGACTTTACATAGAACTCGCAGTAACCACGTTTGTCATCAATATCCGGTATATGCTGATGTCGCTTTCCCTTTCCCAAAAGGTGGATGACGCCATGACTTCCCTGCAGCGGTTTATCCTCTCCTTCGGTGTGACCGATGAGATTTTTGCCGTTGCCATGCAGCAGGAGGGGAGCGTCAGCGCGCGGTATCTTGCGGGGTTGATCGTCACTCCCTATACCGGTTGGACGCTTGGAACCCTGCTTGGCGGCACCGCGACCGGCCTTCTGCCCGTCAGCGTCCGTACCGCGCTGGGCATTGCAATTTACGGTATGTTCCTCGCGATTATCATTCCGCCGGCGAAGCGCGCACGCCCGATTGCGAAAGTGATTGCCGTCGCGGCCGTGCTGAGTTGTATTTTCAGGTGGACGCCTTTCCTGAACCGTCTTTCCGGCGGCTGGGTGATTATTATCTGCGCGGTGGCTGCCTCGGCTTATGCCGCGCTGCGCTACCCGGTTGACGAAGCGGAGGTGCGGGAATGAATTACCAAAGGCTTCTGATCTGCATTTTCATTATGGCGTTCGTGACCTATATCATCCGCATGCTCCCGCTGGCGATCTTTAAAAAGAAAATCAATAACCGTTTTGTAAAATCCTTTTTGGCTTACGTACCCTATGCCGTGCTTGCGGCCATGACCTTTCCGGAAATTCTGTATTCTACGGCAAATCTGTATTCGGCGATGTTCGGCCTTGCCGTTGCGATTCTGCTCGCCTATAAGGACAAAGGGCTTCTTACCGTTGCGCTTGGATCCACCGCCGCTGTTTTTATTGCAGAACAGTTGATTCGCCTGCTTTAACACAGAAAATTGGAAGGAAGCTTTCGGCTCTATGAAAAAATGCACTTGGATAAAAAATGCCGCTGCAAAAAAGCAGCGGCATTTCGTTATGTAATGGAATCAGTACCCGAATTTGCCTGTGAGAGATTCGTCGTTTTCCACCCACTCCTCCACATAAACCGAGGAAAAAGCGGTTTTGGTGTTGCGTGCGACAACACGCGTAATACCCGCGTTGATAATCAGCCGCTTGCACATGGAACAGGGGGAAGCGTTTTCAACGTACTCGCCTGTTTTAGCGTCCCTGCCCACCAGATACAGCGTACTGCCGATCATGTCGCGGCGGGAGGCGCTGATAATGGCGTTGGCCTCAGCGTGGACGGAGCGGCAAAGTTCATAGCGTTCGCCGCGCGGAACACCCAGCGTTTCACGCACGCAGACGCCGGTATCAATGCAGTTGCGGCGGCCCCGGGGAGCCCCCGTATAACCGGAAGATACAATCTCGTCATGCTGAACAATGATCGCGCCGAAATTCCGGCGCAGGCAGGTTCCGCGTTCCAATACGGTTTCAGCAATATCAAGGTAATAATTTTCTTTGTCCGTACGGTTCATTTTTTATGCCTCCCATTCCTTTATCGTTCCGAAGATTCTGTTTTTGGCTGAAGAAACATGAAATTGCGCTGTAATGATAGCGATTCAAAAATGCAGTGGAATGAATTTCGTTTTTCCAGTTTCCATTTAAAATTGCTATAAGATTTCAAGTACTATAAATCTATCATATTGTATTTTCGACAGATAATCAATGGAAATGTGAGAATTTGTATGATATAATCATTGAATAAAAGCATTAGAATCGTTTTATGGATAGGATAAGGGTAATGGAAATAAGAATCCCAATCCCGTTGGTTCATCCGGGGAATCATAAATGACAGATCATGCAGGAAAGATATGGAGACAGAAATGGATTTATCGGATATCAGGACAATCAGGAGCGTACTTGCGCGCCATGGTTTTAATATTTCAAAATCGCTGGGGCAGAATTTTTTGATCAATCCAGAAATCTGCCCGCGTATGGCGGAAGAATGCGGCGCGCGAAAAGGCGTCGGCGTGCTGGAAATCGGGCCGGGCGTGGGGGTGCTGACCGCGGAGCTTGCCAAGCGTGCGGACAAGGTCGTATCGGTCGAGCTTGACAAAAGGCTTCTGCCGGTTTTGGAGGAGACGCTTTCGAATTTTACCAATGTGAAAATTGTAAATGAAGATATTCTGAAAACAAACCTGGCAGAACTGATCGAAACGGAATTTTCCGGTATGGAAGTAGCAGTATGCGCGAATCTTCCGTATTATATCACCTCTCCGGTCATTATGCGTTTTCTGGAGGAGCGGCTGCCGATCTGTTCTGTTACGGTGATGGTGCAGAAGGAGGCGGCCGAGCGCCTTTGCGCTCTTCCCGGCACCCGTTCCTGCGGCGCGGTAAGCGCGGCAGTCCGGTATTTTGCCGAACCGGACATCTTGTTTGAAGTAAGCAGGGAAAACTTTTTCCCGCAGCCCAACGTCGATTCGGCGGTCATCCAACTGAAAATCCGCAAAGAGCCGCTGGTGAAAATCAACAGGGAAAAGGACTTTTTTGCGCTGGTCAAAGCGGCTTTCGGCCAGCGGCGTAAAACGGTGCTCAATTCGTTGGCTGCCGGGCTTTCGCTGGACAAGGGAACGGTTGCGGCGGCGCTGGAAAGAGCAGAAATCAGCGCAAATGCGCGCGCCGAGCAGCTTTCCATGGAACAGCTTGCCGCGCTTTCCAATGAAATATTTTGAATTATAAATTTGCTATATGAAAAACTGCCGCATTCACCATCAACAAGGGGGCTTTTTTTATGAGCGACGGAAAACTTGCAGTTCTGTTTTTTGAAGTCGGCATTGTGCTGACCCTGATATCCATGGTGCTCGGCCCGTTCGAAATTACCGGATGGGCGCTTGCCACTGCATCTGTGGCCTGTTTTGTCGCACTTGCCGGTATGTATCTTGCATTCAGCAGCTGGGACGAGCCCGATGAGGAAGCCCGGCCGCCGGAGGAACCCCGCGACGCGGAGACCCCGGAAAAATGAAATATGGAAAATGGCCGGAAGCTGTGAAAAGCTTCCGGCCATTTGTATGTTTTAGTAAATGATAGCGCCGTATTTTGCAGCGAGCGGTTCAATCAGTTCGGTTTCAATCGAACAGGCCGAATCGACAATCAACCGGCCCTGAAAATATCGGAGCGCCGCGTCCAGCACCGGCAGGCTGTCACAGTGCACGGCAATGGGAAGGCGCGTCATGGTGCTGTTTTCACACAGAAGCATTGCGTCATCCAGACTGTTGACCTCCACAAGCGCCGCGGTTACCTGCTCGTCGTCAAGATCGATCAGATCTTCGCCGAGCGAACTGGTGCAGGATATCGGCTCGCTGAACAGGATGTCGTCTCCCAGAAAAAAAGCTTCCCGCTCATTTGCCGCGGCATAACAGTCGGGTTCTTCCGGAATTTCCGGCGGGGCAAAATCTTTTGCCACCGCGGCAAGCGCCTTCAGATGCTCCGGGGTCGAACCGCAGCATCCCCCCACGATTCTTGCCCCCGCTTCCATCAGCCTGCGCATTTGGGCCGCAAATTCTGCGGGGGAGAGGATTCCCTCGTTGGCCGGAGAATTCCACATCGGTACGCCGGCGTTCGGCTTGGCGATGACCGGCACGCTGACATGCGGGGCAACCTGTTCCACATATTCCAGCATAGGTCCCGGCCCGAAGGAGCAGTTCAGCCCGATTGCGTCTACTCCCATTGCCTGCAGCGTGATCACAGCGGGAAGAATGCTTCCGCCCGTAAGGGTGTGCCCGCTTTCATCGACGGTAATGGTTACAAATACAGGAAGATTGGTCGTTCTTGCGGCAAGCACCGCCGCGCGCATATCGGCAAGCGAGGTCTGCGTTTCAATGATGATAAAATCAACGCCCACGTCGTCCAAAGCCCGTATCTGTTCGCGGTAGATGTCGTAAATGTCGTCAAAATCCGAATCGCCGAACGGCGGCACAAACAACCCGGTGGGGCAGACGTTTCCCCCCACCAGCACACCGGCGGGTTTGGCAATGCTTTGGGACAGCGTGACCAGCTTTTGATTGATACCGGCCACGTCTTCCTCCAGACCGTAATTCGCCAGACAGGCCCGGTTTGCACCAAAGGTCGGCGCATAAACCGCCTGTGCGCCCGCGGCAATGAATTGGCACTGCAGGTCGATAAGCTTCTGAGGGTTTTCCAGAATCCATTTTTCCACGCAAACGCCGCCCGGCATTCCGGCGTCGGCAAGATTGGTGGCCGTAGCGCCGTCCAGCAGCAGGGGAAGCTTAAAAGGGAAGCTCATTTGTTTTTCATTGCTCCTAACGTGTTCAGCCTGCTTACATGCTTTCCGGCGCCGATATTTTAAACATGGAAAGCACGTTGCAGATCACAGTGGATGTCGCGCTGCACAAACACAGTCTTGCGGCGGTCAGACTTTCGTCGTCGCCTTTTACGCGGCATGCATTATAGAATTTATGGAAGAGCGTAGCCAGTGTAATGACATAGCGGGTAATCCTTGCGGGGTCGTAATCCTGCGCCGCGGCGACAATTTCACCCGTGTAGGCGGAAAGGTGCCGGATCAGCTCAATTTCCTCCGGTTCGGTCAAAAGCGCGAGCTCCTCGTCGGTGCAGTCCCGCGGGGAAATCCCTTCTGCGGCAAGCGCCTTGAAGATACTGCAGATCCGTGCCCTGGCATACTGCACATAGTACACCGGATTCTGTGAATCCTGCTGAACGGCGAGGTCAAGGTCAAAATCCATCTGGGAATTGGCTTCCCTCATGATGAAATAGAATCTTGCGGCGTCCACCGGAACTTCATCCAGCAGGTCGGCCAATTGAATTGCCTTGCCGGTACGCTTGCTCATGCGCACGACTTCTCCGCCCTTGACGAGCCTTACGAGCTGAATCAGCACAACGTCCAGTTTGCCGCCGTCCAGACCGACCGCGTTCATGGCGCCCTTCATTCTGGCGACGTGGCCGTGATGGTCGGCTCCCCAGACGTCAATACAGCGTTCAAAGCCGCGTTTTTCAAACTTATTTCTATGATAGGCGATGTCCGCCGCGAAATACGTTGGATTCCCGTTTTGGCGGACAAGAACCTCATCTTTTTCCGCGCCGAAATCGGTGGCACGGTACCAGAGGGCGCCGTCCTTTTCGTAGGTCAGGCCCTTCTCTTTCAGAATACGGATGGTTTCCGCCAGTTCACCGTCGTTGTGCAGGCGGCTTTCCAGAAACCATTCGTCGTAAACAATGCCGTATTTCTTTAAATCGGACTTCATTTTTTCGATGTTCTTCGGCAGCGCAAAATCAACAAGGGCTTTTTGACGTACAGCGGGGTCGGCGTCAACATATTTGTCGCCGTTTTCTTTTGCAAACTCGGCGGCTCTGTCGCGGATGTCCTCTCCCTGATAGCCGTCCTCCGGAAATTCAACGGCATCCTCGCCCTTAAAGATCTGTAAATAGCGCGCGGAAAGGGAATTGCCGAATTTTTCAATCTGGTTGCCTGCGTCGTTTACATAAAACTCACGCCACACATCGTAGCCGGCGGCGTCAAGAACCGCCGCAAGGCAGTCCCCCAGCGCGCCGCCGCGCGCGTTGCCCATGTGCATAGGCCCGGTGGGGTTCGCCGAAACGAATTCCACCATGATTTTGCCTTTTTTTCCGTAATCGCTGCGGCCGTAGGAAGCGCCGCACCGCATGATATCCTTTAAGACCTCCGAATAGAAGCGCTGGTTCAGAAAGAAATTGATGAATCCGGGCCCGGCAATTTCAAAACGGTCAAAAAATGTACCTTCCAGTACAATATGCTCCGTGATCAGCTGCGCGATTTTTCTCGGCGCAAGGTGGAACGCTTTTGCAGACACCATGGCCGCGTTGGTCGCCCAGTCGCCGTGGCTGCGGTCGGCGGGCACCTCGATGGAAAACGGGGGCATTTCCCCATGGGGCAGGTCACCGCCGGCCTGTGCTTTTTCCACCGCGCGGAGAATTGCGTTTTTCAGTTCACTGGTCGCCTGCAACACTATTTTTGACATCTTTGTTATTTGCCTCCTTGACTGTAATAAAGAGCTCGTTTAAACTCGATAAATTGGAATTGATATCCAATGTATAATTGATTTCCAGATTTCCGCCCAAATCGCCGAGCTCTGATTTTACCCTGCTGGTGAAAACACCCACCATCATGTTTCCAAAGCCCGTGTCGTACTGGCAAAGGTGACGTTTGCCGCTCTCCAGAATCAGGCGGGTGCTGTCCGCTCCTCCTCGCATCAGGGTCACTTTCGAACTGCCGTCGACCTTCAGCACCGAGGTTTTCGCCGCGTTGTTGTTTTCCGCGTCATATTCTTTATAGACGATGTATCGGCTGTTCCCCTTTTGAACGTACGAACCAAGGGTGGTCAACTCAACTTCGCCGGTTTCGTTGTCTATTTTCTGCCGGCCTTTAATGGAAATCAGGTAATTTTCCAGCATTTGTTTACTCCTTGCAAATTTATTCCTTTAATATAAATCAATATTCACATGGCTGACTTCGCGTTTGATATCCTTCCCAAGGAAGATACCCGCAATCCGGGAAAAGCCCTCTACTTCATCGCTGACATAGAAGGAGCAGTCTCCGTCGGCTTCTCCGCCGCAGAGCAGGCCGCGCGCGGCCAGTATTTCGGCGCAGTAAGAGGCGGTTTCCTTTCCGCTGTCGATCAGTGTTACACCGCCGCCCATCACTTCGGAAATGATATGCTGAATGATGGGATAGTGTGTGCAGCCCATAATCAGGGTGTCTATCCCGGCGTCCTTCAGCGGGGTCAGGTAGCGCTGTGCAACAAGGCGCGTGACCTCCTCGTCCTCGGCGATCCACCCGTTTTCCACCAAGGGGACAAACAGCGGGCAGTCGCGGTCAAAAACCTTGATTTCGGAGTCGATGGCGGCAAGCTCCCGCCGGTACGAACCGCTGCGTATGGTCGCCGTGGTTCCGATTACCCCAACGCGTTTATTCTTGGTGGCCGCGGCGGCGGCTTGTGCTGTCGGTTTGAGTACGCCGGTAAACGGAAGGGAAAAACTGTCACCGATGCCATCCGCGACCGAGCTTACTGTATTGCATGCGGCGACGATTATTTTTACATTGTTCGATTGTAAAAACGATATATCCTGTTTTGTGTATTTGATAATGGTCTCGCGGCCCCGCGTCCCATATGGAACACGGCCGGTGTCGCCGAAATAAACGATGCTTTCCTGCGGCATAATGGTTAATAGTTCTTTTACGGCGGTCAGCCCGCCAAGCCCGGAGTCAAAGACGCCAATCGGTCTGTTGTCCATTCTTTTCCATCGCTCCAAAATGATTCAATTTCAATATTGTGTCCGGATCTCAAAGGAAAGCGTCACCAGCTTATCCAGCAGCTCGCTGTAGGAGATACCGGAGGCCTCCCATAGCTTCGGGTACATGCTGATGGAAGTGAAGCCCGGAAGGGTGTTCAGTTCGTTCAGAATGACCTCTTTGCCGTCGCGTACGAAAAAATCCACACGAGCAAGGCCGGTGCATCCCGTCATGCGGAACGCCCGCACCGCGGTAACGCGGATTTCCTCCATGACCGCTTCGTCAAGGTGCGCGGGGATGTAGAGCTGGGACTTTCCGGATTTATATTTGTCGTCATAGTCGTAAAATTCCGCCGAAGCCGCGATTTCGCCGACAACCGAGGCCTCCGGCTCCGCATTGCCCAGTACGGCGCACTCGACCTCCTGGCCGACAATGGCTTCCTCCACGACAATTTTATCGTCTTCATGCGCTGCTTTTGCCACCGCTTCATCCAGCTCGGCTTCGCAGCTTACCTTGCTGACGCCGACGGAGGAGCCTGCGTTCGCCGGTTTTACAAAAATGGGGTAGCCGAGCCTTGCGTCGATTTTTAATTTTATTTTAGTGGCGCCGGTTTTATATTTTTCGGCGTAGAACCAGAGGTAATTGGCCTGATGAATGCCCGCAGCGGTCAGCAGCGTATGGGTGACCGCCTTATCCATGCAGTCGGCGGAAGCAAGCGCGCGGCAGCCGACAAACGGAATTCCGCTCAGCTGCAACAGCCCCTGCATGGTGCCGTCCTCTCCGTTTTTGCCGTGCAGGACGGGGAACACACAGTCCACCTTGATGACGTCAAAACCCATCTGGCCGTCGACGACAATCCCGCGGATGCTTCTGTCCGGAGAAATAAACGCGGGCTGGTTGAGCGGGTCATGCTCCCAGCGTCCGTCGGCAATTTCCTCCGGAGAACCGCTGAACAGATACCAGCGCCCATCCTTCGTAATACCGAGACAGACAATTTCGTACTTATCCTTTGGCAGATTGTTGATTACCGAGGTCGCGGAAACGCATGATACTTCATGTTCGGATGAGCAGCCGCCGAAGATAACGGCAATCCGTTTTTTATCCATAATAATATCCTCCAAAGATTTACTCTTTTCCTATTTAATAATATACATAATACTACAAATACATATCATACCGCAAGGCTTTTACAGGCGCAATCGGAATTTTGTTAAATTGTATGGTGACAAAAAAGTGTTTATGTAGTATAATTGATAAACACGCATAGAATCATACTATTAAAGTTAACAAAATTATAAGAAAATAGAGATACAGGATCTGGCCCCCCCTTTTTTGCAGCGGGGAAGCAGTTAAGAAAACATATCGGTTTTTGCTGAATAATATCGGAAGTATCAATACAAATTCAGGAGTGATTTTTTTGGAGCAGAAGGCATTTGACCTGATTGCTGAAAAAGTTGGCGCGGTTTTAAGCGGACAGGGTTTCGCCAAAGCCGATAGGGAACAACAGGAGAGCGACGGTCGTTCGGTGCTGTTTAAAGGGGAGAATACCGCTTACAGTATTCTCTACAATCAGGGAAAAAAGCGCTTTGAGCTTAGAACCTGTGATGCCGAGGACGGGGAGCCGGATTTAAAGTGGAAGTCCATTTCCATCTGGCTGTTTGATCCTGAAACCGACAGTCTTTCCGAGGCCGAGAGCATTGTAAACGACTTTGTCGAGACGATTGAGGGGCCAAAGCGCATGGCTGCGGTCAAGACGAAGAAAAAGCGGAAGAAGGACGATGAAAACAACGCCGATCCGGTTTTCTTCTTTAACCGTTTTGTTGGAATTTTCCCCGAGCTGAAAGAGGAACTCAACAGTGAACGGGCTCAGTACGGTGATGTGCGCGCGGTGCATTTTGCGCGTGAAAACCTGACCCCGAAAATTGACGCGCTCTGCATCCAGAGTGCGAAAACAGACAGCATTAAACGCTGCTGCGACCTTCTTAACGATATGTATACCGTCGGCGATATGGACGTCCGTTCCATTATCACGATTGTGGTCTTAAACGGCGTCCGGGAGCAGGCGCTGGAAAATATGAAGCCGCAGTTCAGCGACGACCTGAAGAAAGCCTGTACCGCGGGATTAAAGTTCAAGGGAAAAACCGTGAAGCCTGAGAAAAAGAAAAAAGAAAAAAGATTTGTGGCTCCCAACCTGAACGAATTGAAATAACAGTAAAGTGTGCGGGGCGGATTTCGCCCCGCAATATAAAAAAAGCTTGACAGATCCGGCAGGAGTGTGCTATCATTGTTATACCTCATAAAGGGGTTATTTTTTTGCGCCCTTTTAAGAGGGAGGCTGAGGCATTTTAAAATGCCTAAATATTTTTCCGTATAACGGGAGGTGCCGTCATGAGAGTTAAAGTTACATTAGCCTGCACTGAGTGCAAACAGCGCAACTACAACACGATGAAAAACAAAAAGAATGATCCGGACAGGCTTGAGATGAACAAGTACTGCAGATTCTGTAAGAAACACACTCTTCACAGAGAAACGAAGTAATCCGGACGGAGGGACAAAAGAATGGCAGACACAACAAACAAAGAGAATTTTTTTGCCAGAGCAGGCAAAAATACCTCAAAGTTCTTCCGCGACTGCAAAAACGAAGTCAAAAAGATCGTATGGCCGACACCGCGGGCGGTATTTAAGAATACCGGTGTTGTTTTGGCAACAATATTTCTGATCGGCCTGTTCATCTTTGGGCTTGACACGTTACTCATGAACCTGCTTGGATTGATTATGAATGTTGCAAAGTAGGATAAGCGGAGGAAATTACTATGCCTGAAGACGCAAAGTGGTATGTTGTTCATACCTATTCCGGGTATGAAAACAAGGTGGCCTCTAATCTTGAAAAAACTGTGGAAAACCGTCAGCTTCATGATTTAATTCAGGAGATCCGCGTGCCGACGGAGACTGTTACCGAAATCAAAGATAACAAAAGGCGTGACGTTGAACGCAAGATTTTCCCCGGTTATGTTTTGGTGAAGATGCTCCTTACCGATGAGTCATGGTATGTTGTCCGCAACATCAGGGGCTGTACGGGCTTTGTGGGCCCGTCTTCCAAACCCATTCCGCTGACGGATGAAGAAGTGGCGAAACTGGGTGTTGAACAGAAAGAAATTGAGGTTTCCTACAGCGTCGGCGACTCCGTCCATATTATCGACGGCCCGCTCGAGGGCTTTGTCGGTACTGTTGAAGAGGTCGATGTCGACAAGAACCGCGTTCGTGTAACAGTATCCATGTTCGGACGCGAAACACCGGTTGAGCTTGAACTGAATCAGGCTGAAGCGATGGAATAATATTCACGATAATTTGCGGGAGACCGCTTATTATGAGGGGCACTGCCCCTGTGGGAGGAACGGATAAACTGATTCATCCGCTCCGCCATCTACCACGAATTTTGGAGGTGCAAACAAATGGCTCAAAAGGTTACGGGCTTGATTAAGCTCCAAATACCTGCTGGCAAGGCTACCCCGGCGCCGCCTGTTGGACCGGCTCTTGGTCAGCACGGCGTCAACATCATGGCGTTTACAAAGGAATTCAACGAGCGTACAAAGAATGACGTAGGATTGATTATTCCTGTTGTCATTACCGTTTATGCGGATCGTTCGTTTACCTTTATCACCAAGACCCCGCCGGCTGCCGTCCTTATTAAAAAGGCCTGCGGCATTGAAAGCGGTTCCGGTGAACCGAACAAGAAAAAGGTAGCAAAAATTACGCGCGAGCAGGTCAGAAAGATAGCTGAAACGAAAATGCCCGACTTAAATGCAGCTTCTGTCGAGACAGCCATGAGCATGGTTGCCGGAACAGCGCGCAGCATGGGTATTGAAGTCGTAGATTGATCACCCGGGTGGGAGGAACTTTTCTACTCCGATTTTACCACTCAATAGGGAGGAAAACCAATGAAACACGGAAAAAAATACGTTGATAGCATGAAGCTTGTCGACCGTACAAAGCTTTATGATGCAAATGAGGCTCTTGACCTTTGCGTCAAGACCGGAACATCCAAGTTTGACGAGACGGTTGAAGTCCATGTCAAGCTGGGTGTCGACAGCCGTCACGCCGACCAACAGGTCCGTGGCGCAATCGTACTGCCGAACGGTACCGGCAAGAAAGTCCGCGTACTTGCCATCTGCAAAGGTGACGCTGCCAAAGAGGCGGAGGAAGCCGGCGCTGAATTTGTCGGCGCGGAAGAAATGGTACAGAAGATTCAGACCGAAAACTGGATGGATTTCGATATTTTGATCACTACTCCGGATATGATGGGTCTGGTTGGCCGTTTAGGTAAGGTGCTTGGCCCCCGCGGTCTGATGCCTAACCCGAAAGCCGGTACGGTTACCCGCGAAATCGGTAAGGCAATCGCTGAGGCCAAAGCAGGTAAGATTGAATACCGCCTCGACAAGACCAATATTATCCACTGCACCATCGGCAAGGTTTCCTTCGGCGGCCAGAAGCTGCTCGAAAACTTTGATGCACTGCTCGGCGCAATCGTAAAGGCAAAGCCGGCTGCTTCCAAGGGCCAGTATGTCAAGAGCTGCGTCGTGGCTTCCACGATGGGCCCCGGTGTCAGAATCAACCCGAACAAGGTTGGCTGATTACAAAGAACTTGACAGGCCGCACGGTCTGTGCTAGTATAATATTCGCTGTTCTTTATTCCAAAGACAGCAGGCGCATTTGCTTAATGGGTTTTCCCCAGCCTGCCGAGGATAGAGCCGATATGCATGTATTTGTGTATTTATGCCCTTTCCGCGGTGATGCGGGAAGGGCTTTTTCATTTTCTTGCGCGCCGTATCCCAACTGACGGAGGTGAATACATTTGCCAAGTGAAAAGATTTTAGAGCAAAAAAAGCAGGCGGTTGCCGCTCTTACCGAAAGCCTGAAAGCTGCACACACCGGTGTCATTGTCAACTATAAGGGTATTACAGTCGCTCAGGACACAAAGCTCCGCAAGGAACTGCGTGAGGCCGGCGACGAGTATATGGTCGTAAAGAACACTTTGCTGCGTCTTGCATTAAAGGACGCCGGCATCGACGGGCTTGATCATGTTCTGGAAGGAACCACCGCACTTGCAATCAGCAAGGAAGATTATGTTTCCAGCGCGAAAATCCTCGCTAAATTTGCTGAAACAAACAAGAAGTTTGAACTCAAAGCCGGATTTGTCGACGGCGGCGCCATTGACGCCGACGGAGTCAAAGAGTTGGCGGCTCTGCCTTCCAAAGAGGTTTTGGTCGCACAGGTTCTGGGTGGTTTGAACGCTCCTATTACAGGCTTCGTTACTGTGCTTAACGGCACAATGAAGGGTTTGGTTGTCGCTTTGAACGCGATTGCGGAAAAGCAGGCCGCCAACGCATAAGGTTTTGAAAAATAAAAATTTTGGAGGTAACTATCAATGTCAGATAAAGTTGTAAAGTTAATTGAAGATGTAAAATCCCTTACCGTTCTTGAGCTTTCCGAGCTCGTAAAAGCTCTTGAAGAAGAATTCGGCGTATCCGCTGCTGCTCCTGTTGCTGTTGCCGCTGCCGCTGCTCCGGCTGCTGCCGCTGTTGAAGAGAAGACCGAGTTCGACGTTATCCTCAAGGCTGTTGGCCCCAACAAAATTCAGGTTATCAAAGTTGTCCGTGAAATCACAGGCCTTGGCCTGAAGGAAGCAAAAGAAGTCGTTGACAGCGCACCGAAGGCTGTTAAAGAAGGCGCTTCCAAGGACGATTGCGAAGCCATTAAAGCAAAGCTGGTTGAAGCCGGCGCAGAAGTCGAAGTTAAATAATTTCGCTTACCCACAAAAGGGCCCTGCCGTTCATTGAACGGCAGGGCCCTTTTTCAAAATATAAATTACATTTTTCTGTATTTCTTCACTCTGCGGAGATTCTTCTTTTTGCGGTTGTAGATCAGTGCCAGAATGATATAGATGATCACGAGCAAAACAATAATGGCTACGATCACAATAAACCACACGGAAGTGAAAATTGATTTGACGGTATTGGCGGAATGAAGCAATTCGCTGCGCTCAACGCTTTCTGCCGCCACCAGATTCACGGTTGTGAGCTTCTGGTTGGCGTAACTCAGGGTTGCCGTACCAATGACCTGCCCTTTCTTTACGGGCGCGGTGACGACATCCGGTATGTTTTTCGTTATAATCACGCTGTTTGCCGACACATTCGTCGGCAGCATTGCGGAATAATCTTTTTCCGCTACCAGAAGCAATTTGTCCTTATTCCAAGCGTCCTTGAGCTTGACTTCCCCGATGGACTCGGCGCTGTTCAGGATGTTTTTTAATTCCAGATTCCTAAATGCCCACTGATAGAGCTTTTTTGTATCGACCATTTCACCGCGCGTCTTAATCTGATTGCCGTTTGCGTCCACTGACGGCGCGCCGAGCGCCACACACAGGTAGGTGTAGCCTTCGGCAGTGGCGGAGGAAACCAAACAGTAACCGGATTCGTCGGTATGTCCCGTTTTAATTCCGCGCGCATATTGGTAATAATACTGGCTTCCCGTATTTTTATCAATGAGTAGATTCGTTGTGGAAAGATTTCTCAGCTTTCCCGCATCGGGGCCGCCGACCGGTTTGTAGGAGGCGCGCGCCTGGGAGGTGATCTCCATAAAGTGCGGCAGGCTCATGGCGTATTTCGTCATAAGATACAGGTCATGCGCGGTTGTGTAATGGTTTTCATCGTGCAAGCCGTGGGGGTTGGCAAAATGCGTGCCGGTGCAGCCCAGCTCCTTCGCCTTTGCATTCATCATATCGACAAAGGCACTGACGTTTCCTTTTCCCACGTAATCCGCAAGGAACAGCGCCGCGTCGTTTCCGCTTGGAACCAGCATGCAGTTCATCAGCTGAAAAGCGGTCAGCTGGTCGCCGATTTTGATATTGGACATGGAGCTGCCGGTGCCGAGGAGCGTATCCATCAGTTCCTTGGTAATGGTTATTTTTGTTCCATCAAGATCCTTAATCTGTTCGCTTGCAACGATAAAGGTCATTATTTTTGTGGTGGAAGCGGGTTCTCTACGCACGTCGGCATTTTTCTGGTAAACCACGGTGTCCGTGTCCAGATTGACCAGTTCAATGGCGGCGGAATTTGTGTCAAAGTCGATGTTGAAGGTAGCGGCGTTTACCGGGATTGATGAGAACAGAACCAATATCGTTAAGATGGAAACAGACAGAAATCGACGCATTTTTTTCATGGAACTTTTTCCTCCGATGTGATATTATATGTTTAAAGTTTTATATTTTATCAGGAATGTATAAGCCTGTAGATTAGTATAACAGCAATTCTGCAAAAGATAAAGGGCAGTTTGGAAATGTAATTAAATTGTAAGATTTATTGGAGGAATTACAGTGATTTACATAACAGGGGATACCCACGGCGAAATGTCCCGTTTTGATTCCGGCCAGATTAAAAAGCTGAAAAAAGGGGACACGCTGATTGTTTGCGGCGATTTTGGCTTTATCTGGGACGGAGGGCAAAAAGAAGAAAAAAACCTGAAAAAGCTTGGGAAAAAGAAATACAACATTCTTTTTCTGGACGGTACGCACGAAAATTTCGATTTGCTGGATCAATATCCGGTAACCGAATGGGGCGGCGGCCGGGTGCAGAATATCAGCGGCAATCTGTATCATCTGATGCGCGGACAGGTCTATACCATTGAAGGGAAAAAGCTGTTCGTGTTCGGTGGAGGCGAAAGCTCGGAAAAGCAGATCCGCATTGCCGCCGGGAAGTGGTGGGAATGTGAAATGCCTAGCATTGAAGAGATGCGGGAGGGCGTAAAGAACCTGGCCGCTGCCGATATGACGGTTGATTATATCCTTACGCATGAACCGGCCCCAAGGGTTATGTCCAATACGGTGAACCCAAAGGAAAACACCAATCAGTTGGAGGCGTTTTTTGAACAGCTGGTGAAGCAGGTCAAATTCAGCAAATGGTTTTTTGGTTCCATCCATACTGACCGGAAAATTACCGCCAGAAATTACGCCGTATTTAACGACGTGATTCCGGTGGAACCGCCGCAGCACAAAAGGTTTCAATAAAAAATGCATAAAATCGGTCTGCTGTCAAAACGATAGCAGACCGATTTTTTAGCGTAACTGCGCGGAACTTTGTCCCGCGCAGTATTTTCAATTCGTTATATTTTCAAAAAGCTGTTTTACTTCGGCACGCAGCCCGCGGTGCGGCGGGGCTTCCAGTTCACCGTCCGCGCTCAGAATGTCCCGTGCGACGGACTGAGCTTCCTTCAGCAGATCGATATTCAGCATCATGTCGGCGATCTTCAGTTCGGGCAGTCCGTGCTGCCTGTGGCCGAAGAAGTCGCCCGGGCCGCGCAGCTTTAAATCCTGCTCGGCGATCTGAAAACCGTCGTTTGTTTCGCACATCGTTTTTAAGCGTGCGACGGTTTCCTCGTTCTGCGCGTCCGATATTAAAATGCAGGTGGATTTGTATTCTCCGCGTCCCACGCGTCCGCGCAGCTGGTGCAGTTGGGAAAGGCCGTACCGCTCGGCGTTTTCAATAAGCATGACCACCGCGTTGGGCACATCCACGCCGACTTCAACGACGGTTGTGGAGATCAGCACTGAAACCTTTCCCTGTGAAAATTCGGTCATCACCGTTTCTTTTTGTTTCGGCTTCATCTTGCCGTGCAGTATACCGATTGAATAGCCGGGAAGCCATTCCGCCCGAACCTTTTCGGCGTACTCGTTCACGCTTGCCATATCGTTCTGACCTTCGTCTATCATGGGGCAGATAATATAGCACTGCCTTCCTTCATCAATGTGTTTCCGGATAAAACGGAACGCGCGCTGCCGCTTTTCAGATGTAATGGCATAGGTGTCTATTTTCTGCCTTCCCGGCGGCAGCTCGTCCAGAATGGAAATATCAAGATCTCCGTAAATCATGAGCGCCAGCGTACGGGGGATAGGGGTGGCGCTCATAACAAGCATATGCGGGTGGTCGCCCTTGGAGGCAAGAGCTGCGCGCTGTGCAACGCCGAAACGGTGCTGTTCATCCGTCACGACCAGGCCGAGGCGATGAAACGCGACGCCTTCGGAAAGAAGGGCGTGGGTGCCGACCACCAGTTGGACTTCTCCGGTCCGGAGCGTCTCCAGAACAGCCCGCTTTTTCGCCGCCGGCATGGAACCGGTCAGCAGGGCGATCCGCACATCCGTCAGCAAAGCAGACAGGGAGGCGTAGTGCTGCTGCGCCAATATTTCCGTAGGCGCCATCAGTGCGGCCTGCATGCCGTTCTGAACCGCGCAGTAGAACAGCGCCGCCGCAACCGCTGTTTTTCCGGAGCCGACGTCGCCCTGAATCAACCGGTTCATTGGGAATCCGCTCCTCATATCCGCCACGGCTTCTTTTACGGCCCTTTTCTGGGCCTCTGTAGGCTTAAACGGCAATAAGTCATAAAATGCTTCGGAACAGTCGTGATCGAGTTTCAGTTGGCTTACGGCGCGGCTGCGGCCCTTTAATCGGAGCAGACCGAGCTGCAGAATCAGCAGTTCCTCAAAAATAAGACGTTTCCGTGCGGCTTCCATATTCTCCATGCTCTGCGGCAGATGGATATTTTCCAGCGCGAACCGCAGCGGGCAGAGTCCGTGCGCCGCGCGGATGTTTTCCGGAATGGGGTCGCGTATTTTGTCCGGCAGCAGCTCAAAGGCGCTTTTGACCGCGTTTTCAATCATCCGGCTGGAAAGCCCTTGCGTCTGGCGGTAAATAGGCCGCACCGGGGGGCAAAGCGCCGCGCGTACAAATTCCGGCGTGCTCATTTCGCGTTTCAGGAAATTGGCGGTTACCTTTCCGTAAAAGACATATTCCTCATCCGCTTTCAGCATGGACGGAATATAGGGATTGTTGAAATAGGTAAGCTCCATATCGCTTTCGCCGTCCGTGACCTTCACCTTGCAGATCGTTAGGCCGCCGCGGATCCGGGTTTCTGCCGGCCGTTCCAATACGGTTGCCCGGACGGCGCAGGGCTCGTTCAGCGGTGCGAGGCGAATCGGAAAAGGATGGCTTAAATCCTCATATGCACGCGGGTACAGACGCAGCAAAGCGCCGACAGTCGGCGCGCCAAGCTTTTCAAACAGCTTGGCGCGCTTTTCGCCGACGCCTTTCAGGTCGCGGATATTCTTTTCAAATAACGAACGCATCATTCTATAGAAACGATAAAATAATACACCGGCTGTCCGCCGTTGACAAGCGTAACCTCGGTTTCGTTTCCCACCTTGCTTTTAATCCTGTTGTAAGCGTCATTCGCCTGTTCTTCCGTGACGTCGGCGCCGTAGATAATGGTGATAAACGAAGTATTCCGGTTCACCATGGAACGTGTCAGCTTGCTGCACGTATGGACAATATCTTTTTCAATCAGTTCCAGTTTGCCATTGTTCAGGCCCAGAATATCGCCCGCCTTGATTTTGTGGCCGCCGAATTCGGAATCGCGCGCGGCGAAGGTAACGGAAGCAGTTGCCACATTGGAGGCGGCCTCCATCATGCCGACGGTGTTCACTTCCGTGGAGGCGTCAGGGTCGTAGGCAAGCATGGCCGAAAGTCCCTGCGGGATGGTGCGGGTAGGCAGAACAATTACCTTGCGGTCACTGACAAGGGGGATGGTCTGCTCGGCAGCCATAATAATATTTTTATTGTTCGGCAGGACAAGCACGGTTTTTGCGGGCGTTGCCATAATAGCCGCCAAAAGATCGTTTGTGCTTGGGTTCATGGTTTGCCCGCCGCTGACAACATGTGTACAGCCAAGGTCGGTAAAAAGGGTTTTTAAGCCTTCGCCGGCGGCAACTGCAACAAACCCAACCTCATTTACAGGGTCAGCGGGAGCTAAAGGGGATGCGGCTTTTGCTTTGGCTTCTTCATTTGCCTCAGCAGCCTTTCTGTGCTGCTCCTTCATGTTTTCTATTTTAACGGTCAGAAGCTGCCCAAACACCAGCGCTGCCTGGAGAGCGGTGCCCGGCTCCTCCGTATGCACATGCACTTTTATAATATCGTCGTCATCCACCAGAACCACACAGTCGCCTATGGTCTCAAGGTAGCCGCGCAGATCCTGCGGGTCTTTTTTACATTCGGGATCGCGCCCCACAATGAATTCGGTGCAATAGGTAAAGTTGATGACCTCATCGAATTCCGCCGCGGCGTTTCTGAAGAAGTCGCTCTCGGCCGTCTGCTCCTCCGGAGAATCCGCTTCATTCGTAATAACGGTGCCGTCTTTGAATACGCTCAGCATTCCGTCAAAAATATAGCAGAGTCCTTTTCCGCCGGCGTCAATCACACCGGCCTTTTTCAGAACGGGCAGAAGCTCCGGTGTTTTTTCCAGTGCCTCTGCGGCGCCCTTGCAGATCGCGCTCCAGACATAAACAACGTCGTCATCAATTGCCGCCGCCGCTTTGCCCTTTTCACTGGCAACGCGGGAAACAGTCAGAATGGTTCCCTCCGTCGGTTTCATAACAGCCTTGTAGGCAGCTTCCACACCGATACCCAAAGCATTGGCCAGATCGGCGCCGCCGACTTCCTCCATCCCCTCCAAGCTCTTGGAAAATCCGCGGAACAGGATGGAAAGGATAACGCCGGAATTTCCCCTTGCGCCGTGAAGCATGGCGGAAGCCGCGCTGTGTGCGACTTCGCCCGCATGGTTGCTTCCGTTTTTTAAAAGCTCGCGCGAAGCGGAACTCATCGTCATGGACATATTGGTTCCCGTGTCTCCGTCCGGAACGGGGAAGATATTCAATTCATCAACTGATGTTTTATGCTTTACAATATTGTTAGCGCCTGAAATTATAGCGTTTCTCAGGTCAGTTCCATTTATCACTATTCAGCACTCCCTAATAATTCTCTTATTTAATTACCTTATTTTTCATCCTATTATTATATCATAGTGCAAGGACAGATTCAATCTTAAATTATCTCGGCTAATTATGAAAGCGTGTAAAACAGCATAAACGAATCTATAAAAAATATCCCCACAAAAATGTGAGGATATTGATATAAGCCGATTCTATCTGGGTTCAACAATCAATTTAATTGCCGTGCGTTCCTCGTTGTCAATGGTCACACTGGCAAAGGCTGGAATGCAGACAACGTCGATTCCCGACGGGGCCAAGTATCCGCGTGCTATCGCAATGGCCTTAATAGCCTGATTGGTGGCACCTGCACCAATGGCCTGCAACTCGACGGATCCCGTTTCGCGAATCACTCCTGCAACTGCGCCAGCAACCGAGTTTGGCGCCGATTTCGATGATACTTTCAATATTTCCATAGGCCATCCTCCAGACTATAGCAAAATCATAGTATCATCATAAATCCAAACACAAAGTTTTGCAAGTAGTATTTACCAAAAACAAATAAATTATTAAAAAAAAACTGTAAAAACCAACGAACCCTGCTTACTGAATTTGAATCCGCTCCACAGAGACGGCTTTTCCGCTCTTTTCGTCAATCTGGAACAGGACGCACTCCATTTTACAGTCTCCGTCGGCCAGCGCAAAACGAACCGGCATTTTGCTTCTCATTTTTTCAATCACAAGCTCGGGCTTCACGCCAAGCACAGACTGAACGGGCCCCGTCATGCCAAGATCCGTAATATAGCCGGTTCCCAGTGGCATCACACACTCGTCCGCGGTCTGAACGTGGGTGTGTGTTCCGAAGACCGCGGAGACACGTCCGTCCAGATAGTAACCGAAGGAGCGTTTTTCTCCGGTTGCTTCAGCGTGAAAGTCAATCAGCGTAATTTTAGGCATACCGTCTGAAAGCAGGCGGTCGGCTGTGTCGAACGGAGAGTCCAGACTATCCATGTAAACGGTGCCCATCAGGTTGATTACGCCCACCTGCGTCCGGCCCATGTCCACAACACAGGCGCCCCTGCCGGGCACACAGGAAGGAAAATTCGCGGGGCGTAGAAGGCATTCCCGTGAATCATACAGATCGTAGCTTTCCTTTCGGCGGAAGCTGTGATTGCCGGCGGTGATGACATCCACGCCGCTGTCAAATAAGAACTGGACGGAAACGGGGGTCAGGCCGTTGCCGTCAGCGGAATTTTCGCCGTTTGCAATGACTAGGTCAATCCCCTTCACCTTTTTTAATTGGGGAAGATGCGCGCGCAGAAAACGGCAGCCAATGCTGCCCACAACGTCGCCGATTGCAAGAATATTCATTCAGAAAGCCTACCTTTTGTCTGGATGCCCCCAGTGTTCCTGTGGGCTTATTGGGAATAAAGACATTGTAACAGTTTATTTTTTGCATGTAAATCCTAAATTACCACAGCTTGTGTGATATTCAAAAATCCACGTCAAATATTGTTGATTATCACAACGTCATTTTGTAAACGGCGCATATTTTGCACAGATCTGATGAATTTTAATAAACTGTGAACAAACAGTTGACTTTGTGAATATTCGGAGTATGATTAGTAAAACGAGAAACAAAGACGTTCCGAGTTATTTTGGAACGTCTTTGTGCTATCAATGATTATTTTTAAGGGGATGAGGTTACGAAAAAAGTTGAAATGATTATCAGGCCGGAAAGACTTGAGGATGTCAAGGAAACTTTGAATGAGCTTGGTATTCTTGGAATGACTGTTTCAATGGTTTCAGGGTGCGGTCAGCAAAAGGGCAGAAAAAAAGTTTACCGCGGAACAGAATTCAGCATTAACCTTCTTCCCAAAATAAAAGTGGAAACAGTGGTGCATGATGCCATCGTGGCAGAGCTGCTGGAGAAGATTACGGAAAAAGTCCAGACCGGGGAAGTCGGGGACGGAAAAATTTTTGTATACAATGTAGAGCAGGCGGTTAAAATCAGGACGGGAGAAAGCGGGGACGACGCGATTTAGCAAATCATTTTTTAAATTGGTTCACTTTTCGTAACCTGCAGAGTATTATTTAGTATGGCAAGGGCGCCAGTATTCGCTGACAGCGGATGCCGCGCCCTTTTTTCATTTTAATATGTAAACGGCAATGATGCCGGTTTCGACTACTCGAAACCGGCATTTTTTTATATTATTACGAGGTAAGGAGATGGCTGTAATGAAAAAAGTGGAACTGATCATCAGGCCGGAAAAACTGGAGGAAATGAAGGAAATCTTTACGGAACTCCAGATTTATGGAATGACTGTCGCAATGGTGTCTGGGTGCGGTCACCAGAAAGGAAGGAAGAAGGTTTACAGGGGAACGGAATTCAGCATCAACCTTCTTCCGAAGCTGAAAATTGAAACCATTGTCCATGACTCTGTTGTGGATGCGCTGATCGCTCAGGTAACGGAAAAAATTAAGACAGGAGAAGTCGGGGACGGAAAAATCTTTGTCTACAATGTAGAGCAGGCAGTCAGAATCAGAACAAGTGAGAGTGGTGAAAATGCAATCTAAACAGAGAATGCCTCCAGTCGGTATGGGTAAAAAGGCAGTGATAGCGATGCTATTTGTTACCGCCTGCGCAATCTGCGCATCTGGTATTTTCTTCTCAGTATACAGTTATGTCAATAATGTGCGTATTCAGGTTCTGAATGCGCAGTTGCCGGGTATTGTTTTCGGAGTGGCTGTCTTATATTTGGGAGTTCGTTATTTTATATCCCTGATGACGCTGAAAACGGAATTATATAAGCCGACCTCCCGATTCTCCTGGGATAATTTTAAAAAGAAAAAGAAGTAAGAACAGTTGGGTCCGTCTGCGGCGGGGGTAAAGAAAGTCATTCAATGGTTTATTGTGAGACAAATCGGTATGAACTACTATTTATTGGAATTGGGGTATTGATATGAAAAAACTAATGAAAATTCTCAGTATCACTTCACTGGCTGTGGTTGTCACAGTGCTGTTATCCGCAACCGCATTTGCGGCAACCGCCGACCCGACCGGTGCATCCTATGCGGCCTCCACCGGTTCGGAAACGATCGCTGATGTCGCGGTTGCGGCAAACAAAGCGCAGTTCAGCGCAAATTTCGTATGGGTTATGATTACCGGATTCATGGTTTTCTTTTTTCAGTGCGGCTTTGCAATGGTTGAAACCGGTTTTTGCCGTGGAAAGAATGCTGCGCATACCATGACAATGAATTTTATGGTTTTCCTTGTGGGTGCGGTTGGTTATTTTCTCACAGGCTTTGCCCTTCAGTTCGGAGGCTCCGGCGGCGCGGCCGGTCTGGGAACGGGCGGCGCGGCGCTGAACGGGATGCTTTCCATCCCCGGGCTTGGCGGTATATTGGGGTATAAAGGTTTTTTCCTGGAATCCGGCGGTACATATGACGCCGGTATTTACGCTCTGTTCTTCTTCCAAATGGTATTTATGGATACGACATGCACAATACCCACCGGCGCCATGGCGGAACGTGTAAAATATTCAGCAGTCGTGATCTCCTCTTTCTTTGTATCAATGCTCTATTATCCACTGTTCGGCAACTGGATGTGGGGCGGCGGCTGGATGTCGACTCTTGGAAAGAATTTTGGCCTTGGGCACGGGGCGGTTGATTTTGCAGGTTCTTCCGTTGTTCATGCCATGGGAGGTATGATGGCGTTCGCGGGTGCGATTGTAATTGGGCCGAGAATCGGCAAATTCAAAAAAGACGGCACCGCGAGAGCATTTCCGGGTCACCACATTCCAATGGCCATCGTCGGTACGATTATCCTGTTTTTCTGCTGGTTCTCGTTCAACGCCGGTTCCACACTGAACGCGGGAGATTTCAGGTTGGCTGTTGTCGCCACAAACACCATGATTGCCGGCGCAATCGGCGGCCTGGTAGCAATGTTCTACATGTGGATTAAATACGGCAAACCGGATCCATCCATGACCTGCAACGGCGCGCTTGCCGGTCTGGTCGCCATTACGGCTCCGTGCGCGTTTGTAAACGGAATTGTTTCTTTTATAATAGGCGCAATCGCAGGGCTTCTGGTATGCGTTGCGGTACCTTTTGTTGAAAACAAGCTGAAAATTGACGATCCGGTCGGCGCGATTTCCGTCCACTGTATCAACGGCGTCTGGGGTGTTATCGCGCTGGGACTCTTTGCGGACGGCACCTATGGCGACGGGATCAACGGTGTGGCCGGCGGGGTCAAGGGACTGTTTTATGGAGATGCCGGCCAGTTCACCGCACAGATGATCACAGTGGCGGTGCTGATTGTCTGGGGCTTCGGGCTTTCCTTCGTATGGTTCAAATTCCTCAACAGGGTCTGGGGACTCAGGGTAAAACCCGATGTGGAAATCGAAGGACTCGATATGGAAGAAATGGGTGCCCTGGGCTATCCTGACTTTGTCATTCAGCAGTCCGAGCTTGACAATGTTTCCCCCGACCCGGTCATTATTAAGAAATATGTAAAATAACTCCGGCGACAGCGATTTTCCATATAAACAGATTTTCCGCACTGACTCCCCCCGCTGTAGGCGGGGGGAGTCAGTGCGTTTCATATTCCTTTTCGCTGCTGGTTTGCCGGTTCGGCAGAATATGCAGAGAGGACTTAACAAAACAAATAAAAATGGGGAACAGCCAAGCTGTTCCCCAAAAACTTCTCCCCAATGCGCCAGAGTGTCCTATATTACACTTTGCCGCTTATGCGCCATTCAGTGCGTTTGCTTACTATTTCGCGTACTCAATCGCGCGGCTTTCACGTATTATGTTTACCTTGATTTGTCCAGGATATTCCAGGTCGTTTTCAATCTTGTTGCAAATGTCTCGAGCCAAAAGCACCATTTTGTCATCGCTGATTACTTCGGGTTTTACAATAACGCGGATTTCCCTGCCGGCCTGAATCGCAAAGCAGCGTTCAACGCCTTCAAATGAAGAGGCGACTTCTTCAAGCTTTTCAAGGCGTTTAATATAGTTCTCCAGGTTTTCACGCCTTGCACCCGGTCTTGCAGCTGAAATCGCGTCGGCCGCCTGTACAATGCAGGCGATCACTGTTTTGGCTTCCACGTCGCCGTGATGAGCCTGAATTGCATGGATTACTGTTTCGCTTTCCTTGTATTTGCGAGCCACGTCAACACCAATGTCAACATGGGAACCTTCAATTTCATGGTCGAGCGATTTGCCGATATCATGCAGCAAACCGGCTCTGCGTGCGATTGTAGGATCCAAACCAAGTTCGGAAGCCATCACACCGGATAAAAAAGAAACTTCCAGTGAGTGGTTTAAAACGTTTTGTCCGTAACTGGTGCGGTAACGCAACCGTCCCAGCAGCTTAATGAGCTCAGGGTGAATTCCATTGACTCCGGCTTCAATAACAGCACGCTCGCCTTCTTGCTTGATGGTGGCATCCACCTCGCGGCGTGCCTTCTCTACCATTTCCTCTATTCTTGCGGGATGAATTCTGCCGTCCGCAATCAAACGCTCAAGTGCTATGCGGGCCACCTCACGGCGTACCGGTTCAAAGCAGGAAAGGGTAATTGCCTCCGGTGTATCGTCGATAATCAGGTCAACACCGGTCAGGGTTTCAATTGCGCGGATATTTCTTCCCTCACGTCCTATAATACGGCCCTTCATCTCATCGTTTGGCAGCGGCACAACGGAGATTGTGGCTTCCGCCACATGATCTGCCGCACAGCGCTGAATTGCCATCGAAATGATTTCACGGGCGGATTTGTCGGCTTCTTCCCGGGTCTGCTGTTCAATTTCCATCAGCTTGACGGCTTTTTCATGCGTAAGCTCATCTTCCAGATTCTTCAGCAGATAATCCTTTGCCTGATCGACGGTAAAGCCGGATATGCGTTCCAGCATATCAAACTGGCTTTTCTTAACGGCTTCCGCTTCGGCAAGTCTTTCATCAGCCTGCTTGTTCTTATTGCTCAGGATTTCGTCCTTTGCTTCCAGACTTTCCATTTTCTTGTCAAGAGTCTCTTCTTTTTGCTGTATGCGGCGTTCCTGACGCTGTACTTCTTTTCTGCGCTCGTTCAGCTCGCGTTCCGACTCGTTTCTTAAACGGTGGATTTCATCCTTGCCTTCTAAAACCGCTTCTTTTTTTCTGGCCTCGGAAGATTTAATCGCGTCGCTGACGATTCTTTTGGCTTCCAGCTCAGCAGAACCGATGGTAAACTCAGCCTGCTTTTTCCGATGGGCAATTCCGCCCAGAAACGCAACTACGCCTGCAACAACCGCGCAGACCAGCGCGATTATAATACATGTTATTAAACTAACAGTGGCAGTGGTCAATTGTTGGCACCTCCTTGTCTTTCGTACTTTTCTAATATTTTAGTTTTAAATCATTTAGGATGGGTGCGTTAAGCCCATGAATGCATATAAGTGCATCTTATTCATAATTGTATTACTTCTGGTACCCCAATGTCAAGAAATATTGCTTGCAATCGTTATAAACTGTTCATATTATTTAAGGACGATGATCTCTTCCATCAGATTATCTGAAAGAAATATGTTTAACATTGACAAATCATGCGCGTGTCTATTGACAAACCCTGTTACCGGTGCTAATATAAACAAAATATAGGAATATGTATAATATGTTGACGAGGAAGCCTTCCGTCACAAAATTGCACAGAGAGCGTGAGCAACAGCTGGAAGCGCACGCGCAGTTTGACAGAAAGGACACCGCCTCCGAGTGCGTGCCGAACGCAGTTTGCCAAAGGTATGCCGGTTAGCACCGTTATCTGCTGCAATGAGAGCGGATGATTCATTCGCTGAAATTGGGTGGAACCGCAAGCTTAAGCTTTGCCCCTTTGCTGGGGCAGGGCTTTTTTTATTATAAGGAGTGAAAGATATGGTAAAAGTAATGTTAAAAGGTGATGTCAAAGAATTTGAAAGCGGCATCACGGTTGCTGAAATTGCAAAATCAATCGGTATGGGTCTGTATAAGGCCGCCTGTGCCGGAAAAATAAACGGAAAGGTAGTCGATCTGCGCACGCCCGTAACCGGCGACTGCGAGCTGGAGATTCTTACGTTTGACAGTGAGGACGGCAAAAAAGCCTATTGGCATACCACCTCGCACATCATGGCGCAGGCTGTGAAAAGGCTGTTCCCGGACGCAGGCTTTGCCATTGGTCCGGCCGTAGACAACGGCTTCTATTATGATATCGACCTGGAACGCTCCCTGACTCCGGACGATCTTCCGAAAATCGAGGCGGAAATGAAGAAGATTATCAAGGAAAATATCCCCATCGAGCGCTTTGAGCTTGATCCCGCTGAAGCGATTGAGCTGATGAGGAAGGAAAACCAGAAATATAAGATTGAACTGATCGAGGAGCACTCCGGGAAGGGAGAGAAGATCAGCTTTTACCGGCAGGGAGACTACACCGACCTCTGTGCCGGCCCGCATTTAATGAGCACAGGCAGTGTAAAAGCCGTTAAACTCACGAATTGCACAGGCGCTTACTGGCGCGGCGATTCTAAAAATAAGATGCTGCAGCGCATTTATGGCATCTCATTCCCGAAAGCGGCTGAACTGGATGCTTATGTTACCATGATGGAGGAAGCGAAAAAGCGCGATCATCGTAAGATCGGCAAAGATCTTGAGCTTTTTACCATTATGGAAGAGGGCCCCGGATTTCCATTCTTCTTACCAAAAGGCATGATATTAAAGAATTTGCTGATTGATTACTGGCGGCAGATTCACCGCGAAGCCGGTTATCAGGAAATTTCCACGCCGATGATTCTGAACCGCAAGCTGTGGGAAAGAAGCGGACACTGGGGTCACTATAAACAAAATATGTACACTACGGTCATTGATGACGAAGATTATGCCATCAAACCGATGAACTGTCCAGGCGGAATGCTGGTTTATAAGACAAAAATGCGCTCCTATAAGGATTTGCCGCTGCGTATGGGGGAACTGGGGCTTGTTCATAGGCATGAGCTTTCCGGCGCGCTGCATGGATTGATGCGCGTTCGCTGCTTTACCCAGGACGATGCACATATTTTCATGACCAAAGAGCAGATCAAGGATGAAATCAAAGGGGTTGTACGCCTCATTGACAAGGTGTATAAAACGTTTGGATTTGAATACCATATTGAACTTTCCACCCAGCCGGAGGACTCCATGGGTTCGAAAGAAGATTGGGACATTGCAACGAATGCTTTACGCGATGCCATCACTGAATTGGAATATGACTTTGAGATTAATGAAGGGGACGGTGCCTTCTATGGTCCGAAGCTTGATTTCCATCTTACCGACTGCATTGGACGGACTTGGCAGTGCGGCACAATTCAGCTTGATTTTCAGATGCCGGAACGGTTTGAATTGGAATACACCGGTGCGGATGGTGCAAAACACCGTCCGATTATGATTCATCGTGTTGTATTCGGAAGTATTGAACGGTTTATTGGAATTTTGACGGAGCAGTACGCGGGAGCTTTCCCGCTGTGGCTGGCCCCGGTACAGGTACAGATCCTTCCGATTTCCGAGAATACCCGCGCATACGCGCAGAAGGTTTATGATGAGTTGATTGCGGCCGGTTTGCGTTGTGAAATTGATAATCGCAATGAGAAGATCGGATATAAAATCCGTGAAGCGCAGCTCCAGAAAATTCCGTATATGCTCGTCATTGGGGATAAAGAGGTGCAGGATGGCTCCGTGGCGGTGCGCAACCGCAAGGACGGCGACATTGGTTCCATGGATATTGATGCATTTGTTGCAAAAGCACTCGCTCAGGTTGCTGAAAAATCACAGGACTGATTGTATTTCCTGAAGGCCGGATAATATTATCCGGCCTTCTTTTTATAATGTTCATCTTTAAAGACGAATTTTTATTTTATGTTTATGTCAACCAAAGCAACCTAAAATGATTCCACCATTTTCTTTCCACCAAGTGTCTTATAAGTTGAAAAGGGGAGAACAGACAGGCCTCTGCATAGATAATATGTTGAAAACTCAGTTGAAAGTGTTGAAGAAATTAATTGTGTCATCACATAGAAATATTATGTTATGAATTATGTAAAGCTTAAAACAAAGGGGTTCTGTTTTGTATTATACAAAAATTATTTTTGAATTTTATAAAATATGGCTATATTTATTAATATTCTCAAATATAATTAAAGTTTTATTGGAATACGGTAAAATACACCATAACAGCAGCAGGGCGGGGGCGAGAAATTGAACAAAATAGTCATGAGCGAAAGGGGATGGAAAATTTTTTCCACCACTGCACTCATTGTTGCTATCATTATTTTTGCAGGCTCGTTTTTTCTTGTCAGAAATATGAAGGAGAATCAGACAGGTCCTTCTCCAGCCAGCGTTACTGCTAAAATCATCAGTGAAATGCATTATTCAGATATGATTGAAGTCAGTCAAAGCCAACTGTCCAAACATTACAGCATTCCCGACGGTGTCGTTGCCGACAGTTCGCTTTATATGAGCAGGTCGTCCGATAGCGCGTCGGAGGTTGCCTGCTTTCTGCTGACGGATAAGTCGAAGTTTTCCAAACTAAAGCTGGCTGTTACCGACCACATTAACTCCAAAGCAGCCGGGTTTAAAAGCCTTAATCCTACGCAGTACAGTCTGCTGAAAAACTTTGTGATTGTGCAACAGGGAAGATATGTCCTTGTCAGTGTCGGCCATAATGCTTCCTCAGACGAAAAGTTGTTCGTTGAAATACTGAAATAGTATTTTTCACTTGATTCTTCAGGATGTTTATGATAAAATAATGGCTATGCGGAAGTGGTTCAATGGTAGAACATCAGCTTCCCAAGCTGATGACGCGGGTTCGATTCCCGTCTCCCGCTCCAAAAAAAGCAGCCCGGCCGAATATAGGCCGGGCTGCTTTTTTGCGGATGCTGGCGGAAGAGAACCCCAATGTAGGTTGGAAGAGATATACAGGTTAGATCGTGAAGCACCGTATTATTTGTAGCATGGATAAGTTATTTTTTCTTCCCACCATCCAAAAGCTATCCTTCCCGACGCTGTAATGCCGGGATCTTCCGTTATAGATAAAAATACCAGAAATGAACCGCCGGGTGGGAAAATTAGCTTCCCGTTCTCCGTTTCGACCAAGGTTGTTCCCGGTTCGCCTCTTCTGACAAATGCTTTTACTCCTCCGGTTGGTTCCCCGGTAACATTTGATGCCAACTCCAACTTTACTCTAGGCATTGGAATAGGCCGGATTGCTGTATTTGAAGGGGTTACAAGAGTGGATTCGGAAGACTTGCCGGGAGCGGTTGAGTTAAACCAGAATTGAGCGCGGAAGGGCGCTTCCGATATATCTGTTACAGTCCATACATTGACATGTAAATTCACACCAGACCCATGTGGATTATATAATCTTGCCCATGCGCTGGCGCCATTTCCTAAACTTAAGTTATCGGCATAACCGATAAAGTATTCTCCTCTAATAGACTCATATAGTTCTATTGGAATATTTACATTTTTATTATAGTAGTTGGCTTGACAATCGTAACCAGTTCTTGAATCTAGCATAAGTTCACCTTTTCGATAGGAATTTTTGATAATGGCACTACTCGTATATTATGTTGAATATGTAGTGGCAGTGAATGACAAGGATTCATTCATATACCCCATAAATTTGTCCGAGTTCATCGAATAATATAATGCGGCTATCCCCAACGTACTTATTGATTTACAAATATTACCTTTTAAAACAACGTAGCAAATGGCTTATACTATATTACGATCACTATAAACGATGAGACATAAAGGAGGTATTATGGCTGAATTATCAAAATTATTCCCGTGTTGTGTAGGTGACACTGTATACTCTTTCAAATGGGATATACGGACTTGTGAATATGTACTGTTAGAAGAAAAATGCTTGGGCTTTAACGTTCGCTCAAATGAAGGATACAATATTTTACTAAAGGGAGAAAAGTTTGAATATTTGAGAAGCGATGAAAAATATAAAGAAAATTGGTTTACATTACTTGATGAAGCAAAAACAAAACTAGAATCGCTGAATCAAAAATCATAAATATAGGATTGAAAAATCGCAGAAAAACATGCAATAACGGATTCTACAGCTTAAGGGCGCAGATTTCAATACCCCATACCTCAAAGCGTCGGTTGTGCGGATAATGTTTTTCAAGAATTTCTCTTGTTTCTTTGTTCGGCTGTAAATCCCAATAAGAACGAATGGATGATTTTTGAAATTTTGAATGATCCAGCATATAAGCATAATCTTCATAGAAATACCGATTCAATACGAATCCCCCGTTCTTAATCTGCCAAGCCGCATTTTCGGGGGAAAGCAGGTCAGGTTTCTTTTGTTTCAGGAGTTCCAGAATGTCAGAATAGGATGCTGTTAAATGGACAAAATCCGGGACAGGCGCTCGAAAGTTAAAATTAAAGTCGTCGGTAAACCAATAATGAGATCCGCCTGCGCAGGACCAGATCGGTCCAAACCTTGTGTAAAATTTTCCGCCGGACTTCAGTGCAAGGTAAATTTTATCCAAAACTTCGCTCAGCTTCACAACATGTTCCAGACAGCAGTTGGAAATACAAAGATCGAACTGACCGGCAAAGTCATCTGTAATGTCTTCTCCATATCCGTTGAATATCACGTAATCATCTTTTGCGATTGCGTCTTTCAGGCTGATTTCTCCAAAATTGTAAATAGGCGTTGAGGCATAATGCTCTTTCCATGTTTCCAGGTGTGTTTGCCACGGTTTATCAACGCAGACATACTTTTTAATCCCAAATTTTTCGAAAATAATGTCCCGATGTATATCGCTGCCGCCAATTTCCAGGATGGTCTTTCCCTTCAAGTCAATTCTGCTTGACAGTTCATTAAAAAAGTCAATATGATATTGGAACAGCTTATATTTTTCAATATAGTGATGATATTCCTTCTTTTGAAACACAGGAGGATAAGACACTGGGAAAATAGCTTCGTCATTTCTTGAAAGCAGCGCGTCCTTTTGGGAGGCTGCGGCGTTTTCGGCCGGGGGATTTAATTCGTCTCTGATTTTATTTAGGGGTTCCTTTACAAACTCATTTGCGAAATCCGTCTACCATTTTCTAACATGGCGGTCAATTTTTTGCTTCGTTTTGGTAAACACCGTGAATTCTCCTTCTAGTTTCATTACGATAATTCTACATAATACACCACAATAATATAATTATAGAAGATTTTACCACTTAATGACAAGCATAAATGCATTTTTCCAAGAATCTTATATCAAACCGCTTTGTAAAAGATAGAGAGTATGAGAAACAGGCGCAGGGCTCTTGACAAATGAGCATATGCACATTATACTTTCATTTGTGCATATGCTCATTATTTTTTGGGAGGTGTCAAATGCCAAGAGGATTTAAATGCCGCAGAGTATGTGCTGTTCCTGAAAACAGGATATTTATACCTCAAAAGCCGTATGATAGAACCATTGCACTTACGGTTGAGGAATTGGAAACGATTCGGCTGTGTGACATGGAAGGCTTGGAGCAGGATGACGCAGCGGGCAGCATGAATGTATCAAGGGCAACTTTTCAGCGGACTTTGTATCAGGCGAGAAAAAAATAGCGGAAGCACTCTGCACCGGAGAAGCAATAGAAATCGGCGGCGGGGCAAAGCAGATGCTGTCTTCTGCCGGAATCGAACTGATATCCGGGGTCGAAGGTAATATTGAAAGCGCAGTGACCGCCTATCTTTCCGGGAATTTGTGCGACATGGGAGGCGGATGTGACCATTCGGAACATGAGCCCGACCATGTGTGCGACTGCAAAAACCACTGCGATTAACAAACGGGGCAGCGATGCAAAAAGGCACCCGAAGGGTGCCTTTTTGCATACGCGATCGTATTGAGTGGCTATATATGTAAGACAAACCGCTGTACAGCGAGTGAAGTAACCGCCAGGACGAGCCAGCAGGTGAAACCAAGCAGGATTGGCTTTCCCCCGCTTTTAACAAGTTTAACGAGATTGGTATTCAACCCGATGGAAGCCATCGCCATGACAATGACAAACTTTCCCGCCTGCGAAAGAAAGCCGGTCATACCGGAAGGCATGGGGAGAAAGGTATTGATTACGGAAGCCGCCACAAAGCCCAGCACAAACCAGGGAAATATTTTTACGATATTATATTTTCCGTTCTTGTTTCCGGCATCTTTTCGTGAAGTGTATACCGCAAGCACCAGCGTAACGGGGACAATCATTAATGTTCTTGTCAATTTTACGATTACCGCAAGATTTCCCGCTGCGTTGCTGAAGGAATAGCCGGCTGCCACTACGGAGGAAGTATCATTGACAGCGGTTCCGGCCCACAGGCCAAAGCTTTGGTCGCTCATGCCCAGTGCATGTCCCAGAAAAGGAAACAGGAAAGCGGCAATGACATTAAAAAGGAAGATGGTTGAAATGGAATGGGCCACCTCTTCTTCATCCGCATGAATCACAGGGGCGGTAGCCGCGATTGCGGAACCGCCGCAGATTGCCGAGCCAACGCCGATCAATGTTTTCGTGTTGCCGTTCAGGTGTAATGCTTTACCCGCCACAAATGCCGTTATAAAGGCTGCAGTCAGCGTAAAAAGCATTAAAACCAGTGTCTGGCTCCCTACTTTAAAAACCTGAAACAGATTCATTTCAAAACCGAGCAAAATGATGGAGTATTGCAGCAGTTTTTTTGATGTGTAACTGATGCCGTCGTTAAAAAATGCGGGCCTTTTCCAGAACGCCAGCAGCATACCGAATAAGATCCCCAGCACCGGGCTGCCTATGATGGGGAACGCCCTTCCGATCAGCCACGCGGGTATGGCAATCAGTGCCGACAGCGCGATGCCCGGAAGTTTATTGATGAGAGTTTTCACAACATCTCCTCCTTTTTCGCTGATTATCATACACCTTGACAGTGAATAAGTAAAATATTATTATCTTATTATATTCATAAGATAACAGTTATAGGAGGCCGGCTATGACTTTAAGGCATTTCAAAATATTTGTGTCGGTATGTGATACCATGAATATGACTTCTGCGGCGGAACAGCTTTTTATGTCCCAATCCGCAGTCAGTCAGGCGATTGCCGAACTTGAAAAACACTATGATGTCAGACTTTTTGAGCGGCTGTCCCGAAAACTGTACTTGACACAGGCGGGACAAAAGCTGTTAAGCTATGCGCGGTATATCATCCGGATGAATGAAGTTGTGGAAAATGACATGAAAACGCTGCACCAAAACGGTTCTATCCGGATTGGTGCCAGCGTTACGGTCGGGGCCCATGTATTGCCGGGCCTTGTATCAGATTTTAAAAAAATGTATCCGCAAACGAATGTTGAAGTAATTGAAGATAACACTGCAAATATAGAAAATCTGATTTTACAGGATAAAATTGATATGGGCCTTGTGGAGGGAGAAACCACCTCTCCGGATATCCTTTGCAGCGCGTTTATGGATGACGAACTGGTTCTTATCTGCTCCCCAAATCACCGGTTTGCCGCTTGTGTGGGGATAGAACCAAAGGAACTGGAAAAGGAAGATTTCATCATTCGCGAAAAGGGAAGCGGAACCCGCAAAACGTTTGAGGATAAAATGAACGAAAACCATTTATCATGGAGAGTTGTCTGGACATGCAATAATGCGGATACCATCAAAATGGCTGTTTCGGAAGGGCTGGGCGTTTCGGTCATTTCAAAACGCGCTGTTGTAAACGAGGCAGCGTCCGGGCTGCTCTGCCAGAAATATGTGAATGGAATATCGTTTAAAAGGCAGTTTAAAGTGATCTATCATAAAAACAAGTATTTGACGGAGATCATGAGTCGGTTTATTGACATGCTGCCAGACCGTTAGAATGACAGCCGGGACTTCCGCGGTAAATCGCTGTTATCACAGGAATGAACTGATCAGAAACCCGACGACGGTACCAATTATCTTAATTTCCAATCATGACGCTCCCTGTTTCTTAATGGCATTGATTCCTTCGGTCAGCGTATCCTCATCAATCGCGCCCTGATAAGATTTAACGATATAGCCGTCCTTATCGATAAAAAACGTATCCGGAATGTATGAAATCCCATAAACGCCCGCGGCCTGCTGTTCGCTGTCAAAATAAACAGGAAAATCAAAGCCCTGTTCGTTCACGTAATTTTGTCCTTTGGTCTGCGTCTCCCGCTCGCCGTCGACAAGATCGATCATCATAAAGACCACATCGTTTTTGACATTGGCATATTGTTCGTTAAAATGCGGCATTTCCCCCTTGCAGGGCGGACACCAGGAAGCCCAGAAATTCAACACAACAGGTTTTCCTTTAAAATCAGATAACTTGACCTTGTTTCCATTTTCATCAAATACCGTGAAATCAGGGGCAGACGTTTTTTGCACGCTTTCCGATGATGCGGCCGCTGTCCGACTGTTATTGCTGTTTGGTTTATAATATTTCGATAAAGCGCCGTATGAAAAATAAGCGACCCCCAGGAAAATAATCAACAGGGCAATACCGAGCAGTGTTCTTCTCTTACTCATAAAACCTCCTTAGAAAGTAAGCAGCGACAGAAAATATCCCATCAATCCTGTTGCCATCAAAATTCCGACCAGGACGAGCAGCCCGCCTGAAATAAGCCGTATGATCCGGTAATTCTTTTTTATAAAGTCAAATGCGAACCGCAGCCGGTCAATAAGAACCGCGCTTGCAATAAAAGGGATACCCAGCCCAAGCGAAAAGCACAAAAGCATGAGAACGCCCTTTGCGCTTTCACCGCTTGATGCCGCAAGCATTAAAGCAGAACCTAAAAACGCGCCTACGCAGGGAGTCCATCCGATCGAAAATATGATCCCGAATAACATGGACGATAAAAAACCTGCATTTACGGTTTTCAGTTTCATTTGATGGTTTGAACTGATCAACGGAATACGAATTAATTCCATGAAACTCAGACCGAACAGGACGACGATTGCTCCTGATATGATATTGACAGCGGTTCGGTGTCCCTTAAAAAAGCCGCCGACCAGCCCCGCGAAAGCGCCGAGCAAGACAAATACAAACGTAAAACCAAGGACGAAGGCAAGCGCGTTGGCCAGGGTGCTTTTTTTGTCCTTATCATTGTCGCGGCCTACAAAATAGGAAATATAGATTGGCAGCATAGGCAGAAGGCACGGAGAAATAAAGGTAATAATACCTTCCAGAAATGAAATTAAATAATCCATTTGTCATCCTTATCCTGCGGGCGGCGGGTGGTTTTAACATCCGTGGACTGCATTTTTCAATCTCCTCCGTTCAGTCTTTCGGTTTCCCTATATAACAATTACAAATCAAAACGGGGAAAAACGGATACTATGATATTTATTATAGCGGATTAAAAATTTCTGATCGGTGATTAGGTCACAGTAACAGTAAAAGAAATTGGCGGCAAGTCCAAATAAAAAATACGCTCTTGTGCTGCCTACCGGAGACACACAAGAGCGTTAAAGCAGCTGTCTACCAATGTATCCAGTGCTTCTAAGTATAATATAGCGTTTTCCCAGCAAGAAATTTGTCAATCGGAGGGACAACAGTAAATAAAAGTATGCTGTCACCGCTGCCACTGTCGAAAGCGGCAGTAAACGAAAGTGGGGAAATAGCGAAAAATAGAATCTTAATTCTTTTTCATGAAGCCCAAAGAGCACAAAACGGTCACGGCCGCGCCGCACAGCGTGATGACAATGCCCAATATGAATCCCGCCACAGATATTCCTTTTTTCAATGGTATCACCTCAGTAAATATTATAACGCAAATAATATGGTATGGGAAGTGCTAAAAGCAATGGCGCCCGCTTTCAGGGCGGGCACCATGCGTTCACGGTCATTTAAGGAGGCAGAAATTACGGAATCAGAAACAGCCACAGCGGCGGCGTCGGAACCAACAGCACCGACGCCGGCACCAGCAAGAGTTGCAGCACATTTTTGACCATCAACTCCTTTCAAAGGTTCTGCCATATATTATGAACAGAGGAAGGAGCTTGTCAATATGCGGCGAAGGAACCACTGCAATGCTCATCGCTGCAAATCATGTGCCTATGTACAACCCATGTGAATAAATTATGGGCGGAGCTTTGTGCTCCGCCCCAATCATTCGCTTTTGGTCAGGTTTTCGGCGATTTTGCGCAGGTCTTCGTCCGAGCGCACGTCGGGGCCGGCCTGTTTGATGTTTTCCTGTACAAACTTCGGCAGTGACAAAAAATACTGATTGGTGTCCAAATGATCTGCAAAATGATTGTCCGACATAATTTACCTCCGTGTTATGAACGCTTTTACAGCGCTGACAAATTCCTTTATGCTTTCCAGTTCGCCTTTAGTATTTGTCTGCGGGGCAAAGAGTATGCGTGCCGTCCCGTTTTCAAAAGCACTGATAGCTTTTGATTTTCGGGCAATAATTAGACTATTGTATCAAGTTGTGCTATAATTTAAAAAAATGAGAAAATATAGAACATGGTCATGAAGATCTCAGCGCCAGGTTATATAGAATACGAATTAGGAGAAAACATGAATTTTAAAGACCTTAACCTCAGCCCCAGAATTTTGGACGCGCTTGTAAAAGAAAACTATGCCGTACCAACACCCATTCAGGAACAGGCCATTCCGCTTGTGCTCGCCGGCAGGGACCTGCTGGGCTGCGCACAGACCGGCACCGGGAAAACAGCGGCGTTCGCCGTGCCGATTTTACAGCTTTTAAGCGGCCGCACAGTGGAAAAAAATGAACCGCGCAAAATCCGTTCCTTAGTTCTGACTCCGACAAGGGAGCTTGCCGTTCAGATTTATGAAAGCTTCCGCTCCTACGGCCGTTACACCAGACTGCATGCCTGTGTGGTGTTCGGCGGCGTATCTCAGAAAATGCAGGTGGAAAAGCTGCGCCGCGGCGTGGACGTCCTGGTTGCCACCCCCGGAAGGCTGAACGATTTAATGAATCAGGGATACATTCAGCTGCAGAATGTGGAAATTCTTGTGCTGGATGAAGCGGACCGTATGCTCGACATGGGTTTTATTGCGGACGTAAAGAAAATTGTTGCAAAGATCCCGCCGAAAAGACAGACGCTTCTCTTTTCGGCGACTATGCCCAAAGAAATCGAGGAAATGGTCGATTCTATTCTGATCAACCCCGCCAAAGTGGAAATTACGCCGCCGGCCACAACGGTGGAGATGATCGACCAGTCCCTGTATTTTGTGGATAAAGACAATAAACGCAAACTGTTGGTTCATCTTCTGAACGACCGGTCCATCCGCTCCGCACTGGTGTTTACCAGAACAAAGCATGGCGCCGACAGGGTGGTAAAAGATCTGGAAAGGGCCAACATCAACGCGCAGGCCATCCATGGGAACAAGTCGCAGAACGCCCGCCAGACGGCGCTGAACAGCTTTAAAAACGGCGATATCCGTGTGCTTGTGGCTACGGATATCGCCGCGAGGGGCATTGATATTGAAGATCTTTCCTGCGTGTTCAATTACGATCTTCCAGAGGTTCCGGAGACCTACGTGCACCGCATCGGCCGCACCGGCAGGGCGGGGCTGAGCGGCACGGCCGTATCCTTCTGCTGTATCGACGAAAAATCGGATTTAAGGAATATACAGAAGCTCATTGGCAAAACCATCCCGGTGGTGGAGGACAACCCCTATCCCATGATGATTACCACCCCGACTCCGAAGTCCGAACTGCGCCGCCGCCGTCCTGCGGCAGCGAGCGCCGAACCGGGAAAAAGGGTACCGTTCAAAAAAGAGACAGCGGGAAGAAGCGATTTTTCCGGCGGCGCGAAGGGTAAGCCACCCGTGAAAAAATACACGGATAAACCAAAATGGAAAAAGACATATTCCCGCAAGGGATAGTGCTTGTCCGCTTCGGCTTCAACTCCGAAAAACCGGCCCAAAATTTCCGGGCCGGTCAAAGGAGGCAGGATTTTTCCTGCCTCCTGATTTTTATCTTGACATAACAATAAATGTTATGATATAATCCTAAACATAACAACTATTGTTATGTTGGAGGCCGATATGGAACGGAAAATCCTTTATCTTACCACGGAAAAGGAACTGAGAACCTATATGCATCCTCTGCGCCAAAAGATTTTGTTCCTTTTGGGGCGTAATAAAGACGGAATGACGGCAAAGCAGCTGGCGGATGCGCTGGGAGTTGCTCCGTCCAGCGCGGGGCATCATCTTGCCGAGCTGGAAGCCGCCGGCCTTGCGGAGCTTGCGCGCACCGAAAAGATTCACGGCTTTACGGCGAAGTTTTACCGGGCAACGAATGTGAGCGTCAGTCTGGAAAAGCTGCCCGCGGAGGCGGCGGGCGTCCGGCGCGTGGTGCTGCAGAATCATGTCAGCGAGAATTTTAACCGCTGGGCCGACACGATGGATTCCTCTGACAAATCCGGCATGCCGTCCTCTCCGGAAAAGGGAGAATTCTTGTCCGGTACCCTCTATCTGAACAAAAAGGATATGGCCCTCCTGAACAAGCTCCGCGCTTTCTGCGACGCGCACGCGCGGTCGGCAGAAGGAACCGCGCCCTATGAATTCACATTCTTCTATGCGCGTACCGGGCATGAAGAATAACAATCTTACTTTAAAAACAGGAGCTGCTATGAAATTTAAAATCAAAGACAGCTTTTCAGCTTACAACGGCCTGCCACAGGAGATATACCTGCTATTTACCGCCCGCATCATCACCAGCATCGGCTCCTTCGTGCTCCCGCTTCTTACACTGATTCTTTCCCAGAAGCTGGGCATGTCGGAAACGGAGACCGGAAATTTTTCTGCCCTTTTAATTCTCTCTCAGGGGCCGTGCCTGCTTTTGGGAGGAAAGCTGATCGACGCGGTCGGCCAGAAAAAAATGCTGGTTTTTTGTCAGACGTTGGGTGCGCTTTTCTATTTTATGTGCGGATTCACAAAAGACCACACCACGCTTCTGGTGTTTGTCATGATTGCGGCCGATCTGTTTGTGGCCGCCTCTCCCGCGTACCAGACCATGGTGGCAAGGCTTACCGTACCGGATAACAGAAAGGCTTCCTACTCCCTTCTTTATCTCGGAATCAATATCGGTATGGCAGTCAGCCCGCTGATCGGCGGACTGCTGTTTGAAAAGCACCTGCCGCTTTTATTTATTCTGGACGCGGGAACGACCCTGCTGTCGACCGGTTTGATCGCCCTGTATATCAGGCTTCCGAAAGAAAACCGGCGGAAGGATACCGATCCTGCCGCCTCTGCGGAGACCGGCAGGGACGCTTTCTCAATCGTGGTATTGAAAAACACGCCGGTGCTGCTTTTTTTTCTTTTATTTCTGTTTGTCTTTGATTTTACCTATATTCAATGGAGTTTTATGCTGCCGCTGCAGTTCCATGAGCTGTACGGATCGAACGGAGCCCGTTTTTACAGCTTTATCAGCATTGTCAACCCCGTCATCTGCACTGTCTTTACTCCGCTGCTGACGAAGCTGACCGCGAAATACCATCCGCTTGCGGTTGTGACCGGCGGGGGAATCTGTTACTTTGCGTCTTATGCCCTGTTTGCCTTTGCAAAGAATATTCCCCTCTTTTTGATTGCCGGCACGCTGTACACCTTTGGAGAAATATTGATCGTGATCAATATCGGGGCGTTTATCGCGGAACATTCCCCCGGCGCTTACCTTGGTCGGATGAACGCGGTCCGCTTGTTTCTGCAGGGAACTGCCAATGCGCTGGGTCCGCTGGTTATGGGAAGGGTTCTGCCCTTTTCCGGCTACCGCTTCTCCTGGCTGCTTGTGGCGGCGGTTGCGCTGGCAGGCTCTGTGGGAATGTATTTCCTTAACAAAGAGGACTCAAAAGTGCAGGCGCTTCCAAATGGGGATGGCGGCGATGTATTCACAGAACAAATACAGTGATTTCCAATGATCTGGAGCGGGCGTTTCCAAATACAGCATCAATTCCGACAAAACGCCTGTTATGTCCGCTGCTGCCGCCTAATCTGTTCCAATCAGTTCCCGAAAGGGTAAAAAGAAAACCGGCGCGATTTTACGCGTCGGCTTTCCGTATGTATCGGGCTTTTTCCTACAGCTTGAATTCCTCCGCGCTGTGCGGCTTCAGCGCGGGCAGGTTTGTCGGGGTGCGCTTCAGAGGGTCGTATTCAAAGCGTCTGCAGCTGCCGTCCGGTTCGAGGTATCGGCCGAGCCTGCACACGCTTGCCCCGTCAAAATCGGAACTGTTCGCACAGTGCCGACAATCCGTCTCTATATGATTGCCAAAAAGCTTCGCTTTCTTTTTTCCAAACATTTTTATTCTCCTGCTTTTCATTGTTGCTATCCTCTCCGCCTGAGGGGGAGTTCTGCAATAGAATGAATTTCGTTATTTCCAGTTCTCATTTGAAATTGCTATATATTAATGAAATTGATGTGAAGTTGCGGACGTGTTTTTCAGCAGACTGCATTTTTCGCTGAAAATTTGACAATATTATTATAACATTATTGGTCTTTCATTTCCAGCTTTTTACCCGGAAGACAGAAAATCAATGCCGCGCAAAGCGCAATCAGCGCGGCGGCGGCGGGGACGGAACCGGAAAAGGCGCCCGTCAGGGGCTGGGACGTTGTGCTGAATACCTCCACGTCTGCGGGAAACACCCTCAGCAGAGCCCATGTGACCACGGCGGCCGTTAAACCGTGCAGCAGCCGGAACAGCATAAAACGGGGAAGGCTCACCCTGATATTGGCAACGGCGGAAAGGACCTGGAAATGTACGCAGATACCGCCCCAGCCCACGGCGAGCGAAACCGCCCACAGCGGAACCCGCAGCCGTGCAAGGTCGGAACAGCCGCCCGTCACCTCCAGCAGGGCGGAAAGTGCCGCTGCTGCGCGGGGTTCCTTTACCCACAGCCGCAGCAGATTTAAAAGGGCCGCGAACAGAATGACAAAACAGCACATATTGATCATGGCGCGGGCCGCGTCTGCGGCGGATAAGATCAGCGCGTCCGCAGCTGTGTTTCCGCCCCGCCGCTTTACGGTCCTGGACGGAGGAATTTCGTTTTTCACACCGATGCCGCATACAACGCTTAAAATCAAGGAGGCGGCAAGCTGGGAAGCAAGCAAGATGACTCCGGAACGCTCACACCTCAGAAAACCCACGCCGACAGCGGTAATCACAAACGCGGGGCCGGAATTGACGCAGAAGCAAAGCATGCGGGAGGCCTGCTCTTCACCGATAGAGCCGTTTTCGTACAGCGCCGCAATGCCGCGCGCTCCGGTCGGATATCCGCCGATTGCGCTCATCAGTATGGTTGCGGCCGTGCTTCCCGGCAGTTTGAGCACGGCGCGGCAGGGGGCTTCAAACAGCCTGCCTATTTTTTCAGACAGCCCGCTTTTCACCACGAATACGGACAGCACCATAAACGGATACAGGGAGGGAACAAGAATTTGCAGGCAGTATCCGATTCCGTTTTTCGCGCCCGCCGCCGCCTGTGCGGGAAAGATCAGCAGCGCGCAGGCAATCAGAAATGTCGCGGTCAGCAGCAGACCCTGTTTGATTCTCATGAACATCCATCCTTTCACCTCCTTATATATATGTCGCCGCGCGGATATTTACGCCCGCCGCCGCATAGGCTTTATAGGATAAATACGATTTAGGGCGGGGATTCAATTGGGCAGAAAAATCAATATCCGAAAGCTGACAGCACCCATGCAAATGCCATCGCATATGGAAATAAACGGGAATCAGGAAGTGATTGTAGACGGATGCAGCGGTGTGCTGGAATACAACACCGACGTGGTCAGAATCAAGACGGGAAAACTGGTCGTGCGCTTTACGGGACGGGGCCTGGTGATCAAATGCCTGACCGCGGATTCCCTGGTGGTAACGGGGTTCCTGACCGGAATTGAGTTCTGTGTGTGAGGTAGCGGGATGATTTCTTTACATTTGACGCGCTGGTTCCTGGGTTACGTCCGGTTTTCCGTTGTCGGCGGCAGCCATGAGCGCTTTTTGAACTACTGCGCCCGTTCCCGCGTCAATCTCTGGGACATTCAGGGCGGCAGGGACGGCGGGGCCTGTGTTGCCGTACAAAACTACCGCGCGCTGCGTCCCTGCGCGCGTAAGGCGGACGCAAAGCTAAAGGTCTTAGAACGGCACGGATTTCCGTTCGCGACAAAGGGAATACGAAAGCGCCGGGGCATCCTTGCGGGGGCGGTTCTGTTCATGATTGTCATTCATCTGCTGTCGCTTCATGTCTGGAGCATTACGGTCAGCGGGAATACCTCCATTCCCACAGAACAGATTGAGGCGGAGCTGGTTCGCATGGGCGTGCAGCCCGGCGTGCTGAAATCAAAGGTTCGGCCGCAGGCGCTGCAGCAGAAGCTCATGCTGAAATTTCCGCAGGTCGGGTGGCTCTCTGTCAACACCAGGGGATGCTCCGCCGAAATTCAGATGCAGGAAAAAGTTGACCAACCGCTGATCACCGGCGACAAGGGGGAGACGGTCTGCAATATTAAGGCTGCCCGGACGGGGCAGATTCTTTCCATGAATGTGTTTACCGGCACGCCGCAGGTCAGCAAGGGGGACGCGGTCGTCGAAGGACAGCTGCTGATCAGCTGTGTTGTCGAAGATAACCTCGGCTATTCCACGCTCAGGCATGCCGCCGGAAAAATTATTGCCGAGACCTCCCGTACGCTGACTGCGGAAGTCGATTTGAAGCGCACCGAGGTAAAGCCCACCGGCAAAACACTTACGCGCCGGTGCCTGTCCCTGTTCGGAGCGCGTGTGCCGCTCACTTTTGCGGGAAAACCGGAAGGAAACTATCGGGTGGAGGGGGTGCGCACCGACCTGAAGCTGATGGATTCCATCCTGCCCCTTGGCGTTTACGAAGAGAAGTGGACAGAGGAGCGCACGGAAAAAATTGTCCTTACAAAGCAGCAGGCCATTGCAGAGGCAAAAGAAGAAATAGAGAAAAAACAGAAGGAAGAATTGAAGGACGCGAAGATCATTTCCGTCAGTGAGGACAGCAATTTTACCGATTCCAGGCTGATTTACACCCTGAAAGTCAAATGCGAGGAAAATATTGCGAAGGAATCGGAAATATTAATAAAATAATGAGATTTTTAGTCATTAATCATGGTGACTTAATAGGTTTGCTGTGTTATAATGAACCTAATTTATCTGAGGGAAGGTTTTCCACCCCCTGGTTAAATCTTCAAAAGGTGATAGAATGTTTGAACAAAGGATCAATATTGACCGCATGGAACAGGCGGTCGCTCTTTTCGGCAACTTTGATGAAAATATCAGGCTGATGGAAAAAGAGTACCATGTGGGCATTGTCGGACGCGGAAGTGAAATCAAGGTTTCCGGTGATCCGGAGGATGTCGCGCTGGCGGTTCGCGCAATAGACAGCCTGCTGTCTCTTGTCAACCGGGGAGAGGCTTTAAGCGAACAGAATGTGCGCTACTGCATATCCCTTGTGAATGAGGGCAGCGAGGATAAAATTGATACGCTTGCAGGAGACTGCATTTGCATAACTTCAAAAGGGAAGCCGGTCAAGGCCAAAACGCTCGGGCAGAAAAAATACTGTACGGCGATTAAAAGTCATACGATTACCCTCGGGGTCGGCCCGGCCGGTACCGGCAAAACCTATCTTGCCGTCGCCCTTGCCGTTACCGCGTTCCGCGCGCAGGAGGTCAATCGGATTGTGCTGACCCGCCCCGCCGTGGAAGCAGGTGAAAAGCTGGGCTTTCTTCCGGGCGATCTGCAGCAGAAGGTGGATCCGTATCTGCGCCCGCTTTACGACGCGCTGTTCGACATGCTGGGCGCGGAAACGTACCAGAAATATGTGGAGCGCGGCAACATTGAGGTGGCGCCGCTGGCGTATATGCGCGGAAGGACCCTTGACGACAGCTTTATCATTCTTGACGAAGCACAGAATACCACACCCGAGCAGATGAAGATGTTTCTTACCCGTTTGGGATTCAATTCCAAAATGGTCATTACCGGGGACATCACGCAGATTGACCTTCCGGACGGCCGCAGATCCGGCCTGAAGGACGTGATGAAAATACTGCGTGATATTGACGATATCGCACAGGTACGATTTAATGAAAAAGATGTCGTTCGCCATAAACTGGTGCAGGACATTATTAAAGCATATGAGAAAAACGAGGAGGCCGGGCATTAAACACCATGGAAAAGGTTAGAGTTATCATTGAAAACAAGCAAAAAGATGTTAAAATTCCTACGGGACTGCGCATGCTGGTGCGCCGCTGCTGCAATGCGGTGCTGCGCATGGAAAAATTCGGTGCACCCGCAGAAATCAGTGTTACTTTTGTGAATAATGAGCAGATACATGAATTGAACAAACAGTACCGCGGAAAGGATGTTCCAACCGATGTGCTTTCCTTCCCCATGGGGGAAAACGGAGTCTACGACGTAAACCACTCGACCGGAGCCAAGATTTTGGGCGACATCGTCATTTCTATGGAAAAGGCGGTGGAACAGGCGGAGCGCTACGGCCACAGCCTTGAGCGCGAAGTGGGTTATCTTTCCGTGCACTCCATGCTGCACCTGCTCGGCTACGACCATGAGAACGGCGGAATTCAGAGAGTGCATATGCGCGAAAAAGAGGAACTGGTTATGACCCAGCTGGGACTTCCCAGCACAAGCAGTTATGTTTTGGACGAGGATGAGGAGTAAGCTTGCGGTTTTTTAAAAGCTTTAAGTATGCTTTTCGCGGAATAGTCTACTGCATTAATAATGAACGGAATATGCGGATCCATACGGTGGCTGCACTGTATGTATTTGTCTTTTCGTTCTTTTTTGAAATGTCACGGACAAGCTATGCGGCTGTTTTTATTGTGATCGCCATGGTGATGACCGCCGAACTGTTCAATACGGTTGCGGAGGAACTCTGCGATATGACCGCGTCCAGCTTTCACCCCGTGGTTCGGATCATCAAGGATATGGCGGCTGGCGCGGTCTTAATCTGCGCTGTTTTTGCCGCCGTGGTCGGCGTATGCGTTTTTTGGCAGCCTGCGTCGTTTGTTAACATCATACGGTATTTTGCTTCCCATCCGCTCATGCTGTTGCTGCTTGCCGCTGTGACCGCAATGAGTATTGTTTATATCGTAATGGGACCCATCGGTTTTCGAGACTATATCAGAAAAAAACGTGAGAAATAAGGAGAAAATTCCATGGTGGATCAGACAAAGGAGAAATCTGCTTTTATTGCCATCGTAGGCCGCCCGAACGTGGGAAAATCCTCCCTTTTGAATGCGATGCTCGGACAGAAGGTCGCGATTGTTTCCAATAAACCGCAGACAACGCGCACCCGCATTATGGGCGTTTTGACCCGTGGAGAGTATCAGTTGGTTTTTATCGACACGCCCGGCCTTTTAAAGCCCCATAACCAGCTGGGGGAATATATGGTGCGCTCTGTTACCGAGTCCGTGTCCGGGGTGGATGCCTGCCTTCTGGTGGTGGAGGCGGGGAAAAAAATCTCTCCGGCCGATCTGGCGCTGATCGAAAAATTTCAGTCGCTCAGTATCCCGGCGGTGCTGGCAATCAATAAGATTGACCTTCTACAGGACAAGAGCGTTTTAATGTCGCAGATATCCGAACTGTCTGCGCTTTATGAGTTTGATTCCGTTGTCCCCGTTTCGGCGATTGACGGCAACGGAATCAAAGACCTGACGAATGAACTGGAAAAGCTCGCGATGCCGGGCGGGCATTTTTTTGAGGAAGATACCCTTACGGACCAGCCGGAGCGTGTTCTCGCCGGGGAGATTATCCGTGAAAAGCTGCTGCGCCTTTGCAGCAAGGAGGTTCCGCACGGCATTGCGGTTGTAGTTGAAAGCATGCGTGAGCGCGGGGACAACAGCGGCATTACCGATATGGAAGCAACCATCTTCTGTGAAAAAGAGAGCCACAAGGGGATTATTATCGGCAAAGACGGCGCCATGCTGAAAAAGGTCGGTACGTTGGCGCGCACCGATATGGAGCGCTTTTTTGACTGCAAAATCAACCTGAAACTCTGGGTAAAGGTCAAGGAGGACTGGCGCAACCGCGCTGCGGCTTTGCGCGGTTTTGGGTTTGACAGCAACAGCTTCGACCGTTAGGAAAGCATATTTTTTGTGAAAAATGTGTCTGATTATGGATATAATTCATTTATTTACCGCTCATATAAGCTGATTTAAGGCAAATACTTAAATCAGCTTAATGAAAAGGGAGCGGGAGATATGGATGAAAAAACAGCGTGGAATTGTTTTCAACATACCGGAAATGTAAGCGATTATCTGATTTACAGCCAATGTAAACACAGCGATGAAGAAATGCAAATGCGGGAGGGCGCGGATGCAGATAGAGACCAAGGGTCTGGTGATCATGGAGAAATGCGTGGGTGAAAGCGACCGCCTCGTAACTGTTTTGACAAGCGAGGAAGGGGTCGTGCGCGCATTTGCCCAGCAGGCTAAAAAAATAAAAAGCAGCAAACTTTCCGCGACACAACTTTTCAGTTATTCCCGCTTCACTATTTTTAAGGGGCGGGATAAATACATAATTGACGACGCGCAGCCCATCGAAGTCTTCTTTGACCTTCGGCGGGACATTGAGCGCCTTTCCCTTGCCCAATATTTTTGTGAACTGGCGGGTGCGCTGGCTCCACAAGAAGCCGCGGCCGGGGATTTTTTGCGTTTGATGCTCAATTCTTTTCATTTTCTCTGCAAGGGGACAAGGCCCAATTCACAGATTAAGGCGATTGTGGAAATGAGGATGCTTTCACTTGCGGGTTATATGCCCAATCTGGTCTGCTGTTCCGGCTGTTCGTGCTATGAGGCGGAGGAAATGTTCTTTCTTCCGCAAAAAGGACTGATTTACTGCAAAGACTGCTTTACGGATTACACAGAGCCCGCCGTACGTCTGAGCCGCGGCGCGCTGACCGGACTGCGCCATATTATCTACGCTGATTTTGAAAAGCTTTTTTCCTTCAGCCTGTCAAAACAGGGGGTAAAAGAGCTTGCCGCGGCAAGCGAGCAGTACATTTTGTCTACGCTTGAGCGCAGCTTCAATACGCTGGAATTTTACAGGAAAATGAAAACGGACGACTGAAAGAATGAATGGGGGAAACCATTTGAAGCATAAAAACGCGCTGCGCGCGGCTTTCCCGCACACCATTCCGGTGATGCTCGGCTATCTTTTTCTCGGGGCCGCCTTCGGTATCCTGCTGAACAGCAAGGGATACGGCTGGGGCTGGGCGGTGCTGATGAGCGTATTTATTTACGCGGGTTCCATGCAGTTTGTGGCGATCGGTCTTCTGTCCGGCCCGTTCCTGCCCTTACAGGCGGCGCTGATGACGCTGATGGTCAACGCGAGACATACTTTTTACGGAATTTCCATGCTGGAAAAGTTTAAAGACATGGGAAGCAAAAGACCTTACATGATATTTTCCCTGACGGATGAAACCTTTTCTCTGTTGTGCAGCGCCCGCGCGCCGGAGGGTGTGGATGAAGACAAATTCCTTTTCTGGGTTTCCCTGCTTGACCAGCTTTACTGGGTGGCCGGTTCCGCGGCGGGAGGCATTATCGGCTCCATGGTCTCTTTCAATACCAAGGGCATTGATTTTGTGATGACGGCGCTGTTTACGGTTATCTTTATGGATCAGTGGGAACATAATAAGAACCATCTTCCCGCCCTCGTCGGGCTGGGCGGTTCCGTTCTGTGCCTTGCCGTATTCGGGTCGGCCAACTTTATTCTGCCCTCAATGGCGCTGATTGTTCTGGCCCTCAGCCTTTTCAGAAAAAACGCTGAAGAGGAGGAGAGCGCATGACCTTGACGTCCGGGCAGTCCCTTATCCTGATTTTGACAGTGGCGCTGATCACACTGTTCACCCGTGCTCTGCCGTTTCTCCTGTTTCCGCAGGGGAAGGAAACACCGGGTTTCGTCCGCTATCTGGGCAAAGTGCTGCCCTGCGCGGTGATGGGAATGTTGATTATCTACTGCTTAAAAGGAATTTCTGTTTTCTCGGCGCCGTTTGGCGTACCCGAGCTGCTTTCCGTAGCGGCAGTGGTTTTGCTGCACAAATGGAAGCACAGCACGCTTTTGAGCATCGGAGGAGGAACCGTTCTCTACATGCTGCTGATTCAGTTTGTTTTTATAGCATAAATATTGTTTATAAAGTGAATTTTATTTTCATAGAATATAGAGGTAGCTTATGGAAGAAATAATGCAAAGACACTACAGGGCTTTGGAGCTTGATAAAATATTGAAGCTGCTTGCCGCCGAAACGGCGTGCGAGGACGCGGCCGAGCTTGCTGTGCGGCTGACTCCGTCCGTTTCGCTTTCAGAGGTTCAGCGGCTGCTGACCGACACCGATGAAGCCCATTCCCTGATGGCCCGCTTCGGCGCGCCGTCTTTTGGAGGACTGAAAAATGTAACCAACTCGCTGCGCCGTGCCGAAGCGGGCGGTACGCTCAACATGGCGGAGCTGCTGCGCATCGCCGGTGTTCTGCGCACGCTGCGCGGAATTGTGGAATGGCGCGCGAAAAGCGCGGGGGTGAAAAGCTGCCTTGACTGGCGGTTTGACTCGCTGATGCCCAATAAATATCTGGAAGACCGGATTTACGGCGCGATTCTTTCCGAGGAGGAAATGTCGGACAACGCGTCCGTCCAACTGGCGGCTATCAGGCGCAAAATCCGTTCCGCGTCCTCCCGGGCCAGGGAACAGCTTGACAAGATGATTCGTTCCACGCTGTATCAAAAATATTTGCAGGACCCGATTGTCACCATGCGCGGCGGCCGGTTTGTCGTACCGGTCAAAGCGGAGTGCAGAGGGGAAATCGCGGGTCTGGTGCATGATACCTCTTCCAGCGGCGCGACGGTTTTTGTCGAGCCGATGGGAGTTGTGGAGGCCAATAATGAGGTGCGGGTGCTGCAGTCGCAGGAACAGGCGGAAATCGAGCGGATTCTCACCGAGCTTTCGGCCGAAACCGGTAATTTTTCCAGCGGGACCATCAGCGGGTATCAGGCCGCGGTGGAACTGAACCTGATTTTTGCAAAGGCGAATCTCGGCTATAAAATGAAGGCGAGCCTTCCGGCGGTGAACGACAAGGGCCAAATCTTGCTGAAAAAAGCGCGTCATCCGCTGATCAGTCAGGATCGGGTCGTTCCCACAGACATTGAACTCGGTGTCAGTTTTGACACACTGGTGATTACCGGCCCCAATACGGGAGGAAAAACGGTATCGCTGAAAACCGTCGGCCTTCTCACGCTGATGGCCATGTGCGGGCTGCTGCTGCCGGTTGCGGAAAACAGTCAGATTTCCGTTTTTCATCAGGTACTTGCCGATATCGGCGACGAGCAAAGCATTGAACAGTCCCTGTCTACTTTCTCGGCGCATATGACGAATATTATACAGATTGTCAGTCAGGCGGATGAGAACAGCCTGATTCTTCTGGATGAGCTGGGTGCGGGAACCGACCCTGTCGAGGGCGCGGCGCTTGCCATAGCGATTCTGGAGGCCCTGCGCGCCAAAGGCGCGCGCGTTGCCGCCACGACCCATTACGCCGAACTGAAGGCCTACGCGCTTCAGACGGGTGGGGTGGAAAACGCGTGCTGTGAATTCGATGTAAAGACGCTGCGTCCGACCTACCGCCTTCTGATCGGTGTGCCGGGCCGCTCCAACGCGTTTGCCATTTCCCTGCGACTCGGCATGGACAATGAAATTGTCGAACGCGCAAAAGAACTGGTATCCAGTGAAAATACACGCTTTGAGGATGTGGTGCAAAGCCTGGAAACCAGCCGTCAGAAGCTGGAAAGCGAGCGGACGAAAACGGAACAGGCGCACTTGGAAGCCGTTCGCGCCCAGAAGGACGCGCAGGAGATCCGTGACAGCATACAGGCTGAGGCAGACAAAGAGATTGAAAAGGCGCGACGTCAGGCCTCCGAGCTGGTTTCCCGCACACGCGGGCAGATCGACGCTCTTTTAAATGAAATGGAGGAACTGAAAAAGCAGCAGAACAAAACGCTTTCCGCCGAACAGAAGGCAAAGCTGAAAGCCGGGCTCCGCTCCCTTGAGGAAACCGCGGACCCGGTTCACAGCCGGCAGGATGAGGGCGAATATGTTCTGCCGCGTCCGCTGAAGGTGGGCGACACGGTTCTGATTTATGACATTGATAAACAGGGAACGGTGCTGCAGCTGCCGGAGGGAAACGGCCAGAATGTTCTGGTGCAGGCGGGCATCATCCAGACGAGGGTGCCGCTTGCCAATCTGCGGCTGGTGCAGGAAAAGAAGGCCAAAGCACCCCGCAGAACCGTTACAAGGAATGTCACGGGCAGGGCGCAGGCAAAGGTGGCGACTGAGCTCGACCTGCGCGGCCAGATGACGGAAGAAGCCATTATGAATGTAGACCGTTTCATCGACGCGGCGCTCCTCAGCGGTATCGAGCAGCTGACCATCATTCACGGAAAAGGCACGGGAGCCCTTCGCGCGGCGGTGCAGCAGCATCTGAAACGGCACCCGAGCGTGCGCAGTTACCGGCTCGGCGTCTTCGGCGAAGGTGAAGCCGGCGTTACCATCGTGGAGTTAAAATAAAAGCGAGAACGCGAATAAAACCTGAGAGGGGATTTCCTATGAGAGAGAACCGGAAGCGCGGCAGGAAGCCGCTGGCCATCGTTTTATCCGTGCTTGTTTTGCTGCTGGCGGTGATCGGGATTCTGTCCGCCATGGTGCTGAGCGACCCCAACGAACCCCTTGCCGGAAATACGGATGCGTCCGCCGTTTCCGCAAAAATCGCCATCGCCGCTGCCGCCGCAACAGGAAAACCCGCCCAGCTGACCGGTGAAGAGGTTGGCGCGATGCTGAGCCAAAAGCTTGCACAAGGCAAACAAAGCACTGTGCGGGGCGTCCGTCTTACCGTCAACAGCGACAACACGGTCGCCGCATATCTGCCGGTTGTCTACAAAGGAATCAAACTTGGCGTCAGTGCAAACTTGACGGTCGGCTGGGACGGCACGAAAAATGGAATCCGCGTTGCGGTAAACTCCATGAGAATCGGCCGGCTGCCGGTGAATCCCGCGCGGATGCTCCTTCGCGTAAAAGAGAAACTGCCGCAGGGTGTTGAAGAGCAGGACGGCGTTCTATATATTGTTCCTCAGATGTTCGGCAGCTACGAAATGCCGAACGACGCTCCGGGAAACATCAGCGCGCTGGAGGTTCGGGACGGTAAATTTCTGCTGAGCTTTTCTGTGAATATGTCCAAATTAAAGGAGTACCTTGAGGAACAGATGAAATCCCTGCTCTGATATGAGTGCGGATAAAAATAAAAAAGCGCGGCGCTGCAGCCCTTTTTCCTATTGACAAGCGCCGCGTTTTATTGTATAATTCCTAACTGTAAAGTTAATTGCTTTACAGGCTGAATGGAGGGGTAGCGAATGTCGAAGAATCTCGAAATATCGTTGTTGCTTGATTTTTACGGCGATATGCTGACTGACAAACAGCGCGAGGTAATTGAATATTACTACAACGAAGATTTGTCGCTTTCCGAAATTGCGGACAACCAGGGCATTACCCGCCAGGGTGTGCGTGATTCCATTAAGCGCGCCGAATTTCAGCTTTTGGATATGGAGGAACGTCTGGGCCTGGCCCGCCGTTTCCGTGAAATGAGAAGCGGTCTGGAGCGCATCGGCGCCGCCGCCGCGAAGATTAAGGAATACAACGATCATTATATATATTCCAACGAGCTTGAAAACAATGCAAAGCTGATTCTGGATATCTCGCAGGAGCTCTGTGAATAGGAAGGAGGGGCACGATTGGCATTTGAAGGTCTTGCCGACAAGCTGTCGGCTGCGTTTAAACGGCTGAAATCAAAAGGAAAACTGAATGAGGCCGACGTAAAGGAAGCAATGCGCGAGGTACGTCTTGCCCTGTTGGAAGCGGACGTAAATTACAAGGTTGCCAAAGACTTTACCAACACGGTAAGCGAACGTGCCGTCGGCGCGGAGGTTATGCAAAGCCTGACTCCGGCGCAGATGGTTATTAAAATTGTAAATGAGGAACTGACCTCTCTGATGGGCGGAACCGACGCGAAGCTCGCCAGTCCCGCTTCACCGCCCACCATTATCATGCTCTGCGGACTGCAGGGCGCCGGCAAAACCACCCATGCGGGCAAGCTTGGCCTGATGCTGAAAAAGAAAGGGCACAGGCCCCTTCTGGTCGCCTGCGATATCTACCGCCCAGCCGCTATTAAACAGCTGCAGGTTGTCGGCGAAAACGCCGGAGTTCCCGTTTTTGAAATGGGCAAGGAAGACCCCGTCAAAATCTGCAAAGCCGCCGTCAGGCACGCGAAAGATTACGGAAACGACATGGTGCTGATTGATACCGCCGGTCGTCTCCAGATTGACGAAGTTCTGATGGATGAGCTGAAAAATATCAAGAAGGAAATCGGTCCGCACGAGATTCTGCTCGTAGTGGACGCCATGACCGGCCAGGAGGCCGTCAATGTTGCGAAAACCTTTGACGAGCTGCTGAATATCACCGGCGTGATTCTGACCAAGCTGGACGGCGACACCCGCGGCGGCGCGGCGCTTTCCGTGCGCGCGGTAACGGGCAAGCCGATTAAATTCGCCGGTACCGGAGAAAAATTACAGGATCTTGAAGTCTTTCACCCCGACCGCATGGCCTCCCGAATCCTTGGCATGGGTGACGTTTTAACGCTCATTGAGGACGCACAGAGCAAATTTGACCAGGCAGCCGCGGAAAAAACGGCCCAGAAGCTGATGCAGAACAAGTTTGATTTCAACGATCTGCTGGATCAGCTGGTTCAGGTGAGAAAAATGGGGCCGCTGAAAAATGTGCTTTCCAAAATGCCCGGTATGGATAAACAGCTGAAGGACGTAGACATCGACGACCGCCAGATGGATCGTATTGCGGCGATTATCCTTTCCATGACCCCCGAAGAGCGGAGCAAACCGTCCGTCATCAACCCGTCGCGCAAACGGCGCATGGCCGCGGGCAGCGGAATGAAGGTGGAGGACGTCAACCGTCTGATCAAGCAGCTTGAACAGATGCAGAAGCTGATGAAACAACTCAAGGGCCGCGGCAAGCGGCGCTTTCCCGGCATGGGTATGCCGTTTTAACTGAATTCATCCAAGAAGGAAATCCCTTTTGGTGAAGATATTGATCAATTTGTGGAGGTGAAACATCATGTCAGTAAAGATCAGATTACGCAGAATGGGCGCGAAAAAAGCTCCTTTCTATCGTATAGTTGTCGCAGATTCCCGCTTCCCTCGCGACGGCCGTTTTATTGAAGAAATCGGCTATTACAATCCGCTCGAGGAGCCGTCCGTTGTTAAAGTGGATGCTGAAAAGGCAAAGAAATGGATTGCTAACGGCGCACAGCCGACAGATACCGTGAAATCTCTATTTAAGAGTCACGGTGTGCTGTAATCGCGGAGGTTAAACAATGAAAGAACTGCTGATTGCGATTGCACAGGGGCTGGTCGAAAACCCTTCCGCCGTTCAGGTGGATGTTGACGAGCCGAACGAAGAAGGAACCGTTGTTTATCATCTGCACGTTGCCGAAGACGACATGGGCAGAGTGATCGGCAAGCAGGGCCGCATTGCCAAAGCGATTCGCATTGTCATGCGCGCCGCCGCTACCCGCAGCAACGGGAAAGTATCCGTTGAAATTGACTGAGCATTCAAGCAGGGCTGCAACTGTGCTGTTGCGGCCCTGCTTTGTAGAAGCACGCAGCCCCGCGTAGCGGGGCAAAAAATTACACAAATCATGGCAGAGTAGAATTTTGTGCGTTAAGTGCCGCCTGAACGGGGAGTTGTCAGACGGACGAAAAGGAATCTTGCGGTACAAAATTCGCATCCCGCTGCTGCATACTCTGAGGAATGCCTCTTTTATGTAGCAGATAAGTGTACAACATAAAAGGAGGTAATTTCTTTGAGTTTTTCTTTTCATTCCGTTAAATCATCTGTACATGAGCTGAAAAATGTAACGACCATTGCAGTGTGCGGGCTGCTGATCGCCTTGAATGCCGTTTTCGGCCTTTTGACCATTGTCATTTCCAATATTCTGCAAATCAGGTTTTCCTTTCTGACTATTGCGGCGTCGGGAATGCTGTACGGCCCGGTGGTCGGCGGCATGGTGGGAGCTGTCGGGGACATTGTCAACTACATGCTTCGACCGTCCGGCCCGTTTTTTCCCGGATTTACCCTGAATGCCATTCTTTCCGGGTTCATTTACGGACTCATTCTTTATAAGAAGCCGGTGACGGTATGGCGGGTTTTGGCCGCGAATACCATCGTGATGCTTCTTGTAAATTATCTGCTGAATTCGCTATGGCTTTCCATGATGTATGGACAGGCCTTTCTTGCGATTCTCTCCGTACGCATCGTGACAAATTTAATTTTACTCCCGATTAATGTAGCCATGCTTTACACCTTAATCAAGTTTATTCAGAAACTTCCTGTTTTCCGCCTGAAAAAACGCAGTAGACTGCTGTGAGTTCAGTATGGAATGGTACAGGCGGTGTAGGGAATCCATTAATGGGAATCCAATATTTTCATGGAGGATATTATGTTGAATCAGTTTTTGGAGGCGGGCAAAATTGTGGGAACGCATGGCCTTCAGGGGGAACTGCGCGTTGACCCCTGGTGCGACTCGGCCGAGTTTCTGGCTCAGTTCAAAACGCTGTATTGGGATAAAGGCGCTCAAAAGCTGGAGGTCTCTTCTTCGCGTGTCCACAAAACGCAGCTGCTTTTAAAGCTGAAGGGGATTGATACCATTGAGCAGGGTGACACGCTGCGCGGCAGAATCATCTATATTAGCCGGGATGACGCAAAACTGGAGCAGGGCCGGTATTTTATGCAGGATCTGGTTGGGCTGGAGGTCTTTGACGCCGACACCTGCATTTATTACGGCACATTAACCGAAATTATGCGTACCGGTGCAAACGACGTTTATCAGATCACGTCGGAGGATAAGAAGAATTATTTAATTCCGGCAATACCGGAAGTAATTATAGACATTAATATTACAAATAGTAAAATGCAGATACGGCCGCTTAGGGGGATTTTTGATGATGCGGATTGATTTTCTCACTCTTTTCCCCGATATGTGCGAGGCGGTCATGTCTGAGAGCATCATCGGCCGGGCGCGTAAAAAGGGAGCGATCGAGGTTTGCTGCCACCAAATCCGTGATTTTGCATATGATAAACATAACAGAGTTGATGACGCTCCTTTCGGCGGCGGCATGGGTATGCTGCTCATGGCTGAGCCGATTGCCCTGTGCATAGACAATTTAATCGGACAGCTTGGGCAGAAGCCGCACCTTATTTACCTATCCCCGCAGGGAAAGACCCTGACCCAGCAGCGTGTGAAGGAACTGGCACAGTTTCCGAATCTTGCGCTGCTCTGCGGCCACTACGAGGGAATTGACGAACGCATCATTGATCAATATGTTGATGAGGAAATTTCCATTGGGGATTACGTCCTTACCGGCGGCGAGCTTCCGGCGCTTGTGCTGGCGGACTCGGTCTGCCGGATGATCGACGGCGTCCTTTCCGACGAGGAGTGCTTTCAGGAGGAAAGCCATTTCCACTCTCTTCTGGAATATCCGCAATATACCAGGCCGGCAGTGTGGCGGGGAATCAAGGTGCCAGACGAGCTGATGACCGGGCATCATGAAAACGTACGGAAATGGCGCCGGGAACAGTCGATTCTGCGCACCCTTCTGAAACGGCCGGATATGCTGGAGGCCGCTGAATTGACAAAACAGGACAAGGAGTTTCTGACTAAACTGCTCAGCGAAGCGAAAAAGCTCGAAATCAAAGGAGAAGATGGGGGATTACCGTAAAGAAAAACGGGAATAGTATAGCAGAGAAAACAAAAGTTTTCAACAATTATGGCACATTGCACAATGCAAGGCCAAACATAATCCTCCCAATTCAGTCATCAATCCAAAGTTTTTTTATTTAGTTGACGGTATGCTGAATTGTGATATAATAGCTTTGAATCTATAAGATAACGAACTTTAATTAATATTGGTTGTTTATTAAACGGTAATGATTTTCTGTTTAGGAGTGAATGAAGTTATGTGTGTTAAAGAAGTACTGGTTCAGAATCAAGTGGGCCTTCACGCGCGTCCGGCTACATTTTTTATTCAAAAAGCAAATGAGTACAAAGCTTCCATTTGGGTGGAGAAAGAGGAAAGGCGTGTAAACGCGAAAAGCCTGTTGGGCGTATTGTCGCTTGGCATTGTCGGCGGCACCACCATTCGGATTATTGCAGACGGCACGGATGAGGAAGAGGCGGTAAACAGCCTTGTCGAGTTGGTTCAGTCCGGTTTCACCGAGTAATTTGTTCTGCCCAATAGCACCGCTTAACCGGCGGTGCTTTTTTGTATTTACGACCCGTCTTTTTTTTCGCTCCGGGTCGCGCAGTGAAGGAGGGCATCATGACAGATCATGAGAAACATATCAAGGAGCTTAGAAGCCGCGCCATGCGCCTTCCGCTCAGCCCCGGCGTCTATATCATGCATGACAAGTCGGGAAAAATCATTTATATCGGCAAGGCCAAGGCGCTGAAAAACCGCGTCAGTCAATATTTCGGGTCCGAAAAAAACCATGACGATAAAGTACGCCGCATGGTCAGCAATGTGGAATATTTCGAATATATTCTGACGGACAGCGAGTTCGAGGCCCTTGTGCTTGAGTGCAGCCTGATCAAGCAGCATACGCCCAAATACAATATTCTGTTAAAGGACGACAAGGGCTATCATTATATTAAGATAACCCCCGGGCCGTGGCCCAGAATTTCGGAAGCCAAACAAATCCTTGACGACGGCGCGAATTATATCGGGCCATACGTCAGCTCATGGGCTACCAAAGAGTCCATAGACGAAGCGCTGAAAATCTTCCGGCTGCCGTCCTGTTCGCGCAGATTTCCGCAGGATATCGGCAAGGCAAGGCCGTGCCTGAATTATTATATCAAACAGTGCTGCGCGCCGTGCCGCGGCAGGATCAGCGAGCAGGAGTACAACGAGTATGTGGAGGAAGCCATCGATTTTCTGCGCGGCGGCAGCGCAAAAAGTATGCGCGAGCTGGAAAAAAAGATGAACGAAGCCGCCGAAGCCCTGGAATTTGAGCGCGCGGCCCGCATCCGTGACCGCCTCACGGCGATTAAACGCATGAGCGACCGCCAGAAGGTAGTGGCGGCGCGCGTGCCGGAGCAGGACGTGATCGCGCTGGCGCAGGGCGCTGAAACAAGCTGTTTTGAAGTTTTTCGTTTTCTCAACGGCCGTCTTTGCGACCGCGAAACTTTTCTAATGGGTGAAACAGGAAACCCCAAAGCTGCCCGCGGCGAATTTATTGAACGCTATTACTCCATGCGCGACCGGATTCCGCCGCGCGTCTGTCTGGACGGCCCGGCTGAAAATACGGAGCTTCTGGGGGAATGGTTGACGCAGAAGGCAGGAAAAAAAGTAACGGTCTCCGTTCCCCAAAAGGGAGAACAGGCCCGGCTGGTGGAAATGTGCCGCAACAACGCGGCGGAGCAGGTGGCTCAGGCCACGGGGCGGACGGTGCGGGAAGCCTCCGCGCTGGACGAGCTGGGCAGGCTTCTGGGTCTGGAACAGCCCCCGCTCTATATCGAATCCTACGATATTTCAAACCTTGCCGGCAGTGAAAACGTGGCGGGTATGGTTGTTTTTGAAAACGGAAGGCCGCTGAAATCCGCTTACCGCAAATTTAAGATTAAATCGGTTGTAGGGCAGGACGATTACGCTTCCATGCAGGAGGTCATTGAGCGCCGTTTTCAGGAATATTTTGACGCAAAGGGAAAGAATATTACCGAAGGCTTCGGCAGGCTGCCGGATCTGATTCTGCTTGACGGAGGGAAAGGCCATGTCGGCGCGGTCAGGCCTGTGCTGGAAGCCGCTGGATTGGTCATTCCTCTTTTTGGTATGGTCAAGGACGACAAACACCGTACAAGGGCCATTGCGTTCGACGGGGGAGAAATCGCCATCAATTCCAGCCGCAAGGCGTTTACGCTGGTTTCCTCCATTCAGGATGAAGTGCACCGTTTTGCCATCGGATACCACAGGCAGGCGCGCAAAAAGACAACAATATCCTCCGTGCTTACCTCCGTTGAGGGCGTGGGGCAAACCCGTGCCAAAGCGCTTTTAAAGCATTTTAAAACGATTAAGGCAATCGGAAATGCGGATTTGGAGGAGCTTGCCGCCGCGCCGGGCATGACGAAGCCGGCGGCACAGAAGCTTTTCGATTATTTCCACCCGGATGAGGAAAGAAGTTGACACAGCGCCGTTATAATGGGATAATAACGGGTAAAGGATTATTTTGCAGTTTAAGGAGAATTCATATATGAGAGTAATCACCGGGTCTGCCCGCGGCTCGCGGCTGACCACACTGGAGGGCGACAGCGTCCGTCCCACGCCGGAAAGAGTCAAGGAGGCGCTGTTCAGCGCCATTCAGTTCCAGATTGAGGGCAGGCGGGTGCTGGACCTTTTCGCCGGTTCCGGCCAGCTTGGAATTGAAGCGCTGAGCCGCGGTGCGAAGCAGACGGTTTTTGTGGATGCCAGCAAAAATTCCATTGCCGTCGTACAGAAGAATCTGGAGCATACGGGCCTTGCCGAAAATGCTGTGGTCAAAACCATGGATTTTGCCGCTTTTCTGCTGCAGAACCGGGAGCGTTTCGATCTGGCGTTTCTGGACCCGCCCTACCGCACCGGGCTGCTTCAGCGCGCGCTGCCGATGACCGCGGACGTGATGAATAAAGGCGGAACCATTATCTGCGAGAATCCGCGTGACGAGGATATGCCCGAAACCGCGGGCGATTTTATCCGTGTCCGCAGTTACCGCCATGGGAAAATCCAGCTTACCCTATACAGACATAAGGACGTGACCGAACAATGAAAATTGCAATCTGCCCGGGCAGCTTTGACCCGGTTACATTAGGCCATCTGGATATTATCAACCGGTCGCGCAAGGTTTTTGACAAAACCATTGTAGCCGTGCTGGTCAATCCGGACAAACATACGATGTTCACGGTGGACGAGCGCATTACGCTTTTAAAGCGCTGTACCAAGGATATGGATGATGTTGAGGTCGTCGGGTTTGACGGCCTTCTGGCTGAATACGCGCGCGAGCGCGGCGTAACGGCGATTGTCAAAGGGCTTCGCGCCCTGTCTGACTTTGAATACGAGTTTCAGCAAGCGCTTACCAATAAGAAACTGAATCCCAATCTTGAAACCATGTTTTTGACCACAAGCGCCGAAAACATGTTTTTAAGCTCCAGTATTGTCAAACAGATTGCCCGTTTCGGCGGGGATATTTCTAATTTTGTGCCGGAGTGTATCTTAGAGGATATCATAGGACGATTAAACGCGGGGGAGGAACTGCAGCATGAGTGATTTAAATACGGAAGATTTAATTGACGAACTGTACGATATGGTGGAAAAGGCGTGGAACTTTCCGCTCAGCCGCGGCCGCGCCGTGCTGGACTGCGACGAAGTAAAACAGATACTGGATGAAATCCGTGAGAGTTTGCCGCAGGAAATCCGTCAGGCAAAGGCGATCTGCGCCGACCGCGCGCAGATTATCAGCGATGCAAAGCGCGAGGCGGAAACGGTGGTCCGGGTTGCGGAGGAACGCGCCAAAGCGATGGTCAATCAGGATGAAATCGTAAAGCAGGCGCAGCAGAAAGCCAATGATCTGCTCAGCCAGGCACAGACGAAGTTCCGTGAAATGCGGAAAGCTTCCAATGATTACATAGACGACCTGATGAAACGTACGGACGACGGCCTTGCCGCGAATCTGGCGGAGCTCAGGCAGACCAGACAGAATATCAAAGCCTCCCAGCGTTCGGGTCAGAATTAGACAAAATTCTTTCATTTTTAAAAAACACGGCACAAGATATTGTGCCGTGTTTTTTATTGCGTCAATATAGGATTTGATGTGAAAAAGCAAGGGAATTTGGTTGACATAATCAAAAAATAACAGTTGCATTTTTAAAATAAATACGCTATAATCAAAACACAAGTGGTGAAAGGTGGGGGCAAGTAGCACAATGTGGGTATCAGGTTGTGCATTTACCCGAAAAGTGGCTTGCGATGTTGATCGGCGAGTACCAACATAATATAGACACAAAAGGCCGTGTAATTGTTCCGGCCAGATTCCGTGAGGATCTGGGCGAGCATTTTTATATCACAAAAGGTTTGGACGGTTGTTTGTTTGTCCTTTCACCGGAGGAATGGACAAGGCTTCAGGATAAGGTAAAGGCAATGCCTATTTCCAAAGCAAGGGGTTTACAGCGCTTTTTCTTTTCCGGCGCGGCGGAAGTCGAACCGGACAAGCAGGGACGAATCCTCATTCCTCAGGTTCTGCGTGACCACGCGCAGCTAACAAAAGACGTAACCTTCATCGGTACGTCAAGCCGGGCGGAAATTTGGGACAGCAAACACTGGAATGAATTTAATTCCACTTTAACTGAAGAAAGCATAGCCGAAGCGATGGATATGCTTGAACTTTAAGCGGGCGGTATCGATATGAATTTTCAACATAAGCCGGTTTTGTTTGATGAAACAATTGAAAGTCTCAATATTCATCCGGACGGCGTCTATATTGACGGCACGGCCGGCGGCGGCGGACATTCGCAGGCGATTGCGGACAGGCTTACAACGGGCAAACTCCTTTCCATCGACCAGGATCCCGACGCGATCAAAGCCGTAACCGAAAGGCTGCAATCTTATAGCTGTTCCATCGTGTATCAAGCGAATTTTTCCGAAATGGCCCAGGTGGCTGCAAGTCTGAAGCTTGTTCCCGCCGACGGCGTTTTACTCGATATAGGCGTATCCTCTTATCAGCTTGACAACCCGGAACGCGGGTTTTCCTACCATCTGGACGCTCCCCTCGATATGCGCATGAGCAAACAGGGCGCTTCCGCCGCCGATCTGGTCAACAATCTTTCGTGGCAGGAGCTTGCACAGATTATCAGCCGTTACGGCGAGGACAGAAACGCGCGCAGTATTGCCAAGGGAATCGTCAAGGCCCGGTCACAGAAACCGATTCAGACGACCCTGGAGCTTGCGGAGATTATTAAGGAATCTGTTCCTGCGGCGGTTCGCCGTGAACAGGGACATCCCGCAAGAAAAACCTTTCAGGCGCTCAGAATTGAAGTCAACGGGGAGCTCGACAGGCTTTCACAGGGGCTGGACGCCGCGTTTTTCATTCTGAAACCCGGCGGCAGACTCGCGGTGATTACGTTCCATTCTTTGGAAGACAGAATTGTTAAGCAGCGCATGGCTTCCTGGTGCACCGGCTGTACATGTCCCCCGGATTTTCCGGTCTGCGTATGCGGAAAAAAGCCGAAAGCCGAACTTCTTTACAAAAAAGGGCTGGCGCCAAGCGAAACGGAGCTGGAACAGAATCCGCGCAGCCGAAGCGCGAGGCTGAGGGTCTGTATAAAACTGTAATGAATCCTGCGGGATGAATCTATAAAGACTGGAAGTGGGAATATGGCTTCTCCAAACAACAACGAAGCATATGATTTTGCATTGTTTGAGCCCAAACGGCAGCAGCAGGAAAAACCCGCGAAAAAAAGCAATATTATAGAACTTCCTCAGGAAAAGCTGGAGCAAAACAGAAGGGCAAAAATAAAACCTCTTCGGGCCGTATCTACTTTTCTTGCGTTCGGTGTTATGATCAGCATTGTGGGGACCATGGTTTACGGACAGGTGCAGCTGACGGAACTGACCGAAAATCTAAATGCCGCAACGAAAACACTGAATGAAAGCGAGAGTGTCTACACGCAGCTCCAAATGAAATCCGATTCCCAGCTTTCCATTCAGACCGTGGAAAATTACGCGACCGGCAAGCTTGGACTGAAAAAGATAGAGCAGAATCAGGTGGAGCCGATTTCCCTGTCCAAGGGGGATAAAACGCAGGTTGTTCAGAGCGGAGAGGATGAAAACTGGCTTACTTCGCTTTGGAACTCAATCCTGCAATTATTGTCATAAAAAAAATAATTGATAAATAAGTATTACTACCCAAATTTGTTAAGATGTTTGGTCTGGTATGCAAAAAAGGAGAGTTGAGAGCAAATCTTGACTCTCATTTTTGTAACATCGGCCTTTTGGAGGAACAGCAATGGCGAAAGGCACAACAATCAGAATGTGGCGCCGTACAATTTTTGTGCTTGTGGCGTTAATCCTTATTGGCTTCGGCGCGATTATTTTCAGCCTTGCCAGACTGCAGCTTGTCGAAGGAGAGAGCCTTCAGACACGTGCGGTTGACCAGCAGATGAAAGATACCTCTATCAGCGCCCAGCGCGGTACCATTTATGACTGCAATATGAAACCGCTTGCCCAGAGCGCCACCGTGTGGAAGGTCGTGCTTGAACCGGCGTTCATCACGGATAAAAACCGTGAGACAATCGCCGACGGCCTGTCGAAGATTCTGAAAATAGACAAAAAAGAAATCATAGAACGCAGTAAGAAAAAAACGTACTATGACGAACTGAAGCGCAAGGTGGAAACCGATGTAAAGGATGAAATCCTCAAATTCAAATCGGACAATGATATCGGCAGCGGAATCCGTCTGATTGAGGATTATAAAAGATATTACCCGTACGGGGCCTTTGCTGCTTCCGTTCTGGGCTTTACCGGCACGGACAGCCAGGGGCTGTACGGGCTTGAAAAGCAATATGACAGCTATCTCACCGGTGTACCCGGAAAACTGGTCACTGCGAAAAATGCAATCGGCACGGATATGCCCTTTCAGTATGAGCAAAAGGTCGAGGCGCAAAACGGTTCCAGCCTCGTGCTGACCATTGATGAAGTGGTTCAGCATTTCCTTGAAAAAAATCTGGAGGAAGGGGTAGTCACCAACAAGGTCGGCAACCGCGCGTGCGCGATTGTCATGAATGTGAAAACCGGAGCGATTCTGGGAATGGCCGTCAAAGGTGATTTTGACCCGAACAACCCGTTTACCGTGGCCGACCAGACGGAGGCCGCGCAGATTGCCGCGATGCCCGAGGGTACGGCGAAGAATGCGGCACTGAAAGCCGCGCAGGAAAAACAATGGAGAAACAAGGCGGTCAGCGACACCTATTACCCGGGTTCCGTTTTTAAAATGGTGACCGGTTCCTCCGCAATGGAGGAGGGTGTGGTCAATGAAAACTCGACCTTTTTCTGCAGCGGTTCCATTAAGGTGTCGGATCGAACGATTCACTGCTGGCGTTCCTACGGCCACGGCAGCGAGAACTTTGTGCAGGGACTGTGCAACTCCTGCAACCCGGTTTTTGTGCAGCTGGGCGAAAGGCTGGGCCCTGACAATTTCTTTAAATATTTTACCGCTTTCGGGCTTACCGCCAAAACAGGAATTGACCTGCCCGGTGAATCGCGCAGCATCTTTTATACCGCCGCGCAGCTGAACCCGGTGGAGCTTGCCACCGAATCGTTCGGGCAGAACTTCAGTATCACGCCGATCCAGATGATCACCGCGGCAGCCGCGGTTTCCAACGGCGGTTATCTGGTGCAGCCCCACGTGGTCAGCCAGATCATCGACACCGACGGCAATATTGTCAAATCCGCCGATACGTCGCCGAAGCGTCAGGTGATTTCAACCGATATATCTCAGCGTATGTGCAAAATTCTGCAGACCAACGCGACCATCGGTACGGCGAAAAACGGTTATCTCCCCGGTTACCGTGTCGGCGGAAAAACCGGTACGTCCCAGAAAATGGATGTATTTCAGAAAACCGGAACGATGCAGTATATTGCGTCCTACTGCGGGTTTGCCCCAGCGGACGACCCACAGGTAGCCATGCTGGTGTTTTTCGACGAGCCGCACGGCAGCAGCTATTACGGAGCCGCCGTAGCCGGGCCGGTTTTTTCCAAGACAATGGAGGAAATCCTTCCATATCTCGGCGTAGAGCGCAAATATACCGATACGGAGCTGGCGAAGCTGGATGTCAAAACGCCGGATGTCGTGGGCAAAGCCGTCGCCGCGGCCAAAGTGGATCTTTCTAAAATGAAATTGACGCCAAAAATTTACGGCAGCGGGGACAAAGTTGCTTCCCAGGTGCCGGAACCGGGTAAAACAATCCCGCAGAACGGTACGGTCGTGCTGTTTACGGATGACTCCAGCGCAGGCAAGACGGTCACGGTGCCGAATCTGGTGGGACTTTCCCTTTCCTCCGCCAACAAGACGGCTGCGGAGGCGGGCGTCAATATCAGTATTACCGGAGCGGCGCTGACCAATGGAACCAACCCGGTTTCCAATTCACAGAGCATTGCCGCGGGCACCAAAGTGGCGCCCGGAACGGTGGTAACCGTCGGGTTTATAGAACCGAATCAGGTGGAGTAAAATTTCGAGCAAGGGGATGACCATCATGGCAAACTTTCATTCTGCAAAAAAGCTGATTGCTGTAAGCGATAAAAAAGGGCATACTATTTCGGTATTAAAGAAGCTTCTTCTCTTCTGCGGCCGCGAAAATTATTTGCTTGCACCCGCCGGGCAGAGTGTTCCGGAAAACGTACAGCCGGCGGTTCTGCTTCTTTGTGACCCGGAATGCACGGCTGCGAAGGACTTTGCGGTTTACGTGGCTGACTACGCCTTTTCCGCAATGCCTGAAGTTGCCGCCCTGAAGCCGCTGACCTATTCCACTGTCAGTGACAGCGCTGATTTTACGGCAAGAAATATCCGGAAGACTCCCGACGGGTTTGCCGCGTTTGAGATGATAGGGGTCGGCGTGATCGGCAGGGTCAGGCTTGCGACCGACAGTATGGACTCTGTAAATTCGGCGCTTGCCGCCGCCGCCGCGGCGATTGCCTGCGGGATTCCGTTTGCAGAGGTGCTTGACGCGCTGAATAACATTCAAATCAGGGATTAAAAAAATGGAATAACTATGGTATAATAATATGCTTGCACTTTACACGTGAGCGACAACGATAAAAAGGTGGAGTCAGAACATATGAACTCGGTTTGGACACTTTTGGCGGTCATTCTTTCCTTTGGAATTACCGCCTTGCTCGGCAGGTGGATGGTGCCTTTTCTGCATAAGATCAATTTCGGCCAGACAATCCGTGAGGTAGGCCCCAAGTGGCACCGTAAAAAGAACGGCACACCCACAATGGGCGGTTTCATGTTTATCATCGGGATTGTTTTTGCCGTCCTGATCTGTGTGCCGCTCTATTACAGTGTGACGGAAAAAAATTCGCTGGAAATGATGATGCGGACGAAAGTTTTCGGCGGCCTGCTCATGGCGGTTGGCTTTGGGGCTGTCGGATTTTTCGATGACTATATCAAGGTTGTAAAAAAACGCAATCTGGGCTTAAATGTGCGGCAGAAGCTGGTTTTGCAGTTTATCATAGCGGCCGCCTATCTTTATTCGCTCCATCTGGCCGGGAGTACCTCCGCTACGCTGATCCCGTTTGCGGGCAGCGTTGACCTGGGCGTTTGGTACTGGATCATTGCATTCCTGGGAATTGTCGGCATGGTCAACGCCGTCAATTTTACGGACGGAATCGACGGCCTGAATGCGACGGTTACTTTTTTTGTATGCCTGTTTTTCATGCTGATTGCCGGTATGATCGGAATTTACGGCATGAGCATTTTCGCTGCCGCCGCCGCGGGCGGATGCCTCGGCTTCCTGATTTGGAACATCAATCCCGCAAAGGTTTTTATGGGGGATACCGGCTCGCTGTTTTTGGGCGGAATTGTCTGCGCCCTTGGCTTTGGCCTGAATCTTCCGATTCTGATTTTGCCGCTCGGCATTGTCTATATCTGTGAAATCCTGTCCGTTGTGCTTCAGGTAACCTATTTTAAGGCAACGCACGGAAAAAGGCTTTTTAAAATGAGCCCGATTCATCATCATTTTGAAATGTGCGGATGGGGAGAACTGAAAATCTGCCGTGTGTTCGGTCTGGTGACGGTGCTGTTCGGCATCGGCTCCGCCCTGCTTGTTTATTATGGGTTCTGAACCAGAATATTTTCTCCGTATCTGCGCAGTATTGAAATTATGACAAATATTTTGTAGCCCGTGTGCTTAAATGAACAGTAATGCATGCTTTGAACGGTAAGAAGGGGGACAGATATGACCAGAACAAAGGGAAAAAACGATACCGCCCCCCGCAGGTCCCGGAAGGACGAAGCGAACAAGGGTTCAAAGGAGCCGGCGTTTACAAACGGAATCCGTAAAAAATTCCGCATTTTTTCCGTGCGCTCCGGCATGGATATGCCTTTCCTGTTTCTGATTCTCACCCTGCTGGTCATCGGTCTGGTGATGCTTTTCTCCGCAAGCTACGCCAACGCCTATTACCGCCATGGCAGCAGTTACTTTTTCATCAGCCGCCAGGCTGTTTTCGCGGTGCTTGGCGTTACCGCCATGATTTTTATCTCTTACTTCGATTATCATCATCTGCACAAGTTTGCCATTCCCATTCTCCTTTTATCTTTCATGATGCTGGCGCTTGTGCTTTTCATGCCGCGCATCAACGGCGTCCACCGCTGGATTGATCTGGGGCCGCTCGGCCAATTCCAGCCCTCGGAGCTTTCTAAATTCGCGGTAATACTGGTGTTCGCTCATTTGATTTCATTGAATTTTAAACGGATGGATACCTTTCGGTACGGCGTTTTGCCGTATATTTTAATACTGGGCGCGACGGTTGGCCTGCTGGTGCTGGAACCCCATATTTCGGCCACCGTTATCATGGTGCTTCTGGCCGCGGTCATGCTGTTTGTCGGCGGTGTGCGCCTGCGCTGGTTCGGCCTTGCGTTCGGAGGGGCGGGCGCGGCGGTTGCCTACCTTGTGCTGTTCACGCAAAAATTCAGCTATGCCAACGACCGTATCGTAGCGTGGCTCGACCCTTTTTCCACGGCGAGCAAGGCGATTATGGAGGATACCTGGCAGACGCGGCAGTCGCTGTATGCGATCGGCTCCGGCGGCCTGCTCGGGCTTGGGCTCGGCCAGTCAAGGCAGAAATATCTGTACCTGCCCGAACCGCAGAACGATTTTATTTTTGCTATTGTCTGTGAGGAGCTCGGTTTTATCGGCGCGCTGATTATCATTATCCTGTTCGCCATGCTGGTCTGGCGCGGCATCACCATTTCACTCAAGGCAAAAGACAAATTCGGTATGCTGCTCGGCATCGGCCTTGTCGTTCAAGTCGGGCTTCAGGTTGTTTTGAATATCGCCGTTGTGACCAACACGATTCCAAACACCGGCATCAGCCTGCCGTTCTTCAGCTACGGGGGTACCTCGCTGGTCATCCTGCTGGCGGAGATGGGAATTGTGCTTTCTATCTCACGAACGTCGGCCATTGAGAAAACATAGCGTCCGCCTGTGGCGGTAAATATAAAAGAGGGATTGCAATGAAAGTTTTATTTGCGGGCGGCGGCACCGCGGGGCATATTAACCCGGCGCTTGCCATTGCCGGATATCTTCGCGAAAAGGAGCCGGACACGCAGATCCTTTATATCGGCGCGAAGGACGGCATGGAGGAGCGGCTGGTTCCCGCCGCGGGTTTTGACTTTAAAAGCATAACGATCTCAGGGTTCCAGCGCAGGCTTAGCTGGAAAAATATTAAGAAGAATGTGAAAACCGTGGTTCGTGTTTTCACCTCCAGCCGCGAGGCCCGTAGAATTATCCGGGATTTTCAGCCCGATATCTGTGTGGGCACGGGCGGCTACGTAGCGGGGCCGGTTCTCCGCGAGGCAATGAAAATGAAGATACCGGCGGTGATCCATGAACAGAACGCGTTTCCGGGCGTAACCAATAAAATGCTTTCCAAGCATGCGGACAAGACCATGCTCGCCGTCATGGACGCGCAGAAGTACCTTGACCCGGCGGCAAAATGCGTCCTCACGGGCAATCCGGTAAGACAGGCCGTCATCCGCGCAAAGCGCGGGGAGTCGCGCAGGGCGCTTGGCCTGGACGAGCGTCCGCTGATTCTTTCGTTCGGCGGAAGTCTGGGCGCGCGAAAAATTAATGAGGCTGTCGCGGATCTGCTCTTAAAAACCGCTCAGACGGATCGCTTTCAGCATATTCACGGGTACGGCCAGTGGGGCGGATGGTTCCCCGATCTGCTGAAGGAAAAAGGGCTGGATTTATCTAAGCATCCCAATATTAATATCAGGGAGTACATCAACAATATGCCGGAATGCCTTGCGGCAGCCGATCTGGTGATCTGCCGCGCCGGCGCTATCTCGCTCAGTGAGCTGCAGGCGCAGGGAAAGGCTTCCATCTTAATTCCGTCGCCCAATGTGGCGGAAAATCATCAGTACCACAACGCCATGGCTCTGGTCAGCCGGCGCGCCGCCATGATTCTGGAGGAAAAGGATCTTTCCGGCCCGTCCCTGTGTAAAATGGTGGATGATCTTTTTCAAAAGCCGGAAACCATCCGTTCTCTGGGAGAAAATGCTCATTCTATGGCGATTCCTGATACGAATGAACGAATTTATAAAATAATTAAAGAGGTATTGGCAGGCATCTGATAAAGCAATCACAGCAGAACAAAAAACCGCATAGTATGTGATTAGACTATGTGGGGGTGTTGTTATGTCAGAGCTTTTAATACAGGGACCCAACAAATTACACGGGGAGATCCATATTCACGGCGCAAAGAACAGCACATTGCCTCTTATGGCGGCTTCTTTACTCTGCGGCGGTCAGTGCATACTACATAACTGTCCTATTTTGTCGGATGTGGACACATCCCTGAAGATTTTGCGGTGCCTGGGCTGCCGGGTGGAACGTTCCGGAAGCGATGTGTCCATAGACCCGACCAGTGCGGATCAATATGAAATTCCGGATAGTCTGATGCGCGAAATGCGCTCCTCTATTATTTTTTTGGGCGCAATTGTAAGCAGCATGGGCAGGGCGGAACTTTCTTTCCCCGGCGGCTGCGAATTAGGACCCAGACCCATTGACCTGCATCTTCTGGCGCTGCGGAAAATGGGAGTGATTATCGACGAAGACCACGGCTGTTTAAAATGCAGCGCGCCAAACGGCATTCAGGCGGCGTGTATCAATCTGTCGTTCCCAAGCGTGGGGGCGACAGAAAACATCATTATTGCCGCCAGCCGCGCAAAGGGAACTACTGTCATCACAAACGCGGCACGCGAGCCGGAGATCTGGGATCTGGCTGATTTTCTGAACTCCTGCGGCGCAAGAATCCAGGGCGCGGGAGAAAGCACCGTCGTGATCGAAGGGGTGAGCACCCTGACTGGGTGTGAACACAGCGTGATTCCGGACCGCATCGCCGCGGCGACCTATTTAACCGCGGCCGCCATTACCGGCAGCACGCTGACCATCGCGAGCGTCATACCGGAACATATCGCACCCGTCATTCCCGTTTTTGAAGAGTGCGGGTGCAAAATCGACATTTCAGGCTATAATATTAAAATTACAGCTCCGAAGCGTCTGGGAAGGGTCAAAAGCGTCCGTACAATGCCGTATCCCGGCTTTCCTACCGATGCGCAGGCGCCGGTGATGGCAATGACCACGCTGGCGGACGGAACCAGCGTCTTCGTGGAAAATATTTTTGAGAGCCGGTATAAACATGTCGGGGAGCTGATGCGCCTGGGCGCTAATATCAAGGTGGAGGGCCGTGTGGCGATTGTAGAAGGCGTCAGCCGGCTTTCCGGGGCACCGGTGGAGGCCGCGGATCTGCGCGGCGGGGCGGCGCTTGTAGTGGCGGGGCTTGCGGCGCAGGGCACGACCCTGATTTCCGGACTGAAGCATCTGGACCGCGGCTATGAGAGTATTGAAAAAAGCCTGGCTATGCTCGGCGCAGATATTAAAAGAATTTAATCCGACTGGCGGAGGAATGTAAATGGACAGGAACCGAAAAAACAGGAAGGATACAACGCCTCGCGTTTATGATAAAAAAAGCGGGGAATACCGTCCTGTCACTGACTGGGAGGAACACGGCTCCGGTGAGCGCAATGCAAAATATGCTTCCCCGCAGCGCAGGGCGGATAGCAGGAAACGGCGCAGGCGCCGTTTCCTGCTGCTGTTTTACATTTTTCTGTTTGTCGCTGTGGTTGTTGGGGCGGTCGTTGTTTCCCTTACCGTTCTATTTAAAATTGAAACCATAGAGGTCAGCGGTACCTCGCGGTACCCGGCGCAGGCGATTGTTCAGGCGGGGGGGATTCAAAAAGGGGAGAATCTTTTCCTTGCCAATACGAAAAAAGCGGCTGCCGCCATTCAGCAAAAACTGCCGTATATCGGAACGGCAAAGGTTTCCCGGCATCTGCCGGCTAAAATCGTCATTGAGGTAAAAGAAGAAGCAATTTCCGGCGCGATGGAATACAAAGGGAAGTACGCGGTGGTCAGTTTGAGCGGAAAGGTGCTTGAACTGGCGGATAAAATGCCGGAGAACTGCCCCTCCATCAAAGGGATTTCCCTGTCGAAGGCCGAAGTGGGCAAAAACATCGTTTACAGCGACACATCACAGAAAGATACGTTTCAGAGCCTGAGCGCAGCAATCAGCGCCAACAAATTTGACAAGATTACGGGAATCGATTTAAGCAACCCTTACAAAATTCAAGTCGTTTATGACGCGCGGATCATCATGAATCTGGGACTGCCGTCCGATTTCGATTATAAGCTACGTTTTGCAAAAAGTATTTTGGATGCGGGAAAAATCAAAGATAACGAGAAGGGAACACTGAACCTTTCCGTGGCGGTGGAAGACAACGATGCTTTCTTTGATCCCAGCTATACGGCGTCCTCCTCCGCAGCAGGTCATTCTGCACAAAATAGCAGCGGATAATTACTATAAAGAATATTAATATTCCCGGATTATACTATACTGAGTAAGATAGAATTTTATTGAAATTGAGACAAAGAAGTGTTAAATTAATATTAATCAAAAAAATTATAATGATTTGTGATCGCGCTGATACCGGATTGCAAATGATAGATGTATATTAAGGGGGATGCAGCACATGTCTTTCGAGATTGACAATGACTTTGACAACATCGTGCAGATTAAGGTAATCGGTGTCGGCGGGGGCGGTGGAAACGCCATTGACCGCATGGTTACCATGGGCGTTCAGGGCGTTGAATTTATTAGTGTGAATACCGACAAGCAGGCTCTTTACCGTTCCAAGGCCACACAGAAAATTCAGATCGGCGAAAAGGTTACACACGGAAAAGGCGCGGGTTCAAAACCGGAAATGGGGCAGAAGGCCGCCGATGAAAGCCGTGAGGCGATTGCAGCCGCTATCAGGGGCAGCGACATGGTGTTTATCACCGCCGGTATGGGCGGGGGCACGGGCACCGGAGCCGCGCCGATTGTCGCGGAGATTGCGCGCGACATGGGCGTGCTTACCGTCGGTATTGTAACCAAGCCCTTTGATTTTGAAGGCCGCCGTCGTATGGAACAGGCGGAAAGCGGTATCACCGCTCTGCGTGAGCATGTCGATTCCCTTGTTGTCATCCCGAATGAAAGACTGAAGCTGGTCAGTGAACAGCGCATTACCCTTATCAATGCATTCTCCATTGCTGATGATGTTCTCCGTCAGGGCGTACAGAGCATTTCGGATTTAATTAAACTGCCCGGCCTTGTCAATCTGGACTTTGCGGATGTCACCGCGGTGATGAAGGACGCCGGTTACGCGCACATGGGCGTGGGCAGGGCTTCCGGCAAGGATAAGGCGGAAACAGCCGCCAATATGGCGATTTCCAGCCCGCTTCTTGAAACCGCAATCAACGGCGCCAAAGGCGTTATTATCAATATTACCTCTTCACCGGACATCGGCCTGGATGAAATTGAAACCGCTTCCTCCATGATTGCCGAACAGGCGCATCAGGACGCCAATATCATCTGGGGCGCGGCGTTTGATGAGAACATGGACGACGAGATGAGTGTTACGGTGATTGCCACGGGCTTTTCAACAACCGATGGAGCGGCTTTTGCAGAGGACAAGCCTGCCCAGAGCGCCAAGCGGGACGAGCCGGCAAAACCGGCCGGCAAAGCAAATCCGATTGACGACGAAGACTTTACCGACATCATGTCGATTTTTAACCGCAAATAATACATATAAAAATCTTGCTTTGCATTGCTGCGGCGGATACGTTTTTCGTATCCGCTTTTTTGTTTAAAATACAAAATTTACTATAAAACAAACGGAGAATTGCCCTAATTCATTCAAAAATAGCCATGTAGCGCATTTTTGAACAGATTTGCAGAAATATTGCTCTAAACACCTTGAATGCTCTTGTAATCTCGTGATATTGTGTTATAATAACGATTGGAATAAATCAGCGAACCAAATTTGAACATATTGGGGGTGGCATTGTGAAACCTGACCCTTTAAGTCGATACTTTAATCAATTTAATAAAGGAGATGAGCGCAATGCTATCCTATTACAAGACGATCAACGGCCACATCTCGCCGATTCCTGCCTGTGAGCCCGGCTGCTGGATTAACTGTGTGGCGCCGGACGATGCGGAAATCAACAGCCTGATTGCTGACTTTCAGATTGAGCCGGATTTTTTTCGCGCCGCAATGGACGAAGAGGAATCCTCACATATTGACAATGAGGATGATTGCACCCTTATTATCATTGACATTCCGGTCATTGAAAAAGCCGGTAAAAATATTACGTACACAACCACGCCGGTCGGCATTATCCTGACAGAGAAAAATGTTATTACCGTTTCCACCAAGGAGAATCCGATTATCAATGAATTTTCGGAAGACGTGGTCAAGGGTGTTCAGACCAATATGAAGACCCGCTTTGTTCTGTATTTTATGCTGCGCGTCGCGTCGCGATATCTGCAGTATCTGAAACAAATTGATAAAATCAGTAATTTTGTGGAGCGCGAGCTTCGCAAATCCATGAAGAATTCTGAGCTGATCCAGCTTTTGGATATAGAAAAATCTCTGGTGTATTTTTCTTCTTCGCTCAAAGCGAATGAAATTACGATTGAAAAAATTATGCGCGGCCGCGTTGTCAAGCTGTACGAGGACGATCAGGACCTGATCGAGGATGTGCTGATAGAAGTGAAGCAGGCAATTGAGATGTCCAATATCTACCTCAACATTCTTTCCGGCACCATGGACGCTTTTGCTTCGGTCATTTCAAACAATCTGAACATTGTCATGAAGGTGCTTGCTTCCCTTACCCTCTTGATTTCCATTCCGACCGTTATTTCCGGTATTTACGGCATGAATGTAACCGGAATTCCATTCACAAATTTCTGGTTCCCGGTATCACTTTCCTTGATTTGTATGGGCATAGCCTATTTTATACTGAAGAAAAAAAATATGTTTTAATCTGCCGGAGTATATGATATAATATAAAATAATAATAAAATAGATTGATAGGGAACTGTAGTACAGTTCCCTATTCTGATAGTTGTGAGGTTAGCATGGACAGACTTCGGATTCATACGGACGATATGGCGCAGGCCGCAAAAACACTGCGTGCGGGCGACAGAATTTTGCTGAGCGGCACCATTTACACGGCGCGCGACGCCGCGCATAAACGGTTGTTCAGTATGCTTGACAGCGGGGAACCGCTGCCGTTTGAACTGAAAAATGCTTCTATTTATTACGCCGGACCGACCCCCGCTCCGGATAATCTTCCCATCGGTGCGTGCGGGCCGACCACGTCCTCCAGAATGGATGTGTTTGCACCCCGGCTGCTTGACCTGGGGCTGAAATGCATGATCGGAAAGGGCGGCCGCTCCCGGGAGGTCATTGAGGCCATCCGGCGCAATGAGGCGGTCTATCTGTGCGCAATCGGCGGCGCGGGCGCGCTGGCGGCCAAATGTGTCCGCTCCGTAAAGGTTCTTGCATTTGAGGACCTTGGATGTGAATCTGTAAAAGAGCTGCAAATAGAGGATTTTCCTCTGTTTACGGCAATCGACTGCCGTGGAGGCAGCCTTTTCGAGGTGTAGTATGTTTGAATTTTTGTTCCGTGTCTTTATAAAAGACTATCAAAACAAGGATGACAGTAAGGTGCGGGAACGCTACGGTAAATTTTCTGGCGCGGTGGGAATTGTGACAAATATCCTCCTGTTTGTCATGAAAATCATAACGGGAATTGTTTTTCACAGCATTGCCATTACCGCCGACGCCATTAACAACCTTTCCGACTCCGGTTCCGCTGTCGTTACGCTGGTCGGCTTTAAGCTGGCAGGAAAACCGGCCGACGAAGAGCACCCGTACGGCCATGCGCGCATTGAATATCTTTCCGGCTTAATTGTGTCTTTCGCCATTCTGATGATCGGTTTTCAGCTCGTGCAGAGCTCCTTTGACAAAATTCTGAACCCGGTGGACGCCGAATTCAGCGTAGTGTCCATCGGCGTGCTCATCCTTTCCGCTCTGATTAAAGTGTGGCAGTGCCTGTTCTATAAAAGGGTCGGAAAAACCATTGCCTCTTCCACCATTTCAGCCAACGCGGCGGACAGCCTGAACGATGTGTTTGCCACTCTGTCCGTTCTGGCCGGTATTTTGATCACCTATTTTACCGGATTTAACCTTGACGGCTACATGGGCGTGATTGTTGCCATTTTTATTATGATTACGGGTGTGCGGTTGATTATCGAAACGAGTAATCCTCTTTTGGGGATGGCGCCCACCAAAGAGCTGGTGGATGAAATTTACGAGAAAATCATGAGCTATGACGGGATTTTAGGCATGCATGACCTGAATGTCCACAATTATGGCCCCATGCGCTGTTTTGCCTCCGCACACTGCGAAGTTCCCGCCGGGCAGGATATTATGGTGAGCCATGACATTATTGATAATATTGAACGCGATTTTCTCAAAGAAAAGGGAATTCATCTGGTCATTCACCTTGACCCGATTGTCACAAATGACGAGCGTACCAACCATCTGAAAAAGCAAGTTGAGGATATTATCAGCCGGATTTCGCCGAAAATCAGTATGCACGACTTCCGCGTGGTGTGGGGAACCACTCACTCCAACCTGATTTTTGACGTCTGCGTTTCCTTTGAATTTTCCATGAGCGACAGCGAGCTGACACAGCGGATAACAGAGGAGGTCAGCAAGCTTGACCCGAATTATTTTGTGGTGCTTACTGTTGACCACAGCTATGTGCCCGAGGAATAAAACCGTATCCGCAATAAAAAATTAACAATTCACCTACTTGCATTTTTCAAAGGGTTGTATTAAAATACTTTTAGCACTTAAAAGCAGAGAGTGCTAAAACTAATGGACAGAGGTAGGTTGATTATGGCAGTAAAACAGTTTAAAGCGGAATCCAAGCGCCTCTTGGATTTAATGATTAATTCCATTTATACCCATCGCGAGATTTTTTTGCGCGAGCTGATTTCCAATGCCAGCGACGCAATCGACAAGCTTTATTACCGCACACTGAGCGACGGCGATACCGGCTTGAACCGTGAGGACTTCGGTATTCAGATTATTCCCGATAAAGAAAAGCGCACGCTTACCATTACCGACAACGGATGCGGCATGACGAAAGAGGAGCTTGAGAACAACCTGGGCACGATTGCCAAAAGCGGCTCGCTGAACTTTAAAAAAGAAAACGAGCAAAAAGAAGATATTGAAATCATCGGCCAGTTCGGCGTGGGCTTTTATTCCGCGTTTATGGTCAGCGAGGACGTAATCGTCATCAGCAAGCCCTATGGCTGCGAGGAAGCCTGCAAATGGGAAAGCACCGGCACCGCGGGCTACACCATTGAGCCCTACGAAAAGGAAGGCCACGGCACGGACATTATTTTAAAAATCAAGCCCAATACCGACGACAACAATTACGATGAATATCTTGACACCTATACCCTCAGAACACTTGTCAAGAAATATTCCGATTACATCCGTTATCCGATTAAAATGGATGTTGAAAAAAGCCGCTTAAAAGAGGGCAGCAAGGATGACTACGAAACCTACACCGAAAACGAAACGCTGAACAGCATGGTTCCCATCTGGCGCAAAAATAAAAATGAAATCACCGAAGATGAGTATAATGAATTTTATAAAAACAAATTCATGGACTATGTCAACCCGATGAAAGTCATCCATTCCAGCACCGAGGGCACCGCTACTTATAACGCCCTGCTTTTTATCCCATCCAAGGCGCCGATGAATTTTTACACCCGCGATTATGAAAAGGGGCTTCAGCTTTATTCCAACGGCGTGCTGATCATGGACAAGTGCGCGGATCTTCTGCCGGATTATTTCAGTTTTGTGCGCGGCCTTGTCGATTCCCAGGATTTGTCGCTGAATATTTCCCGTGAAATGCTCCAGCACGACCGCCAGCTGAAAATTATCGCCGGACGCCTGGAAAAGAAGATCAAATCCGAACTGGAAAGTATGTTGGCGAACGAGCGCGAAAAGTATGAGGAATTCTTCAAGAATTTCGGGCTGCAGCTGAAATATGGCATTTATCAGGACTACGGCATGCACAAGGATGTATTGCAGGACCTGCTGCTGTTCTATTCTTCCAGCGAAAAGAAACTGGTCACACTGAAAGAATACGTTTCCCGCATGAAAGAGGAACAGAAATTCATCTACTACGCCAGCGGCGAAACAACCGATAAAGTCGATATGCTTCCGCAGACGGAGGCGCTGAAGGACAAGGGTTATGAGATTCTCTATCTGACCGACAACGTCGATGAATTTGCTCTCCGCATGCTGATGAAGTATGACGACAAGGAATTCCGTTCCGTTTCCGCCGACGATCTTGGACTGGAAACCGAGGAAGAGAAGAAGGAAGCCGCAAAGCAGGTCGAGGAGAACAAGGACTTGCTCAACTTCATGAAGGATTCTCTTGACGGCAAGGTCAAGCAGGTCATCCTGTCGCAGAAGCTGAAAACCCATCCAGTATGCTTGTCCACCGACGGCGCGATTTCCATTGAAATGGAAAAAGTGCTCAATGCGATGCCTGCCGATGAAAAAGTGACGGCCCAGCGCGTGCTCGAAATCAACGCGAACCATCCGATTTTTGCGAAGCTGCGCGGCCTTTACGAAAATGACAAAGACACTCTGAAGGTATACGCGTCGCTGCTGTATGAACAGGCCCTTCTGATTGAGGGTGTGAGCATTGACGATCCGGTTGCGTTTTCCAATCAGATCTGCGGCCTGATGACGAAGTAAGCTGCTATAGAATGAATATAAAATGGACACCGCCGGCGGAAAAGCACAATCCGCCGGCGGTGTTTTTGCATAAATATCAGAATCGGTTTTTTAACGTCCTGCTTGTTAAATCAGGTTGTAAATATATTTAAATGAGAGTCGCTTGGCCTTTGGCAGGCGTTCATAGCATCCGCGGGCTGTCTGCCGCGCAAAGTCTGCCATCATTTTTCTTTCCGCTTCCGTAATACCCTGTCGGCTGAAACGGGCTTTCAGGGCAGTGTCGTTTACCTCGGCGCTGATTTCGCCGCCGAATTTTTCCAGTTCGGTAAGATAAGCATAGATGGCAATTGCAGCCTTGTTGACGTCTGTAAGAGCAAATAATTTTGAACGGTGTGTTAATGCGATTCTGCGTTTTAACGCCATACAGGCGAACAGAAGGGCAACAGAAGCAATGATAAGAGCAAGCGGCGTTATAGAAGCTTTGAAATCCGGGTTGCCCTTTGGCCCCTCGGCGGAGGAGGAACTGCCGACGGAAAGCGATTCGGTTTTCGCGGGCTGTGAGGACACGGTTTCCGGTTCGCTTGAAACGGCGCTTTCCACGCGCACGCTGCTGATTTCTGCGCTTGAGACCGGCGGCTGGTTCACCGGATTGTTGTCCTGCGTTAAATTGCGGTTCGGATTGAAGCCGGGTGTAACGTCAAACGGCTGCCAGCCCAGCCCCGGCTCATAGATCTCAACCCACGCGTGCGCGCGGCTGTCGCGGATATTTGCCCAGCCGTCCGCTCCCGCGGTCAGGTAGTCCCCGGGCGTTACAATATATCCCTCCGCATAGCGCGCAGGCACCCCCATGGCCCGCAGCATGACGGCGGCGGAAGTGGCGAAGTGGACGCAGTAGCCCGCATGGCTTTTCGTTAGAAAATAGTTGACGAAATCCTCGCCCTTCGGTGTCTTTTCGGGCGCCAGGGTGTAGTAGCAGCTGTTGCCGAGATATTGTTTCACCGCATTGGCGATATCGTTTACAGAAAAATAGGAATACGAGCCGGTCATGTCTTTTGTAAAGAATCCGTTCAGCCGCTTGTCCTGCTTTATCAGACCCAATGTTTTTTCTTTTGTACCTTTCGGCAGCTGCGTGTATTTGTCATACATAAACAGGCGGTACTCCTGCTCCGCACTGATAAAGTCCTTCGTCTTTCCTTCCAAAGAGTTCAAAAGGCTGTCCGGCAGCACACTCTTGTAATAATCCGCAAGATTTTTGAAATTCAGAGTGCTGAACCGGTGCTGTGCCGACAGGTAGGCCGCTCCGCTTCCGGAACGAAACAGCGAATTGCGGGTCAGGGACAGAACCACGCCGGCGGGACTTGAACTGATTTTGTCCTGCGGCAGGGCATAGGCGTACAGGCCGTACCGGTTGGTCCCGAACAGAGAGCCGGAGCGGATAAGCGCGTCGTTGATGAACCGCACGCCGGTAATCTGTTCCGGGGTGGTGGCAAGGTTGTACGGCGCGTAAATACATTGTTTTGCCGCCGCGACATTCTTTACCTCAACGCCAAACGGCCTGACGGTTGGGTCGTTTTGCCGGCCGGTCAGGGAAAAGAACGCATTGGACATGTTCTGCACGTTCAGGCCGCCCAGTTTCTGATTGATACCGGTATAGTCGGCATCCGGCAGCAGTTCCCAGCTTGAGCCGGTGTAAACGCTTCCCGCAAAGCTTTTCAGGTAAAGGGGATATTGCTTATCCGATTTGATTTGCAGGGCGGTTTTACCGGTAAATTTCACCTGTCCGGCGTCAGCCAGATTGACATGGGTTACATTTCCGGCAAAGGCCTTTCCGCCGTTCAAAAGGGAGCCCCCTGTCGCGGAGTCAATCAGGCTGGTGCGCAGCTTTTCCACTTCTGCGGGATGCCGGTAGCTCTGACGGGGAAACGATGCCAGAATCAGTGCGAAGCACAGGAGAACTGCCGGAATCATGAAAAGCCCGACTTTTGCTGAAACAGCATCGCTTTTCACGGCAAAGCCCTTGTCAGCCTTCGCGGAACCCGCCTTTTTCTCAGCGGGCAGGCGTGTCAGAATCAATAAGGTCCAGCAGAGAAAAAGCAGAAGAACGGAGGAGAAATCCGGCGTAATTGTAAAAACGAGCGCTGCAAACAACAGAGGGGAAGTAGCAAAAAAAGCCGGCCAGAAGCTTTTCTTTTTTATCACGGCGCTGCTTACCAGACCTGTTACAATGAACAGGATAAACAGCACAAAGAGTGTGCACAGGCGGGAATATTGCGCAGGCGGTACCGAAACAAGGTAAAGTGGAAATTCATAGTCGGAATGCTTCGCATAGGCGGTCATCATCCGGTTGACGGTGATAATGAACCCCTGAAAAATGGATTCGCGCAGGTACCACACGGCCGCGCAGTAAGCCAGGCAAAAAGCCAGGATAAGCGGATACTGGAAGCGCTTTACAGCGTAAATCAATGCAAACGCGCCGGCAAACAGCAGGGAATACAAAAAGACCGTCAGGGGCAGGATGGGCAGTGCAAAGGCTGAAATGAAGCACCAGGCCGCGCCGAACACGCCGGACAGGACCACAATCATGCGGAACACCGCGTTCATCACGGGGGACCCCGACTGCCCGGCCAAGCGCGGGGAGGAAATCTGAATGCCGGGGGAATGATGGTTGTCTGTATTCATGTGGCTCACCTGCTGATTCATAAGATAAGTCCGGAAAGGCTCTGCTGTATTTTCCCGGGATATACCGTTACCACATCGGCATTCATCGCACGCAGCGCATCCGCCAAAGGAAGCTGGCCTGCATCCATTTGCCCGCCGACATACAGCACCGTGATTTTTTCACCGTCCGGCCTGTCGCAGAGGCCGGAAAGCGCGTCGGTCAGTTTCCCGGTTATATAAATGGCGTGGGAAAAGCTTCCGGCGTCCTTTTCCGTTTTGCTGCGGCAGTCAAGCAAATACGGTTCGTCCCTGTAGAATTGCGCGGAAAGGACGCCGTTCAGCAGAGAGGCCAAATCGTCGTCGTTTTTAATATCCGCCGTAAGGAGGCGGTTTTCCTTTTTATGAAACCATTCGATTCTGTGGCTGATTTGATTTTCTGTAAAAAAATGGGAGAGGGAGGCGGCTGTTTCCAGCAGCGCGTCAAGCACTTCCATGTCCGGTGCGAGCAATTCTATCAGCAGAAGGACTTCGCTGTCCGTCGGCAGGCTGAATTCCTTCACCATCAGCTCGTCCAGCTTGGAACTCAGCTTCCAGTGAATGCTGCGCAGACGGTCGCCGCTGCGAAACGCCCGCACATCAAAAATTTCGGAGGGGTCGCCGCCCGGCTTCTCCTCTGAATAGGAGCTGCTCTCCGTTGCGGCGGCGGCCGTTGTGTCGACCGCTGCGTCAATCAAATGCACCCGGGGGATCACGAACGTTTCCGTGTGAAAATCCGGCTTCTGCCTGACGGTAAAAATTCCGAGCGGGTCGTAATAGCAAAGCTGTGTCAGCCTTGCCGTTACCCGTCCGCAGTAGCGCGACCGCAGCCGGTATTCCGCCGTCTGCTCCGAATGGGCGTTCACCGGTACAAACAGAATTTGTTCCTGTTTTTCACCGCTTAACGAGTTTTCACATGAGAAGCGGAGCTGCGCGCGCACAAGCGGCAGGAAGGAAGCGCTTTTCAGAGTCACGTACAGAGAAAACTCCTCATCTTTACCGGCCGGGGAATTTTTCATTCTGAGCTCCGCCGTCGTCCTTCGCACGGCGAACAGCATAAAGATCCATGAAACGAAAGGCAGAAGCAGGACGAATATCAGCGTGAAAAAAGACAGATATTCTTTAAATAAAATGAAAAAAAGAATTGCCGCGGCAAGGGCGGCACAGTAGGCGGCACGATAGCGGAACATGGCACACCCCTATTTCTGCGCGACGGCTGGCGCGGGAACTTCCGTTAAGATTTCCCTCAGCAGGCCGGACGCGGCCACGTTGCTTATTTTCGCCTGGGACTTCAGAATAATCCGGTGTTCCACAACATCGGCAAAAACGGACTGAACATCCTTCGGCACCACATAGTCCCTGCCGGAAAGGTAGGCGTTTGCCTGCGCCATCTTGACAAGCGCGATGGAGCCGCGCGGGCTGGCGCCCAAGCGGATGAGGCCGTTTTCACGTGTCGCGCCCACCAGGCGCGCAATATATCCGTATAAATCATTGGACAGGTACACTGCGTCCGTTTCATCCTGCATGGCGATGATGTCCTGTGCGTCGGCGGCTTTGCCGACCGATTCCAGCGGGTCGTCGCCCTGCTTGCGCTTTAAAATTTCCACCTCGTCGCGCAGTTCGGGGTAGCCCATGGTCAGGCGCACCATAAAACGGTCAAGCTGGGAATCGGGCAGCATTTGTGTTCCCACGGAGCCGATGGGGTTCTGGGTTGCAATCACAATGTAGGGCTTCGGTGTGGGATGGGTGGTTCCGTCAACGGTGATGCTTCCCTCCTCCATGACTTCCAGAAGGGCGGACTGCGTTTTGCTGGAGGTGCGGTTGATCTCATCGGCAAGAAACAGGTTGCACAGCGCGGCGCCGGGCTTGTACTCCAGTAAGCCGGTCTCTTTGTTGTAAATGGAGAATCCCGTCACGTCGGTCGGCATGACGTCGGGCGTAAACTGAACCCGCTTGTAATCCAGGGACATTGCCTTTGAAAACGCGACGGCCAGCGTCGTTTTTCCTACGCCGGGGATGTCTTCAAGCAGAATATGCCCCTGCGCCAGAATGACCATCAGGACCTTCCGGACAATTGTGTCTTTCCCCACAACGGCCTTTTTCACTTCGTTCATGATTCGCACAGCCTTTTCCTGCATTGCGCAGCCACCGTCCCGTCTGTATATTCAATATTATTATAGTCGAAATAAATCAGTTATGCAAATTCAGAGCTTTTTATTTCCATATACGGTTAAATCAGAAATGCTGTAATTTTCTCTTGAAAAACTGCCGCGCCAAGTGCAGAATAGAAGCAATGGAGAATGGAGGTTTTGTGATGGAACAAAATATTGAAAAACTGCAGAGTATGATTGACGAAAGCAAACGCATTGTCTTTTTCGGCGGTGCGGGGGTTTCCACTGAAAGCGGAATTCCGGATTTTCGCAGCGTGGACGGGCTGTATCATCAGCATTACCGGTATCCGCCTGAAACAATGCTGAGCCACAGCTTTTATGAAACGCATACGGAAGAATTTTTTGATTTTTACCGCGCGAAGATGCTTTGCCTAACTGCAAAGCCGAACGCCGCTCATAAAAAACTTGCCGAGCTTGAGCGGGCGGGGAAGCTGGCCGCAGTGGTCACGCAAAATATCGACGGGCTGCACCAGATGGCGGGGAGCAAAACGGTTTATGAGCTGCACGGCTCCGTCCACCGCAACTACTGCCAGCGGTGCCACAAGCTTTACGACGCGGAATTTATGCTGCACAGCACGGGGATTCCGACCTGTGCCTGCGGCGGCACCGTCAAGCCGGACGTCGTCCTGTATGAGGAAGGTCTCAATCAGCGCACGCTTTACGATGCGGTAGAGGCGATTGAGCGCGCAGATATGCTGATCATCGGAGGGACTTCTCTTGCCGTTTATCCGGCGGCAAGCCTGATCGACTATTACCGCGGCGATCGGCTGGTGCTGATCAACCGTTCCAGCACACCGCAGGACCGCAACGCCAACCTGCTGATTCAAGGCAGTATCGGCGAAGTGCTTGACACGGTTAAGGTATGAAAAAAAGAGGTGAGGACATCGTCCTCGCCTCTTTTACTTTTTAATTGCCGCGTTGTAAATCCCGTTCAGTTCCTCGTACTGGGGGGACACGATCATGCTGACGTAATTTCCGTTTTGATTCACACCGCATTTTTTCAGTACCGCGTATTCCTCCGGCAGGTAATCTTTCATTTCGGTTTCTTTCTGTTTGTACCGGGCATCCAGCTTTTCCTTGATCTGTTTGGCCGCGTCGGAATCCTTGCCCTCCAGAAAGATGATTTCGTCGCCTTTTATGCCGGTTGAATCAACATAGGCGGCAAACTGCTTTACGTCGGCGGAATCAATACCGTAGTTCGGCATCAGGTCTTCGGCGGACAAATCCATCATTTCTTTATTGGTGATCTTCGTCTTCATGTCCGCCATGACCTTGGAAAGGTCGGCCTGTTTTGTTCCGCCGCCGCAGGCGGCCAGTGAACAAAGCATCGTCACGGCGAGCAGCAAAGATAAAAACTTTTTCATCGGTATTCTCCCTTATTTTACAGTATGCGTCAAAATATAATCAATCCATACCTGACAGGCCTTGTCGGTAAAATGAATACCAAGGTCGTTGGGGTCGCTGCAGTAATCCGGTTTCAGGTTTCCTTCGCTGTCGCGCATGGCCGAGGCGACGTCAATATAGTAATATCCGTTCTTTTTGCACAGCTCGCTCAGCTTTGCGTCGTAAGCCGCAAGGTTCGGGTTGTTCAGGTTTGTCATCTGCTGTTCCTTGATGATCGGGGTGGCGGACTGGACAAATATTCTAATATTTGGCGACTTTGCCTTAATTTTTGCAAGAAGTTTGAACATATTGTCGGCAGAGCCGTCAATGCCGTACAGTGCAAGATCGTTTGCACCCAGCATAATATAAACCTTTTTCGCGCCCATTGCTGCAACATTGTCTTCCAATAGCGCCTTTTTCCCATTGTAGGACGGATGAATCGAAGAACTGCCCAGCGGTTTCAGCGCGTTGCCGCTGCCCATGCTGCCGGCGGCCAAAAACTGCGCCTTGCCAAAAAAGCCGGCCTCCGTCTTGCGTTTTGCGGTGACATAGTTTTTTAACTTTAATGAGACGGAGTCCCCGATAAACACTGCGTCGTCAAGATAACTCGCATCCGCTTTTGCGCTTTGCTGCACCGCCACGGAATCAGGCTGGGAAGAGGAAGACGACGCCGTCTGCGACGAGGCGCCTTCCGAGCTGCTGACTGCGGACGAGACCGCGCTTTGCACGGAAGAACTCGCCTGCGCAATGCTTGAAGTGTCGGTTTGATTTCCCTTGCAGCCGCCTAAAAGTAGGAGCCCGACTGTCAGCAGGGCAAGTCCCGCCCTGCCATAACCTCTATTATCATTCATCCTTACACCCTCTAATCAAACGAATCAGAAAAATTTGAAGTTACAGCATTCCAATTTTATTGCAGAGCAGTTTTATGTTTCTCCTCCGCTAAATTTTAACGGGAAATGCTATAATAAAAACAGTATAACATATGTACGCGGGTATCACAACATTTGTTATAATGACAAGGCTGAAAAATTTTTTATATAAGGTATAAACAGAAAGAATGAGCGAAAAATTTCGCTCATTCTTTCACCGTTATGAAAAACCAGCCTCATCTGCTCTGAAAGCTTGCACACTCCGTGGCCGACGGTGAATGCGGGCTGCTGTCGCCGGTTTTCACGCTGATTTCATTCGCGCTGCACCGTTCATTAGAATTAAACGTGCAGTTTTCCGCTTCGCAGTAAACATCCAGCGCCGTATTGGGAAGGGAGCAGCCAATTGTATTCTGCGCACTGTCCGTCGCGTCCAAAAAAGAGGAACAGCTGGTTTGCTCGCTGCCCCAGGCCTGACGGCCGCTGACTTGAATTTCCGGTCTACAGCATAAATTATCCCTGTTGTTTGAGCAGCTCATTACATCACAATGTAAATTTGTCATGGTCGGCACCTCTTTATTAAAATTTCTTTTAATATTGTGCGTCGGCTTCCTGCTCTTTATTCAAAGCTGTGGCTCATATGTTTTTTAATCGGGTAACAGATTGCGTAAGCCGCGACTCCGCCGATGGCCGCTTCCGGGATGCCGCTTGTCAGAATGTTCAGTCCGATTAGTCCGAGCAGCAGGTTGAAGCTGGTCTTAATCGCGTCCGCATAGCTCTGTCCAAAGAAAACATAGATTCCACCGAGCACCAGCAGGGTGTTGGTCAGACTGCCCAGCACACCGCTCAGCCCGTATGCGATTACATTTTTCCATTTCAATCTTGTAAACAGGCTGAAGCACAGACCGGTGACTACACCGACCAGAATCCTTGGAATAAAGCAGATGGCAAGGCTCCAGTAATTCCGCTCTATGGGGCCCGCCGAGTAAAAAGGAGTAAAAACAAACGCCAGCGGGCTTGGCGGGACAAAGGTCCAGACACAAAAACTGAACAATCCAGTAAAAAAGCCCATGGCCGCTCCCGCACCGGTACCCAAAATAATGGCTGTTATAATAACCGGAACCATGCCCAGAGTAGCCACGATCGGGCCAAACGCCGGAAGCGAGCCGAGCGGAGTAAAACATACGATCGCCTCCAACGCTAGCAGCATTGCAAACTGTGCCAGAAGAAGGGTCTTTTTGTTTACCGATGCTTTCATGGATATTCTCCTTGTTAAATTATTATCAAATTAAACTATTTATATCATATAGCATAGTCACACAAATATATTTTTAAACAAGAATTAATTCATGAAAAATTCATATGATTACAGGCTGTTTTCCGCTTTACTTTTGGAACCGACAATACTTTTATTTTTCCATTTCCCGGTTTTATAGGAGGCAAGGGAAATAACGGCTCCAAGAAACCAGCCGACCGCATAGGAAAGATAGATGTACTCTTTTCCCCAGTATTGTGCGATGAAATAGGCAGTCGGCACTCTGGCAAGCCATAGGGAAACAAAGATAGAGATCATCGGGATTATCATTTCGCCCGCTCCCCGGAGCACAGCGTTCAGAGTGAACAAGAGAGCCAGCAGCGCATAAAACGGCAGTACACAATGCAGATAGGCGACTCCGGCGCTGATGACCTCGGGATTCTGGTTGAACATACGCATAAACAGGGCGCTCATTGGGTAAATAACGGCGCTGATGACGATACTGGAACCGATTGACAGAACCAGACCCGCACGAGTGCCGGATTTTACGCGCTCCACTTGGGAAGCGCCCACGTTTTGCCCGACATAAGTGGTGACGGCGGCGGCAAAACTCTGAATAGGCATGAATGCAAACGTGTCTATTTTGTTTGCGCCGTTAAAGCCCGCCATAAAGGCGGAGCCGTAAGAATTTACCAAGGCCTGCATGACCATAATGCCAACAGAAAACAGCGCCTGCTGAATTCCGGAGGGGATACCCAGCTTTAGCGCTTTTTTAAACAGAGAACCATCAAATTTGAATTTAAACACCTGAATGTGAATATAAGCAAAATGCCTGTTAATAAACCGAATTCCGAATACCCAGGAACAAAACTGTGCGATAATGGTGGCAAATGCCACGCCGAATACGCCCCAGCCAAAGGCAACCGTAAAAAGCAGGTCAAGAACAATGTTGATGATGGTCGCAATCAACAAAAATAAAAGAGAGGTTCGGCTGTCACCAAGCCCCTGCAAAATACCTGAATTAATGTTAAAACCAAGGTTGCCGATGATGCCGACGAACACGACAATCAGATAAAGTTTCGCCATGCCCAGCGTGCCGTCGTCCGGTACCTTCATCAGCCGCAAAAGGGGCTCCCCCAGCAAAATTCCCGCGATGGTCAGCGGAATGGCACCGATCATCATTGCGGAATAGATGGTATTGACGGTGTTCTCAATATTTTCAATGTCTTTTGCTCCGTAAAACTGGGAAATCATGATGGTAGCGCCGATTCCGATTCCCATAAACAGGGAGCTCATCATAAAAATAATCGGGAATCCCGTGCCCACCGCCGCCAGCGCTTTTTCACCCACGAAATTGCCTACGACAATGCTGTCAACCATGTTGTAAAGCTGCTGGAACACGTTGCCGATCAGCAGCGGAATTGAAAACACAAAAATCAGCTCGTACGGATTCCCTAAAGTCATGTCCGTTACGCCTGCCAGGGATTTTTTCACAAAACGATTCTCCTTTAATATCTTCTTCATCCGAAATAGGATTTTTCTTATTTTACCATGAAATGGTTCATAAGAAAAGAAGTGAATTTTTAAAGGAGCTTCGTTGCCCGGTATCGCAGAAAGCGGTACATCCCTTACTTGGTCTGGCTTTTGGATTTGTTAACAGGATTTTTAACGACGGTAATCTCCACTCTTCGGTTTTTTGCCCTGCCGGCTTCGGTCTGATTGGATGCGATAGGGGAGAAATGGGCGAAGCCTTCAATGGAAAGCTTGTCTTCTGTAAGCCCATAGCCGACAAAACTGTTCATTACGGTAAGCGCCCTTTCTGTTGACAGTCTCCAAGACACCTGGTCGCTGGCTATCGTATGTTCGCCCACGTCGGCGGTATGGCCGCTGATTGTAATATAGTCGATACGGTCGTACACCCTTGACAGAGCGCCTTCGATTTCATGGAGAACCGGTTCGCTGGCGGGAAGCATCCGGGCGCTGTCCGGCACGAACATCAGCGTGTCTTTTTTACATAAGTGTCTGTATTCACAAGTCCAACCTGATTCTGAAGGTTGTTCTTGGTCACGTAATCCTGCAGTACCCCGTAAATTTCATCCAGAGCGTCCATGGGAACACCGGTGCCAGTTCCGGTGCCCTTCCCGCTCCCTGTACCCGTTCCCGCTTTTGCCCCGGCTGTCGCAGAGGTAGTGGGACCGTTATTTAAAGAGGTTCCGAAATTTTCCGCCATTTTTGCTACTTTTTTTGCATCGATGGTGCTCATGGAATAGAGAATAATAAACAATGCTAGCAAAAGGGTAATCATATCGGAATAGGTCAGAAGCCATCTTTCACTGTTTTCCTCTTCTTCATGTCCTTCCGCCCCAATATGTTTCTTACTGGCCATGGTGTTCCTCCCGGCTTATTTTTCAATTCCCTCTTTATATTTTTTATCGCCATGCGGAAATACCTGATAATAGACAGAAAGTTTGTTTTCAATGCTGCGCGATGATTCCCCGCGTGCAATCATGCAGATTCCCTCGGTCATCATTTCCCTTAAAATCTGCTGGCGCTTTAAAACGCCTTTCAGGCGGCTTGCAAAAGGCATATAAAGGTTGGACTCGAGCGCGTACTGGATTTCCTTATCGGATTTCATGTCCAGCGCAAGCACCATACCTGCTTTCAAGACAAGAAATTCATCTTTGTTCAGGTCGGGGTCGTTGATGAGTTCCTGTAATTTTAAAATTCCCCCCTGCCGGCAGGAGTCCGCCATGGAATAAGACAGGACAACCGCACCGATTGTGCCGCCGAAAACGATCACAATAGGGCTGATCAGGAAAAGGGAGCTTAATACTCCATGTTCCAGGGTGTATCCTAAAATCAAAGAACCAAAAGCAATTACAACTCCTAAGACAACAGAAATATCCACACGAATTCCTCCGATATTCTAATATCAAATTTATCTAAAATTGGTTTATATTAACCGATCATCCGAGAGGCATCAATATCTCTTATGGCTAAATATCGACAGGATTATATAAATATGTAGCCTCTGTAAAATGGATTGCTTTTTCTTTATTAAATCTTTATACAAACGTTTTCTTACTTGACTTTACATCAAAAACAGGTACAATTTGTATTGATCGAAGTTCGGAATTGTACGGGCGATTATGCATATTTGCTTTATGAAACGGGGCGGATGACTGTATGCTGACAAAACGGCAGCTGATTGAGTATTGCCTGACTTTTCCCTGCGCGTATGAGGACTATCCGTTTGACGAGGACTCGGCGGCGGCTCAGGCGTGGGCCGTCCTGCGCCATCGGTCGAACCGGAAGGCTTTTGCCTTTATCTTTGAACGGGGCGGGGATGTTAACATCAACTTGAAGTGCGATCCTATGTATGCGGATTTTCTGCGCGGAATTTATCCCGGCGTCATTCCGGCATACCATATGAACAAGGTGCACTGGAATACCGTGAGGATGGACGGCACCATTCCGGATGAAGAAATTTTCACGTGGATCGGTCAGAGCTACGACCTGATTAAGCCCAAAAGCAGAAAAATCAAAAATACCGCTTGACATTTTCCTCTGTTTTGCATATAATAGCTGTCAAAGAGAATAAAAACCATAAACCGATGATTAAGAGTAGTAAGCAGGCACATCACTCGCATAGAGAGCCGTAGGCGGTGGGATTGCGGCAGAGTGCGGCAGGCTGAATGGACTTATGAGGGCAAGATGAAAAGCGGAGCGGTTGGCTCTGCCCAGTAGCTTTTGACGGGAACTTCACCCGTTACAAAGGAAGCATACATATTGTTAGGATGCGTATGGAATGAGAGGATGATTTTTCGTCAATTTGGGTGGTACCACAGGAGTGAATGCTCTTGTCCCTGTTTTTCAGGGGCAAGGGCTTTTTTATTTTCAAAATTAATTTCCGGTTAAGGAGTGACGAGGATGACAAAGTACGGACAGCGATGGCGAGGCTGCTTTCATAAACCAAATCAAAATCATAACAACTTAACTTTTAGGAGGAAATGACAATGAAAAATACACTTAAAAAAATAGCGGCGGGTTTTCTGGCAGCTGCGCTTGCAGCATCCTTTACAGCATGTTCTTCCGGCACAGCAGCCGGTTCCGCGGCAAGCGCTGCCGGTTCGGCGGCCCAGAGCACGGCGAAAAACTTCAAGATCGGCGTCATCCAGTACGCGACGCATCCTTCGCTTGACAACTGCTACAACGGATTCAAGGCGGGCCTTGAAGAAGCCGGGTTTAAAGACGGGGACAACATCACCATTGATTTTCAAAATGCGCAGGGAGACAACGCAAACGGCGATCTGATCGCTAAAAATATGGTTTCCAAGAAATACGACATGCTAATGGGTATTGCCACACCGGCGGCTATGTCTGCCTACAGCGCGGCAAAAAGTACCGATATCCCCGTTGTGTTCACGGCTGTTTCCGACGCGGTTGCCGCGGGAATCGTCAAGTCCAACAACAAGCCGGGCGTGAACTGCACAGGCTCGTCCGACGTGCTTCCGCTTGAGCAGCAGATAAAAATGATCCGCGCGTTTCTGCCGAACGCAAAAAAAATCGGCATCCTCTACACCACCAGCGAGCCGAATTCCGTTTCCCAGCTCGCACAGTTCAAGGCGCTTGCGCCGAAGTATGGTTTTGAAATCGTGGATGTCGGCGTGACCAACGCTTCCGAGGTCGCCGCCGCGGCGGCAAGCGCTGTTTCAAAGGGCGTTGACTGCATCAATAATTTTACGGATAACAATGTTGTGGATAACCTTTCCTCCGTGCTTCAGGCGGCGGACAAAGCGAAGATCCCTGTTTTCGGTTCGGAGGAGGAACAGGTGAAAAACGGCTGTCTCGCTTCGCAAAGCATCGATTATGTGGCCCTTGGCAAGGAAACCGGTAAAATGGCGGCGAAAATACTCAAAGGGGAAGCCAAGGCTTCCGAAACGCCGGTATTTATGGTGAAGGACTGCACCCCGGTGTACAACAAAGCGGTCATGGAAAAGCTTGGCCTGACCCTGCCATCGGAATACTCCGGCGCCAAGGCGGTAACAAAATAACAGAAAGCTGGTAAACTCCCCATGGATATCATTCTCGGTCTGGTTGTCAATGTGCTGGAAGAAGGATTTATTTACGGGATTATGGCCATCGGCGTGTATATCACGTACCGGGTTCTGGGTTTCCCGGATTTGTCGGTCGACGGAACCTTCCCGCTCGGCGCCTGCGTGACCGCCGCGCTGATCAATGCGGGCGCCGACCCGTGGCTGGCCTGCCTGATCGCCTTTGTCTGCGGCGCCGCCGCGGGTTGCCTGACAGGTTTCCTGCACGTAAAACTGGGAATTACGGATCTTCTTTCCGGTATTCTTGTGATGACCGGGCTGTGGAGTGTGAACCTCGTTATTACAAAGGGCAGTGCGGTTATGCCGTTCTACGACAAGAACACCATTTTTAATTCCGGGTTTTCCGGCCTGTTGGCCGGGAGCCTTCCTGAGGATTACCGGGTGTTGGTGATTGTCGCGGTCTCCTGTGTCATCGTGAAGCTGCTGCTGGATCTGTACCTGAAAACGAAATCGGGCCTGTTGCTCCGCGCTTCGGGGGACAATGCGCAGTATGTCACCTCTTTAGGAAAGAACCCCGGCACTATGAAAATTATCGGTCTTGCCATCGGCAACGGCTGCACGGCGCTTGCGGGCTGTATTTTAAGTCAGCAGACGGAATCCGCCAGCGTGGCCAGCGGCACGGGAATGGTGGTTATGGCGCTTGCGTCGGTGATCATCGGCACAAATCTTTTCAGAAAAATCAAATTTGTGAAAGCTACTACGGCGGCGGTTCTCGGCGCAATCATTTACAAAGCGTGCCTTGTCATTGCCATGCAGCTCGGCCTGCCGACCAATTATCTGAAGCTTCTGATGGCGGTTCTTTTCACCATTGCGCTGATATCCAACAATCTGTTTGCAGGGAGGGGGAAAAAGCAAAATGTCAATCCAACCCAAATCTGAGACAGGCGAAGGCTTTGTCAGTATGCGGCATATTTATAAAACGTTTAATCCCGACTCCGTGAATGAAGTCGTGCTGTTTACTGATTTTAATCTGGAAATTGAAAAAGAACAATTCGTTTCCGTCATCGGCAGCAACGGTTCCGGCAAGACCACTATCCTCAATATCCTCTGCGGCAGTATCCCCATTGACAGCGGCGGCGTTTCCGTGAATCATCAAGAAATCAGCCGGCTGAAAGAGTATCAGCATTCCAAATTCATCGGCCGCGTTTTTCAGGACCCGTCAAAAGGCACCTGCCCTGAACTGACTATTCTTGAAAATATGGCGCTTGCGGACAATAAGGGTGCTTCCTTCGGACTGCATATCGGAGTCAATAAAAAGAAAATTGATTTTTACCGCACGCAGCTGGAGTTGTTAAAGCTCGGCCTTGAAGATAAGCTGAATCTGCCGGTAGCCAGTCTTTCCGGCGGACAGCGGCAGGCGCTTGCGCTGCTGATTTCCACCATGACGCCGATAGACCTGCTGATTCTGGACGAACACACGGCGGCGCTTGACCCTCGGTCCAGCGAAAATGTGATGGAGCTTACGGAACGGTTCGTCCGTGAAAAAAAGCTGACCACGCTGATGGTTACGCATAATTTGAAATTCGCGGTCAATTACGGCGACAGGCTTGTCATGATGCACCACGGCGGCATTGTGGTCGATGCGGCCGGCGAGCGAAAAGCCGCCCTGGATACAAAGGACCTAACAGAAAAATTCAATGAAATCAGTATTGAAGTCGGGAACTGATTTTTTATGCAAATACAACAGAAGATAAAAGGGAACGCCCGTTGTACCGAATTCGGTTCAACGGGCGTTCCTTCTTTGCTGTTTTACAGGCCGGAGCAGTCCACGGATACCTGCTGTGCTTCTATGTCTTTCAGCACATCCTCCAGTGTAGTGCCGATCAAAACCGCGTTCACACTGCGGTCAATTACATCCCAGACGTTCCGGTTCAAAAAGCTCCGTATTTCTGTCTGTTTACCGAGATTGTCGTAAACGGACATGTCGCCTTCCAACACGGTCATAATGTTCTGAAGGGTAATTTCATTTGCCGGCCTGGCAAGCACATAGCCGCCCTGTGCGCCGGCGATCCCAATAACGATTCCCGCCCGCTTTAAAGACGCGAAAATACTTTCAAGGTAATTGAGGGACAAATCCTGCCGCTGGGAAATGCCGGAGAGGGAGGCGCATCCGTCCCCGCTGTTCATGGCAAGGTCAATCAGGGCGCGCAGCCCATATCTTCCCTTAGTGGAGATCTTCATGAATTTCGCCTCCGTTTTCCGCAATGAATTTGCTCTTCAGTTCCTGCAGGGTCAGTTTGTCGGCGGTGTCGGATATTGCCGAGGAAATCCGCACCCATACGTTTCGGCTCACACAGCTTGACCGGACTTTACTTTTGCACGCGGAAAGGCTGGCTACGCATTCAACCGGAACCAGGTTGCCTTCGATTGCGCGGATAATCTTGCCGACGGTAATTTCCTGTTCGTCCAAATTCAGAATAAAACCGCCCTTGGCGCCGCGAACGGTCGATACCAGTCCGGCTTTTTTCAGGCTGAAAAAGATTTGTTCCATATAGGCTGCCGAAACGTTAATTCCCGCGGACAGCTCTTTTATGCTGAGCAGCTTTTCACTGCCGAAAACCGCCAGATACAGCATTCCTTCCAGTGCATAGCGGCTTTTTGTAGAAAGTTTCATAGGGTTACTCCTTATCGTCGTAATTCCTTTTTATCATACTATGTTTTCATAATTCTTGCAATAAAAATATTACTTTTCCTATTGACATTATCATATATATGGCCTATAATATTTTCAAATCAAATACATTACTAAATTGATATGTTTTATAATGATTGGGGGGACGTTGGTGAACCGGCTGTTTTATCTCAGAGCGGGGCGCAATATTTATTGTTGCAGCTTACCATATATTGTTTATGCCCCAAAAAAATACTATACTATCAATATTATATAATAAGGAGAGATCATGATGTCTATTGCCAAGAATTTAACGGAACTGATCGGAAATACCCCGCTTTTGGAACTGACGAACTATGAAAAAGCACAAAGCCTCAGAGCTACGGTTGCGGCGAAGCTGGAATATTTTAATCCGCTTTCTTCCGTCAAGGACAGGGTCGGATATGCGCTGATCAAGGATGCGGAGGATAAAGGCCTCATTAATAAAGATACCACCCTGATTGAGCCGACAAGCGGCAACACCGGCGTAGGCCTCGCTTTTGTTGCGGCGGCAAAGGGATACCGCCTGATTCTTACCATGCCGGAAACCATGAGCATTGAGCGCCGCAGGCTTGTCGCCGCGCTGGGGGCAGAGCTTGTCCTGACCGAGGGCGCCAAGGGTATGAAGGGCGCGATTGCAAAAGCGGATGAGCTTGCCAAGGAGATTCCGAATTCTTATATTCCCGGCCAGTTTGTGAACCCGGCGAACCCGGCGACGCACCGTGCGACAACCGGGCCGGAAATCTGGCGCGACACCGACGGAAAAGTCGATATCTTTGTCGCCGGCATCGGTACGGGCGGCACCATTACCGGTGTTGGAGAATACCTGAAATCCCAGAATCCTGCCGTGAAGGTAGTCGGCGTGGAACCCGCTTCTTCGCCGGTTATTACCGAGGGAAAATCCGGCCCGCACAAAATTCAGGGTATTGGCGCCGGCTTTGTTCCCGATATTCTAAACACGGATATTCTGGATGAAGTGATCACTGTTGCCAATGAAGACGCATTTGCAACGACCAAGGGCCTGGCCTCCAGTGAAGGGCTGCTCGTCGGCATCTCCTCCGGTGCGGCTGTTTTCGCGGCGAGCCAGCTTGCAAAACGTCCTGAAAATAAGGGCAAGCTGATTGTTGCGCTTCTGCCGGATACCGGCGAACGCTATCTCTCCACCGGTGTTTTTGACTGATTCATACTTCCAAGTATCCGTTATACATTTTAAGAAGCTGCGGCAGATTCCATTCGTCTGCCGCGGCTTTTTTGTTTCCCTGTCATAATCGGAAACGATGTATGTCTGTCATTGTCATTAGAAATTATAATTTTATTATTGCATAAACACACTGTTCCTGCAAGTATGATCTGTGATACAATGATCGCACAATCATCACAGAGCCTTCACAATGGTGTCCTATTATAATGATAAATCCGATAAAATAACAGTAACGGGGGCGGACAGTTTGTATCATATTTTGGTTGTGGATGATGAGGAGAAGATAAGGGAACTGATTAAAAAATATGCCGTGTTCGAGGGACATACGGTCACCGAGGCAGGCGACGGCATGGAGGCGATCACCATTTGCCGCAGCCACCCGAATGATTTCGATATAATTTTGATGGATGTCATGATGCCCGAACTGGACGGCTTTTCTGCTGTGCGGGAAATCCGCAAGTATACCTCCACACCTGTTCTGATGCTCAGCGCGCGCGGTGAGGAATACGACAAAATACACGGGTTTGAGCTGGGCGTTGATGATTATGTCGTCAAGCCGTTTTCTCCGAAAGAACTGATGCTGCGTATTCACGCGATCATCAAGCGCTCAAGTCCGGACAGCGGAGAGGCACAGAAGGATGTTCAGCGGTTTGAGGGCCTGACTATTGACTTTACCGGGCGCATTGTGACGGTGGATGGGGAAAAGGTTGACCTTTCTCCCAAAGAATACGACCTGCTTTTTTATCTGGTGAACAATAAGAATATCGCACTGACGCGGGAAAAGCTGATTACAAACGTGTGGGGCTATGATTTTTACGGTGACGACCGCACGCTGGATACACACATTAAGCTCCTGCGTCGCAGCCTGAGGAATTACAGCAAATTCATCGTTACGCTAAGAGGGGTGGGATACCGCTTTGAAGTTGAAAGAACACTTTAAGCGCATCGGTATCAAGTGGCGTATTTTTGCCTATTTCGCCGTTTTTACAGCAATTATATTAATTCTGCTGTGGGTGTTTCAGGTGGTCTTTCTGAACAGCTTCTATAAAGCCATTAAAACCCGTGAAATTAAGACATCGGCACAGACGATTTCAAAGAATATTGATTCGGATGATTTGTCCGAGATGGTGCAGAATATTTCCCAAAGTAACCAGATGTGCATTATCGTCACCGACCAGAACGGGATAACTTATTACAAGGAGGATTCTCTGCCGAACAGCGTGATCAGCCGCTTAAGTGTCTTTAGCCTTGCACAGGTATATGCAGCGACAAAAACGCAGGGCGGTACGTATTTTGAAAAGCTGCCGCGTGATTTTGCAACGGATTCGGTTCAGCGCAGGTCACTCCAGCCGCCGCACATGGAAAGTATTATTTATGCGCAGATTGTGGCCAAAAAAGACGGAACCTCACAAATGGTGCTGCTGAACTCCACTATTTCTCCGATTGATTCCACCGTGAACACCCTGCGTGTTCAGCTTGTCTGCATTACCGTTGTCATGCTGGTACTGTCGTTATTGCTCGCGCTGTTTCTTTCCAAAAAGATTTCTACCCCGATTATTAAAATCAACGCGTCCGCCAAGATGCTGGGTACCGGAAAATATGACGTTTCCTTTGACGAGACCGGATACAAAGAAATTTCAGAGCTTGGCCGGACCCTGAACTACGCGGCGAAGGAGCTGTCCAAAACGGAGGCGCTGCGCCGGGACTTAATTGCGAATATTTCCCACGACCTGCGCACGCCGCTGACGATGATCACCGGGTACAGCGAGGTTATGCGCGACCTGCCGGGGGAAAACACCCCGGAAAATGTGCAGATTATTATCGACGAGGCCACGCGCCTGACTACCCTTGTCAACGACGTACTGGATATTTCCAAACTGCAGTCCGGCACACAGCCGCTCAGTCGGGAGGACTTTAACCTGACGGAAAGTATCCGCACGATTCTGCAGCGCTATTCCAAGCTGACGGATTACAATATTTCCTTTCATGCCGGAGAGGATGTCATGGTGAACGCCGACGAGCTGAAAATCTCACAGGTTGTCTACAATCTGGTAAACAATGCCATCACTTATACCGGTAAGGATAAAATCGTTGAAATCACACAGCTTGTACGGGACGGAAGGGTAAAAATTTCCGTCCGCGACACTGGGGAAGGCATTCCGCAGGACAAGATCAACGATATCTGGGACCGCTACTATAAGGTTGACAAGGAGCACAAGCGCGCGCAGATCGGCACCGGGCTCGGCCTTTCCATTGTAAAGTCCATTCTTGACATGCACGGCGGCGCCTATGGTGTACAAAGCCAGGAAGGCAGCGGAAGCGTGTTCTGGTTTGAATTGGATATCCTGTGATTTTGCATCTGATTTCTTCCTTACGACATTTTTCGTCAGGTTATAGAGTTGTTTTGTATTTCTCCCCCGCCAGCGGCGGGGGAGAAATATTCTGTCCTGCAATTCCAAGTGAAATTAATGTAAAAAAGTGGGCAATATGATATAATCAAGAAAAGGAGGCGCGAAAATGAATATATCGGTCATCGGCTGCGGAAGATGGGGCAGTTTCTTAGCATGGTATCTCGACAGATTGAATCATCATATCACCCTCTATGGGCGCATGGGCTCTCAGAAGATGAAGACGCTTCTTGAGGGGCGCACCAATGGGCTGGTTACATTAAATAAAGAGATTGCACTTACAAGCGATCTTGCCGAAACGGTTGATACGGCGGAGATCCTGGTGGTCTCCATTGGGGCGCAGAGCTTCCGCGCGCTGATGCAGCAGCTTTCCGGGTTTGACCTGGGTGGAAAAACCATTGTGCTGTGCATGAAGGGGATTGAAGCTGAAACGGGCAAACGGCTGACGCAGATTGTGGAGGAGTACGCACCGAAAGTTCCCTCCGCCATTTGGGTCGGCCCGGGGCATGTACAGAATTTTATAAAGGGAATTCCCAACTGCATGGTGATTGACAGCAGCAGTATGGAAATCAAGGAATATCTGGTCAAAGCGTTCTCAAGCGACTTGATTCGTTTCTATTACGGTACCGACTTGATTGGCAACGAGGTGGGCGCGGCGGCAAAAAATGTTATTGGCATTGCCGGCGGAATGCTGGACGGACTGAACCGCACCGCGCTGAAAGGCGCTTTAATGTCCCGCGGAACAAGGGAAATCGCGCGTTTGATTCAGGCGATGGGCGGCAATGAAATCACAGCCTACGGCCTTAGCCATCTGGGCGATTACGAAGCGACCGTCTTTTCGGAGTTCAGCCACAACCGCCGGTTCGGCGAGCTGTTCGTCAGAGGCGAGAATTACGGCGAGCTTGCCGAAGGCGTGGCAACCACTACGGCGCTTTTAAAGCTTGGCTGTGACTACCATGTCGATCTGCCGATCTGCCGCGCGGTGGACGTGGTGATCAACGGAGGCAGGGAGCCGAAAACCGTACTTTCGGATTTGTTCCTGCGCAGTTTGAAAATGGAATTCTGATAAAAAATTTTCTAACCGGTTCATTTAGAAAGAAACAGACTGTTAAAATAAGGCAGTCTGTTTCTTAAATAGTTCAGGGATAAAGTTGACAAATTTAGTATATAATTTTACAATATATCTGTTCTGTATATCGGATTCTGCGGCTTGCCGCAAACCGTATTATTTTAAGAAGGATGATTTTAATGAGCGAAGAAAATTGTACGCATAATTGCGATTCCTGCGGTGAAAACTGTTCCTCCCGCGAGGCAGGCCCTGCCGATTTTCTGGAAGCCCCCAATGCAATGAGCAAAATCAATAAAGTGATCGGCGTCGTCAGCGGAAAAGGCGGCGTGGGAAAAAGCATGGTGACCTCTATGCTGGCCGTGCTTCTCAACCGCCGGGGCAGCCGCACCGCCATTCTTGATGCGGATATCACCGGCCCGTCCATCCCGAAAGCGTTCGGACTGCGGCAGAAAGCCATGGGCAGCGAGCTGGGGCTGCTGCCGGTCAAAAGCAAAACCGGTATCGACGTGATGTCTGTCAACCTTTTGCTGGACGAAGAAACAGCGCCGGTTGTCTGGCGCGGCCCGATTATCGCGAATACGGTCAAGCAGTTCTGGACGGATGTGATTTGGACCGATGTGGACTATATGTTCGTGGATATGCCTCCGGGAACCGGGGATGTTCCGCTGACGGTATTTCAGTCCATTCCGCTTGACGGCATCATCATCGTCACTTCTCCGCAGGAGCTTGTTTCCATGATTGTGGCAAAGGCGGTCAACATGGCAAAAATGATGAATGTGCCGATTGTCGGGATTGTTGAAAATATGAGTTATGTCAAATGTCCCGACTGCGGCAGAATCATCAAGCCCTTCGGAGAAAGCCATGTGGAAGACATTGCCGCAAAATTTGGACTGAAGGTGCTGGGCAAGTGCCCGCTTGACCCCGAGGTTGCAAAAAACTGCGATTCCGGGCTGGTTGAACTGGTCAATGCGCCGTGGCTTGACGCGGCTGCGGACGCGGTGGAACAGCAGCCGGGAAAATAAAAATATCGGAAGCTGCAAGACTGTCCCTTTCAAACTGCTATCAGTTTTGAGGGGGACAGTTTTTTGTATCATAAGCTGCCAGAATCCGGTAAATATATGGATAGCCTGTAAACAATCAATGAAATATTGAAAATGGGCTTGATATATTAAAAAGATTGCGTATAATAATATTTAATATAGTTAACTATTAATGCTATGTAATATTTATATAGCAAACAAAGAGGGACGGACATATGGAACAGACGGAAAAAGACAATTTGCTGGAAGCGATACACAGCTTGAAAAAGGCGCATTCATGGGGCCCGATGATGCCGGGCATTTCAAGGGGCGAGTATTTCACACTGCATATCATCAGCCATCTTACCGAAAACGCGGACAGAAGTGCGCACGGAGCAAAGGTCACAGATGTCAGCAGGGCGGCGCGAATGAGCAGACCCGCCGTTTCGCAGATGCTGAATTCCCTTGAGAATAAACAGCTGGTTGAGCGCGTAATGGCGAAAAACGACCGGCGCGTCGTTTATGTGAAACTGACGGAAAGCGGGGTTGAACAGCTCCAAAAATCCCATCAGCAGTTTCATTCCTGGTTCGACAGGGTAATAGAAGAACTGGGAGCGGAGGATACCGCTGAACTCGCAAGACTGGTCAACAAACTGCGGGTTATTATGGAGGGTTTGCAGCCGCACGAATAAATTTCCATTTTTACTTCTGAAAGGATTATACAACATGATCAAACTCGCGAAATACCTGAAACCATTCGCATTGATGCTGGTCATATCGGTGTTTCTGTTGTTCGGGCAGGCAATGGCCGACCTGAATCTGCCGAACTATATGTCGGAGATCGTCAATGTCGGCATTCAGCAAAGCGGAATCGAAGATGCCGCGCCCGAAGCAATCAGCGCCAAAGGGCTCACATTTATGAAAAAATTTATGACGGAGGAACAGAGAAAAGCTGTTGAAAGCAGCTATACGCTGGTTCCCGTTTCCGGCGACGGAAACAGCGGCTATGCGAAAAAATATCCGCTGCTGAAGACAGAGGATATCTATGTGCGCAGCAGCGTTGACAGCGCTGCTCTGACCGGGCTGAACAAGACCTTTGGAGAGGCCACATGGACCTTTATCAATACCATGAAGACGCTTGCAAAGCAGTCGGGCAGAAGTCTGACTGCTGCCGCAGGGGGCCAGACCAATGTCTCGGAAGTGGACTTTTCAAAAGTATACGCGCTTGAGCCGATGCTTGAAAAACTACCCGCGGGCGTGATTGAAAACGCGCGGAGCGAAGCGCTGAAAAACTCCGATTCCATGCTTTCGCAGAGCGGCGCGGCAATGTGCAAGAGCTTTTACCGCGAGCTTGGCATGAACATCGCAGGGATACAGACGGGCTACATTCTCAGAGTGGGGCTGCTTATGCTTCTGATTGCTCTGGCGGGCGGCGCGGCAACCGTAATGGTGGGGTATTTCGCCGCGAAAATCAGCGCCGGAGTGGCGCGCGACCTGAGACTCGCGGTGTTCAGAAAGGTGGAAAGCTTCTCCAGCCATGAGTTTGACGAATTTTCGACCGCCTCGCTGATTACCCGTACAACAAACGACGTTACGCAGGTGCAGATGCTTTTGATGATGGGCATCCGCATGCTCTGCTACGCTCCCATCATGGGGGCCGGCGGCATTGTCATGGCGGTGCGAAAGTCGGTTTCCATGAGTTGGATTATCGCGCTTGCCTGTGTGGTGCTGGTCGGAATCATTGCGGTTATATTCAGCATTGCCATACCGAAATTCAAAATTGTGCAGCAGTTAGTGGATCGGCTGAATCTTGTTTCGCGTGAAAACCTGAATGGCCTGATGGTCATCCGCGCGTTTGGAACGCAGAAATTTGAAGAGGAACGTTTCGACGTCTCCAACCGCGATCTGACGAAAAATTCCTTGTTTGTCAATCGTATCATGGTGTTTATGATGCCTGCGATGATGCTGATTATGAATGCCGTCACGCTTTTAATCGTGTGGGTGGGCGCGCATCAGATTGCCGATTCCGCCATGCAGGTCGGCGATATGATGGCGTTTATGCAGTATGCCATGCAGATTATCATGAGCTTTTTAATGATCTCTATTATGTTTATTATGGTGCCGCGCGCGGCGGTATCCGGCAACCGCATCGCCAGGGTGCTCGAGGTGGAGCCTTCCATTCAGGACCCGGCCCATGCGGAGCAATTCAATCAAGACAAAACAGGATATGTTGAGTTTAAGGACGTCTGTTTCCGTTACAGCGGCGCCGGCGAGGATGTGCTGGATCATATTACTTTTACCGCCAGGCCGGGGCAGACCACCGCAATTATCGGCTCCACCGGTTCGGGAAAGACCACTCTTGTGAACCTGATCCCGCGTTTTTATGACGTGACTGCCGGCGAGGTGCTGGTAAACGGCGTCAATGTAAAAAATGTATCCCAGCATGAGCTGAGGGAGCAAATCGGCTACGTGCCGCAAAAGGGGATTCTGCTGTCCGGCACCATTGCCTCCAACCTGCGCTACGGCGACAGGGACGCCGGGGACGAAGAAGTGAAAACCGCGGCGGAGGTTGCCCAGGCCATGGAATTCATCGGTGAAAAATCGGAGGGGTTCGAGTCGGAGATCGCGCAGGCCGGCGCAAATGTGTCCGGCGGCCAGAAGCAGCGTCTTTCCATTGCGCGCGCACTGGTGAAAAGACCTCCCATCTATATTTTTGACGACAGTTTCTCCGCGCTTGATTTTAAAACCGACGCGGCTCTGCGCCATGCGCTGAAAAGACACACGGGCACAAGCACCGTTCTGATTGTGGCGCAGCGCGTCAGCACCATTATGGGCGCTGAACAGATTATTGTGCTTGATGAAGGAAAAATCGTGGGAATCGGGACGCACAAAGAACTTTTGCAGTCCTGCCCGACTTATTATGAAATTGCTTCCTCACAGCTTTCAAAGGAGGAGATGGCATGAGCAAGACTACCTCCGAGACAAGAAAACCGATGCATGGTCCGGGTTCGGGGCACGGCCCCGGCGGAATGATTATGCACGGGGAAAAAGCGAAAGACTTTAAAGGCACGTTCAAAAAGCTGATCCGGTATATGGCAAAATGTAAATTTTCGCTGATCATCGTGATGTTTTTTGCCATTGCGTCCACCATATTTTCCATTGTCGGTCCAAAAATTCTGGGCAAGGCCACAAATACGCTTTTTACCGGCATCATGGGAAAGGTTACCGGCACGGGAACGGGCATTGACTTCGGGTATATCCGGAACATTATGGTGTGGCTTGTCGGCCTTTATCTTATCAGCGCGCTGTTTTCCTATATTCAGGGATATATCATGACCGGCGTGTCTATGAAGGTGACCTATCACCTGCGCCGTGAGATCGCCGCCAAAATTCAAAAGCTTCCGTTCCAGTATTACGACACAACCAGCAACGGCGAGGTGCTTTCCCATATTACCAATGATGTCGACGCCATCAGCCAGAGCCTGAATCAGAGCGTTACACAGATTATTACCTCGGTGACAACCATTGTCGGCATACTGATCATGATGTTTTCCATCAGCTGGCAGATGACGCTGGTCGCGCTTTGCATCGTTCCTGTTTCCATGGGATTTATTTTGACCATTGTCAAAAAATCACAGAAACATTTTACAGCGCAGCAAACTTATCTCGGCCACGTCAACGGCCACATTGAGGAAATGTATGCAAGCCATGTTGTCGTCAAAGCGTTTAACGGCGAGGAGGATTCTGTAAAAGCTTTCGACAGCTATAACGACACACTTTATTCCTCCGCATGGAAAAGCCAGTTTCTTTCCGGGCTGATGATGCCGGTCATGAGCTTTATCGGCAATCTGGGCTATGTGGCGGTATGTATCTTAGGCGGATATCTGGCCGTGAACGGCAGGATTTCCGTTGGCGATATTCAGGCCTTTATTCAGTACGTCCGCCAGTTTACACAGCCGATGACGCAGGTTGCCAATATTTCCAATGTTCTGCAGCAGACTGCCGCGGCGGCGGAGCGCGTGTTCGCGTTTCTGGAACAGCCGGAGGAAGTGCCGGAAAGCGCGTCGCCCATCCGTGTCAACACGGGTGACGAGCCGGACACGGAGTTAAATGTGCATATTCAGGGAAGCGTGCAGTTTGCGCACGTCCATTTCGGATATCGCCCCGATCAGATCATTATCAATGATTTTTCAGCTAATATTCAGCCGGGACAGAAGGTTGCCATCGTCGGCCCGACGGGCGCCGGGAAAACGACCATGGTCAAGCTCCTCATGCGTTTTTACGATGTAAACGAGGGTGCGATTCTGGTGGACGGTTACGATATCCGCGATTTCAGGCGCAACGATCTGCGCTCCCTGTTTGGCATGGTTTTGCAGGACACGTGGCTTTACAACGCGAGCATCGCGGATAACATCCGTTACGGAAGGCTGGATGCCACGGACGAGGAAGTCGTTGCCGCCGCGAAAGCCGCGCAGGTGCACCATTTTGTCCGCACGCTGCCGGACGGCTACAATATGATTCTGAATGAGGAGATCAGTAATGTTTCGCAGGGGCAGAAGCAGCTTTTGACGATTGCCCGTGTGATTCTGGCCGATCCGCAGATTCTGATTCTGGATGAGGCGACCAGCAGCGTGGACACCCGAACCGAAATCCTGATTCAGAAAGCGATGGATCATCTGATGAAGGGTCGTACCAGCTTTGTCATTGCCCACCGTCTTTCCACCATCCGCGACGCCGACATGATTCTGGTAATGAAGGACGGCGATATTGTGGAACAGGGGAACCATGAGGAACTGCTCAGGAAAAACGGATTTTACGCGAACCTGTATAACAGCCAGTTTGAAAAGCCGGAGATGCTTGAAGCGGACGTGTAAAATTTCATATTAATGGGGAAGGCTGCCTTAACCGATTTGAAATCGCGTAAGGCAGCCTTTTACCTGTTTACAGCATATTAGCTCTGAATCGTTCTGCTGGCCTTTACTATTATCAGACCATAAGGGTTCTTCGTCAGAGTAACCTGCATTGGTACATATGGACTGAGCAAATCACTGAAACTCACAGAAAATTAATACACTTGGTTGCCACTGTTTCCACAAAAGAACTGTCGTGTTCCACAAACAGCATGGTCGGCTGATATTTCAGAATTAAATCCTCTATCTGCATGCGGGACAGTACGTCAATAAAGTTGAGTGGTTCGTCCCAAATGTACAGATGAGCCTGTTCACACAGGCTTTTTGCAATCAGTACCTTCTTTTTCTGGCCTCCGCTGAAATCCGCCATGTCTTTTTCAAATTGCACTCTGGAAAAATCCAGCTTTCTCAGAATCGCTTTAAACAGGCTTTCATCAATGCGGCTGTCGTCCGCATACTCCTTTAAGCTGCCGCGCAAAAAGGAAGTGTCCTGCGGAACGTAAGAAACAATCAGGTTTTTATCCATTTGCAGGCTGCCGCTGAAGTCAATCTTTTCTCCGGTCAGCAGTTTGAAAATGCTTGATTTTCCGCAGCCGTTTTGGCCGCACAAAGCAATTCGGTCTCCCTGACCGACAGCGAAGGAGAGGCCGCCGCATACCTTCCTTTCCCCGTAAAAGACAGAAAGATTTTCGAGCTCCACCAGTCGGTTTTTGGGGTATTCCAGCGGCTTGATCGACAGGCTTTCCGCAGTTTCAATGTTCCTTAAAAGTTTAGACTTCTCCTCTGCCGCCTTCTGCCTGCGCGCTTCAATCGCTCCCGCCCGTTTCATCATTTTGGCAGCCTTGTGGCCAATATAGCCCTTGTCAGGCCTCAGACCGGAATTCCGGGTGCCGATCTTTGTCTTTTCCACCTCATCTGACCATCCGGCAGTCCGTTTTGCGGCGGCCGTCAGCTGACTAATCTGCTTTTTCAGCTTTTCGTTTTCCGCTGTCTCAAATTGATCCTGCATGGCTTTATTTTGAAGCCATGAGGAAAAATTCCCCTTTTGGATTTCAATGTTGGTTTTGTTAATCGATAAAATATGGTCAATACACCGGTCCAGAAATGTCCGGTCGTGAGAAACCAGAATGAACCCCTTTTTTGTATTGAGATAATCGCTGACAGTTTTACGGGCCTCCATATCAAGATGATTTGTCGGCTCGTCAATCAGAAGGAAATGATTGCTCTTCAGAAACAGCGCGGCCAGCAAGACCTTGGTTTGTTCACCGTTGCTCAGCGTTTCAAAGGGACGGTACAGCACATCCTGTGAAACCCTGAGCATGGATAATTCACGGTTCAGCCGCCACAATTCCGCTTCAGGACAGATCCCGTTTACCGCTTCCAGCGTATTTTGGGCTTTATCGGCAACATCAAAGGGAAAATAATCAAACGGTACCGAAGACGATATGGCTCCTGAATATTCATACTTTCCTAACAGCAAATTCAGAAAAGTGGTTTTCCCCCGGCCGTTCCGCCCTGTAAATCCTAGCTTCCAGTCCGTATCGATCTGGAAAGAGACATTTTTAAATATCGTATCATAACTGCCGTCATAGCAGAAGGTCAAATTGCTGATTTGAATCAGCGACATAAACACACCTCCGATAAAAATAAAAGATCTGCAGGAAAGCCAATTCCTGCAGATCTAAAATACAGTAGGAAACACTCCATGCCCAAACAGACATAAAATGTTCTGAACTTTATTCTGAGTATAAGATTTACAACTTTCCTGCTTAAGCACAACAAAACAAACAACAAAAAAGCTGTTTTGAAGCGCACTATTCAATTGATAGTCAGCAAGAAAAATTGCGCATCTTTTCAACTCCAATTCTTATCTTCAATATGCCATTACTATATCATGGGGAAGGGACGCTGTCAAGGGTACAATAGCAGTTGTATGTAGCCACACTATTTTGTAAAGCGCTTATACAAAGCACCGAGTGATTTCTTTTCAATGCGCGATACATACGAGAGCGCTTATTGTAAGTGATTTTCCACTAAGAAATCGCTTCCAACTGGCGGAAGCGGAAATGAATGATAACCTGTTTGTTTTCGGTTAGTTCCACGCGCTCAATCAGGCTGACAAGCAGATCCTTGCTGCAATACGCGGTGTCGACAAAGCGCTTTACAAGTTTCTTTGCAATCTCCGTTTGCTTATCGGGAGAATAATCCGGCGTATCAATCTCCGAGAGCTTATGTTCGAGCGCCGACCGTTCTTCCTTGACCTTCAAATAAATACGTTCAAAATCCTTATCGTCCAGAAGTCCTGTCAGCTTATCCATGTACATTTTGTCGAGGTAAGCTGTCAGGCTTTCTATTTTGCTCTGCAATGAGGCGATCTCATTTTCATGATCTTTCGCTTGCCGAGCTTCCTCCAACGCCTGTTCCGCCATCGGCATCAGTTCTTCTGCATGTAAATACTGCTGACATACTTCCCGTACTTTTTGCACAACCGCATTGGTCACAGTTTCTTCCTTGATGGAATGGCAGGTGCAGACACCGGCCTTCGTGAAGCGCTGATAGGTACGGCAGACAAAGTATAGACAATCCTTACCTTGAGCGTTCGGACGGTTGATGACTGCCAGCGGATAACCGCATTCGTGACAATAAATCAGTCCCTTGAGCAGAAAATCGTAAGTGCGGGAACGGGTCGTTTTGCGGCTGTTCACCATGCGCTGTACCTTGGCGAACATTTCAGGGTCGATAAGCGGTTCGTGCGTACCTTCAACAACAATCCAGTTTTTACGTGGCTGCCGGATTGTTTTTTTCGATTTGTAGCTGATTTTTTTGCTGCGCCCCTGAACCATGTTGCCGATATACGTTTCGTTTTGCAGCATATCGGAAATTCGCTCGCTGCTCCACATTCCGGCGTATGGCCCGATGCGTCCCTGATTTAATCCGGCGTAAGACGCCGGTGTAGGAACTTTTTCAGCGTTGAGCTGAACCGCGATTTGCCGACAGGACATTCCCGTGAGCGCCATATCAAAAATGCGACGCACGATTGGTGCCGTTTCCTTATCAATGATTATTTTATTTTTGTGATTCAGGTCCATTTTGTAGCCATAGCGGGGTTTCCCTCCGATAAATAATCCCTTGCGCTGCTTGTCATGCTTGACACTCTTGATCTTTTTCGAGATATCTTTCGCATACATATCGTTCATGATCGCACGGAACGGTGTGATGTCGTTGGCGGTGCTCTCCACGCCCGTATCGATTCCGTCCAATAAAGATATGTAGCGCACACGGTTTTCCGGAAAATACCGTTCCATGTAGTGCCCGGTCATGATATAATCACGGCCAAGACGGGAGAGGTCTTTGGTGATCACCATATTCACTTTTTTGGCGTCGATATCGCCGATCATCCGCTTAAAATCCGGCCTGTCAAAGCTCGTACCGGACCAGCCGTCGTCAACATAGGTATCGTACACGGAAAGTCGGTGTTCTTTCGCAAATTCATCCAGCAGGGACTTTTGATTGTTTACGCTCTCCGATGGCCCTTCGTTTTCATCCTCCTTCGAAAGCCTGATATACAGGCCCACCTGATAATCCATGGGGTTGCTTATTTCCAAGTACATTTTTCGCCTCCGAAAATAAGCGGCCATTCATCATGAATATCATACATGTGATGTCGCCGGAATTGCAAGTGTGCGGCCATCCTGCGCAAGCTCCCGCTGAAGAAAGAAATGAAAGGAATGAAACAGTATTTGGCAAGCCGTCTCGCCTTTGTCCGGAAAGACGCATGTCACTGTTATTTCAGGTTTACTCATAAATCTGCCCCCTTTATGTTGCGATAATAAAAGGTATGCAAATCAGTGTAATTTTTGCCTGTCCGTCGAGAAATAAATTAAAATAGGAAACAGCCGCACCGTATATTTCATATTTGCACAGCCCTGACGGGCAAAGTGATAGAATTACAGCGCGGCTGTCTTATCGTTTCGACATGTCCAGTGCTGCTGGCCGGGGTCATTCGGCACACGCCGGAATATCAAAAACTCTATGAAAAGCGAAAGCAGACGATTGAACGTGTTTTCGCCGATGCCAAAGTTAAATACGGTATGCGCTACACGCTCTACCGAGGCTTAGCTCAAGTGACGAATTGGGTTAAGCTTAAATTTGCTGCCATGAATCTTAAAAAGCTGGCAATGTGGAAGTGGAGGGACGGCCATTCCTCTGGTTCTGTCTGGTTTTTATATCTCGTTTTTTCCTTCTATGAAAAGAACCCATCCTTCGCTTAAAACGTCGGGTGGGTTCTTCGACAATCTGGAGCCGCACATTATTGTGCGGCTCATTTTTTTGCAATGCAAATGACACAAAAACATGTAAGAGTTTTAAATGACAATATGAATGTACTGTTTACCTTCTGGGCGTGGAGGTTCGTTTTCCCCAAGGTAAACATTTTGACTTCTCAGAGCATCCTGCAAATCAGGGATAGAAACATTTCTAACTGTAACGCCCTGATTGATGCTTAAAGCGGCAGCGGCACCTGCAGCTTCGCCAGTCGCCATGCAGGCAGCGCTTATAAGCGTTCCGCCAGAAACATTGATCGAAAGTGCACGCCCCGCAGTAAGCAGATTATCAATATTTTGCGGTACCAGACAGCGATACGGAACAGCATAAGCATGTCCGGGAATCAGCCAGTACAGCTCGCAGCCTCCTCCGTTTTGGCTATGGATGTCTACTCCATATGCGTTCATGCAGATGACATCATCAAACATTTTGTAGTTGAGAATGTCATCGGCTGTTAATGTATACTCACCAATAATACGGCGGGTACGTAGCATGGACATCATCGACGCAACTTTTGTTAGCCGCGCTTTTTCAGCTCCGGGAAGATTCTTATGCATATAGTCGATGATACCAATAATCTGCCTTCTGCAATCAATTTCACCCTTTGTAATGTCGTCCTCATTAACAAGGTTGAGACCGTTGACACGGGTCATTTCCACACGGAACTCATCATCATTCATCAATGGAAAGAGGTTGACGGCTCCGTAAGAGAGCTTGTTATCCACTTTCCATGTCTGAACATCTGGTGAAAGATTGTCTACGCAGAACATCGTGCTTGCAGCAGCGGGCTTTCCATTAAAACCAATTTCGAGCGGAGTACCGGCATATGCGCAGATGTCAGCGTCGCCTGTACAGTCTATAATGCGTTTTGCCTTTACCGCCTGACGCCCAGACTTGTTTTCGATAATGGCGCCGGTAACGGTATCGCCTTCTTTAATGATCCCTGCGATAAACGTATGGTACAACAGCCTGACATTGTGCTCAAGGACATACTCCTCGGCTATTATTTTGTACATTTCTGGGTCAAAAGGGCAGATGTCTGTTTGTGGCTCATGACGACCGTTTTTAAAGTAAGGCTTCTTTTCCTGAAGGTGTTCCGGCCTGATGGCTGCGCCGCGATCTTCAAGGCGCTTGGTCAATTCATCCCAAATACCCTTGATGATTTGTCGGCCCCCTGTGTGCGAGGACATGGACATAAAAGATGTAACAAGACCCATAGTACCCTGACCACCTAGACAATTGTACTTTTCAATCAAAAGAACGGAAGCGCCGTTTTTTGCTGCGCTGACAGAGGCTCCGATCCCGGATGGTCCACCTCCGCAGACTAATACGTCTACATCATAGTTCACGGGCAGTTTTCTTTCTGGCTCGGTAAAATAACCCATTGCGTTCATAATTTACCTCCATAATAATTAATCATAAGATAAAGGTTTTTATCCAAATTTATTATAGAATAAAACAATGACATTTTCACTTGAACAAATTGGTTTTGCAATTCAAATTTTTTGCACAGTTCTTGTATTTTTTTGATAGAATGCCACAGCATAAATGGCAATGAGACGGTGGCCTTCTTGGCACATGTGCAAAGGAACTGATACCGTTTTCACGGGAAAACGATAACAAGTTTTTTATATGTCTTAGCAAAAATTTTGAGATGAATAATAGACGAATTAACTTTATAATAAAAATATGAAATTTGCTGGCCAGCAAACGGATGATTTGTATTCTGTTGTCATTGTGTAAAAAATCCGGTTCCGTCTTGAAGGAACATAACTCTGAAACCACATTGTACAGGGCCGTTTTGCCACCGCCAAATGGCCCACGAATATTGGATCTATAGAGGCGATGGAGAAGAAAGGAGTCTGTTATGAAAAAAAGGAAAGTTGCGGCAAGTATTTTAGCTGGTCTGCTTATGCTTATGACTGTGGTAGGCTGTAGCAATAGAACAAGCTCCGGTGAAGCATCAAAAGCCCCAGCAAAGCAACTCAGGATAACGTTTGTGTCACCCCTTATCAGCAATCCTTATTGGGTGCAGGTTGCCGATGGCGTGAAGGCTGCCGACAAAGAACTGGGTACCAACACCGAGATTGTCGGCCCAACGGCGGTAAGCGTTGACGATCAGATTAACTTTATCCAAACAGCTATTGCATCGAAGGTTGACGGCATCGTTACCATGGCACTTGACCCGGTCGCATTTACTCCCATTATCAACCAGGCCAAGGCGGCAGGTATCCCGGTAGTGCTGGTAGACACAGACGCCCCGAAGAGTAAAAGGGATGCTTATGTCGGCACCTCTAACAAACAGGCTGGCATCGAAGTAGGCAAAGCCATGATCAAGGCGACAGGCGGAAACGCCGTCATCGGCATCATTACCGGCTCTATTGACCAAGCTAATCTCAATGAAAGAATCGACGGATTTAAAGAAGCAATCAAAGATCAACCCAATATGAAAATAATAGATACACAGGCTTCTGATTCTGATCTGTTAAAGGGTACGGAAAAAGCGCAGGGTATGATTATGGCTCACCCTGACCTCAATGCTTTCTTTGGAGTCGGCGCTACCGATGTTGAAGCAGCCGCAAAAGTTGTGCAAGAACAGAAACGTACAGGCAAAATAAAGCTCGTCGGATTTGACGATCTGGATGAGACGATTGCATTCATTAAAAGCGGCGTCATCGACGCGACAATCGTCCAGAAACCTTATACAATGGGATACAAAAGCGTGCAGATACTCAAGAATATTTCAGAAGGTAAAAAGCCCTCTTCAACTATTGTCGACACTGGTGTTGTAACTGTCACAAAGGACAATGTCACCACTTATAAAAATGTAAAATGATTCTTTATAGCATTTTCAATTAAAGTGCGGAAATAGCGGAACCGTTCTTCCCCCGCCCCCGCGGGGGAAGAACAAAACAATTCCTTACCATTAATGAAATTGCTATATAATTCAAGGAGGTACTGATAGTGAACGCTGTAAGGCAGGGCGTTAAAAATTCGGCGGGCTTCAAGGCCGTTCAGCATATTTTAAAGGTCAAGGAAATGGGAATTCTTGGCCCACTGATAATAATTTGCATTATCGCAGAAGTTTCCAATCCTGTTTTTTTAGGCCCCAGCAACATCATTGATCTTCTTCGCTCCATTTCGTTCACCTGTATCGTCGCCGTGGGCGCAACATTTATATTGATAGGCGGTGGGCTCGACTTGTCCGTCGGCTCGGTCATCGGCCTTTCGGGAATGATTGTGGGCGGCTGTCTTGTGGCCGGTATCCCGATTATACCGTCAATTCTCATCAGCCTTTTTGTAGGCGCAGTAATTGGCTTTATAAACGGTTTTATTGTGGTGAAGTTCCACATCCCTCCCATGATTGTGACGTTAGGTATGATGTATATTGCTAGAGGCATTGTTTATGTCATTTCAAAAGGGCGTTCATTTTCACCTTTCCCGGATGCATTCAACCAATTGGGACAGGGGACACTCTTGGGAGTGCCATACTCTGTCTACATAGCTTTTGTCGTACTTCTCATTGGCTATTTTTTATTAAACCACACAACCTTTGGTCGTAGTATTTACGCGGTGGGCGGAAACGAAGAAGCGGCCAGAGTTTCCGGAATTAATATTGGCAAAGTTAAAATACTTACCTATTGCATTACGTCGTTCCTTTGCGGCATGACGGGTATTCTGATGGCGGCAAGGCTGAGTTCTGCCCAAGCCAACGCGGGCACCGGCTGGGAAATGACGATTATCGCGGCGGTTATTATTGGTGGCACAAGCATGTTCGGCGGCAGCGGCTCGGTGATAGGTTCGCTTATCGGCGCCTCAATTATGACTGTCTTGACCAACGCCATGGTTCTGATGAACGTTTCTATCTACTGGCAGAACATTGTGGTTGGTGCCATCATCATCTTTGCTGTCGGTGTTGACACATACAGGAGAAATAAGCTTTTCGGAAGCAGGTGCTAAAATGTCAAAGATTATTCTTGAAATGAAAAACATTATCAAGGACTTTTCAGGCGTATTGGCGCTGGACAATGTTTCCTTCAGCGCTTATGAGGGAGAAATTTTGGCTTTAGTTGGTGAAAACGGAGCAGGAAAATCCACTTTAATGAAAATCCTCAGTGGATCTTATTCATACCGCACTTACAGTGGTGAGATTCTTGTAGATGGCTGCCTAATGAAATTTGCCACGCCAAAGCAATCGGAAAATTCTGGCATTGAGATGATTTATCAGGAAATAAACATGCATCTTGACTTAAGTGTTGCTGAAAATTTTTTTCTGGGCGACTGGCCACGGAAAAGATCTTTACAGGTCGACTGGAAGAAAATGTATGATGAAACAAGACATTACACTGATCTTATTAAGCTCGACGTTGACCCACATGAAACGCTACGTAATCTTAACACAAGTCAACAGCAGATGTTAGCGATTGCACGAGCATTATCCAAGCACCCGAAAATACTTGTTTTGGACGAGCCAACCGCTGCCCTGACTCAGGCAGAGTCGAAAAACCTGTTTGAAATTATCCATAAGCTTAAAAGCCAGAATATTACCAGCATTCTCATTTCACACAAGCTTGACGAAGTTTTCAGCAACGCCGACAGGGTAGCCGTCATGAGAGACGGGCAGATGATTGCGATGCATGAAAAAGGCAAATTCGATTCACAACAGATTGTTTCTGAAATGGTCGGCAGGAAGATATCGCAGCTCTATCCCAAGGAAAAGGTGCCGATCGGTGAGACGATTTTCAGAGTGGAGGGTTTTACTGTTCCTCATCCGCTAAACCCCCAAAAAAATATCGTCAACAACGTCAGCTTTGAGCTGAAAAAGGGCGAAATCCTAGGTCTTGCAGGCCTTGTAGGAGCAGGTAGAAGTGAACTTGTAAACGCTGTTTTTGGCAAAATAAAAAAGAAATCGGGCCGTGTGTTTCTGGATGGACATGAGGTCAACATCACAAAACCGTCTGACGCCATCAGCCGCGGCATCGCTTTGGTGACAGAAGAACGGAAAGCCGACGGCATTATCGGTCTGCTGAGCATCAAACAAAATTCAACGCTATCATCACTAAAAAGCATAAGCAAAAGGGGTATTATCAACCAAAAAGCCGAAAAAGAAAAAGCCATGCATTATTTTGAATCCCTCGGCATTAAGGCACAAAGCATCAACGCGCTTGTGCAGACCCTGAGCGGCGGCAATCAGCAAAAGGTTGTTTTGTGTAAATGGCTGATGTGTCAGCCAAAAATTCTGATTTTGGATGAACCTACAAGAGGCATTGACGTGGGGGCCAAATATGAGATTTATAAAATTATGATGGGCCTTGTAAAGTCAGGCGTTTCCATAATTATGATTTCATCCGAATTGCCTGAGCTTATTTCCATGTCGGACAGGATACTTGTGCTTACAAACGGCGAAATCAGGGGTGAATTTCCCGCCGCTGACTGCACAGAAGAAAAAATCATGCAAATTGCGGCCGGATCGGGTGCCGCCTAATAGAAAAATTCTACACAAAGAGCTGATTTTTGCCATGTACGTTGTGCATGGCAAAAATCATATCTAAACGTGTTATAATACTATTAAAACATATTTGAAGGGGTGCCAGATGAAACAGCTATTCAAGCGTGTCTTTATTCAATTGACAAACAGCATCCGAAAAAAGCTTATCTTCTATACCATGCTCATTATTCTTCTTTTGGTGTCGGTCAACATGTACACCTTAATTTCAGGTAATACACTCAACAGCCTGTACAGTAGCATTATACAAAAACAGTTACTATGCAACACAATCTTTATCAATCTTGAAAACACGGATGCCTTTTTGACAAACTATCTTGTAAGCGGCACACAAAGTTCGTTTGAAAAATATAAAGAGTCTCGCGACACCCTGAAAATAAGCACGAATGAATTCAGTAATATGGAGAACAAGACATCATACAATCGGACAGCTATCGATTTTAATAACATGGTGTGCAGCTATATTGAACAGACGGACACTGCAGTGTCCTTTGCGAAAACAGACCGAAATGATGCGTTTCAGCATTATGAAAACGCGAAAAGCATTTACAAACTGATCGACCAGAGCTTTAATGCAATCTATTCATTGCTTCTAAGAGACACTGCCGAGTATAAAAACCGGATCTTGGATAAATGGAACAATCTTTATACCATTTCTGAAATATTACTGATCCTTGTTGGCATCATCAGCGTAGTTTTTTTGCAGTGCTTTTCTTCGTCTCTTACCAAGCCTGTCAAAAAGCTGACGCAGGCCGCTGTGCACGCTTCACAGGGCGACATGTCCGTAGTGCGTGGTATATCGACAAACGACGAAATCAGCATTTTGGCGCAAGCGTTTAATAAGATGATTGTCACAATTAATCAACAAATTTTAATGATCAAAGGTAATGCCGAAATTGAAAAAAAGCTTGATGCGGAAAAAATGGAAAACCTCAGCATACTGAACCTTCTAAAGGAAAGCGAAATGAAAGCACTGCAGTCAAGAATCAACCCCCATTTCCTTTTCAACACGCTGAATATGATCGCGCAGACATCTTATATTGAAAAAGCAAGTCAGACTACATCGCTGCTTGAGACCACATCGGAACTGTTGCGTTATAATCTCGATAATTTCAGCAAGGTTGTAACGCTTGCGGACGAACTTGAAAATATTCAGGACTATATGCTTATACAGCGTATGCGCTTTGGCAGCAGGATAACCTTTGAAGCACAAGCCGACGAAGAGGTAAAAAGCAGCAAGATACCATGTCTTATTCTCCAGCCGCTTGTCGAAAATTCCGTCATTCACGGAGTCGGGTTTTATGTAAGGGACGGAGTTGTCGGGGTGGAGATTAGAAAATGCGGAGAACGTGTCAGGCTGCGTGTCTATGATAACGGCGAAGGTATAGAGAAAACGAAGCTTGAAAGTCTGCTGCAAGATCTTAGTAGCAATAGTGTCTGCGACATTCCGGACGCTTCGTCAAGCATTGGACTGCAAAATGTATATTCAAGACTGCGCATCTTTTTTTATGACGACGTTAAAATTCATATCCATAGTGAACCGCACGTTTTGACAGAAATTGTTTTAGACCTGCCATTTCAGGTGTAAAAAAAGGAGGGAAAACCGTGTACAGCCTCATGATAGCCGAGGACGAAGAAATAGAACGCAAGGCACTGAGTCTTTTTATTGGGAATAATTTTACCGACATCCAGATTATCGAGGGTGCGGTCAACGGAATACAGCTTGTCGAGAAAGCAATTGAGTTCTGCCCGGATATTATCATTGTCGATATTAACATGCCCGGATTGAACGGGCTGGATGCAATCAAAATGCTAAGAGAAAAGGGACTTCGCTCCAAAATACTTATTCAGACGGCTTACAGTCAGTTTCAGTACGCCCAGGATGCAATACCACTTGAAGTTGAAAATTACTTGCTCAAACCGTTTAAGCATGAAAAGATTGTAGCTGCTATCAAAGGCTGTATTGAAAAAATTGAAAAAGAGCAAGAGGAAAAAAGCAAAAGACGGGAAATGGAGATAAAATTACATGAGATTGCTCCGCTTATGAAGTCAGATCTAATGCTGTCCATTATTTTGGGGGAAAACAACACCGATAGTCTGCGGGTTTACCTTAATATCCTAGGCCTTAAATTTTCATCCGGTTATGTTATGTCCATGATCATTCCCAATTATGGCGATACAGCCGATATTGGCAACGAAATTGAGAAAAACAAAATGTGCAAAAATATCTGCAATTTTATAACAGATGAGCTTATGAACATCTGCACCTGCATTGTGAGCCCGATTATCAATGGCAAGGTCTCTGCCTGCATACTAATGGAAAATGAGATGAACTCTTATAAATTCAAACTTTGGGTGACTGAAATTGCCCAATTTGTAGAAAAAAAAGTGGAAAATACATTTCATTTGAACCTTAAAATTGGCATCGGACAATTATACACAGGTATCGAGCAGATGACCATGTCATATAAAGAAAGCGTCAGTGCGTTATTGGACAAAACCACTAATATCAATATCAAATATTTTGCGGATTTGTTTAATATAAGCAATCAGATTAATCCGTTTACTCCTTACGAGGGAGAAATTATAAAGCAGATAGAAGCCTGTAACTTACAAGAAAGCAAGGAAATTATTAATAAAATTTTTTCTCAAGCTGAGCAGGTGGATAGCAATAACATGCTGGATATGGCGCTTGGTTTCATCGTGGTTATTAATCGCTCACTGATGGGAAACAATTTTTCGCAAAACATAATTTCACTGAAAACAGCGTATAGTGAGCTTTCCGAACTTAATAGCAAGGAAAAGCTCAAAGCCTGGCTTGCAAAAGAGGTTGAATTTCTCATCTGCCATATCAAGCGTGAGCGTGAGTCAAAAATCAGCAGTTTAGTGCTTAACGGCATTGAATATATTAACAATAACTATTCGCGGGATATTTCGCTCGAGAATATAGCCGAAGCACTAGGTGTTAGCCCGTACTATATAAGTCGGCTCTTCAAGCAGGAACTTAAAAAAAATTTTGTCGACTACCTCACAGATGTTAGAATAAAGCACGCGTTAAATCTGCTGAGGGGAAAAGATTGCTCGATAAAAGAGCTTTCCGAAAAAGTCGGATATAACAACCCGACATATTTTTGCAAGGTATTCAAGCGAAAAACAGGAAAAACAATAGGAGAATATAAAAATTCCATGTAATGTTTTCTGAACGAATCGCAAACAAACTTGATGTTGACTTTTTATATAATGGTTCAATTACAAGACAAAAAAGAAAAAGAATTTTAATTCGCCGATATTTTCATATTATTTTGATGCCAAATGTCAAGAGCAACGTGCAATTTTGGTGAAATATAACTGTGGTCAAGTTAATGATAGATTTTCAAATCATAAGGAGGGCACAGCCCAACCGGAAATTTGAAAATCCGGCGGCTCGGGATTCCGACCACTCTGTCAGGTAGCCTTTGGATTAGACGTCACTCTAACAGGCTTCTGAGTATATGTACCAGCGTCAAGGTCATCCAGAAAAGCCTCAAAGAGGTCGTCCGGACGGTGATAGCTGAGCATTCTGCGTGGTAGTCCGTTCAGCCATTCCTCTACGGCTTCTGCATCTTCCTTACAAAGTAACTTTCTTTTGTTTATTTATTATTCATAAAACGAATAAAAGCACCCAAACACCTTGCCAAATTGGTATATAAAGTTTGTTTATTTATTAATCACGCTTGTTTATTTATTATTCGCCAACATGATGGCGTTCCTCGTCAGCCCGTTCGGAATTCCGATGGCGGCGGCGTGAGCTGGAAAAAGGACATCGGCTATTTTGAATGCACTCCCGACATGGTTTCTGCTTTGGAGCGCAAAACCATCGGGAAAAAGATAAAGCAGGTTCCCGTTATAAGATATAAGAGTGAAAGCTGAGAAAATTCCTAAAACGGTCTGCCGTGAGCAGGCCGTTTTTCATACGGAAGGAGGGGCGGCGCGGACGATGTGATCGCCTACCATCTCCGACAGTCCTTTGTCCCCGGCGAGGTCACGCCGGAGAAAGCAAACCGGATCGGCTGTGAGCTTGCCAAACGTTTTACAAACGGGAACCATGCTTTCATCGTCTGCACCCACATTGACAAACACCACATTCACAATCATATCATTTGGAATTCCACGTCTCTCGACTGTACCCGGAAATTCCGAAACTTTTGGGGAAGCACCAGAGCTGTGCGGCGGCTAAATGATACGCTGTGCATCGAGAACGGGCTGTCCATCGTGGAGAATCCGCAGCGGCACGGCAAGAGCTATAACAAGTGGCTTGGCGATCAGGCAAAGCCCTCCAACCGGGAACTTTTACGTATGGCAATAGACGTGGCTTTGGTTCAAAAGCCCGCCGATTTTGACGCGCTCCTGAAGCTCTTGCTGAAAACTGGATAGGAAATCAAACCGGGGGAAATTTCTGCCCTGCGCGGAAAAAATCAAAAGCGGTTTATCCGGCTGGATACGCTGGGCAGCGGCTACAGTGAAGCGGAACTTCGGGCCGTCCTCTCCGGCGAAAAAACACACAAAGCGCGCCAGAAAATCATCCGGCCCATGCCGGAAAAACAAATCAATCTGCTGGTGGATATTCAGGCCAAGCTCCGCGCAGGAAAAGGCGTCGGTTACGAGCGCTGGGCCAAGGTGTTCAATCTCAAACAGATGGCGCAGACAGTGAATTATCTGACCGAGCACAATCTGTTGGAGTACGATACGCTGGCCACTAAAACGGCATCGGCAACCGCCCGGTACAATGAGCTTTCCACACAAATCAAAGTGGCTGAAAAACGGATGGCCGAAATCGCCGTTCTGAAAACGCAGATCGTCAATTACGCCAAGACCCGCGACGCCTATGTTGCCTGCCGCAAGGCGGGCTACTCCAAAAAATTTCTTGCGGAGCATGAGGGTGACATCCTTTTACACAAGGCGGCGAAGAAATCATTCGATGAACTGGGCGTGAAAAAACTTCCCACTGTCAAGAGCTTACAGGCCGAATACGCGGCGTTATTGACAGAGAAAAAAGCGGCTTACGCCGACTATCGCAAGGCTCGCGACGAGATGAAAGAGCTTTTGACTGTCAAGACCAATGTGGATCGTTTACTCGGCACCGACAGGCGCGAAGCGGAGAAAGAAAAAGAACATGGGCAGCGTAGAGCTGTCCATGCTCCCGGAAGCGTCCGCAGGACGCGCAGCCGCACAATTTATTGTGCGATCAGAGGGGATTGGGGGCCTGCCACCAGCAAGCAATTTCACGGTTTTCGCGCAAGCGAAAATCGGGAAATGGGCATCGTGGGTACCACGATGCATTGCTTGCTACAATGAGTTTGCCCCCTGAAACAGCGTGGGAAATCCATGCTGCACAGCGGCTCATACCTAAGCTACAATGAAGGGGTAATCGGTCTTACGGAGCATTGCTTGAGCTTCCACGCTCGTACTGGCAAACTGTAAACCGCTCCCTCATTGCAGCGTTCGATTTACGCAGGTTGAAGCATCGGAGACTCTCCGTACATTCGTGTAACTAAGCAAGCTGAATCGGTAATGAGTTGCAGCGGTCACCGATTAGAAATCTTTTTGATTGGAGGACTGCACATGAAAACGAACACCATAACAGCGGTTGGCATTGACGTGTCCAAGGGAAAAAGCACGGTCGCCATTCGGAGGCCGGGCGGTGAAATCGTAATGGCACCTTTCACTGTTCTCCACACGGCAGAAGGGCTGGACAAGCTCATTGACACGCTTCGCTCGGTAGATAGTGAAATCCGCGTTGTGATGGAACACACTGGCATGTACTGGAGGCCGGTCGCTTTGGCGCTGAAGAGCGCTGGATTTTTCGTCAGCGTTGTGAACGCCATGCTGATCCACAACTTCAGCGACAACTCAATCCGTAAAGTGAAAACAGATAAAGCTGATTCTCTCAAGATTGCAAACTACGCTCTGACATTCTGGCAGGAGCTGCGCGACTATTCTCTAGAGGACGAGAACCGGCAACTGCTTAAGATTCAGAGCCGCCTGTATGAACGCACTCTGAACTCCAGTGTTGCGCTGAGAAATGGGCTTATCTCTCTGCTTGACCAGACGTTTCCCGACGCGAATAAACTTTTTGGCATGGAAACTCGCACTACCTCCGGTCATATCAAGTGGGTCGATTTTGTCAGGCGTTTTTGGCATAAAGACTGCGTGGCGGCCTTATCCCTACATTCTTTTGCAGACACCTTCCAAAAATGGTGCAAAAGAACCGGATACCATTTCAACCTTTCGGATGCCGAACGGATTCACAATATTGCCCGAAACTCGGTTGCCACGCTAACAAAAAACGATAGCACGAAGTTACTGATCACACAAGCGGTTGACAGCCTGAATGCGGTCTATGACACACTTCAAATCCTTCGGAATGAAATGTACAGGCTTGCCTCGCTGCTCCCTGAGTTTGAGATTGTCATGTCGATGCAGGGAGCCGGAAAAATCACGGGGCCGCAGCTCATGGCCGAGATTGGAGATGTGCGGCGCTTTACGAGCAAAGGTGCTTTGGTCGCCTTTGCCGGAGTGGATGCACCGCCTTACCAATCCGGCACCTTCGACTCTAAATCAAGACACGTCTCAAAGCGTGGCTCACCGCATCTTCGCAGAGTGTTGTTTACGATTTGTAGCGTCATTCTCCAGCATGCTGATCCAGAGAATCCTATCTACCAGTTCATGAACAGAAAACGAGCTGAGGGAAAACACTTTTACGTCTATACTGTCGCGGGAACGGCAAAGTTTCTGCGCATCTACTATGCCAGAGTGAAAGAATATCTGAACGCGGAAGATGCTCAGACCGACACAGTAGCATAACAAGAGCTGTCACGCCGAGAAGACGGCATGGTCTGATGACGTCTTCCCTTACAACACCGCAGTGCTGCGGAGCTTCAGATCTGCAAAAATGTATGGCTTTGCAGGTCTATTTGTTATGTCCGATTTTCTGTACTGGAAAACAGAATCATTTTTCACGGTTTAGGGCTTGACACCTATTTGCAGGTTTGCTGGGTTTGTTTTACTCCCTCAATTGATATAGCGGAAACCTCTTTTCAAAAATATATTTAGGTTCCTAAATTAATCGTTGACATTCTTGTATTGAAGTGATATGCTGTAAACAATTTAGGGACCTAAATAAATTAGGAGGTACTTATTATGGAACAAAATCATGCCGTGGATCTATATACGGCTCTTCATCGGCTTGGACGTCAGCTTCACCGAAACGCTCACCGACTAGGGCACAAGGAAGGTCATTACCAAGAGCAGTCACGTTTGCTCCTGCTGATTGCGGAAAATGATGGGGTGATTCAGCGAGATTTGGCCATCGAAATGGATGTCCGCCCATCCAGCATGACAGAAATGCTTGTAAAAATGGAACAGTTAGGGCTCATTCGGCGAGAGCAAGATGAAAAAGACCAGCGTGTAATGCATATTTTCCTCACGGAGAAAGGAAAGGCTGTTGCAGAGGAATCCAAAACAATAAATGCTCAGTTGACTGAAAAACTCTTTGAGGGACTTAATGCAGAAGAAATTGACGAAATGCTGCGTTTGACGGAAAAACTCGCAGCTCATCTAGACGCCATGGATTCTTCCGCTTGTGAAGACGGCCCAATGCACGGGCATCATCATGGGTATGGTGGACACCATGGGGGCGATGGTGTCCATCATCATAACTGGGACCATCATAAACACGAAGATTTTGACGATAGAAGATTTTTTTGAATTCAAAGCCATCTGTCAAAGTTGCTATCCAAAGAGGGGGTGAATGCCCTTGAATTTTACAAAATTCATCATCATAAATCCGCGTGAGGAATCGGGCCTTCGGGCCGGGATTGCTGGAATTTTTATCAATGGTATGATATTTGCGTTGGAACTTTTCGCAAGCATTATGACAGGCAGTACAACACTGACGGCCGATGCGTTTCACAATTCTGTGGATGCTGTCACATCTGTCATTACGGTCGTTTCGTTTCTAGTCGTTGGAAAACCGGCTGATCGAGAACACCCCTTTGGTTTTGGACGTGTAGAATATCTGTCATCCTTATTTGTAGGGGTGATTATGATAGGAGTCGGAGTGTTTTTTGCCAAAACTTCTTTTCTAAGAATTCTGAATTCTGTAGTAGTGAGATTCAGTAAGATTGCATTTATTTTAATGCTTATTTCCATTCCACTGAAACTGCTGTGTAGCTATATTAACCGAAAATACGCACAAAAAGTTTCTTCGCAGACTCTGGCCGCAGCCTCATTGGACGCTATGGGAGATGTTCTTATATTGTCCGTTGCTTCTTTTTCTCTGCTGTTTACGAAACTGACAGATATCCCTGTGGACGGCCCTCTTGGACTGCTCATCTCTGGTGTTATCATTTTCTCAGGATTTTCTGTCGCAAAACGCGCGGCATCATCTCTAATTGGGAAAGCGCCCGATCCGGCAATTTCTAACCTCATTTCTGAGACAGTGCTGAAAGCAAAATATGTTGTAGGATTTCATGACCTTGTGGTGCATGATTATGGGCCAGAGAAAATTCTGGCTTCTGTTCATGCAGAGGTTCCTTCTCATGTGCCCTTGGTAAAAGTACACGAGGCTCTGGCACAAACGGAATTAGACATGCAAGACCAGGGTGTGGAATTAGTAATTCACATTGATCCGGTTGCAGTACAGACCGAGTGGGACCATCACAGATACAATGAGGCAAAACAGCACCACACCGCAGCTTTTGCAGGTCAGCAGACTATGGGACGGTGATAACATGAATCAAAATGAACTTTCTTTCTCTAATCTGACTTATCTGGAAGCAATCTACCGTTTATACGGTCATACCGGGTGCGTACATCCGGTAGACTTAGCAAACGATCTTCAAGTTTCAAAACCCAGCGTTACAAGAGCGCTCAGACTTCTGACAAAGGAAGGATTGATTCGGAAAAACTCTTGTGGGGAGATTTTAGCTACTCAAAAAGGGGCCTCCATTGCTAAAAAACTTTGCGAAAAATGTAAAACGTTGAGAGCACTTTTTGAAAAAACCATTGGACCTATTTCTAAATTCTCCTGCCGGGAAGCTATCAGATTGTCTTATTCCATGAGCGATGAAATCGTACATGCAATACAGACCTATCTGGCACAGTCTGTTGATAGTGATGTTCCGGCGGTTATCTGCAAATAGGCTGTTTAAATAGCAAAATAAACGGAAAATAACTGGAGCCAATTTTGGCCCCAGTTATTTTATACTTCATGCAAAAAATCTGTCAGGTACTTAGTAATGATTAATTAACGTCTCTTGGACAGTTTTCTCAACTGCAACGGGGACATCTTTTCATGCTTTTTAAAAACTCTGCTAAAATAATTTGAATCGTTGAAGCCACAATTCATAGCTATTTCCGTCATATTCTGATCACTGATTCTTATGAGTTCAACAGCTTTATTAATCCTCAGATTGTTAATATAGTTAATTGCCGACATACCTGTTATTTGCTTAAATAACCTGCAAAAATGGCCTTGGCTCATTTTGGTAATATCAGCAAGTCTATCAAGGTCTATTTTCTCTGTAAAATTACTATCTATATAGCTTATCACGTTTTTGAAACGCTGAAAATTTGCAAGCTGTGAATCTAATTCATTTGCGGTATAGATTTTTCTTACATAACCTCTTAACAACAGGACGATAAGATCATAGACTTGTGCTTTGATAGCCAATTCAAATCCAATTTGTTTTTTAAAGTATTCGTCAATCATTCGATTAACGCACAATAAAATATCGTTATCATCTCTTACCACGTTTTCAAATAATATCAGGTTTTGAGATAATGGCGTAAGAAATTGAGCCTGTATTGAATCAACTCTGTTGCTATAAATAAAGGATAAATCTATTTTGATCATATAACAAGTAAGGCTTTCACCGATGTTTTCGATATAATGTAATTCTTTACTGTTTATGATTACAAGGTCATGGGCTCCTACTTCATATTTCTTTGAATTACAGCGGACGATAGCACCCCCCTGAGTGAAATAAAAAAACTGGATCTGCTCATGCCAATGGCATTCCAGAATAGGACCATGGGTTTCGCTTTCAATCTTTTTTATTTCAATAATTAAGTCCTTGTCGGACATATCGTCATAATGTGTCGCTTGGCTTTCCATTTTTACACCTCAAATATTTGGATAATGCTAAATCCAATTAATATCGTCCATGATAAAAGCCATAAATTGAAATATAATAGGAAATAGAATTCAGAATACGATATTAGTATATCAAAATAATGCTAATATTTCAACTAAAGTAGGGAGGACAATCGCTTATGGAGAATAATCAGGGAAACCAAGTACAACATTTTGAAGAAGCAGAAATTTCGCCTGAAAAAATTTTGCATACAAGCAACCCACAGAATTTTTTAGGAACGGAAGGCATTGCAAAATTAATTTTAAAATACTCCGTTCCCTCTATTATTGGATTGCTTGTAAATGCTCTTTACAATATTGTCGATCAGATTTTTATTGGAATGGGCATAGGGTATTTAGGCATAGCCGCCGCCAATGTGGCGCAACCATTAACAACTTTGAGTACAGCTTTTGCATTACTCTTTGGTGTCGGCGGAGCCACAAACTATAGCCTTTTTCTTGGAAAAGGGAATACGGAAAGGGCCAACCGACTTGCGGGCAATGGAATGACTTTTCTTATCCTCTCCGGGACGGTACTGGGATTAGGAACATTAATATTTTTAAAACCTGCGCTATACCTGCTTGGTGCAACTGAGCTTGTAATGCCTTATGCGATCCCTTATACCGCGCTTATAGCAATTGGGTTACCATTTTTGACATTTACCCACGGGGCTTGTACTTATATGCGGGCGGATGGAAGTCCAACTTATTCAATGGTCGTTCAAATGATTGGTTCCGTCTTCAATTTAATATTTGATCCGGTTTTTTTGTTTGTCTGCAATATGGGCATATCTGGGATAGCGCTTGCGACAACTTTGAGCCAGATATTGACGGCAGCAATCTCGGCGCATTATTTAATTAAAAAAAGGCGCTTAATGTCCTTTGGTAAAAAAGACATGCTGCCAACTACTAACTGTCTTAAGCCAATCAGCGCAATTGGTTTTGGTGTGTGTATCAACCAGATTGCAGTTGCAACTGTACAGATTGTACTTAACGACGTACTGCGCCATTATGGCGCGGTAAGCACATACGGGAGCGAAATCCCCCTTGCCGCTGCTGGCGTAGCTTCAAAAGTATTTGTGTTATACCAGGCGTTTATAATAGGTATCGTTCAGGGCTTCCAGCCTGTTTTAGCCTATAATTATGGTGCGAGATTGTATGATAGAGTGAAGCAAATTTATAAAATTTCATTATCACTATCTTCGCTTTTTTCGATTGTAACTTTTCTGCTGTGCATGATATTTCCTAGGCAGATCAGCAGTCTATTCGGTACTGGAAATGAAGCATTTTTTACTTTCACGGTAAGATTCCTGCGGATATACATGTTGCTAACATTTGCGAATGGAATCCAGCCGATCGTCTACAATATCTTCAACTCAATAGGCAAAGTGAAAATCGGTATGATTGTAACTCTATCCAGACAGATTTTATTTGCTATTCCTTTGCTCATCTTATTACCCGCTTTGTTCGGCTTTGAAGGAGCTTTATGGGCCACTCCTATAGCCGACTTTTTGGCTGCGATACTATCAATAGTATTATTCGCCCGTGAAATGAAGGAAACAAACAAACTTATCTTAGGTAGTAGAGAAAATATCGTATCTGGCTGAAGAATTAATAACCTATCTCTGCGGTTGCCTCATAAGAGAAAAACGCCGTGCTGAAACGTCTCGCAGAATAGAGTTTTCCTGACCTCAACGTTTTTTAATACATATTTGCAATTTAATATGATTGTGTAGGACATATATCTGCCTTATCCTGCTTTAATCGGTAGTTCGTCAAAAAAAGTCTGCATAGTTTTAAGGATAACTCTGCCTATAAACAGGAATTCATAGGGTACAAATACAGAATATATGATCCCACCACTTTTCACAAGACTCATTTGGGTTATGCCCAAGTGGGCCTTTTTTGCTATACAAAGGGACATTCAGTCCGTTGTCGCTCCCCACCTTCCTCTGTTTCGATTTGCCCAAACCCAAAAATCGAAACGGAGGAATATAAAATGGTTAAGATCAATCTGCGGAAATATTATCCCGATTTCTATACCACCGACTGCGTCATTGAGGTGCCGGACGAAGTTGCGGCGCTCATGGATTCTTATGAACACGCCGAAGCCGCCTACTATCTGCGGAGATACCGTCACAAGGCGTATTACTCTCTGGATCGCGGCGACGGCATCGAACACGACATTCTGTTCGTGTCCCTGTCCCCCTGCGAGATCTATGAGCGCAAAGTGACGGTTGAGCAGCTCCATGCCGCTATCGCCGCTCTGCCAGACAAGCAGGCCAAACGCATCTATGCCTATTACTTCTTGGGGATGCGTAAAAACGCCATTGCCAATGCCGAGGGCCGGACGGCGGGTGCGCCACGAGCTTTCCTTACGCGGGAGAGGGTGATTGGATTTCAGCGTAACGGAAAGGGAGCGAAAAACACCAGCGCCGCAGGCAGAGCAGCGTTTTTTGGGCGCAAGGCGGCTCTATGGCAATCATTTGTATGTAATGAAACTTCCGTTCAGTCACAGTCCGAGCGTGATAAAACCGTCGCAGGCAATGAGAACGGCCCGCCATCAGAATGGGGGAGGTGCAATTCCTATGGTAAACAGGTACGCCGCCTGTTCGTCCGGAATGTCTGTAAATATAAATAGCAAATCGAAACGAAGGGACAGCCGCGCCGAAATGCGACAGCCGTATGGCTGCTCAAACCTGAATCGGCGCGGCTGTCATTTTTTATATGGGTATGGTTTTGAATGGAGGTGTCTCTTTATGGAGCAAGCCACACTGCGCAACAAAACCGATACCTCCTATAAGGAGGTCAAGAATGATGGCATCTACACGCCCTGTTTCGACTTCCTTCATCATAGCCGTGAACCCCGGTCGGTCGAACCGGGTTCCGGAAATACCGTCGTCGGTAAAATGGGTCGGGCGCGGAAAACCGTTTCGCCGGGCATATTCCTCCAGCATCTGCTTTTGGTGGGATATGCTGTTGCTTTCGCCCTGTAACTCGTCATCACGGGATAATCGTTCATATAGCGGAGTAATTTTACCGTTTCCCATGTTTGCGCCCTCCCTGTATGTAAAATGCTCTAAGCAGCTTCATTAACCATGACAAAAATCATGATAAATAAGCCTCTTAGAGCATATAACACCCGCCGCCAGCTTATATTTTTTATATTGCCGGACAGCGAAATGATTTGGTTTTTCCTTTTCCAGAGCCTCGAACATGAGATCCACGGGATTTTTGAATTCTTCGTCATCTTCCCGAACTTCCGAAGCGTTGATAAATTCGATGAGCGTGGCGAAATTCTGTTCCTCGACCGGGGCCTCATAGTGGATGTAGCCGATGAGCGCCGTGTAAAAGAGGGTCTCTGCTTTTTCCCAGAAGTCATCTCCGGATTTACCGTTTCCTTTGGTGTTGGCAATCAGCGCCGTGACCAGCTTCAAAATATCTTTTTCTGAGTGAATGTACGCGAAGGGATTGTAGTGCATCGATTTTTTGAAGTTGATGGTGTTGAGAATTTTGATGCGATAGCCCCTGCGCCGCAGGAGATTTCCGCACTCCACGACAATACTGCCCTTCGGGTCCGTGACTACGAAGCTCGTCGGATAATCCTTGGAATCGCACTGCATCAGGTTCGGCTTGATGAAAAACCGCGTTTTGCCGGAACCGGAGCCGCCGACGACCAGCACGTTTTTGTTCCGGGACGTCTTGGGGTCTTTGGGTCGGCTGTTCATGGTGAGCCGTTCCGTCTGCGTGAGAATGACGTTGTTTTCAAAAACGGGGTCAATATAGGGTTTAATATCCTCGGCCTTGCCCCAGCGGGCCGAGCCGTATTCCACGTTTTTGCGGAATTTCTTGGCGTTCCGGCCTTTGATGGAAACTGCCAGCCGGAGTGCGGCGGCGAGAAGGACGCCCACGCCGAGGTCGGCCGGATAAAAGCTCGACAGCGGAGAGGCAAACGCAGCGGTAAGGCCGTCCATCAGGTGCAGGAGCTTCCCCGAAGCGTCCGTGCCTGCGGCCAACCGCCACGCCTGCCCGGACTTGGTGGCAAATAGAGCGACAAACAGGTAGGGCAGATTCATCAGGAGCAGTTTTTTCGTCTTTTCACTCATCGCGCACGCTCCTGTTCCTTGTGTTTTACTCGGTCAACAGTATTCGCCTTGACCAGATCTTTGAACTGCCGAAGCCGCGAGAGGACGGATGGCTTTTTCGCCCGGTTTACCGTTTTCGCTGTGAACTCGGTGAAAGCGGCGGTGAGCGCGTCCGCGTCCCGCGCCTTGAAAAAGACGAGGTATTTGGGCGGCGACACGCTGCGGTCTTTCTTGACGGCGTAATCCACGCCGTATTGCCGTGCCACGCGGTCAAAGGAACGGATGTTGCTGTCGGTGATTTCGATGTTTGATACGCCCGCGTTTTGCCCGACGAGCTGCTTTACCGTCTGCCTGCCGTGCGGGACCACGGGACCGGCGCGAGCCTTGGCGTTTTTCTTCTCCTTCCGGTGGGCCAGATATTTGACAATTGCCGCCTTGAGTACCCGGCCCGTGAGCTTTGCGCCGCTGATAATGAGCGTCACGGAACGGTTTTCGATTTCTTCCTGCAAACAAAACACCTCCTGTCATGGGAAAACTGCCATCCGTCACCGTTCATCGTGGGAAGGCGGCTTATTCTTTGCCGGGGTCGGTTCCCGGTCATTTTTCTGTTCCTCGCTCTTTTTCAAGAATGGGGTGAGGACGGTTTCCTTGCTGTCCATGTACATTTCCTCGGTTTTCTGCTGCACCTGCTGGAGCTTTGCGATAGCGTCGGTCACGTCGTTGAACAGCGAGTGGTACATTTTCTGATAGTCCGGCACGTTACCTCCGCTCCTTTTAGCGTCTTTTTCTCGGCCCTGTCCCTTGACGGTCAGGATGCCGTCCAGCGTGGTGGCGGTGATGTGCAGCCGTTCCGCCATGGCGATGTCGTTTTTCACGGTTTCGTCCACGTTCCTGCCGCAGACCACCAGCACATGGGCGCGGCGCAGAAAGTTGCAGGCGATATCGATGCCGTCCTTGTGCTCCTGCGGGATGGCGTCGTTGAGGAAAAGCGGCAGGAACAGGACTGGGCAGATGGGCGAAAAGCCCGCGTCGTAAATTTTGCGGCAATATTGCGCCGCGTCCTCGGTGTTTTCCATTTCATCTGCGCCCCACGGGGCGGTGATGTATGCGAGGGGTCGTTTCATGTAAAAGTTTCTCCTTTCAAAAGTTCGTTACTATATAAAACGGCCCGCATCGGACGCGCTTATCGTCCGTGTGAGCCGTAAACTGAATAATGATATTACGTATTTCATATTGACAAAACTTGATTTGACACATATACTAATAACATATCAAATAATATTGATATGAGGTGATAACTTGGCAACCGTTTATGAGGAACACGCAAAAGTGTTCAAAGCATTGTGTGATGAAAAGCGTTTAAGGATACTTGAGCTTCTGCGCGGCGGGGAAAAATGTGCCTGCGTTTTGTTGGAACAATTGGACTTGGGGCAGTCGGGGCTTTCCTATCACATGAAGATTCTGGTTGAATCAGGTATTGTGGAGAGTCGGCAGGAAGGCAAATGGACGCATTACAAAATCAGCGAAAGCGGCAGCGCTTATGCCGGTACTCTACTGAAAGAACTGACAACGCCGAACGCGGTTACAGAAGAAATATTCTGTTGCAAATCTAAAAAGCCATCCTGACGATGGCTTTTTAAGAGCAGAATACATCAAAATAATTTGATGTGATTGCTACTGAAAGTGAGGTTTATATCCTGTGCAAATACTAAAATCAATATGGGACTTTTTCCAGTATCAGATTCTCAGCATGAAATGGCTGGATGGGGTGATTGGAAGCGGCCTATCCGCTATGGGGCTTGATACGTCTACCCGCCTGATCGGAAGCATTGAATTTTTTCTCTACGATGTGATCAAGATTACCATACTGCTGTGTTTCCTGATCTTTCTTATAAGTTACATCCAAAGTTACTTTCCGCCAGAGCGCAGCAAACGAATTCTTGGACGTTTCCATGGTGTCTGGGCCAACTGCATTTCGGCGCTTCTGGGTACGGTAACGCCGTTTTGTTCCTGCTCATCCATTCCACTGTTCATCGGCTTCACGTCAGCCGGGCTTCCGATCGGCGTGACATTCTCGTTTCTGATTTCCTCCCCAATGGTGGATCTCGGATCGCTCCTTCTGCTGATGAGCATCTTTGGCGCAAAAGTGGCGATTATCTATGTGGCCATTGGTTTGGTCATCGCGGTTGTCGGCGGTACGATTATCGAGAAGCTGCATATGGAGAGATATGTTGAAAGCTTTATTCTGTCAGCGGGCAGTGTGGATATTGAATCCCCGGATCTGACAAAGAAAGACCGGCTGATATATGCGAAGGAGCAGATGCTCACCACCTTCAAAAAGGTGTTTCCCTATATTTTAATAGGCGTGGGCATTGGCGCAATTATCCATAACTGGATTCCAGAGGAATGGGTTTCACTTGTACTGGGAAGCAATAACCCCTTTGGCGTCGTTCTGGCAACGCTGATCGGCGTTCCGATGTATGCCGATATCTTCGGTACCATTCCGATTGCGGAGGCACTGTTATACAAAGGGGCGCAGCTTGGCACGATCCTTTCCTTTATGATGGCCGTCACCACGCTGTCACTGCCGTCCATAATCATGCTCCGCAAGGCGGTGAAGCCGAAGCTGCTGGCGCTGTTCATCGGTATCTGTACCATAGGCATTATCCTTGTAGGCTACTTCTTTAACGCGATTCAGGGATTTATCATATAGGGAGGAAAATATTATGACAAAGACATGGTATCCTGTTATTGACTATCTGACCTGCGTGGAGTGCGGCACCTGTGTCGCAAAGTGTTCTCACGGTGTCTACGATTCCACAAAGGCTCCATCACCCATCGTAAAAAATCCGGAGGCATGCATCGACCATTGTCGCAGCTGCGGGAATCGCTGTCCGGTTGGTGCGATTACCTATGTCGGCGACGATACCGGCTGGACACCGCCGAACGGCGCACAGGAATTCAAAGAAGCCTGCTGTTCCTGCGGGGGCAACTGCTGCTAACCAATAACAACAACTTATAAAGGGGAGTAATGAATATGTCACTGTTCGGAAAGAAAAAGGAAGAAACCTCCTCCTGCTGCTGTGGAGGAAACTGCGATGCGGAAAGCATGGCAAAGGCTGAAAGCGCTAAGACCGAGGGCGCGAGTGTAAAGGTGCTTGGAAGCGGATGCGCAAAATGCAACCAGCTTGAAGCGGCTGCTAAAGCGGCGCTGGAGCAACTCGGCATGGATACGACGATTGACCATGTGACCGATTTCTCACAGATCGCGGCCTATGGCGTAATGTCAACGCCTGCCCTTGTGATAGACGGAAAGGTGGTTTCTTTCGGCAAGGTTTTAAAGACCGAGGAAGTTGTGAAGATTCTGCAAAAAGTCAGATAAATTTTATAAGGACGGTTTTAGCATGAGTAAACCAAAGGTAGCCTTTATCTGTGTCCATAACTCCTGTCGGAGTCAGATCGCCGAGGCACTGGGAAAGCACCTTGCCGCCGACGTTTTTGAAAGTTATTCCGGGGGTACAGAATTAAAAGGCTTTATCAACCCCGATGCGGTTCGCCTTATGAAGCAGAATTATGGGATCAATATGGAACAAAGTCAGCGTCCGAAACTGCTTGAGGCACTCCCTCCCGTGGATGTGGTTGTTACAATGGGCTGCAATGTGAAATGTCCGTATCTGCCATGCAAGCGCCGTGAGGATTGGGGATTGCCTGACCCAACGGGGAAAAGCGACGAAGAATTTCTTTCTGTAATCCGGACAATTGAAGGTAAGATTGTCGAATTAGCAAAATCATTAAAATAAAATATGTTGGCCGGTAGTTGAATGAAAAACTGCCGGCCTTTGATTTCACACTGCAATGTTCTGTGGAATTGCCTCTTCCGGAATGGACTACCGTCCGGGCGGGCCGCTTCCGTACATATCGTGATTGACCAACGCCGAGTAATAGCTGCTGATGGTGGTCGGAGCCTGATACAGCGCGGTCAGGATGTAGTTGCGGATGTTGCGGACGTCGGTGGTGTTCTTGTCCAGACACTCCAGCACGTATTCGATGTGGCTGTCGTCGAGCTTCAAAAGCCTATTTTTCACCGTTTCGGCGGGCATATCCTCACCGGCGGTCCGGATTTCCTTTTTCCGACTGCACACGGTGTCGAGCAGGATGCCCACGATTTCATCCAGACGCTCCGGGTCGCATCTTTGCCGCAGAACGTCGTAGGAAATATTCTCTTTGATGATTTCGCGGTAGGCATCCGTCGCATCCATCGCATCAGCCGGTGCAACGGCCTCCGGTTTTCGGTCTGCCGGATTGGATTGATACGTATTTGCTCCATACGTATTTGATTTTTTAGGGATATTAGTTCCCTTAGTATTTAATTGCGCGGGGTTTTCCGTATCCAGTTCTTCCATATCCGGGTTATCCAGATACGGTTTTTCCGTATCTGGTGAATCCGTTCATAGCCGCCGTCCGCGCGGGGCGGACAATAGCGGGAACCAATACGCCGTATTCCTTAATACTCTCCACGGTCTCTTTCATGGAATCATCATCCCGAACCTGAAACGGATGGTCGGGGAACGGATATAGCTCAGAAAGCGGCGTATCCATAATCTTTTCCCGTTTGGCATCCTCACGGGTTTCTTCCGTAGAAAAAATATCATCGTAGCTGTTCAGATTATGTTTTTGACGCTGCTTTTCAATTTTTAGCACTTCCTTCTTCAGTTCCCGGTATGCCTCGGCAACCTTGCCCTTCGGGTCGTGGGCAAAAATGCTCCTGCCGTCCGCACTGATTTCGGCGGCGCGGACGGAATGGGGAATCTCCACGTCAAATACCTTCAGCTTTGAGCCGTAGATATCCCGCAGCAGGGCGCTGATTTCTTTGGCGTAGTTGGTGCGGCTGTCCACCATTGTCAGCAGAATACCGTCGATTTTGAGCTTCGGATTGATCTGCCGCCGTACCTTGTTGATCGTCTGCAAAAGCTGTTCGAGACCCTTTGCCGGAAGATACTGCGCCTGAACGGGAATAAGTACGCTGTCGGCTGCGGCCAGCGCATTAACGGTCAGCATCCCCAGCGATGGCATACAGTCCAGAAGCACATAGTCGTATTGGCGCTTCACGCCGTCCAGATACTGCTTCAGGATTTTTTCACGGCTCATGGCGTTGACGAGCAACACTTCCATGCCGGAAAGTTCGATATTGGCGGGCATGAGGTCAACGCCTTCATCATGGTGCAGAAGTCCCTCGCCGGGGTCGATGGGTTCCTCGTTTAGCACTTTGCCCATTATTGCCGCCAGCGTAACGGGCAGTTGGTCGGGCTTGGGATTGCCCAAACTGATGGTCAGGGAGCCTTGCGGGTCACTGTCCACTAAAAGCACCTTTTTTCCTTCCTGTGCCAGCCCGATGCCGAGGTTGACGCAAGTCGTGGTCTTGCCGACGCCGCCCTTTTGGTTGGCAACGGCAATTACGTTTGTCATTTGATTTTCACCTCCTGCTGAAATAGAAAAAGGGCATTCCTTTTTATGAACTGCATCCTTAAAATACGATGTGGTATTGAGATTTTTAGGAGAAGTCGGTCATGTGGTTCGGAATAATATCATGTAATTTTGCGCATAAGTCTTGCATATTATTCCGATAATGGTATATAATCAAATTATGAAAATATGTAATACAGGTGGTGACCGGTTTTGGATTATATCAGTGTAGGGCAGGCTGCGGAACAATGGGGAATTTCCGACCGTCGTGTTCGGGTGCTTTGCGAGCAGGGGAAGATTCCCGGTGTTATAAAAGACGGACGGTCTTATCGGATTCCTGCGGATGCAGTAAAGCCTGCCGACAGACGCAGGACGCGGCATAAAGATATTCCAAGTAAGTATGCACCCTTGTTTGCCAGAATTGACGGGTTGAAAGAGCAACTGGATCAGCGCCGACCATTGACCGCCGGAGAGCTTCAGCGTTTGAGGGATGAGTTTATGGTGGAATACACCTATAACTCCAACGCGATTGAAGGCAACACCCTGACTTTGCAGGAAACCGCACTTGTTCTAGAAGGTGTCACCATTGATAAGAAACCGCTCAAAGATCATATGGAAGCGGTCGGCCACCGGGATGCATTCCTTTATGTACAGGAGCTTGTGCAAAATCAAGTAACCTTCTCTGAAACTATTATCAAACAGATTCACACACTGGTGCTTATGGACAGGCCGGACGATCGCGGAGTTTACCGGCGTATTCCGGTGCGCATTATGGGCGCTTTCCATGAGCCGCCCGATCCCGTAATGGTGCCGGAGCTGATGGAGAAGCTTGCAGCGGAATTTGACAATAAAAAACTGCACCCTATTGAGGGTGCAGCACTGTTTCATCTGAAATTTGAGGGGATTCATCCTTTTGTGGACGGCAACGGCCGTACCGGGCGGTTGATCCTGAATTTGTTCCTGATGCAAAACGGTTATCCTCCTGTCAATGTAAAATTTGCGGACCGCAGACGGTATTACGATTGTTTTGACAGCTACTATCGTGACGGCAACGCCGTGCCAATGGTTGAGATGGTGGCGGAGTATGTTGAAGAACGGCTCAGACAATATCTATCATTTATTTCATGAAGCCTATAGCCTGTTCCTGGCCCTTACAGTAAATAAGGATGTTCTGTTATATCAAACAGGCGGTATTTCAGATTTTCTTCAGTCATTTTAGAAATCAGTTCATTTTCTTAAATTAAATCGTAAATAACTGAAATGTTAAACGGAATTTTTAAAATAATTTAAGTTATTGGAGCAATTTCTAAAATTTTAAAAGAGTATTGCAGATTAAGTGAAATACTTTAACGATGGAGTTCATATGAATTTCTCTCGCTTTCCTCATTTTTCTCTTTATCCGTAAACATTATTAAATACAAAAACAGGGTGCTCCATTATTTGAAGCACTCTGTTTTATGTTATAGCTTGTCTGCCTTATAATTTAAAAAATTGATGAATTACCGCATTGATTTTTGGACATTATGCTGCGACTTACAATAAGCGCGCTCCTACCCTTATCGTTTTGCGTGTTGAGAAACCCACTGTTTTCAAGGCCTCCCGGCCATCGCTTACATTAGCCGCGCCCGTATACATAGGAACGGGAGATGCCCAGTTTCTGCGCCACTTCCCGCTGTGTCAGAGGATTGTGCCCCGTTAGTCCGTACCGCAGCTCAATAATGGTCTGCTCTCTGGAGGTAAGGACCTCGTGGATATACCTCTTGAGCTGTTCAGACTTTATTTTACAGTCAAGATTGTCAAGAATGTTGTCTTCAGTGGCCATAACATCCATCAGCGTCAGCGCATTTCCGTCCTTGTCGGTGTCGATCGGTTCATTAATAGAGATATCCTGAGCGGTTTTTTTGGAGGAGCGAAAGAACATCAGCACTTCATTTTCAATACATCTTGCCGCATAGCTGGAAAGACGGATGCCTTTGCTGCTGTCAAAGGTATTTACCGCTTTGATCAGGCCGATTGTACCAATGGAAATCAGATCATCCTGATCGTTTGAATTAGCATAGTATTTCTTGATGATATGAGCAACAAGGCGAAGATTATGTTCGATTAATTCATTTTTTGCTTTCATATCTCCGTTTTTCAGCCGCTCCAGACAGTCCTTTTCTTCCTGTGCCGTAAGCGGTCGGGGGAAAGAACCCGAGCCCGTGACATGAAGAATAAAAAACAATAATCCGGAGAGTGCAAATCCAAGTACGGCACCAAGCATATAACCACCCCTTTATTATATCGTTTGCCATTATATGCCGCCGGGAGTATGTCCGTTGCAAGTCCGGCTTAGCATGCCGCTCTTTTATTTCGTAAATCAAGTTGAAAAAGAGCGAATGATCGTGTAAAATAGGAAAGATAAATAAAGGAGTGGAATTTTTGGAGAATACAGAAAATAAAATGGGTACGGTGTCGGTATTTCACCTGATTGTGTCGATGTCCGTACCGGCCATGCTGTCGATGATGGTGCAGGCTTTGTATAATATTGTCGACAGCTTTTTTGTGGCAAAAGTGAGTGAAAATGCCCTGACCGCGGTTTCGCTTGCGTTTCCTGTGCAAACGCTGCTGATTGCTTTTGCGGTAGGTACTTCTGTGGGATTAAATTCCTTGGTATCGCGCCGCCTTGGGGAGCGCAAGCAGGAAGAAGCAGACTCCGCGGCTACGCACGGAATCCTTTTGGGAGTATTTAACTGGATTATCTTTGCTTTGATCGGATTGCTGTTTTCAGAGACTTTTTTTCGCAGCTTCACGGCGAATGAAGAAATTGTGACAATGGGCACTCAGTATATGAGCATTGTCTGCATCGTGTCTATTGGCGTCTTTGTTGAAATTAATATAGAGAAAACGCTGCAGGCTACCGGTAACATGATTTACCCGATGCTGTCGCAGCTTCTTGGCGCGGTGACCAATATTATTCTGGATCCGATTTTCATTTTCGGACTTTTGGGCGTACCCAAGATGGGTGTCGCGGGTGCGGCGATTGCCACGGTTATCGGGCAGATATTTGCAATGCTGTTTTTAATTTATATTATTGCTAACAAAGAACATCAGGTAAAAATTAGCTTTCAGCATTTCAAAATAGATTTTCAAATTATCAGGAATATTTATTCTGTCGGCTTTCCCGCGATTATTATGCAGGCGATCGGTTCTGTTATGGTAGTCGGGATGAACGCGATTCTAATCGGATTTACGGCAACGGCGGTTGCGCTGTTCGGCGTTTACTTTAAACTGCAGTCTTTTATTTTTATGCCGGTATTCGGTTTGACACAGGGTGTTATGCCGATTATCGGGTACAATTTCGGCGCACGGAAACGCGCGCGCCTTCTGTCCACCGTTGAAATCGGTTCCGTTATTGCGGTTGTAATCATGGCGATCGGAACAGCACTGTTCTGGATGTTGCCGGACAGGCTTCTATCGATTTTCAACGCGTCCGAGAGCATGCTTGCCATTGGCATTCCCGCACTTCGGACAATCAGTATCTGCTTTGTGCCGGCGGCGCTCGGCATTATGTTCTCCACGTTGTTTCAGGCTGTGGGAAATGGTTTTAAAAGCTTGATTATCTCTGTGCTCCGCCAGCTTGTTGTGCTGCTTCCCGCGGCGTTTTTCTTGTCAAAGCTTGGCCTTTCTTCAGTTTGGTATGCTTTCCCAATTGCCGAGGCTGTATCGCTGATCGCAAGCATTCTGTTTTTCGTACAGCTTTACAAAAAAACGCTGAAAACACTTTGATTATTCTACTGTAATGTGCTAGGATAGGCTTGGTTGATATTATCGGGATTTTATAAATAATTTTTTTTATATTTTAATTTTGTGACCGGCATGTGACCACAGTGCAATATAATAAACGTAAATGGTTTCAGAATAAAGGTGATAAAAGTGCATGAATTGCAAAGAAAACAAGCTCCCGCAGCATCCCGGAGTATTATTTATTTAAATCCCATACATAGTGAAACGCTCAAAGGGCATGTTTACAGTGAATTTTATAAAAAAACAATGCCGTTTCACAACGAATATGAACTTTTGAATGGAATGGATGATCTGTTTGACAGTCTTTCCTTTCCACAGTCTTCTTTTGAAGGCCGGAAATTTAAAATAAAAAAAGCAAAGCCGATTATAAAAAGGGTGGATGACGCTGTGGAAGAGACGATGAATGAAATCATAAAGGGGAAGCCGACAACCTTTGTGGTAAACGTACAGTACAGGAAAAATGCCACGTGGCAGGGTACGATCACTTGGGTCGAGCAAAATCAGACGATGCATTTCAGAAGCGCGCTCGAAATGCTGAAGCTGATGGAGCAGGCCACCATGAGCGGAGCTACGCCGATTGTCAATTGGGATGGGGACGAATCAGGCGAGTCGAAATAAGTCCAAAAACATGAAGAACCTGAGACAGCATTGATTTGCCGTCTCAGGTTCTTTTACATTCTGCCATGAGCAGGCTCAGCTCAGCCATTTCTGTTCAAGGTCTAAAATCATTTTTTCATATTGCTCGGCACATTTCCGGGGGTTTCCGTCTCGCAGTGATTTAAGGCAGGGCGAAAGGTGATTCGTCCAGATTTCCTGATAAACGGCTTGACGGTCATCGGTTCGGTCAATTTTGCTCACAATCATAGGGGCAAACAGATAGTATTCGCCGATTTTTGCTTTTCCCTGCGGTGTGCCGGCAAACCAGCCGTCCCTGAATTTCCGGAAAGCCTCCAGCTCCGCACAGTTGTCTCCTTTGCCAAGCGAGGAACAGACGGCGGTCGTAATAAAGCAGAGCTTTTTGCGAAACCCGTTGCTGATTGCTTCATAAGTCGACTTACCAAGTGGGTTTTTGGGGTAATGCTCGTTCCATACCTTCAAAAAGCTATCTGCAAGCGCTTCGGAGGCGGGGGTGTGCTGCTCCAGAATGGCGGGCACGGTAAACGCCACAATCATGTAACGGTAGTCAAAAAGGCGCATATCATTTTCTTTTTTAATTCCGCTTAACTCGATCTGCTTTTGAAACCGGTCGAAAAGAACGCCCGCGAAAAAATCAGCCGCTTCCTCCCTGCCCACTGCGGCAAGGCAGTACTTCTTCAAGGAGGGAGAAATCATTTTGCTGTAGTTTTCAAACTCAGTGGGATAAACTTTCTGCCGGATGTTTTTATATTCATTCCGGACGGTGAATATATCGTCGCTTAACAGAGAAAGTGCTTCCTCCATTAGCCTTTTATCATCGTCTGTGCCGTCCGTTTTGGCAAGCAGCGATTTTACATGAATGGGCTGCGCGCAGTACATGCATACGATATCTTCCGCATCCTCCGGCAGCTGCAGTTCTCTTTTGCAGTGGGGACACAAAGCAGTGATGTAATTCATAGGGCACCTCTTTCATGTATTGTTCTTCTGTGTGTACTGCTTGATGCGGTTGAAGCTTTCTTCGCTGATGATATGCTCAATGCGGCAGGAATCCTGAAGAGCAATCTCGCTGCTGACCCCAAGGGTCATCTCCAGGAACCGCGCAATCAGCGTGTGGCGCTCGTACACGGAGCCGGCCTTTACCCGTCCTAATTCCGTAAGAACGAGGTTTCCGTTTGCTTCCATGATAATATAACCCGCCTCTTTCAAAATGCTCATGGCGCGGCTGACGCTTGCCTTTGAAAAATCAAGGTAGTTGGCAACGTCAATAGAACGGGCATAGCCGTTCTTGTTCTGCAAAATCAGTATGGTTTCAAGGTAATTTTCGCCCGATTCCTGTATCTTCACCAGTATACCTCCTAACAGGCGCGAAAATGCGATCTATATTTTAAATATTGTAGCATTGTTAATCAAAAATGACAAGTATTATTGCGATTAGTTCATAATTTTCGCTATATTTTTCTGAGCGGTTTTATGTTAAAATAATAAAATATACTTTTATGTTTTTAAATTGGAGGAGCTATGATTACTGTATCCGACCTTGGCCTTGGATTTAACGGCCAAAACCTGTTTTCTCATGTAAACTTACTTTTCACCGCCGGGAACTGCTACGGTGTTATCGGAGCGAACGGCGCCGGAAAGTCTACTTTTTTAAAAATTCTTTCCGGCGAGCTGGAACCGACGAAAGGTGAGGTCGTCATTGACCCGCGGCTGCGCATGTCCGTACTTCGTCAGGACCACCACGCCTATGATTCCTATACCGTTTTTGAAACTATCCTGATGGGTAACGCACGGCTGTACGAGGTGCTCAAGCAAAAGGACGCCATTTACGAAAAAGAGGATTTTACCGATGAAGACGGAATTCACGCTGCGGAGCTGGAAGCGGAATTTGCCGAGCTGAACGGCTGGGAAGCGGAAACCGAAGCGGGAAAGCTTTTGCAGGGGCTCGGTTTGGACAACGCGCTGCTGTATTCCGTAATGGGTACGCTGACAGGAACGGAAAAAGTCCGCGTTCTGCTCGCCCGTGCCCTGTTTGGACAGCCGGATATTATCCTTTTGGACGAGCCTACCAACGACCTGGACAATAAGTCCATCGCATGGCTGGAAGGCTTTTTAATGGATTACGACGGCACGGTCATCGTGGTATCCCATGACCGCCATTTTCTCAATAATGTCTGTACGCACATTGTGGACATCGATTACAATAAAATTAAAATGTATGTGGGCAATTATGATTTCTGGTATGAGTCGAGCCAGCTGATGCAGCGCGTTATGCGCGATCAGAATAAAAAGGCGGAGGATAAAATTAAGGAACTGCAGAACTTTATTCAGCGTTTTTCCGCCAACAAGTCTAAATCAAAGCAGGCTACCTCCCGTAAAAAGCTGCTGGATAAAATCACCGTTGAGGAAATGCCCGCGTCGTCGCGCCGCTATCCCTTTGTCGGCTTTACCATGGACCGCGAACCGGGCAAGGAAATCCTTGAGATTGAGAACCTGTCCAAAACCGTGGACGGCGTGAAGGTGCTGAACAACGTCAGCTTTCGTGTGAACAAGGGGGATAAGATCGCATTTGTCGGTTCCAACGAAATCGCAAACACTACGCTGTTCCGAATTCTGATGGAGGAAACGGAGCCGGACGAAGGTTCCTTCAAGTGGGGAGTTTCCACCAGCCAGTCATATTTTCCGCAGGATAACTCAGCCTACTTCAACGGCTGTGAGGAAAGCATTATTAAATGGCTGGAGCAGTATTCCAAGGATACGACGGAAACCTATCTGCGCGGTTTTCTGGGGAAGATGCTGTTTTCCGGGGAAGACGTTTTAAAGCCGGTCAACGTGCTTTCCGGCGGCGAAAAGGTGCGCTGCATGCTTTCTCGCATGATGATGTTTGGGGCGAACGTCCTTGTTGTGGATCAGCCGACCAACCATCTGGACCTGGAGTCCATTACAGCCGTGAACAACGGCCTTATGGATTTTAAGGGCGTGGTGCTGTTTGCTTCCCATGACCATCAGTTTGTCCAAACTATTGCGAACCGCGTGATAGAAATTACGGATGACGGCGTTATTGACCGTATTTCCACCTATGACGAATATCTGGAAGCGCGTGACGGCATCCTTGCATAACTGATTCAATGAAGGCCGGGAGTGGACAAGCCCGGCTTTTTGATTTAAACTGTTCTTATCAGGTTTGCAGGTTTTATCACAAAATCTACGCAGTCTTACCACTGTAAAAGGGGACGTAAGAATGGCAAACGGTGAGTTTATTTTAAAGATTAATTCCAGATACAATCTTTTTACCAGGGCAGAGAAGAAGGTTGCCGATTATGTTCTGCAGGACCCGAAAAGGGTCTTGTTCATGTCCATTACCGATCTGGCGGATGCCTGCGAAGTCGGGGACACAAGTGTGTTCCGGTTTTGTAAAACGATGCAGCTTCAGGGCTATCAGGAGTTTAAAATGCTGCTGTCGCTGAGTATATCGGACGATGATGACAGCAGTCAGATTGCTTCTATGCTGTCGGGCAGGATCACGCAGGAAGACACGATTGAGGATGTGGCCAAAAAAGTCCTGCAAACCAATATCAACGCCCTGAATGAAACGTATTCTCTTCTGAATTTCGACGACCTTTCCCTAACAGTCGATTATATGCTCCGGGCGGAGCAGATTTATTTTTTCGGTGTGGGGTCCTCCCTTATGACCGCCATGGACGCGGTGGACAAGTTTATCCGCATTACGCCGAAAGTCCGTAACATTTCCGACGCGCATCTGCAGGCTATGGCGGCGTCCATCCTGTCGCCGAAGGATCTGGCTTTTGTGATTTCGTATTCCGGCGCTACAAAGGATACCATTCAGGTGGCGCAGCAGGCGAAAAAGGCGGGCGCCAAGGTGGCGTGCATCACCCGTTTCGCAAAATCGCCGCTTACTGCGTATTCTGACGTGGCGATTTTGTGCGGGACAAACGAGGGGCCGCTCCAGGGCGGTTCTACCTCGGCCAGAATCAGCCAGATGATGCTGATTGACCTTATTTATATGGAATATTTTAAAAGAACCTATGAGCAGAGCAGTTCTAACAAGCAGAAAACGTCTGGCGCCGTTTTAAAAAAATTATATTAATTAAATTGTTTACAGGAATACCCTTGCCGGGCGGCGGGGGTATTCCTTTTTTTATTCTATATTCAAAATTAACAATATGTTCACACAAAGTCATTGAAATGCAGGTGCGGGAAAGTTATAATATTAAATAATAAACAAATGTTTATTATCATGAAAAGTTTATTAAGGGTGTTTTTTAATGACAAATCAGTTTGTTCAGGCCGATGAGGATATTTTTCATTTTCTGGTTTTCGTCCACAGGGCGCTGGCAAAGCCGTTTGAAGATTATTTTAAGGGAAAATTTACCAGTCTGCAACTTAATGCGCTTTGTGTTCTGTGCGCAAGCGGGCCGATGACGATGAGCGAGCTGGCCGCAAGTCTGCATACGCCGCGCCAGCAAATGAGCCGAATGATCGAAAAGCTCTATGAGGATGGACATATCATACGTGCCCTGGATGCGAGCGACAGGCGCAAAATACGCATTTCTGTTTCAGAGGCGACCGCGAAATACATCAATGAGGGTCGCCGCAAGTTTGATAGTGCGCTGAAATCGGTCATGGAGGGACTAAGCGAAGAGGATTACAGGGATTTTAACGCCGCTGTTCGCATTGTTAACAGAGTTCTCACCAAAATTCCCCAAAAGGAATAGCGTATAATGAAAAAAAGGAGATATGCAAAATGGAGAAAAACGTAAAGGAAGACTTTTTCACGGTAACTCCCGAGATTCTGGAGCTGACCGGCCTTTGTAAAAGCCACAGCACAATTGACCCCGCGCTGTTTGCCAAATACGACGTAAAACGCGGGCTGCGCGATATCAACGGAAAAGGCGTGCTGACCGGGTTGACCGAAATATCCGAAATCATTTCTTCCAGGGAGATCGACGGAAAAAGTGTGCCCTGCGAAGGGGAGCTGTATTACCGCGGCATCAATATTGAGCATATCGTACGAGGGTTTATCGCGGAAAACAGATTTGGCTTTGAGGAAACCACCTATTTGCTTCTGTTCGGCGAGCTGCCGGACACGGCCAGGCTGGAGGAGTTTAAAAAGCTTCTCTCCAAATACAGAACGCTGCCAACCAATTTTGTGCGAGATATTATCATGAAGGCGCCTTCCTTTGACATGATGAATACGCTGGCAAGAAGCGTTCTTACCCTTTACGCATATGACGAAAGGCCAAATGACACCTCGCTGCCGAACGTGCTCCGCCAGTGCCTGGAAATGATCGCGCTGTTTCCGCAGCTTGCGGTTTATGGCTACCAGGCTTACGCGCACGACATGGACCGCAACAACAGCTTCTTTATCCACGCGCCGAAGCCGGAGCTTTCCGTGGCGGAAAATATTCTGTACATGCTTAGAATAGACAATAAATATACTGCCTTGGAGGCCCGTATTCTGGATCTTGCGCTTGTTCTGCACGCCGAACACGGCGGCGGCAACAATTCCAGCTTTACCACCCACGTGGTTGCGTCTTCGGGTACGGACGCCTATTCGGTCATCGCCGCGGCGCTCAGCTCCTTAAAAGGACCGAAGCACGGCGGCGCGAATATCAAGGTCGTGAAGATGTTTGAAGATATGAAGCAGAATATCGACGACTGGGAGGACGAGGACAAGGTTGCCGATTATTTGAGCAAGTTGCTGAATAAAGACGCATTTGACCGGGCCGGCCTGATTTATGGCATGGGTCATGCGGTTTATTCACTTTCCGACCCGCGTGCGAATATCTTCAAGAAATTCGTGAAGAGCCTTTCGGAAGAAAAGGGTCTTACTAAAGAATATAAGCTTTATTCCCTTGTTGAACGTCTGGCACCGGAGGTCATCGGGCGCGAACGCAAAACCTACAAGGGAGTCAGCGCGAACATCGACTTTTACAGCGGATTCGTTTACCATATGCTGGGCCTGCCGCCGGAGCTTTTCACACCTGTATTCGCCATGGCGCGCATCGCCGGCTGGAGCGCCCACCTGATGGAAGAACAGATCAACGTCGGCAAAATTATCCGCCCCGCGTACAAAAGCATATCGTCTCACAGGGACTATGTTCCCCTGCACAACAGATAATTTATTTGAGCGGCGGACATTCCGGGTTAAGGAATGTCCGCCGCTTTCCATGCGGGCGGGTTTTGGGCGGGTAAGCTTGACAATACTTTCAGTTCCGCCTATACTTTTTAGTGTTTTAAGATTTCTCCCCGGCCGTAACATCCGCTTTTTGGGAAACCGCGCATTTCAATGTGCATTTAGATATAAGGAGTAATGATTCATGATCAGCGTAAATGAAAAAATTGCCGCGCTGCGCCGTCAGATGAAACAGAACGGCGTGCAGGCCTGTATTGTGCCTTCCTCGGATCCGCACATGAGCGAGTACCTGCCCGCACACTGGGAAGCAAGAAGCTATTTTTCTGGCTTTAACGGTTCGGCGGGTACTTTGGTTGTCACAGAAAGGGAAAGCGGGCTGTGGACGGACGGACGGTATTTTATCCAGGCCGCGCATCAGCTTGAGGGAAGTGAAATTGTCCTGTACCGCATGGCGGTCAGGGGGGTGCCGACCTATATTGAATTTTTAGACGACAAGCTGAAAGACGGAGAAACGGTCGGCTTTGACGGGAAGATGCTTTCCGCCTCTTCCGTAGCGGAAATGCGCGCGAAATTCGCCGATAAAAAGCTGCATATTAAAGCGGTGGACCTTATTGAGGGCATCTGGCCGGAAAGGCCGGAGATTCCGTCTACCAAAGTATTTGTGCACGATGTGAAATACGCCGGATATACCTGTCATGAAAAGCTGGGGCAGGTGCGTGAGGAGTTAAAGAGACAGCATGCCGACGGAGAGGTTTTTACCAAACTGGACTGCGTGGCGTGGCTGATGAATATCCGCGCGGACGACATTGCCTATAATCCGCTTGCGGTTTCCTACGCAATTGTTTATTCCGATTCCGCCTTCCTGTTTATCAATACGAAACGCGTTCTTCCCGAAGCACTTTCCTATCTGAAAGAGAACGGGGTTACCGTCAGGGAATATGAAGAAATTGATGCCGCGCTGGAGGGCATTGATGCCGCAATGACCATTCTGGTCGACCCGTCCTCCATCAATTACGACTTATATACCCTTTTGAAGAACAACAGCCACGTTACCGTCAAAGAGGGAAACGATACGGTTGTCGGCCTAAAGGGCGTAAAAAATGAAACAGAGATCAAAAATATTATTGAAGCGCATATCAAGGACGGCCGCGCGCTCGTCGAATTCCGCGTGAAATTTGAGGAAATGATGCGCAACGGCGAAACCGTCACCGAATGTACCGTGTGCGACATGCTCAGGGAATACCGGGCGAAGCAGCCAAACAACATGGGGGAGAGCTTCGGCACCATTGCGGCCTACAATGCCAACGCCGCGATGATGCATTACAGTCCGAAACCGGATACGTGCAGCACACTGAAAAATCAGGGTTTCCTGCTGATCGATTCCGGCGGGCAGTACCTTGAGGGGACGACCGATATCACCCGCACTTTTGTTTTGGGGCCTCTCAGCCGCGAGGAAAAAGAACATTACACCTATGTGCTGAAAGCACATATCGCGCTGGCTTCCGCCGTGTTCCTGGAAGGCTGCACCGGCGGCAATATTGATATCCTGAGCCGCGAGCAGGTCTGGAAGCACGGCATTGACTACCGCTGCGGCACCGGCCACGGAGTCGGCATGTTCAGCGGGGTACACGAAGGTCCGCAGAATCTGAGGATCAACAACAATGTTGTTTTCAAAAAGGGAATGACGATCACCAACGAACCCGGCATTTATGAAGAGGGAAAGCATGGCATCCGGACAGAAAACATAATGCTTGTCACGGATTACATCAATAATGAATACGGGCAGTTCTACCGTTTTGAACCCATCACCTATTTCCCCATTGACACGGCGGGAATTCTGACGGAGCTGATGACGGACGACGAACTGGAGTGGCTGAACAGCTACCACAGAATGGTGTATGAAAAGCTTTCTCCGGGCCTGTCCGGAAAAGAGCTTGCGTGGCTGAAAGAACATACGGAACCGGTTGGAAGAGAATAAGCAAAAGCGCGCTGCGAACTGCAGCGCGCTTTTTTAGACGAATTTATTGTTTTTTTTGTTCCGCTAATTTTCGTTAAAGCGGGACAGGAATGCTTTGGTGCGCTCATTCTGCGTATTTTCAAAAAGCTGTTCCGGCATTCCCTGCTCAACAATTACGCCGTTGTCCATAAAGACCACGTAGTCGGCGACGTCCCGGGCAAATTTCATCTCGTGCGTTACAACCACCATTGTCATATGCTCTGCCGCAAGCTCGCGGATAACCTTAAGAATCTCGCCGGTCAGCTCCGGGTCAAGAGCGCTCGTCGGCTCGTCGAAAAACAGGATGTCCGGGTTCATCGCGAGTGCGCGTGCAATAGAGACACGCTGCTGCTGTCCGCCGGAAAGCTGGCAGGGGTAAGCGTCCGCCTTATCGGACAGGTCCATTTTTTTCAGCAGTTCGGTCGCGGTGGATTCCGCTTCCGCCTTGGACCGGTTCAGCACGCGGATGGGTGCCTCGGTAATGTTCTGCATGACCGACAAGTGGGGGAAAAGGTTAAAATTTTGGAAAACCAGTCCGATATGCAGCCCGATTTTGCCGCATGCCGCTTTGTCCGCGTAGACAGCCTTGCCGTTCGCGCCGTTTTTGACCAGTGTGTCGCCGCAAATCGTGATTTCCCCGGAATCCACCGTTTCCAGTTGAGTGATGCAGCGCAGCAGGGTGCTTTTCCCGGAACCGGACGGCCCGATCACGGCGAGCACCTGCCCTTGGGTAACCTCGATGGAAATGCCTTTCAGCACGTCCGTGCCGTCAAAGCTTTTGCAAATATTTTCAGCAGTCAGAATATGCATTTTCATCCTCCTAACGGTAATAATCCAGCCGGGCTTCGGCCATCGTAAAGCATCTTGTGACAACGCCGTTCATCACAAGGTAGAATGCGCCCGCAATGACCAGCGGCGTCATGTTGACGGCGGAGGAAACCCAGTTTGAGGTCACTTTGAGCAGTTCTACGATTCCGATTACCTGCGCCAGAGAAGTATCCTTCACCAGCGTGATAAACTCGTTTCCCATCGGCGGAATAATATGCTTGACGACCTGGGGCAGGATGATGCGGAAGAAGGTCTGGCTGCGCGTAAAACCAAGCACCTTGGCCGCTTCGTGCTGGCCCAGCGGAATCCCCTCAATCCCGCCGCGGAAAATTTCTGCGAAATATGCCGCGTAATTTAGAACGAAAGCGACCTCGGCGGCGAGCACGCGGTCAAGCTGGATGCCGAACAGGGGCTTTAAGGCGTAAAAGAAAAATAAAAGCTGGAGCATCAGCGGTGTTCCGCGCATCAGCAATATGTAGAGCCTTACCGGAAGATTAATCATTTTAATCTTTGACATGCGCCCTCTGGCTACAAGCAGGCCAAGTGGCAGCGAAAAAATGAGGGTGATAAAAAATATGCGCAGCGACATGAGTGTTGCTTCCAGCATTTGCGTTAAAAGCACCTGATAGTTCATGAACGGACCTCCATAAAATGATTGTGATAAAAAAGCCAAAGGCACAGAACCGGACACAGTCCGGCCCTATGCCGCGCTGGGGAGTGAAACCTGTATCTGTCATCCGGAGTGAAGAGAGAAATCTCAGATGACAGTTAATCATGGATTCTTCGGTTACAGTTTTCCCTGGAATGCAACGTACAACCGTTTTATTTCCCTACGGTTGTAACATCCTCGCCGAACCATTTTTTAGAGATCGTTGTCATCGTGCCGTCCGCCGCCATTTCCTTCAGTACGCCGTTAATCTTTTCTGTCAGCGCGGTGTCCGCTTTGCGGAAACCGACGACATAATCTTCCGTGGCAAGCGAAGCATCCTTGCCGTCTTTATCCTGAAGCACTTTGTAGGCGTTCGGGTTGTTGGTCAGATAATAGCGGGCGACAACCTCATCAATGCTGATTGCGTCAATCGTACCGTTCTGCAGTTCCAGAACCGCTTTGGAGTAATCGTCAATCTGAACTACGGATTTTAGAGTCTTTTTAAAAGCTTCGTTCGCGTTCAAAGCGACTTCTGCGGAAGAATCCGACTGTACGCCGATGGTCTTCCCGGCCAGAGAGTCAAGGCCCTGATACGAAGAATCCGTTTTTATCAGAATGATCTGTTTGTTTTTCATGTAGGGGATACTCAGACTGAATTCCTTTTCTCTTTCGTCGGTTTTGCTGAAACCGTTCCACAGACAGTCAATATTGCCGTTGTTCAGTTCGGCGGTTTTGCTGTCCCAGTCAATCGGCTGTGTTTTTAGCTCGATTTTCAGGCGTTTGCATGCCTCTCTGGCAAGGTCAATATCAAAGCCGACCAGTTCGCCGGTTTTGGTGTCGACATATCCCATCGGCGGGAACGCGTCGTCAAGGCCAAGGACCAGTTTGCCGGCCTTTTCCACTTTGCTCCATGATTCGTCGGCGGACGCCGGTGCGGCGCCGGCACTTGCGGAACCTTTGGTGCTGCTGGCAGCGGTACCACCGCAGGCGGCGCAGGAAAGGGCAATGCCTGCCGCTAATAATAAAGATAATATTTTTTTCATTATAATACCCCGTTTCTCTTCTCTTTGGTATCTCTGATATTAATATATTACCTTATTAGCGTACTAAAGTAAAGGGGTAATTTAAAATTTGGCGATATTGCACCAATCACAGCCTGTCCTTTGGCTTTGGTTCACCGCGATATGGACAAAATAAGCCGAATGAAAAGTACGGCGAAGGACTTCGCCGCACCCCGATAATCATTATGAAAGAAGCATCCTGTCGTTGTCCATGGCGTCTCCGCTCGCGTGCTCGAACATTTCGAGCAGATCTTTTACCTGTAAATCCTTCTTTTCCTGCCCCTTGATGTCCAGAATGATTCTTCCTTCGTGCATCATAATCAGACGGTTTCCCAAACGAATGGCTTCCTTCATATTGTGTGTTACCATCAGGGTGGTCAGATTATCCCGGATGACCATCTCATTGGTCAGTTCCAGCACCTTGCGCGCGGTTTTCGGGTCAAGCGCCGCGGTATGCTCATCCAGAAGCAGTAGCTTCGGTTTTTGCAGGGTGGCCATCAACAGGGTCAGCGCCTGGCGCTGGCCGCCGGACAGCAGCCCCACCTTGCTGGAAAGTCTTGTTTCAAGACCCAGCTCCAAAGTCTTCAGTTTTTCTTTATAAAGGGTGCGCTCGCCTTTTTTTATGCCCCAGCCAAGACCGCGGCTTTTTCCTCTGCGGTATGCCATGGCAAGATTTTCCTCAATGCCCATGTCCGCGGCCGTGCCCATCATCGGGTCCTGAAACACGCGGCCCAAAAGCTTTGCCCTGCGGTATTCCGGCTGTGTTGTCAGGTCGATGTCGTCCAGCGTGATCCGGCCGCCGTCACAGGGGAAAACGCCCGCAATCAAATTCAGCAGCGTGGACTTTCCCGCGCCGTTTCCGCCGATCACCGTGACGAAATCGCCGGTTTCAATGGTCAGGTTCAAATCCACCAGCGCTTTTTTTTCATTAATGGTATTGGCATTGAAGGTTTTGCTTACGTTTTTCAGTTGAATCATTTTGTTTTCCCCTCATTTCCGGCGGACTTGCTCCCGCATTTTTTAAAAAGCCTGCAAAAGCGCTGCCATCTGTCTTTCAGACTTCTGAAAACTGCCGGCGCCTTCCGCTTTACAACCGGGATGGCCAGCGCAATCGCGACAATAATGGAGGTGAACAGCTTCAGGTCGGTGGATTTCATGCCGAGCCGAAGAACCAGAGCGATGACCATGCGGTATATGACGGAGCCGACCACCACGGAAAGCAGCTTGTAAGCAAAGGAAAAACGGTTGCCCATCAGAACTTCGCCGATGATGACGGACGCAAGACCGATCATAATGGTGCCGGTGCCCATTCCAACGTCTGCGTAGCCCTGACTTTGGGCGACCATCGCGCCGGAAAGCGCGACCAGCCCGTTGCTCAGAACCAGCCCGAGAATTTTTGTCTTATCGGTATTGACCCCCAGCGCGCGGACCATGTATTCGTTGTTGCCGGTCGCGCGGATGGAACAGCCGATTTCCGTTCCGAAAAACCAGTACATAAAGGCGATGGCCGCAAATGAAAACAAAAGGCCGATCATCAGTGAAATCATATTCACGCTCAAAGCCGGATACAGCGCCGACACAGAGGTGATGATCGTGGAAATCCCCAGAAGCGGAATGTTGGCCTGCCCCATGATGCGGATATTGATGGAGTACAGGGCGATCATGGTCAGAATTCCCGCCAGAATTCCCGGAATCTCAAGCTTGGTATGTAAAAAGCCGGTGATGAAGCCGCAAGCCATGCCGGCGGCCAGCGCAAATAAGAGAGAGAGGAAAGGGTTCATTCCGTGGGAAATTAAAATTGCTGTCACCGCGCCGCCGGTAGCAAAACTGCCGTCAACCGTCAGGTCGGCGAAATCCAGAACTTTAAAGGTGATGTAGACGCCGAGCGTCATAATGCTCCACAGTATGCCCTGTGACACCGCACCCTGCATTGCCTGTAAAAGACCCATATATAAATTCTCCTTAACGCAACATGAGCGATAGGGGATTTTCCCTATCGCCATGGTGTTTGATTTTTTGAGGGGATTATTTGCTGCTCGCGGTGCCGGAGGCGTTTGCCTTATCCAGCAGTTCCTGCGGAATGGTCAGGCCGATTTTGGCCGCCACGTCTTTGTTGATGGTCAGATCGCAGTTGGTGGAATACTCAATCGGCATATCCGCGGGCTTCGCACCGTCCTTCAGAATTTTTACCGCCTGTTTTGCGGTAAGCAGTCCAAGGTCGTAGTAGTTGATGCCGTATGTAGCAACGCCGCCGTTTTTCACCATTCCGGACTCGCCCACGATGATCGGCAGCTTTGCGGGCTGTGCCACCATGGAAACCGTCGCCATGCCGGCGGCGATCATGTTGTCGGTGGGCGCGTAAATTGCGTTAACCTTGCCGACAAGGGACTGGACAACCTGCTGGATTTCATTGGAGTTGGACACCGTGGCGTCGACCGTTTCCAGCCCGAGCGCTGCGGCGCTCTTTTTGGCAATATCCACCTGAAATTTGGAGTTCGTTTCGCTGGAACAGTACAGCATGGCAACCTTTTTCGCGTTCGGCAGCAGCTGCTTCAACAGTTTCATCTGCTCGTCGACGGGGGTCAGGTCGGAAGTTCCGGATACATTTCCGCCCGGCTTTTTGTTGGAAGCGACCAGCTTTGCGTCGGCGGGGTCGGTGACCGCGGTGACAAGGATCGGGATGTCTTTTGTCGTATTGGCAACCGCCTGTGCGGCCGGTGTTGCGATGGCAAGGATCAGATCCGATTTGTCATCCACCAGTTTGGTCGCGATGGTCTGGCAGTTTGCCTGTTCACCCTGCGCGTTCTGGTAATCCAGCGTGATATTCTGGCCGTCTACATAGCCCGCTTTCGCCAACCCGTCCACAAAGCCCTTGTAGGCCGCGTCCAGAGCGGGGTGTTCCACAAGCTGTACAATACCGATTTTAAATTTCTTTTCAGCCGCTGCGGAAGCTGCCTGCGACCCTGCCGCCGCGGAAGAAGTTGAACCGCCGGAAGCACAAGCTGTTGCGGAAAGCGCGATGACACCGGCTAACAGCAATGCGAGTGTTTTTTTCATAAATACCCATCCTCTCGCCTATTTTAATTTATTGCTTTAAAGTCATAAACACTTTATCGCTTTAAACTGATTTATAAATTTTACAATATTTTTCGCTGTTCGTCAATCTTTAATTTCACAAATTATTTACACAGCCGGGGAATAAATTCGTCAGAATTATGTCCACATGGTGAAAATGTAGGGCAGACGGCGGATTTTGCGGGCGGTATATTTATTTAAATTCAATCTAAACTAAGCTTAACAGGAATTTAACATTGCATTCGTACAATAAAACTGTACTTAAGAGACTGAACATATTTTTAGGAGGACTGTCCAAAATGAGAAAAATCATATCTGCTGTTTTGACAGCTGCGATTCTCTGCACCGCATTTGCAGGGTGCAGTTCTGAAATTCAGGGCACCACTTCCAATGCGCCTGCTGCGGATACTTCCAAGGCTGCTGTTTCCGAAAACGGGTCGTCCGCTGCCGCAGCCGACTTAAGCGGCAAGCTGACGTTGAACGGTTCCACTTCCATGGCAAAGGTCTGTCAGGCGCTTGGCGAAGCCTTTCAGGAGAAGTACCCGGGCGTAACGGTTGAAAAAAGCGGTACCGGCTCCGGCGACGCGGCAAAAGCGGTCAGCGCGGGCACGGCTTTAATCGGAGACCTTTCCAGAAAAATGAAGGACGAAGAAAAACCGGGGGATTATGAGATTGTGCAGATCGCCATTGACGGCATTGCGATTGCGGTAAACAAGGACAACAAGGTTGCCGGCCTGACATCGGATCAGATCTCCAAGATCTTCACGGGAGAAATTACAAACTGGAAGGATGTCGGCGGTGCCGACCAGAAAATCACAGTGCTTGGACGCGAGGCTGCAAGCGGCACGCGCGACGGCTTTGAGAGCATCTTCAAGGTTGCAGAAAAATGCAAATATGCGGCGGAGCTCTCCTCCACCGGTGAGGTTGTCACCAAGGTGAGCAGCGATAAAGGCTCGGTCGGGTATGTTTCGCTTGATTCGGTGAACGATACGATTAAAGCGGTGAATATCGACGGCGTGAAAGCAAATGAAGAAAATATTGTAAACGGAAGCTATAAAGCACAGAGACCTTTTATTGAAATTTACAAAAAGGGTACCGACAGCGACCTGGTAAAAGCATGGTTTGCATTCATTAAATCGGATGAAGGCCAGGCCGTCATTAAAAAGGCCGGACTGGTAACCGTAAAATGAGCATGGCGATGAACAGCGCTGAAAACGCGCTGAAAAACAAAAAACAGAATAGTGTGAAGAAAGGCCTGGCAATTTTGTTAGGCCTTCTTTCCGTTCTCACTTTCTTTTTTCCGTACATTCAGTTTGTCTTTAAAAATACAACATATATCGTCAGCGCTTTCCAGCTTGCAACGGTAAAGGGGTTTCGCGTGCAGGGGCCGGAACTCAGCGGCCTTGTGACGATTCCGGTCCTTACCAGAATATCGGTCATCGCCGGCGTTCTGCTGCCGGCTGCGGGCATCGTTCTGCTTTTGCTCAAAAAACCTGTGATAGCGGGAACATCGTTTGTGCTTTCCGGAATCACCCCTCTGATTGTGCTGATCACTACGTCCAGTATCCAGACGGCGGTCACCCAGCTGAATATCAGCAAAATTTCGATTGCCTACCTCTGGCCTTCCATTTATGTGCTGGTTGGGGGGATTGTCTGCGCCATTCTTTCTATCTGGACGCAGGGAACGGAAAAACTTGCGGAATCGGTATTTCTGGTTTTTTCCTGTGTTTCCGTCGGATCCGTCATCCTGATTACCGTCTATATTTTTGCGGCGGGTTCCCCCGCTATCCTGCAGATCGGTCTGGGGCAGTTCCTGTTCGGCAGGGAGTGGAATGCGGAAGCGGGCGTTTTCGGAATTCTGCCGCTGATTCTGTCTTCCATTGCGGGTACGGCGGGTGCAATCCTGCTGGGAGTTCCCATCGGGATTCTGACGGCTGTTTTCCTTGCGGAAACGGCCAAACCGCAGGTTGCCCGGTTTGTGCATCCGGCAATTGAGCTGCTCGCCGGCATTCCCTCCGTCATCTACGGCTTTTTCGGTATGCTGGTAATTGTTCCGGCAATCCGCAGCTTCCCGCCGTTCCGGGACAACACCATCGGCGACAGCCTGCTGGCGGCGATTCTGATTCTTGCCATTATGGTGCTTCCCACCATTGTCAGCGTAACCGAAACCTCTTTAAAGGCGGTGCCTCAGGCTTACCGGGAAGCGTCGCTCGCGCTGGGCGCAACGCCGACCACCACCATCTTTAAGGTCAGCATTCCGGCCGCAAAGTCGGGGATACTGGCGGGTGTGATTCTGGGCGTCGGCCGCGCAATCGGCGAAACCATGGCGGTGATTATGGTCGCGGGAAACGTTGCCAATATGCCGTCGCTGCTGGGTACGGTGCGGCTTCTGACGACCGGTATCGCCATGGAAATGAGCTATGCGTCCGGCTTGCACCGGGAAGCGCTTTTCGCTATCGGGCTGGTGCTGTTTGTGTTTATTATGATTGTCAATATCAGCTTTACGTATATTTCGAAGAGGGGGGTGCAGATGGATGCCGAGTAGTTCTCTGTACGGAAAAAGGAAGCGCCCCTTCGACACCTTTCTGAAAATTCTGATCAATATCGCCGCGGCGATTACGGTGATTGTGCTGCTCGGAATTATTTTTTATATCCTGTTTAACGGCATTTCCTATGTTTCGTGGACGTTTATTTCAACGCCTTACTCCGAAACGAACGACCATTTAAAGGGCATCCTGCCCATGATTATCAACACCATGTACATTGTGGTTATCACCCTGCTGATTTCAGCTCCGATCGGCATTTCCTCGGCAATCTATCTGACACAGTACGCAAAGCAGGGGAGGCTGGTCAAAGCCATCCGCTTCACCACCGAAATCCTTTCCGGCATCCCGTCCATTATTTTCGGCCTGTTCGGCTATACGGTGTTCTGCATCCTGTTCCGGCTGCAAACGTCGATTCTGGCCGGCTGCCTTACCATGACGCTGTGCATCCTGCCGACCATTATCCGTACAACGGAGGAATCGCTTCTGTCTGTTCCGGGCAACTATAAAGAGGGCGCCATGGCGCTCGGCGCCGGAAAGCTGCGCGTTGTACTGGGAATTGTGCTGCCCTGCGCCATGCCCGGCGTGCTGACTGCCGTTATTCTTGCCATGGGGCGGATTGTAGGGGAGAGCGCGGCTCTTTTATTTACCTCGGGTTTGTCCTATAATATGCCCAAGGGATTTTTACAGCAGATTTTCTCGAGCGGCCGCACACTGACCCTGCATCTGTACCAGACCGCGCGCGAGGCAAACTCCCCCGACGCCATGCATATTGCCTTTGCCACGGCGTCCGTGCTGCTGATTCTGGTGTTTTTACTCAACCGGCTCGCAGGGCTTCTCTCCAGGGCTCTCAGGAAAGGATAAGAATATGGAAACGAAAATATCAATTCAGGACTTAAATCTGTTTTACGGGGATTTCCATGCGCTGAAAGGCGTCAATATGGAAATCCCGCGCAATAAAGTAACGGCTTTTATCGGGCCCTCCGGCTGCGGAAAGTCTACCTGTCTGAAAACGATCAACCGGATGAACGACATGGTTGAAAACTGCAGGATTACGGGAAAGGTAACAATTGACGGCGAGGACATCTACGACCCCCGCACCGACGTCACCCTGCTGCGCAAGCGCGCCGGCATGGTGTTCCAGAAGCCGAACCCGTTTCCCATGACGCTGTATGACAACATCGCCTACGGCCCGCGTGTTCACGGTGTGAAAAGCAAGCAGAAGCTGGACGAAATTGTGGAGCGCTCCCTGAAAAGCGCGGCGCTCTGGGACGAGGTGAAGGACAGGCTTAAAAAATCCGCGCTCGGTCTTTCAGGCGGGCAGCAGCAGCGCCTGTGCATTGCGCGCGCGCTGGCTGTGGAGCCGGACATTCTTCTGATGGATGAACCGACCAGCGCGCTCGACCCGATCTCCACACTGAAAATCGAGGACCTGATGGATGACCTGCGCGAAAAATATACGGTGATCATTGTTACCCACAATATGCAGCAGGCCGCGCGTATCGCAGATAAAACCGCCTTTTTCCTTCTGGGGGAAATTGTAGAGTTCACCGATACGCTGACCATGTTCAACAATCCGAAGGATGAGCGCACGGAGCGCTATATTACGGGACGTTTCGGCTGAAACAGGAGCCGAAAATTTTTGTTCCCTATGGCGATTTTTAAAATAAAAATGTATAATATGAGGAGGAAATACCATGCCGAGAAAACTCTTTGACCGGGAACTTGCAAATCTGATTTCCCAGATGACCGATATGGGCAATACGGTCAGTCAGCGCATTGAAGAGACCATTGCCGCGCTGCGCACCATGGATCTGGATAAGGCCGCGGAGGTTGCGAACAGCGACAATGAAATTGATCAGACGGAGCACGCGATAGAAAAACTGTGCATGAATCTGATTGCGATGCAGCAGCCGATTGCGACGGATCTGCGCGTGATTGCGGCATGCCTGAAGATTCTGACGGATATTGAACGCGAGGCCGATCAGTGCGCGGATATCTGCGATATTCTTACCATCGGCGAGCTGAACACCAACAGCCTTGCCATTACCCACGTGGTGCAGATGCTGGAGGCGGCGCACGGCATGTTCCGCCGCGCGATGGACGTCTTTCTCAGCCGCGACGTGGAAGCGGCGCAGGCGGTCTGTGAAAGCGATGATATTGTCGACGGTATGTTCTCCAAAATTATTCTGGAGGTCTGCGGAATCATCACGCAGAATCCGCAGAATGTGATGCGCGAGGTCGATCTGCTCTTTATTTCAAAATATATTGAGCGCATGGGCGACCACGCCACCAATATTGCCGAATGGGTCATTTATATGGAGACCGGGGTGCATCCCGACCTGAACACCAAAGAGATGTAAAGGAGAAACACATGGCTCTGATTTATATTGCGGACGACGAGCTGAATATCCGGAAGCTGGTTTCCTTCGGGCTGAAGGACAGCGGCTTTGAAACCGCCGAATTTCCGGACGGCACACAGCTGCTGAACGCCGTCCGGCAGCGTGCGCCGGACGCGATCATCCTCGACTGGATGATGCCGCAGCCGGACGGCCTGGCCGTCTGCCGCATGCTGCGTGAAAACGAGGCTACGCGCGCCATCCCGGTGCTGATGCTCACGGCGCGGGGTGAAGAAATCGACCGGGTTCTTGGCCTGGAAATCGGCGCGGATGATTATATTGTAAAGCCCTTCAGCATCAAGGAGCTCTGCGCCCGCGTGCGCGCCGTCCTGCGCAGGTCCGCGCGGCAGGAGGACTCCGCCGGGCAGGTCCTTTCCAGCGGCGACCTGACCGTAGATATCACCCGGCACAGTGTGAAAAAAGGCGATGATTCCATAGAACTGACCGTTAAGGAGTTCGATTTGCTTGCCATGCTGATGAAGAACAGCGGCAAGGTACTTACGCGCGACACGCTGCTTGATAAGGTGTGGGGGATAGAGTATTACGGCGACACCAGAACGGTTGACGTCCATGTGCGCTACCTGCGCCAGAAAATAGAAGATAATCCCGACGACCCGGTCTATATTCAGACCGTACGCGGAGTTGGATATAAATTCAGCGGGCAGAATTAACCGGAGGCTGTTATGAAAAAGAAACTGATGCTCAGCAACGCGGCAATTATCGTGGTTGGATTTATCGCGGCCTTTCTTCTGGCCGCCCTGCAGGTTCAGCGGCAGTATCAGACCGAATTTACCAGACGTCTGGACACCGCCCTGAGCATCCTTTCCACCCAGATTGAGGATATTCAGCGCGAACCGGAAACAGCCGCGACCAATGTCGGCATCGAACTGGAGAAGGCCGGACAGGAAATGCGTATCAGCGTGATTGACTTAAACGGAAAGGTCATCGGCGACAGCGCGGAGGAAGACATCAATCAAAACCACAGCAGCCGGCCCGAAATCATGCAGGCCCGGAAAAACGGGCGCGGCTATGACACACGCATCAGCGCAAGCCTGAATCAGCGTTATTATTATGAAGCTATTTATATAAAAGACCGGTTCTTTATCCGCGCGGCTTTGCCTACCGCCGATCTTGACAGGGGCATTTACAGGATCTGGCTGGTCGCCGCGCTCAGTATGTTGCTGGGAATTGCCCTTGTCTGTGTTGTGACGGGTATCCTCGTTTACCGCGTAACCGAGCCGCTCAAGCAGCTGACCGATGCGGCGGGGGAGATTTCCGCCGGCGATTATTCCAGCCGTGTCACCGGAAGCTATGAGGATGAGGTGGGGGAGCTCGCCCAATCCTTTAATGCCATGGCGCAGAGCACCGAAACGGCCGTTTCCCAGCTGATCAGCAAGCAGAACCAGTTGGAAGGCGTGCTTCAGGGCATGGACGACGGAGTGCTTGCCGTGGACGCCGAAAATAAAATCCTGTTTTTGAACCAGAGCGCGCGCCGCCTTCTGGAAAAGCCGGGCCTTGATGAAAACACGAAGCTGGAAGGCAGCCTGCTGGTCGGAAAAATTGCCAATATGATGAAGCATGCCATTGAAAGCTCGGAATCCGGCAAAGAGACAATTACCGGCGCGCCGAACGATAAACAATTTATCGTTTATGTGTCCCCCATCGCCGGGCAGGAGGAAAAGTCCGCTCTGGCCGTTATCACCGATGTGACGAGAGTACACAAGCTCGAACAGATGAGAAGCGAATTTGTGTCGAATGTTACCCATGAGCTGAAAACGCCGCTAACCTCTATCCGCGGCAGCATAGAACTTTTAAAAAGCACCGACCGCGATGAAAAGACCCGGCGTTATTTTTATGATGTGCTGGATATTGAAGCGGAACGGCTGCACCGGCTGATTGACGACATGCTTGCGCTGTCGCAGATTGAAAACGCAAGGGAGGACCCATCCGTGCGCCGCTGCAGCGTCAGGGAAGAACTGGAGCACTGTATTGAACGGCTGAAGCCTGTGGCGGAAAAAAATCAGATTCAGCTCACACTGGACGCAGACAGCACGCTGTTTGTATCCTGTTCGCCGACAAGGCTTCAGCAGTTGTTCGGAAATTTGATTGAAAACGGGATTAAATACAACAAGCCCGGCGGCAGCGTCGCTATTACGGCGCGCCGCCAGCGCCAGACCGTGGTTGTGCAGGTGAAGGACACCGGCATCGGCATTGCGCCGGAGCACTTTGACCGCCTTTTTGAGCGTTTCTACCGCGTGGATGCCAGCCGCTCGCGTGAGATCGGGGGAACCGGACTGGGACTTTCCATCGTCAAACATCTCGCCGCGCTTTACGGCGGAGAGGTCGGCGTGGAAAGCGAGGTAGGAAAGGGCAGTACCTTCATTGTACGCCTGCCCCTTCTGCTGAACGAGGCATGACCATTTTTTCGTAATATGTTTCTCTCCCTGAAGGCGGGGGCGACACATAAAACCGTTCTGTCGTTAAATTGGAAATATTATTAAAGAGGCTGCCAGTAAAATATGGCAGCTTTTTTGTATATTCATTTCATTTCAGCAAACCTTAATGACGGAGGGATATGAAATGAAATCAGTTTGGAGCGAAAGCTGCAGCCTGCCGAAAAGAGATCCGCTCAAAGCCGACATTGTGGTGGACACCGCAGTGGTCGGAGCGGGCATGGCGGGGCTGCTGACCGCGTACCTTTTGCAGAAAGAGGGCCGCAGCGTCGCCGTGCTGGAAGCGGCGGAGACAGCCGGAGGCGTGACAAAAAATACCACGGCGAAAATCACTTCGCAGCACGACCTGATCTATGACAGTATGATCAAAAAATTTGGCGATAAGGCCGCGCAGCAATATGCCGACGCAAATCAGAAAGCGATTGCGATGTACCGAAAAATTGTTTCTGAGGACCATATTGATTGCAATCTTGAGACTAAACCCGCTTTTGTTTACTCCTTTGACCGGGAAAATGAACTCCGCGCGGAAGCGGAGGCGGCTGAAAGACTGGGGATAAACGCTGAATTTACGACTGAAACCGACTTGCCGTTTGAAGTTCCCGCAGCTGTAAAATTTTCAGACCAGGCTCAATTCAATCCTTTGAAATTTTTAAAGTCTATTGCGTCGGATTTGACGGTTTATGAAAACACCCGGGCGCTGATCGTCCGCGATGACACTGTTATTACCAACCGGGGCAGAGTGACGGCGGATCATATTGTGATCGCCACGCACTTTCCGTTTATCAATATTCCCGGCTGGTATTTCGCGCGGATGCATCAGGAGCGCTCCTATGTCATCGCTTTAAAAAATGCCGGTAAACTTGACGGAATGTACATTGATGCGAACCCGGACGGCTATTCGTTCCGCAGCTATGAGGATTATATCCTTTTAGGCGGAGCCGGCCACCGCACGGGCAAACATCCCGGAACAGGCTGCTATGAGAAGCTGCGCAGCGCCGCAAAGCGTTTTTTCCCGGAAAGCGAAGAGGTTTGCCATTGGTCCGCACAGGACTGTGTTACCTGGGACAATTTGCCGTATATCGGGCGTTATGCATCCTCTACGCGCAATCTTTATGTGGCGACCGGCTTTAAGAAGTGGGGAATGACCTCCTCTATGGCGTCGGCCATGATCCTTACGGATTTCATCTGCGGCCGGCCGAACGAAGAAGCGGAGATTTTTTCTCCCCAGCGTTTTCACGCGGCGGCGTCCGCAAAGAATCTTCTGTCCGACGGCGGACATTCGGTCGCCGGGCTCACAGCCGGCCTGTTTTCCGCGCCAAACCGGAAGTGCACGCATTTGGGCTGCCGTCTGCACTGGAACCCGGATGAGGAGACGTGGGACTGCCCCTGTCACGGTTCAAGGTTTACAAGCAAAGGGGAATTGATCAGCGATCCTGCGGAAAGAGGACTGAAGCCTCATGAATGATCCCATGCTTCATAAGAGCCGTTCCTCTTTTGAGGGCTGGTATTTTAAGCATCAAAGCGAGGACGGCGCCGTCGCTTTTATCCCCAGCGTGAGCTTCAGTCAGGCGGGCAAAAAAAACGCTTTCATCCAGGTGATTACAAAAGAAGGTTCGTTTCGCCTGTCCTATCCGTATTCCGCGTTCCGCGTCTGCCGGAAAAAGTTTTCCGTACGCGTTGGCAGAAATGTTTTCGCCGAAAAGGGCGTTTACATTGATATGACCGGTTCAGACATCCGTTGCACGGGAGATATAAGCTACAGCCCGCTTACGCCGATCGCGTCGGATATTATGGGGCCGTTTCGTTTTATTCCCTTTATGGAATGTAATCATGGCATAATCAGTATGAGGCATAGCCTGACGGGTTCCATCACCCTGAACGGCCTGAAAATCGATCTTAACGGGGGCACCGGATACATCGAAAAAGACTGGGGAAGCTCGTTCCCTTCCCGCTATCTTTGGGTGCAGTGCAACCGGTTCAGTGATCCCTCCTGCAGTATCATGGCCTCTGTTGCCGAAATTCCGTTCGCAGGGTTTCATTTTCAGGGGTGCATTGCCGTTGTCCGTTTTCAGGGCCGGGAATACCGCTTCGCAACGTACCTTGGCGTTCGGGTTGTCCGCTGTACTGAGACGGGATTTATCCTGCAGCAGGGAAAATATCTTCTGGAAGCTGAAATACTGTCCGGCTCCTCCCAGAAGCTGTTTGCGCCAAAGTCCGGCGAAATGTCGCGCGTTATTCGGGAAAATATGGATTCGCGCGTGCGGTTCCGTCTTCATGCGGACAACATTTCCCTCTTTGATCTAACCAGCGAAGAAGCGAGCTATGAATACGTAAAATAGCAATTTGCACCGTCTGAAAATCCGTATAGGCTGTTTCTGCCTGCACATAATAACGAGGAACGGAGGTGAGCAGATTGCCAAAAGACAGCCAGCCGGACAACAAGCAGAGCCGGGTGAAAAAGGCAGACGGACAGACACCGATCACCAAAGAAAATCAAAATCATAATAAAAATGCAAAGAAACAGTCCATTAAAAATAATGATGTTTAAGGAGGGACAATCTTGGCAAAAGCAGGAATGAGACGTCCGGACCCCAAAGAACCGCATGGGACGGAAAGCAATCATAAAACGCATATTCCGAAAAATGACGTGCAGCCCGTCCCCGAACTTCAGGGAAAAGCCAAACACACAAAGGAAAAGGCCCCGCCCATGTAACCCGTTATGTAGACCGGGCGGGGTTTGAGCCTCGCCCTAACAGGGTATATATCCATGCACAAGGCACGTTTTTATAAATATGATAAATGCCCCGCCGCTAATATCTTCTCCTGCCGAAGCCGGGATATGACTGTTAAATTTTGTTTGTAAGGTTTTGCACAAAGTCATGCATCTCTTGCTTGGATTGAATTTCATGCGTGCTCCGGATGATTTCCTCCTGCTTTTGTTCCGGGAGTTCTGCAAAACGTTCCATCGCCGGTACGTTTTGGGCAAGCGCCATGCCGAAACCCAACGGAAGATCCATTTTCATCACCTCCGCCATTAGTGTTCGCCGAGTCCGCAAAATCATTCAATATATTTTTTTGTTTTATATTGTGATATACTGATGAATAATCAATGACGAAAGGAGGATAAAACGATGGAGAGAACCTGTATTATTTTGAAACCGGACGCGCTGAAACGCCGGCTGGCGGGCAAAATTATTTCCAGAATTGAGGATAAGGGATACATAATTGCGGACGCCAGAATGCTGCGGCTGGATGAAGCCATTTTGCGGGAGCACTATTCCCACCTTGTCGATAAGCCTTTTTTCCCTGATATTGTCGCGTACATGGTATCCGGCCCTGTGCTTGCCATGATTGTGGAAGGGGAAAACGCCGTTTTGGGAATGCGCCAAATCATCGGTGCCACTCACTTTGAAGACGTTACTGCCGGAACCATTCGCGGCGATTATGCGTTCAACACGGAGCAAAACCTGATTCACGGTTCGGATTCGAAAGAAAGTGCGGAACTGGAAATCGAACGCTTTTTCGCCCGGCGGTAAACGTCTGACGGAATCGTCAGCACCGCTGCTCCACGGGAAAGTCAAGCAATGAAAAGGCGGCGAAGAAATCTCCGCCGCCCATATAAATCTTTGTTATGCCACGGTAACAATACACTGGCGTACCGCCTGCTGACCGGGCAGCGTGGAATAAACGCCGGTACACCCGGAACCCACTCCGGAAATTTTGTAATAATAGCTCGCGCCGACCTTTTGCGTAAACACGGGCCTAATTACAGTACCGTTGCCCGTTGTGAACTTCGGCGTTGCGGTTGTGCCGTTGGGAGTAAATTTAAATTGATAGGTTGCGCCGCGTTTGATTGTGAACGGATGGGTCGTGTCGGAAACAACTCCGTTTGCCTTTCCATAGGCGGTGAACGCAACGGAGGAATCTCCCGTACTTGTTGTAATTAAAGCGGTGCCAGCGCCGACATTTGTGATTTTGTAAAGATAACCGCCCGAAACCTTTTGGTACAGCGCGACGGAAACCGCCGAAGAATTGGAGGAAACCGCTGTAGGAGCGCTGGAGGAGGAAGTGGTTATTTTAAAAATGTAAGAACTGTTGGAACCGAAAGAATACGGCGCTGTAGTGTCCGATTTCAAAGTAACGGGGGAAGGCGTCTGGGAGGGAGTCTGCACGGGATTGACCGGTTGCCCGGCAGAGGTGTAATCCATATAAGAGTAATCCTGATCCACCGCGCCGCTGATTCCGGGAACGGTTGCGGAGCCGTATTGCCAGACAGTGTATGGATTGCTGTATTTCGCAGCATCCACACCCCAGTGCGCTACCCATTTATCATAAGGATCCAGAGTGGAGCTTGAAAGATTGGAGTTGTATATATTGGGGGAACTGTAGATGCCGGCTTTATATCCTCCGGCTTCTATTGCCGAGCAGAAGGTCTGGGCAATGCTTGACAGAAGCTCCCGCGACAGGAGACGCTGCGCGCTGGTTTCAATATCCATAAAAACCGGATAATCCAGAGGCCGGCCATTTAAAATGCTCAGGCACATTCTCGCTTCTTCCGCGGCCGCTGCTACGGTGGTCGCGTAGCTGAAATGATAAACACCTACTTTGATTCCGTTGGCGGTCGCGCCGTTATAGTTCGCGTTAAAATAAGCGTCGGTCTGCTGATCCCACTGTTCGCTGCCGTATCCGGTGCGGATAATGGCGAAATCAACGCCGCTGCTTTTTACGTCGCCCCAGGAAATGCTGCCCTGCCAGGAGGAAACGTCAATCCCCTTCATCACGACATGCACGGTGCAGGTTGCGGTCTGTCCGTCGCTTGTGGTTGCCGTGATCACGGCTCTTCCCAAGCTGACGCCCGTTACCGTGTTCCCCATAACGGAAGCCACGCCGGTGTCGCTGGATGTCAGAACGGCGTCACTCATAATGCATCCCATAACAGAAGCGGTAAGGGATGCGCTTTCGCCCACTCTTAAAGCCAGTCTGGTGTTGTCCAGGGTCATAGTCCCGGAAGCACTGCTGGTGTCGGTTGCATAAGCGGTTGTGCTGAGCGATGCAATCATTGCAAGCGCCAATACGAGAGAGAGTAGCTTTCTTTTCATAATTTTCCTCCAATTGTTTTCGTTTTCTTCCATCATGTTCTTACTTTACCCACTGAAATGATTCAAAGAAGTATGCAATATTCCTCTCGGCTTTGAGGTAGCAACACTGCATGTTACAGCAGGAATGATACAGTTTCAATTATATTTTTTATTACTAATTATGTCAAGTAAATACACCAAGAAACTCCATCCGCCAAAACGTGTCATATTTCCCGCAATAAAATATAAATCAGGCGCTAAAAAACAAAAAGTGGCATTTAATCTGAATATTTTTGGGTTTTCATTTTTATTAAGCAGTTTTTATCCATCAATTTTTGGGATAAATTACCTTTTGCTTCTTTATTCCAATAAATAAATTAGCGGAGAAAATTATATTTGATTATTTTCCGCAAATGCTTTACAATAAAAAAGTGTATTTTTATTGGCTGGAGGAAGTAATTTGTCAAGTTATGTAAATGAGATTAAAAGAAGAAGAACTTTTGCGATCATTTCCCACCCGGATGCGGGAAAAACCACCCTGACGGAAAAGCTTTTACTGTACGGCGGCGCCATTGCGCTGGCCGGTTCGGTAAAGGGTAAAAAAACGGCAAAGCACGCGGTTTCCGACTGGATGGAAATCGAAAAACAGAGGGGAATTTCGGTTACTTCTTCCGTTATGCAGTTTAATTACAACAATTACTGTATTAATATTCTTGATACCCCGGGACATCAGGATTTCTCAGAGGACACCTACCGTACCCTGATGGCGGCCGATTCGGCCGTTATGGTGATCGACGCTTCCAAGGGTGTGGAAAAGCAGACCCGGAAGCTCTTTAAGGTTTGTACACTGAGGGATATCCCTATTTTTACGTTTATTAATAAGATGGACAGGGACGCCAGAAACCCGTTTGACCTTCTGGAGGAAATTGAACAGGAGCTGGGCATTAAAACCTTTCCGATGAACTGGCCGATCGGTTCCGGCAAAGAGTTCAAGGGCGTTTATGACAGAAATAAAAAAGAGATCATCGCCTTCACAGCCAACAACGGCCAGCGGGAAGTGGAAGCGACGGAAGTCGACATCAACAACGAAAAGCTAGAAGCGCTGATCGGTGAATATCACCGCAAGATTCTTGTGGATGACATTGAGCTCCTTGACGGGGCGGGCTATGAATTTGATCTGAAAGCCGTCCGGCACGGCAAGCTTTCCCCCGTATTCTTTGGCTCGGCGCTTACGAATTTCGGCGTGGAACCTTTTTTGGAAGAATTTTTGAGCATGACCACCCCGCCTCTGCCAAGGGAGTCGGACATGGGAATAATCGATCCGTTCACCAACGAATTTTCCGCGTTCGTCTTTAAAATTCAGGCCAATATGAACAAGGCGCACCGCGACAGAATCGCGTTTATGCGTATCTGTTCTGGAAAATTTGAAAAGAACATGGAAGTCATGCATATGCAGGGCGGCAAAAAGATGAAGCTTTCACAGCCGCAACAGCTGATGGCTCAGGACCGGGAAGTGATAGAGGAAGCCTACGCGGGCGACATTATCGGCGTGTTTGACCCCGGAATCTTTTCCATCGGCGACACCATCTGCACACCGCCCCAAAAATTCCTGTTCGGCGGGATTCCGACGTTTGCACCCGAGCATTTCAGCCGTGTGCAGCAGGTGGACACGATGAAGAGAAAACAGTTTATCAAGGGAACCTCACAGATTGCCCAGGAAGGCGCCATACAGATTTTTCAGGAGCTGGGCGGCGGCATGGAAGAAGTCATTGTGGGCGTGGTGGGCACCCTTCAGTTCGACGTCCTGGAATACCGGCTTAAGAATGAATATAATGTGGATATCCGCATGGAAAGTCTGCCGTACCAGTATATCCGATGGATTGAAAACGGGGAGCTTGACCCCAAAACGCTGAATTTGACCTCCGATACAAAACGGATACAGGACTTGAAAGGCAATCATCTGCTGATTTTTGCCAACGAATGGAGCATCCGCTGGGCGCAGGAGCATAATAAAGGGCTAAAGCTTGCGGAATTCGGAAGGTAAATACGGCGGGAGGATAAAACAGTGCGCTTTCTAAAAGAATTCAATGCGTTTATAGAGAAATGGATGGCTTTGGTTACGCCGCTTTGCCTTTTGACCGGGGTCCTTTTCGCATCCCAGTTCAGCCGTATTTTATTTCTGGTACCGTATGTTTTCGCGTTTATGACCTTTTGCGGCAGCCTCGGGTCTAAATTTTCCGATATCGGGCGGGTGGTTCAGCACCCGCTGCCGCTTTTTTTATCCCTTTTTGTGCTTCATCTGGTTCTGCCGCTGCTTGCTCTTGCCGCAGGCAGCCTGTTCTTTTCGCAGAGCCCGTACATTATCACCGGTATTGTTCTGGAATTTGTTGTGCCGAGCGCCGTGGTCAGCGCCATGTGGGTTTCTATTTACCGGGGAAGCGCACCGTTTACGCTCTCTGTTCTTCTGGTCGATACGCTTTTGGCTCCGTTTTGTGTGCCGCTCAGCCTTCATCTTTTTGTCGGGTCGAATGTACAGGTTGACACGGTGGGTATGATGAAGGAGCTTTTGCTGATGGTGGCGATACCGGCGCTTTTGGCCATGTCGCTCAACCAGCTTACGGGGGGCGCCGTAAAGCAGACTCTTTCCCCAAAGCTTGCGCCCTTCGGGAAGCTTGCGCTGATGCTGGTGGTCTGCGCCAATTCATCAAAGGTTGCGCCTTTTATCCGCAATATGACGCCGCGCCTCTTTGCTGTTGCCGGCTCAATCCTGCTGCTTGCGGTCATGGGTTACGCTCTGGGCTGGGCCTGTGCCGCTTTACTAAAGCAAAAGCGTGAGCTTGTTATCTCCATGACTTTCAGCTGCGGAATGAGAAATATCAGCGCGGGCGCGGTCATTGCCGCGGCATATTTCCCGGCCGAAGTCATGTTTCCGGTCATGATCGGAACTCTTTTTCAGCAGGTTCTGGCCGCGTGTTTCGCGCAGCTGCTCACCAAACGCTATGGAGCGCAAAACGCCGCCTGACAGCTGCCGATAAAAAGGCCGTTCACTGAGAGCATCTGCTCCTTGTGAACGGCTTTTTGTTTATTTTCTGTTTTCAGCCAGAATCTCCAACCAGTATCCGTCGGGGTCGGCGATAAAATACAAATCCATATCATGGTTTTCATAGCAGATACAGCCCATCTGTTTGTGCAGGGCGTAAGCCTCGTCCTTGTCGGGTACGCTGAATGCGAGGTGAATTTCGTTGTCGCCCAGATTGTACGGCTCTTTACGGTCGCGTATCCAGGTCAGCTCCAACTGATGTTCGGTTTGCCCATCCCCTAAAAAAACCAGCGTAAAGGAGCCGTCTGCGGCGCTTTTGCGGCGTACTTCCGTAAGGCCGAGCGCTTTCTGGTAAAATTCAACACTCTTGTCTAAATCAAACACATTCAGGTTGTTGTGAAGAAATTTTGCTTTCATAAAAACACCTCCGTTTTTATAGCAATTACAAAAATGCAGTGGAATGGATTTCGTTGTTTTTCCAGTTCTTATTTGAAATTGCTATAATTGTTTCCATTATATTTCATTTTAGGCTGTTTTTCAAGGATGAGAGCAGGCCGGTTGTTTTTTAAATCAAATCAGGCTATAATCATTTTAATTATAGTCTTCTCAATTTCATTGTCAGAGCAGGAACTCCTTTGAGAGGAAGTGGGTTTATGATAAAAACACCGATCGGCGCTCTGGAAACATGCGTGCTGTTCAAGGGAATTACTTCGGCTGAAATATCGCAGATGCTTGTCTGCCTTGCCCCGCGCCCAGCCGACTTTTCAAAAGGCGGGCTGATCGCGCAGGCCGCGGGGCCGATGGAGGAAATCGGCGTCGTGCTTGACGGTACGGTCGCGGTGACGAAGGAAACACCGCTTGGCGAACGGATTGTTCTGAATAAAATTCTTCCCGGAGGAATTTTCGGCGAAGTGGCCGCGTTGTCCGATTCCCGGCGTTCGCCTGCCACGATTTTTGCGCTTGAAAAGAGTACGGTGCTGTTTATCAGGCCTGCCAAAATTTTAACGCCGTGCAGCAAGACCTGCCCATGGCACACGCAGCTGACGGAAAACCTGATTCGCCTTGTTGCCGACAGGGCGCTGTACCTCAATCGGAAGATTGACTACCTTACGATAAAAAGCATGCGCGGGAAACTCTGCACCTTCCTTTATGAGCAGTACCGCAAATCGGGGAAGAAGCGGCTGACCCTGCCGTACAACCGAAACGAGCTGGCCGATTTTCTCAATGTTTCCCGCCCGTCCATGTCGCGCGAGCTCGGGCGGATGCGCGATGAGGGGATGTTGACCTTTCAGGGCGATGCCTTTGAGCTGCTGGATCTGGATAAACTGAAAGAATATGTGCAGTGAGTTTTCTACGCAATGTGAAAGAGGGAATCAGCATATGAACAATCAGACCGGCCGGATTGTAAAGGCAATGATCTGTTATAATGAGGGCGATCCAAAAAGAGTGCAGCATGCGCTGAAGGTGCATGCGTTTGCGAAATCCATCGGGGAGATGGAAGCGCTGGATGAAAATACAATGGAAATTCTGGAGCTTGCCGCTGTTCTGCACGATATCGGGATTCGGAACAGCGAGCGAAAATACGGTTCCTCCAGCGGAAAATATCAGGAACTGGAAGGCCCCCCGGTCGCGGAAAGAATTCTGCTGGAGTGCGGTATCCCGCGCAGAGTGATCGACCGCGTCTGCTTTTTGATCGGCCATCACCACACCTATACCCAAATCAGCGGGATGGATTATCAGATTCTGGTGGAAGCCGATTTTCTGGTCAACCTTTATGAGGACGGCATGACAGAAGCACAGGCCCGGACGGTTCTGCAGAAGTATTTTAAGACGGAAACCGGCAGAGAATACCTTTCCAAAATGTATCTGGAACCGGAATATCCGCCTGTAAAGTGATGGAGTAGTGATTTGAAAAGTCCTTTTTTATATTCCAACGACAATAAACGCTATCATACCCTGAGCTACCATCTTAAAAACCGGTTTGGCCGGCACGTTATGAAAGCGGTGATCGACGCGGGGTTTACCTGCCCGAATCTGGATGGAACAAAGGGCACCGGCGGCTGCACCTATTGCCTTTCCGGCAGCGGGGACTTTACGCACGGAGCGGGCAGAAGCGCCGCCGAGCAGGTCGGGCTGGAGCTGGACAGGGTACGCGGAAAGAGACCGGACGCGGATGTTATTGCTTATTTTCAGGCGCATACCAACACCTATGCACCGCTTCCGCGCCTTCAAAAGCTCTACGAATCCGTTCTGGATATCGACGGCGTATGCGGAATCAGCATTGCCACGCGCCCGGACGCGCTGGAAGAAGAAACGGTGGACTATCTGGCCGGATTGTCCGGGAAAACGTATCTGACAGTGGAACTGGGACTTCAGACTGTCTATGATGCCACCGCGGAAAAAATTAACCGCGGGCACACCTACGCCGAATTTGCGGACGCCTTCCGGGCGCTGAAATCGCGCGGCATCCGGGTCTGCGTACACATCATCAACGGCCTTCCGGAAGAAACACCGGAAATGATGCTGAACACCGCGCGGACTGTCGGCGCGCTGGGAGCCGACGCGGTGAAAATCCATCTGTTGCAGATTCTGCGCGGCACAGCCATGGAACGCCAGCTCGCGGTGGGAGAAATTGTCCCCATGAGCAGGGAGGACTATATTGACACCGTCTGTTCACAGCTTGAGGTTCTGCCGCCTGAAACGGTTATTGAGAGGATAACGGGAGACGGCGCGCACGACAAGCTGATTGCGCCGCGGTGGGGCGTGGATAAAATCGCTGTCCTCGGCGGAATCGATCGCGCGCTCGTTCAAAAGGACACATGGCAGGGGAAGCGGTTTCCATAAAAACAGGAGCACCTTTTCAGATGAAAAAGCGCTCCTGAAAGTTTTTATTCATTGGATTTCGGATAGGGAATCCGGTCGCCCCTTTGGGAATAGAAAGCGATTCTGTCGCGGTAACTGTCCGTGCGGCTGTCGGTTTTCAGCTCTTCAAAAATAGAAGTGTTGTCGCTGAAATGCATGGGTACAACCAGTTCCGCGCCTGCCGCTTCCATAAAATAGCCGAGCCCGCGCAGCGCGTTTCCTTCCAGCCTGGGGTCAACCGGAACGAATGCGATGTCAATCGATTCGTTTTTCAGCGTGTCGATTTGTACGCGGTAGCGGCGCGTCATTTCACGGTTATCCTCTTCCGGTTCCCCGTCCCAGTACCAGTCGTTCAGATCTCCGGCGTGATAGATGCACAGGCCGTCCACCAGAATGAGGAAGGCCACGCCGATGTCGGTGGATTCCAGTGTGCGCACGCGCAGGTCGCCCAGATTGTATTCCCGGCCGGGTCCGACCTTGATCACGTCTTCGGTAGTTTTGATATCGTCGGAGAGTACGTATTGGATTTGACCGACTGTTTTTCGCCAGCTGAAAATTTTCGGATTATAGTGGTCCGGGTGGCTGTGAGAGACAAAAACAACTACGTTCAGATCTTTGATTTCCTCCGGATCTATCACGCCTTTTGCTAGTCCGCAGCCTTTTGGCGAGTCAAGGTAATAGTCGAAGATAAAAAGATGTCTGTCCGTTTTCAGCGCAAATCCGCTGTTGTACAGGTATGTGATTTCGGCTTTCATATTCATCCTCCTTTGTATGCGGGGCCGGTTACCGTTACTGCATGCTTCCGCCTTCAATGATGCCCGCTTTGGCGAGGTTTTGCTTATGTTCCTCATAGGTTTTCGCATAGTAGTAATTACCGCTTGAATCGGCGGCAAAATAATAGTAATCCGTGTCTGCCGGATTGACCGCGGCGTTCAGGGCTGCTTTTCCGGGGTTGCTGATGGCGCCTGCCGGCAGGGCGGGGCATTTCCGGGTGTTATAGTATGCGTTATAACGGTTAATATCACCGGTGAGATTCGGCTTCAGGTATTTTTCCACATAAATGACCGTCACGTCGGCCTGCAGCTTCATTCCGGCTTTCAGGCGGTTGTGGAAGACGGAGGATACTTTTGCCATTTCATTGACGTTGCCCGATTCCTTTTCGATAATGGAGGCGAGTGTAACGACTTGATCGGTTGTCATCCCCGAATAGCGGTAGTTGCTGCCGATTCTGCTCTCCGCATTTTTCAGCATTTTACCAAGGATGTCCTGTGGCTTCATATTCTCGTAAAACTCATATGTATCCGGAAAAAGGTAACCCTCTAATTTGTAACAGCGTTGAGTGCCGGAACCCAGCTTGCCGATCAGTGAATAATAGCTGAAGTCGTAGGAATTGGCAGTGCTCAGCAGGGCGGCTTTTTTGCAGACGCCGTTTGCTTCCAGCCGGTCGCCGATCTGTGACAGCGTAAAGCCCTCCGGGATCACCACACGCACTGTTTTTGCTTTTTCCGGCTGCGAAGAGGAAACGGTATTCTGTTTGCCTGAGGCTGTGCTCTGCGCCGAAACTTTTCCAGTGGAAGAGACATCGGCAGAAGTGGCTGTGTCGCTGTCGGACGAACTGTCGGAGGAATTGGGCGCTGATGAAGCGGCGCTGACGGTGCTGCTTTCACTGCTGCTTGCCTGACTGGATGTCATGCTGCTGCCGTCGCTTTTTGCGCAGGCGGACAGAGAAACGCAAACGGCCAATGCAATCAGCATTGCAAGATATTTTTTCATTAATTTTATCACCTTTATTGCTATTTTCTTTTATTTTATACCGGTTTACATTTTAATTCAATAGAATGTTCCATTCTTTGACAGAGCCAAAAACAGGAAATCTTAAGATATGTTTCTCTATAACTTACTTAAATTGCTGTAGCAAAAATTAATCACGGAGGTATCTTTTATGAAGTTCAGCTTTGAAAAATACGGACAGCAGCTTCTGCTTTTCATAGAATCGTCCCTGCCGAAACTGGCCGGCGCGCTGCTGATTCTGGGAATCGGCTGGTGGCTCAGCAATCAGGTGGTCAGGCTGATGTTCCGCGCAATGTCGCGTTCAAAGACGGATACGGGCCTCGTCACCTTCATCAGTTCTCTTACAAGAGCGCTTCTTAAAATCCTTGTATGCATTACGGCGGCGGCTCAGCTTGGCATGAATGTCAGCTCCATTATCGCGGCGCTCGGCGCGGCGGGTCTGGCTGTCGGCCTTGCGTTAAAGGAAAACCTGTCCAATATTGCGTGTGGAGCGCAGATCATTTTTACCAAGCCGTTCCTTGTCGGAGACTATATCGCATACGGCGATACGGAGGGGACTGTTGAACGGATTGAGACAATGTTTACTACGCTGAGAACCTTTGACAATAAGGAAATTGTGATTCCCAATTCCAAAATTACCTCCGGCGTGATCATCAACTATTCCGCCATGGCGACCCGCCGCCTGGACCTGAAATATTCCATCGGCTACGGCGAAGACATCGCGAAGGTCAAACATCTGCTTTTAGAGCTGATCGAAAATCATCCCATCGTGCTGAAGGATCCCAGCCCGCTGGTTGCGGTCGGTGAACACCGGGAAAGTGCCGTTATTGTGGAAGTCAGGGTGTGGTGCAAAACGGAAGATTATCTCGCGCTGTACTTTGATATGCAAGAGAAGGTAAAGCTTGCGTTTGACGCGGCGGGCATCAATATTCCTTACAATCAGCTGGATGTCCATATGAAGCATGATTAAGAACCTGTGAACGGAAATTTTTCATCAAGTTGCGTGAGAGAGCGGCAGCCCTGCTCAACGGGACTGCCGCTCTCTCAGACAGAAGAACATTTGTAATATGGGTTATGCCAATGCCTGCTGTAAATCGTAGAGAATGTCATCGATATGTTCGGTGCCGATGGACAGGCGGACGGTGTTCGGCTTGATGCCGGACTGCAGCAGTTCGCTTTCGCTCATTTGGGAGTGCGTGGTGCTCGCCGGATGGATGACCAGCGATTTCACGTCGGCCACGTTGGCCAGCAGGGAGAAAATTTCCAGCCGGTCGATGAAGTCCCTCGCTTCCTTTGCGCCGCCTTTGATTTCAAACGTAAAGATGGAGCCGGCGCCGTTGGGAAAATACTGATTATATAAAGAGTTGTATTTGCTGTCAGGTAAGGCGGGGTGATTGACGCGCTCCACCTTCGGGTGCTTGGAAAGGAAATCCACTACCTTCAGAGCGTTCTCAACATGGCGCTCCACACGCAGGGAGAGGGTTTCAAGACCCTGCAAAAGCAGGAAGGAGTTAAACGGGCTGATGGTTGCGCCGGTATCTCTCAGCAGGATTACGCGGATTCTGGTCACGTATGCCGCCGCGCCGACGTCTTTTGTAAAGCTGATGCCGTGGTAGCTCGGGTCCGGCTCGCTCAGCCACGGAAATTTTCCGGAGGCCGCCCAGTCGAAGGTTCCGGAATCGACGATAACGCCGCCCAAGGAGGAACCGTGCCCTCCGATAAACTTTGTAGCGGAATGGACTACTACGTCCGCGCCGTGCTCAATGGGACGCAGGAGATAGGGCGTTGCAAAGGTATTGTCCACAATCAGGGGAATTCCGTTTTTGTGCGCGACCGCGGCGACCGCGTCGATGTCGATGACACTGGAATTCGGGTTGCCGAGCGTTTCAACGAAGATCGCTTTCGTGTTCGGCTGGATGGCTTTTTCAAAGCTGCCCTCAGCGTCCGGGTCGACAAAGGTCGTAGTAATGCCGAAAGCGGCAAGCGTATGTTCCAGAAGATTGTAGGTTCCGCCGTAAATAGTGTTGGCAGATACGATATGGTCGCCCGCGTGCGCGATATTTTCAATCGCATAGGTGATGGCTGCCGCGCCGGATGCGGTGGCCAGTGCGGCGACGCCGCCTTCCAGCGCGGCGATGCGCTGTTCAAACACATCGGCGGTGGGGTTCATCAGCCTGCCGTAAACGTTTCCGCCCTCAGTCAGACCAAAGCGGGCGGCGGCCTGTGCGGAATCTTTGAATACATAGGATGTGGTCTGGTAAATCGGTACGGCTCTTGCATCCGTAGCCGAATCCGGTTTTTCCTGGCCCGCGTGTACCTGTATCGTTTCAAACTTATATTTTCTTTCACTCATGGTAATTACTCCTTCTGCATGTTTGTTTTTTACGGTTATTCAACTACAACAAAGAAAGACAGGAGCCGCACATTCGCTCATGCAGAAGGGCAATGGAGATCGGGGCGTAATCGGTGTGTGTTATGGTTTTCATGGGCTCCTCCTTTGCATTTAATATTACAATTCATATAAAATTAGTAATATATATTGTTGACATATTACTACGGTAAAGCCAAAATGTCAAGTATTAATTTTAAAAAAGTAAGACGCCCCGTCGGACAGGTAGTGTTTTTACCTGCTGTTGCGGGGCGTCCTGCGTAATCATGTGATCTGGAAAATATAAAATTTAAGATAATTTGTTTCCGGTACGCTCCATAAAATGGGGTGGTCGGGCGACTGCTGGCGGGCCTCTATCTGCCGGAGCGATACCTGAGCGTCAAACGCCGCGCTGCGGAGCATGCTGCGGAAAAGCTCCTCCGTCAGAAAATGGGAGCAGGAACAGGTTGCAAGGTAACCGCCGCGCGGAAGCAGCTTCATAGCACGCAGATTGATCTCTTTATATCCCTTCATCGCATGCTCAACGGTCTGGCGAGATTTGGTGAAGGCCGGCGGATCCAGCACAATCAGATCATAACCGTCCTTTGCTCCCATGGGCATCTGCGGCAGAAGGTCAAACACATTTGCCGTCTGAAAGGTCATTTTGTCCTGTAGATGGTTGCGTCTGGCGTTTTCCTCCGCCATGGCAACCGCCTCGGCGGAAATATCCACCGCGTGAACGCGCTCGGCCCCGCCCTTCGCCGCGTTCAGGGCAAAGGAGCCGGTATGCGTAAAGCAGTCCAGTACCCGTTTGCCGCGGCTGATTTTCGCAACCGCCTGCCGGTTGTATTTCTGGTCAAGAAAAAAACCGGTTTTTTGACCGTTTTCAAAGTCAACGTCATATTCGATTCCGTTTTCCGTGATCACGGTTTGTGTCGCCTGCGGCGTGTCCAGCCCGGAAATGGGGAAGAAGCCCTTGTTTTGCTCCATTCCTTCCAGTTCACGGATGGCAACGTCGTTGCGTTCGTATACGCCGTCTATTTTTTGGCCGTCCTCTGCCAGAATTTTGCAAAGCAGGGGAAAGAGCACGGGCTTTAATTTTTCCATGCCGAGGGAAAGGGTCTGTGCAACCAGAATGTTTTGAAAGCGGTCCACCGTCAGCCCGGGGAAAAGATCCGATTCACCGAAAATAATCCGGCAGCTTGAAATGTCGTCCCCCATGACGGTTTTGCGGTACTCCCATGCGTGCCGCAGGCGGCGCTCGAAAAAGGCTTTGTCAAAGACGTCGTTTGCGCTGCGGGAGATGAGCCGGATCCTGATTTTGGAATGGTCGTTGATAAATCCGGTGCCAAGGTATTTTTCGCGGATGCTGAATACGTCCACCAGCCCGCCGTTTTCGTACGCGCCGTCAATTTTTAGAATTTCTGTGTTATAAACCCAAGGATGCCCTGCCTGGATGCTGTTTTCCGCCTTGCGGGTCAGAATGATCTTCGGGTATGTTCTGATTTGCTTCATGAATTCTCCTCACAACCTGATTTTTTTACAGCTGACTGCTGAATTCCCGTATTACCGCGACGGATTGCTTGAATGCAAGGAGCTCTTCGTCGGTCATACGCACTTCTACGACCTCTTTCACGCCGTTTCGGCCCAGCACGGCCGGAACGCCGGCAAATACGTCGTTCTCCCCATACTCGCCGCACAGCAGCGTGGAGACAGAGATGATATTGTTTTCATTATGGAGAATGCTTTTGATAATTCCGGCCGCCGTTGTGGCGATTCCGTAATTGGTGTTGCCTTTCCGGTGAAGGATTTCCCACCCGGCGTTGGCCGTTTCGCGCACCATCTGCTTTAAATCCGCGCCCTCCAGCCGCTCCTGATTGTCGGCAATAATATTGAAGAAGTCCTTGCCGCCGACGGTGACGCGGCTCCAGGGAACCATCTGGGAATCGCCGTGCTCGCCCATCACCGTGCAGTGCACGCTCCTTGGATCTACATCAATCTTTTTGGCAATCAGGCATTTCAGCCGCGCGGTGTCCAGCGCCGTTCCGGTTCCGATAATCTGATTTTTCGGAAGGCCGGATAGCCTGTAGACATAATAAGAGATGATATCCACCGGATTGGATATCACGATAAAAACGCCGTCAAAACCGCTCTTCATAATGGGGTCGACAATGCTTTTGATGATTTTTTTGCTTGCTCCAAGCATATCCAGACGGTTTTGCCCCTGAACGTAGGGCGCGGATGCGGTAATCACAACAATGTCGGCGTCGCCGCAGTCCTCGTAGGTGCCGGCGCTGACCCGGACATTGCGGTTCAGGTATTCGATGCAGTGCCGCAAATCCATTGCCTCACCCACCGCTTTTTCCTGATTCACATCCGTCAAAACCACGTCGTCGCACACCCCCTGCGTCACCAGGCTGAATGCTGTGGAAGAACCGACCGCCCCCGCGCCGACAATCACTACTTTACTTTTGTTGATGATCATAATACGCCCGCCCCTTTCATATGCTTGGGATTATGGATTTATTATAGCACGAATTTGCCGTCTTACAAGTAAGGCGTTCCGCTTTCAATTTCGCCCCATGCCTCAAAAAATACAAATTTATCATTTTTTGCCGCCATCATTTACAGTTTTGTAGCAATCCCTTACAGTGCTGTTGCTTTTCTTGATTTCATCGTCAGCCGGTACTATGATAAACCTGTAAAGTGAAAATGAATATGGGAGGAATTTCAATGAAAACAGGGAAGTTTGCAGCTATAATGGTCTTGGTGATTTTATTGACAATTCTGACCGCCTGTTCCAAAGCCGGCACGGTACAGAACAGCAAGCCGGAGGTCTTCCAGCCCGCGCAGTCGGTGCAGAATATCGACAAGAACGAGGCGGAAAACACAATCAAAAATATGATTCGCATGGATTATACGAGATACAAAATCGATTTGATCAACGGAAATTTCGAGTATAAGGGAAACCAGTACTATCAGTTCCTGATTTCCGACAGTAACGTCTCTATAGAACCGTCGATTATTGTCAGCAAAAACAACGGCACCATCCTGTGCTACTATCCGGATAACACCGTGACGGAGGTCTATCAGGACGGTGTGTTCAAGTCCAAATGCTGACAAATGTCTTTCAAAATATAACAGAACCCATCATTCTGGAAAAGCCGCCCGCCGGGCGGCTTTCTTACTGTCGGAATACCGGGTGCTGCGGGCGGATTTACGCCATACCGACCGCTTTTTTAATAAAATAGTACAGAAAAGGCAGCAGGATGGCCGGCAGCATATTTCCGACTTTTATTTTTTTAATTTTCAGCATATTGAATCCGATCGCCATAATCAGGACGCCGCCGATGGCCGAAATTTCCCGGATCATTTCATCGGTCAGAAAGGCTTTCAGCGAAGAGGCCAAAAGGGTGATGATTCCCTGATAGACGAATACGGCGGCGGCGGAAAAAACCACGCCGAAGCCCAGTGTTGAACTGAGGAAAATAGAGCAGATTCCGTCGAGCACCGATTTGGCAAAAAGCGTCTGGTGGTTTCCGGTAAGGCCGCTTTCAATGGAGCCCACAATCGCCATGGAGCCCACGCAGAATACGAGGCTGGCGGTCACAAAGGCTTTGGCCACGCTTCCGTCCGTGCTTGAGGTTTTGCTTTCAATCAGCCGGCCCAGACCCGCCAGTCTGTCCTCAATCTTCAGCGCTTCGCCGATGATGCTGCCGATTGCAAGGCAGAAAATCAGAAGCAGAAGGTCGTTCGTTTTAATGGCGCCCATCATGCCAATCAGCAGGACGGACAGGGCTATCGCATTCATAATGGTTTCACGGTAATTTTTCCGGATGCCGCTTTTTAAAATCAATCCCAAAGCCGTTCCGGCTACAATTGACAGCGCGTTGACTACGGTTCCCAGCATTTTCACAGCACTTCCCATTTTTTTCTATATTTTCTGACTGCCTCCCACGCCCAAAGCGGGGGAGGCAGTCAGTTGTAATTTTCGTTCAGTTTGTTAAATTATAATAATCATATATCATTTTGGGAATGGGTGTCAATAAGATTAACTTTTTATCGAAGATATGGTATGATGGATTCATTCAAACCGAGGGGAGATGGTACGGTGAATAAGGCGGCAATTAAGGCCTTTGCGGTTGGCGCAAGGGAAAAGCTTATAGCATCCGTCTCCCGGAAGGCTGTCGAGATCACGGCGGAAAAGGGGAATCCCTTTCCCAAACTTGCGGATGATATTGAGAAAAAAGGGTTTTATGCTGTGGTGGAGGAAGTTTCCTACACATGGTTTATCCGCATTGTCGGCGTGCGGTTCATGGAGGTCAACGGGTATCTGCCGGGCAAGGTCCGCGTCCTTTCCTCCGAGATTCCGGGGCAGATTGTTCCGGACATCGTCGCCGCCGCGGCGCAGGATAATCCGTCCGACGCGCTCTTTACCGGGCTGTTTATTGATTTCTGCCATTCTCTGGCAGAAATCCTGCCGGACTATTTTGGAAGCGATTGCGTTTACCTGGATCCGCTGCTGTCATTGTCCTTCCGTGAGGAGGACGGAATCGTCCGCAGCCTTGTCGACAGTATCTCCGAGGGTGATTTCCGGGAAGCGGTAGAAATTATCGGCTGGCTGTATCAGTATTATAATGAAGCCCGTAAAAACGAGGTGATCAGCCTTTACGGCGGGAGGGTGAAAAAAGAGGACGTTCCGGCGGCCACTCAGTTTTTTACGACCGACTGGATTGTACGCAGCATGGTGGACAATTCGCTTGGGCGGTACTGGCTGGAACGCAATCCTCACAGCGGGCTGAAACCGAAACTGGAGTTCTACCTCGGCACGGACAATGAGCATGTCAATGAAAAAATATCGCCGCAGGAACTTAAAATTCTTGACCCGTGCATGGGCAGCGGGCACATACTGGTGTACGCGTTTGACGTGCTGATCGAAATATATAAGGAATACGGGGTTTCTCCGTATGACGCGGCGGAACTGATTCTTCGCAAAAACCTCTACGGGTTTGACATTGACCGGCGTTCCCGCCAGCTCGCCTGTTTTGTCCTTCTGATGAAGGCGCGCGCATATAATCCGGATATTTTTTCCTGCGGAGTGCAGATGAATCTGTATGCTGTCCGGGAAGGTGCAGGAATCAGCGAAGACCTGTTGTCCTTTGTGGCGAACGGAGATGAACAGATCAAAGAGGACTTGCACAGCATACTGGCTTCTCTGCACGGAGCCGCCGAATACGGCAGCCTGCTTCGGATGGAACCGGCCGACTTTGACCGGATATTCCGACGGGTGAGTGAGATCGCGCGGCAGGAATGTGAAGATCTGTTCAGTATTGCTTATCGGGCAGACACCCTTAAAAAGCTTTTACCGATTTTAAGGCAGGCGCGGGCAATGGCCGGAAAATACGCGGTCGTTGCGACCAACCCGCCTTATTTAAACAGGATGAATAAAAGACTGAAAAATTATGTCAATCGGCATTACCGCGATTATGCCGGGGATCTGTTTTCCGTGTTTATATACCGCAGCTTCGACTTCTGCATTCCAAACGGCTATTGCGCCTTTATGTCGCCGTTTGTTTGGATGTTTATAAAATCCTATCAGAAATTAAGGGAATACATTGTTACAAACAAATCCATCTCTTCCCTGATACAGCTCGAATACTCCGCTTTTGATGAGGCCACCGTGCCGATCTGCACGTTTGTGCTGAAAAACGGGCCGGAAAGCCGGCCGGGCGTGTACTTGAAGCTGTCCGATTTTCGGGGCGGCATGGAGGTGCAGAAACGAAAGGTGATGGAGGCGGTGCGCAACCCGGTCTGCGGGTATCGCTTTGAGGCTTCGGCTCAGCAGTTCAGGCTGATTCCGGGTATGCCGATTGCCTACTGGGCGGACAGAAAATTCGGAGAAATATTTTCCGACGCCGCGCCTCTGAGCGAAAGCGCGACGGTTACGAACGGCCTTTTTACGTGTGATAATAAACGGTTCCTGCGCTTCTGGTATGAGGTGCCTGAAAATGAAATTCATTTTCACTGTACTGACAGAGCGGACTGCCTTCAGAGCGGCCGGAAATGGTATCCTTATAACAAAGGCGGGGATTTCCGCAAATGGTACGGCAATCAGGAGTATGTTGTTAATTTTCAGAAATTTGGGGAGGAGATCAGAGCGTTCCGGGTACAGTCCGGGCAGTCTGCTTCTTTCCCCGGCCAAAGCTGCTACTTTCAGCCGGGAATTTCATGGTCGTTCGTCAGTTCTTCCAAATTCGGCGTGCGGTATTATCCGCAGGGCTTTGTGTTTGACATCGCCGGATCTTCTGTTTTTCCGAACCGTGAGGATGACCTTTCCTATATTCTTGGGTTTTTATCAAGCAGCTGCGCTTTTGCAATGCTGAACCTCATGAATCCAACGCTGAACTATCAGGCGGGCAATATCGCAAAGCTTCCGCTGATGGTCGACGAGAGCGTGAAACGGCGGGTCAGCGAACTGGTCGCCGAAAACATTGCCATTTCCAAAGAAGACTGGGATTCCTTTGAAACCAGCTGGAATTTTCATATTCATCCGCTGCTGCGCTTCAGGCCGGAGGGGGAAAACGGCAAGCTTGCCGACGCCTTTGCCGCCTGGAAGGATTTTTCCGGCCGCCGTTTCGACCGGATGAAGAAAAATGAAGAAGAACTGAACCGGATATTTATCAATCTTTACGGCTTGCGAAACGAACTGTCACCGCTGGTGGAAGACGGAGACGTTACCGTGCGCAGGGCGGATTTTTCCCGCGATATCCGCAGCTTTCTCAGTTTTGCCGTCGGATGTATGTTCGGGCGGTATGCCGTACCCGGCTTTACCGTGGAAGACGGGACGGATATCCTGCCGGTTACCCCGTATCTGCAGGACGACCTTATCTGCAGGCTGGTTTCTTTTGTACGGCTTACATTCGGCGAAAAAACGCTAAAAGAAAACCTTTCGTTTATCGCTTCCGCCCTCAATGGGAGTGGAAGCGCGGGAGAAGTCATCCGCGGCTATTACATGAACGAATTTTACCGCGAGCATATCAGAATCTATAAAAAGCGGCCGATATACTGGCTGATTGACGGCGGCGCCTTTCAGGCGCTGTGCTATATTCATTCCTATCGTGAAAATACATTTATTCACGCGCTGCGCTATTTAACAAAAGCGGAATCTCAGCTTGGAAAGTACGCTGAAAAGGGGGAATTTACCAGAAAACAGAAAGAAAAATTAGCGGCGCAGCTTGCCCGGCTTCGTGATTGCGGCAGCCGGCTGGAAAAGGCCGCGGCGAAAAAAATCCGAATTGATTTGGATGATGGTGTGCTCGTAAATTACACAAAGGTACAGGGTGGGGAAAGTTTGTTTCCCCCAATCAAATGAATAAGTGAGGTTTCATACGTGATTAAAGCAGTAGTATTGGATATGGACGGGACCATGCTCGACACTGAGCGGCTCTCTGCCGAAGGATGGAAAAAAGCAGGAGAAATGCTTGGATGCGGCAATGTAATGGAAATACTGGAAAAGGCAATGGGGCTGACCGCCGCCGCGGAAGAAAAATTGTTTTTAAACCAATACGGTTTCGATTTCCCATTTCAAGAATTTAGAAAAATAAGCGCCGAATACAGCAGGGAATACATTAAGAAGAACGGTGTTCCGGTGAAGGAAGGCCTGTTTGAACTGTTGGAGTACTTAAAACAGAAGAATTATAAAATTGCGGTTGCAACATCTTCTTCGCGCAGTACTACCCTGCGGCATTTTGAAAGCATCAACATAACCGGATATTTTGATCAGATTATTTGCGGCGACATGCTTGAAAAAAGCAAGCCGGATCCGGACATCTATCTGAAAGCGTGCCTGACGCTGCAAATTCCGCCGGAAGAATGCATGGCGCTGGAAGATTCCCCCAACGGGATTCTCTCGGCTTACCGCGCGGGCATGAAAACCGTAATGATCCCGGACAGGGTCGCCCCCAGTCCTGAATTGGAGAAAATGCTGACAGCATGCGTGCCCACCTTGAAAGCAGTCATTCAGGTACTTGAGAATAAAATGAATGAAAATTAAAAAAGCTGCCGGATGGCGGCAGCTTTCAATCCTGTTTTAATTCAATGGTTCTATTTTTGTAACGATTACCGATTTTGTATCCGTTCCGTTTAGAGAGCCTGTATAATAGATCTTTACCCTGTGTCCGATTTGGAGCCCGTTTCCGGCATTTACCGTATCCGCACCCTCTTTTAAAAAGGTAAGGGAGCGCCCGTCGTCCGTTTTCAGCGTAATGGTCTGGGTCATGACTTCTTCCAGAACGCCTTCCACTGTGGAAATGGCGGAGGGCGAGGAATTGTCACTCAAAATTTTAAAACGGTTGGGGACGTCGCTGTCCGGCAGAACCATGCTGTTGTAAAGATCGGCCTTTGTACCCACATCGTAGGGGCAGTCTTTCGGCAGGGTAAAGCAGTAAACGATATTTCCCTTTTCACCGAGATAGACGGGCTTGGACTCCAGTGCTTCGCCTTTTGTTTTTTTCCACCAGTCGTTCGGAACAAGAAGTATAGTAAGCAGCGGGCTGCTTTTGTCGTCCTGAAAGAGAAAGTCTGCTTTTGTATATTTTGTGCCGTCGCCCGGCATCGTTTCGTCCGCGGTCACGACGGTGTAATTTCCGGTTTCCCAGCTGTCGGGAACTGTAAATGAAAAACTCAGTTTGTTGTTTGTATATAACTTTGGAACAGAACTGCTTTTGGTAATACTTTTGGCATTGTTTTCGGACGGCGCGGCTTTCGCAAGCATAACGGCGGGGGCCTCCGTCTTTGACGCGCATGCGGTCAGTAAAACCAGCGCGGCCGATAGCCACAGCAATAAACGCTTGGTTTTCCTCATAAATCTCCTCCATTCGGGTATAGTTTTACAGCTACATCATATTCCGAAGGTATGTAAAAGTCAATTATGGTGTAAAAATTGTAATAAATCATTACAATACTGTTATTTTTAAAAAAATTCCTTGTTTCGTGTTATAATTGAATGGAAGATTTTTGAAGGTGGCGGTAATGGAATGAACATTCTGGTGGATGCCGATGCCTGCCCGGTCAAAGAAATCATCGTCCGGCTGGCTAGAAAACAAAAGGTACCGGTAACCATGCTGATCGACACCAGTCATATTCTAAATGACGGGTACAGCAGGGTGATTACGGTGGACAAGGGCCGTGACAGCGCGGATATCCGCCTGGTCAACCTGATTGAGACCGGGGACATTGTGGTAACACAGGACTTCGGCGTGGCCGCCATGGCGCTTGCCAAGGGTGCCCGGGTAATTAACCAGAATGGCATGGTCTACGATAATTCCAACATGGACCGCCTTCTTTTCGAGCGCGCGCTCGGTCAGGAAATGCGTCGGGCGGGCAGCAGAACCGCAAAGATAAAAAAGCGCACAAGGCTGGACGATGAATCGTTTGAACGGGTTTTGTCCCGCATGATTGATGAAAATAATTGACAAACTAAATTGATATGATATAATACCATTGTTTTGCCTGCGGAAATTTAACTATAATCGTGAGGAAAAAATATGTATGACTATGATTTGATTGTAATCGGTGCCGGCCCCGCCGGCATTTTTACGGCGCTGGAGATGGACCGGCTTGCACCGGAAAAAAGGGTGCTGGTTGTAGACACCGGCAGCACGATTGACCGGCGTTCCTGCCCGGCCAGAACTTCGGGCCAGTGCGCCCACTGTAAAACCTGCAATATTATGAACGGATGGGCGGGCGCCGGCGCTTTTTCAGACGGGAAGCTCTCCCTCTCCGAAGAAGTCGGGGGCAACATAACCGATTATATGTCCGTTGCCAAAGCGAGAGAGATGATCCGTTATGCCGACGATATTTACCTGCATTTCGGCGCTCCGGATAAAATATTCGGAAAAAGCGACAAATTTGCCGAAAAGGTGTCCTATGAGGCCCGCAGGGAAAACATCCAGCTGATTCCCTGTCCGGTGCGCCACATGGGCACGGAATATTCCTTTGAGGTACTGCGGGAGATGTACCGCTACCTTTCCAGCCGCCCGAATTTTGAATTCAGGGAATACACCACGGCGGATTCCATTTTTGTAGAAGACGGAAAAGCACAGGGTGTTTGGCTGGTTGACCGTTCCGGGGAACGGTCCCTTGTCCGTGCACCCTATGTGGTTGCCGCGCCCGGACGCGGCGGGGCCGAGTGGCTGGCGCGCATTGCGCAGGAAAATAAACTTGCCACCGCAAACAATGAGGTTGATATCGGCGTGCGCGTGGAAGTGCCGAACGCCGTGATGGATCATCTTACAAAAAATTTATATGAGGCAAAACTTGTGTACTACTCGGATACATTTGAAAACAAGGTGCGTACCTTCTGCATGAATCCGGGCGGCATTGTCAGTGAGGAACACTATGACGGCGGAATCGACGGGGGAATCGCGGTGGTAAACGGCCATTCCTACGCCGACGAAGACAAGCACAGCGAAAACACCAATTTTGCCATGCTGGTTTCCACCCGGTTCACCGAGCCGTTCAATCAGCCGATCGAATACGGCAGGTATATCGCGCAGCTCGGCAACATGCTTACCGGCGGCGGAATCATGGTACAGCGGCTGGGGGACCTTCTTTTAGGAAGGCGCACGGATTATACCCGGCTGAAAAAATCGACGACGATCCCTACCTTGAAAAACGCGGTGCCGGGCGATTTGTCCTTTGTGCTGCCCCACCGCCACCTGACCAGTATTGTGGAGTCGCTGCGCGCGTTTGATAAACTGGCGCCGGGGCTTTATTCCAAAAACACGCTGCTTTACGGAGTGGAAGTAAAATTTTATTCCTCCAAGATGTCGGTGAAAAACAATTTTGAAACGGAAATTGAGAATCTGTACACGATCGGAGACGGCGCCGGCATTACCCGCGGGCTGATGCAGGCTTCCGTAACCGGGGTTGTGGTTGCGAGAGATATCGCGGAAAAGCTGAGCTGAATATTTTCAAAGCGGCGGGCCCGGTTTACGGGTTCGCCGCTTTTATGCATGTCTTAAAAATCCCGTCATATAAATGTGATAACAGTATATGGAGGGAGGGCGATTCATTGCCGGATTTTTCTTTAAATTATTTTATCCGTTCCAACAGCGCAAGGGGATATGTGAGCTTTTTCAAATCAAATTTCGATCATCTCGGTACGGTTATCCGTCTCAGCGGCTATCCGTCCATCATTGTCTCGGACATTGTCAGCAATCTTTGTTCCGCCGCGCGCGACAGCGGCTGTCACGCGCAGTTAATCCATAATTGTCTGGACAATTCCATGGAGGGGGTGATTATTCCTGAAAAAAACGTGGGAATCATCAATTTTCCGTTCTACAGCGCGGAGGAATATCCTGTGGCGGCAATCCTGAATGACGATGACCTGAATCAGACCCATGCCTGTCTGGCGGCCGCAAGGCGGCATTTTTCCGCCGCTTTGGATATGCATGACCGATGGGAGAAAATCTATATTTCCAATATGGACTTTGACGCCGCGAACCGACTGACAGCCCAAACGATTGAAAAGCTCATCAAGGGAAGGACGCTGGGGAAAAGGGGCGCTCAGGTTCACCGCTATTTCGGCGCGGCGACCGTCAGCGGCGCCTATGACTATATTGACAATCTTACGGAAGACCTTGAAAAGCGGTATTTTATCAAGGGACGGCCCGGAACCGGGAAATCAACCTTTCTGAAAAGAATTTCCGAGTATGCCGTAGCGGCAGGATTTGACGCGGAGGTTTATCACTGTGCCTTTGACCCGGACAGCGTGGATATGGTTATTCTGCGGGAATTGCATCTGGGCCTGTTTGACAGTACCGCTCCGCACGAGTATTTTCCGTCCCGTCCGGATGACGAGGTAATTGATCTTTATAAGGCTGCGGTTGCGGATAAAACCGATGAGAAGTTCCGCACGGAAATTACAGCCATTATGGTGGATTACAAGGCGGAAATCGCAAAAGCCACCAAGCAGCTTGCCCGCGCAAAACGGTATTACGATGAGGTGCAGAAAGGATTCCTTTCAAAAATCAGCGCCGAAGCGCTCGGTATTGCCGAGGAAAAAATCAGAAACAGTATTTTTGAGCATTAAAAGGACCGGCGGGCATTGCCCGCCGGTCCTTTATGCATTTACGAGCGCATAGCGCTCAATGGTTTCCCCGATCAGCCGGTGTCCGTTTTCGTTGGGATGGATTCCGTCCTCGCAGATCAGGCTCTGATAATTTCCGGTCTTTAAAAACGCGCTGCTGATGTCAATCAGCGGAACGTCGTGCAACATGGCGAGCCGGTTGACGGCAAGGTTATACATTTCGTGCCAGCGGTAAATGAATTCCACATCTCCCAGCCAGCGGAGAATGTTGTCTGGGTTCAATCCGCGTGAAATCCACGCGAAATACCGCTTGGCGTCGATCGGCGGAAGAGAGAGCAGTACGGGCCTGCCGCCGCACGCTTTTATCTCGTCGATCATTCGGGAATAATATTCCTGGAAAACGGAAACAGGGGTGTTCGGCACATGGTTGCTTTCCGGAGAAGCCGAAACCTCCGCCCAGTTGAAGTCACAGTCATTCCCGCCAAATTCCAATACCGTGTAGTCATATTGGTTCAGTTCGGACTCGTGCTTTTTCAGAACCTCGCCGCCCTTTGTCACAGTACAGCCGAATTTTGAAAAATTGCTGATTACAATATGGCTGTTTTTTTCTATCATGTTGGCAAAGCTGTCTTTCAGAAGAATATATTTTTTACGGACACTGTCAAAAACAATGCCCTTTGTTACGGAATCACCGAAAACGCATACGGATTGAATCATAACGGCACTTCCTTTGTAATTATAATAAATCTATCATGTGGTATTAAATACTATATAACACAATCAGCCATATGTCAATATTATAACGCAAAGCAGAAAAAATATTATAGCAGGCTGATTTCTCCGACATAATTCACCGCGAAAATCTGTTTGACTTCTTCCGATCTGTCCGTTTTACCCAGAGCCCACATCAGTTTGGTGACCGCGGCTTCCGTCGTCATGTCAAAGCCCTGTACAACGCCGCTTTGCAGCGCCTTCTGGCCGGTCTGATAAATGGTAAAGTCGCTCCGTTCATACAGGCATTGGCTGCATACCACAACGGAAATGCCGTATTCCACAATTTTTTGCAGCTTGGCAATCAGGTCGCGGCGGATGAAATTAAGCCCGCCCGCGCCGAAAGCCTCAATGACGATTCCTTTGTAATTCATATTCAGAAGCATGTCGAAAATTTCCGGGTTCAGGCCGGGGGTGAGCTTAATCAGAAAAACGTCTGTGCACAGCCTGTCCTCCAGTGAAAAAGCGCCGTTCATCCACGGAAGGATATTCTCGTTCAGCTTTAAGCCGCCCGCGTCGATGGTTGCGGCGGGCGGGCAGTTGACACTTTCAAAGGCGTCAAAGCCTGTGGTGCGCACCTTCACCGCGCGCGTTCCCAGTATGACCTTGCGGTCAAACGCGACAAAGACCCCCGCTCTTTTGGAGCAGGCCATTGCGAAAGCGCAGCGTAGATTTTCCACCCCGTCCGTCAGGGGATGGCTGATTGGCAGCTGGGAACCGGTGATCACCACCGGAATGGGGATGTTGCGTAGCATAAACGACAGCACGGAAGCGGTGTAAGCCATGGTGTCCGTGCCGTGTGTCAGTACGATCCCGTCGTAACTAATGTATTCGCGGGCAATCGTGCGGGCAATGCACTGCCATTCTTCGGGCTGAATATTGGAACTGTCCAGCTGAAACAGGTCTTCAATCTTCACACTGTACTCGGCGGTAAGGCCGCCGATAAAAGCAGCCAGCTGCTGGCTGCTCAGCGACGGGGCAAGGCCCTCGCTGGTTGGTTCGGAAGCGATTGTCCCGCCGGTTGTAATCAGCAGTATTTTATTCATGGCAGCCTCCTGTCTATTATGAATATCATTGCTATTTCCCATACAACATACTATCATTAAAACGGTTGAAAGTAAATGAGAAGAGGCTGAAATCCATCCGTCAATCCGGAGCACTTTCATAGCCGCCATTGCCTCTTCCGGCAGAATCCACTATAATGGTTGCAGGCTGACAAAAGCACGGTTTACGGCAGCAATTCCATTACTTGTGAAGGGACTGACTTGTATGCCCTCTGTCTTTATTGTTGAAGACGATGTAAAAATCCGGAATGAACTGACGAGGCTTCTGGAGAAATACGGCTATTCCTGCGCTTCGTCGGATGATTTTGCGAACATGCCGGAAATGATTCTGCGCGCGAACCCGCAGCTGGTTCTGCTGGACATCAATCTGCCGCTTTACGACGGCTACCACGTCTGCCGGAAAATCAGGCAGAGCTCGCAGATTCCCATTATCATTGTGACAAGCCGTGACAGTGACGCCGACGAACTGATGAGTATGAACCTCGGCGCGGACGACTTTATTACGAAGCCTTACAATACGCAGATTCTTCTTGCGCACATTTCCTCTGTTTTAAAGCGTGTCTACCATTCCGAACCTGCAAACGTGCTTTCCCACCGCGGGGTGGAGCTGGACGTTTCCCGCAGCACCGTCCGTTTTAACGGCAGCAAAGCGGAGCTTTCAAAAAATGAGCTGCGTATTCTGCATCTTCTGATGCGCAACAAGGAGCGCATTGTTTCACGCAATGAAATGATGGACGACCTTTGGCAGTCCGAGGAATTTGTGGACGACAACACACTGACGGTCAACATCAACAGGCTCCGAAAAAAACTGGAGGGCATAGGGGTGTGCGACTATCTGATTACCAAACGGGGACTGGGGTATATGGTATGAGCCTGAACGATTTTTTAAAGGATAAAATCTATAATCTGATTTTTGTGCTGCTTTCGGCTGTGTTTGCGGCTTTTCTTCTGTTAACCCTCGGCGTCGGCGGTTATGCCGCCGGATTTGTCGCAGCGGTTTTTCTCCTTGGGGAGGCGGCCGCTTTGGGTATGGAATTTCTGCGGAAAAAGACGTTTTACAATACGCTGCTTCAAAATCTGGAGCAGCTGGATAAGAAATATCTGATCTCCGAAATGCTGGATGAGCCTTCCTTCTGTGAAGGGAAAATCCTTTGCGAAGTGGTGAAAACAGCCGATAAATCGATGAATGACGAAATAGCCGGGTACCGCCACGCGTCTCAGGAGTACCGCGAATATATTGAAACCTGGGTGCACGAGGTGAAAACGCCGATTTCCTCCAGCAGGCTGATTATTGAAAACAATAAAAATGAGGTAACGCTCAACCTGAATGAGGAACTGCTGAAAATAGAAAATTATGTGGAACAGGCGCTGTTTTATTCCCGCAGCAACCATGTGGAAAAGGATTATGTCATTAAAAAGACAACGCTGAAAGCGCTTGTCAGCTCGGCGCTGAAAAAGAATTCAGCCGCATTGATCGAGGGGAAAATCCGTCTGGAAACTTCCGCGCTTGAAAAGACGGTGTTTACCGACGTGAAATGGACGGATTTCATCATCGGGCAGATTTTGATGAATTCGGTCAAATACAGGAGTAAGGACCCCAAAATTGAAATTTACGGTCTGCAGAATCAAAACGGCGTCACGCTGATGATTGCGGACAATGGGATCGGCATCTGCAAAAAGGATTTGGGCCGTGTGTTTGACAAAGGGTTTACAGGGGAAAACGGCAGAGCTTCCGTAAAATCCACCGGAATCGGCCTTTATCTCTGCAAAAAGCTTTGCGGCAAACTGAATCTCGGTCTTTCCATTGCATCTACGGAAAGCCGGGGAACGGTGGTTTCCATTGTCTTTCCCAGGAGCAATATGTTTGAATAACGGGAACCTTACAAAACTGTAAGCCTTCTGTAAGATAAATCAATGGTTCATACCGCAAAATTGTATTATACTGTTAATACAATTTGAAAAGGAGAAGAAAAATGCAGAAGATTTTAACGGTTGAACATATTGAAAAATATTACGGCAATAAAGGCAATCTGACCAAAGCGGTGGACGATATCAGCTTTGAAGTGGACAAGGGGGAATTTGTCGGCATCATGGGTGCCTCCGGCAGCGGAAAAACAACGATCCTAAACTGCATTTCCACCATTGATTCCGCAACGGCGGGGCATATTATCATCGACGGGATGGACATCACAAGGCTGAATTCCAGAAAGCTTTCCAAATTCCGCCGGGAGCAGCTTGGTTTTATCTTTCAGGATTTCAATCTGCTGGATACGCTGACCGCATTCGAAAATATTGCGCTTGCGCTGACAATTGTAAAAACTCCGGTTGGGGAAATCGATGTTCGGGTGCATCAGGTGGCAAAAGAACTGGAAATTGAGGATGTGCTGAAAAAGTACCCCTATCAGATGTCGGGCGGACAAAAGCAGCGCGTCGCCTCGGCCCGCGCCATCGTGACCCGCCCCGCCCTGATTCTGGCGGACGAACCGACGGGCGCGCTCGACTCAAAATCCTCCCGGATGCTGCTGGAAAGCTTTGAAACGCTTAACCGCAATCTCGAAGCGACCATTCTGATGGTGACGCATGATGCGTTTACCGCAAGCTACTGCCACCGGATTCTGTTTATCAAGGATGGGAAAATATTCAATGAGCTGGTTCGCGGCGAAGATACCCGCAGGCAGTTCTTTAATAAGATCATTGAGGTGGTAACCCTGCTCGGAGGTGACAATTCCAATGTTCTTTAAACTTGCTTTGAAAAATGTCACCAAAAGCATCAGGGACTACACCATCTACTTTTTAACCATGACGTTCGGCGTGTGCCTGTTCTATATGTTCAATTCCATCGATTCCCAGAAAGCGATGCTCAATATCAGTGCCGTTCAGAGCAATTCGATGGATTTGCTGACGCAGTCCATCGGCTATGTTTCCATTTTTATTTCGGTCATTTTGGGCTTTTTAATCGTGTATGCCAACCGGTTTTTAATCCGGCGGCGCAAAAAGGAGCTTGGCATTTACATGACGCTTGGCATGGAAAAGGGTAAAATTTCGCGTATTGTCGTTCTTGAAACCTTTTTCATCGGCGTGTTTGCTCTTGCCGTGGGTCTGATTGTCGGCATTTTTGCTTCGCAGTGGCTCAGCGTTGTTACCGCCAAGATGTTTGAAGTCAGCATGAAAGCGTTTCAATTTACCTTTTCTTTTAATGCATTTTATAAAACGCTGCTTTATTTTGGCATTATCTTTTTGATCGTTATGATTTTCAATACCATTTCCATTTCCAAACTAAAACTGATTGATTTGCTGACAGACGGTAAAAAGAATGAAAACCTGAAAATTAAAAGGCTGTGGATTTCTGTCGTTCTGTTCCTTGTTTCCGTTGCCTGCCTTGGCGCGGCCTATTATTTAATTAATAAAAACGGTATGCTGGAAGTAAACGAAATGTTTACTGCGTCCATTGTCTTAGGCTGCATTGGTACGCTGCTGTTCTTTCTGTCGCTTTCCGGCTTTCTGCTGCGTGTTGTGCAGGCCAACAAACGCCTGTACTATAAAAATATGAATATGTTTATTCTGCGGCAGATTAACAGCAAGATCAATACGACCTTTGTTTCCATGTCGGTCATCTGCATCATGCTGCTGGTCACCATCGGGACCCTGTCAACAGGCATGGGGCTGGCGGACGTTTTAACAAAAGGGGTGAAGGAATCCACGCCGTATGACATTACTTTTTCCTATTATGGAAGCCGGAAGGGCGACGCAAAAATACAAATAAAAGATATTGCAAAAATAATGGCGGACGACAAAATAGACCTCAGCCGTTATGCGAGGGAATACGCGCAATTAAATTATTATTCTTCCGACCTGAAGTACGGTGATTTTCACTTTGATGATTCGCTGCTTCGGCAGTATTTTGGCGATGACCAGATCAAGGCGGTCAACAAGTTTCCAATGCCGATTATTTCGCTGACCGACTATAACCGGGCCGCGAAAATGCAGGGCAAACCGGAGATTTTCCTCAAAGCGGATGAATTTGCCGTAAACTGCACGCTCTACCAGTTTCAGTCCGCCATCGAGTCCTTCCTGAAAAACAGCGGCAAGATCGTTCTGAATGGGAAGCAGCTTACCAGTGCGGGGAAAACTGCCTACAGGACAGCCCTGCAGACGTCCATGTCGCAAACAGATTCCGGCACCTTGATTGTGCCGGACGCGATGATAAGCGGCCTTACGTTTGATAACGGAGTCCTTAACATGAACTACAGGGTTGGCGTGAACGAGCAGGAGTTTCTGCGGCAGTTGGAAACGGTATACAGCAAAGATGCCGTGAAAAGCGGAAAGATTGTCCGGCCCTATGATATGGAACTGTCCAGAACACTCATTTTTGAACAGGGTGCCGGATTAAAAACGGTGATATCCTATCTCGCCATTTATATCGGGCTGGTCTTTCTGATTACAAGCGCCGCGGTGCTTGCCCTGCAGCAGCTTTCCGAGGCTTCGGACAACGCGGAGCGCTACGGGCTGCTGCAAAAGCTGGGCGCGGAGGAGAGCATGGTCAACCGTGCGCTGTTCAGCCAAATCGCCATTTATTTCTTCATTCCCCTTTCGCTGGCCATCGTCCATTCCTATGTGGGAATCAGGGTGGCGAACAATGTGGTGCAGATGCTGGGACATCTGGATATCATGGGGAATACCTTGTTTACCGCCATGATTTTCCTTGTGATTTACGGTGGATATTTTCTCGCAACCTATTTTGGCAGCAGGAGCATGATTCATCAGAGGCAGAACTGATATGGTAATTATTATATTCATAAAACTGTTGCTGATCTATTTCCTGTTCTGCTGGGAAAAATTTTTCTAAGCAGTGATTTCACAGCCGCCCGCTATAAACAGTGGGCGGCTGTTGCCTTTATCTGTAAAAGAATATATAATGGGATTACCAAATGATGACAGAGGTAAAATGCATGCAGAATAATTTTGTATACACCGGGTATCCTTTGCTCGCCGAATACCTGCAGTCACTGGCCGACGAGCCTTACCGCAAAATGCAGAATAAAATTGTTCCCGGGGTGGAGGACATCCTTGGTGTGCGCGTGCCAAAGCTGCGGTCGCTGGCCGCACAGCTTGCGAAAGGCGACTGGCGCGCCTGCCTGGCCGATCTGCGGGATGCTTCCATGGAGGAAATTATGCTGCGCGGGTTTATCATCGGCAAGGCAAAAGTGGAACAGGACGAGCTTTTTTCCCTCATTGCGGATTTTGTTCCGAAAATCAACAGCTGGGCGGTTTGCGACGGCTTCTGCTCCTCCGTAAAGGCGGCCGCAAAGGATAAGCAAAGATTATTTGCGTTTTTGCAGCCGTACCTGCAAAGCGCAAAGGAGTACGAGCTGCGTTTTGCCGTGATCATGCTGATGGATTATTTCATTACCGACGAATATATTGATACGGTTTTAAAGATTTACAGTCAGGTGCGCCATGACGGATATTACGTTAAAATGGGCGTGGCGTGGGCGCTGTCCGTCTGCTTTGTAAAATACCCCGGTCAGACCATGGACTGCCTGAAAACAGGCGGTCTGGACGACTGGACTTACAACAAAACGCTGCAGAAAATCGTGGAATCCTTCCGTGTGGACGACGAAACCAAGGCGGTCGTCCGGGGGATGAAACGCAGGGTGAAATAGATGGACTATCGGTTGATACGTTCCCGCCGAAAAACGATTGCGATCTGCATCGGCCGTGACGGAGAAGTCGTTGTCCGGGCGCCGCTGAAAGCTGACCGAAGAAGGATTGACGCGTTTGTGCATGAAAAGCAGGGCTGGATTGAGGAAAAATCCACACTGATGGCGGAAAATGCCGCTGCCCGTCGGGAATTCCGCGTCGCTCCGGGTTCCGCGCTTCCCTTTCTGGGAAAAGAATATCCGGTATTGCCCGGCGAACAGGTTGCTTTTGACGGAAAAAGCTTTTTTCTTCCGGATGGGGATTTTGAGACGCTGAAACCCCAAATTATCCGGCTCTATCAGTCCATTGCCGTGAAGATAATTTCCGAAAGGATGAATGATTACGTTCGTCAGACTGGTCTTACCCCATCGGGCGTGCGCATCGGCTCCGCAAACACCAGATGGGGCTCCTGCTCCGGTAAAAACCGCCTGAGCTTTTCATGGAAGCTCATCCTTGCGCCGCCGGAGCAGGTGGATTACGTCATCGTCCATGAGCTGGCCCATACGCGGGAGCATAACCATTCGCAGCGCTTCTGGAAACTGGTCGCACAGATTTTGCCGGATTATCAACTGTGCCAGAAAAAATTAAAGGCGGTTGCGCGGGAACTGCAGAAACAGGACTGGGATTGATCGAATACCGGTATTTGGTATAAACTGTCCCGCATAGGGAACAGTTAACATTAAAAAGAATAGAGGTTTCTATATGATGAATCAGGAAATATTGCGCAAATATGCGCGTCTGGCAGTTTGTACGGGGGTTGCTGTGCAGAAGGGACAGCTCCTTGTCATTACCTCCGCAGTTGACTGCGCCTATTTTACCCGGTTGTGCGTGGAGGAAGCGTACAGGGCCGGCGCCGGGGAAGTGCTTGTCCTTTGGGGCGATGAGACGGTTACCAAGCTCGCCTGCCAAAATGAGAGCACCGAAACGCTTGCCCGCATTGCCCCGTGGAGGATTGAGCAAAAAAGGAACTGCATTGATCAGAAATGCTGTTTTCTTTATATTGAATCGGCGACCCCCGGACTTTTGGCAGACATTGACGGGAAAAAGCTCCAGACAATCCGCATGGCCAAAGAAACGGCTTTTGAGCCGTTTGAATACTATACGATGGCGAATTACGGCCAGTGGTCCATTGTCGCCATCCCCACCGTTCCGTGGGCGAAAAAGGTTTTTCCGGATTACAGCGATGAAAAAGCCCTCGCCGCCCTGTGGGACGCGGTTCTCACGAGCGTGAGGATTACGGAGGACAACGACCCGGTGGAGGAATGGGAGCGTCACAATCAAAAGCTGGCGCGCAACTGCGAGCTGTTAAATCAGTACCGGTTCAAGTCCCTGCACTTTAAAAATCAAATGGGAACGGACCTGACGGTCGGTTTAATTAAAGACCATATTTGGGCGGGCGGCTGCGACCGGGCGAAAAACGGTGCGGTTTTCAACCCAAACATGCCGACGGAGGAAGCCTTTACCATGCCCGACAAATTCCGCGTGGATGGACGGGTGTACGCCACCAAACCGCTGAGTTATCAGGGAAAGCTGATAGACCATTTTTATCTTGATTTCAAAGACGGAAAAGTTATTGGTTTTCAAGCGGAAAAAGAGGAAGACACCCTGAAAAATCTGATCGGGTTCGACGGAGGCAGCTGTTATCTTGGAGAAGTGGCTCTGATTCCTTATGACTCGCCGATTTCCCGGCTGGGCATCCTGTTTTTAAATACGCTTTTTGATGAAAATGCTTCCTGTCACCTGGCCCTTGGCGCATCCTACCCGGACAATCTGAAAAACGGTACGGAACTGAAACGGGAGGAACTGGACAGGCTGGGCTCCAACTACTCAAAAATTCACTGCGATTTTATGTTCGGAAGCGCGGACATGAGCATTACCGGAACCACCTGGGACGGCAGGGAAATCTGCGTATTCCGGGACGGGAATTTCGTTATATGACAGGTACTTGCAATCCGGAAATTATTATGGGAAAGAGGGTATTCAAATGGTAAATGTCAGAAAATGCGCCATGATCGGCTGCGGCTTTGTGGGAGCGAGCGCCGCATTCAGTCTGGTGGAAAGCGGGCTCTTTTCGGAACTGGTGCTGATCGACGCCAATCATGACAAGGCTGAGGGCGAGGCGATGGACTTAAACCACGGGATGCCCTTTGTACGGCCGATGGATATTTACGCCGGCGGCTATGATGATCTTTCCGACTGCGGACTGATCATTATAACAGCGGGCGCGAACCAGAAGCCAAACGAAACCCGCATGGATCTGGTCAATAAAAATGTCGGTATTTTTAAAAGTATCATTCCGGAAATTAAAAAACGCCAATGCGAAGGAATTCTTCTGATTGTCTCCAATCCGGTCGATATTCTGACGTATGTCGCGTTAAAGCTGTCCGGGCTTCCGGCAAGCCGGGTGATCGGTTCCGGAACGGTGCTGGACACGGCGCGGCTGAAATTCCTTTTGGGCCAGCATCTTGACGTTGACAGCCGAAGTGTGCATGCTTTTATCATTGGTGAGCACGGGGACAGTGAGCTTGCCGTGTGGAGCAGCGCAAACGTTTCCGGAATAGAGCTGGACCATTTCTGTGAGCTCTGCGGCCACTTTAATCATATGGAATCCATGCGGCGTCTATACGAGGGTGTGCGTGACAGCGCCTATGAAATCATCCGGAAAAAGGGCGCGACCTACTACGGTATTGCCATGGCAGTGCGCCGTATTGCAGAGTGCATTGTCCGCAATGAGCACTCCATCCTCCCTGTTTCCAGCCTGATTGAAGGCCATTACGGACTCAGCGGGGTCTGTATGGGTGTTCCCACCATTGTGGGCAGCGCCGGGGTGGAAAAGGTGCTGGATATTCCGCTGAGCGAAGAGGAACAGAAGCAGCTGCTTGATTCTGCGGACGCGCTGAAAAAGGTACTTCATACCATTGAATTGTAAATTTCGGAAAATTGGATATTCGGGCGGTGCGCTTTTATGCGCCCGCCCTTATTTTTGTTGCACAGGTGCAAGAAATTTAGCGAATCTTCATAAAAACGGAACAGTGATAAACAGCATCTTAATAACATTCTATTAATATAATTTCCACGCTTGACAAATCCCGCCGCGCAGGCTAAAATAATAGATGTTAGCATAGGCTAACGCGATGAGACCTGAGGGATATTGAAAAATGAATCAATCAGATGACGGAGGCTATTTATGACATTAAACGAACTGCCAATCGGCCGAAAATCAAAGATTATTGAAGTCAGGGGCGAGGGGGCGCTCCGGCGCAGGCTGCTGGACATGGGCCTGACTCCCCACACAGAGGTTATGGTAAGAAAGGTTGCCCCAATGGGCGATCCGATTGAAATCCATCTACGCGGCTACGAACTGACCATTCGAATCGACGATGCAAAGAATATAGAAGTGGAAGGAAGTTAAGCCGATGATTTTCGCACTTGCCGGCAACCAGAACTGCGGAAAAACAACACTTTTTAACCAGCTTACAGGTTCCAACCAGCACGTAGGAAATTTTCCTGGCGTGACGGTTGAGCGCAAGGACGGGGTCATCCGAGGGCACCATGACGTGACGGTTGTGGATCTTCCAGGTATCTATTCCCTTTCCCCCTATACCAACGAAGAAATTGTCACCCGTGACTTTTTGCTGAACAATCATCCGGACGGAATTATCAATATTGTGGACGCTACAAATATTGAACGCAACCTTTACCTCAGTATGCAGTTGATCGAGCTGAACCTGCCCATGGTAATTGCTCTGAACATGATGGATGAAGTCCGCGCCAACGGCGGAACCATTATTATCGAAAAATTTCAGGAAGAGCTCGGCGTGCCGGTGGTTCCCATCTCAGCCAGCAAAAATGAGGGGATAGATGAACTGATTGAAACGGCGGTCAGCACCGCCGGTGCAAAACAGCTGCCGAAGCGCCAGGATTTTTGTTCCGGCGCGGTACATAGGGCCATTCACTCCGTTGCCCATCTGGTGGAAGATCACGCCGAGCGGATCGGCGTGCCGCCGAGGTTTGCGGCGACAAAGTTGGTCGAAGGGGACGAACCGATGCTTAATGCCCTCGGCCTTTCGGAAAATGAAAAGGACATGGTGGGCCACAGCGTAACGGAAATGGAACGGGAACTTGGCACCGACAGGGAGGCGGCCCTGGCGGATATGCGGTATACGTTTATCGACGGGCTGTGCAGGGACTCCGTTGTGAAAACGGGGGAGTCCAAAGAACACAGACGCAGTGTGGCAATAGACAGTGTTTTGACGCATAAGTATTTTGCAATACCGATTTTTCTGGCCATTATGATGCTGATTTTTTACCTGACTTTCGGCGTGATCGGCAGCGCGCTCAGCGATCTTCTTTCCCTTGCCATTGACTTTATTACCGATGCCGCAAGTGCCGGACTGACCGCGTACGGCATTAACCCGGTTGTGCACTCTTTGCTGATAGACGGCGTATTCGCCGGGGTGGGCAGCGTGCTCTCGTTTTTGCCCATCATTGTGGTGCTGTTTTTTTTCCTTTCCATTTTGGAGGACAGCGGCTATATGGCCAGAGTCGCTTTCGTCATGGATAAGCTTCTTAGAAAAATCGGCCTCTCCGGCCGCAGCTTTGTACCGATGCTGATTGGGTTTGGCTGTTCCGTTCCCGCTATTATGGCTACGCGCACGCTTTCCAGCGAACGCGACAGGAAAATGACGATTCTTTTAACGCCTTTTATGAGCTGCAGCGCAAAGCTGCCGATTTACGCGGTGTTTACGGTTGCGTTTTTCCCCAGACACCGCGCGCTGGTGATGATTGTCCTCTATGTTACCGGCATCATCATGGGTATACTCAGCGGGCTGATTCTGAAGAGTTCCGTTTTCCACGGGAATCCGGTTCCCTTTGTCATGGAATTGCCAAATTATCGGCTTCCCAGTGCGAAAAGTGTGGCACTGCTGATGTGGGATAAGGCGAAAGATTTCTTAATGCGCGCATTTACCGTCATCTTTGTGGCAACCATTATCATATGGTTTCTTCAGACCTTCGACACGCGCCTTAATGTGGTGGCCACAAGCGCCGACAGTATGCTCGCCGGGATCGGCAAACTGATCGCGCCGCTGTTCGCACCGCTCGGGTTTACCGACTGGCGCGTTTCCACCGCCCTGATCACGGGTTTTACCGCCAAAGAAGCAGTTGTAAGTACTCTGGCGGTTCTTACGGGAACCAGTGTTTCCAATCTGCCGGACGCGCTCGCAAAGCTTTTCACCCCTCTGACCGCGTGGTCATATCTTACCTTTACACTGCTTTACACGCCTTGTGTAGCGGCAATTAACGCGGTCCGGCATGAGATGAACAGCGTGAAAAATGCGGTGGCTATGGTGTTTTACCAGACGGGTATTGCCTGGATTGTATCATTCTTTGTTTATCATATTGGCCTTTTGATTTGCCGGTAGCGGCAGAATGGAGCGTTATGCAATTAATAGATTATGCTATTCTGGCAGGAATCGCCGTGCTGCTTGTGGTTGCAATCCGGTATTCCTATCGGCACAGGCATGAATGCTGCGGGGATTGTTCCCAATGCTCTTCGTGCGGGGCGTGCAGCCGGAAAGATAAGAAATGAAACGCAAGGTCTCTCTTTTACCGGACAGGTAAAAGAGAGATTTTTCTTATATTGGCACTATTCAAACACTTTGTGCTGTGATAAGATAGAAACGCTGCAATTGGGCGGAAAAATTGCCTTGGGGAGATAGAAAGATATGGAAGAAACAAGGCCTCACTACGGGCTTTTCACGACGGTTACCATGATTATCGGCATTTGCATCGGTTCCGGAATTTTCTTTAAAAGCGACAATATTCTGGCGGCTACCGGTGGAAGCGTGCCTCTGGGTGTGCTTGTCTTTGTCCTGGGTGCAACAAGCATCATTTTCGGCGGGCTTAGTATCAGCGAACTGGCGTCGCGAACCGACCGTCCCGGGGGCATTATCACTTATGTCGAGGAGTTTGCAAGCGAAAAGCTTGCCTGCGGCATGGGATGGTTTCAGATTTTTGTATATTTTCCAACCATCGCTGCGGTTGTTTCGTGGGTGGTCGGCATTTACATCTGCCTTTTATTCGGATGGGACGGTACCCTGGAAAATCAAATGCTGATTGGGTTTCTGTTTTATACCCTCACCTTTCTGATGAATTCGCTTTCCGCCAGGCTGGGCGGGGGATTTCAGAATTTTTCAACGATCAGCAAAATGATCCCTCTTGCCATTATTGCTGTATGCGGCCTGATTTTTGGGAATCCCGCCAAAGGGTTTCAAAGCATATCGCCCCATACGCTGGGAGGAGCGGCGTGGCTGTCGGCGATTGGGCCGATTGCCTATTCTTTCGACGGCTGGTCCATTTCAACCTCCATTGCGCCGGAGATCCGCGATTCCAAGAAAAATCTGCCGCGGGCGCTGGTGATTGCACCGATTATTATCCTTATCACCTATGTCGCATATTTTATCGGCGTTTCCAGCCTGCTTGATCCTCAGAAGATCATTGCATTGCAGGATGCCCATGTTTATACGGTCGCGAAAAATCTGTTCGGTGGTTTTGGCGCGCAGCTGGTTTTGATTTTTGTTATTATCGCGGTGATGGGGACGGCAAACGGCATTATACTGGGTTATATCCGGCTGCCGTATTCAATGGCTCTGCGCGGGCAGGGGATGTTTCCGCTTGCCGAAAAGCTCTCAAAGCAGGATGACAAACGGGCCATGCCGGTAAATTCCGCGATATTCTGCTATTTTATTACCACCTTCTGGGCGGTCGTACATTTCATCACTGTAAAATTCAGCCTGCTTCCCAATTCGGATGTTTCTGAGATATCTATTGTCATGAGCTATATTTTTTATATTGTTCTGTATTACAAGGTGTTCATGCTTTACCGAAGCGGAGAAATCAAAAGCGCTTTTCGCGGTGTGGTCGTTCCCATTTTGGCAACGCTTGGATCCCTCTTTATTCTTTCGGGGGGGCTTCAGAGCAGGCTTTTCTTCCTCTACGCTGCATTCTGTATTTTGGTGGTGCTGATTGCCCTGCTTTATTACAGAAGACACCATTTATCTGTTCTGTCAAATTGAAATGTAAGGCTTATTATACGGCGCAAAATTACATAACTTTTAAGGGCTTAGAACAATGACAGTTCTGAGTCCTTTTTCTGTATCAGCTGACTTGAACGGAACACCGCATATGTGGAAAGGATTCCATAAAATCGTCAAATATACCTTGAGTTTTGCTGTTCAGATGAAAATCTGTGCCTGATTAAGCGCTTTTTTTATTACAGAATTTTTCGAATTGATTTAATATTAGCCCTTACTTCAATTATGAAACAGATTAGATGAAATCGATTTCATTATTTAAAATGACTAATTACATTTTTTATAATTGGTTAATATTATAATTGATATCTAAAAAATATTCAGATATAATGAAAATACAGTAAAGAACGGGCTGAATAATTTATGAATTTATGAAACCAGTTTTATAAATTTTCCCGTAACAAAATCTTTGCGAAGGGTGTATTGACCATTGCTTACAATAAAGGATATTGCAAAAATTGCAAAAGTATCCCCTGCAACCGTTTCCAGAGTGATCAATAACAGCGGTTATGTAAAACTGGAAACCAGAACCAGTGTGGAAGATGCCATCCGTGAAAACGGATATGTTCCCAATGTTTTGGCTAGAAATCTGAGCAAAAACGAAACAAATACCATAGGCGTTGTAGTACCGGATATCAACAATCCGTTTTTTGGTGAGGTTATTAAGGGGATTACCATGAAAGCGGAAAAATCCAACCTGAACATTCTGCTTTGTGATACCAACGAGCGTGAAGAAAATGAACGCCGTTCACTGAAAATGCTGAAAGGGCAAAAACTTAAGGGAATTATCATTACACCGACCTCGGACGCTAATGAATTCAATGCCGAATACCTGAAATTTATGGAAAGCATCGGTATTCCCATCGTTCTGGTGGACAGAGACGTCAAGCATTCCAAATTTGACGGCGTATTTATCGACAATATCGCCGGTACCTTTGAGGGAATGCAGGCGCTGATTCAAAACGGACACAGGCGGATTGCCATTATCGCTGGCCCCAAGACTTCCAAGCCGGGGCGCGACCGTCTAAGAGGATACAAACAGGCCCTTGAAGCCTATCAGATTCCTTTGGATGAAAGCCTGATTTTTTACGGCGATTTTAAGCTTAAAAGCGGATATGAAATCACAAAGAAAATATTTGACCTGTCGCCGCTTCCCACCGCTATTTTTTCTTCCAACAACATGATGACCCTTGGCTGCATTAAATATCTGAATGAAGCCGGGAAAAAAATCGGAGAAGATATTTCTTTGCTGGGTTTTGATGAAATTGAAATGCTGAATATCCTGAATATAAAAATCTCTGTCATTGACCGTCCTACTTACAGTATGGGTGAAGTCGCAATCACGCTGCTGATGGAAAAACTGGAGTCCGGTAAAAACACGGACAACATTCAGCGGACGATTCTAATGCCAAAACTGATTCTGCGCGGTTCCGAAAAATTAAAAGGACTCAGCTGATTTTTTATGCTATAATGTGGAACCGATTACATATTTTTAATGGAGGAATGATTATGAAACAGCAACACATTACCGTATTCGGAAGCTTTGTTGTTGATCTGATGTCAAGAGCGCCCCACCTGCCCGTACCCGGAGAGACCGTAAAAGGGTCGATGTTCCGGATCGGACCCGGCGGCAAGGGCTTCAATCAGGGAGTCGCGGCCAAGAAAGCCGGCGCGGATGTCACAATGGTGACAAAAATCCGGCGCGATACCTTCGGCAATATTGCACTGAACACGATGAAAGAACTGAATATGGATGCAAGCCATGTGTTCTTTTCGGAAAAAAGTGAAACCGGTGCCGCATTGATCATGGTGGATGAAAACACCAGCCAGAATGCGATTATGGTTACGCTGGGCGCCTGTTCCGAAATTACAGAGGAAGACGTGGACTCTATTGAGGAAACCGTTAAAAATTCGGGGTATCTTTTAACGCAGCTGGAAACCAATGTGGATGCTGTGGAGCGTGTCGTCGACATGGCTCACCGTTACGGCGTGACTGTTGTATTGAATACGGCTCCCGTTCAGCCTATCAGCGACGAGCTTTTGAAAAAGGTCGATATCATTACACCGAATGAAGTGGAAGCGGAAATTCTGACAGGTATTAAGGTTGACAACGAGGGAAATGCACAGAAAGCGGCTGAGTATTTCTTTGGCAAAGGGGTAAAAACCGTTGTTATCACCCTTGGGAAACGTGGCGTGTTTGTATCAACGGCGCAAAAGCACGGGATTCTTCCCGTGCCCAAAGTGGATGTGCTTGACACCACAGGCGCGGGCGATGCCTTCAACGGCGCTCTGGTTGCATCTCTTGCGGAGGGCAAGGATATCTGGGAAGCCTGCGTGTTCGCAAACGCGGCGGCGTCCATTTCCGTCACACGGCTGGGGACAACTCCCGCCATGCCGGTGCGCAGCGAAATTGACCGGTTCTTATCAGAGCATAAATAAAATGAACATCCTGAAATATTTAAAGGAGAGAAATTCAAATGTTAAAAGGCGGAATTTTAAACGCACAGCTTGCCCATGTGCTGGCTGATCTTGGCCATAAGGATACGCTGGTTGTCAGCGATGCCGGTCTGCCCGTTCCGGAAGGAGTGGAAAAGGTGGATTTGGCGTGGAAACCGAACGAACCGAAGTATCTTGATGTTCTGAAGGAAATTCTGAACAGCATTGTAGTGGAAAAGGCGATTCTTGCGAAAGAATTGAAAACAGTCAGTCCGGAAATGCATCAGAAGATTCTCGAAGTGCTTCCAAAGGATATTCCAATAGAGTATGTTGACCATGTGGACCTGAAAGAAAAAACCAAATCATCCAGGGCGATTGTCCGCACTGGAGAATTCACCCCTTATCCAAGTGTTATTTTGGTTTGTGCATGTGCTTACTAAGTGAGGAGGTCAGAGAATGCCGGAAGACGATATCATTTTAAAACTGGATTCCATTGTCAAAATTTTTCCGGGCGTAAAAGCACTTGACGGCGTACACCTTGAAATAAAAAAAGGTGAAATTCATGCTCTGTGCGGTGAAAACGGCGCGGGCAAATCCACACTGATGAAGATTATTTCCGGCGCGCATTCTTACACTTCCGGGAACATGTATTTTGAAGGTGAAAAAGTCTCTTTCCACTCTACCAAAGAAGCCAGAGACAAAGGAATTGCCATGATTTATCAGGAATTCAACCTGATTCCATACCTTTCAGTTGCAGAAAACATTTTTTTGGAATCTCTTCCAAAAAAGAAGAACGGGCTGTTCGATTGGAAAACGCTGAACCAAAAGTCGAAAGAACTGCTGGACCGGTTAAAGTTAAACATCGATCCGCGGCTTCCTGTCAATCAACTGTCGGTTGCGCAGGCTCAGATGGTTGAAATCGCCAAGTGCCTGTCCAGAAACGCAAAGGTCATTATTATGGATGAGCCCACTGCGGCGCTGACCGATGAGGAAATCGATATTCTGTTTTCCATCATCCGGTCACTTTCACAGGAAGGTATCTCAATCATTTACATATCCCATCGTCTGGATGAAATCTTTAAGCTGGCTGACCGGGTCACGGTTTTCCGCGACGGAAAAAATGTCGCAACAAAAAGCATCAGCGACATTGCTTATCAGGAACTTGTATCGATGATGGTAGGTAAAGATATTTCGGACTTGTATCCCAACAGAGAGTATTCCGAACAGGAAACTGTTTTTGAAGCGAAAAATATTACGGGACGCGGAGTAAAAGATGTCAGCTTTGAGCTGAAAAAAGGGGAGATACTTGGTATCGCCGGCTTGATGGGTTCCGGAAATATTGAACTTTCAAAGATTTTGTACGGCGCTGTTCCCATGGATAAGGGTGAAATAAAAATCCGGAATGCACCTACGGACTGCAGCACTCCGCGCAAAGCACTCCGCTCCGGAATCGGGTTTGTTTCCGATGACCGGAAAAACGAAGGATTGATTCTGATTCGGAGCGTAAAGGAAAACATTTCTCTGTCATCGCTGAAAAAAATATGCAGCCATTCTTTTGTAAATCATAAGGCAGAGGAAAAAATGGTAACCAATAGCATTCGCTCTCTGAATATTAAGGTAAGCTCCAACAACCAGCTGGGTCAGAATTTAAGCGGCGGAAACCAGCAGAAGGTGGTTTTCGCAAAAATTCTTGAAACGGTTCCATCAATCTGTATCATGGATGAACCCACCCGCGGAGTCGATGTCGGCGCCAAATCGGAAATTTATCAGATTATGGACCGGATGACAAAAGAAGGGAAAAGCATCATTCTGGTTTCATCAGATTTACCGGAGCTCATTGGAATGAGCGACCGTATACTGATTATGAGGGAAGGAAAAATTGTCATGTCCTTAAATAGAAATGAATCAAATCAGGAATTAATTTTGGCCTATGCCGCAGGAGGTGTTGGTGAATGAATGCAAAAGACAAAACTTTCCGGGTTTTAACCGTACATAGAACGAGTATCATTCTGATCCTCATCCTGATTGTCGCCACATTCCTGTCGCCTGCCTTTTTAAGCGCCTCCAATATGATGAACGTAATCCGTCAGGTTTCCATTACCGCTATTATCGGTGCAGGAATGACGTTTGTGATCTTAACGGGCGGAATTGATCTTTCGGTAGGCTCCGTGGTAGGACTGTCGGGTGCATTTTCCGCAGGTGTACTGCAGGCGACAAACTCCGTTCCGTTCGCTATCGGCATCGGTCTATTAACCGGACTTATCTGTGGCTTTATCAACGGATTCTTTGTCGCAAAATGCGGGATTCCGGCATTTATCGCCACATTGGCAATGATGACTCTCCTAAGGGGTTGCATTCTGGTTTATACCAACGGTTCGCCGATTTCCGTACAGTCAGACATCTATAAGGCCGTGGGAAAAGGCAGCCTTGCAGGAATTCCCGTCCCGATTATTATTTTATTGTTCGTATATCTGGCTGCCTATATTCTGATTACACACACCGCTTACGGGCGCACGGTTTACGCAATCGGCGGAAACCGTGAGGCAGCCAGGCTTTCCGGAATTCCTGTCGTGAAGAACGAATGGATCGTCTATATTATTATCTCGCTGCTTTCCAGCCTCGCCGGTATCATCCTTACCGCAAGGCTCGGCACGGCATCCGCCACAGCGGGCGAAGGATATGAAATGGACGCCATCGCCTCCGTTATCATCGGCGGAACCAGTCTGGCGGGAGGCCAGGGCTTTATTCTTCCGACGGTAATCGGCGCGCTGATTTTAGGGGTACTTGATAATATCCTCACACTGATGAACGTAAATCCGTTTGCTACCAATATTGTAAAGGGTATTGTCATTCTTATCGCCGTACTGGCCGACAAGAAATTCAAGGACTTGTCAGCTAAAGTTAATCAATAAATTGCAAAAAGAAAGGGAGAAGTTTATGAAAAGGTCAAAAAAATTATTGGCATTGGTACTGTCCGCAACTATGATTGCCGCAACGGCTGCCGGTTGTTCCACCGGAGCCGCAACGGCTGAATCAAAATCAGAGTCCAAGGCAGCGGAGAACGCCGCACCCGCCCAAAGCTCAAACAAGCAGCTTGTCATCGGTCTTTCAATGAATACACAGACCAATCCGTTCTTTGTCAGCGTGAAAGAGGGCGCTCAGAAAGGCGCGGAAGAGTTAGGAGCAAAACTGGTCGTAACCGACGCGCAGAATGACGCTTCCACCCAGATGAAGGATGTCGAAAACCTGATTACACAAAAACCCGACCTCATTATTATCGACCCGGCCGACAGCGATGCGATTGTAGCTGCTATTCAGGAAGCGAATGATGCGAAAATTCCTGTTATCACCATCGACCGTGCCGCAAAGGGCGGAGAGGTTGTCAGCCATATGGGCTTCAATGCAATCAAGGCGGGCGGCCTTGAAGGACAGTTTATTGCCGACACGATCAAAGGAAAAGGGAATGTTGTAGAGATTCAGGGTATTATGGGCACGAATGTTGCGCAGGACAGAAGCAAAGGCTTTAACGATGTCATTGCAAAATATCCGGACATTAAAAAGGTTGCTACGCAGAGTGCGGACTTTGACAGAGCCAAAGCCATGAAGGTCATGGAAAATATTCTTCAGGCAAATAAGGACATTCAGGCTGTGTATGCCGCTAACGACGAAATGGCGCTCGGATGCCTCGAAGCCATTGAAGCAGCCGGTAGAACAAAAGACATCGTACTGGTTGGCAATGACTGCCTTGATGACACAATGAAGGCTATTAAAGAAGACAAAATGAAGGCTACCATTAATGAGCCCCCCTATTTCCTTGGCAAAAACGCCGTTCAGACCGCAGTGAAATATCTGAAGGGTGACAAGGTCGAAAAGAGCGTAATCCTCGAATCTACCTTAGTGACAAAAGACAATGTCGATTCCATAAAAACCAGAGATTAGTCGGGTCTTACCGGTGGACTGCAGTTTCAAAGCGGCCCACCGGTTTTCGGTGAAAATAACGGGCAGAAATTACCCTTTGAATAAAGAAACTACAAACCAACCATACAGGAGGAAAAATTATGGGATTGGAAACTTATATTGACCACACGCTTTTAAAGCCAAACGCGACCAAAGAACAGATAGAAACGCTCTGCAAGGAAGCGAGGGAATACCATTTTGCTTCCGTCTGTGTCAATTCGTATTATGTTCCCCTGGCAAATGCGCTTTTAAAGGATTCCGGCGTCACCGTGTGCTGTGTTATTGGCTTCCCACTCGGCGCAATGTCTACACAGGGAAAGGCTTTTGAAACAAAGCAGGCGGTAAAGGACGGTGCCGGTGAAGTGGATATGGTTCTGAATATCGGTGCGATGATTGACCGGGATGATGAGGCCGTTCTTCAGGATATCAGGGCTGTTGTCGGCGAAGCGCATCCGAAGGCGTTATTGAAGGTAATTATTGAAACCTGTCTCTTAAACGATGAACAAAAAGTAAAAGCCTGTCAACTTGCTGTGGAAGCGGGAGCCGATTTTGTAAAGACATCCACCGGCTTCAGCACCGGAGGCGCCACCGTCCACGACGTTGAGCTGATGAAGCGTGCCGTTCAGGGAAAAGCAAAGGTAAAGGCTTCAGGCGGCGTTCGAACCTATGAGGACGCCATGAATATGATTCACGCCGGCGCGGATCGGATCGGTACAAGCAATGGTGTTAAGATGATGGAGCACTGAAAAGATATCTCATAAAATGAAAAGTAAAAATGCCGTGCTGCAACAGTGATGAACTATGCAGTACGGCATTCTTTTTGTATCCGGCTTTCAATTACAGTAAACCTAAAAGCCTTACGGTACCGGCAAAAAGAAAACAGATTACCATGCCCGCGACGGTGGGAACCGCAAAAGAAACAGCCGTCCATTTCCAGCTCTGTGTTTCTTTTCGGATGGTTAGACAGGTCGTGGAACACGGCCAGTGCATCAGGGAAAACAGCATGGTGCACACGGCTGTCATCCAGGTCCATCCGTTGCCGACCAGCAGTTCCTTCAGTTCGCCAAGACTTCCCAGATCAAGAATGCTTCCCGTCGACATATAGGCCATAATGATAATGGGAACCACAATTTCATTGGCGGGAAATCCCAGTATAAACGCGAGCAGGATGACCCCGTCCAGGCCCAGAAGGTGTGCAAAAGGGTCAAGAAAGCCGGAACAGTGCAGGAGTAGACTGGTTCCGCCTACCTGAATATTTGCCAGCAGCCAGATGATTAATCCGGCGGGAGCAGCCACAGCGACAGCTCTTCCAAGGACAAACAGCGTGCGGTCGAATATGGAGCGTACAATCACTTTTCCAACCTGGGGCCTGCGGTAAGGCGGAAGCTCCAGCGTAAAAGAAGAAGGAATCCCTTTTAAAATTGTTACAGACAGGAGCTTTGAAATACAGAAAGTCATAAGAATTCCCAGAATAATAGTACCGGTCAGCATACATGTGGAGAAAAAAGACTGAAACGGTGTTGAAGCAGTTCCGACGAAAAACATGGTAATAATGGCGATCAGCGTAGGGAAACGCCCGTTGCAGGGAACAAAGTTATTGGTAATAACGGCAATCAGCCTTTCGCGCGGCGAATCAATAATTCTGCATCCCGCTACGCCGCAGGCGTTGCACCCAAATCCCATGCACATAGTAAGAGCCTGTTTTCCGCAGGTATGCGCTTTTTTAAAATACTTGTCGAGATTGAAAGCAATCCGGGGCAAATAGCCCAGGTCCTCCAGCAGTGTGAAAAGGGGAAAGAAGATTGCCATCGGCGGCAGCATAACCGATATGACCCATGCAAGCACGCGGTAAATTCCCATCACAAGCATGCCGGTGACCCACCAGGGCGCGCCGATTTGGTTGAAAAAAGCGGCAAGAATATCCTGAAAGCGAAAAAGAACATCAGAAATCAGTGCGGACGGATAATTTGCGCCGGTGATCGTTATATAGAAGATCAGCATTAGCAGGAGGATCATGATGGGGAAGCCGCTCCATTTACTGGTCAGTATCCGATCAATTTTTCTGTCCCTTGCATTATAGGCGCCGGATTCAAACGACACGGCGTCGGCACAGATTCCTTCGGCAGTAATGATCAGGCAGGATACAATTTTATCACGCAGTGCTTCACTGCTGATTCCATTTTCCGCCAGACACCGCCTGGCTTCTTCGATTTTCGATGAGATGATTTCGTCCTGCGCGATATCGAATCCCAGATAGTCGCTCATGCTTTGTAAAAGGCTATCGTCGTGCTCAATCAGCTTCAGTGCGGCCCAGCGGGAGTTCAGTCTTTCAACGAGACGCGCTTTCACGGCAGGTTCCACAATGGAGATGGCTTCTTCAATCGGCGCAATATATTTTAATTTGATCGGGTTGATAAAATTTTCTGTTTTCAGGCAGTCGACTGTTTCCATCAGTTTGCCCAGCTTTTTGCCGCTTCTGGCCGTAACGCCGACAACCGGAACGCCCAAGTCTTTTTGCAGGCTGACAAAATCAATGTGGATATGTTTCTTTTTCGCTTCATCCATTAGATTCACACAGACCACCACATGATCCGTTATTTCAATGGTTTGCAGGACAAGATTCATGTTCCGCTCCAGGCAGGTCGCGTCACAGACAACAATAACTGCGTCCGGGTTGCCAAAGCAGATAAAATCCCGCGCCACCTCTTCTTCGGCAGAATGTGCCATCAGAGAGTATGTACCGGGAATATCGACCATTACGTAATTTGTGCCGTCATACGAGCATTTTCCCTGCGCGTTTGACACGGTTTTGCCGGGCCAGTTGCCGGTGTGCTGGTTCATGCCGGTCAGGGCGTTGAAAACGGTACTTTTGCCTACATTGGGATTTCCGGCCAGCGCAATAATTCTGTCGTCCGGATTCTCCCTGCTTATGGTAAGGCCGGAATCGATCCATTTGATTCCGGTCGGTTTTGCAGCGAATCCCACTACAATCACTCCTTTATGGAATTGCTTTATGGAAAAGCAATTCTGCTAGCGCAAAGCTTTTCATTTGCAGTCGCAGAATTGCATTCTGTCCGGTTTAATTCGCGCTGATCATCACGTTGATGCTGTCTTCCTGCCTAAGCGCAATCACTGCGCCGCGGATTAAATAGGCGATGGGGTCGCCCGAGGGACTTTTTTGCAGGCATTCCACCTGTGTACCTTCAATCAGTCCAATATCTTGAAGCCGTCGCCGCATGCTTCCGGTTGAGCGAAGCTTTTTAACAGTAGCGGTTTGACCTACCTTTAAACTGTTCAGCGTTCCTATTTCATTCAATGCAGAAGCCTCCTTCCCTTTTGATATTGTTCTTCGTGGGTCTTCATATACTATAATATTGGTGAAAATGATTTTTGTACCATTCAGAAGCCGAATATTCATAATGAAAAATCAACAAAGGGGGCGGCCAACAGCCGGATAAAAAGCGGCCTTCAAGAAGTCCTGGAGTTTTTTAATAGATCATTCTCCATTTGCAATTCTGCATTTTTCCGCTGTGATTTTCTAATTTCATATGTAGAATTGAAAAGTGCGTTCCCGTGGCAAGGAAACGCACTTTCTTCATATTCATCATATTCGTTAATCCAACGGCGTAGGCTGCTGGAGCTAACTCCTCATTCTTTTGCTGTGTCGAGGACAGACTTATCCTCAGTTTGTGCTAATTTTACCGCCGCCATCTTGAATTGCTTGTCATATACTGCTCTTTTCATAAACGGGTTCCACCGTTCGCGCTTATCTCGGTGTCCAGTTTATTATACCGTCTCCAATTGGGGTGCTGTTCAAAAGGGAGGCTTCGGCCTTAAATAACGTTTATTTTTCCACCGCGGCGTGGAGCACGATGGAAATCCGGGTACCGATATCCTCCCGGCTCAGAACCTCCATGTGCCCGCCGTGGCGTTCCGCAATCCAGTTTGCAATGGAAAGTCCCAGTCCCGTTCCGCCCGTGGCCCTTGCGCGGGATTCGTCGGCGCGGTAAAAGCGGTCGAAAATGCGCGGCACCGCTTCGGACGGAATGCCGATGCCTTCATCCTGCACCGTCAGTCTGGCTTGGCCGTTCTCAGCGGAAACGGAGATGGCAATCCGCTTTCCGGCAGGGGAGTATTTCATCGCGTTATCGATCAGGATACGAACCGCCTGTTTGATCAGCCCTTCGTCCGCGTTGATGAAAACGGGCGTAAGCTGGGATTCGTATTCATGTCCCGCGTCGATCATCTGCGTTTCCCGCAATACTTCCGCGGCAAGGGCGGACAGCTCAAAGCGCTCGATCTGAAGGGCCATGGTGTTGTTGTCGCCCCTGGCCAGAAATAAAAGCTGTTCCACCAGCGCTTTCATATTTGCGGTCTCATCCTTGATGGCATCAATGGATTCCTGCAAGGTTTTCGCATCATTTTTACCCCACCGGTCCAGCAGGTTCGCGTAGCCCTGAATGACGGAAATCGGCGTTCTCAGCTCGTGGGACGCATCCGATACAAAGCGCACTTGGGAACGGTAGGACTCGTTGATGCGGTCCAGCATACCGTTGATGGCGGAGGCAAGCGTTTTCAGCTCGTTCTGCGTTTCGTCCACCGATATCCGGGTGTCCAGTCTGGCGGCATTAATATCGTCCAGTTTTCCCGCCAGCGCTTCCAGCTGCTCCGGCGTAAGCGCGCCGCCGGTGTTGAGCGTTTTTGCGGTTTCAGCCAGTTCTTCAATCGGCTGCAGGGTCCTCCGTATGGTTCTGGCGCCCGATGAAATGCTGCCCAGCAGCATCAGCAGTTCCAGTACCATCAGAACAATGAAACCGTACTCCAACAACCGTATGGAAGAAGCGTTTGTGACGGAAATCAGGTAAGACTGACCGTTGATGTCCGCCGGTACATGGTATACCGCGCCCTCCAGATATTTCCCGAACGAAAGCCCGGGGGTAGTCGGAAACACAATGCTGCGTACGCCCTTCGCAGTCAGCTTTGAAAAGCGGCTCTGCAGAAATTCAGGAATCTGGAATCGGAGCCCGTTCGGCTCCTCCTTTTTTACCGCGGCGCTGCATCCCGTCAGGGTAAACAAATCTTTATCCGCCTGAGAAGGCCGCCCTGTCCTGTTCAGGTATTCGGCGGCGCTTCCCGCGGCCTGCTCTGCGCGGATGGACAGCCCCGCCGCGCAGAGCAGGCACAAAATAATATCAAGGGTTAAAAACACGCTGAATATACGCAAAAAAAGCTTTGCGTTCAGCTTCAGGACAATGGAGAACCTGAATTTATTGCCCAGTCGGTTTGCGGGGCTGAGCGGCTCGTTATTCATCCTTAATCACGTATCCCACTCCCCTGACGGTCTGAATCAGCCTGATTCCAAATACCTCGTCGATTTTTCCGCGCAGAAAACGGACGTATACATCGACGGCGTTGGTTTCCCCCGTGAAATCAAAGCCCCAAACATGTTCAAGCAGTGTGTCGCGGGAGATGACCAGCCCTTTGTTTTTCATCAGATAGTGGAGAAGGTCGAATTCCCTTTTTGTCAGTTCAACGGGCGCGCCTGCCGCCGTTACGGTGCGGCGGGCCGTGTCCAGCGTTACACCGGAACAGGAAAGCACTTCGTCCTCCTGCGGCGAGGTTTTTCTCAGGGCGGTGCGGATGCGTGCGAGGAGCTCCTCTATGGCGAAAGGCTTGGTAATATAATCGCTCGCCCCGCTGTCCAGCCCGGAAACCTTATCCACCACGCTGTCCCGCGCCGTAAGCATAATCACCGGCACGGAGGAAGTGCGGCGGATTCTGCGCAGCACTTCCATTCCGCTCAGCTTCGGCAGCATGATATCCAGCAGAATAAGGTCGAACCTGCCGGTTTCGGCAAGCTCAAGCCCCGTTCTGCCGTCAAACGCTTTTGCCGTGGTGTAGCCCTCGTAGCCGAGCTCAAGCTCGACAAACCGGGCGATTTTTTCTTCGTCCTCAACAATCAGTATATTCGCACCCATTGTCCGCCCCGCCGTTTTTCGTTATTTTTGATTGATGGATTTTTTCAGGTTTTCCGCGGCGTCCGCCGCGCTGTCCATGGCGTGATTCACAGTATCGCCGCTGAAGTCCGGGCCGCTGAAGCGGTAACGCAGTCCGAAGAACAGTCCGACGACCATCAGCGGAATGGTAACCCAGAATGCAAATATGAGGAGAAGCACAAGAACGGTAACAGGGATGCACGCCTTGCTTTCCTGCCCCTTCAGAACTTCAAAGCAGTTCGTGTTGCCCATACGGATCATTTTCAAAAGAAACCTTCCGAATTTTTTCATAAGTGAGGAAAAAGTCTCTCCGCCGCCGTAATTCCGGTCGGAATAAGCCCGGCCCGTGTTCGGACTTGTCTCCGGGCTCTGGCTTTCGGGTTTGGCGCTGCTGTAGTAGCCTCCGCCCGCCGGCGCCGTTACTTTTCCCTGCTTTTCCAGATAAATCAGCGCCTCCAGCAGATCTCCGCCTGTCGCGTCCAAAGCCGCTTTGGCTTCGTCATAGCTCACATTCGCTTTTTCGCGCAGCTTTTCCACTTGCTCCAGTGTTGTCATAAAAATTACTCCTTCGTTTTTTGTTATAATCCCTCTTGCACAATTGACTTATTTACAGCAATTCAGCTAAGACCGCAATGAAATTCTGCAATCAAATTGAAGATGCTGTTTTATCCGTTTCAATTGAACATACTCGAATTCTAACAAATAAAACTGTAAAAGGAATTTGTTAAAAATTAAAATAAGATTAAAATCATTTTATCCCATATCCGTGTGCTTTTCAATGCTGTACACGGAAATACAGCAACTCTTACGCCTGCATTTCCTCAATAAAATCAAGCAGAAGTTTTGGCAGCACCTCTTTAAAATACGGCAGATAAAGACGTTCGCCGAGCTTGTGCGCGTCTTTTCCGATCGGCCCGATGTTCACAACCGGAATGTCCAGCTTCTGCATCTCCTCAAAATGGTAGGATGTGCCGGCGTTCAGGCCGACCAGATTTTTTTGCAGCAGGCTGATATCCCGGCTGTCGCCCTGAAATCCCAGTTCGCTTAAATCGGAAATTCCTTCGTAGACCTCGGACAGTTCAATTTGAATCTGATCTTTTTTGCGGCTGTCTATCAATTTCCGGACGATCGCCTCTATTTTCAGCTCCGCCGCGCTTTCGCGCTGATTCACGCGGGACGGGCAATACGGCGGCAAAAAGCCGACAATGAACAAAGGGCCTTCTTTGTGGAGAATTCCGCACAGTTCGTTTACAAAGTTCAGGCAGCAGTCCTGAATATCCATTTCGCGCGGGCACTGGAGCATGAATTCGCGCAGGGATTCTTCCGCATTTTTTCCTGTCTTCTTCTCATACTCCGCGCAAAGCTCTTCAAACAGGATGACCTTTGCCGCAATGCCGGTTTTCCCCATTTGTGCAAACGCTTTTTCGGAAGACGTCCGGGACAGGGAAGCGATGAGATCGAGAATCTCTCCGGGCCTTTTCTTTACGAACAGATAATTAAAATACATCGCGAATCTGTTCGGTACGGTGACGGAATAGCTTTTCCGGAAATCCATGGTTCGCAGGCAGCAGATCGGGGGATAGTCCTTCCCTTTGAAGGTCTCTGTGAAAGCGGGGTTGTTTTCCACCGCGATACCCAGATGAAAGGCCATCAGCGCCGCGCTGATTCCCTCATAGTATTCGCCAACATGACTTTCTTTGCCCACAGCCAGAACGAACGGCGTCACCATGCCGATAGTGCCAAGGTAGATGCGCCCGCACTCCTTGCTGTCCGGCGTAATGGTCGGTTCACTGTCAATGCAGCAGAGCAGCTCATACCCTTCCTGCTGCAAGGAACTGAAATACCGTACCGCCTGATGAATTCCGTTGGCGTTGTTTTCCTCGTCGATTACCGGAATCCAGAGCAGGTTGACCTTTAGTCTTTCCATGTCCCCGGCGTAGTATTTTATGACGGCCCACTGCGCAGCAAGGCCGGACTTCATATCCGCCGTACCGCGCCCGGCGAGATAATCGCCGCTTTGCAGCTCCCGGTGGATGTCTTCCTCTAAATCGGTCCGGAGCAGCGCCGCTGTGTATTCGGAAGGATGGAACGCAAGATTTTTCAGGCTGCCGCAGGCTTCGGTGTCCACCGTATCGATATGGCCGCTTAAAAGGATGGTTTTTTTCGTGGGGCGGGGGGATTTCAGAAATGCTGCCATATTGCATCTTCCCAGCGGGTCGTCTACCACCGGCTGTAAAAAAAGGCAGTCCGGATTTTCCTTGAAATACTCCACATTTTTAAGGCTGTCGTAAAGGAACTGCGCGCCGTCGTTTTCACCGTGTTCGCTGCTGTTCACGGTGCTGACGGTGCAAAAATCAAGCAGGAACCGGAGCATTTCGTCGGCGTCTGTTTCATATGGATGCAACGTAATCATTCCTCCAGTCAATGAAAAAAGGATGGGCCGGTATTGCTACCGGCCCAGGGATAAGCTTATCCGACATAATCTTTGTGCGGAAAAATGGGCAGGGTGTTCGGGTCCGTGCCCGCCAGCATTTCATTCACAAAGGTCGGCAGCGCAAACGCGCCCTCATGGATCTGTGAATTGTAGTACGTGGTTTTCAGCCCGAATTCTTCCCAACGCTTCGCCTGATGGTCGCGGATCGGGTCGTACCGCTTGGACGCAAAGCCAAACAGCCAGTGCCCGGACGGATAGGTGGCAATATTGTACTGATAAACCCTGACAATCGGGAAAACCTCCTTGATTTTGCGGTGCGCCTTCCGCATTTCCCTCACATGGAAATTGTAATAGGGGGATTCATGCTGGTTAATCAGGATTCCGTCGTCCGAAAGCACGCGGAAGCACTCCCTGTAAAAGTCCGTGGTAAACAAGCCTTCGCCGGAGCCGAGCGGGTCGGTGGAGTCCACCAGAATCAGGTCGTAGGAAGCGTCCGGGGTATTTTTTACATAATTCAGCCCGTCCTCAAAATGCGGGTGCAAACGCGGCTCTGTTGCAATATGGCCCGCCGTCTGGGGCAGATACTGCTGGCAGAGCTGCATGACCCTTTCGTCTATCTCCACCAGATCAACTTTTTCAATGTGTTTGTACCGGCAGATTTCGCGGGAGGTTCCGCCGTCGCCACCGCCGATAATCAAAACGCGCTTGATGTCCGGGTTCGTTGCCATCGGGACGTGCGCAATCATATCGTGATAGGCGAATTCGTCCTTCTGCGTTACCATCATCAGTCCGTCCAGTGTAAAAAACGTGCCGTAGGTGTCCGACTCAAAAAAGTCGATTCGCTGGTACGGGGTTACCTCCGAGTGAAGCGGTTTTGTTACCTTAATTGAAAATTTTGTGCTGCTGTCCCAGTTCTGTGTATAGAGAATGTCTACAAAAGGCTGATCCATTTTTCATTACTCCTTCAATTTTATTTTTAGATTTAATCCGGAGGCAGAGTCCTGCCTGCCGTAAGTTTGCTTTAAAGCTCCCCGTCCGTATCGCCTGCCAGCAGTTCTCTGACATAGTTCGGCAGCGCAAAACCGGCCGTGTGAATCTCCGTGTTGTAATACCGCGTCTGAAGCCCAAGGCTGTTCCAGGCCGCCGCGTTCAAATCGGCGATCGGGTCATATTTTTTAGAGGCGAATCCAAACAGCAGATGCTCGCACGGGTAAGTGGGAATATGCGCCTGATACACCTTACAAACGGGAAAGAAATCTGCAATGTGCTGATTTGCGCTCTGTAATGAATTGACATATTGATTATAATAAGGGTTTTCGTGCTGAATTACCAGAATGCCGTCCCCGGTCAGGGCTTTGCAGCAGTTGCCGTAAAACTCCTTGGTGAAAAGGCCTTCGCCCGGACCGAAGGAGTCGGTGGAATCGACAAGAATCAGGTCGTAGGCGTTTTCTTTTGTCCGCACAAACCGAAGGCCTTCCTCAAAGTGCAGGGTGACCCGGGGGTCGTCCAGCCTGCAGGCGGTCTGCGGAAGGTATTCGCGGCAGGCATCCACCACCATTTTGTCGATTTCCACAAGGTCGATTTGCTCCACGCCGCTGTAATGGGTCAGTTCCCGAACGGAACCGCCGTCGCCGCCGCCGATGACCAGTACGTTTTTGATGCCCGGGTTGGTCGCCATCGGGACATGAACCATCATTTCATGGTAAATAAATTCATCCTTTTCGGTCAGCATGATCTGCCCGTCCAGTGTCAAAAACCGGCCGGCCTCGCTTGATTTCAGAATATCAATTCTCTGGTACGGAGTCTGTGCGCAATAGAGCTGTTTGTTTACCCTGATGGAAAAGCGTGCGTTTTCGGAATGTTCTTCCGTATACCATAATTCCATTCGATTTACTCCTTCACAACCCGAATTGTTTCAATGCGTAAATCTTCCGTTCCGGTTAAAATGCACCCTTTTTCTTTGGTATAGGCAATGTAGTCAAGAATCTCGGGGGTGATCTGTTCGCCGGGGGCAAGAATAGGAATGCCCGGCGGATAACACATGACGAATTCGCTGCAGATCAGCCCCGCGCTTTCCCCGATGGGAACTGTGCGCTTGTCGGCGTAAAATGCCTGCTGCGGCGTCATGATTACTTCCGGGTTGATGTATTCGTGGTCAAACATGCCGGTCTGATCCTTGGAATAAAGCCGCTTGATTTCAGAAAGCGACGAAACCAGCCGTTCGATGGCAATCATATTGTCGCCGGCCGAGATGATGGCGAGAATGTTTCCGATGTCGCCGAATTCTGTCTGAATGTTATAGTCGTCCCGCAGAATATCGTACACCTCAATGCCGGCGCGCCCGATGTTCCGGGTGTGCACCGAAAGCTTGGTGATGTCAAAGTCATAAACCGTGCCGCCGTTGATCAGTTCCTTTGAAAAGGCATAGTAGCCGCCGATTTTATTGATCTCCATGCGCGCGTACTCCGCTAGGGAACAGACTTCCCGGAACATCTGTTTTCCCCTCAGCGCCAGGTTGCGGCGTGAGATATCCAGCGACGACATCAGCAGATAGGAACCGCTGGTTGTCTGCGTCAGGTTGATAATCTGCCGGACACGTCCCTTGCTGATTCTGCCGTTGGAGAGCAAAAGCGAGCTTTGGGTCAGCGAACCGCCGGTTTTATGCATGCTGACGGCCGCCATATCGGCGCCTGCCGCCATGGCGGAAACAGGGGATGATTCGTTAAAATAAAAATGCGTACCGTGCGCCTCGTCCGCAAGCACCGCCATATTGTGCCTGTGCGCAAGCTCGGTAATTCCGCGCAGGTCGCAGCAGATGCCGTAGTAAGTGGGGTTGTTCACCATGACCGCTTTTGCGTCCGGATTTTCCCGGATGGCCTGTTCCACGTCCGAAACAGACATGCCGAGGGGAATCCCCAGCTGCCTGTTGATGCCGGGATTTACGTAAACCGGGACCGCGCCGCTGATGACGAGCGCGTTAATCGCGCTGCGGTGCACGTTGCGCGGCATAATGATTTTATCCCCTGCTTTACACACGCTCATAATCATGCTTTGTACGGCGGAGGTGGTGCCGTTCACCATAAAGAAAGCGTCTCTTGCGCCGAAAGCGTCGGCGGCAAGCTGCTCCGCGTCCTGAATGACGGAGGTCGGATGGCACAGATTGTCCAGCGGCTTCATCGAATTGACATCCACCGTCAGGCACTGCCGGCCTAAAAAAGCAGTCAGTTCCGGGTTACCCCGGCCGCGCTTGTGCCCGGGGACATCAAAAGGAAGCACGCGCATCGCCTTGAATTTTTCCAGTGCCTCATAAACAGGAGCACTGTCCTGTGAAAGTTGGTCCATCGTATTTTCCCTTCCGCCTTTAATAAATGTTTGTCCCGCTGAAAATTTCTATCATTTCACGGCGCAGGCTGTTGGTAATCCGCAGCCTTTCCTTCGGAGGGATTTCATAGACATCCGTGTTGAACAGATAATTTTGCAGTTCAATATCTTTAATCAGCAGTTTGGTGTGGAAAATATTGGACTGATATACGTTTACATCGATGGCGTCGTATTTTTTCAACGTTTCCTCATCCATGTAGTCCTGAATGGAAGTGATTTTGTGGTCAAGAAACAGCTTTTTGCCGTCAACATCTCTTGTAAATCCGCGTACACGGTAGTCTGCGGTGATGATATCGGAATCAAAACTGCCTACCAGATATTTCAGCGCGTTGAGCGGGGAGATTTTACCGCAGGTCGAAACATCAATGTCAACCCGAAAAGTGGCAATGGAATTGTCCGGATGATATTCCGGATAGGTATGTACGGTGACGTGGCTTTTGTCCAGATGACCGACCACGCTTTCCCGTGTTTTCAGAATGTCAATTTCGCCGCGGTTGCAGGAAAGATCGACAAGGTGCTCAGGCATGGCTTCTTCCGTAATCAGAATCGTCACGCTTGCGCCCTGCGGGTCATAGTCCTGTTTGCTGACATTCAGTACATGCGCCCCAATGATCTCTGTAACGTCACAAAGAATATTGGTCAATCGCTCCGAATTATACTGCTCATCAATATAGGCAATATAATTCTTCTGCTCTCGCTCACTTTTTGCATAGCAAACATCATAGATGTTGAAGCTAAGTGTTTTTGTGAGGTTGTTAAAGCCGTATAATTTCAGCTTATTTTCCAACCTTACCATCACGACCTTTCATTTTTTATAGCGAGATAAATAATACGATACATTCTTTGAAATGTCAATGTATTCTGTGAAAATACTTGCAATTATTGTATTAAAGCAAATGGCTGCCAACATATGTAAAAAAACTCCGTTTTTCTTCTGTTTACTCAATTTTTCATTCGAATTATTCGATTGTATTTTTCAAATTCAGGTTTCTGTTTTGCGGCTTGCAGCACATCCCCGGATAAACAAAATTTCTAATTGTCATGTCCCCGGCCGCAGGCAGGGGACATGACAATTACTACTATAGTATTGACAGCTTTTTCAGCAATATAACGTCAAGATGTTTATATGGCAATTCCCATAATGTGTTTTTAAATAAAAAAAAGGCACCGTTCGGTGCCAAAGAAAATCATAATCCTGTTATTCATTTTCAGAATAGCATACGCCGATCGTACCCGGACCGGAATATACGCCGACTACGGCGCTGATCTGGCCGATCAGATGCACGCTTTCTATATTCGACTTTTCCAGCAGCATGTCATTTACCTTTTTTGCTTCTTCTTCCACATTGCCGTGCACAATATAAGCGTCGCATTTTTTCCCCTTTACAATTTCCGCACCCAATTCCACCAGCTTATTCAGAGAACGGATTCTTCCTCTGACCTTGCTGTGCGTAAAACACTGGCCATGTTCCTCGTCAAAGCTGACAATGGGCTTTACATCCAGCAGTTCTCCGATGGTGCCTGAGATTTTCCCGATACGTCCGCCTTTTCTGGCATACTCCAAAGAACCGAAAACGAAAAAGAAATGCAGCTTTCTTTTCATTTCCGGAATGCTGTGCACGATTTTGTCAAATTTCTCCCCTGCTTTAATCAGTGCCCCGCATTTTTTTAGAATAATTCCTTCACAGACCGAGGTCGACTTGGTATCGTATATATAAGTTTTAATACCCAAAAATTTTGCGCTGATGATCTTAAATGCGTTATACGTGCCGGAAAGCCCGCTGGAAATCACGATGGCAATCACATGGGTATAATGTTCCAAATCCAGTTTCCTGTAGACGCTCTCAATATCTTCCATGGCGGGCTGGGAGGATTTTGGAATCTCATTTTTCATATTATCATATATTTCTTTCGGAGTAATATCCACCTTGTCCGTATATTCCCTGTTTTTATAAATAATTTTAAACGGCAGAATATTGATGTTGTATTTCCTGATTGTTTCATTGTCGATATCACAGGCTGAATCTGTCAGTAACGCGATCTTTTCCATTCCGTTCTCCTTGTTTGGTCTGAATATACTTTTTCCCCATTTGCAACGGGCACTCTTTATGCAAATAACATTTGTATTTATTGTTTTTCTTTTGATATGTAGTATTTAAAATCAGATTATCATGTATCAAATATAAAGTCAATACAGAATTATGTTTTTTAACCATTATTTGTAAATCAATGCACGCTTTTTTAGTAATTCTAAAAATACAGTGGAATAGATTTCGTTATTCAGTTATTATTTACAATTGCGATAAATTAAAACATCGGAGTAAAAATCATCCATCAACTGTTCGCAGATATTCCATTATCGAATGGAAATACTAAATATAGAATTTGAAATCAAAACAGGAGAAAGGAAATGCAATGATGTATATTTATCAAAAATCCGAGCCGGGAATTTGGGCCGTAGGTTCTTATATGTCTAACGGGGCATGGGAGCAGGAAAGCAAATGGAACAGCGCAGCGGAGGCTATGGAACATGCCCATAGTCTGAACGAAGGTGAAAACTCCGACGACACTGAAAATGCAAGGTTGAAAGGGAGATTGCCAACCTGATGAAACGGTCCCGTTGAAGGGTTCGCCGGCGGGATTATTTTTTGCTTTTCTTCCAAATCATATATTCACGTAGTACGTCTATTTCCGTACAGTCTTTTTTCACAGCTGTTTCCCAAAGTATTCTTTGAAAAGAGGGAAACCCTTTTCCAAACGGCTCCAGAATCGTGTTGATTTTTTTATCAACTTTTTTTATTTCTTCCGATGTCATAGATGATCAACTCCCCATTTATATATTGTACCGAAAATATTTTTTTTTACAATATGTAACAGAATGTGACAAAATTTTACAAATATCACGGCAGGGGGCCGGCCTGTATTTACCTTGATGATTTTTTGCATTTTATTAAAAAAATGGAGATGATAATATTTGAAAGGAGGGGCCATATTGAAAAATAGAGCGATCATATTATCCATTATAACAATTCTGATTATTTCCGTATTTGCCGGATGCCGGTATTTGCCGGGAGCGTCAGGCACGGCCAGCGGAGGAAATCTGAACGGCGCGGTATCCGGTGTTGTATCCAAAGTGGAATCCGACGGTAAAGCGCTTGGAAGCCAGGTGTCCGGTATGGTATCCGGCTTGCAGTCCGGCGGCCAGCAGCTTGTCAGTCAGGCTTCCGGCACTGTTTCCGCAGCGACATCCAGCAAATAAAATTATATGTAAAAAATAAAAGCCCTCTCAGCCATGAGAGGGCTTATTATGCACTTTTGTGCCTGCCATGCGGCGGCCCGTCATTAATAAAAATGAGCACTTGACAAACCGTTTTGCATATATTATCATATGAAAATCTCTTTGCACTGCATATGAATCTACAGTACAAACTGAGCAGGCGATGAACCGGTGCGGTTCGTGGGGCTGGGCTGGCGACAGCAACAGATTGAATCATTTCACATCTGTGGGACAGTAGTATGTTCCACAGGTGTGTTTTTTTATACACTTTTTGGAACGCTGACTGGATCATTCAATTTTTTTTTGAATGTATGAAGTGGCATAGAGCTATCTTAGCAAACGCTGAAAAGCGAAACGGAGGTAACTTTTATGACAGATCCCGGCAGTTTGCATTTTTCTCAGGGCCTTACGGCGGAGCAGGCTGAAAAATTGCAGAAGCAATTTGGCAAAAACGAGCTTGCGCCGCAGAAAAAACAAAGTTTTCTTATGAAAGCACTTCACATTGTCAGTGAACCCATGTTTCTTCTTCTGATTGTTGCGGCCGTCATTTATTTTATTCTGGGGGAACCCCGCGACGGCGCGGTCATGCTGATTTTTGTCGTCGGCGTCATCGGCATTGACGTGATGCAGGAATGGAAAACCGATAAAACGCTGAATGCGCTGAAGGATCTGTCCGCTCCGCATGTGAAGGTGATCCGCGACGGGAAAGAGCAGATCATAGAAAGCTGCAATCTGGTTCCCGGTGATCTCATGATGATTGCGGAGGGCGTCAAAATTCCTGCCGACGGACAAATAGTAAGGGCAAACGACCTTTGTGTGGACGAATCTTCGCTGACCGGAGAAGCGGAGGGCGTTTGGAAAATAACCGCCGGCGGCGCTGTAACGAACTCCGACTACTGGCGGAAAGATTACTGCTATGCGGGAACGTTGGTAACGCAGGGCAGCGCCGCTGTCTGCGTTGAAAAAATCGGTGCCTCTACGGAATACGGCAAAATCGGCGCCCATGTGGCAGCCGCCCCGGACACGCCGACTCCGCTGCAAAAGCAAACCGGCAGCCTTGTCAAAATGTGTTCGGCCATTGCCGCCGTATTTTTTGCACTGGTCGGCGTCATTACGTATTTTAACCTTCCCGACCATACGTTCACAGCCAGACTGATTGAAAGCGTCCTGTCCGGAATTACCCTTGCGATGGCCATGATACCGGAAGAATTCCCCGTTATTCTGACCGTCTTCCTTTCCATGGGCGCGTGGAGGCTGGCGAAAAAGAAGTCCCTCGTGCGTAAGCTGCCTTCAGTGGAAACGCTGGGAGCGGTTTCCGTCCTGTGCGTTGACAAAACCGGAACCATTACCATGAATCAGATGACCGTCCGCGACACATGGGCGCCGGACGGAGACATCGGCAATTTGTGTGAAATCATGGGGCTTGGCTGTGAAACCGACGCTTACGATCCGATGGAAAAGGCGATGCTTGCCCACTGTGAAGCGCTCGGCATCAGCAGGGAGCATCTGTTCGGGGGCGAACTGATTGCCGAATACGCCTTTACCAACGAATTGAAAATGATGGGGCATGTCTGGCGGCACGACGGTGCAATCCTCATTGCCGCAAAGGGCTCGCCCGAGCGTATACTCACCCTCTGCGCACTGTCCGACGCAGAACGCGGGCAGGCGGAGGATAAAATTGCGGAAATGTCGGAACAGGGTCTGCGTGTGATCGCGGTCGGCGTTATGAGGCCCTCCTGCGAGGCGGATATCCCCTCGTCCATCACTGGCTGTACGCTCACCCTCTGCGGTCTGGTCGGTCTTGCCGACCCGCCGAGAGAATCGGTAAAAGAAGACATCAAGCGCTGTACAAGAGCCGGTGTCCGCGTTGTCATGATTACAGGAGATAACGGCGTTACCGCCAGCTCCATTTCAAGGCAGATCGGTATGCCGGACTGCGATCATATTATTACCGGCGAAGAACTGAACGCAATGAGTGATGACGAGCTTCGTGAGCGTGTGCGCAGCGTAAGCATTTTTTCACGGGTTGTGCCGGAACACAAGATGCGGATTGTAAAAGCATTTAAGGATAACGGTGAAGTCGTGGCCATGACCGGAGACGGCGTCAATGACGCGCCTGCCCTCAAATATGCCGATATCGGGATTGCGATGGGCAAACGCGGATCGGAAGTTTCCCGGGAAGCCGCGGATTTGATCCTGATGGATGATAATTTTTCCACGATTGTGGACACCATCCGGGACGGCAGAAGAATTTATGACAATATCCGCAAGGCGGTCGGTTATGTGTTTACCATTCATATTCCGATTGCCTTTTCCGCGCTGCTTGCGCCGCTCCTTGGCATTAACCCCGCCGCTTTGCTTTTGCTGCCCCTGCATGTCGTGCTTCTGGAACTGATTATTGACCCGACCTGCTCTATCGTGCTGGAGCGCCAGCCTGCTGAGCGTAATATTATGGAGCGCAGGCCCCGCAATCCGGATGAAAAGATATTGACCGCGGGAATCCTTTTCAAGAGCATCCTTCAGGGCTTATCGGTATTTGCCGCGTCTTTCGGAACTTACCTCCTGTTTTTGCAGCAGAATCCCGGCAACGCTCCCCTTGCAAGAACCATGGGCCTTGCCATTATTATGTTTGCCAATCTGTTCCTTGTGCAGGTGAACAGCTCGGACTACGATTTCGCATTTCAATCCGTCGCCCGTCTTGCACACGATAAGGTGATGTGGGCAATCTCGCTCGGTACCGTTGGGGGGCTGCTGGCGATCCTTTACACGCCGCTCTGCGGTTTTCTGAAGCTGGCGCCGTTATCAGCCGGCCGGTTTTTCCTTGCGGCAGGAATTGGCGCGGCGGCCGTGCTGTGGTATGAGGCAGTCAAACTGGTCAGGTTTTTCCATAACAGGAAGCAGTGACAGTATGCTCTCCGCAATGCGGGATGTCAGTCCGCGGGGGAGTAAAAAAATGTGGTGCTGTCTACAATCCTGCACCATTTTTGATGCTCCAGCACGTGGATGATGTCGCTGCGTTTCACGCCCTTTCCCATCTCTTTGCTGATTTCTGAAATACGGATCAGCTTGTTGGCGTTTTGCTGAAAAACAACCAGCAGCCGGTCCCTTAAATCGTCCGTGGCGGGGGAGGTCTTTGCCTTTGCCGGTTTCGCGCCGGCGCGGCGTTCGGGGTGCTTTTTAAAATAAAGGACGCATATGGCCTTTATGCGGCTGAGCAGCATGGAAGAGATGTGAATCAGCTCCGGCAGTTCCTCAAATCTGCAGTTCATAAGGTCACACATCCGTTTGTAGTTGTGAAGCTCGCAGTAAGCGAGGAAGGGGGCATAGCTGTCACCGCAAAAAATTTCTTTAATTTCGTCCATCCAATCATCCTTTCAATTTTATGACACGAAAAATTATTATACCCGAAATTTTTGCGGGATACAAGGCCCGGCCTTTTTATCCAGCCGGAAATCCGGTATTGACAATCCGTTGTAAAGCGCTCTGTGATTCCTTTCACAGGGCGCTTTTCCGAACCCTGGAAAAGATGTAAAAATACGACTGCTGATAATCTCCGCTAAATCGATTGAAAATAATATTGTATTAGAATATACTAAAAAAGAGTTATGCGGAACTTTTGAATGTGAAATGATGGAAGGAGAAATAGTATGCTGGCGGTTGGCATTGACATTGGGGGAACAAAATGCGCGGTCAGTCTGGGGGAAGTTACTCAAGACAGCGCCACTGTTTTACATAAATGCAAAATCAGGGAGACACGGGCGTATTCTCCCGCTCAAATGCTGGAAGTCCTTGCGGAGGATGTTCTTTCCTGTGAAAAAACACTGCGCCGTTCCCGAAAAATAGAGGGAATCGGAATTAGCTGCGGGGGGCCTTTAAACAGCAAAACGGGGACGATTTTGTCTCCGCCGAATCTTCCGGGCTGGGACCGGATTCCCATCACGGCGTATTTTCAGCAGAAAACCGGGTACCCGGCCTGGCTCTGCAACGACGCCAACGCCTGCGCCCTTGCGGAATGGAAGCTGGGCGCGGGGAAGGGGACTTCCAACATGATTTTTATCACCTTCGGCACCGGGCTGGGGGCGGGCATTATTTTAGATAACCGGCTGTATACCGGTGCCTGTGACATGGCGGGGGAAATCGGGCATATCCGTCTTTCGGACTACGGCCCCGCCGGGTACGGAAAGATGGGTTCGTTTGAAGGCTTCTGCAGCGGGGGAGGCATCGCACAGCTGGCAAAGACCATGATACGGGAGGCGCTTCAGCTTGGCCGTACAACGGGTCTTTGCGGCAATCCCGGCGAGCTGGAACAGATTACGGCGGCGCAGGTTGGTATGGCGGCAAAAAACGGCGACCGTCTGGCACAGGAGATTTTAAAGCAGGTTGGCCTGCAATTGGGGAAGGGCTTGTCCGTTTTGATGGATATCTTCAATCCGGAGTGCATTGTCATCGGGAGTATTTTTGTCCGGAATTATGATGAAATCTGGCCTTATGCGGAACAGGTCATCGAAAGGGAAACGCTGCCGGTGATTCGGAAGGCCTGCAGGATTCTGCCAAGCCTTCTGTCGGAATCGGTAGGGGATATCGCCGGATTAATCGTCGCCGGCTATCATTCAGGAATGGAGAATTGATATGAAAGAACGTACCATGCAGCAATGTCTGCAATTTTTTGACCGGAATCCGGACTTGCTTCCGTTAAAAAGAGATATATTGAAGGTCTGCGAGACTATGGTAAATACCTATCGGAACGGCGGAAAGGTTCTGATCTGCGGCAACGGCGGAAGCTGCGCGGACGGAGACCATATTGTCGGGGAGCTGATGAAGGGCTTTTTGCTTAAAAGGCCTCTGAATCAGGACACACAGAATCAGTTCAGACAGAACTATGGGGCAGAGGGAGCGTTGCTGGCGGAGAAACTGCAGTGCGGGCTTCCGGCCATTTCACTGAACGCCCACGCCGCGCTGATGTCGGCTTTTAGCAATGACGTTGATCCGGAGCTGGTCTATGCGCAGCAGGTGATGGGCTACGCGCGGGAAGGGGACATGGTTATCGGCATCAGCACTTCCGGCAACGCAACCAATGTGGCGTATGCGCTGATGGCCGCGAAAACGGCGGGGGCCGCAGCCATTGCCCTGACCGGGCGCGACGGCGGAAAGATTGGCGCGATCGCCGATTGCAGCGTGATTGTCCCTGCGCAGGAAACGTACCGCATTCAGGAATATCACCTGGCTGTTTACCATTTTCTGTGTGCTTATACGGAATCGGAAATTTTTCCGTGTTAGTGAAAATTTTTCATGCAAGCCAAAGGAGGAAGGTATGATCAAGGTTATTATCGCGGATGATGAAGAAAACGTATGCCAGCTGATACGCGGGCTGATCGACTGGGACTCTCTGGGGATGGAAGTCGTGGGGATTGCCCACAACGGGGTGGAGGCACTTGACCTGATTAAAGAGCTTGTGCCGGATCTGATGATTACGGATATCCGGATGCCGGGCTACGACGGCCTGGAAATGATCCGCCGCGCCATCAATATCAACCAGAATCTGGATTTCATTATTATCAGCGGGTACCACCATTTTGAATATGCGCAGAACGCAATTAAGTACGGCGTGAGCGACTATCTGCTGAAACCGATTAAAAAAGATGATTTTCTGGCCGCGCTCAACAAAATGCGGGAACGGTATTTGAAGCGGACGGAGCAGCTGAACAATGAGGAACAGCTGAAAAAGCGCCTTAAAAATGATGTCAGCAGATTACGCGCAAACCTGTTTACGGAGCGGCTGCTGAAAAAGGGGATGACCACACAGGACCTGACGGTTGAGGCGATCAATGAAAACTATCATTTTGCCTTTCAGCCGGGCCTTTTTCAGATTTGCGCCGTAAAAATTGACTGCGGCTTTGAGGATGAATATAACAACACCATTCCGATTCTGGAAGAAAAGGTCATGCGGATCTTAAACAGCCTGCTGAAAGAGCTTTGCTTCGACATGGAAATCTATCTGGACGACAGCGTAACATATTGTATTTTAAATTATAAAGCGGATGACAGGAAAACCGTTCGCAAACAGATCAAAGCGGTCTTTGACGAACTGATGGTGCAGAAAGCTTCGTTTGAACAGCACGAATTTACTATTGGCGCGGGCACCGCCGTGGACGATGTCAGCCAATTGAAAGATACCTTACGGGTCGCAAGGTACGCGGTGGGGCAAAGGCTGATTGCGGGGACGGGCAGGCTGATTGAAGACGTAACCGTACATAAGGAACCGCAGAGGGTGAGCGCGATTTTGGCGGAGCTGAACAGGAGCATGGGCGCCGCGGTAGAGGTGCTGAACAAGGACGCCGTGCTGAACTGCATTACCGGGTTAAGAAAGCAGCTGGATACGGAAAACCTGTGCGGGGCGGAACTGTTTTCTCTGGTAAAGCACGTATGTGAAATGTATCTGGTTCATCTTCGCAACAACCAGATTCACATACAGTACGGGCAGGAGTTCTATGAAAAATTCTGTGTTCATGCCAGCCGCTGCGGCTCCGTTGATCAGCTGTTTACTTATCTGTCCGTCATGGTGGGGGAGTCCATGGAAGTGATCGTAGAGGAAAAAAAGCAGGCGGACACCAGGCCGATCCGCCTTGCAAAGCAATACATACAGGAAAATTACATGAAACCGATCACGCTGGAAGAGGTCAGCGGCATTGTCGGGTTTAATCCCACCTATTTCAGCACGCTGTTTAAAAAGGAAAGCGGGAACAATTTTGTGAATTACCTTTCCGAAATCCGAATGAACCGAGCAAAAGAGCTTCTGCGGGAAACCAATTTAACCATTGCCGTCATCTGTGAGCAGGTGGGGTACAGCGACCTGAAAAATTTTACAAAGAGCTTTGCGAAAAGTGTGGGGCTAAAGCCAAATGAATTCCGAAAATTATATTCTTAAACCGGGGCGGATAAAATGAAAAATAAAAGCACAAGGTACCTTTCCAACCGCGTTTTCTGGATGTTTGCCGTTCTGCTTTCGGTCCTTCTCGCTGCTCTCGTCCTGTTTACAGTGGTTGCCGTACGGGAGGGCAGGCATCTGCTTTTTGTCACGGGCGGGTATTTGTCGCTGGGTGTGGCGGCATATGTTTTTAACCGGTGGATTTATCAGCCGTATCTGGAAAGCGCAAAGGTTATGCAGCTGTTTTTAACCGGCTACACCATTCATGCCCTTTTTGACCAGCGCGTACTCCTGAGTCCGGAAATCGAAAAAATTATAAACAAAGTTCAGGAAATCATGAATACGGACAAACTGGTCAACGCGACGAAAAAGCAGGCGCAGTACCTCGCCTTGCAGAACCAGATCAACCCGCATTTTCTTTACAATACGTTGGAGGGTATCCGCGGCGAAACCTTAAACGCGGGGTTGGAGAATGTTTCCAAAATGACGGAGGCGCTGGCCACCTTTTTCCGATATACCATTTCCAATGTTGAAAACCTGGTTACGCTGGAGGACGAACTCACCAACGTAAACAATTACTATATCATACAGCGTTACCGCTTTGGTGAAAGGTTGAGCCTCAGCGTGGAATACGATGCGGAAAACGAAACGGAAATCATGTCCTGCAAGCTCCCAAAGCTGACCCTTCAGCCGATTGTAGAAAACGCGATTTATCACGGCATTGAACGGAAAATCGGGAATGGGAAGGTCCGTATCAAAATAGAGGCGACCGCATCCCGGCTGATTATCACCATATCCGACAACGGGATCGGCATGACGGAGGAGCGGCTCAGGGAGATTGACGACAAGCTGAGCCGGACGATGCTGGATTATATCAAACCGGACAGCGAAACTCACGGAGGCATCGCGGTCGTCAACGTCAACAACAGAATCAAGCTTTTGTTTGGGGAAGAATACGGAATCTGCATGTACAGCACATTGAATGTGGGCACGGATGTTGAAATCACCCTGCCTCGGATGAAAGAGGATACTGGGAAATCATATGAAAAATGAAATTTTAAGGCTGGAGAGGGTCACCGCCATTCAGGATGAGGTGACCCTGCTGGATAATTTTAATCTGCATATTTTTCAGGGCGAAATTATGGGGCTCGTATGCATCAACGCCAACGGAAAGGAAGCCCTCATTCAGCTGATCAGCCAGAATCTGCCGATCCATTACGGCCGCGTGTATTTTAACGAGGTGCTGGTCAACAATTATCAGCACAGCCCCATGACGATGAACAAGGTGGCCGTGATTGAACAGAAAAGCAGGCTGATTGAAGATCTGAGCGTTGCCGACAATGTGTTTGTGCTGCGCAGGGGATTTAAAAAATACAGGATTAATCCCCGTGTATTGAATGGGCAGCTCAGACGGTTTGTACAGGAAACAGCGTCCGATATTGACGGAAATGATCTGGTGGCGAATTTAAGCCCCTATGAAAAGTGCGTGGTAGAGCTTTTGCGCGCGGTCATTATGGGCGCGAAATTGATTGTCATCATGGATATCAGCAATTGTATCGGCGCCGCGGATCTTGTCAAATTCCATACTCTGCTGCGGCATTACTGCGGGCAGGGCTTTTCTTTTTTGTATATTTGCAACCATCATGAAGAAGCGTTCAAAATCTGCACCAGAATGTCGCTGATGAAGGACGGAAAGATATTGAGGGTGTTTAACCGGGACGAATTTCAAAACGATAATATGGCTCCGTATTATATCGGGCAGTATGCCGGCCTTACAAAGCCCGCCGTCCGCCGTCAGAACGAAAAGGGAATACTGACCTTTCAGGATGTCTGCACGGACAATTTAAAGCACATGACCTTTTCGGTGACAAAGGGGGAATGTACGGTGCTGTTCGACAGGGACAACACCGTACTGTCGGATATCATACAGCTTATGAACGGGAAACTGCGGCCGGACGGCGGAAACATTTTTTTTGAGGATGCCGTTTATTCACAGGCACAGGCACGGCATGCGCTGAAAAGCAGTATTGCATTTATCGGGGAGAACCCCATCCGCACAATGCTTTTTAAAGAGATGAGCTATCTTGACAATCTATGCTTTCTGCTTGACCAAAAGGAAAACGGGGTGCGGATGAGCAGGAGGATCGTCAAAAGTATTGTGCGTGAATATGAGCCTGTGATCGGCCCTGAAATTCATGAAACCAATATTATGAATTTAAAAATACAATCGCTTTACGATCTGATTTACTACCGCATCCAGTTATTCCATCCCAAGATCGTCTTTTGCGTACAGCCGTTCGCGGGCGCGGATATGTACCTCAGGCGGCATTTGATTGAGCTCATCAATCAGTTAAAAAAGAAGGGAATCACGGTTATTTTCCTCTCCGTAAATATCGCGGACTCCCTTGTGGTGGCGGATAAGCTGATTCTTCTTGAAAAAGGGCGGTTCAGCAATGAATATTTACGTCCGGAGTTTAAGATCTTCAGGTCGGAAGGAATTACACCGCAGGAATTGTTTAAATAATATACAAAATATTTTAATTTATTTTATATATTATAGAGAATAAATATAAAACAACAGAAAATATCCCCTATCATTCGAAATTTAGCCCCCTTATGAAACGAACAGAGCGATGCTATACTGTTAGCAGTGAAACGAGTTCCACAGAAATAAGGACAGGTGAATTTTAATGGGGGAATACATAGCCGAGCTGAATCACATCAATAAAAGCTTTCCGGGAGTAAAGGCACTGGACGATGTGTCGTTTAATCTGAAGGCCGGAGAAGTTTTGGCCCTGCTGGGGGAAAACGGCGCCGGAAAATCCACCCTTGTAAAGATTTTGAGCGGTGTTTACACAAGGGACGACGGTGAAATAAAAATTTTTGATCAGGTTGTTGAGGACTTAACGCCCAGAAAAGCACAGGAGCTTGGCGTGGCGATTATCCATCAGGAGCTGAATATGTGCGCGCACCTTTCCGTGGCGGAAAATATTTTTCTGGCCCGTGAAAAAACACATTCCGGGATTTTGTCGAATAAGGAAATGAACAGGGATGCACAGGCCATTTTGCAGCGCCTGAATATTAACATTGACCCGACCACGATTGTCGGAGATCTGGCTGTTTCCAAACAGCAGATGGTGGAGATTGCAAAAGCGCTTTCCACAAACGCAAAAATCCTGATTATGGATGAACCGACTTCCGCGCTCACTTCCAATGAAATCGACGATCTATTCGTCATTATACGGAAGCTGAAAGCCGAGGGCTGCGGGATTGTTTACATATCGCACCGGCTGGAAGAACTGCAGAACATTGTTGACCGCGTGACCATCATGCGCGACGGAAAATTTATTACATCCATGGATTTCAAAGACACCACGATGTCGGAAATTATCTCCTACATGGTCGGCCGCGAAATCAAGGAAAAATTTCCTCGTGTTTCTTGTGAGCGGGGTCAAAAAATATTTGAGGTAAGAAATTTAAATGCGGGCAAAATGGTTCGTGACGTTAATTTTGACCTGTATGAAGGCGAGATTGTCGGCATCGCGGGACTGATGGGGGCCGGACGGACGGAAACCACCAGAGCTATTTTCGGTGCGGACCCGAAAGAATCCGGCCAAATTTTTGTAGACGGCAGGGAAGTTGTAATTCACAGGCCGATTGACGCGATTCGCGCGGGCATCGTTCTGGCCCCGGAGGACCGGAAAAAAGACGGGCTGTGCGTCAAACTAAGTATAGAAGACAATATTGCTTTGCCAAATCTGGATTTGCTCTGCAACCGTCTTGGCGTTGTGGACAGAAAAAAAGAAAAAACAATGACGGATGAAGCGGTCAGGAGTTTAAGCATTAAGCTTGTAAATACGAATATGGACGCCGCAACCCTCTCAGGCGGAAATCAGCAGAAGCTGGTGGTCGCCAAATGGCTGGCGCGGAATTCGCGCGTGGTGATGTTTGACGAGCCGACAAGGGGAATTGACGTAGCCGCAAAGGTCGAAATTTACAACCTGATGAATGAACTGAAAAAGCAGGGAATCGGTGTGCTCTTCGTTTCTTCTGAAATGCCGGAGGTTATGGGGATCAGCGACAGGATTTTGGTTATGTGCGACGGCAGGATCACCGGTGAATTGGCGACGGAAGAAGCAACACAGGATCTTATCCTTCGGTATGCAACAAAATTTGATTCTAAATTTGAGAAAAAAGAAGCCATTTAGTAATAAATAATGTCGGGAGCGTCAGAAATGGAAAATCGAGAGAAACAAAGCGCATGGAAAAAATTGATGGCCATCCGGGGCATGGGCCAGGTTGTTACCGTAACGGCCGGTTTGATCGTACTTTGCATGGTGTTTGCCGTACTGAATCCGTCCTTTTATTCGGGAAGAAATGTCGGGAACCTGCTGCGTCAGGTTGCGCCGATCTTAATTATCGGAATCGGCCAGTCCTATGTGTTGATCACGGGAAACATCGACCTGTCGATCGGTTCCGTCGTAGGCATGAGCTGCATGATTTCGGCAACCCTGATGACAAAAGGGATAAACCCCTGGGTCGCAATGCTGCTCACCATGCTCATCTGCATCGGGGTGGGCGTCTTAAACGGTTTATTGGTGGCTCAGTGCAAACTGCCGCCCTTCATTGCGACTTTGGGTACCATGACGGTGGCCAGAGGGGTCGCGCAGATTGTCAACAACAACTATAACACGGATGCGATCGGCGAGGCCGCGCAGGGCTACCGGGATCTGTTCTACTACGGAAGCACCTTCGGCCTTTACAACACGATCTGGATTGCGGTTATCCTGTTTATAGGGTTTAATTTCCTGCTCAGCAAGACGCGCACGGGGCGCCATATTTATGCGGTGGGCAGCAATATTGAGGCGTCAAAATTATCGGGCATCAACACGGACAGCACGACGATCAAGGTTTATGTCGTAAGCGCGTTCTGCGCCGGTGTGGTTGGCCTTATTACAAGCGCGACCGCCGGCATGGGGACGATGGACGCCGGCAATATGTACGAAATGTACGCGGTTGCGGCTTCCGTTATCGGCGGCGTTTCCACGCTCGGCGGTCAGGGCCTTCTCATCGGCACGGTGGTCGGCGCGGCGATTTGGGGTGTGCTCCAGAATGGCCTTCAGTTTGCGGGCGCGCCGGTTGCAATGCGTAATATTGTAATCGGAACCATCGTGGTCATCTCTGTTTTACTGGATGTTGTGATTCGTACGGGAAAACCGAGAAAAGCGAAAAATAACAGTAAACCTGCGGCGGCACTAAAAGAAAGTTAAAGCAGACGCTTTAATGTATAAAAATTAGGGAGGCTTAATGTAATGAAAAAGAAGATCTTGGCTATTTTACTATGCGCGGCTATGGCAGTTTCCACAATGGTGGGCTGTGGCCAGACAGCCAAAACGGCGGCGTCCGCAGCGGACAATGCATCCGCCACGGGCTCAGCGGCGGCTCCTGCTGCCGACAAGAAGATCAAAGTTATTTTGATCACGATGGACAGTCTGGATCAGCACTGGGTTGCGGTGGACAAAGGCGCGCAGAAAGCAGTCGCGGAACTTGGCAATGTAGAATACAAATGGATGGCACCGGACAAGAAGGACGACGCACAGCAGATCGAACGTGTCAACAATGCCATCGCTGACGGCGCGGATGCAATCATGATCGCGGCAAACGGCCCGGACGCTATCTCCGCTTCTCTGGAAGACGCAAAAGCGAAGGGAATCAAAATTATCTATGTAGACTCTCCCGCAAAAACAGAAGGTGTCGCGACTTTTGCCACGGATAATGAGGCGGCGGGCAAAACAGCAGGCGGCGAAATGCTGAAAGCATTGGAAGCGGCCGGAAAGAAAGACGGAAAGATCGGCATTGTCAATGTTAACTCCGCCACAGCTTCCACAGTAGCGCGTGAAAAAGGCTTCCGCGCCGCGTTTGAGGGCAAAGGCTACACGCTGCTCCAAACTCAGTATGGTGAAGGCGATGCTACAAAATCTCAGGATATTGCCGATAATTACATAACAGAAGGCGCTGTCGGTATTTTCGGAGCGAACGAAGGCAGCACGGTCGGCGTCGGCAATGCAATTAAAGGTTCCGGCAAAAAAGATATCGTAGGCGTCGGCTTTGATAAATCCGATTCTATCTTCTCCCTGATCAAAGACGGTTCCCTGCTCTGCGCAATGGCTCAGAACCCGGACGTAATGGGCTATGAAGGCATGAAAGCTGCCGTGAAAGCGGTCAAGGGCGAAACCATTGAAAAGACGTCAGTTGATACCGGCGTTTCTGTTCTCAACAAGGATTCCGTAAAATAAACAGCAGATAAACAGTCAGACCGCGGCAAACCGCACAGGCTAAGACAGCCGGTGATTTTGTCATCGGTCTGCAGGGTCACTGTTTACACAGTGACCCTGTCTTCATACCAAGCTCTGGTTGACCCGCACTTTTTGTTGTCGGAAAACAGGCCGGGCTATTTAAAAAGGAGATACTTTTATGGAAGCAATGGAACCAGTACCGGCCTGCAACCATTCGCGCTGGCCCGCATACCGCGTCGGCATTGACCTGGGAGGAACGAATATCGCGGCGGGCGTGGTGGACGAAAACTGCCGCATCGCTGCAAAATATTCCGTTCCTACAAAAGCGGAGCGCCCCTATGAAAAAATTGTGGAGGATATGGCGAAAGCGGTGCGACTAGCACTGCAGGATGCCGGGGTTACGCTGGAACAATGCTGTTCAGTCGGGATCGGCAGCCCGGGTATTTGTGATTCCGAAACCGGGACGGTTCTTTACGCCAACAATCTTGGCTGGAAGGATGTGCCTTTGGCAGCCACCCTGCAAAAACGGATTAATCTGCCCTGCCGTATCAGTAATGATGCGAACTGCGCGGCGCTGGGCGAGGTGGCGGCGGGTGCTGCAAAAGGCTGTAAAAATGCCGTACTGCTTACGTTGGGTACCGGTGTAGGCGGCGGTGTGGTTCTGGACGGTAAGATTTTTTCAGGCTGTCATTCCGCGGGCGCGGAATTGGGGCACACGGTTCTGGTGAAGGACGGTGAGCTCTGCACCTGCGGGAGGCGCGGCTGCCTGGAGGCGTATGCGTCGGCAAGCGCGCTTGTCCGGCAGACAAAACGCGCTGCGGCGGAGCACCCCGAATCGCTGATCTGGAAGCTGTGCGGCGGGGACCCGGAGCGTATCAGCGGCCGTACTTCTTTTGAAGCCGAAAGGCAGGGTGATGAGACAGGGCGGCGGGTGGTAGACACCTACCTGTCCTATCTCCGTGAGGGAGTTCTGGATTTCGTCAATATTTTCCGTCCGGAGTGTGTTATTCTGGGCGGCGGAATCTGCAACGAGGGCGCGCGCCTGCTTGACCCAATCAATGCGTATGTCCGGCATTCTTGTTTCGGCGGGGAAATCGTTGCCGCGCCTGAGGTCATTAAAGCGGCGCTCGGAAACGACGCGGGGATCATCGGTGCCGCGCTTCTTTGACTATACAACGGATTGACAGTATGTTCCAAACCGTATATAATGAAAAAAACTGGGGGAACTCATCCGAGTTGAGAAGGTAAAACCTGACCCTTTGAACCTGTCGGCTAATACCGAAGTAGGGAACGTTATCAGAATGATTTGCGTTCACCTGTACGGGTGGACGCTTTTTTCATATAAGGAAATTTGGGAGGACGGAAATGAACGGACTGAAAGGCGCGATTTTTGATCTTGACGGAACACTGCTGGATTCCATGGGAATCTGGGCCCAATTAGACAGAAGATTTCTCGCGAAAAGAGGGATTGCCCTGCCGGACGACTATGTAGAAAAGGTTACGCCCATGAACTACCGGGAAGCGGCGGCATATACCATCGCGCGGTTTTCCCTGCCGGAAACCGCCGACGAGATCATCCGCGAATGGGTGGAAATGTCCGCACAGGCCTACCGCTTTGAGATCATGCTGAAGCCCCTTGCGGAGGAATATCTCAGGCAGTTAAAGAGGCAGGGGGTAAAGCTGGCGGTTGCCACCGCGCAGAAGCCGGAACTGTATGAACCGGCACTGAAACGCAACGGCATTTTTGATTTGTTTCACGCTTTTGCTAACCTGGGTGAAGTGGAGCGTGGAAAGGGATTTCCCGATATTTATTTTCTGGCGGCCCGGCGGCTTGGATTGCCCGCACAGGACTGTGTTGTGTTTGAAGACATTTCAGCCGGCATCCGCGGGGCAAAATCGGGAGGGTTCCAAACCTGTGGGGTTTATGATTCCTATTCGGATTACGAAAAAGGCACGATTGTTCAGGAAGCGGATAAATATATTGAAAATTTCGGCGAATTACTTGGATAGGTGTCGCTGTCCGGCCGAAAAACCAATCAAGAAGACAAAACAAAGCGGTCCGGCATTTTGCCGGATCGCTTTGTTTTGTCCCTTAAGGTCAAGGAAACCGGACTCGGAAGCTTTTGGACGGATATAACCAGAAGCGTTTTATATATTTTGCTTCCGCTTTCTCTGGTCGTTTCGGTTTTTCTGGTTTCACAGGGAGTTGTTCAGAATTTCAACAGCTATGATCGGGTCGACCTTGTGCAGCCGATCACCCTTTCGGACGGTACCGTCGTTACCAGTGAAGTGGTGCCGCAGGGCCCGGCGGCAAGCCAGATTGCGATCAAGCAGCTGGGAACAAACGGCGGCGGTTTCTTTGGTGCCAATTCAGCGCACCCATTTGAAATCCGACGGCGTCGCCTGTATGGTTCCCGGTATTTCATCCATGCTGACCAACACGGGGGCGCATGGGTTTTCGGAAATTCTGTACGCATTTACGTCGGCAGGCGGAAACAACGGCTCGGCTTTCGCCGGACTGAGCGCCAACACGCCTTTTATGAATATTTCCACTGGTATTTCAATGCTTTTCGCCCGGTATGTTCCGCTGGTGGCCGCGCTTGCCATGGCGGGTTCTCTGGTGCAGAAAAAGAAGGTCGCGGTCGGCGCGGGTACCCTGCCCACACACGACGCAATGTTTGTTGGTCTGTTGATTTTTGTCGTTATTCTGATTGGCGCACTCAGCTTTTCCCCGGCGCTGGCGCTTGGGCCGATAGCCGATTTTTATCAGATGATAGGCTAAGGAGGTTGTCATATGAGTACAAAACAAAAAAATGCTTTCGTTGATAAAAAAATGGTCAGCCGTGCAATTCAGGATTCCTTTGTAAAATGTGACCCGAAAATACAGGTAAAAAATCCGGTCATGTTCATTGTTTATGTTGCGGCGGTTTTGACGACCGAATCCGCGGGCGTGAATTCGGCGGCCAGTCCCCCGACTTTGTTCCGTTTACCGCGAAAACCAGAATGAGCGGCGTGAATCTTCCGGGTACGCAGATCCGCAAAGGCGCGGCGGACGCGGTAAAGGAATATGTAAAGGCTCAGAACTGCACCTATTCCAAAGACTGTGAAGAAGCGGTAAAAAAGATTGCCAACAGTGGGGGAACGCCGCTGGTTGTTGCCAAGAACGGCAAAATCATGGAGGTTATCCATTTGAAGGATATTATTACAAGCGGGGTAAAGGAAAAATTTGCCGACCTGAGAAAAATGGGTATTAAGACGATCATGATTACCGGAGACAACCCCATGACCGCGGCGGCGATTGCCGCGGAGGCCGGCGTGGATGATTTTCTGGCGCAGGAAGCGGGCAACATGGTCGATCTGGACTCTTCACCGACGAAGCTGATTGATATTGTCCGTATCGGAAAGCAGCTTTTAATGACCAGAGGTTCGCTGACTACCTTCAGCATCGCGAACGATGTGGCGAAATACTTTGCCATTATTCCCGCCATGTTCATGACCCTTTACCCCGGTCTTGCGGCGCCTTTCGTTTTTGTCAAGCTCATTGATGTTTTACTGGCGCTGTTCGGCGTTTCTTAAGGAGGGTATTTTTATAAAACTGAAAAAATCCGTTTGGGCAAAAGCGCTTGGCGCGCTGCTGCTTTTTACATTGCTGTGCGGTCTGCTTTATCCGCTGGCCGTTACGGGAATTTCACAGGCCCTGTTCCATAATCAGGCAAACGGCAGTATAATTGAAATAAATGGAAAGAAATATGGCAGCGCGCTTCTGGCGCAGCAATTTACGGGCGACGGTTACCTGTGGGGACGTATTATGAATCTGGATACTAAGACGCACACCGATTCCAATGGAAAAGTAATGATGTACGCTTCTCCATCAAATGTGAGCCCGGCAAGCGAGCAGTATAAAAAACTGGTGCAGGAACGGGTAGATAAAATAAAAGCCGCACATCCGGAAAAAAAGGATGTTCCTGTTCCGGAAGATCTTGTTACCTGTTCCGGCAGCGGGCTTGACCCCGATATTTCTCCCGCGGCGGCGGAGTATCAGGCGGAGCGGATCGCCAGGGTAAGAAACATACCGGTACAGCAGGTCCGTGATATCGTCGCCAAATATACGGGTGGGAAGTTCCTGAACGTGTTCGGCGAGGATACAGTCAATGTTCTGAAGGTTAATCTGGCGCTTGACGGTATTTTAAAATAAAATGAGGTGGATGGAATGAGCGACGGGCGTCCTACCCCTGAGGCACTGCTGAAAACGATTAACAATCATGAGGGAAAAGCCAAACGGGGGAAGCTGAAAATCTTTTTTGGGTACGCGGCGGGCGTGGGGAAAACCTACGCCATGCTGGATGCCGCCCGTTTCGATCAAAAAGCCGGGGTGGACGTGGTTCTGGGATATATCGAACCGCATTCCCGCCCCGACACCATGGCTCTGGCAAAGGGGTTCGAGGATATCCCCGTTAAAAAGGCTGCTTACCGCGGGATTGTACTGAATGAATTTGATCTGGACGCGGCGCTGAAACGCAGGCCGGAATTGATTCTGGTGGATGAGCTTGCCCATACAAACGCGGCGGGATGCAGGCATGTCAAGCGCTACGACGATATTGAGGAGCTTTTAAGCGCCGGAATCAGCGTTTATACCACGCTGAACGTGCAGCATCTGGAAAGCCTGAACGATATTGTCGCCTCTATCACCCATATTACAGTGAAGGAGAGAGTGCCGGATTTCGTTTTCGACAAAGCCACACAGGTGGAACTGGTCGATATTGAGCCGGACGTTTTGATTGAGCGTTTAAACGCAAAAAAAATCTACAGGGAAACGCAGGCAAAACATGCGCTGCACCATTTCTTCACACGGGATAACCTTGTGGCCCTTCGTGAGATAGCGCTCCGCAGAATTGCGGATAAAGTGAACAGGGAAGTGAAATCGAACCGGACGGAGGTTCGAGACGCGTCCTATTATACGGGCGAGCATATGTACTACTGTCGGCGTTCTGTTTTCCACCTTTCATTTTGTCCAGATCAATATCATCACCATTTATATTCTGGGCGTACTCATTATTTCCAATCAGACGGACGGCAGGATCTACGGTTTAAGCTCCTCTGTTTTAAGCGTATTGATTTACAATTATGTGTTTATTGAGCCCAGATTCACATTCAACGCCTATGGCCCGGATTACCCGGTCACCTTTCTGATTATGCTGATTGCGTCCCTGATCACAAGCTCCCTTACCATGAGGGTGAAATATCAGGCGAAGGCGGCGGCTGTCAACGCGCACCGTACGGGAATCCTGCTGGAAACAAGCCGGAAGCTTCAGCGCGCGAATGAATTCGATAAAATTGTTGAGAAATCTTCTCAGCAGATATCCAGACTTTTGAACCAGTCGGTAATGTTTTTTTCCGTAAAGGACGGGGAGCTTCAAAAACCGTGGGTTTACAGCGCGGATCCTGCCAATCCGCTGCCGGCGGAGTATTCCAGCGAGGAAGAATATGCGGTTGCGGTCTGGGTTTACCACAACAGAAAGCCGGCCGGCATTTCAACAGACACTCTGCCGGGTGCAAAATCCCTGTATCTGCCCGTCAAAGGAAAAGATACGGTGCTGGCGGTCATCGGTATCCCGATGTGGAATGGGGAGAGAATGGAAGTTTTTGAACGTTCCCTTCTGGAAGGTATGATTTATGAAATTGCATTTGCGGTTGAAAAATACAATTCAAATGAAAAACAAAACCAGGCGTTAATGAAGGCGGAAGGACGAGGCGTTCTTTGAGAATGGCGATTTGAAGATCGATTATTCTGCCGCATCGGTTTTTGTGGGCGGGTAGGAGATTCATCTGACTCCCATTGAATATAAATTGCTGTGCCTTTTGGCGAAAAATGTCGGCAAAGTTCTGACGCATCATTATATCCTGTCCCACGTCTGGCCCAATCCGGCGGAAGCGGATTCTTCGCTGGTCAGGGTATTTATGACAACACTCAGAAAGAAAATTGAAGCAGATCCCTCCAACCCGGTTTACATCCAGACCCACATTGGCATTGGCTACCGGATGAACCGGGTTTCGCAAGGCCTGAAAACCTGATAAAGATTACATTGTTGAAACATCTCCATAATTTGGCAATTTTTAGTTGATAAGAAGAAAAAACAAAAGTATAATATAAAAAGATGTTGTGATACATAGGGCAGCCATAATGGAATAACAGGCTTAAATCATGATTAGGAATCAGGAGGAAAAACAAATGAAAACCCGCGCAAACAAGACATTATCACTTCTCTTGCTGTTTACCATCGTATTTAGCATGGTAAGTTTTGGCAATGCCACCCCTGCCGCTGCAGCAAGTACGGATTTTACGATTACGAACGGCGTACTGACAAAATACAATGGATCAAAAAACCGTGTAACGATTCCAAGCACCGTCAAATCGATCGGGGAGCGGGCGTTTGAAGAGTGCACGGATATCATTGAAATCATTATTCCTAAAAGTGTTACTTCCATTGGAAGATATGCGTTTGAGCAGTGTTCCGGCTTGACAAAAATCACGATTCCGGACAGCGTAACCACTATTGGAAACTACGCGTTTGATCAATGCACCAGCCTGAAAAGCGTTACGATTTCAAACAACGTAAGATCCATTGGAATCGGCACATTTAATCAATGTGACAGCTTAACAAAAATCACCATTCCGGACAGTGTAACCACCATTGGAAAACAGGCGTTCAATGGGTGCACCTCCCTGAAAAGCGCCACCATTTCAAGCAGTGTGAGAAACGTTGGGCTTGAGGCGTTTGAGGACTGTGATGGATTAACCATCAGCGGTTATAAAAATACAGCGATACAAACCTATGCAAACAAAAATAAGATTAATTTTCAGACGATTGGTTTGGGTACCTTCACGCTGGATACAAAGACGTATACCATGACGCCCAGGAGCAGCTATACGATCGGCGCCAAATTGATCGGAGGCAACGGCCTGACGGTTAAGGTCTATTCTTCAAAAAACACAGTTGCCAAAGTGACAAGGGTGAGCAGCAAGGAATATAAAGTGACAGGCTTAAAAGTCGGAACGGCCAATATTATGTTTGACATCTATGACAAGAGTAATAAAAAGCTTGCCCATACATACGTTAAAATCACAGTGAAAAGGGGCATTAAACCATATGGCAGCGCGTCCAAGCGGGTTGTAAAATTTTAAGCCGAAATGGAAAAACAGCAGACTTTTTCGCAGTAATCTGACTTGACAGAAATTTTATCCTATGATACTATGAAAACATCTGAAAAGTAATGGAGGTGAAAGCAATGAACCTTACCGTATTCAAAAACAGTTTGATCTGGAACAATATTGGTGAAGTTGCCGTCGTTTTAGGTAGCAAAACCCTCTCCGTGTATCAGTCTGCCCTTTTGGGGTTTATTACTCTGCGGCGACGTGTTCGTTCTTTCACTTTTCAATCGGTTTCGTCCGTGACCATTTGACGCACGGCCTGAATGTGATTTGAGAACCCGAAAGGCGGTTGCCGCTTTTCGGGCATTTTTATGCCCTTTTTCAGGAGGTAAGCCTAAGAAAATTGTATTTTGAAGCTTACCTATAGCAATTTCAAATAAGAACTGGAGATAACGCAATGCATTCCACCACATTTTTGTAATTGCTATAAACAGAAAGGAATGGTTTTAACCATGAAAATAAAATTGAATATGATCCGGCGGAATCTTGCGACGGTGTGGATGTGCTCGACGCAATCATTTGACGGAAATTTCCTGTTTGTGTTTGCCGGTTACGCCGTCCGTCTAGTGCGGATGGCCGTGCTGATCGCCGTTTTCCGTTCTTTGCCCCCCAACGAGGGGATGAGCTTTACACAAATGCTGACCTATACGGTTCTGGCTTCCGCGCTGAGCGAGCAGCTTTATTTTGACACACCGGCCACCACTGCCCTGTGGGAGGGCTCCATCGTCGGGCGTTTTACCCGTCCGGTTCCGGTTTTAAGCGATCTGGCCGCTGAAACAATCGGAAGATGGTTCCCATCGCTGATTTTTTACACTGTTCCGGTCTGCGTGGCTGCCTCATTTTTTGGAGTGCGGCTATTACCGCCGAATACGGTGCGGGGGCTGTTGTTTATCGTAAGTTTACTGCTGAGCATCTCGCTCGGTTTTGCGGTGGATTTTATCTTTTCTTCTATTGCCATGCGGCTCAAAAACGGATGCTGGGCGGCGCTCGCCGTGCGGGAGGCGGTTACGGCTCTTCTTTCCGGTCTGCTGGTGCCGTTTGCCTTACTGCCGAAGGGCGTGGCAGATGTTTTGTCACTGCTCCCGTTCGGTTCGCTGGCCGGCGCTCCGCTTTCCATCTTCGTCGGTACGGGCGACCCCTTGCGGCTTATCGGACTTTCGCTGTTCTGGAACGTGGTGCTCTGGCCGATTTCCGTCGCTTTCTTTTGGACGTCCAGAGACAAGATGATTTCGTACGGCGGCTGAACCTCAAAATTCAACGAGGAGGTATCTCCATGATATTGCAATCTATCAAAATGATTTTTAAACTGTTGGGCAGATCCGCAAAAATGGATTTGCTCTGGCTCCTTCGTGACACGCGTTACTGCTTGCTTCAAATCTTTTCCGATTCTGTTGCCGCTCTGGCTTCTGTCAGCGCCGTTCTGCTGCTCAGCGCGCGCTTCGGCGGTATCGGCGGCATGACTTCCCGGGAAATTCTGTTCATGTGCGGCTACGCCGTGTTGATCGACGGGGTGCTGCTGGCGCTGTTCGGCGGCAGCAATGCCGTGCACATCAGCCGGATTATCGGCCGCGGCCAGCTTGACCACATGCTGATTCAGCCGGTTCCGCTATGGATGCAGCTTTTGACGGAGGGCTTTGTTCCTTTTTCCGGCAGCAGCAAGCTGATCTGCGGTGTTGTACTGCTGACAGTTTCGATTTCGCAGCTCGGTCTTGCGGTAACGCCGCTTTGGCTTGCCATGCTGGTGTTCAGTCAGCTTTGTTCGCTGGCAACTGTAGTTTCCTCAGTTTATATTGTTTCGTGCACCGCGTTTTTTGCGCCTGTTGCGGCGGAGGAAATCTCCATGGTGGTCATGGAGTTGTTCGGCGACATCAAGCTTTATCCGCTTGGCGGCCTTTCGGCCCGTGCCATGGCCACATTTTGTACCATTGTTCCGGTTGGCCTGGCCGCGTGGTTTCCGTCCAGCGTCCTGCTGGATAAAACACCGGCAGGACTGCCGTATACATTGACATTTATTATCGCGGCAATTCTGACGGCAATTGCTGCTTATCTATTTAAAAGGGGGATTCATCATTATGAAAAATCAGGATGTATTCGATATACCGGCTTTGGCCATCGATGATGTTACCAAATTATATTCTCAGTGGCAGAGAACCGGGAAGATGAAAGATATTCTTAAAAATCTGGTGAGGCCGGAAAAACGTGAGGTAAAGGCGCTGGACGGTATTACCCTTCGCGTGGAAAAAGGCGACTTTGTGGCCTATGCCGGTGCGAATGGAGCGGGCAAGAGCACTACAATCAAAATCCTGTGCGGGATTTTACAGCCGACGTCCGGCCATGTTTCCGTATTGGGGCTTGACCCGGCGAAAGACAGGGTAAAACTGATGAGCCGGATTGGCATTGTATTCGGCCAGCGTACCGAGCTGTGGTGGGACCACCCGGTGATTACCAGCTATGAATGGAAAAAGACAGTCTGGAATATACCGGGCAGCGTATATGAAAAAAACCTGCGTATGGTCACCGAACTGCTGGATCTTCAGGATATTCTGCATACGTTTTCCCGCGAACTGAGCCTTGGGCAGCGGATGCGCGCAGACCTAGGCATGATGCTTCTGCATGACCCGGAGGTCATCTTCCTCGACGAACCGACACTTGGGTTGGATGTTTTGGCAAAGCGGCAGATGATTAATTTTCTGAAGCGGTTAAACCAGGAAAGGGGGACAACCATCGTCGTCACCAGCCACGATATGAACGACCTTGAGGAAATGGCGCGCCGGATTGTGCTGCTTTCCGCCGGAAAAATCGCCTTTGACGGAAATTTTGATGAGCTGCGCGAGGCGCAGGGAGCCATTGGGCGGATCAGAGTCGCAACAGAATCCGTAATTCCCTGTCATTTCAATTGTATGGAGCATGTCGCTTCCGAAGCGAATGTGCACGAATACGCGTTCGACAGTGAAACAACGCCCATTCGCACCATTCTCGCTGAGCTTTCCGGCATGCCGGGCGTGCAGAATGTGGAAATCAAAAAGGCTCCGATTGAGGAGATCATAGCGGCTCTGTATCAAAGCTGGAGAAAACAGATATAATGATTCCGCTTAGCCGTTGATTGCGGCAGCAACATTTCAAAAAACTTCATGCTATAGCAGTTTGTAAAGCGCGGGCACCCCTTTGGGGGTGCTTGTGCTTTTTTACGTCCTTCGAATATTTCCTCCGTTAAAAGCGGAGAAAATATGAAATAATTTTATGAGCGGATTAGGATACGGCAGGAAAACTGTTTAGGGGTCGGGGGAAATGCCAAAAGGAAAAGGAAGATTTTTAAACATTTGTAACCTGATTTTTACATTGAAGACTTATATTAATGACGGTACAAGACAAAACAAAAGCTCGGTACAAATTTTTACCAAGGGCAAAAATATGGAAAAGAGGAAAGGTATGTCGGAAATTTATTTACAGAATGTCACCAAAATATATGATCAAAAAAAGCATGTTTTAGAAAACTTAAATCTTGATATAAAGGATGGGGCTTTTACCATTTTGCTGGGTCCCTCAGGGTGCGGAAAAACGACCATGCTCCGGATTATTGCGGGGCTTGAAAATGTCACACAGGGCAGCGTGTATATCGGTGACGAGGAAGTAACCGGTAAAGACCCTGCAAAGCGGGGCGTTGCCATGGTATTTCAGAATTATGCGATTTATCCGCATATGAACGTCAGGGAAAACATTGAGTTCGGTCTGAAAAACATGGGGGTGGCACAGCAAAAAAGACGTGAAATATCTGAAAATGTTCTGAATATGGTCGGTTTGGAAAGCGAAGCGGCGAACAAACCTTCCAAGCTGTCCGGCGGCCAGCGGCAGCGCATCGCGCTTGCAAGGGCGATCTCAAAGAATCCGCGTGTGTTTTTAATGGATGAGCCGCTTTCCAATCTTGACGCGAAATTAAGGATGCAGATGCGTTCAGAGTTGATTCAGCTGCACCAAAAACTGAAAACAACCTTCGTCTTCGTCACGCATGACCAGACAGAGGCCATGACGATGGGCGACAATATTATCGTGATTCATGAGGGAAAAATCATGCAGCAGGGCGTACCCTCCGATATTTACGGCAACCCGGCCAACGTGTTTGTAGCCAAGTTTATTGGCGACCCGGGGATGAATATTATTGCATTAAGGGACAGCGGCTGCTTTATTGGGTTCCGCCCACGCGCCGCCGCTATTCAGAAGCCCGAAAATTTTGAGGGGCTCGCTGTAACCGGGACGGTGTTTACCCGGGAATATCTTGGGGAAGAAGTTCTGTATTCCCTCCATACGCAGGACGGCGTCCTTTCCATCAGGACAGCCGATGCATTGTTTGCTTTTGGCGAAACGGTTTCCTGCTATGTGCCGAAAGGCAAGCTTTACTTTTTCGGCAAAGACGAAAGCAGGGAAGTCAATACCGCAGCCTGCGAATCCCTGTACGAGGAAGTGATGCGGTATGGCTCTTAAAAAATACGGTCCCGATGTACGGGATTCCGCCAAAGCAGCGGAGGGTAAAGCGGAACTGAAAAATCCGGAAGAGAGAAAGAATGCATATTTTCTCGTACTGCCGGCAATGATCGGATGCTTCATTTTCACTCTTTACCCGATTATATACATATTCTACCTTAGTACCCTCTCGTGGGATCTGAGCAGTGAGGATAAAAAGTTTGTCGGGCTGAACAATTATATCCGGCTTCTGCAGAACCATGAATTTCAGCAGTCCCTGTCGGAGACGGCGGTCTTCACATTCTTTATGGTCTTTCTTTCCATCAGTCTGGCACTTGTGCTGGCGGTCTGGCTGAATCAAAAATCCAGGGTGCGTTCCTTTGTCCAGACGGCAATGTTCACTCCCTATGTGGTTTCGCTCGTGGCGGTATCCATTTTGTGGATGTGGATTATGGACTACGACAACGGTCTGCTGAATTTTGTGGTGGGCGTTTTGGGAATCCCCAAAGTGCACTGGCTGGACAGCCCGTCCACCGCGTTGATTTCGCTGATTATTATACAGGTGTGGAAAACGCTGGGGTACAACACCATCATCCTGATTTCGGGGCTGCAGAGCATTTCCGCCACTCTCTATGAAACGGCAAAGCTGGATAATGCGGGCCGTTTGACGACTTTCTTTAAGATCACCGTTCCGCTGCTTTCCCCGTCACTGTTTTTTCTGCTGATTATCAATATTACCTCTTCTTTTCAAGTGTTTGACTCCATCAACGTCATGACGCAGGGAGGGCCGGTCAATTCCACCAATCTGCTGGTTTTCTGGATTTATCAGACCGGATTCCAGTTTTACAATATAGGCGACGCGGCGACCGGTTCCGTTTTTCTGTTTCTGATTGTCGGAACGGTTACGTTTATCAACTTTAAACTCTTAAACAAGAGAGTACATTATCAATAAAAGAAGGAGACCGAAGCATGGAATTATCCAATTACCTGAGAAAACCCGGCCTGCCGATTTCTCTTGAACAGAAGCAGGCACGAAGAAGCGAACAGTCCCTGAAGCCTGTCCGCAAAGCGGCAGAGACGGCTGCGCTGCTGCTGATTGCCGCCGTTTTCATATTTCCGTTTCTATGGATGCTGACAACGTCCTTTAAAACCCTGCCGGAACTGCTGGTGTTTCCGCCTCCTTTTTTCCCGAAAAACTGGATTCCGGACAATTACCTGCAGGCGTGGAATGCCGGCACGTTTCCCAAGTACATAGGGAACAGCCTGGTCGTATCCGTATCCATCCTGATTTTGCAGTTCCTTGTCATTACACCGGCGGCCTACGCGTTTGCCCGCAAGAAATTCCGGGGCTCCCGGCTGATGTTCAACATGGTGCTGGTAGGGCTGATGGTTCCGGAGCAGGTCACTTTCCTGCCGGTGTACCTTATGTTCAGCAAGGTCGGTTTGATTGACACCTACGCCGCGCTGATTCTTCCGTTTGTTTTTTCGCCGTTCGGTATCTTTTTCCTCACACAGAGCATCCGGCAGATCCCGGACGAAATTTTTGAAGCGGCATGGCTGGATCAGGCCAATGAATTTACCATCATGACGAAAATTGTTCTGCCGATGATCCGCCCCGCGCTGATCACTTTTGGACTGTTTTCCTTTATTTCTCATTGGAACGATTACTTTTGGGCGCTGTCCATGACCACTTCGGAGAACATCCGTACCCTGTCCATCGGCGTGACGACGCTTTTGAACAACGAGGGGCTGAAAAACTGGAACGTGCTGATGGCGGGAAACATGATTCAGGTCGTCCCGATATTGATTCTGTATCTGGCGGCAAGCTCCAAAATTAAATCCGCCTTTACCTACAGCGGCATTAAATGAAAAGACTCCGTTGAGGAATGACTTTCATTTTAAAATAAAACGCTATAGCGGTTTACTGGTTCCGTTTGCGTGAGAACCCGCTATGGTTATAAAAATTTGAAGGAGATTATGTATGAAACCATCATTCAGACTTTTTAGTTCCGCCGCAGCTGTGTTGCTTGCGGGGTCCATCCTGCTGACCGGATGCAGCGCCCGGTCTACCGCTGTATCCGCACCGGGGAACACAGCACCGGCCGCGTCGTCAGCGGAAAAAGTAACCGTTCAGTTCTGGTACGGCCTGACAGGCGCCAACGGGGATATCGTAAAAAAATATGTAAAGAAATTTAATGATTCCCAGGATAAGATCGTTGTAGAAGCGACGGGTCAGGGGGATTATTACGCCAACGCGACGAAAATTCAGGCCGCTCTGGTAGCGAAGAATCAGCCCGATATGGCGCAGCTTGAAATATCACAGGTAGGCCAGTTTGGGAAATCCGGCGCGCTGGCAGATCTTTCACAGTACCTTTCAGACGAGGAAATCAAAAAATATCAGGAAGGCCTGATGAAAAACTCCTATGTTGACAATAAGCTCGTCGCCGTCCCGTTCAACCGCAGTACTCCGATTATGTATATCAATGTGGATATGCTGAAAAAGGCCGGGCTGGATCCCGCGGGCCCAAAAAGCTGGGATGAGCTGAAGCAGTTTGCCGAAAAGCTGACGGACAAATCCAAAGGAGTCTACGGCTATGAAACCCCGATTGACATCTGGTTTTATCAGGCGGGCGTGGCGCAGGAAAAAGGTGAAATTCTGAACGCCGACAATCAGGTGTCTTTCAATAACGAAAGCGGAACGGGCATTGTAAGGCTGTGGCAGGACATGGTAAAAGCAGGTACCATGAAAGTTCCCGCAGGAAAAAATTACGACGCGTGGGATGCCGCAACGCAGGACTTTCTAAATCAGAAAACGGCAATGATTGAGATTTCCACCGGAAGCCTTTCTGGGCTGATTAAAAACACCGAAGGAAAATTTGAGCTTGGCACCGCGTTCCTTCCGGCCGGCAAACAGTTCGGAACGCCTACGGGCGGCGCGAATGTCGCTATTTTGAAAGCGTCTTCCCCGGAAAAACAGAAAGCCTGCGCGGAGTTTATCAAATTTTTGGGCCAAAAGGAAAACGCGTCCGGATTCAGCAAGGATACCGGTTATATGCCCGCGACCAATGAAGCGGTACAGTCCGATGAAATTCAAAAGCTGTATTCCGAACATCCCCAGTACAAAACCGCTCTGGCTCAGCTTCAATACGCCGTCGCCACCCCAATGACGAAGGGCTGGACCAATATGCAGAATAAAATTCAGGATGAGCTGCTGAAATGTATGCTGGATACCTCCATCACCCCGGAACAGTCTGTGGACAATGCAGCCAAGCAGGTACAAAGCATCCTTGACCAGCAGTAACGGGGCGGAAATATGACGAAATATTCTGTGATCGGGCACCGCGGCTATGCCGGGGCAGCTCCGGAAAATACAAAGGCGGCGTTTGAAAAAGCGCTGAACAGCAATAAGGTTGACGGCGTGGAGTGTGACATACAGCTTACGAAAGACGGAAGGCTGGTTGTTATCCATGACTTTACCATCGACAGGACCTCAAACGGAAAAGGCTTTGTCGCGGGATATACCTACGAAGAGCTGCTCGCCTTCGACTTTGGCGGATGGTTTTCCCCGGAATTCGCCGGGCAGAAGATTTTACTGTTTGAAGATTTGCTGAAGCTGGTCGACGGACAAAAAACCATCATGGTGGAGATAAAGCGCACAGCGGGACTGTACCCGGACATTGAGGATAAGCTGCTGGAAGCAATCCGGCATTATCCGAAGAACCGTCTGATGATCGAGTCCTTTGACCATCTTCTGATGAAACGGCTGAAGGAAAGAAATCCGTATCTTTGCACGGGAATCCTCAGCTTTGACAATCTGGCGCTGTTATTGGATGAAATACGGTTTACGCAAAGCGATTTCCTGTCAGGCTTCTTCGGCAATCTGACTTCCGATTCCGTGGGCGCGCTTTTGGAAGCGGGGGTGGGCGTGTGCGCGTGGACGGTGGATACCGTGGAAGAGCTTGCCTATCTGCGCGGTTTGAATCAGCCTCTTTCCATCTGCTCCAATTATCCGGAAAAAATCTACAACAGCCTTAATTGATAAGGAGTGTTACATGAGACTTTCAACTTCAACGAATATCCTGCATAAGTTCGGCAATGAACCGGCTTTTTCCATGAAGGACTGCCTTCGCCGCTGTAAGGCGGCAGGGTTTCATGTCATGGACATCAATTTCTGCGACATGACTTTTCCCGGCCAGCCGCTGACAAAACCGGACTGGGAGACATGGGTGCAAACCGTAAAAGAGGATGCCCAAAGGGAGGGCCTCGTGTTTTCCCAGTCCCACGCCCCGTTTTACAACGTCTGCAATCAGCAGACGGAACACCGGGAATTTTTGGAGGAAATGGTGCGGCGCTCCATCATCGCCTCCGGTATGCTGGGGGTAAACTGGATCACCATGCACGCGGGAACCGTACAGGAAAACGGCTATTCCGCACAAAGCAGTCTCAAAAGCAATCAGGAATACTTTAAGCCCTGTCTGGAGCTGGCAAAAAAATACGGCTCCGGAATTGCCCTGGAAAACATGGCGGATTTTGCGGAGCACCGCCGCTGGTATACCGCGGCCACGGAGGAACTGATCACCTTGGCGGATTCCTTTGATGATGATTCCGTGGGCATCTGCTGGGATTTCGGGCATGCGAACCTGACAAAAACAGATCAGGCAACTTCCCTGAAAGCAATCGGAAAAAGGCTGAAATCCACTCATGTAGACGACAACCACGGGCATACGGATGAGCATCTGGCTCCGTTTTACGGCAATATTGAATGGGAGCCCGTCATGAAGGCCCTGTCCGAAATAGAGTACGCCGGGGACTTCACGTTCGAAATTCACGAATTTGTCCGCAATGTGCCTGAAAAGCTGCGGGACGCGCAGCTGGCCTATGCGTTCCAAATCGGCGAATACCTCTTAAGCCTAATATGATAAAATTTCAATTGCATAGTATGGGCTGTCTGCATACGATTTTAAAACCGTATGCAGACAGCCTTACGTATTCATGAATACAAGGTGTTTTTTTCGAGAAACAGGTCAATGGCGAAAGAATAACTCAGAAGAAATTTTATCTGAGGGTCATCCAGGTCGATCCCGGAAATCTGCATTATCTTCTGTCGTCTGTAATTCAGCGTATTGCGGTGCAGAAAGAGAAGCTCCGCCGTCTTGTTCTGATTAAAGCCGGTAAGCGTATAAGTGCGCAGGGTTTCGTACAGTTTTGTGTCCTTCTGACGGTCGTATTCCCTGAGAAGAGGGAGGGAGGGATGACAGTAGTGCATGAGCCGCAGCTCTTCGGGAAGATGGTCAAGTATATCAAAAAACGCGTAATCCTCATAGCTGTGTATCAGACCGTCTGCGTCCATCCTCTGTGAAAGAATTACGGCCTTTTCCGCCTGACGGTAATATTCCGGAAATTTTGTCGGATCGGAAAAGGAATTGCTGACACCGGCTAAAAGGTAGTTCTGCGTACACAGTGTTTTGAGAAGCTCCAACTGTTCCGGAGGAATTGTCCGATTTTTTTTCACTCCAATGATCAATACAATTGATTTCTGGTATACGATACTCTGCTCGACCTGAAAGATATTTTCAAGCTGGGGCTGAATGGACGAGGCCAGACTGACTTCACCGTGGTAATAAAGCGACTTGACCGTCAGCACACGCATATAGGGAGGAAATGTGAGTTCGCTGACATGAATACGGGTGGCCGCCTGTTTTTCCGAAATCCCATTTAACATGTCTGTCAGCATTTCACTGTAAAGATGTGAGTGCAGTGTGATTTTGTTCTGATGCTTCAGCGTTGTTTCCGTCAGTGTTTTGCTGACGATGGATAACATCTCATAGCTGTCCGCGCCAAATTCGCTGTCCGGCTGGATCATAAAGATATAACCGAAAAGTGTGTCGTTTCTTGTAATTTTGCTGCAAAGGTAAAAAAGCTGCATCTCCTCACAGATACGGACATATGGGTCGGCACCCGGCTGCTTTCCCTTTTCCTGCCGAAGCTTACGTATATGTTCCATGAATTCCGTTGGGCAGTAGCCCTGTTTCACGCTCTGTACCCAAAGAGGGTTCTGAAGCCGGAAAGGAGCCGAGTGTGCAAGAATTTTGCCGCTCATATCAATTATCACGATAGAGCTTTCCGCACGGTCGGCAATATCGCTCAGGATACCGGAAACCCCTTTCCCGTCCAGAATCATATGCAGCATGGATGAATACAGGGCCTGCATCCGGTAAGCCCTGTTCAGGATATCGTTTGCAAGGGTCACGGCGGTCTGATAACAGCCGGATTCAATCTGCGCGGAGTTGACAAAACACCTGCGCACTTCATCGGAAGCACATTCCACATAAATAAGATTCTGCGGAACAGACTCTTTTAAGCAGGTTGCATCACGCACAAAGTAGAGAGCATCGTTTTTAAACTTTCTCAGATCGGATCCGGGGGTTAGCTCTATTAGCTCATAAATTTGTGGATTGTTACCAATTGTCATCTGATCTATTTTTAATTTTCCGGATAATATCGCAATTATTTTACTGAACAGCAATTCTATCACCTCAGCTATATTTTAGTCATCAGGCACAAAAAAGGCAAGTGTTTTGTAAGAGAGGTCCATATCTTTTGCCCGTGAGGTATGTTATATTATTAACAGAGATGTTACTGGTGCAAAAGTATTTTGCTGAAAAAATTAAATTCTGAGCAAGAAAGGACTGATTTCATGAAGTACACCAAGCTTTTTGAAAAAGGGAAAATCGGAAGACTTGAACTGAAAAACAGAATCGTTATGCCTGCGATGGGAACCGGGTTTGCATCCTCCACAGGAGAAGCATCCGACGAAATTATCCGGTATTATGCCGACCGGGCAAAGGGCGGATGCGGACTGATTATTACCGAAATCTGCCGGATAGACGAGGAGACGGGGATCGGCACGAGCAACCAGTTGTGTGCGACGGATTCCAAGCACATTCCACGCCTTGTCCGGCTGGCAGAGGCGGTGCATGCGTACGACACGAAAATTTTCCTTCAGCTCCACCATCCGGGAAATGAGACGATGGGCAGGCTTTTGCACGGAAAGCAGATTGTCGCTCCCTCTCCGGTAATGTGCAGGATTATAGGCGAAATGCCGCGGGAACTCACCACGGAGGAAGTCACAGCAATGGCGCAGAAATTTGTGAAGGGCGCTGTGATAGCCAAGACCGCGGGATTTGACGGAGTGGAGGTCCACGCCGCCCATGGTTATCTGGTCAACCAGTTTTTAAGTCCGCACACAAACAAGCGCACAGATAAATACGGCGGCGATTTCTTCAATCGTATGCGCTTTATTACCGAGATCATCGTCGGAATCCGTTTTGCCTGCGGCCCCGATTTTCCGGTCTGCGTCCGCATCGACGGCAGTGAATTCATTGAGGACGGCCTCGATGAAAAGGAATGCATTCATATTGCAAGATACCTTGAAAGCCTGGGAATTGCGTGCCTGAATGTGAGCTGCGGAACATATGAGTCCGGCGCGACCATTATTGAACCGTCCTGCTTTGCGGAGGGCTGGAAAAAGCACTTGGCAAAAAACATCAAGGCGAATGTCAAAATTCCGGTAATCGCCGTCAACACGATCAAACATCCGGCCTTTGCCGAAGCGCTTCTGGAAGAGGGAGTCTCCGATTTTGTGGGTGTCGCGCGCGGCCAGCTTGCCGATGCCGAGTGGGCCAATAAGGCAAAACGCGGGGAAGACGTCCTGATCCGTAAATGCATTGGCTGCATGAACTGCTTCCTTGTGGCAAATCAGGGCAGACCGATCGAATGCACGGTCAACCCGATTCTCGGGCGGGAGCTGACCAACGGAGACGACAGGCTGGTAAAGGATGGAAACGGGCGTACAGTGGCCATTGTCGGCGGTGGGCCGGGCGGCATGCAGGCCGCGCTGGTGCTGGCTAAGAGAGGGTTCAAAACGGTGTTGTTTGAAAAAAGCGACAGGCTTGGCGGAACCATTAAATTCGGTTCCGTGCCTCCGCACAAGGAGTTATTGGCTGAACTGATCGACACACAGGAAGCGGAGCTCAAAAAATGGGGCGTGGATGTGCGCCTGAATACGCAGGGAACCGTTGAAGAGTGCAGGAAAATCGGCGCGTGCGGGGTATTCCTTGCCCAGGGCGGAAACCCGATTGTTCCCAAGATCCCCGGTGTCGAAAAAGCTGTTCTGGCGGAGCAGGTTTTGTCCGGAGAAGTAAAACTCAGCGGAAAAAACATCGCCGTTATCGGCGGCGGCGTCACAGGCCTGGAAACAGCCGAATATCTGAGCCCGGACAATCAGGTTGCCGTGGTAGAGATGATGAATGCCGTTGGCACCACCCTTTATCCGAGCGTCCTGCACTATCTTATGGAGCGCCTGAATAAAAATAAAGTTGAAATTTTGACAGGTCATGCCATCAAGGCGATTGGAGACGGAGAGATTACGCTCGGCGTCACGGCCAGCGCCGTTGAAGTTACCCGTAAAGCCGACGTTGTCGTCCTGGCGCTTGGCGTGCGGTCGAACCGCGCTCTGTATGAGGAAATGGAAGCTTCGTTTGACAAAGTGGTGCTGGTCGGTGACACGGAAAAACCGGGCACGATTGTCGGCGCGATGCATTCCGCAAACGACAAGGCATTTGTGTTTTAAAGGAGGGGACAAAGATGAAAGAGTTTAAAGGTAAGGTTTTGGTTGTTACAGGCGGCGGAAGCGGTATTGGAGAGTCAATTGCAAAAGAAGGCGCGCTGCGCGGCATGAAAATAGTGATTAATGACATTGACGCACCGGCGGTGGACCGTGTTGTAAACGAGCTTCACGGTATGGGAGCCGAGGCTGTGGGGCAGAAGGCGGATATATCCCTTCTTGAAAATGTTGAGGCTCTTTTGAAGCTGACCATGGACACCTTCGGTCAGGTGGATATGCTTGTCAACAACGCCGGGGTATCGGTATCCGGCCCGGTCTGGGAGATTCCCATACAGGATATCCACTGGATTACCGAGGTTAACATGCTGAGCCATCTTTACGGGATGCATGTCTTTATTCCGCAGATGATTAAGCAGGGAACCGAAGCCGCCATTATTAACACTGAGTCCACGGCCGGGCTGATGACCTCCGGTAATGCGGTTATGTACCATGCTACAAAATTCGCGGGACTCGGTGCTTCGGAGGGCACCTATCTAGCGCTGAAGAACCGCGGCCTCGGGCGTATTCAGGTTCATTGTCTGGTGCCCGCTTTTGTACAGACCGGCATTCATCTGGCGGATACCCACCGGCCCGAGCGTTACGCCATTAACGACGATCCCTACTACCAGGGGCAGGAGTTCAAATCAGGCTACATCCGCAGCGAAAACCAGGTAACGGCGGGTATCCCCATCGATTATGTGGGAACCTGTGTTTTCACCGCCGTGGAGGATGAGAAATTTTACATCTTTACCCACCCGGAATCTCAGGTCGTTGCCGGTATGCGGATTCAGAATCTGGTCAACGGGAAAAACCCACAGTAAGGAGATGTGCCGATATGATTGATAATTACAAGGGAAAAGTACTGGTCATTACAGGGGGAGCAAACGGCATCGGCCGCGCCCTGGCGTTGGGCTGTGCGAAACGGGGGTCCGATGTGCTGATCGCCGATATCCACGGGGATGAAGCGGAAGCGGCCGCCGGTGAAATCAGGGCAATGGGCCGCAGAGCGGTTGCCGTTCAGGCCGATGTTTCCCTTTCGGAAGAGTGTCAGAAAATATTCGATCGGACCATGGAAGAATTCGGCCGCTGCGATATCCTGATCAATGACGCGGGCGTATCTAACGGAGCCGATATTCTGGAGATCAAGGAGCAGGATATCAAGTGGGTCACGGAAGTCAACGTTTACGCCCACTGGTTTATGATGCAGCGGTTTATTCCGCAGATGCTCAATCAGGGTACGCACTGTCAGATCTTAAACGTCTGTTCCATCGCTGGACTGATCACTTTAGGCTCCGCTCCGGTTTACTTCAGCACAAAGCATGCGGCTGTCGCTTTGTCGGAATGTGTGTACAAGTCCCTCAAGGCCTCCGGCGCCGACATCGATGTTTCCGTGTTCTGTCCCGGTTTTGTACAGACGGAAATGCATCTGACGGACCGGCACCGTCCGCAGCGGTTTGCTATTCCGGACGGCGATCCTTATTATACTTCGGAAAAATATCAGAAGTTCGTCGAATTCAATAAACAAATTCTCGACAACGGCGCTCCGCTGGAGCCTACGGTTGAAAAGGTATTCGCATCCCTGGCAAAAAAGCAGTTCTATATTCTGACACACGAAAATTATGATGAGCTTTTAAAGCAGCAGGGCATTTATCAGGCGAACAGAACAGAGCCTGTCGATCCTTCCCTCTTAACAAAATGATAAGGAGAAAAGAATCATGAATGAAACAGTACAGAAGCGATTCCTGCTCTACTTCCGCCTGTCTCTGCTCCTTTGGATCCTGATTGCAAACGCGATTCTCAATGTCATGAATTTTCAATACGGCTGGCTGATCTTTATCAGCAATATCATGTTGTTTACAATGGAAGGGGATATTAAGGACAGACTGATTTCCGTTGAGGTGGGAGGCTTTGTCGGGCTTGTGCTCACTGTGGCGGCTCTCCTCGCTATTTCGGCGCTGACACCGGTTCTGGGCGGCCTTTTCGGCTTTCTGGTTCCTCTGGCCGTCGTCCTTTTTGTTCTGATCGTCCTGCATCCGTATGCGCCGACAGTTCTTAACAATGTCGGATTTGCGTATCTAACCTGTGCATGTATCGACGTAACCGCGTTTTCGTCAAACATTCCACTTTTTTTTGGCACCTTTATTGTCGGCAGCCTTATTTTCAATGGTATCTGTGTTCTCCTTATGGGGCCATGTAAAAAGCTGGCTATGAGAAGCGAAGCGCAGACCGAAAAGAAATCGGTGTAATTGGCAAAATTGTAATGATAAAGCGATAACCTCTGAGCAGACAGAACAACACTGGCTGCTTAGAGGTTATTCTTTTTCTCTGTTTTAGATGCACCCGGATGTCCAGCCAATGCAAGTGGATTTTTAAAACAATTTATATTGGTAAATATATCCCTTACATCTAAAACATTTTATTTAATTTGTCTGAATTAAAATTTAGTTAAAAATAGTAAAAATCATTAATAAAATAAGGGAATATTGTCAATTGAAGATAAATAATTTGAATGATAAACTATGACTGTTCAAAATAAATTAAAATGATTTAAAGAAGCCGTAAACATGATACGGATATTATGGTGAACTTGTAACGATCCTGTCTAATGGAGTACAATATCTATTAGAAAAGGAGTACGCCATGCAAACAATTACTGAGGAAACCAATAAAAAAGTTGCAAAGGAAATTATTGATAATATATAATTTATGTAATGAGTTGTGAAAATTAGTTGGACGTGAAATGGGAAATTTGGATGATATATATTATAAAAGCTTATATTGCTACATGTTCTATAGACATCATTGCTCTCTTTTTTCTATGTGTATTATTGTACCGCAGCAATATGCTGAACAACTATCGTAAAAAACCATTTTTATTCGGAATCACGCTTACTGTCATTATTATTCTGTCTGAAGGTGGGACGATACTCGCCGAGAATGGAAATACCGGACTGCGTGACTTAAATATTTTCTGCAATGTGGTTGGTTTTGCCCTTACTCCTATCATCCCCATTGCTTTAATCGCTATTTCCGACATTACGATTCTTCAAACGCACAAACTTTTATTGCTTCCGCCATTAATCAATATTGTTGCCGCCGTTTTATCACCCGTTTTTAAATTGATTTTTTATGTTGACATAAACAACCATTACGAACGGGGAAATTCTTTTTTTATTTTTGTTGTGATTTATATTATTAATTTAATAATCCTCGTTATCAGCACTCTTCATACAGGTAAAATTCATCATTATCCAATTAAAGGAAAAATGATTGCATTATCGCTTTTTACTGTTGCCGGCACAAGTATTCAACTTGTGTTTCCTGAGGTTTATTCCTCATGGCATTGTGTAACATTAGCGCTTCTTCTGTATTTTCTCTTGCTGTCCGAATTTGACAGCAGCTTTGACACACTGACTGGACTTTATAACCGAGCGGCTTTTGAGAAAGCGGCAAAACAGATGACGAGCCGAAAGGCATTTTCCGTTATTGTCCTTGATGTCAATGATTTTAAAAGCATTAACGACACTTACGGACATGATTACGGAGATCTTGTACTAAAGACAGTGGCGGCAATTATACGGAAATCTTTAGATAACCATTATACCTGCTATCGTGTCGGCGGAGATGAATTCTATATCATCTGCAAGGAAACAAAACAAGAACGGATTGAATATCAACTAAGGAGTATGACAAATATTCTTGCAGAAGAACGCGAAAACAACAGCTATTTACCAACGATCGCTTATGGGTATAGCATTTTCCTAGGAGGTAATCTGAATTTTCAAAAGATTCTTAAAGAGGCCGATGAACGAATGTATTGTTTCAAAAAGCTGCAAAAAATAGAAGCGTCCCAAGTCGAAAATATTTCAAAGCAGAACCCTAATTCTTTTGGAGCAGTTGATTCGGACGAGTGATACCCCCATTTGTATGATGGTACGTACCCCGGCTTCACAGTTTGTATATTGTCATGCCACTGCAAAACTTCCTTTGCCGATCTGCAATTCAAATTTCTCCAATTAGTTTTGCTTGCACAATGAATAGAACAATTGCTTATACGTGTCTAGGTTGTGAATAATGATGGGAGAGATCAAGACGAAAAAGATATTACTTAGCTTGGGTGTGCTTGTAGTTGGTGGAGCAATAGTACTAATCATAGTTTTAAATTTTCAGAAACAGCCATCGAAACTGTCTTTTCAAGCTGTTTTGAGCGACATCAATAAAGTTCATGCCGCTCAGACATTAGAAAAGGGGGAAGACTTGGCGTATATTAAACATGATATACCTGATGACCTTGGTTTTACACAAGATGAATTAGACCAACTTGAAAGTCCGGCATCATATAAAGAGAGTAGTATCCTTACGAAGGCAGAAGCTAAAAATGATTTAGACTTGTTTTCTAGGAGTTTGTATTATTGTTACGCTGGTTACGGTATCTTTGGTAAAGCTGCTTTCGACAAAGCATATGCACAAGCTATGCATCAAATTGAAGAAACAGGATCGCCAATGAGAGCAATCGCCTTGGAAGGAATACTTGACAAAAATTATCAATTTATTCAGGACGGGCATTTTTCTATCAGTCGTTATTGTCCGCTCGTTGTAAATAATACCTTGTTTCTAAAAGACAGAGTATTTGTGAAAGAAGAAAATGCATATTATCAGCAAAATAAAAAACATAATAAAATCATCTCAATCAATAACACGCCTCCAGAAAGTTGGATGAAATTATCAATTGATTCTGACGGAAATCTTGTCTACCGGATTTCTGATTTATCAATAAGGCTGTCTGAAAACGTAAGTATTTCATATGAAGACGGCACAGTAGAAAAAGTAGTTCTCAAGAAATTAAATTCAAAAACGTACAACTCTCAGAAGCTTTTCTCTAATGAAAAAGTGAACAACGTACCTATTGTTTCCATACGCTCCTTTGAGGATCAAAAGGCAGATGAAAGCTTTTTGAATACTGCTGAAGAGATTAAGAACAGTCCGGTTGCTGTTATAGACTTGCGTGGAAATAAAGGAGGATGGCCTTATTATGTGCAAGAATGGTTACAAAAGTATAATGCCGCTCTTGTGACGTATGCGGATGGTAAATCGTCTATATGGTTAGCTACAAGATCCGGATGCTATTTGATGGCGCAGGATGCCAAGAAGCGTCAAGGTATTTTACCGGAAATAAAGAAAGAATATATAGATGATAATATGTATATTTACAAATATGGACAAAATTCTTGGAAGATTTCCAAACAACAGTTTAAAAGGGTTCCCAATAAGCATTTACTGTTTGTTTTAACTGATTCATCTGTTGCATCTGCTGGTGAGAGTCTGATTGCTGCACTTCGAAATCAGGATAATGTTATTTTTGTAGGTACTAATACCAACGGATGTCTGATAGGAGCAACGCCTCGCCCAATTACACTGTCTCACTCAAAAATTCCAGTTTATTTTTGTGGAGTAATGAAAAACTATTTTAACAAAGATGTATTTCAAGAGGGAAGGGGCTTTTCGCCGGATATTTGGGTTGACGGAGATGCTTTGCAGTACACTTTAAACCTTATTTCACAAATGCATATTGTGCAATAGTTCATATCCAAATGTTCGAATAAGCCGTGGAATAGGACATAAAATTTAATTTGTAAAGTTCATGCTTCGAGCGCAAGAGTGCTTTTTGAACGATTTCGACGAGGGTTTATGGGATGCAACGGTAAATTGCCTAATCGTTCACTTGGCTACGAAGTTTACATTTTCATTTAAAGACGGCACTGAATTGCCGTGGAAAACAGTATAAAAATTCGCCCGTCAAGATTGTCCATAATAGGTCAACCCTGCGGGCGTTAATAATATATTAGCGTTTGAATGCCTTTACTGCATAAAAAGCTCCGTTCATATCGAAATCAACGGCTGATTGAAATCCGGATTCATAGAGTAGTTGAGTAACTTCCTCCCTTTTAACACGATGGTGAAGCGGAGGACCAAGATCAGTTTTTGTTTCATTAAATTCTACTACAGAAATGATTCCGCCCTTTCGGCAAATGCGCGACGCTTCTTTTAGAAAGCGGGTTTTATCATCTACTTCATGCAATACAGTGCAAATCAAAACGAAATCAACAGATGCATCTTTCAACTTAAAATCATACTGGTTTGATTTTAGAGGAACAATATTATTATATCCAGCTAATTGAGCCCGCTTTTTTACTTCCGACAACATAATATCGGAAATATCAATTGCGTATATTTTTGCATTTTGTCCACCTATCTCGGCAGCCTGAAAGGTGAATAAACCAATACCACAACCAATGTCTGCCATAGAATCATTTGGCTGGTATCCGAGCGTAAGAAGTGTGTTATGCGGAGAAAGAAGGCGTTTGCGCTCTTCACTTTCAAGTTTACTTCGATTATGAGGTTCCAATTTGTCCGCCAAGATATCCCTCCTTTTCATATCAAATTAGAAGAATGAGGCAATCAAAAATCCCATAACAGCCCCGTATATCATAGAACCGTATGGATTTGAGGTGATTGGACAGGTGCCTGTGGGGCATCCTACTTTTTTGTAATAGAGCAGGCCTAACAATCCACCTATTACAGTCCCAATAATTTTAATAGTCATACTTGTATCTCGATATCAGGAGCGTTAACATTTTCTGTGACAGGGCACCCACGGGGCAGACTCTGACGGAAGGGCAAGCATGATTTTGTGGACAACGAGCCGTTTTAACAACCAGAGATTTCATTTTGAATTTCCTCCATATTATTACCTGTTAGAGTATGACTTGATTATAGCGCAATATATATTTCCGTTCGGTGATTAGGTCACAATAAAACAGAACAAAACCTCTTGCATTTTAGAATTGAAATCCGAACTCCGTCCCCTGATTTATCTGGCTTCTAATAGAAATGTGAATATTGTGCCTGTCAGCAATTTGCTTTGCAATGGCGAGACCCAACCCTGTGCCGGTTTTGTTTTCCTCTGATTTTACTTTGTAGAATCGATCGAAAATATGCGGCAAATCTTCTGGTGAAATTCCCATACCACGATCTTGAATGGATACTGTGTTTTCTTTCATGGTTATCGTAACAGTACTGCCCCGCGGTGAAAATTTTACTGCATTATCCAGAATAATCAGAAACATCTGCCGCAATCGCCCGTAATCTCCCATTATGGAACACAGGGGAGTTTCTTGCTTCTGCTGAATTTCAATATTTTTAAGCTGTGCCATATGTTGTGCACTGCGTATTACATCCTGGAGAACATCGCAAAGATTGATTTCTTGTATTTCAATTTTGAAATCGGTATTCTGAAGCCGTGATAAATCCAATAAATCGTTGACCAATCTTTGCAGAAACATGCTTTCATTGAGCATTTGACGGTGGTAACTTTTTATTTGCTTCGGGTCTGTTACCACTTCATCACATAGGGCTTCAAGTGAACCTCGAATAACGGTAACTGGGGTTCTAAGCTCATGAGAAATATTTGCAACAAAATCGCGTCGAAGTTGGTTCAGCTTTTCACTTTCCCTGTCGGCCAGATCAAGCCGTTCGCTGAGAACATCAATCGCAGCGGCAAGCTCGCCAATTTCATCGTGTTGTTGTACTCCCGTTTTAGCAGTATAATTGCCAGCTGCAAGCAGCATGGCGGAATCCTTCATCTTTTTCAGCGGCTTTGTAAAATTTGCCGCAAGTATACCAGATAGAACCAGAGTTAGAAGGAATGCGGCTATGATGCTGACAATCAAAATCAGAAAGCCCTGAAAATTTGCTTCATTGATTCCTTCCACGGGTGAATGAAGCAAAAGTGCGCCAATCACTTTTCCGTCGGACACAATCGGCGTCCCCACTGTTAAAGTAGGCTTATTTAGAAGTCCGCTGAATCCTTCACTGAATGTGGTTTTATTTTGAAAGACTTCTTTTACGACCTTGTCTGCATCCTGCGGCAAGTCAGAGTACTGATACTGAATCATCGGCCCGCCTGTAATTAAATCCAGATTTTCATCTACGATCCATACATCGGTCATGGCGATATCGTTCAAAAAACGGAGATAAGCGCCGTATCCCATTCTTCCGCTTCCCATCATCCCACTGCCGGAACCAGAGCTGTTTGCAAAATCGGAAATCGTATCTGCCATCGTTTCCGCACGTTTCTGCAGTTCCGTTTTTTGCAGCTGCATGGTATGGTTTTTAAAAAGCACCATAAAGACGCTGCCAATGATTACAGAAAAAAGCAAAAGAACCACTGAAAAATAAACGGTAAGTTTCCATGTAATCTTGTTTCTCATTTATTTGCCCTCAAATTTGTAGCCAACGCCCCAAATGGTTTTGATTTCCCAGCTGTTATGGTCAAATTCATCCAATTTTGCGCGGAGCCGTTTTATATGGGAGTCTACGGTTCTGCTGTCGCCGAAATAGTCATAGCCCCAGAGACTGCTTAAAAGGTTATCCCTGGAAAACACCTTGTTTTTATTTGTTGCAAGCGTCCATAACAGCTCAACTTCCTTTTTTGTAAGCGATACATTCTGCCCGCCAACCGTAACAGAATAATCGTCAAGATTGATATTCAGATTATCAAAAGAGCAAATTTGTCGTTTTGGATCGTCTGTGCGGGAAATTCTTCGCATGATTGCGCGGACTCTGGCCATAACCTCCCCGGGAGAAAACGGCTTTACAATATAGTCGTCGGCACCGATGTCTAGACCCATGATCTTTTCAAAATCTTCGCCTCTTGCAGTAATCATAATAACCGGTACATTTGATGTCTTGCGGATTTCGCGGCACACTTCAAATCCATCTGTTTTCGGCATCATCACGTCCAGAAGGACAATATCCGGCTGAAACTTTTGGAATAGTTCAATCGCTTCGCTTCCGTCCAGTGCGATTTTTGGCGTAAAGCCTTCTTTTTTTGCGTATTCCTCCAAAATAGATGTAATCTGCCGGTTATCATCCGCGATTAATATGGTCGGCATATCGTCACCTCAATCTCTTATTAAGTTAATTTTATTATATCATATGGTAAACAGAAGCTGTGACAAAAGTGTGTTTTTTGTAAGATATTTGTCACACACTTAAAAAACAGAAAACACAATTTTGCCACACCTTTTCGGTATTCTATAACCATGACAACAACGAGTTGTTAAATACAAAATAATAGGAGGTCATTTTAAATGACAAAGTTAAAGAAAATCGCAGCCATAGGTGCAATGGTACTTGTTGTCGGTGCAACCTCACTTACCACGTTTGCCGCTTCTAAGTACAGCTCTCCAGCCGAGGCGGTTGCGGGACTAACCGGAAAAACAGTAGAGAGCGTTGTCACAGAACGATCAGAAACAGGAAAAACTTACGGTGAGATTGCAAAGGACGCCGGAAAATTGGAGGAATTCAAATCTGAGAATCTTCAAATCAAGAAGGACATCCTGGCAAAAAGAGTTACGGACGGGACTATAACACAGGCAAGAGCAGATGAAATCATCAAAGCAGTTGAAGAGCGTCAGGCCACTTGCGACAGTACGGGTAACGGAGGAGCCGGTTGCGGAATGGGTTCAGGATTCGGTCGCGGCAGTGGCAGGGGATGCGGACAGGGCAATTGCATAAACTCATGATATAAGAACTCTTGAATATCTTGAAATAACATCCCGCAGTGTTAACAGAAATGTTGACCTTGCGGGATGTTTGCGTTGATCTGAAAGTACTCATTTGAATTAATTACATGGTTACCCAATTTTGTTTCATGGGCACTTCATACAAAGCGGCGTAATATAATAAAAGGCAAGGGAATATAGATAAGGAGGAGAGAAATGAACCGCTACGATGAAACCAACATTATTATTCATGAATTGAATACGTGCGTTAATTTGTTGTATAACACGCCCTGCGATGAAAACAGAAACAATATCCTTAATTATGTAAGATGTAAAATCTATGATTTATATTTAATCAATAACCTGACGGATACTCAAACCAAGATCCAAAGCCGGTCGGTTAAGAACGATACCAATGAACTGCCAGCACATAATAACCGCCTTTTTACAAAAGAAGAACTCGCCAAATTCAATGGGAAAAATGGAAACCCTGCCTATGTTGGGGTGAACGGTATTATATATGATGTGACAAACAATGCGGCATGGGGAGCGGCTACCCATTTTGGTTTGTCTGCCGGGAATGACCTTACCGCACAATTCAGTTTATGCCATGCTGAACAACCGATTCTTGAAAAATTACCTGTTGTTGGGAAGATGATTTAATGCCTGCACAAACGGTAAAACATCCATTAGCAAATTGCCTTATTCGAGAATTACAGAAGAAAAGTAGACCGGAGCAGCCGAAAACCAACCTAATCTGGCTGGAACTGACTGGCTGTTCCGGGAATATAATATCTCTTTTGAATGGGCATAATCCGGATTTTCAATACCTTATAACGAATATGGCAAATCTTATATACAGCAACAGTCTGATGAGCGCGGAGGGAGAGGTTGCTACTCACAAATTCAAAAGTGCCATAAACACTCCGTTTGTTTTAGCTGTTGAAGGTGCTGTTGCAACAGCAAATAACGGCTTTTATAATATCATTGGCACAATGGACGGCAAACCGCTGACTGCACTGGAAGCTGTGAAATTTCTTGGAGCAAGAGCCACCCATGTGATCGCTGTCGGAGCCTGCGCAGTTCATGGAGGCGTATCCGCTGCCAGACCCAATCCGGCCGGATGTGTGGGAGTTGCGAGTGTATTGTCAAGAAAAGTTATTCAGCTTCCAGGGTGCCCCTGTCACCCGGATTGGTTTACCGGCACGCTGGCTCATATTTTACTTTATGGCGAACCGGAGCTTGACAGCCGGAATCGTCCTATCATGTTTTATTCCCAAACCATCCATGACCGCTGCGAAAGAAGAGGCTCTTTTGAAAAAGGAGTCTTTGCGCAAAAATTGGGTGACGAAGGCTGCATGTTAAAAATCGGCTGCCGCGGCCCCGTCACCCCGATTGACTGTCCCATCCGCAAATGGAACAATCATGTGAATTGGCCAATCGGCGGCAGCACTCCCTGCATTGGGTGTGCGCAGTTTGGATTTCCGGATAAAATGGAACCTTTTATCAGCTATGACCAATAAAGTAACGGAGGAATAAAAATGGCTGAAAGAATCATCATCAATCCTCTCACGCGCATCAGCGGATTTTTACAGGTGGAAGCAAAAGTGGAAAATGGCATTGTTACACAGGCGGTCAACAGTGGGCTGCTGTTTCGTGGTTTTGAACAAATACTGCTGAACCGCAGCCCATTTGACGCAGTATACTTTACCCAGCGTATCTGTGGAATCTGTTCTGCCGCTCATTCCATGGCATCGTCCCTTGCACTTGAAAATGCATTAAATATTGTTCCATCGGAACAAGGACGAATTTTAAGGGATATTGTCCACGGGTGTGAATTCCTGCAAAATCATATCCGCCATTTCTATCAATATACCGTACCGGATTATGTGAAAATGCCGGAAAAACTGCCGCTATTTGACACGGTTGGCCATGACTTTCGATTGCCCCAAAAATGCAATGACCTCATTTCAAAACATTATTTTGAATCGCTCAAAATCAGCATGCAAGCGCACGATATGCTTGCGGTACTTGGCGGAAAGGCACCACATAACCATGGCATTTTTATTGGAGGAGTCACCACCAGACCGGATGCCGATACAATTATTCAAATGAAATCTTTGCTGAGTGGGATAAAAGATTTCATAAACACAAAAATGGACGAAGATGTACATATCATCGCGCGATACTATGAAGATTACTTCCATTTCGGCGGAGGATGCAGAAATCTGTTAAGTTATGGTTGTTTTAATCAATATGATACCCTTGGTACGCTTTATCTAAACCCATGTGTATTTACAGATGGAAAGAAGGCTCCGTTTGATTCGAGAAACATCACGGAATCCATCGATTATGCATGGTATTCAGGACAAGATACCTATGAGCCCTTTGAAACTGTGTCGGAACCGGATATGCAAAAGCAAAAAGCATACTCATGGATTAAAGCGCCGCGTTATCGGGGGAAACCATTTGAGGTGGGACCGCTGGCACGCCAAATTCTCTGCGGCAGTCACCCCAACCGAATATCTGCTATGGACAGAACGGTCGCGCGAGTTGCCGAATCTCAAAAAATCGCGGAGATCCTTTCTGCTTTGCTGGAAAATGTTGTTCTGGGTGTGGATACGCAAGAACGGTATCAAGTTCCTCAACAGGCAAAAGGTGTCGGGCTGATTGATACCACGCGCGGTGCACTTGGACATTGGATGAAAATCAACCAAGGAGTTATTGGTTTTTATCAAATTATAACGCCGTCCGTATGGAATTTCTCAACGCGTGACGAACAGACTTTAGGGCCATCTGAACTTTCGCTGATTGGTACTCCGATTGCAGACAGTAAAAATCCGGTGGAAATAGGAAGAATTCTTCGTTCCTTTGATCCGTGCGTGTCGTGCGCCACTCATGTACTCTGCCCGGGAAATGAAGCAAAAACCTATAAGGTGGTGTCATGAGTCTCTTAACCGTAGTCGGAGTAGGAAACAGCCTTTTCTGCGACGACGGGATAGGAAATGATGTGGTAGAAGCGCTGGCTGCCAAAAATTCGGACAGCCGTATTGAATATATAGTAGGGGAAACCGATATTGACGGCTGCCTTTCGCAAATCCACTCGCAGTATCTTGTTATAGTTGACTCAGTTAGAATGGGTAAAAATCCGGGAAGTGTACAAGCTATGCCGCTTGACAATCATGTGCTGCCGAATGAAAGCGGAATTTCTATGCACAACCAGCATTTGCTTCATCTGCTTCAGGTGGATTTTATTGCAGAAGGACAGCTCATCGGGATTGAACCTTACGATATCTCACTCCATTTGGGTTTGAGTGACTTCATGAAACAGAATTTTAATAGTATTGTAATACAATCAAGTCAGATCATTCTTGATTTTCTATCAAGGCTTATTTGATAGAATATATCTCTGTGTAACAAATATGCGATTTGAAACGAAAGGCCTGCGGCAGAATGGTTATGAAAAAGTTCGGCGTTCGTGCCAACCGCTTCGATGCGGGGGTCTGTTCGCGCCTTCGTTGAAAATCAGCCGGTGACTTCCATCGTCAATGCGATCCGTTCCCTGCTGGCGGGCAGCCTGTCGGCAACGACATTTGGGTTGCGCTCACATGGTGTTTTGGTATTCTTATTGTTGCATATATTTTCGCAATGAGGGTTTATAAACGCAAAGCAGCTTAAATTTGTGTCCAGAGCTTTGTTTCCTGTCCTTCGTTCCTGGTGCGTTCATTACAAGAGGGAAACTATTTATTTTTCCTCTTGAAAAGATGACGAGGTAGTCATATAATAAAACCGATGTGACCAACAAGTCATATGACCAGATAGTCACGATGGCTAATAAATAAAAAAAGGGGGGATTTGATGCCAAAGCAGACTTTCTTCAATCTTCCGGGGGAGAAACAGAAGAGGATACTGAACGTCGCCGTAAAGGAATTTTCGGAGCAGGGCTATAAAGGCGCCAATATCTCCAGAATGGTGCTGGAGGCCGGAATTGCGAAGGGCAGCTTCTACCAGTATTTCGAGGATAAGGACGATCTTTATCTTTATATCGTCACCACTATGATCGCCGGGAAAAAGCTTGCGATCTACGAAAGAGAAAAAGGGCGGCTGGAGGATTTATCCCTCACCGGATTTCTGAGGATGATTTCCCATCAGATGTTTCGGGACTTTATGGAGAATCCCGAGCTGCTGCGCATCGGGGCGGATTTCGTACAACTTGAGGGAGAACCGGTGTATCAGAAAATTATGAACCTCTATCCCGACATAACCAGTTCGTTTTTTGTTCCTTCTATTGAACACGAGATCGGGCAGGGTGAGATTTCCGGGAAGGTAAACCCACGCTTGCTCAATTTCATTCTGATCAGTCTTGGGCTATATCTTGCTTATGATTTGAAAACGACGAATGCCGAGACAATCCATGAAGAATTTGTCGATCAGATGCTTGACGATATGGAATATATTTTAAAAAACGGTATTTATACCGATAAAGGGAAATCAATCTGAGCAGATGCTCTGATTTGGGGGGGGAATCCTGAGTTTGGACACGATTTTGCAGGTCAAAGGCCTGACAAAGGAATACCATATGGGCGAAGTTACGGTACACGCACTGCAGGGCGTGAATTTTACCATTGGCGAAGGGGAATTTGTTGTGATACTCGGACCTTCCGGTTCCGGGAAAAGTACGATTTTAAATATTGCGGGGGGAATCGACGTCCCCACGGCGGGGCAGGTGCTTTACCGCGGGCAGGATATCAGCGGATATAACCAGAAGCGTCTTACGAATTACCGCCGGAATGCCGTTGGGTTCGTATTCCAGTTCTATAATCTCATGCAGAATCTCACCGCGCTGGAAAACATCACCCTGGCTGCGGAGATGGCGGCGCATCCGATCGACCCGCGCAAGCTGCTCGCCCAGATTGATATGGTGGAGCGCGGCGGGCATTTCCCGTCTCAGCTTTCGGGCGGGCAGCAGCAGCGCGTGGCGATTGCCCGCGCGATCGCCAAAAATCCAGATATGTTGCTTTGCGACGAGCCGACCGGCGCGCTGGATGTATCCACCGGAATACAGGTGCTACATCTGCTGAAGGATTTCAACGAAACCTACCGCAAGACGGTGGTCATCATCACGCACAATGCCGGAATAGCCGAAGTCGCCGACAGGGTTCTTATTGTAAAGGACGGCCGGATAGCCGGCGACCGGAGCAATGCAAACCCGATTGCGCCCGAGGAGGTGGAATGGTGACACTTTGGAAGCAGGCTGTTCGCGGTGTGTGGCGCGGCCGAAAATCCTATCTTGCCTGTATTGTTCTCCTGACGATGGGGATTATGGTTTATGTTTCCTATCAGCTGCTTTATGTCAATCTTTCCTCCGCGCAGAAACACTTTTACGCGTCGCAGCGGTTTGCGGACGGGTTTGCCTCGGTTGACGCCATCCCGGCCGGCGCCGTAAAGAACATATCGGATATCAGGGGAATTGCCCGCATGGATTCCTCCATTGCGCTGGACGCGAGGGTTATGGGGCTGAGCGATACTAAAATTGTCACGCTCAGGCTGAATTCCTTTGATCCCGGAGAGCCCGAGCGGCTGAATAACTTTGTGTTGGTAAGGGGTGTGGTCCCGGAAACCGGCGGCCTTCTGATCGGGGAGACCTTTGCCGCCGCGAACAGGCTTTCGGTGGGCGATACCATCCGTCTGATCGTGAACGGACAGGAAATTGAGCGTCGGATTACAGGCATTGCCCAGAGCCCGGAATACGTTTACGTCATCCCGGACACGGGCCAGCTCCTTCCCGATGACCGCGCGTTTGGATTCGCCTTTGTCCCGAAGGCCGATCTGGAAGCCTTGGGCAGCGGCAAAGGGATTGCCAACCGCCTGTCGTTCCTTCTGGAAAAAGGGGTGAGCTTCCGGCAGGTGGAAGCCCCGCTGCGTGAAGCGCTGGAACCGTACGGTCTGCGCTCTCTGACGGCGAGGAAGGATCAGCCGAGCCACGCGATGCTGCAGCAGGAAATCGACCAGCTTGGAAACATGAGCACCAGCATCCCAACTGTGTTTATCGTGATGTCCGTGATGATCTTGTACATCATGCTCAAACGCTTGATCGAGCAGGAGCGGGTGCAGATCGGAACGCTGAAAGCCTTTGGATTTTCCAACCGGGCCATCGTCCTGCACTATCTGTTCTATGGCGGAGTTACCGGGGCTGTCGGCGGCGCCGCGGGCGTGCTGCTGGGACTTTTGATGACCGGGGGAATGACGAATCTGTATCTGGACTATTTCAGCCTGCCCTCCATTCAGGTTCCGCCCGACCCGTTTTACATCCTGATGGGACTGCTGATTGCCGTTTTATCGGGGCTGGCCGGCGCGTTTATGGGGGTCAGGGGCGTGCTCAGGCTGGAGCCCGGAGAAGCCATGCGTCCGCCGTCGCCTCCGGTGGTAAAAAGCGACCTTTTCGCACGGCTTCCGGTTATCCGAAAGCTTCTGACCTCCTACGGGTTCATGGCGGCGCGCAATATTACCCGCAATAAATTCCGCAGCACGTTCGTGCTGCTGGGCATGGCCTTTGCCTTTGCTATTACCGCGTTCATGGCCTCCTACGGCGATATGTTTAAAATACTGATGCTGGACCAGTTCACGAAGGTGGAGGTCTACGATCTGAAAATCACCCTGAAGAATCCTGCCGGAGCCTCTTCCGCGCTGGAGACGGCGGACGCCCTGAAAGGGGTCGACAGCGCCGAAGCGATTCTGGAGCTTCCGGCCGAGCTTCATCTGGAGCATCTGGAAGAAACCGTTTCGCTGACCGCGCTTCCCGCCGACACCAGACTTTACCGGATTTATGACGTCGACAGCGGGCAGACCCACAGACCGCCGGAGGAGGGGATTCTGCTCAGCAGCACTCTGGCCGGGAAGCTTAAGGCGAAAAGGGGGGACGTACTCACCGTGCGTACGCCCTATACCGGCGACAGGGACATTCCGCTTCCGGTAATGGGAGTGGTTCGCACGAATTCCGGTTCTTCCGCGTTTATCAGCTTGGAAGGCATTTGGAACGCGCTGGATATTCCGCCGACGGTCAGCAGCATCCTGCTGTCCGCAAAGGATCCGCAGGCGATCAAAGCGGAGCTGACGGACACGAAAAACGTGGCCGCCATGACCGACCAGGAGGAGGCTAAGGCAAGCTATACGGATATGTTCAATACCTATTCCATACTGATGGAAATGATGCAGGGAATCGGGATGATTATCGCTTTCGCCATTATTACAAACACGGCTTCGATCTCCCTTTCCGAGCGGAAGAGGGAATACGCCACCATGCGGGTTCTCGGGATGCATCCGAAGGAAATAGGGAAAGTGGTCAGCTTTGAATACTGGGTTTTGTCGCTTGGCGCGCTGCCCCTGGGCATCCTGCTTACGCGGATGATCAAGCAGGCCATGGCGACTACAATTGACAGCGATCTGTTTACCATGCCCCTCCATACCTCTCCGGAAAGCTATCTTTCGGCGGCGGTCCTCTGCGCGGCGACGGTGGCGTTGTCCAACCGTCTTGCAAGAAGGAGAATATCCAAATTCGACATGGTCGAAGTTCTCAAGGAAAGGGAGTAAGCCTTTTGAAAAAAACTGTAAAACTGGTGCTTCTGCTGCTTGTTATCCTTGCTGCGGGCGCGGGCGCTTACCTATATAAGACGGCTCCGCTGAAGGTGGAAACGGAGGTGCTCCGCCCGGAAACCGCGACGCTGACTTTTACCGAGCAGGGCGATTATGCTTATGACAACCAATACGATGTGTATCCTCCGGTCTCCGGAGAAATCCTCGGCGTGCATGTAAAAAAAGGTCAGACGGTGAAAAAAGGCGATATCATCGCCGAGGTGTACGACCCCGATTATCCCTATCAGATTAAACAGCTTCGAAGCAGTATCAGCGGCTACAATGCCCAGATCGCGAATCTGGGGCTTCAGGAACAGAAGGAACACGACAACGCCGCCGTAACACTGGAAACGCTGAAGGGACAACTGGCTACCCTGCGCGCCGAGATGGGCAAAAGCGGCGGGACCACCCATTCCCTTGAAAAGCAGATTCAGATACAGGCAAACGTTGTGGACATGAATCAGCGCAACGCCGATCTGGCGCACGAATATTACAGAGACGTCCGCAATCTTGACGACGAGACGATCCGCACGGCAAAAGAGGCATACAATCAGGCCAGAAGCATCCTGTACCAAAGCCAGCTGGTTCTGGAGCAACTTCGGGGCGGGAAGCCTTCCGAGGAACTGTATCAGGCGCAGGAGAGCGCGCTGGAAACCCAGATTGAATCCACGTCGGCGCTGCTGGACAAAGGATATTCCTCCGGCATGCGGCAGTATTATCAATCGCAGATCGAAGCGGCAAAGCTCAGCATCATGCAGATGACGGACAAAAAGGGCAGGGCGACCATCTACGCGCCGGTGGCCGGCGTCATCACAGACCTGCCGGTTCTAAACAAGAACATCGCGGAGCAGCAGGAGCCCGTTGCCAAAATCTCCTCAGGAGCAGTGGTGGAGACTTTTATTCCAGTCAGGGAAATCGACGGGGTAAAAGTGGGCGATCAGGTGGATTTGCTGTTGGATAAACGCATGGGTAAAAAAACGATCAAAGGGCAGGTTTTGAAAATAGAAGGGGAAGCGCAGGTTAAGACGTCATCCCTCGGCGTGGAAGAGCGTAAGATTAGGGCGCTTATCCAGCCAAAGGAAAATGCGCTGGAAATCGGCTATGATATTGATGTCCGTTTTACTGTGTACACCCAGCAAAACGCTTTGGTCGTTCCCAAAACAGCCGTATTTGAAAAGGATGGAGGCGACTGCGTCTGGGTTATAAAAAGTGGAATTCTGGCGGTGCAAAAGGTGACCAAAGGGGTGGACACCCGTGACGGCAGCATCATTGAGAAGGGCCTTCCTGCAGGTGCCGCCGTGGTTGTCGACGCCGACAACGAAGACCTAACGGAGGGGAAACACGCGGAATAACCGCACGGCGTGTACAACCTCGCCGCCCTTAAACCTGTGCCAGACATCAGTTCACTGTATCGGCAAGCAACGGGAATACCATACCCGTCCAAAACAGGCTTGTAAAAAATACGATAAATGTGGCTTTGGGTGAGACATATGATGTGGAACTCAAAGCAAATAATCCAGGAGACTGGACACTTCACTGCCACATCCCGCATCATATGACTAATAACATGCAAATGACAATGGGCGGAATGACAACGGTTATTTCCTATCAGTAGTATCATTCTATGATCAAGTATGTGAAAAATCAAAAAGTCGTGTGGTTTATTTCCACACGACTTTCTGATTTAGTGGATGCAAGTAAAATACTACATACCACTCATTATTTTACATTGTTCGCGCAGCTCTGGCATTCTGCTGCACACTTTTGGCAGTGGTCATCCTTAAACATTCCACATCCGTTGCAGATTGTCTCACACAATTTGCACAAATCTGTTGCATGACAAGCATCCATTGACATAAAGGATGCTGCCTCTTTATTGCGATACGTACCACATCTAAAGGAAGCTGAACAATATACTTCCCTATCAACATAACTCCAGCAGCTTTTCGCCTTTTACTTCAAAAGGTTTCCACGGGATTACCACATATTGACCTTTTGATATTTCTTGGACTTTCTGAATCCACTGGAATTCATTTGCTGCTTTTGCTTTCAGGAATTCGCTTGTTGTGTCCGTTAGGGAATAGCTTGCGTTGATGGCCCACCATTTTATGGCAAGTCCTGCCCGCTTCAAATCGTCGGACAGACGCTGAGCTTCATAGAACGGGGTGGTTTCCGCGAGCGTCACAATGATCACTTCCGTATCTTTTGGATTTTTCAGCCTTGGAAGCAGTTCTTTTTCCGCGTCTGAAACATCCCCGCCGGAATTCTCAATCTGCTGATTATAGCTTTGCGTGGATTCCAGCAAAAGTATGGTATGGCCTGTGGGAGCAGTGTCCAGGATCACCGTTTCGTCCCTACTTTTCGCGACAATCTCGGCAAATGCCCGAAACACGGCGATTTCCTGTGTGCATGGAGAACGAAGGTCTTCCTTCACATATTCCAGATCCTCCTCGGACATACTTTGACGTGCTTTTGCAAGTACTTCTTCCTGATACTTTTTGAGCTCATCCTTTTCGTCGATATGGCTTACGGAGATACCGCTTCCCTGCCCCACAACCAGGTTCAGGTGGTCGGCTGGATCGGTGGTAGCAAGCCGAACTTTTTTCCCTTTTCGGCTGAGGGCGAGAGCAATGGCAGCGGCGACCGTTGTTTTCCCGACGCCGCCCTTTCCCATCGTAAAGACAACCTTTTTGCCTGATTCATAAATCTCATCAACGATATCTGAAAGCTGATAGGCATTGGGAATGTTGGATACCGTTTCAGCAACTGCACTGCCGGAATAGAACAGCATGTGCCGTACATTTTCAATACCGGTGATATTGTAGGCCCGCAGCGGAACTATGGTAATGGAGCGTTTCAAAAGACTGTCCGGGATACTTTTCAAAGCAGTCTGCTGTTTTTCGAACAAAGCGGTTTCCACTTTGTCATTCGTATCATGAGATTCCAGTATTCCGTTGATGACAAGCACCTGATTATTGATACCCAAAGCTCCAAGTTCATCAGAAGCTCTTTGCGCTTCCACTATCGGCGCGATTTCCGGTCTTGTTATAAGCACGAGCGTCGTAAGATTGCCGTCTGCAAGTGTCTCAACCGCCTTTTTATACAATGCTTTCTTGCTTTCCAAACCGGATAACTGTCCCAGGCAGGATGCGCCGTGCTTGCTTTCACTGATAAACCCGCTCCACGCGGAAGGAAGCTGCAGCATGCGAAGCGTATGCCCCGTGGGAGCTGTATCAAAAATAATGTGGTCGAATTTTACAGCCTTTTCGTCATCGGTTAGGAATGTGGAGAACTCATTGAATGCTGCGATTTCCACCGTGCAGGAACCGGAAAGCTGTTCTTCCATGTTTTGAAGCACAGAATCCGGCAGTTTTCCCCGATACGGGCCAACTACCGACTCGCGGTATTCCGCTGCTGCGGTTAACGGATCAAGGTTGGCAACAACCAGCCCCGGAACCTCTTTTATTTCCGAACCCTTGTTGTTCAGCTCCAATCCGAATACATCCTGAAGATTAGAAGCGGGGTCCGTGCTTACCAGCAGCACCTTTTTACCTGAATCCGCAAGGGAGACGGCAGTAGCGCAGGCAATTGAAGTTTTGCCCACGCCGCCCTTGCCAGTAAAAAACAGATATTTTGTCGACGCCGTTTTTGAGGGGTTATATTGTTCCATTTTCATCGGTTCATTTCCTTCAGCAGCAGCTGTTTGGGCCGCAGTTGCATTTGCGGACCTTTGCTTTGACTGGAAGCGTTTGAATCTTATCGATTGAAACTCCAAGCCAGTTTGCAAATTCCTCATTGGTCGGGTAAACGGCTTCCTTGACGATTTTGCCGTCAACAACCGTAATCGGGAGAACACTCGCGCCCTTGCTGTTTAATTTTTGATTGACCATTGCGTTACTTACGAAATCCTGTGGTGCGGAAGAGAGATTGTGCCGCTTCACTTCGATTCCGGTTTTCTTCAGGTTTTCTATTACGGCGGCAACCCGAATCAGCTCCGGATTTACGGAAGGCCCGCATACCCCGGTTGAACAGCACATGGCAGGATCGTAGATTTCCATTTTACTCATGACAAACAGCTCCTTATCAATAATTTTCTATGATATAGAATTTTTTCAATATCTATAGTATGAAAAAAGACTGAAATGGTTATTCACAGTCTTGATTTTCTGAATGGGCATGACAAATGCAATCGTCTTTGGGAGTTGTGATGTGTTTCCAATATTGCAAAATAGCATCCGCGGTCTCCTGATTGATCGTATAGCGCATCCAAGCCCCTTCGCGAATGGCGTTGACCAGCCCGCATTCAGTAAGAATCTTCATGTGATAGGACAGGGTCGGCTGGGTGATCGGAAAGGATTTGAGAATATCGCAGGCGCACAGTTCTCCGCAAGAGAGCATATCAATGATCTTTAATCTGGTTTCATCCGACAGCGCCTTAAAGAGCAAGGAATAATCCGCATAACCGTTTTCCATAAATAAACCTCGATTCTTAAAACATAGACATTTGCCAATTACATTCAATGTTATCTATATTATAAGCGCAAAGATACTATTTGTCAAGCGAATTGCAAAAGATTAGACGATAAAATTATTATTTATATTTCAACAGTAAAAGATCCACCCTTCGCGTTAAGCGAAAGATGGATTTTTGGGCGGCGTAATTTGATACCGGTCTTTATTTGTATCCATTTTTGCGGGCAATGGCTTCGTCGCGTATTTCGCTGCGCATCCCTTTCAGCGCTTCCTCACGGCGGCCGTTTTTCGCCTTGAGGCTCTCTTTGGCTTTATCGTCGGAGGTTTCTTCAATCATTTCATCCGCCCTGCGCATATTCTCAATTGTGTGATTGATATTTTCCTGAATGTGTTCCACATTGTCGCGGCGGTCGTCCGGTTTTGCTTTCATTTTTCCATCTCCTTTCACAGTCGTCGCTGATTTTATTATCTTAAATTACACTCTGTTTATGAGTGGAAATTGATGCCGAAATAAAAAATTAAAACGCAAGTGTCTGCCTGACGACCATCGATTGTGTATTGAATTCATATAAATTTTTATGATATCATTAAAATAAATCAGGTGCAGGCTTTCCGATTTCAGCAACAGAGGCTTTTGTCTTCTTGCCGCCATTCATAACAGCAATTATAAATTACATAAGGAGATCAGGGTAATGGGTGCTGGAGCCGATGCCGGATGAACAAGATGAAACCGGCTGCACTATTTAAATATTATTAAAATACAGAAATATCAATTGGGCGTTGTTACGCAAAAGGCGGGGATTGATGTCCATAAGCAAATGGAGCTGACGCCGCGCTTAAGAGAACTGCCTTTTGAATCGCGGCGTAAAAGAATGACGACAGTTCATCAGCTGGAAAAGCCAATTGAGGGAACCAGCCGTATTGCGTATATAAAAGGCGCGCCCAAAGAGGTCATGAAATTAAGTGAATTTATTCGTATCAATGGCGAAGTAAAGCCGATGACGGAAGAAATGCGTAAAAAAATCATGGAAGCGAACGACGGATATGCCCTGGAAGGCCTGCGCGTTCTGGCGGTTGCCTATCGCCTGCTTCACCAGGAGGATAATATCCCCAAAGCCATGAGCGCCTATACGCCGGAAATTATTGAGCAGAATCTGGTCTTTGTAGGGCTTGTGGTCATGGCCGATCCTCCCCGTCCGGAGGTGGCCGCCGCCGTTGAGGAATGTCACCGTGCTGGCATCCGCATCATCATGATTACCGGGGATTACGGCCTGACAGCCGAAAGTATTGCAAAACGCATTGGTATTGTGGAAAGCCAGAACCCACGGGTGGTGTCAGGACTGGAGCTGGAAGAGCTTTCGGATGAACAGTTAAAAGAATACTTAAAAGATGAAATCATTTTTGCCCGTGTTGCACCGGAGCAAAAACTGCGTGTTGTGTCCAACCTGCAGGAAATGGGCGAAGTGGTCGCTGTAACAGGAGACGGCGTGAACGATTCGCCGGCGCTGAAGAAAGCCGATATCGGGGTTGCCATGGGTATTGCCGGCACCGATGTGGCGAAGGAAGCGGCGGATATGATTTTGACGGACGATAATTTTGCTTCTATTGTTCACGCGATTGAAGAAGGCCGTGCAGTTTACAGCAATATCCGAAAGTTCATGCTGTATATTTTAAACTCCAATGTGCCGGAAGCGGTTTCTTCCGCAATGTTCCTGTTTTCCCGCGGAGCCATTCCGCTGCCGCTGACAGTCATGCAGATTCTTACCATTGATCTGGGTACCGATATGCTGCCGGCATTGGGTCTGGGAACAGAGAAACCGGAAAAAGGTATTATGGATCTGCCCCCGCGCAATCAAAAAGAATCCTTATTGACAAAAAAGCTGGTTGTCAAGGGTTTTTGTGGTATGGTTTATTAGGATCCATTGCTTCGGCGCTTTCTTACTTTTTTGTCAATCTGCAAAACGGATGGCCGGCGGTACCGCTTGCGGGCGGAACAGATCCTGTTTACATCAAGGCGACCACCATGGCGCTGGCAGGGATTGTATTCTCTCAAATCGGGGCGGCGTTTAATTGCCGCACGGAAAGACAGTCTGTTTTCCGTGTGGGGCTGTTCAGCAACAGACAGGTAAATTTTGGAATTGTCTTTGAGATTTTTCTGATTTTTGTGTTGATTTTTTTACCGCCCCTGCAGTCCGTGTTTCAACGTCGGCGCTTAATTTACAGGATTTTCTAGTCTTGTGCGTCTGGCCCCCGTTGATTCTAGTGCTTGAAGAAGTAAGAAAAGCATTAATCTCCGTACAAACTAAAAAGAACACATGGCTTCCCGGAGGGGCATCTTTGAAATGAAGATGCCCCTCCGTTGCCGCTGAGCTTCCATGGATATGTCTGGAAGCCGTCTGCCTGGTAACTTTTGATTCATATGATGCAGATAATATGACAAAAAGCGGGCGCTCCTGACCGGAGCGTCCGCTGTCTGCCTTTTCATGCGGTTATTTCAACGACTGCTTTACGGAGTTTATCAGAGTGCCTGTCCTGTCAAAGCCGAGATCCCACACGCCGACCCCCAGAAGCTTTTTGGAAACGGAATACTGCACTTTTTTCCGGATGGAGGCATCGTCGTCATAGCTGACGAACGTGGTGCCGTTAAATAACCATGGGACTGCGGCCGATGAATCATAAAATTTCTGATAGGATGTGCTGCTTACATATTTGGACCGAATGGTGTCATATCCAACGGGGGAAGCGGAGGAGAACCTCTGCCACAGCCCATTGTTCACTCCGGAAACGCCCTGATAAACGTAACCGTAAAACGGTACCCCCATGATCAGTTTGCCCGGAGGGAATCCGTTATTCAGCCAGCTTCGCACAGCTGCGTCCACGCTGGCCCTACCCTGGGGGGACTGCCCCGCCGGCAAATAGAGAGGGGCGTTAAAATCCGTAAACGAATCCCAGAAACCGTGCAGGTCATAAGTCATGATCATCCCGTAATCAACATATTTGGATATGACAGAGAGGCCGATTCGGCTCGCATAACCGTTGCTTGCCCCACCCGCAAAGGAAAGAATATAATGTTTTTTGTCTCTAGTACCCTGCAAATTCAGTTTGCTGCGAAGCGTTTCTAATAAAAGCTGAAAATTGGTTGGGTCGGCGGGACGCGTGACGTTTGAGGCAAGCCCGCCTCCGGTCGGGTATTCCCAGTCAATATCAATGCCGTCAAAGCCATTGGTTTTCATAAATCTGACCGCGCTGTCCGAAAAAGCAGCCCTTGAGGCTTCGGTGAGCGCGGCATCGGAAAACCGGCCGGAATCACTCCAGCCCCCGATGGAGATCACTGTTTTCAGCCAGGGGCAGGAACGTTTTAAACTTTTCAGTTTTGTAAAATTCGGATAGTCTATGTACGGATCGTTAGCGGCGATCTTTAAATCCGCGCCGACTTTTGCAAACGCATAATTCAGGACATTCAGGCTGGAAGCACTGACTTTATCGGGGGTGAAGCCGGAATAAGCCGCCCAACTGCCGTAGTAGCCGATAACCATTTTTGCAGGATGCTGGAACGGCGGAGCGGCCGGGGTGACAAAGGCGGCTTCCGTTACTGATTTTTCCAGCGGGGAAGAGGAAGACAATTCCGAAGATAAATTTTCTTCAGATGCGCTGCCGACTGACGGCTCAACACTGCTGTATGTACCGTTTGATGAGGAAGGTTCGGTCCGGTTTATAAAGAACGGCTTTGTGCTGCCGATTCCTGCGGCAATACCGAGTAGAAGAAGCACAACAGCCGCGCTTAAAAACTTGTAAAGAAAGAAATTCTTTTTCATAAATTCTCCATATTTCGCTGTTTTTATCAATATACTAACATTACATGACAAAAACCTCAAATATGAATTTTTGGAAAATTAAGTGGAAAAATTTGTTTATCCCGGTTGAAATGAGAAATTGTTCTGTTGAAACATGTTAAGATTTATAGTATGCTATTCATGCATATATTATGGATTGTGGCACTTCATAAATGAAGAGAAAAATCGTCGGAACGATGACACACATATACCATCAATAAACAGTGGAGGACGAAAAATATGAAGAAACTGAACTTTGCCATTCTGTGTGCGGGAAATATTGCAGGAACAATGGCAAAAACCGTTTCACAGATGAGTGAGGTAACCCCTTATGCAATTGCGGCACGGGAACTTGACAGGGCCAAAAGCCTCGCCGGAAAATATGGATTTCAAAAGGCGTACGGCTCCTACGAACAGCTTGTAAATGATGAAAACGTTGACCTTGTCTATATTGCGTCCCAGCATTCCCACCACTATGAGCATGTTAAGCTGTGCCTTAAACACGGCAAGCACGTTTTATGCGAAAAACCGTTTACTGTAAACCAAAAACAGGCGGAAGAAGTGTTTGCCCTTGCAAAGGGGAAAAAGCTGTTTCTGTCGGAGGCGATGTGGACCCGTTTCCTGCCTTTTGCGGACAGGCTGCGTGAAATTCTCAGGAGCGGAATCATTGGGGAGCCCGTTACGCTTACAGCATCCTTCGGCATGGATTTAAGGCATGTAGAGCGTGTTGTCAATCCGGAACTGGCTGGAGGCGTCCTGCTTGATATGGGAATCTATCCGCTGACCTTCGCCTCTATGTTTTTTGGTACCGATATTGCGCAGATCCAGTCAGCCTGTGTAAAATCGAACCGTGGAGTTGACGCGCAGGACAGCGTGACCCTGGTCTTTCACAACAGGCGTATGGCTGTTCTGAACTTTTCCTTCCTCTGCGACTATCAGAATCAGGCGGTCATTTATGGAGATGAAGGCCGTATCGTACTGGACGACTTTTACAGGGCCCAATCCATTCAGGTGTTCTTAAAAGGGGAGAAGGAGCCAAGAATTTTCAGCGTGCCGTTTGATTATACAGGCTATGAGTATGAGGTGCGCGCAGCTGTCAAAGCGATTGAGCGCGGCGGACTGGACTGTGAGGAAATACCGCATGAGGAAACGCTTCGCCTTTTGGGCGTGATGGATCAGCTTCGCGCCGAGTGGGGAATTCACTATCCTTTTGAGTAAAAATGGAGGATGTACGCTTGATAATTTCTCCCATATGAAGGATACTATAGCAGCCTGATAAATAAAGGAAAGCGAGGTAGTTTAATTTATGCCCAAGGATAACCGTTTTGCGGTATTAATCGATGCGGACAATGTATCGGAAAAATATATCAAATATATTTTAGATGAAGTTTCCAATGATGGGGTTGCAACCTATAAAAGAATTTATGGTGACTGGACCAAGCCCGCGCTCGGCACATGGAAAAATGTTCTGCTGGAGTTTTCTATCACCCCTATTCAGCAGTACGGTTACACCACCGGGAAAAATGCCACGGACTCCGCGATGATTATTGATGCAATGGACATCCTGTATTCCGGCAATGTAGAAGGGTTCTGCATTGTTTCCAGCGACAGCGACTTTACGCGTTTGGCGGTGCGCCTGCGCGAATCCGGTATGAATGTGGTGGGCATGGGGGAAAAGAAGACGCCGCCGCCCTTTATTTCCGCATGCAACAAATTCCGCTATCTGGAGGTTTTGGCGCAGGATACTACGGCGGCGCCAAGTGAGTTGCCGGAGGAAGGGGAAGCGGCGGCAGCTGTCGTACCCGAAATGACCCCGCTTGAGACGATTAAAAGCACGGTGCAGACGATTGTACAGGAAATATCCGATGACGACGGCAGGGCTTTCGTCGGCGAAATCGGAAACATGCTGGTTCGCCGTTACCCCGATTTCGATGTCCGGAATTATGGCTTTAAAAAGCTGACCCCGCTGATTCAGTCCCTGAAAATATTTGATATTGTATCGGAGAAAAACAGCGACGGCTATAACCGCCTTGTCTATGTAAAAGAAAAAAGTGTTCCGGCACAGCAGAAGACAAACACAAAAAAGGTGCACAGGTAAACCTTCCTATGTTATAGTCAAAACGGGGCTCATGACAGATGTCATGAGCCCCGTTTTGACTATTCTGATTCCTTCTGTGCGGGGATATCGTGCTTTTTGTTACCCAGATAAGCGGCTTTCACTTCGGCGTTTTCAAGAAGCTCCTGCCCCTTGCCGGAAAGCTTGATGCGGCCCGTTTCAAGGACATGTCCCTGATCGGCCACACGCAGCGCGAGATTGGCGTTCTGCTCTATCAGCAGAATGGTAACGCCCAGTTTATTGATCTCTTTAATAATTTCAAAGATGCCCTTAACGACCAAAGGCGCAAGGCCGAGCGACGGTTCATCCATCATAATCAGTTCGGGCTTGCTCATAAGCGCGCGCCCCACGGCAAGCATCTGCTGCTCGCCGCCGGAGAGAGTTCCGGCCAGCTGCCAGGAGCGCTCCTTCAGACGGGGAAAAAGGTCGTAAACCCATTTGACATCCCCCGAGTAGTCGTCCTTGCGCATATAGGCGCCGATCTTTAAATTCTCATACACCGTCAGATTCGGAAAGATTCTGCGGCCTTCCGGGACAAGCGTAATGCCGTGTTTCACGATTTCCTCCGAAGGTTTTCCGGTAATGTCGAGGTCGTTATAGATGATTTTCCCGCTCTGTGGCTTGACAAGGCCGACCACCGTGCGAAGAGTGGTGCTTTTGCCCGCGCCGTTTGCGCCGATCAGCGTAACGATGCTTTTGTCCGGAACCTCAAAGGAAATTCCCTTGACGGCTTCAATACCGCCGTAGGATACATATAAATTCTCAATTTTCAGCATCGTCGTCCACCCCCAGATAAGCCTCTACCACACGCTGGTTATTTTGTATTTCGGCGGGTGTACCCTTGCCGATCGTCTGACCAAAGTCAAGTACGTAAATCCGGTTGGATATTTCCATAACCAGATCCATGTGGTGCTCAATCAGGAAGACAGTAAGGTTGAAATCCTGCTGAATCTGCTTGATGGAGGCAGTCAGGTCCTCGGTTTCCTGCGGGTTCATGCCCGCCGCAGGCTCGTCAAGAAGAAGAAGCTCCGGTTTTGTCGCAAGCGCCCGTGCGATTTCCAGATGGCGCTGCTGCCCGTAAGGAAGCGAACTTGCAACGGCGTCCTTCACATCCGCCAGCCCCATTCTTTCGAGAAGCTCCTCGCTTTCCTCGCGCATTCTTTTCTCGGCGCGGACCGCGCCCGGCAGCCGCAGCGTTGCGCTGAAAAGATTGCTCTTCATCGAAAAGTGCTTCGCAATAATAATATTGTCGAATACAGATAAATCCTTAAACAGGCGGATGTTCTGGAAGGTGCGTGCCACGCCCTTGCGGGTGATTTTGTCCGGGCTCATGCCCGTGATATCCTCGCCGCGCAGAAAGATTTTGCCGCTGGAAGGGGTATACACGCCGGTAATCATATTGAACGCCGTTGTTTTTCCGGCTCCGTTCGGGCCGATCAGGGCCACGATCTGATGCTCCCGGATGGTCAGATGCAGGTTGTCGACAGCGACGACGCCGCCGAACTGCATGGTCATATTTTCTGTTCTCAGTACGATATTTTTATCAATTGTTTCGTTGATGCTTTTGTTCTCTGCTGTCATTTCGCGCTGCTCCCTTCGGTGCCTTTCGGGGATAATTTTGCCTTGATTTTGGCAAAGAAGTTAAATATCCGGTCCCAGGTCAGTTCCGTTCTGCCCATTAAGCCCTTGCTGTAGAACAGGACGATCACCATCAGCAGGAGGGAGAAAATCACCATGCTGAAGCCGGGACGGAACAGCGAGATCTCATAACCGGCAACGGTCAGCGGCTCGTCGAAGGTGCGCAGGAGCTCCAGCCCGCAGGTTACGATAAAGGAAGCGATTACGGTGCCGCTGATGCTGCCCATGCCTCCCAGAACGATGATCAGCAGGAAATTGTAGGTGAGTGTGAAATAGAACTGCTTTGGGTCCACCGTGCCGAGCAGGGAAGCGTAAAGTCCGCCGCCGATTCCGGCGAAGAAGCCGCTTACGACAAAGGCCATGACCTTATGCCTGAACAGGTTGATGCCCATTGCTTCGGCCGCGATGTCGTCTTCGCGAATTGCTTTGAAGGCCCGGCCGTAACTGGAGTTGATCAGCAGCGCTGTTAAGATCAAAATGATGATGGAGACGCCAAACGACCACCACATATTGTTTGCATTGTCCGGAATTTTATTGATTCCCAGCGCGCCGTTCGTTATGCTCTGTAGGTTGGTGAGCAGGATGCGGATAATTTCCGAAAAGCCCAGCGTAGCAATAGCCAGGTAGTCGCCGCGCAGCCGCAGAACCGGCGCGCCGATTAAAAAGGCGGCAAAGCCGGCGATCACGCCGCCGAGCAGCAGCGCGGGGACAAAGGCAAGGTGAATACCGGCAATGGCCGAATTCATCGGTTCCATATAGTAAATCGTGGAACGAATATCCAGCGGGAGCGTGAAAATCGCCACCGTGTATGCGCCGATGGCCATGAAACCGGCCTGGCCAAGAGAGAACAGGCCGGTAAAGCCGTTGACCAGATTCATGGAAAGGCCGATAATGGTGTAAATTGCACACAGGTTTAGTATTCTTACTATGTAAGCGTCCAGATAGTTGTTTGCAAAATAAATCAGCGCGATTACAATAACCGCAAGAATCGCGGTGCAGATGATGTTGCGCTTTTTCGTTTTCTTCATCATGTTACACCTTCTCCGTTATCTTTTCACCGATTAACCCCGTCGGTTTAACCAGCAGGATTAAAATCAGGAGGATGAAGGCGAATGCATCACGGTAACCGGTCAGCGGCTGGAAGAAAGCAACCAGCATAACTTCCATCAGGCCGAGGATAAAACCGCCTAGTACAGCACCCTTAATGTTGCCGATACCGCCGATGACTGCGGCGATAAAGCATTTCAGTCCGGGCATAACGCCCATCAGGGGAGAAACCTGCGGGTATTTCATTCCCCACAGAATCACGCCTACAGCGGCCAGGCCGGAGCCGATACCAAAGGTGGCGGCAATGACCAGATTGATGTTGATACCCATTACACGGGCAATTTCATAGTCTTTTGAAACGGCGCGCATCGCCATGCCCAGTTTGGTCTTGTTAATGACGAACAACAGAATCGTCATGCACACAATCAGGACAAGCGGCACAACGAGCGCAACCTTCTGAATGGAAACCGTTCCAAGAGAAACAGTGGACATCAATCCCAGAAAATCCGGAAAAGCCTTTGGTTTTCCGCTGAAAAGATAGGTGGCGAGGTTCTCAAGGAGAAAGGAAACGCCGATCGCCGAAACAAGGATGGAATCCTTCGGCGCGTCGCGCAGCGGGCGGTAAGCCACTCTTTCAATCAGCATGCCCAGCCCTGCGGTCAGGACAACCACAAAAATACATGTGAAATACCATGGCAGGTGAAAGACTGCAACACCAAAAAAGGTAAAGTAGGCTGCCATCATGAAAATATCACCGTGGGCAAAGTTGATGAGGCGGAGAATACCGTAAACCATCGTATAGCCGACGGCTATCAGGGCGTACAGGCTTCCCACCGCAATTCCGTTTGCCAGATTTTGTAAAAACAGCTCTAGCGTCATAGCACAACATCCCTACATCAAATTATTCGTTATTTTGAGATAGTAACCGTATCCTTGTAAGTGAATTTTCCGTTTTTCACTTCTTTGATGATGGCGGAATCCTTGTCGGGATCTCCGTCCGCGTTAAAGGTCAGTTTTCCTGTTGCGCCTTCCACGTCCTTGGTCTTGGCCAAAGCGTCGCGGATAGCGGTGGAGTCGGAGGAATTGGCGGCTTCAATCGCCTTGATGATGACGAGGTAGGCGTCGTAGCCCAGCGCGCTGACTGCGGCCATGTTCTTGTCAGGGTATTCCTTCTTATAGGCTTCGACAAACTTCTTGCCTTCTTCCGTTACAGGGGCGGAATCGTCGAAGAAGGTGGAAATGGTGGCGCCTTCCACGTCTTTGCCGCCAACGGAGGTGAATTCGTCAATATCCCATGTGTCGCCGCCGAGGAACGGAACAGTGATGCCGAGCTGGCGGGCCTGCTTCATGACCAGAGCGGATTCCGTAAAGTTGCCCGGGGCAAAAATAACGTCCGGATTGGCGGCCTTTACGGTAGAAAGCTGTGCGCCGAATTCCTGATCGTTGGTGTTGTAGTTAACGGTTGTTACCACAGATTTCGGGTCGCCTGTCAGTTTGACAAAGGCCTCTTTAAAGTATGTAGCCAGACCGACGGCATAGTCGTTGGAAACTTCCTGGATGATGGCGGCCTTTTTTGCACCGCTCTTGAAGGCGTAGTTTGCCATAACGGTTCCCTGGAAGGGATCAAGATAGCAGACACGGAAATAATAGTCGTTTCCTTTTGTTACCAGCGGATTTGTGCAGGAGGCACCCACCGCAGGAACTTTGTTCTTTTTCACAAGGTCGCCGGCCGCCATGGAAAAGCTGGAGCCCCAGGAGCCGATAATGGCGGAAACCTTGTCTTTTTCGATCAGACGGGCGACAGCCGTGGTGGCCTGTGCCTTATCGGATTTGTTGTCCGCAACAACAACCTCCACTTTTTTGCCAAGAACTTCGGGATAAAGCTTGTTGGCAATTTTGATTCCTTCCACTTCAGCCTCGCCGCCCGCGGCATTTGCTCCGGTCAAAGGTTCAAATACGCCGATCTTAATGGTGTTGTCGCTGGTGTCCGCGGTGCCGGATGCGGTATCCACTTTTTTACACCCTGAAAATGCTGTTGCTGTCATTACCAATGCCAGCAGCAGTGCTGCAATTTTTTTCATGTCAAGTTTCCTCCTCAGTCAATTCAGTTTATTTTTGCACCCCGTCCGGGGGCCGGTGAACGTTGCGTAAACTTTTTATGATTATATCATGCTAATATGTAAAATTCAAGTAAAATGAATTTTTGATTTAACAATCCGGCATTTTTCGTCGTATAATTTAAATATTCTAATCATTGGGGCCTATTGATGAATATCCGGATTTGCAAAAGTGTAAATCTCCATATATTCAGATAAATCAGTGTACGCAGCGCTTTATTCTTCGGTGCCGTTTTATATTAAATTTTATAAAATTTAATACCGCAGTCAAAATTGGCCGAGTGAAATTTCTTTGCGAATCTCCTGCAAATAATTAATAAATCCTTCATTAAAACATATTATTACAAAAAAGTTCTAAAATTTGCAAATAATACTGGAAAAATTCAAGAAAATAGATTATGATTAGAAAGAGTAATTGATTATGTTTTTTATATCGTTATAAAACTATAGTTTGTGGAGGCAGGATGATGGAAGCAGTTAGAAAAAATGATAATAGCAGGTTTTTAAGCATTTTGAAAAGAATCTGGGACGGACCGGATTACAATGAGGCGGAGGATGCTCCCGGCGTGCAGTTCGGTAATGCCAAAATTGTGGAATACACCAGTGACAGAAACGTTGCGGAGTTTAAGCTTGAAGTAAAGGACGATGAGCCGGAGGAGCCTCAGCTCAGCGCACCCAAGCCCATTGAAACCGGCAGACATGAATTTCAGCCGCTGAAACCCGATTTTCAGACCCAGAAACCATATGAAATTCCTACCGCTAATGATTTCAGCTCGTCCAAGCAAACTACTGTTATCTCGAAAGGCACCGTTATTACCGGTGATATAAAATCCGAAGGCAATCTTGAAGTATACGGAGCGGTTACGGGCGGAATTACAACGACCGGCAATGTCAAAATTAACGGAAAGCAGGTAGGCGACATTCAGGGCTCGAGCATCACGCTGAGTGCCTGTACCGTTCGCGGGAATATTACCGCTGCCGAAGATATGAACATTGACAGCGATTCCGTTATCATCGGCGATATCAAAACAAAGAACCTGATAATTAACGGCAGAATTCAGGGAAATATTCAGGCGAAGAACGGCATTACCTGCGAAAGCAACGCAATCGTGATCGGTGATCTGAAAGCCGCCACGGTTACGGTGAACAACGGCGCGAAGCTTCAGGGTAAGCTGGAGATTTTTAACGGGCAGCTTGGCGATATCAGAATTCAGGATGAGGACAGACCGATTCATCCCATTGAACAATAATAAAAACAGCGCAAAGCAGCGGCGAAAAATTTCCGCCGCTGCTTTGCGCTTCATGGCAGTTCTGTCTTCCCCGCCTATGATGATGGGGAAGAGGGCAAAAAAGAGCGGACGCATCAATTGCGTCCGCTCTGAAAGTTGAATTTTGCGGGCAGCGGAATTAATCGCTGCTGAATGGAAGCAGTGCAAGGTGACGGGCGCGTTTGATCGCAATGGTCAGCTCACGCTGGTGATGTGCGCAGGTGCCGGTTACTCTGCGGGGCAGAATCTTGGCTCTCTCAGAAATAAAGCGGCGAAGCTTTGCAACATCCTTGTAATCAATTGTGTCGACTCTGTCAACACAGAATCCGCAGACCTTTTTGCGGGTTTTGCGTCCGCCCGGACGGCGGTCCCTGTCCTGTCTGTCGTTTCTGTCATTTCTATCGGCCATGGCAAAAAGCCTCCTTTTCTCATCAATAATTCAAGAGGAGATGTTTTAGAACGGCAAATCGTCGTCTAACGGCATTTCCTCAAAGTCGCCTGTGTCGCCGCTTGTATATGCGGGAACAGGCTGCTCAGCAGTAATATCTGTCTTAGAATGATAATTGTTGCCCTGCGCTCCGGCGCTGTCGCGTTTTGATTCTGCGAAATGCACATTATCAGCGACGACTTCAAAAGCTTTGCGCTTGTTTCCATCCTTGTCGGTATAAGTGCGCGTCTGAATGGAACCCTGTACCGCAACCAACTGTCCTTTGTGGAAATATCTGCACACAAAATCAGCTGTGCTGCGCCACGCAACAATATCAATAAAGTCCGCCTGACGATCCGCCCCCGATTTTACATAGGAACGGTCAACGGCAATTGTGAAACTTGTTACTGAAACATCGTTTGGCGTATGTCTAAGCTCAGGGTCGGCAACAAGTCTGCCCATTAAAACAGCGACATTGAGCATTCAAATCACTCTTCCTTCTTAGCTTTCTTTCTTTATGATGAGAGAACGAAGGACACCATCGGTAATCTTATAGATTCTGTCGAGCTCTGCCGTAAACTCAGGAGAACTTGTGAAGTTCACTAAGGTGTAGTAACCCTCTTCCTGCTTTTTGATCGGGTACGCAAGTCTGCGTTTTCCCCACTCATCAATGCTGTCGATGGTACCGTTTGCCTCAATCAAATCCTTGAACTTCTGAACCAGCGCGGTGACTGCATCCTCACCCGCTTTTGTGGAAAGGATAAATACGGTTTCATAGGAATTCTTTACATCTGACATTATTTGCACCTCCTTTTGGACTTTGGCCCCGAAATAAATCCGGAGCAAGGATAGTAAGCCGAAAATAGCGGCTTAACAGAGTAATTATATCAGTCCGACTTTATGAAGTCAAGACTAATTTACAGCGTTTTACAAAGCTCCTTGAGGTACGCCCTGAATTCCTGCCCAATTTCCGGATGCTTCAGAGCAACCTCTACCTGTGCCTGCATAATCCCGAACTTATTTCCCATATCGTAGCGCTTTCCGGTAAAGTCGACCGCAATCATCCCAACGGAGCGTGCCAGCGCGCACATTGCGTCCGTAAGCTGAATTTCGCCGCCGGCGCCCGGCTGTGTCCGGTCCAGAATATCGAAGATATCCGGCGTTAAAATACATCTTCCCAAAATGGAGTACAGGGACATGATTTTGTCCGGCGACGGTTTTTCTATCATGTCGGTGCAGTTAAAATAGTTGTCATGAATCGGGTCGACCTTCAGGGAACTGTATTTGGTAATCGCTTCGGCCGTTACCTGTTTTACACCCAGAACGCCTTTCCCAAACTCGTTGTAAGCCCGGATCAGCTGACCGCACGCAGGATCCTCGCCAATGATAACATCGTCGCCGTACAGAACAGCAAACGGCTCGTTCCCGACAAAGGAGCGGGCGCAATTCACCGCGTGGCCAAGGCCGCGGGTTTCCTTCTGGCGCACAAAATAGATGTTCGCCTCATGGGAGATATCGATAATTTCCTTTAAAATTTTCTCTTTTTCCGGACCGCCGCTGGTCAACTTTGCCTCCAGCTCCGGCACACGGTCAAAGTGGTCTTCAATCAGCCCCTTGCCGCGGTTGGTGATAATCAGGATATCCGTGATACCGGAATGGACAGCTTCCTCCACAATATACTGGATGGCCGGCTTGTCCACAATCGGAAGCATTTCCTTCGGCATGGATTTGGTCGCCGGCAGCACGCGGGTTCCCAGACCGGCGGCCGGAATAACAGCTTTTGTTACTTTCATTGTTACAGCTCCTAATACTAAAATACTATTTGAGGCAGATAGATCACAATCATATAGCAGATCAAAAGGCAGATTGCCAGTGAAGTGTTCACGCCCCCCTGCTCCTGCAACTGAATGGCGGCGCGGGTCGCTTCCGGATTTTCATGATGGATCTGTTCAATTTTGTTGACACAGTGCTTTAAGTACCATTTATTACCGTTAAAACCTACAATCAGCATAATAATAATCTGAATCGCCGCAATAATGGTCGGGACACAGAAGAGAAGAACCTGCTGGATCGGCTGCTGCGTGATTAGTTCGGATACCTGAAGAAGCTGAGAGTAAGTGGGCGAAACCGTATCCATCGTGATCCCCTGCTGTTGAAGAAGGGATTCCAGCAGCGGCATGGAGAAATTGACGGACACATAAGTGGAAATCAGATACAGTATGGTCATGACCGCAGTGATCACGGAACCGATTTTGTACTGTTTGCGGTACAGCATCCAGCCGCCGGAAAACAGAAACGCGCTGAAATTAAAACGGTTTCTGCCCATGCGTTTTGCATTAAGGAATACCGGCAGATAATACTGGGTATTGCTCTGCACCAGCTTCGCAACATCTCCCGCCGGAATGTTATCAATCGGCTCGTTTGGGTTGACGCCCCCCATGGGGTCAAAAATAAACGGAACCGGCTGTCCTTGCGGGAAAGGGCCGCCCGTCGGCGGAAAACCGTTCTGAGGAAAGCCGTTCGGTGGAAAACCGTTGTGCGGGGAACCGCCGTTTTGTGGAAATCCCGAAACGTCCTGCTGGTTCATCGTCAGCGACTGGCCGCAGTGGTCGCAGAACATTGCGTTCTGTGAGTTCATGCTGCCGCAGCGCGGGCAGCGTTTGGTTCTGCCCTCCGTTGTGTCTGCGGATTTTGCTTCCTGCTGAGGGGGAGTCCATGCGGTATGTGAGCCGTGCTTGTCGGAAAACAGGCATTTGCCCGCCTGTGCATAGCACTCGCGATGATACGGTGCGCCGCATTCCGGACAGACAACAATGTCGTCGTCCCGGGTAAAGGGTTTTCCGCAGACAGGGCAGTTTAAACCTGTATAGTCAATCATAGTTTATCCTCCCATAATAGATATCAAACATGTTATATTACTCTATTGTATATAATTTTAAAAAAAACTTCAATAATATATTCAATAAGTTTTCACCTAATTCACAATTGCCCGCCTACTGAATTCCCGGTATGGGCGGAACGAGGGGACGTCCCCCAGTAAATTCATCTTTACATTATACACGGAATAATTTATAATTGATAATAACATTGCATTTTTAATTACAAGGTTAAATGTGTTTCTCCCCCCGTCACAGGCGGGGGGAGAAACACAAAATTACTCAAATTTAGAGATCATAATTTAAAGGATGATAGTATGCTGCAGTTTGAAGAAATGAAGCTTGCTTTGCAGGAGCTTGAACCGGCTCTGAAGGATCTGGCAGAGGCGCTTGGGCTCGAAAGCATGCGCGAGGAGATTGCAAAGCTGGACGAGAAAGCGGCTCAGCCCGGTTTCTGGGACGACATGAGCAATTCGCAAAAGGTTTTGCAGCGTTCCAGTATGCTGAAGAATAAGGCTGCCGCATATGAACGGCTGAAAAACGCGTACGGCGATACGTTTGCCCTGATTGAGCTGGCCGATGAGGAAGGCGACCTTTCCCTTTTGCCGGAAGCACAGGAGGAATTTAAAAAGTTTCAGGATGAACTGGAAGCGCAGCGCCTTTCCACGCTGCTTTCCGGTGAATATGACAGCAAGAACGCAATTCTGACGTTCCACGCGGGCGCCGGCGGCACCGAAGCGCAGGACTGGGCGGAAATGCTCTACCGTATGTACTGCCGCTGGGGAGAGCGCCACGGCTACAAGGTGGAAACGCTGGATTATCTGGACGGGGAAGAAGCCGGGCTGAAAAGCGCCAGCGTTTTGATTGAGGGCATGAACGCGTATGGCTTTTTAAAAAGCGAGGTCGGCGTGCACCGCCTTGTCCGTGTATCTCCGTTTGACGCTTCCGGCAGGCGGCATACGTCGTTCGCTTCTCTTGAAGTGATGCCGGAAATCGACGACGATGTGGAAGTGGAAATCAACCCTGAAGACATCAAAATGGACGTTTACCGCGCGAGCGGCGCCGGCGGCCAAAAGGTCAACAAGACCTCCTCCGCGGTACGGCTCACCCACATTCCCACGGGGATCGTGGTTTCCTGCCAGGTTGAACGCAGTCAGTATCAGAACCGTGATGTTGCAATGAAAATGCTGAAATCAAAACTGGTGGAAATTAAAGAGCGCGAAAATCTGGAGCGCATTGAGGACATCAAGGGCGTTCAGAAGGAAATTGCATGGGGCTCGCAGATCCGCTCCTATGTCTTTATGCCCTACACGCTGGTAAAGGACCACCGCACCGGCTTTGAATCCGGCAATATCAACGCCGTGATGGACGGTGACCTTGACGGGTTTATCAACGCCTACCTGAAAGCGCAGAGCCTGAATGCGCTCGGCGAAAATATCGAATAAAACAGCAGGGCGGCTTACGCGAAAGGTTACAATATTGATATTGGCATTTTCAATATTTAAACTTTATTTTCCGTAAAATGGAGGCTATAATAAGGGACACAATCTTTGACATGATTATGTATTTTTTGCGGCAACAGAAAGGTCGTGGTTCCTTGTGAAGTCACGTTTGCGCAAATTTGCCCTTCTATTTGTCGGCATGGCGGCTTGCGCCGCATTTGTCTTTTCCGGCGTTACCCAGTCGCCTTCCATCCCTCGCGGAAAGATCGGAATGCATGGAAAAGCCGTGTTAAAAGCGCCGCCCGGCACCTATGCCGCGTCGGTTTATAAACTAGTTTCCCTGCCCCATGCGAAGATCCCCCTTTCATTCACAAAATTGCAAAATAAATATAATCTGGTAACCATTCCCACCTATGACGGCTCCTATCAGCTGACGCACCCGAAGGTGCTGTATTTTCCCAAAGGCTGGAACGGGTATCAGTATTGGATGTCCATGACGCCGTATCCCTACGAAAATGACGATTATGAGAACCCGTCCGTCGTTGTTTCCAATGACGGAACCACATGGGGAATCCCCGCGGGGCTGAAAAATCCTGTTTCCGGGCTGCCGTCGGATGTAGCGGCCGGCGGGCATTATTCGGACCCGCAGCTTGTGATGCGCGGGAATACCATGGAGCTTTGGTACCGGTACAATCCCGCGCGCCGCGGGAAAAAGCTGCCGGACAATTCGGTCAATATTTATTACAGGAAAACCTCTCGGGACGGCGTGCACTGGACGGGGGCGAAAAAGCTTCTGCAAAGCCGGCACGGCTACCTCAGCCTGTGCGTGAATTATGAAAAGGCGGAGTACAAAACGTGGTACGCCACCTACGGCGGGGATCTGTGCTATTCCGAAAGCCGGGACGCTGTGGACTGGTCGGCTCCCGTACGCTGTTCGGTTCCTCTTCCGGCAGGGTTTGAGCCGTATCATCAGGATATGATTCGGTATGGTTCGGAATACTACCTGCTCCAGACAGCGGAGAAGACCTCCAATTACACTTTTCAACTGTTTTTATTACAATCGGAAGACGGGATCCATTTCAGCGGCGCACAGCCGGTTTATCCCAGCAAGGATATGGCGCTTTGGAAAAACATTTCGTTTTATCGCAGCACCCTGTTTGTAAAAGATAACAAGCTGAATTTATATGTCTCCATGATTATCCCGCATTTAAAGTGGTACATAACGCAGTGCCAAATACCGATTCCGAAGCCGGTACCCGGACAGCAGCCCGGTAAAGCCGGCAGCGCCGTTAAGATATGAATGGAGCTGTGCATTATAAAACGAGGGCCGCGTTCGCGGCCCTCGTTTTATTGATTTCTCAGCAGTTTTTGAAGCCTGTTGTCCCTTCCACAGAACAGAACGCGCACATAATCCCCCATGATTCTGGAGGCAAAACGTTCGGTGTACCGCTCCTGCAGCTCCTGTATGGAAAGATTGGTGCTGATAATGGTCGGCTTTTGCGTCATCAGCCGCGTATTGACGATATTGTAAATTTCAGCACAGGAAAACGCGGTTTTAAACTCCGTACCCAAGTCATCCAGAATCAATAAATCACATTCCAGCAGCATATGGTCGGTGTTTCCCTCGTCACGGCCGAAATGCTCCCGTTCCAGTTTGGTAATCATGTTGTTGACGGAACAGTAGACGACGCCGTAGCCTTTCTGGATGGCCGTATTCGCAATCGCCAGCGACAGGTGCGTTTTGCCAAGGCCCGTGGCGCCCTGCATGATCAGGCTGGGGGAGGAGAGGGAAAAGCTGTCCGCATACCTCAGACAGTTGCCGTATACGGCTTCCATTATGCCTCGAGGCGATTTATTCGCGTCGCCGTCCGGTTTATCCTCGTAGTAATTCAGTGAAAAGCTTTCGAAGGTGGAAAGCTTCAGGGGCGTCAGGGCATTTAAAGTATCATAGGCCTGTGACCGCAGCAGCTTTTTCATACATTCGCACATTCTGCCGTCAATGTACCCGGTGTCGCCGCAGAGCTTGCAGCAGTAGTCCGGTTCAAGATAATCTTCGCTGTGGCCAAAGGATTTCAGCAATTCCTTCAATCGGTTCTGCAGGGCAAGATTTTCTCCTTTTAACCGGGTAAGCTGCTCCTTTGTGCTGCCCCCGCCTAAAACCGCTTTTGCAGCGGAAATTGCCGTGCGCGACAGGGTCAACTCGATTTTGCCCGCTTCGGGGCAGCGCTGATAGAAAGCGGCCTTTCTCTCCGAAGCCTCGTCCTCTGCGTTTTTACGGCGGTCCAAAAGAATTCTTCCGGCGCTTTCATAAATTTCCCTGCTGTAGCCCAATGCAATCACTTCCTGTTAAAATTGTCAAACACGCTGGAACGTTCATATTCCTCAATATCATAAGATGTTTTCTGGGGTTTTGTGCTTTTGCGCGCGGCCGCCCGCTCTTCCTTGTCTTTTTGCGCCTGCTCCAGCGTGGAGATGCCTTCCCGGTTCCAGCGCTCCAGGATTTTGTTCATATAGCTGGTACTGAGTTTGCCGGTGTTGTCAACGCTGCGTTCATATGCCTCATGGATCAGCGGCAGGTCAAATTTCCATTGCGTAATCCAGACCGCCGCAAATGCCTGTTCCTTGGTGGAGGGTGAGCGGTGGGGGGTGCCGGTTGCCTGTTCCACAACACGCCACGCCTTTTGGTTCTCATCAAGGCGGCGCAGCTTTTCCTCTGCTTTCTCATGGGTAAATATTTCCTCATCGGCCCAGTTCATTGCAACTTTTTCTATGTAGCGCGTATTTGCCTTGCCGATGCTGACCACGTATTGCAGCAGCATGATGATCACATCCGCGGGCAGTCCGAAATCGTCGTGCAGCATCAGAAGCATTGCGGAATCTCCGTTGGAAATCAGGCGCCCGAGAATCTGCTCGGCCTCCTGCATCAGACAGGCAATTTCCGTCGATTCCCCCATCCTTTTCGCAACAAAGGCATTGTCGGCTTTCTGTGGGCGCGACAGCAGCTTGCGCGGCTTTTCAGCGGGTAACGGTTCCGCTTCTTCCGGCTCGGGCACCGGTATATCTTTTGCGGCTGTAGGCGCCGCTTTTTCAGCCGGTGTAAATTCTCCGTCCCTTTCGGTAAAAAGCCCGGTTTGCTGCCAGTACAGCATGGCGTCGGCAACATCGGCTTTGTCAATGCAAAGCGTCTTTGCAATATCAGCCGCTTCAAAGTTTTCCCCGGCGTGGCGAAGCTCCCACAAAAGCACCTTCAGCTGTACGGAACCGGCTAATTTAAGATGTTTATCGACCACGGAGCAGGGGACTGCGAAAATGGAGTTCCACTCTCCGAGATTAATGGAATAACGCATAGAGGTCACCTTTCTATAACAATTCGGTTTATTTTTTATCACGTCTGTTATTATAGCATAAGGATGTGAAATAGGGAATTGTAAAAAAAGGTTTTAATATTTTGAAAACCTACTTGACAAAAGGTCGTGTTTTGTCATATAATTATTCACGCACCAAATCTGCGAATGTAGCTCATCCGGTAGAGCGCCACCTTGCCAAGGTGGAGGTAGCGAGTTCGAGCCTCGTCGTTCGCTCCAATATTGCAAAGCGCCGGTATTCTGCCGGCGCTTTTTTGTCGGGTAAGCCTCGTGTTTTATTCGCGGCGCTTATTCACAAATATTCAGGAATGTGATATAATAATAAAGTTTTGTGAATTATGAGATTAAAGAGGTATTATCAATTATGGATTCAAGAAATGACATTCGAAATGTTGCAATTATAGCGCATGTCGACCATGGGAAAACCACACTGGTCGATCAGCTGTTAAAACAAAGCGGCATTTTCCGTGCCAATGAGAATGTCGCGGAACGCGTAATGGACTCCAACGACCTAGAGCGTGAGCGCGGCATCACCATCCTTTCCAAAAATACGGCCGTCATGTACAACGGTGTTAAAATTAATATTGTGGACACTCCGGGCCATGCCGACTTCGGCGGCGAAGTGGAACGCATCCTGATGATGGTTGACGGCGTTCTGCTGCTGGTCGACGCGTTTGAAGGCTGCATGCCGCAAACCCGCTTTGTGCTGAAAAAGGCGCTTGGCCTTGGCAAAAAGCCGCTTGTTGTCGTCAATAAGATCGACCGCCCGGGCGCAAGGCCGGCGGAGGTGGTCGACGAGGTGCTCGACCTGTTCATCGAGCTGGGCGCCAATGAGGACCAGCTTGACTTCCCGGTCGTTTACGCTTCCGGCCGCGACGGCTATTCCACGCTGGACCCGGATGTTCCGGGTACGGATATGACGCCGCTCTTCGATGCTATTATTAAATACATCCCCGCACCAAAGGGAGACATGCACGGTCCAACGCAGGTTTTGTTTTCCAATATCGATTATGACGACTACGTGGGCAGAATCGGAATCGGCCGTGTGGAACGCGGTGAGATCCATGACGGCGAGAATGTTGTCCTCTGCTGCCGTGACGGCGAACAAAAAAATGTAAAAGTGGCTAAACTGTACCAGTTTGAAGGCCTGAAACGTGTGGAAGTGCAGGAAGCCAAACTGGGCGACCTGGTTGCTGTTTCCGGCATTACCGGGCTGAACATCGGCGAAACCGCCTGCTCGCCGGACTGCATTGAACCGCTTCCTTTCGTTAAAATAGACGAGCCCACCGTTTCCATGCTGTTCATGGTAAACAACAGTCCGTTCGCGGGCAGGGAAGGCAAATATGTCACTTCGCGCAATCTGCGTGACCGCCTGTTCAAAGAGGTGGAGACAAATGTTGCCATGCGTGTGGAAGAAACCGATTCGGCCGATACCTTTAAGGTGTCCGGCCGCGGCGAACTGCACCTTTCTATTTTGATTGAACAGATGCGCCGTCAGAACTATGAATTTCAGGTTTCCGCGCCGCATGTGATCTATAAAACCATCAACGGTAAAAAATGCGAGCCGATTGAGCTGCTCATGATTGAAGTGCCCGACAGTTACGTTGGAGCCGTCATGGAAAAGCTCGGCACCCGTAAAGCGGAAATCATCAATATGGGTACGCGCGACACCGGGATGAGCCACCTTGAGTTTAAAATTCCGGCCCGCTGCCTGATGGGCTACCGTCAGGAATTCCTGACCGACACCAACGGCAACGGAATCATGAACAATGTATTCGACTCCTACGAGCCGTACAAGGGCGATGTTCAGACGCGTGCGCAGGGCTCGCTGATTGCGCATGAAGCCGGCGAGTCCACCGGATACGGCCTTTTCTACGCGCAGGATCGCGGCCGCCTGTTTATCGGGCCGGGTGTGGAAGTGTATGAAGGAATGATTGTCGGAGCCAGCCCGAAGTCCGACGATATTGTCGTTAATATCTGCAAGAAGAAACACGTTACCAATACCCGCGCCTCCGGTTCGGACGATGCGCTGAAGCTCACCCCGCACACGGTTTTGAGTTTGGAACAGAGCCTTGAGTTTATTCGCAATGACGAACTGGTAGAGGTTACGCCAAAGAGCATTCGTATGCGTAAAATGGTTCTGAGCAAGGAACTTCGTATGAAGCAGGCAAGCAAGAACAAATGATATGAGTTTTGTAATACTTGATTTGGAGTGGAACGGAACCTACAACCGCCGCCTCAAGGGTTTTATGAACGAAATCATTGAGTTCGGCGCGGTAAAGGTTGACCGGGATCTAAATGTGATCGATACCTTTGAGGCTTTGGTACGTCCGCAGGTCGGCAAGAAAATCAGCGGTAAAATTAAAACACTGACAAGTATTACCAACGAGGACCTGAAGGACGGACTGCAGTTTATGCAGGTGACCAGCCGATTTAAAAAGTGGGCCGGCGATGCGGTATTTATGACGTGGGGTACTTCGGACATCCTCGCGCTGATTGAAAACTGCCGCTATTTCTGCGGAAATGAACGCATCCCCTTTTTAAAGCGGTATGTGAATCTGCAGGCTTTCTGTGAGAAGATGCTCAATTATGACCCGGCAAAACAGATGGGCCTGAGCACCTCGGCGCAGCTTCTGGAAATTGATGAGGAAGGCTTTGACCACCACCGCGCTTTGGGTGACAGCCTCCTTTCGCTGCGATGCTTTCAAAAGCTTTACACACCCCAGCAACTGGAGCCGTTTATTCAGGATGCAACAACGGACGAATTTTATGACCGGATTCTTTTCAAGACATTAATTGTCTGTGACTTAAACAATCCGCTGATTAAGCGGAGCGATATGCATTTTCGATGTGACATCTGCGGCAGCCGAGCGCACCGGACGAGCGAATGGCAGTTGAAAAACAAAAGCTACCGGGCGGAGTTTATCTGCTGGCACTGTCACCGCAGATTTTACGGCCGTGTACAGTTTAAACTGAAATATGAAGGCATGGTTGTAAAAAAAGCAATCCTTCCGGTCAATGCCGACAAGGATAAAACAGAGGACGAAGGGCCTCAAGAGGAGAGCTGACAGCTCTCCTCTTTTTTTACGCTCAGATTTGCATTCCCACTTTTGTTATGCTAAAATCATACTAAAATTCATTCTGAAAGCAATGTACGGCAAAAATAAATCCTGCGGCGATTTCAAAAATAAGAGCCGGAAAAAAACATCGATAGAATTGTGACAGGTTCGAAGAAACCGTTATGGAGGGTGTTATGAATTACGATTCTAAAAATATGAATATTCAGGAAAAACAGGGTGTCTTCTACCTGACGTTTCCTGGTCTGGGGAAATACAGCTTTGCCAATCACGCCTTTTCCACACGAATAGGCGGCGTAAGTGAAAACGAATACGCTTCGATGAACCTGAATTTCGGACGGGGTGACAGCGACGAAAATGTGGAGCAGAATTTTCACCGGTTCTGTTCCGCCGCGGGTTTTGATTATTCTACGCTGGTTGCCTCCGCGCAGGACCACCATACCTTTGTGCGAAGGGTGGGGGCGGAAAATTACGGGACGGGTATCTGGAAGCCGAAGGACATAAAAAGCGTGGACGGTCTGATTACCAATGAAAAAAACGTTACCCTTGTCACTTCTTACGCCGACTGTGTGCCGCTTTTCTTTCTCGACCCTCAAAAACGTGCAATCGGCCTTGCCCACGCCGGCTGGCGCGGAACCGCTGCAAAAATGGGGGCCAAAATGGTCAATGCCATGGTTCGGGAGTTCGACAGCAGCCCGAAAGATATTCTTGCCGCGATCGGCCCGTCCATCGGCCCCTGCTGCTTTGAAGTGGACGCCCCGGTATATGAAGAATTTGCCGCGCTGTCCGGGATTTATCCGGAGGAATTTGTTGTTCATAAGGGCGGCGGAAAATATATGATTGACTTATGGGAGGCCAACCGGCGCATCATAATGGAAACGGGCGTGCCTGCGGAGAACATAGAGGTTGCGCGGCTCTGCACAGAATGCAATGCGCAGTGGCTGTGGTCCCATCGGGCGAGCGGGGGAAAACGCGGAGGGCTTGCCGCAATGATGTGTCTGAAGGGGGAGAAGGTATGACGACGGAGCATTGCATGCTGTGCCCGCGGGCCTGCGGCGCCAGACGCACGGAAACGGAAGGCGGCGGTTTCTGCGGACTGGGCACAAACCCGATTGTCGCCCGCGCCGCGCTCCATTTTTGGGAAGAGCCCTGCATCAGCGGAAAACGCGGTTCCGGCGCGGTCTTTTTCACCGGTTGCTGTCTGAAATGTGTGTTTTGCCAGAACTATCAGATCAGTACGGAAAAAGCGGTCGGAAAAATGGTCGGCGTTCAGGATCTCGCGGATATTTTTGACTGTCTTGCGGCGAAGGGCGCCCATAATATCAATCTGGTCAGTCCCACGCAATTTGTTCCCGCAATTATTGAGGCGTTAAAACTTAGAAAAACACGGATTCCAGTGGTGTACAATTCCGGCGGTTATGAAAGCCTGCAAACGCTGAAAATGCTGGACGGCCTGGTCGACATCTATCTACCAGACTTTAAATACGCAGACAATGCGCTCGCATTAAAATATTCCGGCGCGCCGGATTACGTTGAAAACGCCAAAGCCTGTGTACTTGAAATGGCGCGCCAGACCGGGCCGGCTCAATATGATGACGAGGGAATGATGACTCGCGGTACAATGGTAAGGCATCTGATTTTACCGGGCAATACGCGCAATTCCATTGCCGCGCTGGACTGGTTGAGCGAAAATCTTCCGGATGGGGCGCTTGTCAGCCTGATGGCACAGTATATCCCCTGTGGAAAAGCGGCGGATCACCCGGAAATTAACCGCAGGATTACCAGACGGGAGTATCAAAAGGTCCAGGAGCATCTGTTTGCTTTGAACCTGGACGGGTTTGTTCAGGAACCGGAGTCGGCGAGCCAGAGCTTTATCCCTCCGTTTAATCTGGAAGGCGTTTCGGACTTATAAACTCTTGACAAACAGAGTTCACCGCTGTAGACTGTTATATAGTTTTTAAAATTACATAACATAATTTTTAAGAAACGGTGATATTATGAATGACAATAGCATTAGTAAGTCAGAATGGAGGGCAACGCGCCGCAAAGAGCTGGAGTTGCCAAGCTACACCATTACCGAGGAAATTTTAAATGCCGCCACGCACGGCGTTGGGGCCGGCCTTGCCATTGCGGGCTTCGCCGCGCTTCTCGTCAACGGGCGTCACGATGTGCTGACGGTGACCTCTGTGTCTATTTTCGGCATAACAATGATTTTGCTTTATACGGTATCCGCGCTTTACCACGCGCTCGGCGTCTGCAAAGGGAAAAAGATCTGCCAGATCCTCGACCACTGCACCATTTTTCTCCTAATTGCGGGGACCTATACGCCGATTGCGCTTTTGTGTTTCGGAGGAACGACCGGCTGGATTATGTTCGCCATTGTTTGGGTGGTGGCCATTGTCGGCATTGTGCTTAACGCGATTGACCTGAAGCGCTTTAAAACTTTCTCCATGGTTTGCTATCTGGCTCTCGGCTGGCTTGTTATCTTTTTTCTGAAGCCGCTGATCGAGAACCTCGACCCGAAAGCCATCGTTTATCTGATTGTCGGCGGCGTGTTCTATACAGTCGGCGCGGTGATTTACGGCCTTGGCAAGAAGATGAAATATATGCACTCCGTCTGGCATTTGTTTGTGCTCGGGGGCACTGTCTTTCATTATCTGGTCATCTATCATATTTCTGTATAAAATTGTTTACAAATCGTACGACATTTCCTTCTTTTTCTGCGATATAATAAAAACACGGAAAACAATCGCAGCATAAAGAGGTGACACAATTGGATATTGTTCAAAGAGAAATGTCCTTCGACTCCTGTGCGGATGACGAACGGATTTTTGCGAGGATTATTGAGCCTGCAGATAAGGCAAATGTAAAGGCTGTGCTGCAGATTGCTCACGGTATGGCGGAGCACAGTCTTCTTTATGTTGACTTTGCCCGTCAGATGGCTGCCGACGGTTACGTCGTTGCGGTCAATGACCATCTGGGCCACGGAAAGTCGGTGTCTGCCGGAGGGGCATACGGCTATTTCGGAAAGGGCGGATGCCAGAATCTGGTGAAGGATATGCACAAGCTGTATCTGCTGGTACATAAGGATTATCCCGGTGTGCCGTACGTGCTGATGGGGCACAGCATGGGTTCTTTTTTAGCCAGATCCTACGCGGTGCGGTATGGCGGCGAGCTGGCCGCCGTGATCTGCATGGGCACTTGCGGCAATCCGGGCGCGGCGGTTTTAGCCGCCCAGAAACGGCTCAGCGATGCCATTGTCAAAAAGAAGGGCGAAACAAGCCATGACCTGCTTTTTGCAAAGCTTTCCACCGTGAAATACAACAAGGCTTTTACGCCGTTTCTAACGCCGAACGACTGGATTTCACGCGACGAGGCCGAGGTGGATCGCTATACGAAAGACCCGCTGTGCGGTTTTGACCTGACCGCATCCGGTTACCGTGACATTGTTTATTTGCAGGCCGAGATCAGTTCATCCGGCTGGTATAAAAAGATGCCGCAGATTCCCATTCTGCTGCTGTCGGGCGAAAAAGATCCGGTCGGCGATTTTGGCAAGGGCGTCAGGCAGGTTGAGAGAAAACTTAAAAAAACCGGCCATAACGTGCGGCTGGTTCTGTATCCGGGAGCGCGCCACGCGCTTCTGAGCGAAACCAATAAACAGGAAGTTTATGATGAAATAGCGCGGTTTCTTGCGTCTGTAGCAGGCAATTAGGTTTTGATAAAAAAGGACAGCGTAAAGCGAAAGCTTTGCGCTGTCCTTTTGTGATATATCCAAACAACGCTCCATATACTTGCAATAAGGAGAATATGCTTATGTTTATCACTTTTCATATGAATCGGCGCTTGTCGCTGATGCTTTTTACAACAGCGGCAATTGCGCTGGTCGTATGCTGCGGTGCAGTAAACCCTGCCAAAGCAACGGATAATGGCAAAGGCGTAAAACTGCCTATTCTTATGTACCACAGTATGCTGAAAGATAAAGCCTATCAGGGCGTGTATGTGATTTCGCCGGATGCCTTTGAGAAGGACCTTCAATATCTGCAAAAAAAAGGATATACGGCTGTTGTGATGCAGGACTTGCTGGATTATGTAAAGCAGAAGAAAGCTCTGCCTTCCAAACCCGTTATGATTACATTTGACGACGGGTATTATAACAACTACCTCTACGCCTATCCGCTTGTTAAAAAATATGATATGAAAATGGTGATTTCCCCAATCGGCTACTGTACGGATTTGTTTTCGCAGAGCGTCAGCCCGGATCACGCCAATTATTCGCACTGCACGTGGGATGAGTTAAACGAAATGATTGCATCCGGCCGGGTGGAAATTCAGAATCACACCTATAATCTCCATGAAAACAAAAAAGGCCGTCTTGGGGCAAGCATGAAAAAGGGTGAGAGCATCAGCAAATATACTGCATTGCTGAGCGAGGATTTAAGCAAAATGCAGGCGGAGATGAAAGAACACATCGGCTACACGCCGACCGCCTTCGTTTATCCCTTTGGTGCCATCAGCAGCGCATCGCTGCCGGTCATCCGGAATCTTGGCTTTCAGGCCAGCCTGACCTGCGAAAGCAGGATGAATTATATTACGGATGACCCGGAATGCCTTTACGGCCTCGGCAGATACCTTCGCCCGGGAAAAACGGCAAGTGAGGCGTATTTTAAAAAGATCGGACTGAACTGATCATGCCGGCGCTAGTCCCCGATTTTTCTCATAATGACTTTTTCAATCATATGCAGGATGGCGGTCATCAGGCTTGTTGCCACAAGAAGCATCGGCACCAGTACCAGCACCATGGGCAGGGTCAGGCCGACCACGGCGAAAAGCGGCTTGAAAAAAATCAATGCGGCTATGAAAATGAAGGTCATCAGAGAAAATAAAACAATATGCATTGTGTTAAACGGCATGCAGACTTTGAATAATGTCAGCAGGCCGGTATATCCCGTGATAATCACAGCGAGTGTGGAAATTTGCTCCTGGGTAAAATTCAGAAAGCCGGAAACAAGCACAAGCAGCACAATGTTCAGCACCATGGTCAGCGCGCCAGGCAGCGCCTTTTTAATAATGTTGACGATAAATTTGCCGCGGATTCGTTCCCTGTTTGGTTCAAGGGCAAGGATAAACGACGGATATCCGATCGTCACCGCGTTGATCAGTGTAAACTGAATAGGCTGGAACGGGTAATCATAGCTTAAGAAGATAAACAGAACGGCGATAATTGCGGAAAACATTGCCTTTACAAGAAACAGGGAAGCAGAGCGCTGTAAATTATTGATGGAACGCCGTCCCTCGTTGACAATACGGGGCATGCTTGCGAAATCCGAATCAAGGAGAACCACCTGAGAAACCGTTTTGGACGCGTCGCTGCCGGAAGCCATTGCGATGCTGCAGTCGCTTTCCTTCAGTGCAAGTACGTCGTTCACGCCGTCGCCCGTCATGGCGACCGTGCGGTTCTGCTCTTTCAGCGCTTTAATCAGATCGAGCTTCTGCTGCGGCGTGACGCGCCCGAAAACAGAATATTTAACCGAAGCCGCTTTAATTTCCTCATAGTTTTTCAGCGTGACCGCGTCCACATAGCTGCCGGCTGTTTTCAGTCCGGCCTTTTTTGCAATATTGGAAACAGTAACCGCATTGTCTCCGGAGATCACTTTGATGTCCACGCCCTGGGAGGAAAAGTATTCCAGTGTTTTTTTCGCATTCCTGCGGATTCTGTCGCTTAAAAGAATCAGTGCAAGGGGAGAGATATCCGCGGGAAGTTCCCCGCCGTTCAGCGTGCTTTCACTGTGGGCCAGAAGCAGCACGCGCTGCCCTTGGGAGGAATATTGTTCGACCGTCGGTCTGATCAGCTCAAACCTTTCCTTCAGAACAAATTCTCCGGCGCCCATTAAAAAGCTGCCCGCTTCCTGAAAACTGGCGCCGCTCCACTTTCGCGCGGAGGAAAACGCCACCGTTCCGGTACATTTCCATGGCGGAGGATTGTGGGCAAACGCCTTCATCGCATTGGAAGTCGGATTTTCATCGTTCAGGGCGTTCACCAGCGCGGCTATCGCATCTTCTGTTTCCTGTTGCGAAATGTCACACAACGGGACAATCGCGTCCACCTGCATGGTGCCCTCCGTAATCGTTCCCGTCTTGTCCAGGCACAGCGTGTCCACGCGGGCCAGCGTTTCAATGGAATAAAGATCCTGAACCAGAGCTTTGTGGCGGGCCAGCCGGAGCACACTCACCGCAAGCACAACGCTGGTGAGGAGGACAAGCCCTTCGGGGATCATGCCGATCAGCGCGGCGACAGTGCTGACAATCGCGCGGTCGAAGGCCTGTCCGGAAATAAAGACCTGTTTGTAAAAAAGCAGCAGGCCGATCGGGATAATGGAAAACCCAACGTACTTAATAATTTTATTAATCCATGTCATGATTTCTGAATTCGGTTTTTTTAAGTATTTTGCGCTTTGCGTAATTTGCGACGCGTAGTTTTCGGCGCCTACGTGCTCCACCCGCGCAAGGCAGCTGCCGCTGCCGAGAAAACTGCCGCTCAGCAGGTGGTCTCCGGCTTTCTTAGCGATAAGATCCGATTCTCCCGTAATCAGTGCCTCGTTGACCTCGCATTCTCCCTCCACTACAACACAGTCGGCGCAAATCTGGTTTCCGGAGGACAGCGCCATAATATCATCCAGCACCAGATCCCCGACAGGCAGGTCACGCTTTGTTCCGCCGCGCAGCACGTGTGCCTTCGGCGCGGCAATCAGCTTGAGCCTGTCTATTGTTTTTTTCGCTTTTATTTCCTGAAAGGTGCCGATCAGCGTGTTTGAAATGATCACGCCCATAAACAGCAGGTTTTTATAGGAACCCACCATTAGGATGAGCCCCGCGAGAATGGCGTTCAGAATGTTGAACGGCGTAATCAGGTTGCTCCGTACAATCTGGCCCACTGTTTTGGTCGTTATGTCCTCTGTACCGTTTACCAGCCCCTGCTGACGGCGTGCATTCACCTGCTCTTCTGAAAGACCGGAAGTATTGCTCGCATCCATCATGAATTTATCTCCGTCCATGTATTAATCTTAATGAATTTTATTATACTATAGATGGTCACTGATTTGGCGATGAAAAAAAATTTTTAGCAAAATCTTAAAAATTTCGCAACAATTTCCGTTAAAATAACCAAATTACCATTTGCTCAAGTATGATATTCGATTCATAATTTATCTTGTTTCGTATTTGTATTATGGTATAATTAGTCAGTATGAAACGTGAATGGAAATTAGTTCACAGACAGGATTTAGGAATATGTGAAGAAAGGGGTTTGGCCCTTATCAGCATGATGAAAATTGATTTTCAAAAAATAAAGCTGCCTGTTCAGGATTTTGACAGCATGCTTGTTTTGCTGTTGACAGTTTCTATTTTTGCACCGTTTTATTTCAGCGTCGCCGTAACCTGCGGGATTGCCATTATGACGATGATGAACTGCAAAAAGAGAACGAAAGCATTTTCGTCTCCGTATTCGAAATTTCTTCTTGGTTTTTTAATTGTACCCTTTTTTGTATCCGCAACCTACAGCAATTACTGGGGCATGCTTTATGCTATCGTGATTCTTGCCGCCGCAACCTGCGCGTTTTATGTCAGAAGCGTTATGACGCGCCAGCTTTTCGATCAGGTAATGGATTTATCCTGCCTCGCCAGCATTTGGTGTGCGGCGATTGCCGTCTTTCAGAAAATTACCGCGTATGGCGCGGCGCCCCGGTACCGCCCGGTCTCCGCGTTTCACAACGCAAACTGTTATGGAATGATGATTGAATTTATTATCATTATTGCCATCTATCGGATTTTTACAAAGGCAAAAAATAAAAACTTTTATTTGGGTGTCATCGGTATTAACCTAATAGGCCTTTACCTGTCTGCAAGCCTTTCAGCCTTTGTTGCCACCGCATGCGCGGTCATGACCATCCTGATTTTCAAAAAAAGATACAGACTGGCGATTGGTATGGTGTTGCTTGCAGCCGCTTTTATCTCGGTAAGCCTCGTATTTCCGTTCATTTTTCCAAGAGGGCTTGAAGCAATTGACAGCACCTTCGGACAGAGAATTTCAATTTGGACAACCGCTGTCAGGGGAATCGCGCGGCATCCTTTTTTGGGCACGGGCGCGCTGTCCTACCAGATGATCTGTGAGCAGCTGGGCGGTTACAAAACCTACCATTGCCATAATCTGCTGTTGGACACCCTACTGAATTTTGGCTTTGTTGGCCTTGGCGCAATCGGCATTTATGTCATTGCGCAGTTTAAGCTGCTGTCCCTACGGTTTAAGAGCAATATATGCCGGGATATGAATATCCTTTTTCTTGCGGCAATTGTTGCTGTTGCCGTGCACGGAATGACCGACGTGACGATTTTCTGGATTCAGACGGGAATGATGTTCGTTCTTGTATTTTCGTCAACAGGCATTGGGTCCGAGTATCTCGAACGCAAGCTTCGTCTTCCTTCGCTTATTCCGGATTATGCCGAGGATGTCAAGGTACGGCCTGCCTATTTGAAAAACTGATTATTTTGGTTTTTCGTATTGACTTGCCCATTTACAAGGACTATCATTTGCTTATTGTCCCCCTGCCTCACAAATCCGGGCAGGGGGATTTTCTCTTTCGCTTATTTTTAAATGGGAGGTGCAGGAAATGAAGAAAAACAGGATGCAAATCAGCGGAGCCAGCGCGCAGTCCATTGCGAAAAAGCTTGCTGAATACTCCAGAATGGAAAAATATATTCTTCTTTCGACCCTTAAAACCAGAGAAAAAGGTTTGGATATTGTCGATGTGGAAATGTTCTCTGAACAGTATAAGAGCAACGAGATCTCCCATGAAAAGCCGAAGCCGTGGTACGTGCAGCTGGCAAAGGCATTTGCAAACCCATTCACCCTTGTATTGCTGATTATCGCCGCGATTTCCTTTCTGACGGAGGTGGTCCTTGCAAAGCCCAGTGACAAAAGCCCTGCGGCTGTGATTGTCATTCTTTTTCTGGTGCTTGTCAGCGGCGGGCTGCGTTTTTTTCAGGAGTTCCGTTCCGGAAAAGAGGCGGAAGGATTAAAATCCATGGTGAAAACGACCGCCACGGTGATCCGGCGTGAAAACGGGCGTGAGGAAATCCCGATGGCTGATCTTTTGCCGGGCGATATTGTTGTCCTGGCGGGCGGCGATATGATTCCCGCGGATGTCCGGATTTTAAAAGCAAAGGATTTGTTTATCAGCCAGTCAGCTTTGACCGGTGAGTCCGAGCCTGTGGAAAAATATCCGGAACCCGACAAAATTACGGATGAACATAATCTGTTTGATTTGCGCAATATCTGCTTTATGGGGACAAACGTCATCAGCGGCTCCGCAACCGCCGTGGTGCTTGCGACCGGAGACAATACGTATTTCGGAAATATGGCCAGGGCGATTTCCGGTGAACGCGCGCCCACCAGTTTTGACAAAGGGGTCAATTCCGTCAGTTATCTGTTGATCCGTTTTATGCTGGTGATGGTGCCGGTTGTATTTTTGATCAACGGTATCACCAAGCACGACTGGGTTGAAGCGCTGCTGTTTGCCATCTCGGTTGCCATCGGCCTGACGCCGGAAATGCTGCCGATGATAGTGACAACCAATTTGGCGAAGGGCGCCGTCAGCATGTCGCGGCAGAAGACGGTTGTCAAGCACCTGAATTCCATCCAGAATTTCGGTGCCATGGATGTCCTCTGCACCGACAAAACCGGCACATTGACGCGCGACGAAATCATTATTGAACGCCATCTGAACGTGCAGGGCAAAGAAGACCTCCGCGTACTGAAGCACGCCTATCTGAACAGCTATTTCCAGACCGGCCTGAAAAACCTGATCGATCTGGCAGTGATCGAAAAAGCGGCTGAGGAAAGCGTCACGTATCTGAACAATGAATATTTAAAGGTTGATGAAATACCGTTTGACTTCTCCCGCCGTCGGATGAGCGTTGTTCTGAAGGACAGAACCGGAAAAACGCAGGTAATCACCAAGGGCGCCGTAGAAGAAATCATGCAGATCTGCGCCTTCTGCGAGTATGACGGCGAGGTTGTCCCGCTGACGGAGGAACTGCGCGAACAGGTCGTGCGGATGACGGATGACCTGAACGCACAGGGCATGAGGGTGATTGCGGTCGCACAGAAAAAAGATCCCGCCGTGGAGGGCGTTTTCGGCGTCAAAGACGAAAGCAATATGACCCTGATGGGCTATCTTGGCCTTTTGGATCCGCCGAAAAAATCCGCCGCCACCGCGATTCAGGCGCTGAAAGAATACGGTGTGCAGGTCAAGGTGTTGACCGGAGACAACGAAGGGGTCACGCAGAAGATATGCAGTGAGGTCGGCCTGCCGGTTGACCGGATTTTGCTTGGCTCCCAGTTGGAGGGGATGAGCGAGGACGAGCTTTTAAAACATGTGGAGGATACCACCGTTTTTGCAAAGCTTGCCCCCATTCAGAAGGCGCGCGTTGTCAACGCGCTTCAGGAACTGGGCCATACCGTCGGGTTTATGGGTGACGGCATCAACGACGCGCAGGCGCTGGGCAAGGCGGACGTGGGCATCTCCGTGGATACGGCGGTGGACATCGCCAAGGAGAGCGCCGATATCATCCTGCTGGAAAAGGATCTGATGGTGCTGGAGCACGGCGTGGTGGAAGGACGGAAAATATTCGGCAACATTATTAAATACATTAAAATGACGGCAAGCTCCAATTTCGGAAATATGCTTTCCATGCTGGTCGCCAGTGCTTTTCTGCCTTTTTTACCAATGATGCCCGTACAGATTTTAGTTCTGAATCTTCTGTACAATATATCGCAGATTTCCATCCCGTGGGACAACATGGATGAGGATTATCTGCGTGTGCCCCGTAAATGGGAGGCTTCCAGCATCGGCAAATTCATGATCTGCATCGGACCCGTCAGCTCCGTGTTCGATATAGCAACCTATTTGCTCATGTGGTTTGTGTTCGGCTGCAACACGGCCGCCAACCCGGCGCTTGTCGCGCTGTTCAACGCCGGCTGGTTTGTGGAAAGCCTGATTTCGCAAACGCTGATTATCCATCTGATCCGCACGCCGAAGCTGCCGTTTATTCAAAGCCGCGCGGCTGCTCCCGTTGTTCTGCTGACGACAGTCATCATGGCGATCGGCGTTGCGATTCCGTTTACGCCGCTCGGCGCTTACCTTGGGCTGGCCAGCTTGCCCCTGGTTTATTTCGGCTGGCTTGCGGTCATCGTGCTGGGCTATATCCTGCTTGCACAGATCGTTAAAACCATTTACATCAAGGTGTACCGGTCATGGCTGTAACAGTAAGAAGGGTCTGAGCGATACGCTCAGACCCTTCTTCGTACTATCTTACTTTTCTGACGTTGTACATGGAATTCAGCACAATCCAGTTCTGCGGGAAGAAGCTGTTGATGGTCCAGTAACTTACCCCGCCCAGATCGTATTTATCCACCAGCTTGAGTTTTGCTTCAATGCTTCTGGCGTCTTCAAACCAGACAATGTGCTGTTTTCCGCTTTCATAATAACTGAAAAACGGCGACTGCGCCTGGGTGTCGAACATGATCTGTGCGCCTACCCTTGACGCGAGGTTGACAGCGCCGGGATTGGTAAGAGGACGCGCGGAGGAACCCTGCACGAACGGAAGCGTCCAGTCATAGCCGTAATTCGGAATTCCCATCAAGATTTTCTTGCTGGGAATCACGGTAACGGCATATTTCAGAACCTCCTCCACAAGGTTCACGGGGGCGACCGCACGGGGCGGACCGTAGGTGTACCCCCATTCATAGGTCATCAGAATGACATGGTCCACAAGGGCGCCGTGCGCGGCATAGTCATGCGCCTCATACAGCAGGCCCGGCTGGTCCGCGCGCGTTTTTGGCGCCAGCGCGGTGGTTACGGTGTAGCCCAGCGGATGCAGCCTGTCGACCACCTTCTTAATAAAGCTGTTGTAATTTTCTCTGTCGCTCGGGAAGATATATTCAAAATCAATGTCCAGTCCGAAATATTGTTTTTCGTTTAAAGTTTTCATAACATTGTCAAGAAGGGTATTCTGTACATTCTGATCCGTCAGAATCGTGTGGGCAAGCTCGCTGTTGAAGCTGCCGCCTTCCTTAATATTGGTGATCACCATCATAGGGCCGACATTCTGCCGCCATGCGGCCTGAATCAACGGGGCGTCCTGAATAGGGGCAAGGCTGCCGTCCGGCCGTACCTGGTAGCTGAAAATGCTGAGGAAGGTGAGATGGGGCAGGGTATTTTCCAATGTAGTGCTGTTGATGGAGGGAAAAGCGTATCCGTTTACATCAATCGTACCCAGCTTTTCGTTGGAGAATGGAATGACAATCACCTGCCCAACTTTGATTTGGGCAGGATCGGTGATGGAAGGGTTCGCACTCAGAATACGGAATACCGTGGTGTCATAGCGGCGGGCAATGGAATAAAGCGACTCTCCGGGGGCCACGGTGTGGTTTACGCTGTCCGTGTCGATTACGATTGCCTGGCCGATCATCAGCCGCTCCGTATCTTCCAGACTGTTGTCGGCAATAATTTTCTGTATGGATATGCCGTACCGTCTGGAAAGAGAATAGATGCTGTCCCCCTGACTCACGATATGTATAACCATGTCCATCACACCTTTTCATTAATATAAATGAAAACAATTCGCTTATTTGCAGCAAGCCGTTTTCTAACAGTATATGAGACGGTATTCCAGTGTATTCCGCGATTGTGCTTATAAAAATATCACGCGATTAAAATAAAAAAGGCTATTGACATTCACGTAACGGAAAGGTGTATGATCATTTTGCAAGGGGGAGATTTCATGGAATATACCATTCAAAAGCTTGCGCGAATGTCCGGTGTCAGCACGCGTACTCTGCGGTACTACGATGAGATTCATATTCTTAAGCCGGCGAGGATCAACTCATCCGGATACCGCATTTACGGACAGGAGCAGGTGGACCGTTTGCAGCAAATCCTGTTTTACCGTGAGCTGGACGTCAGTCTGGTTGAAATAGGGAAGATGCTCAGCACACCGGATTTTGCGGTACAGAATGCACTGCGTTCCCATCGCGAGAAACTCCTTGCAAAACGGGCGCGGCTTGACGCGCTCATCGCCAATGTTGAAAAAACACTGGCTTATGCGAAAGGAGAGACAGAGATGGCCGATCAGGAAAAATTTGAAGGCTTTAAACAAAAGCGAATCGAAGAAAATGAACGTCAATACGGAGCGGAAATCCGGGAAAAGTACGGGGAAGAAGCCGTAGACAGGAGCAATCAGAAGTTTCAGGAGATGACGAAGGAAGAGTATGAACAGGTTACTGCCCTGAATGAAAGGTTCATGCAAACCTTGTTGGAGGCTTATCAAACGGGGGACCCGGCGGGAGAACTCGCGCAGCAGGCGGCCGACCTGCACCGCCAATGGCTCACCTTTTACTGGGACAGCTACAGTAAGGAAGCGCATGCCGGACTTGCACAGATGTACGTGGATGATCCGCGTTTCACCGCTTATTATGACAAAAACCAGCCGGGTTTGGCTGCGTTTCTGCGCGACGCGGTTTTGATCTTCACCGGAACAAAAAAAGAATAAGGCGTAAAATATCAAACGGCGGGCCGGTTTTTTACCCGGCCCGCCGTTTGATATGCAATTTATAGTGCGGTAGTTTACGAAACAATCATTCTTTTTTAGGGGAATGGTTGTTAAACATCCATGGTTCCAATAGGTATTTTATATTCAGTTATAAATATTTATCTAATTGCGAATTATTAAATGATATTGATTTTTTTATTAACCAGCGTATAATCCGCGAGCGCGTAAGCGCAGGGCTTGACATTATGTTCAAGTCAGGATTTGGTGAAACTTCAAAACCGATGCCGGCCATATGTCCCATGTAAATGCAGATTGCAATTTTGCGCGCATGTTCTTAGCGAATCTTCTGCAATATTTTAACGACTTCATCCGTTTTTAGTACCTTACCGTAGGAAACGACTTTACCGTCAATCACCAGCGCCGGGGTAGACATTACACCATAGGCCGCGATTTGTGAGAAATCGGTCACATGGTCAATCTTCGTATTCATGCCGAGTTGCTCCAGCGCTGCTTTAGCAGCCGCTTCAAGCTGATTGCATTTTGCGCAGCCGCTTCCAAGCACTTTCACACTCGCACCTTCGGTTTTAGCGCTTTCAGCCTTTGCCATGCTTTCCGCATCGCAGTTTCCTCCGCAGCAGCAAGAGGACGTTTCTTCCTTCTTCTTTCCAAACAGTGACATATCCATTACACTCCTTTATAAATTGTTTCGGTTAATCAGCAGCAATTGTCTCCGCATGAACAACCTTTTTTCTCAAATTTCTGTGCTTCGTTCGGCGGTGCCCAACCGGTATCGTCGCCAACATAGGTAATCGCACCAACCGGACAACGATTTTCGCAGCCGTGGCAATGGTCAACGCAGGCTTCCGAATTTTTTACGACGGGTGACGGAGCCTTTAAGGGATCATAGACACCGTGGGAACACTTTGCAACACAGGTGCCGCACTCTGCGCAGGTAAGATAATCAATAACTGGATACCATGTCTTTGCCATAATATTTTCCTCCCTATATGATGAATCCCTGAATCGCATTGAAAAAGTAGCCTACCATAATAATGCCTACCGTGCAAATGGCAATAAACAGCGCCAATAGTTTCGGTTTGACCGCTTTGCGGAGCATGATCATAGACGGCAGGGACAGCGTGGTGACAGCCATCATAAAGGAAAGGATAGTGCCAAGCTGCGCTCCTTTGTATAACAGTGCCTCTGCAATCGGAATGGTGCCAAAGATATCGGCGTACATCGGGACGCCGATCAGAGTTGCCAAAACGACGCCAAAGGGATTTTTGCTGCCGAGCACAAGCGACACCCATTCTGCTGGAATCCAGTTGTGAATGATCGCGCCGATGCCGACACCGACTAAAATATAGGGAAACACTTTTTTGAATGTAGACAGCATCTGCTCCTTGGCATAAATCAGTCGGTCTTTTTTTGTCAGGTTCGGCGATTCAATGTCCACGCTGCCCGCTGACAGGATAAAACTTTCAACATACCGCTCCATATGCAGCTTCTCAATAATCGTGCCTCCGACGACTGCAACGATTAGACCAACGATCACATAAATAATTGCTACTTTTGCACCGAAAATGCTCATCAACAGAAGCAGCGATCCCAGATCCACCATTGGGGAAGAAATCAGGAACGAAAACGTAACACCAACCGGAAGCCCTGCGGATGTAAACCCAATGAACAGTGGTATAGAGGAACAGGAACAAAACGGCGTCACCGTCCCAAGGAGAGCCGAAATGCAGTTCGCCCAGACACCATGGAAACGACCGAGAATCCGTTTACTGCGCTCCGGTGGGAAGTAACTTTGGATATAACTGATGAGAAAAATCAGGGAACACAGAAGTATCGTAATCTTGATTACATCGTACAGGAAAAATTCAATACTCCCGCCCAGCCGTGCCGACGTATCAAGTCCAATAGCGGACAGACCTTTTCCAATCAGCCCATCCAGCCATTTCATGGCAAGAATCTGATACTGGAAGAAATCCCAAATTGCTTTTAGTATTTGCACTGGATAAAAACCTCACTTTCGATAAAAGCACAATCATATCAAATAATTTTGATGTATTCTGCTCTTAAAAAGCCATCGTCAGGATGGCTTTTTAGATTTGCAACAGATTTTCTCTTCTGTAACCGCATTAGACGTTGTCAGTTCTTTCAGTAGAGTACCGGCATAAGCGCTGCCGCTTTCGCTGATTTTGTAATGCGTCCATTTGCCTTCTTGCCTACTCTCCACAATACCCGATTCAACCAGAATCTTCATGTGATAGGAAAGCCCCGACTGCCCCAAGTCCAATTGTTCCAGCAAAACGCAGGCACATTTTTCCCCGCCGCGAAGAAGTTCAAGTATCCTTAAACGCTTTTCATCGCACAATGCTTTGAACACTTTTGCGTGTTCCTCATAAACGGTTGCCAAATTATCACCTCATATCAATATTATTTGATATGTTATTAGTATATGCGTCAAATCAAATTTTGTCAATATGAAATACGTAATATTATTATTCGATCTTCGGCTCACACGGGCGATAGGAATATCCGATGTGAGCTTTTTTCATTATCAGATTTTGGAAAGGAGATGATTTTTCATGAAACACATCCTCACATTTGACGGCATTCTTATCGTCAAGGGGCAGGGCCGGGATGCAAAAAAGTAGCTGAGATAACGTACCGGATTTCCTTAAAAGAAGGTGTTGTACTTGCAGGAAGAAATCGAAAACCGCTCCGTGACGCTCATCATCAGCGGCACGAAGCTCCGGGCCAGGTGCTCAAGGCGGCGATTGCCAAATATCTGGCCCACCGAAAGGAAAAAAAAAACGCAAAGGTCCGCGCAGGTCCCGTGGTTCCCCACGGCAGGCAGACGGTGAAGCAACTCGTCGGGCAGAACGCGGGTGTATCGAACATCGAAATCACCGACAGCAACATCCGTTCCTTTGACTGTGTGGCACGGAAGTACGGTGTGGACTACGCCGTAAAAAAGACCGCAGCGTGTCGCCGCCAAAATATTTCGTCTTTTTCAAGGCGCGGGATGCGGACGCGCTTACCGCCGCGTTTTCTTCTCCGCTGCCGAGTTTTTATCCGGCCGACCTCGGCGTGGGCGCTGGAAAAGGAAAAGCCAAACCACTTCGCTGTCTGGCAATATAAGAAATATAAATTGGCGGTGGGCAAGACAGCAAAATCGATCCTTCCATATCTTTCTTTGAAATGGGGAAAGGAACTGTGGCAACGCCGTATTCTGGGTGTTGCCGGTTTGCCAATACTGCCTGAATCATTATTTTAACGCCTCCCGTCTGATCTTATTCGCCATATCTGTCCGCAGGCAGGTCCCGTCGCTGCGCCAGCAGATGAAGCCGTGGGCAGGATAGTGACATTCTCCGAATGGGTGCAAACGGGGTTATCGTCTTGCGGCACATCATGCAGCGTGGACAAGATGGGCTCTTTGCCCCCCTCAAAATTTGCCATCGTGATTTCCTTTCTGACGCAAAAAGCGCCGGAGAATTCCAAATTGGAAGACTCGGGCGCTTGTCTTGATCGTATTTACATGGTAGGTTCCTGCATATAGGCTTGTCCAGAAGCTTGCTCAGCAGCATCGGGAACAAGCTCGCTGATTTGTTCCTGAATCTTTTGAATTCGCTGCTCCTGTTCGTAGGTCAGATCGGGGTTTATTTCCAGCGCATCAGTACAGCAGCGATAGAGGTCTGTCAGCTATTCCGAGGTGAATAACTTTTCTGCCGGGATAAGTCCAGCGCGAATAGCGAAGTCCTGCTTTGCTGTGGAATAGTCGTTGCCATAATAGTGCCCGAGAGTCAAACCATCCTTGTCGTATGTCCATTGCCAGGTGGCGAACTGGACACCGTGACTGCTCTCCATTCCTTCCAGAGTTCGCCCCAATAGTCGCTGTCATGTTTGTTCTGATTTGTATTCACCATTTTTTACCTCCTTTTTGACAATAAAAAACCGGCATTCAATAATGAATGTCGGCGTGAATCCTTGCGGTGACTGTGCGGCATGGCCTGTCCTGGTTTGGCTCGCAGCGGGATGCGAACCGAGCGAGGTTCATTTTACCAAAAAAGGCGGAAACGACGCGTTCGCAGACCCTCGATTCTCTCAAAATAGTTATGAAAAAACGGCTAAATCATGTGATTTAGCCGTTTTTTTTGGTGGAGACGAAGAGGATCGAACTCTCGACCTTGGGATGTTGATAAAACCACAGATTATTATTCCTTAAAATTAAGTACGGTCATTCCTACAAATTTATAATAAATTTCCACCAGTTGGGTGATATTGCCCTCTGCGTCCTTCTCCCGCTGATGAACGACGATTTTGTCGATCAGCTTATTAAGAATCCGGGCGTCCAGTGCAGTCAGATTTGTGTATTCTTGAATCAGTTTCACGAACTGCTCCGCCTGTTCCTCGCCTTCACGGGCGCTCTGTGCGGCTTTTTCATAGTTCGCGACCGTTTCCTCCAGTGCTTTGCGCTCCTGCTCGTAATCGGCTGACAGGGCGGCGAAGCGCTCGTTTGTGATGGCTCCCGCCGCGTTCTGCTCCAGCAGCTTCTTGAGGATACCGTCCAGCGCCGTAAGGCGCTTTTCGCATTTCTCGGCCTCTTTTTTCCGGCTCTGAAGCTGCTTGACGCTCTGCTCAGTTTTGGCCTCCTTTAACGTCTTCAGGTACTGTCCATGGTAGAGATACGCATACCGGGCCTGCCTGCGGATATCGTCCAGAACAACGGTACTGAGCTGATCCAGGGTGATGTAGTGGCTGGAACAGTATTCCTTGCCGTGGCGCATGTAATACCAACATTTGTACTGCCCGCCGTCCGGCTTTGTCTTGCGATGAACGGCCGAGAAGGAAAGGGCACTGCCACAGTCTGAGCAGTGGAGAAGTCCTGCAAACATCTGCGGCTCTCCATCCTTTTGCGCTCTGCGTCTGGATTCCATTTGTTTATGAACGATTTCCCATTGCTCCGTGCTGACCAGCGGCTCATGCGTATGTTCCACCACAATCCAATCCTCCCTGGCTTTTTTCTCCATTTTCCCGTTCATGACCTTGCTGCCCACCCGGTTGTGGGCGACGCAGCCCAGATAGACGGGATTGTTCAGGATGGACTGGATGGACGTCACATGCCACTGCGTACCCTGTTTCCAGTAGTCGCTGTGATAATAGTCCGGGTTTTTCTGGTTGAAGTAGGTCAGCGGATTAGGGATGCCCTCGACGTGGAGCGTTCGGGCAATCTTGTTATAGCCCGCCCCGTGGGCCGCCATGTCAAAAATGCGCTGGACGATCGCCGCCGCATCCTCGTCTACAATCAGGTGATGCCGGTCGGCGGGATCTTTGACGTACCCGTAAGGAGCTTTGGCGGCAAGGTACATCCCCTGTTTGGCGCGGGCTTTTTTCGCGTCCCTGGTTTTGGTGGAAATATCACGGGCGTAGAAGTCGTTCATCATGTTCAAAATTGGAACGCTCAGATTGTAAGCTCCGTTGGCGCTGTCCACCGAGTTGCCAGGCGCGATGAACCGGATGTTTTTACGGATAAAGTAATTATCCAGGTACATTCCGGACTCATAATAGTTTCGGCCGAAACGGCTCAGATCCTTGCAGATCACGGTATTGATGGTTCCGGATTCGATGGCATCCAGCATTCGCCGGAAATCCGGGCGGTCGAATGAAGTTCCGCTCACTCCGTCGTCAATAAAGTAATCCACGATATGAAATCCGTGCTGATGGCAGTAGTCCGTCAGCATTGCTTTCTGGGTTTGGATGCTTTCGCTTTCGTCTGTATCGGGGTCATCTACGGAAAGCCGGCAATAAACGCCGGCGTTGACTGTTGCCTGCATAACGCTCCTTTCCCGGACTCAATATTGCCCCATGTGTCGGGGCCGCCTGTTCGCAACAGCAACCTGTCTGTATGTCCAACATACCACACTCGCGGCCCCAAAGCTATTGAAATATCAGGTCAAATCCGTATTTTTATTCTCGGGTTCGTCCGTCTGTTCCAGATCTTCGATCATCAGCTCGCCCAGTTTCGGGACGATGGTTTCCCAGCCGCAGAAGTGGCTGATTACGCAGAAATTCACTTTATTGATTTCTACGGTATGCGCGGTTTTTTCCACAGGTAAAATCACGCCGTCGACCCTATCCAGCGCTTCTAAAAATTGATTTTTATCCATTGGCTTCTTCCTCCTTATCGTCTCGTCATGGCAAACTTCCAATATATGTCTCATCTGCCGTGATTTCGCCGCAAACGGGCCCTGACCCCGCTCGCAACCCCACAGGATTTTCCGAATTCATGCGGAAATTTCGGCATCCGTCGGTTCTGCAACCCCCGAAGCCAACCCCAAGGGGCATTTTCCGACCCCGCTGAGAAAAGCCCTTCGATCCGCATTGCGGGGCGATGTAAGCCGGAGCGAGGGGCGCTTGCGACCCCGCTCCTTTAACCAGCATCATTTTCAACCCCATGGTTCACCCCCATTATCATCAGAGAAAATAAAAGCGCTCGTTTTCTCGTGCAAGAGGACACCTGAGAGAATTTTGGGCTTTCATCCGCCCCAACGCGGGGCGGCTCCTCTCCCGACGAGAAACAATGCCACCCTTGTACGAATAGCGCGACACAGTGCACACAGGCGGCAACAGCGGGGGATTCTCTTTTTTTCTTTCTGATGTTAAAGCTTGTTATACTGGGCAGTTAGCATTCTTCTTGTTGTTTCCTATCCGCCTGTCAGACGGGGGATGATCCACCATGACCCGAGGGACTGTCCGCCGGGCAACTGGCTGCCTGGAATACATAAGTATTGTTGGTCTGTCTTCCTCCCGCGAAATTGTGCCGCACACAGATAAGGCCGCAAGTTTTTAACAGCTTCAGCGCTTTGCTCACCGAGCTGACCGCAATGCCGCAGCCTTCCGCAATGGTGCGCTTGCTGGGATAGCATCCCCGCTCCCGGCTGTTACAGCGGAGCAGGTAGCAATAAACATAAAAAGCGATGGGTGACAGCTTGTACCGAAACACATCGTTGTCCACCATAAAGAAATTTCCGTGTTTCATTGAAAATACACGTCCTTCCTAATCTGCTTATACGGATAGCGCCAGCAAAACCGTTTTGCCGGTAGGCACATCTTAAAGGCTCTTCACTGTGTAGGCAGCGGAACCGCACATTTTACAACCATCTGGCTCACTAATTTTGTTTTGATTTGAACGCATCGCTCTTAACCTGGAGAAAGTCTCTCTACTCTTTTACCCGTCAGGATTAAGCGTTGAGCAGGTTTTTTTGTGAAAGCTTAGAAATTTCAGATAGGTGTACAAACAGTTAGGTAGATAATTGTCAAAAATGTCCACAGTAGAAATTTTTATAGGCTGGTGATGACAATAGGCAACGGAAATGTTAGCCATGATGGTATACGTTTGGCTAAGCATAAAAAAAGTTATGCCATCATGGTATACTTTGAGTTTTAAAGTGAGCCATGTTGGTGCATTTTCTTATTGCTTTTCTTCCGCCGGGTGAAAACTTGCACCAAGTTGGTGCAAAAAAGGCAGCCGAGGCAATTACCATGCCCCGGCTGCCTCTCCGGCGTTGTTACTTTTCCAAGAGCTTGCGTAATTTCTTCAGGATTTTGCTTTTCCGGTAGTGAAGCGTCATCTGCGGAATACCGGTTTCCGCCGACAACTGGCGCTCGCCTTTGTTATAGAAAAACAGTTCGCGAATCAAACTCCGCTCTTCCAAGGGAAGTATTCGAATACAAGCCATCATCCGTTCGACCATCACGGCGGTTATCTCGCTTTGCGTGATCTGATTGTCGTTGAGATATAAAATCATAACATAATAGATGCTTGTCAGCAGCGTCCCGATGAGGCTCGGCACACCAAATACCTTTGATATCGTCGCCAATCTCACCTCCAAGGATAAAAAGCAAAAAGAGCTCCGCCGCCAGTATTGCCTGGACGGCGGAGCCATGGTGAAGCCGCGCGAGATGCTGCGGCAGTTTTATGAGGAGAACTATACCCATCAGGAGCAGTTCCGCTCCGCTTGGGAGGCGCTGAATAAGGCGGAGAAGAAAAGCTGGGCAGATCGCCAGGCATACGAGCAGGCCAAAGCGGATTTATTTGTCTTGGCTGGATGGTCAACTTAGCTACGCAAAGCAGATTCATATTGATAATGACAGCTGTATGGAAGAATCTTGAAGTGCAAGAGAGGGAGCGGCAATGACCAACTCCTCATTTTGCTTCTGCATAGCTCATAATGTCGATCTTGTTTCCGCCTTCGTACATATACTTGGCATAAATGACTATATTCTCGCCGCTAACCTTATTTTTTAATTTCTTTCGCCTCTATCTCATTTCTGGGCGTTTCGCGACTCTATCTTTATTGTAGTAATTCATTGACATGAAATAATAGATGTAGTATCATATATTTAGTTGATACTACATCTATTATTAGGCGGGAAGTGTGAAGGATGGACAGTACAAGGCGGCAAATAACAAAAATTGCGCGCGAGGTAAGTAAATTTACCGTGCGAATGCTGAAAACAGACGGCGTCGGCACGGCGGAATATGATTTTATCCATGCGGTGCGGAAAAACCCCGGCATCACTCAGGCGGCGCTGCGGGAGCTTCTCACACTGGACAAGGGTGCGGCCGCGCGCCGCGCGGCGAGCCTGGAGACGAAGGGATATCTCATCCGCAAGCCCAACCCGGAGGATGGGCGCAGTCAGCTTCTATACGCGACGGAAAAGGCGGACAGCCTGAAAAGCTCCAAAGCCTCCGTGGAGGCGCTGTATTACGAATGGCTGGAAGAAGCTCTCACCCCGGAGGACAACGAGGAATTCTGCCGTATTCTGAATATGCTCTACGCCCGTTCCAAGGCCGAGAGCAAGGCGGGCTTTCCAAACCTGACCCGGCGGTTTTTGGAGGGGACGGGCAAAAATGAGCCATCAGCGGATTGAAAAGGTCCCGCAGCCGGACCGCGTCTGGTCCTACTTCCGATTAGAAGCAAGGCCGCTTGCACTTGTTACGGTCTCTGGCATTCTCTATAACGTGGGAATGGTGGCAGGGCCATATTTCGAGGGACAGCTTGCGCAGTGCCTCTTTGATATCATGAAGGGTTACAGGACTGTGTCCGCCATGGTATCACTGGCGGCGTTGTATGTCTCCGTGATCCTGTTCGTGCAAGCCATGCGGGCGGTCAAACGCTTCGGTGTGCGCCGGTTCGCCAACGACACGAGCCGCAATATGCGCCATATGCTTTACAACAGTCTTGTTCACATGAGCCGGGAGGAACTGGAAAAAGAAGAACTTGGTTCTGTCATGACGAAAGCTGTGGCAGACGTGGACGCATGCGTGGAGGGAATGCGAAAATTCACAACCGAGGTCTTTGACACCGGCGTGGTACTTGTGGCGTATACTGTCATGCTGTTTTCTTACGATTGGCGTCTGGCACTGCTCTCTTGCGCGTTTACGCCCTTCGCCTACCTCATCGCCGGGTACCTGAAGGGACGGGTTGCTCAAAGCAGCGCCTCCTACAAGAAAAGTGCCGGCCGCTTAAACGGGGCCACGATGGATCGCGTCTCCAACGCCGTGACCTATAGGGTCTACGGCTGTGAGCAGAACCGGGACGCCGCTTACGAGGCGCGGTTGGGCGATTACGAAAAACGCGCTGTTGCGGCCAATCTCTGGGAAAACACAATGCAGCCGCTCTACAACATCATATCCATGTGCGGCGCTGTGCTGATTTTGTATCTGGGCGCGCGGAACGTGCTGGGCACGGGGTGGAAAAGCTGGGACATCGCCGCTTTCACCACCTTTCTCTCCTGCTTCACAAAAATGGCTCTCAAATCCTCTCATGCGGCCAAGCTTTTCAATGCCGTCCAGAAGGCCCAGGTGTCCTGGGCACGCATCAAGCCGCTGATGAAAGCGTACATAGGGCCGGACGCCGTATCCCAGCCGGATACCGCAAAGTCCGCAGCGTTGACGCTTTCCGGCGTATCCGTGGGCTGGCCGGATGGAGAAACCGTACTGAGGGACATTTCCTTTTCTGCCCGCCCGGGACAGATCATTGGAGTAACGGGGCCTGTGGCCTGCGGAAAATCCACGCTGGGAAAGGCATTTATCGGTGAAGCCCCTTACTGCGGCAGCATCCGCGTGGCCGGGCGGGAGCTCAGGGATCTGAGTCCCTGCGAGCGCAGCCGTCTGATCTCCTATATGGGGCACGAGCCGGAACTGATCAGCGACACGCTGGCGGAGAATATCCAGTTGGGAGAGCCGGGAGAAATTGAACCGTTTTTGCGGACGGTGTGCTTGGATGAAGAGGTGCGGCAGATGCCGCAGGGTGCCGACACGCCGGTGGGCAGCGGCGGCGTGCGTCTGTCCGGTGGGCAGCAGGCCCGCGCGGCGCTGGCTCGGACGCTGTACAATGCCCGGAGCATTCTTGTATTGGACGATCCATTCTCCGCTGTGGATCGAGGCACGGAGCTAACCATACTGAAAAATCTGAGGACTTTGGCGGAGGATAAAATTGTGATTCTGTTCTCCCACCGACTGTATCAATTCCCCACATTTGACCGGGTGCTGTTTTTGCGCTGCGGCAGGGGCGTTTTCTCCACCCATGAGAAACTCCTGCGGGAGAATTCCGATTATGCAAAGCTTTATTCGGAACAGGTGAATGGGGGTGGCGGACATGAAGCATGAAAAATGCCTCGGTACGGTGCTGCGTCGGGTCATTGCCGCCAGCACGATGACGAGTATTTTGACCGTACTCGTCATCGTGCTGGCCGTGGTAACGGCCCTGTTCCCGCCGCTTGTCCTTGAGCGGGTGGTCAACAACCTTACGGCAGGTCGTGGAGTTGCTCTGAGTCTGGCGTTTTCCTATCTGGGACTGATCGCCCTGTCCGGCTTGCTGGAATCCGGGCAGAACGTGATGATCACCGTATTCGGTCAGAAAGTCACCCACGGCCTGCGCAGCGCGCTCTGCGCCAAACTCCGCCGTTTGCCTGCGGCCTATTTCACCTCCCACGAAGCCGGTAAAATTGCCTCCCGCTTCGTGAACGACGTGGACACGGTGGACTCTCTCTTTACGGACGGGATTGTCAGTATGTTTGCCGACGGGTGTAAGGTGGTCAGCATTCTGATCGTGATTTTTTATAAGAGCATGGGGCTTGGCTTTCTGATGCTGCTGGTTACGCCATTGCTCTTTGCCATGACGCGCCTGTTCCAGAAGCGGATGCTGAAAGCACAGCTTGAAAACCGTGTAGCTGTGAGCAAGGTGAACAATCATGTGCCCGAGACAATTCGCAATATCCGTATGATCCATGTGCTGCTTCGGGAAAAGTACATGGAACAGCGCTACGACGATTACATCGGCGAGAGCTACCGCGCAACGGACAAATCCAATCTCTATGATTCCATCTATTCGCCTATCGTCATTTTTGTCAGCTCCTGCGTCATTGCCGTAATGATGGTTTGCGCCTCTATGGGAGGGGGAATCCGAGAGTTCTTCGGCATCAGCGTGGGCACGGCGGTAGCTGTGATTGCCTATGTAGGCCAGGTGTTTGCACCGCTCGAAAGCCTCGGCATGGAAATTCAGAACATCCAGTCCGCCGTGGCCGGAGTGAAACGGATCGACGAGTTTCTGGCCGAGCCGGAGCGGGAGATGCCGGACGATTCCAACGCAGGAAAAAGCTCAGACGCGGTCCCCATCGTCCGCTTCGACCATGTTCGTTTCGGGTATGGCGAGGACAGCGATGTGCTGCAAAATCTGAGCTTCACAGTAAGCAAAGGAGAAGCGGTTACGTTTGTCGGCAGGACAGGCGCGGGCAAGAGCACCGTCTTCCGTCTGCTGCTGGGGCTGTACCGGCCGCTTGAAGGGCGGGTGCTTATTAAAGGATCGGGGGCTTCCGGCATTCCGGACGAAAAAAAGCGTCGTCTAATCGGCTATGTGGAGCAGTCCTTCCATCTGGTAGAGGGCACGGTTGCGGAGCAGATTTCGCTGTTTGACCCAGCCGTTGCTCGAAAGCAGGTTGAAAATGCGGCCAAACTGGTGGGACTGCATGAAAGTATCCTTGCCCTCCCGGACGGATACGATACGCCCGCTTCGGAAGCTGCCTTTTCGCAGGGGCAGTTCCAGCTTCTCTCTATCGCGCGGGCCATTGCGGCCTCGCCGGAGATTCTGCTGCTGGATGAGATCACAGCAAATCTCGACAGCGATACGGAACAGCGCGTGCTGGATGCGCTGGAGCGCGCCGCCGAGGGCCGGACAGTGCTCTCCATTTCCCACCGTCTGCAGGAGCATGTCAACGGTCAGCGGATAATCCGGATCGGCGGCCAGTTGTAACCGCTTGAGAAATCAGGCCCTATTTGCCACTTAAGTCCTATGTGATATGGTAACTGCTCTTTTCTCTTATATAGTCGCTCTCATAAGGCAGAGGAAAAAAGCTGGGTGGATTGTCAGGCATACGAGCAGGTCAAATCAGATTATTTTCTTGCGTCTTACCATCTCGGAAATATATAGAATCAGTTCTTCAGGCGTGGGTATATCTTTTTCGCATGGGACAGCGTCCCAAAACGCCTTGACCTTCGGATCGGTGCTGCATAAGCCATTCAGCATGGCAATTTGCATCTGCTTTCTTACATATTCCGTTGAAACACCGTCACGCTCGGCGATTTTCCTGATGGCGTTTTCCGCTACGATCCGCTTTGCTGTTTTGCTTCCGCTCTTTTTCTTACCCACGCTTCCAACCTCACTATAATTTATTTGGCATAGCCGTTTTATCAGACATCTTTGCGCGTAATGAAGGCCGCGGCTCCGGCAGCCTATCAGTTTTCAGCATCCCCGCTGGTCGTGCTTGCCGATAATACGCCTACAGGAAATGACGTCTCCACAGGCACCCCGATTTGTATCAGTTTATCGTGAAAAGAAATGCAGTTTCTTCCGGCTCTCTTGGCACGGTACAGCGCTTTATCCACGGTTTTATAAAGATCGACCAGCAAATCGTCCGGTTGTGGTGTATTCGTTGCAACGCCTATGCTGACAGATAAAAAATCGCCTGGATTGTTTTCCGAGGCTGTTGTGACTTTCAAATTGATAATGGATGAGGAAAGGGATTGTGCCATTTCCAAAATACGATCATCGTTTACTTCCGAAAGGAAAATTAAGAACTCATCTCCGCCGATTCTGCTTATAATGTCCGTTTCCCTCCTGAAGCAGCTTTTTACGCTGTCCGCCACCTGCCTTAAGATGTTGTCACCCTCCGGGTGCCCCAAGGTGTCATTGTAGCTTTTGAAATAATCAATATCCGCAAGGATGACGCCAACTTTCTTCTTATCCCGCTTGCAAAGAGCCCAGGCGGTTCCTGCCGCCTGCTCCAAACCATTGCGGTTTAGCAGGTGCGTTAAGGCATCCGTTGTTGCCTCCGTTTTCAGACGGTTTATCTCCTCAATTTCGTTCGTAAAGGAACGGGTGACGGCCTTACCGGTTATGCTGGCGGTGAAAACTGTCCCGACATTGGTCAGCAGAAGAATTAAAAACAGTTCAAAGCGTATTTGGCCCAAGCCAAGCAAGACCGCCGGGATGCCTGTTGTCACGATGAGCAATAATAACAAGTCCCGGAATGAGATCACGAAAGCCGCGCCGCATAGTAAAAAAATGGCGGAGCAGAACACGGTCAGGCGGACAGGCAGCGCTTCCGCCTCAGCCGCTGGGGAAAAAATCAATATGCCAATAAATATGATAAAAGCAATGAGCAATCCAGCCCTCTGCTTATTGAAAGCCTTTATCTTGTCTTTCACTTGCTGCTCTGTCCGGATTTCACGATCTGCCATGATGTACTCCTGTTTTCATTATTGTTGTTGTAGCTTGCAGTATTACTACAATATTATACCTCTATACTGCGTATGATTGCAACTCTCTATTGGATAAAATATAAGAGAAGATTTTATCTGATTGGAGGGATTGCTGTGCCCCCAATTAACAGCAAATCATACACAGAGGAAGAAAAGCAATTTCTTAAAAATATCGGTTTCAAAATTCAATTTTTCAGAAAGCAGCGGGGCCTCAGCCAAAATGAACTTGCTGAAAAAGCAGATTTAAGCTATACCACGATCAGTCATATTGAAAGTACATCTTCCTATGGCATGTCCATCATTGCTATCTACAAGATTGCGAAGGCTCTGGATGTTGATCCGAGCCAATTACTTCTGTTCAAGTGAATGTAAGACGTATGACGCTATTCCAAATTGATTCAAAAACAGGAGTGGCCGGAGGAAGCCGGACAAAGTTGTATGCGAGTCATCAAGTCGGCTGTGCATAGCATTTTTTATAATCCGTTTTTCTTCCGCAATACAGAACAGGCGCTCAACCCGGCTTGCTTTGCCGGCGTTGAACGCCTGTTAACGATTGTAAGAGGTAATCGTTAATGGTTGCTATTTCGGATAATCGTTAAAAGGCAACCCAGTCCGTCTTCTGCCAGAACGGCAGGGTTTAGATAATTCAAAATCTGTGACATTCTTCGATTTCTTCCACAAGAGCAGCAAGCCGTTCCTCTCGTTTCTCCTTGTTTGAAAGTTCACACTCCCATACCACAATTACGTGCCAGCCCATATCTTCAAGCTGCTGTTTTTCAGCCTTGTCACGCCTGACATTTTTTTCAAACTTATCAGCCCAGAACCCCCTGTTTGTTTCGGGAATCCGGGCAGCCTTGCATCCGGGGTGCTGATGCCAGAAACATCCGTGTACTAAGACAATGGTATGGTATTTCGGCAGTACGATATCCGGCTTGCCGGGATAGCGCTTGTCATTTTTTCTATATCTATATCCCTGTGCAAACAGATATTTCCTGATAAGTTCCTCCGGCTTGGTATTCTTACCTCTGATACGTGACATATTATAACTTCGTTGCTTTTTTGTCATGACATCCGGCATATGATCACCCGCTTCAAAATTTTTGCATGGCTGTTCAGCGATTGCAAACAGGAATCGCTGACATATACCAGTTAAACCTCATTAAACACTTTCGCAAAAATAAGCTTCGTGAAAACATCATCTATCTGTTTCGTTATGTTTTTCGATTCGACTAAAGTACCAAGTTCTATATTCCCCTGTTGACCGTGGTAGGATAAATTTGCTGATGTGATCAGTGCTTTTTCCTGATCCACGGATATCACCTTGGCATGAAGGGCAGCCATGGGATCCTCGGACTGACGATAGTTGTATATTTTCAGAAAATGACCTTTATATCGTAATATCTTGTCAAACCCTATCTGGTTCTCTATATCGTTTACATAAAACTTTATAAAAACACCGCTTTGGCTTTTCTGAATTATTGTATCAACAATGTCGGAAAAGTACGATGACATGGAATATCCTGTAATCAGGATATTCCTGTTGGCACTGTTTATCATCGACTGAACGACATTCATAGTAGTTCTCGCTTTTATTGCAAATGACGGTGGAGCGGTAACCACAAGCGATACTTTGTCGGTATCATTTGTATTCATGGCACTTGCTATGAGTCCGGCGATATCACTGCATTGTTCATTTGTCAATGCGGGAAAACTTCTCTTCAAAAGTGTGATTGAATTTGAAGTTCCGTTATTGGCATCACCCTTTATAGTGTTCAGCAGTATTTCCCTGCTTATATTTCCACTTGACATAGTTCATTCACCAATTCCTTAAAGTATGCGCATTCTTCACGACCGGGGATAGGAACGACAAAACCACGGTCAAGCATTCTGTTCCCGTTCTCACAGGCAGTTTCGGAAATCATGCAACAGGAATGGCACGCTGCACCATTGGAGTCTTTTCCTGCAGGAAGATTGTTCATACACTCCGGGTCGTTAGTGCATACAAGTGCTTCTTGGAACGCACCTCTCATCAGGCTGGTCATCTGGTCGATGTTTCCAAGTTCAACCAAACCGCCTAATGAGCCTTCCTTATCAGAACTCCCGGTATACAAGAGAACGCCGGACATTTTATCTCCGAAATAGATTCTTTCTCTGATCGCCGATGAGGAGTACCCTGAAGACATGGACATCTGCTTTATCATAAGGTGAGCAAATGTATGCATCAGCACATACACTGCATTTCTAAGTACGGTAACCGTCCATCCCTTGGATTCGCAGAATTCTTTGTATGAATCGGAATATTTCTGAGAGAGTGCTTTTACCTTATCTGAATTCAGCCACTGGACAAGGGTATCCTTATTAAACTCTATAAAGATTCCCTCACCATTGACTTCGGCAGCTGGAAGCCAGCGTTCTGTTCTTCCTTTGCTGAGATATACGATATTTGCCTGTTCATCGGCATCTGGATCTGGAGCGTCCACTCTTGTAAATCCGAGTAGCACCCTGACTTCACGAAGCCGGGTGATGCGCACAATCCTGCTGAAGTATTTCTGCAAATATCCGGGCAGAGGGTCTTCCTCAGCTTTGAAATGCTTCTTGTTCGATTCATATGCCGGATCATTATGATGCGTAATGGCGTTGTATTCCATCTGCTTGATTTCGGTGAACTCCTTTATATTGCTTAAGCGGCGGGCGAGAGCCTCGTCGAATTCGTCACGTGTGTAAGCGGCAAAATACATCTCGTATATCTTTGTAACACCGTCGTCCCCCATGAGTTGTTTTGCGAGCTCAATATCCCTTAGATGCTCATCAATCATGTTATAAAGCGGATTAATCCACGGAGGAATCGATATGGCACTTCTGCTCACAGCGAAGTAAACATTCGACGCACCTCTCTGAGACGGGATAATCGGCTTGTCGCATCTCTGATTCTTCACATTCGGTCTGAACGGATGATGTCCGGGGCATGTCAAGCCATCAAAATTCTCTCTCTGTGTTGCTCCGCTCATGCTTCGCTTTGCACCGCATGAACATTCGACCCACATATCAGCGAGTGTGGATGTGTTTCCTGTCGAATACATCTTTAATGTACCGTTGCAGTCGGTATCGCCTCTGTGAACCCACCACTTCCAAGGAAAGTCAGACATGTGCCCATTTTCACATATGATAATGAAACGGGATGGATATGCGGGGCGGTGGCATTCAGGGCACGTGACACCGTATTTTAAATACTTGTCAAGGTCAAAATTTTTTCTTGCGTCAAATAGTTTGCCGCATCTTAAATTGGAACAAACATGCCAGTATGGGAATGTCACGACAGGTATATCACCTGAGAAACTTGTACGTGGCATATAGAAGCAGTCTACCCCAAGGTAGGAAGCAAGCCTGCCGTCAATAATCTTTTTTCCTTTTTGTTTCCAGTAGGATATATCCAGTATGGTTACCGAGTCCTTGACGGCATCCACGACCGAGCCAGGACCGAAGGTGGTAATTATCTGATTCGGGCGTAATTCGCCGAGTTTGTTATTATCAAATCCAGTCATTTCATTCCTCCGTGTAATAAAACATATTTGCAGAACTCTCAACTTCACGCATGGAACGCAAAGTAGCTTTCTCGTTATCATTGCTCGGAAGTTCATAGGGATTCATCAACCTGCTGTACCTGTCAGTCTTCACGACATAGTAACGAAGCGGCTTTGTCTGTGCAGCCTGCAGTTTCCACCAGTCGATAAACCGGTCTATTTCCTCTTCGGCATCTGCCTTGGCAGACGGCTTAATGATATTCAGCCTGTCGATGATCAGCTTTTTCACCGAGTCAAGCTGTTCATCAGACAACGATCCAATATCAGCCGCATCAGCATTGTCTGCCATTTCAGGATAGCTAAGCCGTATTGCAGAGATTACTAGGGCATGCATGACACGATCCCTTGCGGATAACAAGAATGATAAGCCCCCGGTTTGATGTGGGAATGGAATACAGGATATCCCGTTTCAAAAAGTCATTGACTCTCTGATACAACTCCATTTCATCTTGGGAAAGCGTAAAATCAACTGTTTTACAGGTCCTTTTCTTGAAATTCATGTACTTCGCCACATCTTTGCGAAGTGTGCGATAAAGCACCGGGGATAATTCCCGCTTTAAATCCGCGTAATTCTGTCCTTCGACATAGCGCTTGTTAAACAGCTTTTCACTGCCGAAAATTCTGGGGTCTATAAAAGAAATCAGTCCGTGAAGATCTGTCAGCGAATTCTGCAAAGGCGTTGCAGTCAGCAGAATCTTTGGAATACCCTTGGAAAGGTCGTACAGGTTCTTTGCCCGCTTTGTCCCGTGAAATACATTCCTGAGATTGTGAGCCTCATCAATGATTATGAAGTCCCACTTCACATCCGGAAATCTCTTCATCAGCTTGGAAGCATAGTCATACGATGTCAGAATGATCTGCGCCTTTTTCCTGTCATTGAATCTGTCGCGCCAGCCGGAGGAATCCTTTTCGACGATGATTCTGTCGAGAATCGTTGATCCCAGTCCGAATTTCTCTTCAAGTTCAAGTTCCCACTGTTTCCGGAGGGAAGCGGGAAGAGCGATCAAAACACGTTTTGCTCCTGAATCAAGCACGTATTTCAGCACAAGACCGGCCTCAATTGTTTTGCCAAGTCCTACTTCGTCCGCAAGGACAATTCCTCCAGTTTTCAGAGCTTGGATAGCTGCACAGAAAGCATTGACCTGATGAGGGTTCCGTTCTATGTTGGCATCAAGCAGGAAATGAAACGGTGAGTCCTCAAGCTCTATTTTTTTATATCTGCTGAATTGCTCGAGGAGCAGGTTACCTTCCATTGCAATCACCTTTGTGCAACTGCTCAAAAATGCCCATGGCGATTCCCTTCGCCATCAGCGGAGGGACAGCGTTGCCAATCTGAATAAACTGCGATGTTCTGGGCCCCTCAAAAAAGTAACTGTCGGGGAAAGACTGTATTCTTGCGGCTTCTCTCACCGTGATGGAGCGGTGTTGTTCAATATCCGGATGAATAAAGTAATGCCCATCCTTTGACAAGTGTGCAAGTATCGTATGGCAGCACTTCTCATCACCTTCAACCACTTTGAACCTGTCTGTGAAGGAATGCCTGTTCTTATGAGTCTTCAGTTCTTCCGGAAGATCATTGTAATTCAGACGTTTGTGACCGTCATTCCATAATTCAACGGCTCTCCGGTAAATTTCTATATCGCGCTCCTTGTTGGGGCGGCAGATGTGGAGCGTCAGAATATCATCTGCAGTTCTGATGCCTGACTCGAGGACATAACGGCTTGTCTTTGTCCGGGCATATTTGTCAGAACTCTCGCCCGGATGCAGCTTTGGCAAATCGGTGAAAAGGTCATTGACAACGGCATCAGATTTGATTTTCAGGAAATCCGGATATTTCAATCCGCTTTTTTTCAGCCATCCGACGATAATTATGCGGCGTCTGTTCTGAAGGACACCGAAGGTCTGCGCATTTTGCTCATGGCATTCTATTTCGTATCCGACGCGCTTCAGATACTTCTGGATGTTCTTCCATGTAGTACCGCCGTTTGCCGATTCAATACCGATGACATTTTCAAACACAAACATGCGTGGCTGATAGCGCTTCAGGAATCTTGCATAAAGTTTGTACAGATAATTCCGCGGATCCTCAGCCATAGGAACTTCCATGTGGCTGCTCTGTGCTCTGCCAACAAGAAAGTATGCCTGGCATGGAGGACCACCAACGATGACATCAACCTTTGAAATGCCCCTGATCTTCATTATTCCGTCAATGGTTTTGAAGACAGCGGGTAAAGTATCATCGGACATGGTTTCATTGATTACGGTCTTTGTGATAGAAGCAGGAATCTGCTTCACAAATTCATCGCGTGTGATTTTGCCGCTTAAGTATTTCTTATATAAACCAAGGTTATTAGTGCTTTTTAAATAGTAGTAAGCGCTTCTTGTTTCGAGCGTCTTTGCGGCAAACTCATTCATTTCAACATGGGCAACAGGGTTAAACCCTGCCTGCAAAAAGCCTTCAGACAGACCTCCTGCGCCTGCGAAAAGATCAATGAAATTGTAATTTGACTGTATGTTATTCAAAGGCATATAGATTCCTCGTTGTTCTGTGTTATTATTTCTGAGTGCTCGTTTTTTCCTATTTATCTTCTCTACTTTCAAAGCGCGGGTCGGCAGGCTTCTGAGCATCAGGGGGCAGTAGCCAAGTCTTACCGGCCTTCATGACACCGGTAATACGTCCCTGTGAGCAAAGCAATGCTACACGCCGGGGAGAGATCCCCCACAATTTTGCAGCTTGCTTCGTCGTCAAAAAATCCATATTCAACACCTCAAGGACTATAATTTTATATATTACAGTATATTCTTTTATCTGAACAGAAGCAAGCCTCTGTGGAAAATATTTCATCTTTTCTAAATGCTTTTGTCATAACAAAAAGTGCTCTGACTACCGCACATACTCTGCGTTTCAAGAGTCATGCGTTTTGTTGGGTCACGTGTTAATCGAAATGGTATAGAAAAATCCTGTCTCATTACGAGGCAGGATTTTTGTGGTGGACCTGAACGGGATCGAACCGTCGACCTCCGCGTTGCGAACGCGGCGCTCTCCCAGCTGAGCTACAAGCCCATATGAAATTTTATTAAAAAGACAGGTTGCTGTTTTGATGGCATTGAGCCCGATGTGGTTTTACGAACAACTCTCGACCTTACGGATGCGAACCGTACGCTCTCCCAGCTGAGCTACGCCCCCACAACGAATGATATTATATCATGTTGTCGGGGTGATTTCAACTATTATTTTCAGTTTGTTTTCTATTGTTTAAATTACACGCGTCAAAAATTACCCGGGCCTTGCTTTTAGGCCTTATGACTTCTTACATATTGACCAATTTTTTTGTCCTGCGTTGAAATGTGCTGGATCAGCCAGTTTATTACCATTTGATTGGCGTTAATGATAACGGCAATATTTCCGCCAGACTTTGCGTATTCGGATTTCAGCTTTGCCAGTTCCGCAATAAAGTTCGTATGAAGCTTCTTTTGTGTTTCATATTCGGGGTATTGAATGCTCAGCATATACTTTTCTTCGTCACGGAAATGCATTTTTGTGTATTCATCCAGAAAATCCAGCATTTGAGAAATGAATTCTTTTGCCTTGCCGTTTTTACCGGCGTCAAACAGCTGATTTGCCTTTTCAAACCAAATCTTATGCTGCTGATCAATCAAGTCTACTCCTACGGATAAATCCTCCGTCCATCCCATAACCATGGAATATAACCACCCTTCTGCATAATTTTCTATAATCTTCCACTATTATATATTTTTTGAGTCTTTCATTCAATACAATTCTTCAAAACTATTTTTGCACGGATGCTTTTGTGACGGAAAGAGCATATTTGCAGAATTCATTCATGCAGCATTCGGAGCATTTAGGGCTGCGGGCAGTACATACGGCGCGGCCGTGCAGGACGAGACGGTGGCAGAAATCGTTTGATTCCTCCGGGGGGAGTACGGCGCGCAGCTGCTTTTCCACCTTATAAGGCTCTTTGCCTTCACTGATGCCCAGTTTTCCGCAGATGCGGATGCAGTGCGTGTCGGTAACAACAGCGGGCTTGTGATAAATGTCACCGACCACCAGATTGGCCGTTTTTCTGCCCACGCCCGGAAGGCGGGTCAGTTCTTCAATACTGTCCGGTACCACGCCGCCGTACTCTGCCTTCAGCATATTGCACATGGCAAAAATATCGCGTGCTTTTGTTTTGTACAGCCCGCAGGAATGGATCAACTCTTCAATGTCCTCCACCGGGCCATCGGCAAACGCCTCCAGCGTTGGAAAACGAGCAAACAATGCGGGCGTCACAATATTGACACGCGCGTCGGTACACTGCGCGGACAGCCGGGTCGCGATTAAAAGCTGGAGCGGGTTGGTGTAGGTCAGGGAGCAGAGCGCGTCCGGGTATTCTCTTTTTAATGCCGCCACCGCCAGCGCGGCACGCTGTTTTTTTGTCATCATTGCATCCTCCCGTGTTGAAAAAATCAGAATATTCTATTGATAGTTATTTTAGTAAATACGATAGCAATTTCACATAAGAATTGGATGACGAGATTCATTCCACCGCATTTTTGCAATTTCTATAGGGAAAATCCGTTTATCCGGGAAATCGCTATGCTCTCATTTTATATGAAATAAGAGAAAAGTACAAGTTGACAAGGACAGGATTATCAAATATCATGTTATAAATGAATCTTTACCGAGAAGGGTGGGGAGAATATGAGCAGTTCGCAGCTGAAAATTCTGGCGGTCGTCACCATGCTGATCGACCATATTGGAGCGATCCTTTTTCCCACGGTACTGCTTTTCCGTATCATCGGACGGCTTTCTTTTCCGCTTTTTTGCTTTTTAATCTCGGAAGGCCTTCTATATACCGCCAATTTAAAGGGCTATCTGGAGCGCCTTTTCTTTTTCGCCCTGATTTCCGAAGTGCCGTACGACCTCGCGTTTCACGGGACTGTTTATTATCCGCAGAGCCAAAACGTATTTTTTACGCTTTTCCTGGGATTGGCAGCTATTTCCTTTCTGCACAGCTATCTTGGCTCACGGCCCTCCTCGGCTTTGGTGCTCGCGCTGGTCTGTGTCCTGTTCGCCGAAGCGTTACATACGGATTACGGCTGGTTTGGGGTCATGCTGATTATCATATTCTACTGCTTTAAAAACTATAGGACGAAAGGTGTGCTGATTTTTGCCGTTTTTAACACCGGCTACGGTCTGCTTACCGGTACGGTGAAACTTTACGCCGCGCTGGCTGGATTTCCCATCTTTCTTTATAACGGTAAAAAGGGCAGACTGAACTGGAAGTACTTCTTTTATGCATTTTACCCGGCGCATTTGCTGCTCCTGTATTTTGTGCACAAGGTTGCCTTTTAGTACATTAAAGTGTATAATGATCAATAAATTACTCAGGGAAAGGGAATGAAAAAAATATGTACAGTGATATGATGGATACCATTGGCTTTGTCTCTCGGACGGACCCCGCGGTCGGCGCGGCGATGAAAGAGGAATTAAAGCGCCAGCAGCGTAACCTTGAAATGATTGCTTCTGAAAATCTTGTTTCGCCCGCAGTTATGGCCGCAATGGGCAGCGTTTTAACGAATAAATATGCTGAGGGCTATCCCGCGAAAAGGTATTACGGCGGATGCCAGTATGTCGACGTTGTGGAAAATCTTGCGCGCGACCGCGCCTGTGAACTTTTTCACGCGGAGTATGCCAATGTTCAGCCGCACTCCGGCGCTCAGGCAAATATTGCGGTTTATTTTGCCCTGCTGAACCCGGGAGACACCGTCATGGGTATGAGCCTTGCCGAGGGCGGCCATCTGACCCACGGTTCCCCTGTCAATCTTTCCGGAAAATATTTTCACTTCATTCCCTACGGTGTAAATCCGGAAACCGGGCATATTGATTACGACAAACTCTATGAAACGGCAGTAAAGGAAAAGCCAAAGATGATTGTCGCCGGCGCGAGCGCCTATCCGAGAACCATCGATTTCAAGCGCTTCCGTGAAATTTGCGATGCCTGCGGAGCATATCTGATGGTCGATATGGCACACATTGCGGGCCTTGTTGCCGCTGGTATGCACCCAAATCCGGTGGAATGGGCGGATGTTGTCACCACTACCACGCACAAGACTTTGCGCGGACCCCGCGGCGGACTGATTCTGTGCCGCGAAAAATACGCGAAGGCGATCGACAAGGCGATTTTCCCCGGAACACAGGGCGGCCCGCTGATGCATGTGATCGCGGGCAAGGCGGTTTGTCTGGGTGAAGCGTTGAAACCCGAATTTAAGGAATATGGCCGCAGAATTGTGGAAAATGCCGCTGCCCTTGCGGAAGGTTTGATGAAACGCGGTGTAAAGCTTGTCAGCAACGGAACCGACAACCACCTGATGATGGTGGATCTGAGCGGGACGGAACTGACCGGTAAGGAGCTGGAGCACCGTCTTGATGCGGTTTATATTACAGCCAATAAAAACACTGTGCCGAACGAGCAGCGCAGTCCTTTTGTCACAAGCGGCCTTCGGCTGGGCACGCCGGCGGTTACGACCCGCGGTCTGAATACACAGGACATGGATATCATTGCCGAATGCATCAGCCTTGCGATCAATGATTTTGAAGCAAGCGAAGAGAAAATCCGCGCGATGGTTACGGAAATCTGCGGCCGGTATCCGCTATACGAATAATTTCAGTCAGGTGGAGGTGGTTACAATATGGCAGCGCCTTTGGCGGACAGGCTGCGCCCGCAAAACCTGGACGACCTTGTCGGGCAGCGTCATCTTTTAGGAGAGGGCAAGGCCCTGCGCCGGATTATCGAATCGGGAGAAATCCCCAATATGATTTTCTACGGACCGTCGGGCATTGGAAAAACCACGCTTGCCTCCATTATTGCAAAGCAGACAAAGCGTAGCCTTTACAAGCTGAACGGCACAACCGCGTCCACCGCCGATATCCGCGCTGTGGTGGAACAGCTTGACACGCTGGCCGCCCCCAACGGGATTCTGCTTTACCTTGACGAGATTCAGTATTTCAATAAGAAGCAGCAGCAGACCCTGCTGGAGTTCATTGAGAACGGGCAGATTACCCTGATCGCCTCCACAACGGAGAATCCCTATTTCTATGTTTACAATGCGATCCTCAGCCGTTCAACGGTCTTTGAATTCAAGCCGGTTGAAAAACAGGACGTGCAGCCGGCTGTCCGGCGGGCGTTTCAGTTTATGGAACGGGAGCAGGGCAGACCTGTTTCCGTTGAGGACGGGGTGGAAGAATACATCTCCACTGCCTGCGGCGGGGATGTACGCAAGGCGATGAATGCGGTGGAGCTTTGTGTGCTTTCCGGCGAGGAGCGGGACGGCGTTTGTCTGGTGACGCTTGAACTGGCAAAGGAGCTGACGCAGCGCAGCGCGCTGCGCTATGACCGCGCGGGTGACGAGCATTACGACATTCTTTCCGCCTTCCAAAAGTCCATGAGGGGCTCGGATGCGGACGCCGCCGTTCACTACTTGGCCAGGTTAGTGGTGGCGGGTGATTTGCCATCCATCTGCCGCCGGCTGATGGTCTGCGCCTGCGAGGACGTCGGACTGGCCTACCCGCAGATTATTCCGATTGTCAAAGCGGCGGTTGACGCCGCAATCCAGGTGGGGCTGCCGGAAGCGCGTATTCCGCTCGCGGACGCGGTAATCCTTGTCTGCAACGCGCCCAAGTCCAATTCCGCCTACTGTGCGATTGATGCCGCAATTTCCGATGTGCAAAAGGGAAGAATCGGGAATATTCCCCGCCAGCTGCAGAATAAACATTATGATGGGGAGGACAACGCTCACAAGGGGCAGTTCTATAAGTATCCGCACGAATACCCGAACAGGTGGGTCGCGCAGCAGTATCTGCCGGATGAGTTAAAGGACGTTCAGTATTATGTATACGGACAAAATAAAACGGAACAGGCTTTCATGCAGTATTGGAGTAAAATAAAGGGGAACAATACTTGAAATTTGTGTGAATTCTGTCTGAAATTGGGTGTTTTACCTTGTATCCGGCGCATCGGAGTGATATGATTAAGACAAAGAAAACGGAGGGCGTATAATTATGAAAAATGAAATTCTTTTTAATCTGACATATGGTATGTACGCCATCGGCGTAAAAGATGAAAACAAGGCCTCCGCCTGTATTGTGAATACCGTGATTCAGGTCTGCAACACACCGAACATGATTGCTGTCAGCATGAATCACAGCAATTACAGTCATGACTGTATTGTCAAAAGCGGAATATTTACCGTTTCCGTCTTGTCGGAAGATACTTCAGGGGCCGTGATTGGCGCGCTTGGATTTAATTCCGGCCGTGATACGGATAAGCTGAATAATGTCCATTATAAGATTCTGGCCGAGGGCGTGCCCGTCATCAAGGAAAATATCTGCTGCTGGCTTCTCTGCCGTGTGGTAAGCAGCGTGGAAACGCCCACCCACACCATTTTTGTTGCAGAGGTGGTTGCCGGCAGCGACGAGGCAAAGGGTGTGCCGATGACTTACGATTATTATCATAAGGTCATTAAGGGCAAGGCGCCGAAAAATGCGCCTACCTACCAGAAGGATCAGCCGGACGATGACAATAACGACGGCGAAAGCTGGGTCTGCACCGTCTGCGGTTATGTTTACAATGACCCGGATGTTTCTTTCGAAGAACTGCCGGACGATTGGGTCTGCCCAATCTGCGGCGCGCCGAAATCAGCGTTCAGAAGAAAATAAAAGCGGCTTTTCCAAGAACCTGCCCGGTTTTCCGGACGGGTTCTTTTATTTTTTAAAGACTGTCAAAAAGCTCTTCGCCACGGCGGGAAGCGGACGGTCGCTCCGCCAGATTGCCGTAATCTGCGTTTCCATATGAGGATTGTCAATGATTTTGCACAGGCAGTCCGGGTTGCGATAAAACGACACCATGGAATAGGGGACGACTGCAACGCCCAGCCCCGCGTTTGCCCACATCAGGGTAGTGCGGGCGTCGTCGTTAAGGCAGAAGATATCAGGCCGGAACCCGGCGGCTTTGCATGCCGTCAGAATCAGCTTTTCATAACGGCGGTAAATGATCAGGGGCCTGCTTTGAAGACTTTCCAAAAGGATATGCCCGCTGTCCGGATGATCAAAATATTTTTGCTTTCCTACCGCTATCATCGGTTCTTTTTCCAGGCTGAACCAGGATGTGTTTTCCGCGTGAAACGGCGTACGGATTACCGCAATGTCAATTACGCCGCCCGCCAGAAGCTCAATCATCTGAAAGGTGTTGCCCTCGTGAAGCTCAAAATTCACCTCGGGATACAGCTTTGTGAATTCGGTCATCTGCCGGTCGAGAAGGGGAGGGCCGGAGGAAGAGGTGATTCCCAGCCGGAGAGTGCCCCTCATCCTTTCCCCGTATTCGCCCAGTTCGCGCGCGGCGGCGTCGGCCATTTCCAGAATATTGCCCGCCCGCCTGTAAAAAATAACACCAGCGTCCGTCAGTGTAACGTGCCGCGCGCCGCGTTCAACCAGCTTGACGCCAAGTTCCTCCTCCAGCAGCCGGAGCTGGTGGCTCAGCGGAGGCTGGGAGATATGCAGTTTCTTTGCGGCCGCGCTGATGCTGCCCTCTTCAGAGATCGCCATGAAATATTCAAGGCGTTTTAAATCCATTTTTATTCCTCCGAATTCCATATGGAAAAAGTATGGGAAACAGATAAAATCAATATTATTCATATGGATATTACTATGTTATAATAATACACGAAATTTACATGATATGACAGAGGAATGATACAAAAAATGCTGAAGCTCGCGAAATATCTGAAACAATATCGGAAACAGGTGATTATTGGGCCTGTTTTTAAACTGATTGAGGCCATCTTTGAGCTGATCGTGCCGATCATTACGGCAAAAATGATCGACAACGGCGTGAGGACTGGAAATGTCGGCTACGTCTGGCACATGGGCGGGATCATGCTTTTGCTCGGCGTGACCGGCCTGTGCTCCGCGCTGGTCTGCCAGAAGCTTGCGTCCGTGGCGTCACAGGGTTTTGGCACTGTGGTGCGCAGTGAACTGTACAAGCATATCAATACGTTTTCCCATTCGGAAATAGACCGTTTCGGCACGCCGTCGCTCATCACCCGCATGACGAACGATATCAATCAGCTGCAGTATGCGGTGGCCATGCTGATCCGCCTTGTCATCCGCGCGCCGTTTCTTGCGGTGGGTGCCATTGTTATGGCTATGCTCGTTGATTTTCAGCTTTCGATTGTCTTTTTAATTGCGACACCGCTGATTGCACTTGTCCTCTACATCATTATGAGTCGATCCGTGCCGTTCTTTCGTGTGATGCAGAAAAAGTTGGACGCCATTTCCCTGGTTACCCGCGAGGGGCTGAGCGGCGCCAGGGTAATCCGCGCGTTTTCCAAGCAGAAGAGCGAGGAGGAGCGCTTTGACGCAGTGGCAGACGACCAGACCGGCACCGCCATCCGGGTCGGCAAGCTTTCCGCACTGCTGAACCCGCTCACTTATACCATTATGAATTTTGCAGTTATTGCGATTGTCTGGTTCGGTGGCTGGCGGGTCGACTCCGGCTCGATGACGCAGGGGGAAGTGATCGCGTTTGTCAATTATATGTCACAAACCCTGTTGGCGATGATCGTCGTCGCCAATCTGGTGGTGACCTTTACTAAGGCTTCGGCCTCCGCGTCAAGGGTGAACGAGGTCTTCGAGACCGTGACCACGGTGCCGGAGATCACCCGGGAGCCTGTCCTCCCTGACAAGAACGCACCCAAAATTCAATTCAGCAATGTTAGCTTTTCTTATGACGGGCCGGATAAATACGCCGTTAAAAACTTGAATTTTACAATATTGCGGGGGGAAACCGTCGGAATCATCGGCGGGACCGGCTCCGGAAAATCCACGCTGATTAACCTGATTCCCCGCTTTTATGACGTGACGTCCGGCGCGGTTCTGATTGACGGCGTGGATGTCCGCGACTACCCTTTTTCTGAGCTTCGCGGCCAGATCGGGATGGTGCCGCAGGAGGCTGTGCTGTTTTCCGGCACAATTGAAAGCAACCTGCGCTTCGGATACCAGAATGCAACGGAGGAGGAAATGGAAAAAGCGCTGAAAATCGCGCAGGCGTATGAGTTTGTGTCCGTGCTGCCGCAGGGTATTCACAGCCCTGTGAATCAGGGAGGCAAAAATTTTTCGGGCGGCCAAAAACAGAGGCTGACCATTGCCCGCGCGCTGGTCGGCAGCCCGCAGATTCTGATGCTCGACGACAGTGCGAGCGCACTGGACTTTGCGACGGACGCGGCTTTGCGAAAATCCATCAAAAATGAAACGTCCGGTATCACCGTTCTGATGGTTTCGCAGCGCGCAAGCACCATCCGGCGTGCGGATAAAATTATCGTGCTGGACGACGGCGAGATCGCCGGAATCGGTACCCACGAGCAGCTGCTGGACAGCTGCGATGTCTATCGGGAAATCTGTCTGTCACAGCTCAGCAGGGAAGAGGTGGGGAAAAAATGAAAATGTCCACATTAAAACGCCTGTTTCGCTACGCAAAGCCCTACACGGGTTATATGACAGGCGCGCTGATCAGCGCCCTCATTAATATTTCCCTGACTCTATATGGTCCTATTCTGATCGGCCGGGCGGTGGACCATATTATCGATCCCGCAAAAGTCGACCACGCAGGGATGGTTCCCATCCTTGTCATGCTTGCAGGAACAATTGCTGTCAGCGCGGTGTTTCAGTGGGTCATGGCATACTGTACCAACAAGGTCACCTATCATACGGTGCGCGACCTGCGTAAACAGGCTTACCAGAAGATCAACAGTTTGCCGCTTAAATATATTGACGGCCATGCGCACGGGGATATTATCAGCCGTATTGTCAACGACGTCGATCAGGTTGCCGACGGGCTCCTGCAGGGGCTTACACAGCTTTTTACTGGTGTGGTGACAATCCTAGGCACGCTCATTTTCATGCTGACCATCAGCCCGGTCATTACTGTGGTGGTTGTGCTGGTCACTCCTCTTTCCCTTTTTGTAGCCGGTTTTATCGCCCGAATTTCCCATCGGCAGTTTATTGAACAGCAGTCTACGCAAGGGGAACTGAGCGGCTATGTGGAAGAAATGATCAGCGGCCAGAAAATTGTAAAGACCTTTCTTTATGAAAACCGTTCCGAACAGCAGTTTGACGAAATTAACCGGAGGCTTTACAACTGTGGGGTAAAGGCGCAGTTTTATTCCGCCCTTTCCAACCCGAGTACCCGTTTTGTCAACGGCGTTGTCTACACCGCGGTTGCGGTAATCGGGTCAGTCTGTGCGATTACCGGAAAGCCGGGTCCGCTGACCATCGGCCAGATTTCCTCCTTCCTCGCCTATGCCAATCAATATACAAAACCGTTTAACGAGGTCACCGCCGTCATCACCCAGATTCAGACCGCGTTTGCTTCTGCCGACAGGCTTTTCCACTTCCTTGACGAGCAGGAAGAAAAGCCGGATGCGCCCGGTGCGCTGACCCTGACGGACAGCAAAGGGAATATTGATGTGGAGCATGTGTACTTTTCCTACCGCCCTGAAGCAAAGCTGATACAGGATATGAACCTAAAAGCGCGCACCGGCGAGAGAATTGCGATTGTCGGTCCGACCGGCTGCGGAAAAACCACCATTATTAATCTGCTAATGCGTTTCTATGACGCGGACAGCGGTACGATTAAAATCGACGGAATTGACGTGAACGGGGTCACCCGCAGCAGCCTGCGGAAAATGTTTGGCATGGTGCTTCAGGAAACATGGCTTTTTTCAGGATCGGTACGCGACAATATTTCCTACGGAACCAAAAACGTGACGGAAGAACAGATCGTTGCCGCAGCAAAAGCCGCGCACGCTCACTCGTTTATTATGCGCCTGCCAAATGGTTATGACACCGTTATTTCGGAGGACGGCGGCAATATTTCTCAGGGACAGCGGCAATTACTGTGTATTGCCAGGGTCATGCTGTTTGACCCGCCGATCCTTATTCTTGACGAGGCGACCAGCTCCATCGATACCAGGACGGAAATCCGTATTCAAAAGGCGTTTACAGAAATGATGAAGGGAAGAACCAGCTTTATCGTAGCGCACCGCCTTTCCACGATTAAGGAAGCAGATCTGATTCTGGTCATGAACAAGGGCAGCATTGTTGAGCAGGGTACGCACGAACAGCTTCTGCAAAAACAGGGCTTTTATGCACAGCTTTACAACAGTCAGTTCGCAGTGGCGGATTAGCTGTTTGCTGATCAAACATCATTTGATCGATAAAAATAAATCTGGATTTTGTACCCAATGGGAACAAGATCCAGATTTATTTTATATTGACAACTTTTCATAACAGATATACGGTTATACAAAGCACCTTTTTAGAATTATTATTAATTTATTGAACCATTTTATCTTTCACAGACTCTTATAGTCAGGTGCACCAAATCGTTCCCAGAAAGGAGAATGCAAAATCGAAGATTCAGATTTGATTATCATGATACAGCAAGGAGATTTTGATGCGTTTGATCAAATATTCGAAAAGTATAAAAATGAAGCGGTCAGAACGGCTTATCTGATTACCGGCAGAAAGTCCATTTGCGAAGATATTGCACAAGAGGCGTTTATAAAATGTTTTAAACATATCAGCGATCTGAAAAATCCAAATGGTTTCCGTGCCTGGTTTTTTAGAATATTGACCAGAACAGCTTGGAAATATGGCCGGTCGGCCAGCCGTGAAATACCAACGGAGAACATGGCTGAAAGAGTCGAGGAGTCAAGTTTGGATCTTGCAAGTGAACAATATTCAGCAGCTGAGGAAAACAGACTTTTATACTCGGAAATTAACCATTTGGCGCCAAAGCAAAAAACAGTGATTATTTTGTACTACTTTAACGGCCTTTCTACAAAGGAGATTGCAAAAGTGTCCGGATGCTTGGAAGGCACCGTAAAATCCAGACTTTTTTCAGCAAGAAAAAAGTTGAAATCAAGGCTGGATTCTGTTTACAATTCAGGAAAGGAGTGCAAGATCTATGCAGAACACAAAGTTATTTGAAGAAAATATAAAAGAAACGCTTTCAAATATCTCAAATCAGGTGGAGGCTTCCAATCAATTAAGACTCAGAGTCAATAATGCAGTGAAACAACAAACCCATAAGGAGGATTTCTTGATGAAAAAAAGATTTTCACTTAAAAGCGCGGCGATTCTGGTAGCCATTCTATGTTTGACAACGGTTACCGTTTTCGCAGCAACACGAGTCAGCGAGTATATATTAACATCGTCGTCCAAGCCCACATACACTTCTTTCCCGACGGAAAAAGTGCTTCAAAAGGATCTTGGATTTGTTCCGAACAGCGTAGAAAAGTTTTCCAATAGCTATACTTTTCATGAAGCAGTAATCGGCAACACCACCCCTGTTGACGAAAACGGCAAAAAAATGGGCGCTTATAAATTTATTTCCTACACATATGTATCCGACAAGGGAGAGAAAGTGAACCTGTATGTCAATAAACAGCTCCCCGGAGAAACATCAGATTCTAAAGCGGCAAAAACGGATTATAAAGGCATCTCCCTTTCTTATTCTTCACAGAAATATAGATTTGTTCCGGCGGACTATAAATTGACGGAAGAAGATAAAAAGGCGCAGGAAAGCGGAGAGATTATGTTTAGTTACGGGAGTGACGCTGTACAGAACAGCATCATTCAGAACGTGATTTGGACCGATAGCGACAAGATCAAATATAATTTAATGGCATCAGACAGCAATCTTAAGCAGGCTGATCTGGTAGCTATGGCAAAAGAAATCGTCGATAAGGACAAATAAGGGCAGTAAATGGCTGCCGGCTATCATTATCATCAAATACCCGCAAATAGTTTCATTCTGTAGTAAGAAATCCAGATCAAAGTTCTGCCCCTAAATCGCCTGAGCCACGAAACGAAAATGTTTCGTGGCTCTTTTATGTCGGCCATTTTATGTTACGCCTAATCTTTGATTAGGATAATTTTTCGGTCGCCCTAAGCTTTATTTTACCTTATGGTAAATTTATAAATGGTAGTATGCTTGTATTTTTCACCCGGCTTTAAGTTGTGGAAAGGGAATTCCGGATGATGGACGGAGTCCGGAAAAAACTGCGTTTCCAAACAGATCGCGTGGTGCGCCATATGCTTTTTCCCCGCCTTACCGGTTGCGTCCGGGGCAAAGCTGTTTGCGGTGTAGATCTGTATACCGGGCATATCGGTGAATACCGCCATAGCCCTGCCACTCAGCTGGTCGTAAAGCTCGGCGGCTTTTTTCATGCCGTCCGCGCCCTTTATCACAAAATTGTGGTCATAGCCCCCGCAGCTTTTCAGCAGTGCGTCATTCGCTTTTATGTCCTGCCCAATGGTTTTTGGCTTGTTGAAATCATAAGGCGTACCGGCAACCGGAGTCAGTTTGCCGGTTGGGATCAAATCCTCCAAAACGGCGGTGATATAATCCGAATTAATTTGCAATTCCTCTGATAAAACGTTTTTTTCAACATCCGCGCCAATGTTAAAATAGGAATGATTCGTGAGGTTGACCGGTGTTTCATGGTCGGTCTGCGCACCGTAATCGATCATCAGCGCGTTGTCGGTGGTAATCGTATAGGTGACCGTCACATTCAGATTACCGGGGAAGCCACATTCGTCATCTTTACTCAGGTATGCAAACGTAATGGACGGCGCATCGTCATCATTGTCGCTGCGTTTCAGCCGCCACACACGGTTCTGAAATCCGCCCGGAGCGCTGTGAAGCGAATTCTTTCCGTTGTTTGCGGTAAGCGGATACCTCTGACCGCCGATTTCAAATTCCGCTCCGCCGATGCGGTTGGCATAGCGACCGACAACAGCGCCGAAAACGTCGCCGTTTCCAAGATATCCCTCCAGTGTGTCGTGTCCCAGAACCACGTCGCCGAAGGTTCCTTTTTTATCTGCTGTCAGCAGTTTCACGATGCGGCAGCCGTAGGTAATGATCTGCGCGGTCATTCCGCTTTTGTTCTGAAGCGTATAGCTTTCAATCACAGTGCCGTCCGGCATTTTCCCAAATACGGATTTTTCAATACTCATTGTCCGGCCTTCTCATAAAATATTTTTGCGGATTATTTGCCCAGCAGCGCCGCGCCGATAATTCCCGCGTCATTTCCAAGCAGAGCCCTGCAAAGCTTTGTCTGTCCCTGCGAGCTAAGGGAATAGGCATCCTTGGCTACATATTCGCGCAACGGCTTTAAGAGGGTTTCCCCCTCATTGCAGATGCCGCCGCCGATACAGAGGATGTCCGGCTGGAATGCATTAATGCAGTTGACAAGACCGCATCCAAGGTATTCAATATACTCCTCTACCACCGCTTTGCCAATCGGGTCGCCCGCGCGCATCGCGTCAAACGCAGTGCGTCCGTCCACGTTGTTCAGGTCGCCGTCGACCAGCTTCCAGATCGGGCTGTCGTGGTTGCTTGATTTTTCCATCGCTTCTTTGGTGGTGCGGATCAGGCCGGTGGCTGAAGCATAGGCTTCCCAGCATCCGTCACGGCCGCAGGTGCAGTGGCGTCCTTTATAGACGATAACGGTATGTCCCATTTCACCCGCACCGTAATTAGAACCGGCGTAAATTTTACCGTCGATAATGATTCCACTTCCCACGCCCGTTCCAAGCGTTATCGCCAGTGCGTTTTTCGCACCCTTGAGCGCGCCGGCCTGATATTCACCGTAAGCCGCCGCGTTGGCGTCGTTTTCTACGATTACTTTTTTATTCATTCTGGTTTCCAGAAGTTTCCTGATTTCAAAATGGTCAAAGTAAAGATTGTTGGAAAACTCGACTACGCCGCTGTCCCGGTTTACCGTACCGGGGGTGCCGATGCCTACCCAGGGGACGTCGTCTATGGAAATATTTGCGTTGCTCAGCGCTTCCAGTGCCGTGGAAGCAAGCTGTTCGCACATATCGTCAAGTGCGCAGGGCACTCTGGTCTTCCTTTTCGCCGTGGCGATAATTTGGTTGCGTTCATCGACGACGCCAACCTTGATGTTGGTCCCGCCAAGGTCAATTCCCAGATAATACATGTTTTATCCCCTTCGTCCGTTATTTCAAAATACAGCAAATCTCTTTCACTGTTGTCTGCATTTTTCGATCTGCTGAAATATATAATCAGTATAGCATTATATCCTGTTAATTGTAAACATATTGAACTCTGCATTGTAAAAAATTGTTACGGAGCGGAAACTTGTGCTATAATATTAAAAATACAGAAGCAATTTCAAATTAAGAGATGGAACGGATGTTATCAACCCCGCCGAAGGCGGGGTTGATAACGGAATTTATTCCCCTATATTTTTGAAATTTCTGTAAAAATACAATCTGAGGGAATGGGGATCATGCCGTGAACTTTCAGGCGCTTCCAAAGAATATGAAAAATAAATACACAAAAGAATATCTCGGACTGCTTGAGAAGCGCAGGTTTTCACTTTGCGCGAAACGCGTGTTCGACGTGGCCGTATCGCTGCTGATCCTTCTGGTGCTTTCTCCGCTTCTGCTGCTTCTGGCGCTTGCCGTCAAGCTGGATTCCAGGGGCCCGGTGTTTTACAGGCAGGTCCGCGTGGGGCGCTATAATCAGGACTTTAAAATTTTTAAATTCAGGACCATGGTGCAGGATGCCGATAAAATCGGCCCTCCGCTGACGGTGGGCGATGATCCGCGCGTGACAAGGGTGGGGCACCTGATCAGAAAACTGCGGCTCGACGAGTTCTCGCAGCTTTTAAACGTTCTTGGCGGGAGTATGAGTCTGGTCGGGCCCCGTCCGGAAGTTCGCAAATATGTTGATGTATATACCCCGAAATACATGGCCACCCTGCTGATCCGGCCCGGAATTACCGCGACTTCCAGCATTGCGTTCAAGGATGAGGACAGCCTTTTAAATGCTGCAGAAGATCCGGAAAAAGTTTATGTGGAGCAGATCCTGCCGCCTAAAATGGCATATAATCTTGCATATATGAAAAAGATATCGTTGCTGAATGACATCAAAATTATGTTTCAGACCGTCGGTGCGGTATTGAAATAACGAATTCATATTTCACCTCTGCTTGTTTATAATAAGCGTGAGGTGATTTTTATGTTTCCATTTGGAGACAAACAAAGGAATAAGAAAAAAAACCGGTCGCAAGTGGAAGAGATGGCTTCCACGCTGCAAAATATGAATAAAGGTGAAATTCCGGCCGATGTGCTGGGCAGCTATACGGGCACCGCAAGGGACGGGGAGAAACCGGACCAGGACGGGGACGATCTTTAAATTATTCTGCCATATTTTCGATTCATACATCATAATAATGGATAGACAGTAGGTGATTGCTTGTTTTATCGTATTATGAAGATGAAGAGATTAATCGCTTTCTTCCTTGTTCTCATAGCGGCGGCAGGATTTGCCGCCGCTTCAGGCCGTTACGGCGACAATGTTCCCGCCGAGGCGAAGACGGAGAGCTCCTCCGGCAGCTTCATCAAGTATGTGGAATTCAATGTCCCGTATCTTGCGCTCAAAAAGGCAATGAATCTGGATATTTCCTCGCATAAAGAGGAGAATAAATTGAATTGGATTGAATTGCTGGCCTATCTTGCCGCAAAATACGGCGGGAATTTTTCGCGTTACAAAAGCAACGATATGGATGTTCTGATTACAAAGCTGAAAACACAGAGGATGGCGGATCTGACTAAGGACATGAAATACTATTCATATTATAATAAAGCTTATACCGCGGTTCTGAGCGGGCTTTTAGGCACCTATACCGACAGCAGCGGAGAAGAAAAATACGGGCTGGTCGGATTTTCACCGATTGCCAAAACCTTTCCTTATGAGGATTATGACGACTTTGGAGCGGCAAGAACCTACGGATACAAACGTCAACACCTTGGCCATGACATGATGGCAGCGACCGGTACACCGGTGATCGCTGTGGAGTCCGGAATTGTGGAGGCGCTTGGCTGGAATCAGTACGGCGGCTGGCGCATCGGCATCCGCAGCTTTGACAAACAGCGTTATTATTACTATGCGCATTTAAGACAGAACCGTCCCTACGCGGCAAACCTTGCGGTCGGCCAGACGGTGACCGCCGGTGATGTGATCGGGTATGTAGGGCACACGGGCTACAGCACCAAAGAAAATGTGAACAATATCAAGGTGAGCCATCTGCATTTTGGCCTTCAGCTGATCTTCGATGAAAGTCAGAAAGAGAGCGTCAATGAAATCTGGGTGGACGTATACCAACTCGCCATGCTGCTGCGCCAAAATCAGTCAGAAGTAGTCCGGAACGATACTACGAAAGAATATTTCAGAACACATCAAATACAAATTCAGTATCAACAGTAAATTTCTATTTGATTTTGCCGGCTTGCTATGCTATAATAGCAAATGTTAAATCGCTGGTGTGGCGGAATCGGCAGACGCAAGGGACTTAAAATCCCTCGGTGGCAACACCGTATCGGTTCAAGTCCGATCACCAGCACCAAAATAAGGGGATGCTATTTGGGCATCCCCTTATTTTCGCGTTTGGTGGTCCCAAGAATCTTGAACCCGGCACAGGCTGGGAGATAAATACCGGCTGCATGAACGAAAGAAAAACGGACTTGTGGAACGCGGGACGGAGGTTAAGCAGAGTACGGCGGTGTCCGGCAATAAAAAACTGAATAGATATAATTTATCCCCCGCTGTCCTATGGCTGACGAGGTATTTTTTATTGCAATTCAAATATTAATCTTTTATAATGATGCTAAATATTTGAAATTTAAGGAAGTATGTGAAATGGCGGATAAAAAGACCAAAGCTCAACTTGTAAATGTTATTCTTGGAGATGATTTTGACAAGTCCCTTGAAGAGGAAGAAATAGTACATCTTCTGCTGGAAGAAAAAGTATCAAAAAATATAAATAAAATCCAACATGACAATCAATCGTTTGGGGCGAAAATGGCAGATGGCATTGCAAAATTTGCGGGAAGCTGGACTTTCATTATAGCGTTTATTTTATGTCTGATATTTTGGATTATTTTAAATGCTGTTTTATTATCAAAAGCATATGACCCTTATCCGTTTATCCTGCTGAACCTGATTCTCTCCTGTGTTGCTGCCATTCAAGCCCCAGTTATTATGATGAGCCAGAACAGACAGGAAGAAAAGGACAGGTTGCGTGCACTAAATGATTATAAAACAAACCTAAAGTCAGAAATTATCTTAGAAGACTTACATCAAAAAATGGATCAGATATTGGTTAATCAAGGGAAACTGTTTCAAAGAATTGATAAAATTGAAAAGCAAATTAATATTAAAAATGAAAAATAGCGCTAGGTAAGAGCAAAAAACTCCCGACCCAGGTGCAGACTGATTTCTAATGAAAAAATTCAGTACAATTAGGGACTTAGAATTCCTCGGTGGCAACGCCGTATCGGTTCAAGTTCGATCACCAGCACCGAAACAAGGGGATGCCCATTCGGGCATCCCCTTGTTTTCGCATTTTGTGGTTCTAAGAATCTTGAACCCGGTACAGGCTGGGAGGAAAATACCAATTGGTTATTTACAGGAAAAACGCAAAATTGATCGTATGTAGAGCGTAAAAATGAAATGCCACCCTGATTACAGGGCGGCAATCTCATTTCGGTTTCGCAGGAGGAATCATTGATGGAAAAAAGGAATTTGGATTGGTCTTAAACTTTTGGACGAGATCTTCTTGCACTTCTTTCGTTTTCTCTGATCTAGCTTTCATATTATTTGGTATATGAAGTTTATCCGGATTCATGCAATTGTATGTTTTCATTTCCATAGCGATATCTCCAATGCAATTTATTTCTATATTATATTCTCATATTAGAAAAAATGTACTCAAAAACCCATAAGCCAAAAAAGCCGTCCTTTTACAGGACGGCAGGGAGCAAATCACTGCGTTGGATCACTGTCTTTTGTATCTACCGGTTTCGGACTGGTTTTAGTGCCGGTGCTGGGTTGCGTTTTGCTTTTTGGCATCGGCTGAGTTGGCGGTGTAAGAACTGAATCTGGTGAAACCGCGTTTGAAGCAGGCGAATTGTCACTGTCTTTTTTATTTGTATCCATAAGTTTATCCCCTTTCATGAATTAGTTTATCCATGAAATCACATCTTATTAGAAAAAAAGCGTTTCCGCTCCATCGATGGTTATGTGGCACCTCTTTCGGTTCAGCTTGGAATAAACGGCCGCGCATGGTATAATCTGAAGACAGCAAGAATATTGATCACGGCGCTGAAATTTTACCGATTCTGAACAAATGCCGTTGTTTGGGGTTATAATACAATTTAAATGATTGAATAAATTTTATTTAGGATAAAATCATTTGTTCTTAGCCTGAAAGGAAAATATTTATGAAAAAGAAGAAAGTGCTTGCCCTGCTGATTCTCGTTTTGCTGTATGGAATCATCATATTTATAACTTCACCAAATCTCAGCCCGTTTTATACAGAAGGACTTAGTTTCTGGGGGTTTGTCATCACCTCATTTACTCTGGTTCTATGGCTATTTAACACAGGGCTGAAAAGATTCACTCGTCAAAGTAACGGCACGGTATATTTCGATATACCCAAACGGGGCCGCAGGTATCTGGCGGTCGCGGTTGCGCCGTGGGCGGTTCTGATCATCGTCAGCATTTTTTCCAGTGTGTTGTTCCATACGGACAGCTATAAAAATCAAATGCCGGAACCTGAGAACAGGGCCTTTTCCTCGGATGTTCAGGCCATTGACATAGCGCGGCTTCCGGTTGTCGATAAAAATTTGGCCGCGCTTCTCGCTGATAAGAAACTGGGAGAAAAGCCTGCACTGGGCAGCCAGGTGTCATTGGGGGAACCGACCATTCAGAAAGTAAAGGATAAGCTCGTATGGGTAGTACCCCTACTGCACTCCGGCTTTTTTAAATGGGTTTCCAATTCAAATGGAACGCCGGGTTACATTTTGGTTTCGGCTACGAATCCCAGAGATGTAACCTACGTTGCAAATTATCCTATCAAATATCAACCGAATGCATATCTTCTTGACAATCTGCAAAGACACACGCGGTTTTCCGGAGGCCTTTTTACGGGGCTCACCGATTACTCCTTTGAGATCAATGATGAAGGAAAACCTTACTGGGTTGTGACCACCTATAAAAATCTTGTGGGAGTCAGCCTGCCGGAAGCGGATGGCGCGATTATTGTAGATGCCACTACAGGCGAAAGTGTAAGATACGGTATCAGTGATGTGCCAAAGTGGGTTGACAGGGTGCAGCCGGCGGATTTTGTAATGACACAGATAGGAAACCGCGGAAACTATATCCATGGTATCTTCAATTTTTCCAATAAGGATAAATTTCAGGCTTCAGAGGGAAATGCCATCATTTACAACAGCGGAAGATGCTATTTATACACCGGCCTTACCAGCGTGGGCGGCGATGAAAGCGCCACCGGCTTTATGCTGATCGATATGGTGACGAAAACGTCGTACCGTTATCAGATCAGCGGCGCAACAGAATATGCGGCGCAGCAGTCGGCGCAGGGTAAAGTGCAAAATCTGCACTATATCGCAACCTTTCCGCTTATCACGAATGTTGACGGACGCCCAACTTATTTTATGACGTTAAAGGATGACGCCGGTCTTATTAAACAGTATGCTTTTGTTTCGGTCACCGATTACACAAGTGTTGGGACCGGTGAAACGATTGGAGCCGCAATATCCAACTATGAGTCCGTGATGAAAAATACGAGCGGAAGCTCTGAAATTGATACAGGCGGCCAGCAGCAGGATATTCAGGGAACAATCGATAGAATATCCTCTGAGATTGTCAGCGGCAACACCGTCTATTCTATGATTTTAAAGGAGCAGCCCGATAAGATTTTTACTGCCGTTGCAGATATCAGTCCGGAACTGCCCCTGACAAGAGAAGGGGATACAGTCAAAATAGCCTTTGTGAAAACCGGTCATTCGGTCATTAACATCGCCACGTTTGATAATCTGAAATATACGCAAAAGTAATCTGAAATGTTGTCCGGTCAGATGTTATTTCATGCGGTAGCCGGTTGAAAAATCGACGACGTTGTTCAGTCGTTCCCCGTTCGCGTAACGCTTTAGGTTCTCTGCTGCAATGCGCACTACCCGCTCAAGGGTTTCCTGCAAATGGTAAAGTCCCGATATGTGGGGTGTGACAACGGCGTTTGGGATATCCCAGATACGATGGTTTTCCGGCAGCGGTTCCGGGTCTGTAACATCAAGGCCCGCGCCAAACAGGTGCCCGCTTTCCAGCGCGTCGCAGAGCGCTTCCGTGTCGATAACCGTGCCGCGGCCAACGTTTAGAATCACGGCTCCTTCTTTTACAAGAGCGAGCCGTTCACGCGAAAACAGATGATATGTATCCTTTGTTTCCGGCAGGCTGACAGCGACAATGTCGGCGCGGGGCAGAAGGCTGTCCAGATCTTCTATCAAATGCAGTTCGTCGGCATAATCCGGCTTTTCTCCACGGGTGCGGCGAATGCCGATTACGTAGGCTCCCAGCGCTTTGACCCTTTTAGCAAATTCACCGCCGATGTCACCCATGCCCAGCACCAGAACGGTGGAATTGTAAATGGACCGCACTTTTCCCTGTCCCTTCCAGATGTGCAGCTTCTGTGCATCGCGGTAAGTATGAAGCCGTTTGATGATTTCCAGCAGCATGCCAAGCATATGTTCGGAAACCGCCAGACCGTACGCGCCTGTTGAATTTGTCAGCGCAGTGCCTTTTGGAAGGATGCCCTCCTTTAAATAGGCGTCCACTCCGGCGCTGTTGCAGTGCAACCATTCCAAATTCGGAGAATCCTTCACAAAATCCGCCGGGGGATTGCCGATGATGATCTGGGCATCCTGTACCTGATCTTTCGTAACGGTTTTATAGGAGCTGTATGAAAACAGACAGTCTGGCGCGGACTGTTCGAGCAGTAACTGATGCTGTGTCTGTGCGGGAAGAAGAACGAGTACGCGTTTTGAAAAACTCATGGTGATAAACACTCCCTTTGTTGTATTGAAGCAGTCACTTGATTCGAAATTTGTCTTATTGTATAACAGAAACGGCAAAATTACAATAAGACCGGCTCCAGATGTACAGACGGCAGAATGGCGTTCCGACTCGTTGAATTTTGCTGGCCGGAACGCCACTCTCGTTTCAGATGAACGTTATGATGGATTACAGTTCAATTGTGATATCATATTTTTTCAGCCAGTAATTGATTTGCAGCAAATATGCCATCAACTGCGGGCCTGCCATCAGCTGGCCGAACCATGGCTTGCCGTAATCCGACTTTTCACTGAGCAGTTCCGCGGCGGCGGCCTTGCTGACCAGCTTGTGAATCGGTTCATTATTGTCCGACATAACGGCCGCCAGCCGCTGTTTCACAATCAGTTCATAAGCCGGGTTATGCGTCTTTGGATAGGGGCTCTTTTTGCGCATGAGGATATCTTCAGGAAGCCAATCCTTTGCCGCGTCGCGTAAAAGCCCTTTTACAACGCCGTCATGGCATTTATATTCCCAGGGGGTATTGAATACGTACTGGACAATGCGGTGGTCCGCGTACGGTACGCGCACCTCCAGTCCGCTTGCCATGCTCGACCTGTCCTTGCGGTCAAGCAGGGTAGACATAAACCAATTGATGTTTAGGAATGAAATTTCCCTGCGCCGCTTTTCCTGCGCGCTTTCGCCCTCCAGCACGGGAACGGCGGCAAGGGACTCTTCGTACCGCATGTTTACATACTCCTCAATATGCAGTGCGTCGGCAATTTCCGGAATCAGCAGGCCTGTTCGGATGGACAAATCCGGCGACCACGGGAAGCAGTGTCCCTCAAACGCTTCTTTTTTATGGAACCACGGATATCCGCCGAATATTTCGTCCGCGCATTCCCCGCTGATGCCCACAACGTGGTTCTTCTTTATCAAGCTGCAAAAATAGAGCAGGGAAGAGTCAACGTCCGCCATGCCGGGAAGGCCTTTCGCACAAACCGCGTCGTAAAGGCGGTCGGCGAGATTCACATTGTTGCATTCCAGATAGTGATGGTTGGTCTGAAACAGTTCAGCCATTTTATCCACCCAGGGGCGGTCGGCGCCCGGCTGAAACGCCGTCGGCTTGAAATATTTGTCATTGCCGATAAAGTCAAAGGAATAGGTGGAAAGCGTTTTACCCGCCGCCTGATAGTTCCTTGCGGCCAGTGCGGTGATAATGCTGGAGTCAAGGCCGCCGGACAGAAAGGTACACAGCGGAACGTCGGAAACAAGCTGTCTTGTAACGGCATCCTCCACAAGATACCTTACCTTTTTTACGCTGTCTTCGTAGCTGTCCGGATGCTCGTAGCTTTTCAGTTCAAAATAGGGGTATGTCTCAAATCCCTGACTGTCAAACACGGCGAAATGACCGGGTTTGATGTCCAATATGTTTTTGAAAACGCCGATTCCGGCGGTGCGGGCGGGCCCTATTCCGAAGATCTCGCACAGCCCCTGCCTGTCAATCACAGGATTGATTCCCGGATATTCAAACAGCGCTTTCATTTCCGAGGCAAAAACAAGGCGTCCGTTTTCCATGGAATAGAACAGCGGCTTGACGCCGAAGCGGTCACGGCATAAATAGCAGCAATGACGCTTTTCATCGTCTACCGCAAAGGCAAAAATGCCATTCAGCTTTTCCGCGCAGGTAAATCCAAACTGGATATAGCATTTCAGCAGAACTTCGGTATCGCTTCTTGTTTCAAAAGTATGCCCAAAGGCTTTCAGCTCGGCGCGCAGCTCTTCGCTGTTATACAGCTCCCCGTTGTAAACGATGGTGTAGTGAAGACCGTCCGCCACAGCGGTCATGGGCTGTTTTCCGCCTTCAATATCCACCACGGCAAGTCTTGTGTGGGCCAGTGCGGCGTGGGATGAAACATGGACTCCGCTGTCATCCGGGCCGCGGTGCCTCAGCCGTGATCCCATTCTTTTCGCGAGTGCGCTCCAGAACAGAGCCTCTTCGCTTAAATCGTCGTTATAATCGCAAAATCCTGCTATTCCACACATATCAATACCTCTCTTTCGTTTGTCTCTCTTCATATTATGCTGATTAATCATTATGGTTAACATAACCATAGGGATTATGCGGGACATGATATGAAAAAGCCGCCCCGCGCGGCTGCGGGACGGCTGAATAACGTTCTGGCTGATTTATTTTTCCTTATCCTTTTTTTCATTTTTACTTTTTTCTGTTTTTCCTTTTTCGGCTGCCGCCGACAGTTCGCTCAGAATTCTTTCCGCTGCCGTGCGGCGCGCGTTTGCCTCAATGGAAAGTTCAATCGCCAGCCTTGTCAGTTCGGTGTCGCCTTCTTCCGCGGTGGAACGGACGCGGCCGCATACCTCTTTCAGCGCGGCGGAATGGGCTTCACAGAAATGCCCGTACATCTCATCCTTTGACGCGTTTTCCAGCAATGTTTTCAACAGGGAGGAGATATCCTGAATGGATAAAACCTGCTTCAGCATGCAGATGACCATCAGCAGCGCCAGGTGCTCACGGGAGTATTTTTTCTGTTCGGGCCGGGGAAGAACTCCGTCTTTTACGTAATTGTTGATCATGCTTGAGGTGAGCAAGCTCGTGCTGTCATTGCGTTCAAACAGGTAGAGCTGCTTTTTCATATAAGTCAGCACCTGATCCATGTATAAATAGATTTCCGGCAGCCTGTCCCAGTCGACTGCGTTGTATTTTTCAATTTCCTCAGCCCATTTTGTAATTTGTTCGGCTGCTTCGCTCATTTGAATTCCTCCTTTACTTTCGCCGCACGCTCATAACAGGAAAAGCGGCTTGGCGGTACACCCATAAATTTTTTGAATACGCGTGAAAAATATAACTGATCGGAAAAGCCTGCCGAATAAGCAACTTCGCCGACCGACAGATTCCCACTTTCCAGAAGCTCGGACGCTTTGCCGATGCGGTAGCGCATCAGATATTCGTTCGGTGGAATGGAGATGTGCTGCATAAACAGGCGGTACAGATGGCTGCGGCTGATCCCCACGCTGGAAGCGATATCGGTGATGCCGATATCGCTTGAATAGTTGTACTCAATGAACTTAATTGCCTTCTGTACGTACTCGTATCCGTTTGTATGCTGCGCGGAAGGAACGCCGAATTTGTCCATCAGCGCGGCTAAAAACAGCAGCAGGCCGGATTCCATTTTTGCTTCGTCGCTTGGGCCGGAACCGGAGGCATTGCAGATTTGCATCAGAAGCTTTTCAAAAAGCCTGTCTTCGTCATAATGGAAAACAGGAGGCCGGTCTAAAAGGCCGGTCTGGCCCATCAGCCTTTTTGCGTCGCTGCCGTTGAATCCAACCCAGCAGTATTCCCATGGATCTTCACGGTCTGCAACATAATGAACGACATGGGACGGCTCAACCAGAAAGCCGTCGCCCGCGGAAAGATGGTATTCTTTCCCGCCGCCGGAAAAAACGCCGTGCCCGGACAGTATATAGTGAATCAGATAATGGTCGCGCACGGCGGGACCCCACGAATGGCAGGCACCGCAGCGCTGAACGCCGCAGCTGTAGACTGCCAGCCCCAGGCTGTTATGAAAAGGCACCCGGAAGGAGCGCCTGAATTCGTCATTTGTCATCAAGAGATCAGCCCCCTTTTCTGACGTTCATTTCTGTTTCATTATAATTCGCATGTCGGATTTATGCAATAAAAATCAAAAAGTAGTAAAATATAATTGAAATCATTGGGGAAATCATTTATAATTAGAGCAATTGTTAATTTTTTATTCATTTTTATTTATAGCAATTTTCAATTATGGACTGGAACAACGAAATTAATTCCATTTTTTGGAATTGCTATCATAAAATTTTTAATGAAATGGGGAAATAGTTTTGAGTATGGATCAAAAGGTACAGCTTTCCATTATTATTCTTCTTACCGGTCTTGTCATTGTTTTTGCAATGCTAATATTTTTAACTTATGTAATCAAAGGTTATGGAGCGGTGGTTAGGGCGTTGCAGCCAAACCAAAAAGACCAACCAAATGCTATTGCGCCGGTAACGCCGTCTGCACCTCCCGCTGTTATACCTGCTGCGGTTCCGACAGTGCAGACCGGCATTTCCAAAGAAACAGTCGCGGCTATTTCCGCCGCTGTTTATTTCTTATACGGCGAGTCTGCCGGAAAAGTGACCAGTGTCCGCCGCACAATACAGACAGACCGTTCCGCATGGGGAATAACCGGCTTGTTGGAAAACACCCGCCCTTTTTAAATTTCGAATACAGAAAGGACTGACCTGATATTGGTAATACTAAATGAATTTTTAAAATCCATCCAAGGTATCTTCCTAACGTCCGGTTTCGCCATGAATAACTGGCGCAACTACATTATGATAGGAATTTCCTGCGTTTTGATTTACCTTGCCATCAAAAAACAGTTTGAACCCCTCCTACTTTTGCCGATTGCATTCGGAATGCTGCTTGTCAATCTTTTCCCGGCCATTATGTTTTCACCCCAGACGACGATGCAGCTTGCCTCCGACTATATGGCTGCCCACGGCGGTGCGGCGGGAAATTACCCGATTGTGGTTTTAAATGGCCAGCAATACTATCAGATTACACAGGTCGGCGGATTGTTTTACTATCTGTATCAGGGAGTTAAGCTTGGCATTTATCCTCCGCTTATTTTTCTGGGTATTGGTGCGATGACGGACTTCGGCCCGCTGATTTCCAATCCAAAGAGCTTTTTGCTGGGCGCGGCCGCTCAGCTTGGAATTTTCACCACTTTCATTGGAGCTGTTTTTCTTGGCTTTACCGGAAAACAGGCCGGTGCGATTGGCATTATCGGCGGAGCGGACGGTCCGACCGCCATTTTTGTAACTTCAAAGCTGGCTCCGGAACTTTTAGGACCGATTGCGGTCGCGGCGTATTCTTACATGGCGCTGGTTCCCATTATCCAGCCTCCGATCATGAAGGCGCTGACAACAAAGAAAGAGCGCAGCATCGTCATGGAGCAGCTTCGTCCGGTTTCCAAACTGGAAAAGATTTTATTCCCGATTATCGTAACGGTAATCGTTTCCTTGTTGCTGCCGGACGCCTGCCCGCTTGTAGGCATGCTGATGCTCGGAAATCTGTTCCGTGAAAGCGGTGTGGTGGGACGTATTTCCAATACGGCGCAAAATGAACTGATGAACATCATTACGATATTCCTTGGCGTTACTGTCGGAGCGACGGCGACCGGAACGGTTTTCCTGTCCCTTCAGACCATTGAGATCATTATTCTCGGCCTGCTGGCGTTCAGCTTCGGCACTGCCGGCGGCGTAATGTTTGGCAAACTCATGTGCTGGGCCTCGCACGGAAAAGTCAACCCGCTTATCGGATCGGCCGGCGTTTCCGCCGTTCCTATGGCGGCGCGCGTGTCGCAGAAGGTCGGACAAGAAGAAAATCCCGGCAATTTCCTGCTGATGCATGCGATGGGTCCAAACGTAGCCGGAGTGATTGGCTCTGCGGTTGCTGCCGGTGTTCTGATCAGCATCCTTGGGTAAATTATATTAAAATACCATGAATGTACAACGATACCCGCACTCTGTCAGGTGCGGGTATTTTGTGTGTTCCTTAATTTTATTTGCTATTATATGCAAAATATTGTATAATAAACTTTATGCAGTAAGAAACCGATAGGCGGATATCCGCCTAAATTATTACGTTCTGGCGGTGAATTCATGAACAATACTACAACGGATCAAATAATTGAAATCAGAAGAAATGTTCTGAATAAGGAATTTTTCAGAATGAATGATATGCAGCGGGAGGCGGTTTTCTCTGTCAACGGCCCTCTGCTCATTCTCGCCGGTGCCGGAAGTGGAAAGACTACCGTGTTGGTGAACCGTATTGCCAATATTATCCGGTACGGAAACGCCTACACAAGTAAGACTGTTTCTAATGATTTAACTGACGATGACTTGAATGCAGCCAAACAGTACCTGAATACAGGTGCACCTTTGCCGCAGCAGATAAAAAATCATTTTGCAGTGGAGCCCTGCCGTCCGTGGCAGATCCTTGCCATCACATTTACCAACAAAGCCGCCGGCGAACTGAAAAACAGGCTGATCAGCATGCTTGGTGAAGAAGGCAACGATATCTGGGCTTCTACGTTTCATTCAACCTGTGCACGCATGTTAAGGCATGACGGGTCAAAGCTTGGTTATTCAAACCATTTTACGATTTACGATTCGGACGACTCCCGCCGTATGATGAAGGAATGCCAGAAAACCCTTGGCATTGACGATAAGCTTCTTTCCCACAAATCGATTCTGTCCGCGATTTCCCATGCGAAGGACAGCATGATCCGGCCGGAAGAATATATGAAACAGGCAGGCAGCGACAGCAGGCTTGGCCTTATCGCGCAGGCATACAAGCTTTATCAGGCAAGGCTGAAGGAAGCGGACGCCATGGATTTTGACGATCTGATCTGCAACGCGGTGTGCCTGCTGCAGCAGAACCCGGAAGTATTGGAGTATTATCAGAATAAATTCAGATATGTCATGGTCGACGAGTACCAGGACACCAATCATGCACAGTACATGCTGGTGAAGCTGCTTGCCCAAAAGAGCACGAACCTTTGCGTTGTCGGCGACGACGACCAGAGCATTTATAAATTCCGCGGCGCAACCATTGAAAATATTATGAGCTTTGAAAAAACTTTTCCAAACGCCAGGGTAATCCGGCTGGAGCAGAACTACCGCTCCACCAAAAACATTTTGAATACTGCGAACGCAGTGATTGATAACAACACCGAGCGCAAGGGAAAAACACTTTGGACGGATAACGCGGCCGGAGAAAAGATCGGCGTGCATACTGCCTTCAGCGAACAGGACGAAGCGAATTTTATTTCTAAAAAGGTATTGGAAGGCGTTGCCGCCGGCAGAAAATTTTCCGATTATGCAATTTTGTACCGTATGAATTCCCAGTCGAACATTCTTGAAAAAATATTTGTAAAATCCGGAATTCCTTACCGTATTATCGGCGGTCTGCGCTTCTATGAGCGGAAAGAAATCAGGGATATGATCGCGTATCTGAGCGTTATCAACAATCCATACGACGAAATCCGGCTCCGTCGCATTATCAACCAGCCGAAGCGTTCCATTGGGGACAAAACGATTGCGCAGGCTACGGAAATTGCCGCAACGCTGGGCGAAAGCGTGTTTGACGTCATTAAACATGCGGATCAGTATGAGCCGCTGAAACGGACATCTCCGAAACTTCTGCAGTTTGCGGCTACCATGCAGGAACTGATTGACGCTGCAGACGATGAAAATACAAGTCTGAATGAACTCTACCACCTGATACTCGATAAGACGGACTATATCGGCAGCCTGTGCGCATCCGAAAATGACGACGCACAGGATCGGATTGACAATATCAATGAGCTTGCTTCCAACCTGATCAAATATGAGGAGGACAATGGGGAGGAGGCAACCCTGTCCGGCTTTCTTGAGGAAGTTTCCCTGATTACCGATATTGATAACTTTGATGCGAATTCCGACAGCGTTGTGATGATGACGATCCATTCTGCGAAAGGTCTGGAATTTCCGGTTGTATTCCTGCCCGGCTTTGAAGAGGGAATTTTCCCCGGTATGCAGGCGATTTACAATCCTGTCGAAATCGAAGAGGAACGCCGTCTGGCCTATGTTGCCATTACTAGGGCAAAGGAGGAACTGTATGTCGTCAATGCGGAAAGCCGCATGATTTTCGGCAGCACATCCCGCAATAAACCCTCCCGCTTCATTGATGAAATGCCAGATGATCTGCTCGTCCGCAGCCGCTCCAGAGAATGGAAAAAGCCGAAACCGGGCACCAGCCTTCCCACCTCCGCTTTTGAGGCAAGGGTTGTTACGACCGAATCGGCGCGATGCTTTGGCCCGTCGAGCCTCATTCACAGCGAACCGCCCACGGTTCAGTTCAAAGCGGGCGACAGTGTGGTACACAAGACGTTCGGAACGGGCATGATCCTTTCCGCTTCTCCCATGGGGAACGATACCCTGCTGGAGATTGCCTTTGAAAATGTCGGCACAAAAAAGCTGATGGCGAATTTTGCGCGTCTGCAAAAAGCCTGATACGAAATACGATAAAGCCCGCCTGACAAACAACAGGCGGGCTTTATTTGTAAGCAACAGATTGATTTTTAACTTTATGATTTGCGGGAACGGTCGTTGCAGCCACAGTCGCTGACCTTGGGCGGGAAAAACTCGTCGGTCGGAAACTCTATGCGGCGGAACATATCGCATGGGTCGTCTGATGTAGTGACACATTCTTTTTCCGGGATGCAGAAGTCGTACGCAGGAATCAGCATTTGCACATTTCTGACAATTTGGACAATTGTAAAAATACCGATTGTAGCATAAACAGTGCGGTTCGATGCAAAATCAAGCTGGCCACCGAAGTGTCTGCTAATGCAGTCGGGAATCCGGCAGCAGCTTTCGTTGCAATGCGACTGGCAGTCGCAAATTCTGGCGGAAAGGCAAATTGGCTCCGCAACCTGGCAGGTTGCCTTTGGTAGCACATCGCCGCAGACAGAATTCTGACCATCCAAGTCGTCCTGCGCGCAATCGGAACTGAACATTTTTACGTTGCCTTCGCTGCCATACAAAATTACCCTTTTGCTAAATATGGATACACCATTTACGATAGCGGGGCTTGTGGCCAACGGACAGAATACGTCTACACATACGTCGAAGAAAAAGGTCATATCAACCGAATAAAAGCCCCTGTTAAATGGTACCGGCTCCAGATCAAGGAACACGGTAATGACGTCGGCATTTCTAAGCCTGACGTTAGTCGCATGCTCAATCAGGTCGTGCTTATCCGGTGGGAAGTAAACCCTTAAATCTTCAAGGCAATCTTTATCGAAAGAGCATACAGGTTATAAGTATACTCTGGCGGTCAAGCTCGAAAGCGAAGCAGGTTTGGTGCCTCTATTATTATTTTATTTTTAATCTATTCCAAAGATACCCGGCAGTGCTATGTATCGTTACGCGGGAAGCTATGCGGGCATATTCATCAACAGGTACTGCATGACCGGGCATTCGTCAAGGCTTTCATAATCTTTGTATGCGCCGGTTTCAGAGATCCCTTCAAAATGAAGGAACGCAGGATGATTAACCTTGTCGTCTACTTGACTTGCAACAATGTGCAATTCGATTAAACCCATTCCGTCTTTTTCGATTTCCGTTATTTTTTCTTTCAGAAGTTTTAGATCCACACTAATTCTTTGCATTTTAAAAACATCCTTTATTTTTAATTGGTTGCGCAACATTTGTAATTTTAAAGGAAATACATTAAAATTGCAATAGCGAAAAAAGTCGCAATTTTAGAAGTTTTAAGGAAAGAATAAAAATAGGATAAATAAACAAAATGTTTCGTACTATGAATGATTTTTTATGAATATTTAGATGGCAATTTGTCAAAATGAGACTATTTTGATATATTAGAATAATAAAAAATGGAAGCTTAATGTCGAAACAGTTAGATTTATAGGCGTTCTGTGCGAAGATCACAATATTCTGGATGGTTTTGAAACCATTTTACGGCATACGAGCAGGTTAGGCATGCTTTTCGGTTTTGCCGCCGGAGGGTGGAGGCGGCGGCTTCCATTAATTTTCCGGCAATGCCCTGGCCCCGCAGAGAATCATCTACAAAAGTGTGGTTGATGTTTACAGTTTGTCCGTCAACATCCGGAAAAGTGACCTCGGCGACCACTATGCCTGACTCATTCCTTGCGTAAATACGATTCTTTTCATAAATAAATTCCAATTGAATCCCTCCTGTCATCTGTAGTATGCCATTTTTAAGATCATCTTGTCAATGACAACTACAGATAAAGTGGCTTTAAATAAATTTCCAATGCAAATTGCGCGGGCTTGGCACCCTTTTCCTTAGTGTATACAATTCGGTCGATCGTCGCTTTTAAAAGCATATTTTTTTGCTGTGGATTTGCAGATTGATATGCCGCCAGCATGGTATCAATTGTATAACTCATATTATCATAGTTAATATTGTGAATGAAGAATGTCGTATTTTTCATATTCTGCAGTTTTTCCTGCTTTTTATTTAAAAGAATTTGACGGGCAAGAAAAGTGTTAAGATCATACACACCCTGTTCCAGAAGATCGTGTAGTTTTTCAATCTGCCCGGCGGTAGTTTTCATTTCGGATTCGATCATTTTTAAGATTTCGCTGTTTTTGACATCCTGTGGAGATGCGGCGCTTTTCTTTATCAGCCGAAGCTGCTTGAGGCTGTCTTTCAGCTCGTTCAGAATTGCATTTTCAACAAGCGGAAGGGAGGAAGAGGCCATACAGCCGGATTTCTGACACAAAAGGCAGGAGCCGCCGCGGCGGATTACCTGCCGCTGCATTAACGAACCGCAGTGAGAACAGTAAACCAGACCGGCAAGCGGGTTTTCCACAATCCCTTTGTTAGCCGGAGGGTGTGACCGGTATGCAGAAATTCTCTGCGCCTGTTCAAACAGCGCTCTGTCAATCACAGGCGGATGAATTCCGCCGACAATCATCCATTTCTCCCTCGGATTATTGATGGTGATATGCCTGCTGTTGCCTTTCGTGCCTTTTCGGATATGTGTTTTTTGGTTCCATACAATTTTTCCTATGTAAGTGGGATTGTGCAGTATTTTCATAATGGAAGATCGCCCGAACCTTGCGGAGCGATGCGGCTTGGCTCCCATGATGTTTACGGCGTCGGCAATATGCTGGCAGCCCATGCCTTTATTCACATACAGATCAAACATCACCCGTACAAACCGGGCCTCTTCTTCATTTACGGCAAGCGTGGGCCGTTTGCCGACCGTTGTTTTCACATATCCGTACGGGGCGTTGGCGATATAGCCGCCGTCCGCGATGGTTTTTTTGATTCCCCGCTGCATCCGGCGCTTAATCACCTTCAATTCCTGCCGTGCCATAAAGGTTTCAAACTCGGAATAGGTTTCATCCATTTCATTGCTGAGATCGTAGGTTTTACGGGGTGTAATGATCTTTGTGTCCGCGTTTTTCAACGTTTCCAGGATAACGCCCTGGTCGCTCATGGCGCCGCGCCCCAGACGGTCGATGTCCATACACAGCACGGCGTCATAGTCGCCATGCTCCACATCGGCAAGCAGCCGCAACATTTGTGGACGGGCATAAAGCGACTCGCCGGAAACCACTTCCTCATATATTTTTGCAATAGTAAGGTCGTTTTTCGCTGCAAAATCCAGCAGGGTTTCCCTGTGCCGCTTTAATGTTTCATCGACGGTATCACTTAACTCCTCTGCCCGGCTTTTGCGAAGATAGATGGCCGTGTTCACTTTATCACCCGGTTCACTGTGATTTTTTGGTAAGTACAACTGCATATTCCGGCCTCCGGGTTCCTTAAGGGATCCGGAGATTTTATTTTATGGTGGTACGGTTAAAAATTTTGCAATTACGGCACCGAAAAACATGGCAATACGAATAGGACAAACACCGGACTTCATATTTTTACTGAGGTGATACGGATGCGCGACGCGGGGAAACCGATTGTTACGGTGCATATTTTATCAGGAACACCTGAAGAGGTCGCGTGCAACAGGGAAAATTTGCGATATGTAGCGGAACAGATTTGCAGCGGAGAAAAAGGGTGTGCACTGACTGTGACGGTTGACTGGGAAAATGCTGAGAGGGATAGCCTGTTTGCGGGAAGGGGGAAGTTTCCATGAAATTCAAGGTCCTTCAGGGGTATATGGCGCTTTGTCGCCATTATGGATGGACACCAACGTGGGCGGGACTTAGGGCTTTCAACCGAGGTGACCGCGCGCGGTGTCTGGAAAGGGGGAAACACAAAAAATGATCTGCGCGTCATGTGGAAAATGCAGGAGCGGATTTGACATCAGAATCTGCCGCCGGTTTTGTTCGGCATATAAACGCGCTTTTGAACGCAATGTGGAACGGCAGCTTGATGAAACGCTGTTTCGGCGTATTGCCAGAATTTCCAAGTAGGGAGTATGCCGGCGTAAAGCGGAACCGCCCCTTCCGGGGCGGCAGCGTCTATTATTGCTTCTTCATGTAATCTGTAACGCGATTGTGGAAATTTTCATAGGAACTGCTTCCATTTAATAATTTCAGCTGCATATCATCCGACAGGGAAAGAAAGAAATCTTTTACTTTTCTGTCCTGATCGGACAGAACCGAAGGAAAAGGGAACTCATAAAATCCTGTATAATCCAAAATAAATCACCCCGAGAATAGTGTATGACAATATTTCAAAAAAATGCAGGATTTTCCACCGGTTGGTTAGAAAAGTGTTCTGGTGTGATCATGCTGTTTTATAAAAGCGGCGGGAACACGGGATATCGGAAACGCAGGCACGCAAAAAATTTGTATCAAGGCTGTTGACTGCAGTTCACTGCATGAATCATATACGCGCATTCCGTCTATGCATACAGCTTCATTAAAATTTCCTGTATTTTGCACATTTGCAGATGTTTCCGAGCAATTTCCATCCATAAAATAATCCTCCTAACACATTTAGTGAAACCTTTGTTTCTCAATACCATTTTATGGCGGCGGTTTCATTGTGTTACAGAAATATTTTCCTCTTATGAGTAAGATTTTTTAGAAACACAGAAAACTAATTATAAATTATGAAATAATAAATATATAGTATTTATAATCATTAAAACATAGTAATATTTGATATAAAATGAGCAATAAATACAAAATCAGAGTTTTTCACCCGGATTAATTCGTCTTTTTATAAAATCTTTTCTATTTATATTTTATTAATATTCTGTTATAATTATGTTAAACAAAAGTAAAAAATCAATCACTCGACAGGACGAAATGAGGTTAATTTCATGTCACTCGCGCTCATTATCGCACTTATCCTTGTGTGCGCTTCCATTTTTGTCAACGGCTGGACGGACGCGCCCAATGCAATCGCCACTGTTGTTTCGACCCGAGTGCTTTCCCCACGGGCGGCTGTTTTAATGGCTACGGTTTTTAACCTGGTCGGCATCATGTGTTTTGGCACAGCCGTTGCAAGCACGATTGCCAACCTTGTGAATGTGGGAACCGGATCCAATCCGCTCATTGCGGTTTGTGCCGCTCAGCTTTCCATAGTGATATGGTCTGTGTCGGCGTGGAGGTTTGGAATCCCCACCAGTGAAAGCCATGCGCTGATTGCCGGACTGATGGGAGCGGGAATTGCTTATAACGGCGTTTCTGCTTTTAAGCTGGCGGAATTTCAAAAAGTGCTGTGGGGCATTGTCATTTCGACGGTGGTCGGCTTTTTCGCTGCTTATCTTGTTACCAAGGCGGTTGGTTTTCTGTTCCGCCGCGTAAAACGCGCAAAAGCAAACCGCTTCTTTTCACTGGGTCAGATAGCATCCGCTGCTTTAATGGCAACCAGCCACGGCGCGCAGGACGGCCAGAAATTTATGGGCGTTTTTGTGCTTGTGATTCTTCTTGCCCACAATCAGCCGATTCCGGCGTCGGTGCATATTGATCTCTGGATTATGCTGCTCTGCTCGCTTATTATGGCGATCGGCACTTCCGTCGGCGGATACCGCATCATCAAAACAATGGGAATCGACATGGTGAAGCTGGAAAAATATCAGGGCTTTTCCGCTGAAATTGTAGCGTCCCTATGTATGCTGATCACCACGGTGTGTTCCGGAATTCCCCTTTCAACCACCAACACCAAGGGAACGGCGATGATGGGCGCCGGGGCGGCCAGACGGTTTTCCGACGTGAACTGGGGAATAGCTAAAGAAATGGTTATGGCGTGGGTTCTAACCTTTCCGGCGTGCCTGATTCTTGGCTTTGTGATGACCAAACTATTCATACTGATATTCTAAAGTATATGTAAAGAGTAATGAATTTGTTATTTTTGAAGGGTAAGGGAACTATATGAGTAATTTTTTTGCTAAAGGGCCGGACTACTTCTCGCTGTTTGAAAAAGGCATCGGTATTTCCTGCCAGGCTGCAAAAGTACTTCAGACCTCGTTTACAGACGGCGCAATTGACAAACAAGAAATCACCCAGCTGAAGGAGCTTGAGCATGAAGGGGACAAGCATGTTCATTATTGCTCCAACCTCATTGCGGACGCTTTTATCACACCGATTGACCGTTCGGACATGATGGATATGGTTCGCGCGATCGAGTCTATCACAGACAGCATCGATGATATTGGTAATCAGATTTATATGATGCATATTTCCAATGCAAATGAAACAACCGTCAGGCTGGTTGATTTAATCGTCAAAAGCTGCGAGGGACTCTGTACTTTAATGACCGACTTTAAACAGTTCAAGAAAAACCTGAAGAGTATTAAGGAAATGTCCGTTTACGTCAATCATCTTGAGGAAGAAGGGGACGAAATTTTCAGCGAAGCCATGCGGGATCTTTTCGACCCGGCCAACAAAATGGAAATGATTGATGTAATCCGTCTGCAGAATCTTTACAACACAATGGAGAATTCCCTGGACTACTGTGAAGACGTAGCCGATATTGTAGAACAGATCATTATTTCAAACACTTAACCGATTCCCGTCTTGAAGCTCACCCGTCTTTTGGGTGGGCTTTTTATTTTGTGTCTGAAGAGCCGAAAACATTTTATGTTGAACCGAGCCCGATAGTTTGCTATAATATTATTAATCATGACATAATTGTATATAAAGGGGAATTTTCCATGGCAAAGGTTACTCTCATCGCTTATACTCCCGACCCGGAAAAAACAGTCGCGCAGGCGGCGAAGCTTTGCTATTCGCCTGCTTCCATAGAGACGATATCCGAAGGCCTGACAGAGGATAAGGTTGCTTCCTTCGTGGACATGCTGGCTGAAATAGGACACGAGAGCCCGATTGAGCACGCGTCCTTTACCTTTGGAATCGAAGGCGTTTCCCGTTCATTTTTAGCACAGATGACCCGGCACCGCATTGCTTCCTACAGTGTCCAGAGCCAGCGCTATGTGACCGAAACCCGCTTCGAGTACGTTGTTCCCCCTGAAATAGAAGCGATACCTGAGGCAAAGGCGGAATTCCTTTTGGCTATGGAAGAGGATCAGCGCCACTATGAAAAGCTGACATCCCTTTTAAAAGAAAAGCACCAGAGAGAATTAATGGGGGCGGGACAGGATGAAAAATCGGCCGCCCGCGCCGCGCAGAAACAGGCGATTGAGGACGCGCGGTTTGTTTTGCCGAACGCCTGCGGCACCAAGATGATCTGTACGCTTAATGCGCGTTCGCTGTATAATTTCTTTTCCCATCGCTGCTGCAACCGCGCCCAGTGGGAAATCCGCGCGGTGGCGGTTGAAATGCTGCGCCTTGTACGCGGCGTCGCACCTCATTTGTTCAGGCACTGCGGGCCGCCCTGTTTGCGCGGCGCCTGCCCGGAGGGCAAAATGTCCTGCGGCAGAATAAACGAGGTACGGGAGTTTTTTAATGGAATAGGGGAAAACTGATGAGTGGAAAATTGATCACAATGGAAGGGCTGGACGGCAGCGGCAAAGCGACGCAGACGGAGCTGCTGTGCGGGGCGCTTGCCGAACGGGGCGTTAAGCTGCACCGCGTATCCTTTCCGGACTATGAGGAGCCTTCATCGGCTTTGGTGAAGATGTATCTGAAAGGAGAGTTCGGAACCAATCCCGACGACGTGAACGCATATGCCGCTTCCTCATTTTATGCGGTCGACCGTTATGCCAGTTACCAAAAATACTGGCGGCAGGACTATCAGCAGGGTACTCTGATCATCGCGGACCGATATACAACTTCCAATATTGTATTTCAGCTTTCCAAGCTGCCGCGGGAACAGTGGCCGGATTTTGTGGAATGGGTACAGGACTATGAGTACAGAAAACTGACGCTGCCCCGCCCGGACCTGACCATCTATCTGAATATGCCGCTGGAGGTTTCTCAAAAGCTTTTAAGCGGCAGATACCATGGACATGAAGAAAAGAAGGACATCCATGAAAGCAATGCCGCCTACCTTCGGGCCTGCAGGAAGAGCGCCGATTATGCGGCGCAGAGGCTGGACTGGAAGATGGTTCAGTGCGCGGATGAAAAAGGTCTGAAGACGGTTGAACAAATTCATGGCGAAGTGATGGATATCGTAGCGGGACTGCTGTAAAACCCGCTGGATAGATCACAAAAAAGGACGGTTTGGTATGATCTGTTTTGCTGACTGGGAAATGCGCGGAGAGCTTGCTGAAATCTGGGCAAGCTGCTTTCATGAGCCGATGCGTCCGGCAAAATATTTTTTAAATAATTATTTTCGGCCCAAAAATTGTCTGGTTTATAAAATGGGGGACAAAATTGCGGCTGTTGTTTATCTGCTGCCCGCCCGGATTCTTACCGGTGCGGAATCCGTGCAGGTACATTATATTTATGCGGCGGCAACTTTGCCGCAGTACCGCGGCCATGGCTATATGGCGGCGCTGCTGGCCGCCGCCGCGCTGGTGGCCGCCAACCGCGGCGACCAGTATTCCGCCGTGCTCCCTTCCGAGCCGGGGCTGTACAGCCTTTATGAAAAATCCGATTATAACAGATTCTTTAAAATCAGCACCCTGTCCTTTACACTGGAGGAAATGTGTTCCTTGGCCGAGTCCGGAGTCGCGGCGAAAACGCTTCTTAGTTACGGCCAGATGAATGGGCTTCGCAGCGCGAGGCTTCAGGGGAGAACCGGTTCCGTACTGTGGAGCGACGAGGCGTTTGGGTTTGCGGCGGGGATGGGCAGAGTATACGGCGATAAAATGATCTGTTCCCGGACCGCCGGAAAAATTTCCTATGCCCTGTGTCGGAGAATTGATGCCGATGCCTGTATGGTTCTGGAGCTGATGGCGGACGGAGATACCATCCGCGATCTGGCGGCGAACATCATCAGCGGCGTACCGGCAGGGCGTTACAGCTTCCGTCTGCCCGCCGATGAGGTTCTTTTTGGAAAAGAAGGAACCGTTTCGGATTTCGGAATGTTAAAGCCAATCGGAGGGGCGGCTATGGATCAGCTGCTGCAGGATTCAGCTGCGCCGTATCTAGGGCTGCCGCTTGATTGATTTTTGGAGGTGTCAGTTATGATTTATCTTTTTCTCGCAAATGGATTTGAAGAAATCGAGGCGCTGGCTACCGCCGACATTTTACGGCGCGCCGGCTGCGAGCTGGTTACGGTCGGTGTCGGAGGCAGAAAAATCACCGGAGCGCATATGATTGAGGTGACCGCTGATATCGATGAAAAGGAAGCGGTGACGGACGGGCTGGACATGGTGGTGCTGCCGGGGGGAATGCCGGGGACGCTCAACCTTGAAAAATCCCCGATTGTGGGCGCGGCCATCCGCTACTGCGCGGAAAACGATAAATACATCGCGGCTATCTGCGCGGCTCCTTCCATACTGGGCCATATGAACCTCCTAAAGGAACATACGGCGACCTGCTTTCCGGGCTACGAACAGGAGCTTCATGCCAAAACGGTGTCCAAAGACCCGGTTTGCGTCAGCGGAAAAGTGATTACGGCGAGGGGTGCGGGCGTTTCCGTTGAATTCGCGCTCAAAATTGTGGAAGTGCTGTTTGGCTCTGAAAAATCAATGATGCTTAGGAAGTCGATGCAATGTATGTGAAGAATATCCGCGAAATAAAAATCAATCTGCGCGCGCGTTACCGTCAGTTCCGGGAAAGGCTGGGCGAAGACCAGAAAATTGCCCTGGATTCCACCATTCAAAGCCGGCTTCTGGCATTGCGGGAATACGCCGCGGCGGATACGATATTCACTTATGTGAGCAAACCGATTGAGGTTGACACGATTGCGCTGATCAAGGCTGCGCTTGCCAACCATAAGCTGGTTGCTGTGCCGCGCTGTGTGCCGAACACGTATGATATGCAGTTTTATTATATTACTTCCCTAGATGATCTGGAAAAAGGGAGTTTCGGCGTGCTGGAGCCGATGGTGTCCCAATGCCGTCCGGTGACTGATTTTTCCCGGGGTTTCTGTATTGTGCCGGGCCTCAGCTTCGACGCGCAGGGATATCGTCTGGGATACGGCAAGGGCTATTATGACCGTTTCCTGGCTGAATTCGGAGGGGACACCGTGGGAATCTGCTATTCCGGCTGCGTCCAGTGGAACCTGCCCCACGGCTATTACGACAGGCCGGTTGATATTCTGATTACCGAGAAATACATCCGAAGAGTGGCAAAGCAGGCAAACTGAAATTTGCTGCCGCAGTATAACAGGAGGACGTATCCATGAATGATGACAGGGACCTTAATGATTACCATCATAAAAGGGTCGAGAATTTTAAGCTGAATATTTCCGATGAGGATTGGGGCGACACGCCGGATACGGACCTTTATTCCGATCTGCACAATGCAGACAGCGCAAATGAGTCCAACACTGTGATCAGTAGCTACAGTGATCCGCGGGAGGCACAAAGAGCGAAGCTTTTACAGGATGAAGCCGAAATCAAGGCTGAAAAAGCCCACGAAATCCGCAATAAGGAAAAAGGCAGAAAAAACAAGGCCTTTTTTCGGTTTATCTGGATCATTATGGTCCTGTTTGCCTCCATCCTTTTTTCACAGTTTATGATTACGGGAATTAACGATATGCTTGCGATCGGTAAGGAAAAAGTGACGGTAACGGTGGAAATACCAAAGAACGCAACCACCGAACAGATTGCCGATATTCTGAACGGCGCGGGCGTGATACGCGATGTGAATTTCTTTCAGGTCTATTCAAAGCTGACGAAGGCGGACGGCCATTACAGCAACGGAAGCTATAAAATTGACACAAATATGGACTATGAGGCGATTATCAACAATCTTCAGTCCAATCTGAATCGTGTGGACACCATCAAAATTACCTTTAAAGAGGGTGTCAATGCACTTGAAATGGCCGCTCTGTTGGAGAAAAACGGAGTCTGCACTGCTAAAGAAGTGCTTTCTGTGATCAATTCGAACGACTTCGACAAAGACTATGAAATGCTGAGGGCAATTACCAATCAGAAGGACCGCTATTACAAGCTGGAAGGATATTTATTTCCGGATACTTATGAATTCTATAAGGACGAAGATCCGAAACAGGTAGTTGCCAAGCTGATCAGCAACTGCAATAAAAAGCTTACCAAACAAATCCGCAGCAAAGCGGCGGACCAGAATATGACCGTTGACCAGATGCTTACGCTGGCTTCCATGATTCAGGCCGAGGCGGCGGATAAAGAGGATATGTACAAGGTTTCTTCCGTTTTCCATAACCGCCTGAACAGCAGCGGGACGGGTGACCTGCTTCGTCTCCGCTCAGACCCGACAACCTATTATCCATACCGCACCAAAGCGTCTGTTCCGTCGGACATACGCGAAACCTATAAGAGTAAGTATGATACTTACACCATCAAGGGCCTGCCTGCGGGGCCGATCTGCAATCCGGGCGCGGAGGCAATCGACGCGGCACTGAATCCGGCAAGCACGAAATATTATTACTTCTGCCATGATAAGGACGGAAAAGCCTATTACGCCGCGACCAATGCGCAGCACGAGGCGAATCTGAGAAAAGCAGGACTGAAATAGAGGTTTTGGAGGGCAAAAATTGACGGATACAATACAGCGCGCTGAGCTGCTTTCGCCTGTGGGCGACATGGAGCGGCTCGGCGCGGCAATCAGCTTTGGCGCCGACGCGGTTTACCTTGCCGGGCAGGAATTCGGTATGCGCACGGCGCCGTCCAATTTTACAAACGAAGAACTGGTCAAAGCGGTACAATACGCGCACAGCAGAAATGTCCGGGTACATCTGACCTGCAACACCGTTCCCCACAATGACGAACTGGCGCGTCTGCCGGAGTTCTTACAGTTTGCGCAGGATGCCGGAGTCGACGCGCTGATCATCGCGGACTTCGGCGTGATGGCCATGGCGAAGAAATACGCCCCAAAGGTGGATATTCATATGTCCACACAGGCCGGTGTCGCAAACTACGTCAGTGCCGGCGAATTATACGGCATGGGCGCTTCGCGTGTCGTGCTGGCGCGTGAGATGAATCTGGAGGAAATTGCGGAAATCCGTGCCAAAACGCCAAAAGGACTTGAGCTGGAGGTCTTTGTCCACGGCGCCATGTGTGTTTCTTTTTCCGGGCGGTGCCTTTTATCCAGTTATCTCACCGGGCGCGACGCGAACCGCGGCGACTGCGCGCAGCCGTGCCGCTGGGAATACGCGCTGATGGAATCCAAGCGTCCCGGGCAGTATATGCCGGTATTCGAAGATCAGCACGGTACGTATATCATGAATTCCAAAGATATGTGTATGATCGGGCATATCCCCGAGCTTCTGAAAACGGGTGTGACAAGCCTGAAAATAGAAGGCCGGGCAAAGTCCGCGTACTATGTTGCGGTGACGACCAATGCCTACCGCAATGCCATTGACGAATATTGTGAGCATCCGGAACGGAAGGTTTCCCCGTGGGTTGTGGAGGAACTGAACAAAATCAGCCACCGCGAATACAGCACCGGGTTCTATTTTGGAACGGAGCCCGGTCAGGTGTACGGCAACGGCGGTTATGTCCGCGAGTACGATGTGATCGCCGTCTGTGAAAATTATGAAAACGGCGTTGCCACACTTTCCCAGCGCAACCGTTTTTTCAGGGGCGATACCGCCGATGTGCTGGAAGCGGGAAACAGGCCGTTTCTTCTGCCGCTGAACGACCTTTACGACCGGGACTGGAATCCGATTGATGCCGCGCCTCACGCCATGATGACCGTGCTGCTGAAAACCGGACATCCCATTGCCAAGGGCGCGATTTTAAGGAAAAGGCGCACGGATTAAATTGCCACGCTTTGGCTAAGCAATTCAATGATTAAAACTCCCCCATATTGGTAATCATAACCAGTATGGGGGAATTTATATGGAAAAAAGAACAGCCGTATTTTTCGGCATATTCATGCTTTGCATGTTTCTCTGCATCCTGAGTGTATTTACTGTATCGGACGGCGCGCAGCTTGCCGCGACCGCCAACAACCAGAGCAGCTACAAGCTGGTTGTGGCAAAGACCAGGGGCACAATTTACGACTGCAACGAAAACGCTTTGACCGGTGCGGATACGGAGTACGCCGCCGCCATTGCGCCAAGTGTGGAGGGCGCGGGGGCGCTCAGCAAGGTGCTGACGGAAAAGGAAATGGAGGCCGTATATCCGTCCCTGACTGCGGGAAAACCGTTTGCCATGAAGCTTCCAAAGAACATCGCCGCTGGGGGCATTGATGTGTTTCCCATTGAGAAACGGTATGCCGACAAGCAGACGGCCGTGCATATTATCGGCTATCTGGACGGCTCCGGCACGGGCGCCTCGGGGGTTGAAAAAGCCTTTAACCAGCAGCTTACAAAGAACCAGGGGCAGATTTCCGTCACCTACAAGGTGGATGCCGTCAACCGTGTTCTTGCGGGAGAAAACAAGAAAATCAGCGATTCCTCTTATTTGCAAAACAGCGGCGTTGTCCTGACAATTGATAAAAATATTCAGGAGATCGCAGAAAAGGCGGCGGAAAAATATTTGACAAAAGGCGCGGTGGTCGTCACGGAAGTACCGTCCTGTAAAATCCGCGCAATGGTCAGCCTGCCCGCCTTTTCTCCGAACAATGTCACAGCGGCCCTGAAAGCGGAAGGTTCCCCGCTTATGAACCGTTGTCTTTCGGCGTACAATGTAGGCTCCGTTTTCAAGCTGGTTTCCGCTTCCGCCGCCCTTGAATACGGCATTTCGCCGGATACCCAGTACACCTGCACAGGCTCCATCGACGTGGACGGTGGCCTTTTTCACTGCTTTAACGGCGAAAGCCACGGCAGTGAAAACATGAAATCGGCAATCGCACAGTCCTGCAATACCTATTTCATCCATATCATGCAGCAGGTTCCTCCGGCACAGTTTTTGCTGATGGCCCAGAGCATGGGCTTTGGCCGCTCCTTTGAAATCGCTCCGGGAATTACGTCGGTTTCCGGGAATCTTCCCACGTTAAAAAGTCTCAATATCCCGAGAGCCCTTGCGAATTTTTCCTTTGGACAGGGGGATTTAACCGCCACGCCGCTGCAAATCGCGGCGATGGTCAATGCCATAGCGAGCGGAGGGGAGTATACGCAGCCTTATCTGTATGAAGGGCTGGTGGATGAAAATCTGAAGAATACGGCGAAAGCGCCGGCGCAGAAAAGCACACAGGTTATTTCACAGAATACTGTAAAACTGCTTCAGGATTTTATGAGGGAATCCATTGAAACAGGAACGAGCAAAAAAGGAAAGCCGACATCGGGCGGTGCGGGCGCCAAAACTGCGACCGCGCAAACGGGAAGATATATTAAAGGAGTGGAATCGGTGGAATCCTGGTTTTCGGGATTTTACCCGTATGAAAATCCGAAATATGTCATTACCATTTTTGCGGAAGACGGCACCGGCGGCGGCGCAACCTGCGGGCCGGTCTTTAAACAGATTGCGGATGAACTGGCCGGTAAAATCGGTCAATAACCGACAATTTGATTGACAAGCCGCGCGATTCAGTTTATAATCATGGTGAAATAAAATGTGCTGTTTCGGGTATTCCGCGTTTTTTACGCCGTATCCCTCCGGCACACGGTTAAAGGCGATAAAGGGTAAGAACGTGCCAGACACTGCAAAAGAGAGGAAATTCACGGCTGAAAGATTTCCGCAGCAGACGGCGCTGGGGCCAACCTGTAGCCCTGCGGCGAAGAGCCGCGGCGTTTTCCCCGCGTTAAGGGGATTCAAGCGGCGTGCAAGCGCAATTTGGGTGGTACCACGGATTTCTCCGTCCCATTGTGGATGGTGAAGTCTATTTTTTTGCGGTGCGCTGCGGTTTCAAAATCAATTATTTTTGCCGGACAGGCGGAATGGAGTTTTTGCAATGGAGTGGACAGGTTTAAATGAACTGCGTGAAAAATATTTATCGTTTTTTGAGTCGAAGGGGCATCTGCGCCTGCAGAGCTTTTCCCTGATACCCAAGGACGACAACAGTCTTTTGCTGATTAATTCCGGCATGGCGCCGATGAAGAAATATTTTACCGGAGAGGTGACTCCCCCGCGCAAAAGGGTGACGACCTGCCAGAAGTGCATCCGCACGCCGGACATTGAGCGCGTCGGCATCACCGCGCGTCACGGCACCTATTTTGAAATGCTTGGCAATTTTTCATTCGGAGATTATTTTAAGCATGAAGCCACCGCATGGGCATGGGAATTCTGCACCAAGGTGCTTGACATGCCGATTGACAAACTTTGGGTGACCATTTACACAGATGACGACGAAGCGTTTGAAATCTGGACGAAGGAAGTAGGGGTTGACCCGTCCCACATTGTCCGCCTGGGCAAAGAGGACAATTTCTGGGAGCATGGCTCCGGCCCCTGCGGCCCCTGCTCCGAAATCTACTTTGACCGCGGGGAACAGTACGGCTGCGGCTCCCCGACCTGCGGCGTGGGCTGCGACTGCGACCGGTATGTGGAATTCTGGAATGTCGTGTTTTCCCAGTTCAACAGCGACGGTAAGGGCAACTACCCGCCGATGGAACATCCGAATATCGACACCGGCATGGGACTGGAGCGTCTTGCCTGCATTATGCAGGACGTGGACAATCTGTTCCTTGTCGATACCGTTCAGAATATCATGAAGCACATCTGCCGTATTGCCGATGTGAAATACGGCGAAGACCCGAAAAAGGATATTTCCCTGCGCGTCATCACCGACCATATCCGCAGCACCACCTTTATGATCGGCGACGGCGTTATGCCGTCGAACGAGGGCAGGGGCTACGTTCTGCGCCGCCTGCTGCGCCGTGCGGCGCGCCACGGACGTCTGCTCGGTATTACCCAAACCTTCCTCGCACAGGTCGCTGGAACCGTCATCGACGAAAATAAAAACGCCTATCCTGAGCTGGACGAAAAGCGCGCCATGATCACGAAGCTGATCGGCGTGGAGGAAGAAAGCTTTGCAAAGACCATTGATCAGGGGCTTCAGCTTCTGAGCAGTTATATTGACAACAGCGGGAACAAGGTATTCTCCGGCGCGGACGCGTTCCGCCTCAGCGACACCTATGGCTTCCCGATCGACCTTACCAAGGAAATCGTGGCCGAGCGCGGGATGACCGTTGACGAGGAAGAGTTTAAACGGCTGATGCTGGAGCAACGCGAACGCGCGAGAGCTGCCAGAAAGAATGCCGGCGCGGATGCGTGGGAAGGGGAAAGCGATCTTCTTGACGGTGTTCCGGAAACGGAGTTCCTCGGCTATGGTCAGTTTGAAACCTCCGCAAAGGTGATCGCCATTATCCGTGACGGAGAGCGTGTTCAGTCCGCCACTGCGGGCGACGAAATTGCCCTTGTACTCGACAGAACCGCATTCTATGCCGAAAGCGGCGGGCAGATCGGTGATACCGGCTCCATTGAGTCCGCCGACGCGATGATAGAAGTAAAGGACACCACAAAGAACCATGCAAAGAATTATCTGCATCACGCTGTCGTGACCGCCGGGCAAATCAGCGTGAACGAAGAAGTGAAAGCTTCTGTCGCTCAGGAAAGACGCCTTGCCGTCATGCGCAACCATACCTGTGCCCATCTTCTTCAGGCAGCGCTGCGCAGGGTGCTGGGCGACCATGTCGAGCAGGCGGGACAGCTTGTCAATGAAAAGCATGTCCGTTTCGACTTTACGCATTTTTCTGCTCTGAAAAAAGAAGAACTGCAAAAAGTCGAACAGCTTGTCAATCAGGTGATTCTGAGCGGGACGAACGTAGAGAGCCGCGAAATGCCGATTGAAGAGGCGAAGAAGCTCGGCGCCATGGCGCTGTTCGGTGAAAAATACGGCAATATTGTGCGTGTGGTTACTGTTGATGATTTTTCCCGGGAATTCTGCGGCGGAACCCATATCGACAATACCGCGAAAATCGGTTTGTTCAAGATTGTTTCCGAAAGCTCCGTTGCCGCCGGCGTGCGCCGCATTGAAGGCGTTACCGGCACGGGCGTGCTTGACCTGCTGAACCGGACGATCGGCGAAATCGACGAGGCGGCCGCTGCGCTGAAGCTTAATAATTCTTCTGAGCTTGTGCAGAAAACGGTACAGTTCTCCGCGGAACTGAAAGAAAAGGACAAAACCATCGAGATGCTTACCTCCAAGCTGGCGGGTGTTCAGATAGACAGCCTGATCGCCGGTGCGAAGAAGGTGGGCGGTGTTCAGATCATTACCGCCGTGTTCCCGGGAACGGAGCCGGATGCACTGCGTGCCCTCTGCGACAAGGCGCGCGACCATGCTCCCAACATGGTTGCCGTGTTTGCCGGAACCCGCGAAGGAAAGGCCAATATTGCCGCTTGCGTTGCGAAAGAAGCAATGGCGGCGGGCGTAAACGCAGGCCAGATTGTGCGCGCGGTTGCGCAGCTTGCGGGCGGCAACGGCGGCGGCAGGGCGGACAGCGCCATGGCCGGCGCAAAGGATCTGTCAAAACTGGCTGGCGCTCTTGCCGAAGTGGAGAAAATTGTTGCTAATATGCTTCATTGATACTATAATAAGAGCGTTGTATTGTTAGAACAAAGGAGGTCTTAACGTGGACTGCGTATTTTGCAAAATAGCAAACGGCGAAATTCCCAGCAAAAAAGCGTATGAGGATGACCGTGTGCTGGCGTTTTATGATCTGGATCCCCAGGCGCCGGTGCATATTCTGATCATTCCCAAAGAACATATTCAGTCCGTAGAAGATATTACGGAAGAAAACAGCGCGATTGTCGCCCATATTTTTGAAGTGGCGGCAAAGCTTGCAAAAGAAAACAATCTGGAAAAAGGATTTCGTGTTGTCAGCAATGTCGGAAAGGACGGCGGCCAGAGCGTGCCGCACCTGCATTTCCATTTGCTTGGGGGCCGCTCCATGAAGTGGCCTCCGGGCTGATAGGCAGCGTATTATTAAATCGGAAAGGTCGATTAATTATGGGAAAATATTATAAGATGACAATTGCGGGCTGCGAGCGCGAACTGCCGATTTGTCCGATCAGCGATACGCTTGACATCGCGGGTTTTGTGATGCTCGGCGATGTGGAAATCACCGAAAAAACCGCGGCGGCACTTCTTGCAAAATGCCCGGCGCATGATGTCGTCGTCACAGCAGAGACAAAGGGTATCCCGCTCTGCTATGAAATGGCCCGTCAGGGCTGCCGCCGCTATATTGTGGCGAGAAAGAGCGTAAAAGCATATATGCGCAACCCCATCCATGTAGAGGTGAAATCCATCACCACCGACCATGTGCAAAAGCTTTATCTTGCGGAGGACGATTACAGGGGCCTGAACGGCAAGCGCGTCCTGATTGTGGACGACGTGATCAGTACGGGAGAGTCCCTTGCGGCCATGGAGGATCTTGTCAAACAGTTCGGGGGCAATATTGTCGGGCGTGCCTGTGTACTCGCCGAGGGCGACGCCAAGGACAGGGAAGACATTATCTACCTTGAACCTCTGCCGCTATTCTTTAAATAATTCAGATTTTCTAAATTCGGGGGAGTTATGATGAAGCGGCCGCTTGTGTTGGTGGGTTTTTGTTATCTGCTGACGCTTGCGGCCGCTGTTTATTTTGGCGCACAGCTGTCGCTGCTCTTTGCCTGCGCCGCGCTTACTGGCTTTCTGATTACCATGCTGGTGCCGAAGACGCGCGCGGCCGCAGTGTTTCCAGCTGCGCTGCTCACGGTGTCGCTGGCCTTCGGCAGCTTTTACGCGTATCATCAGGAAGCGGTGAAGCCGACGGAGGTGCTTGCCGGCCGGGACGCGGTGATCGACGGCACGGTCTGCGAGCTCCCTTATAAATCGTATAACCGATTTTATTATATTGTGGAAGTAAACGACATCTCGCTGAAAAAAACGCCTGAGAAGCTGAAAATACGAGTATCCTCGCAGGGTGCGCTCAATGTTGGGCCGTATTCCCATATCAAAGGGAAGGTGCATCTGTTCCTTCCGTCGGGGGGAGAGGGATATTCTTCCCGCTCCTATTACGCTTCCAAAGGAATTACGCTGTTTGCGTACCTGTATGAATATGAGAAGGTGCAGGTAACCGCGCCAACGCGAAAACCGCCGTATTATTACGCGTTAAAGCTGCGGTCCGCGCTGTTGAAATCCGTCCGCTCCATGCTGCCGCCGAACGAGGCCAATCTGGTGAACGGGGTTCTGTTCGGTGATCAGACCAGTCTTTCCCCGGAAGTGGCCGCCGATTTCAGGGCGATCGGCATTTCTCATATTTTATCCGTTTCCGGGCTGCACATGACGACAATGGCCCAGCTTCTGCTGATGCTTCTTCTGTTTTTCCGGGTGCCGAAAAAACCGGCGGCTGCCTTGGCCGGTATCGGCGTGGTCTGCTTTATGGCGGTCACCTGCTTTGTCCCTTCCGTCACGCGCAGTGGGGTGATGTGCCTGCTGTACCTGTCGGGCATGATTCTTTCCCGCAATCCGGATTCGCTGAATTCATTGAGTATCTCGGTATTGCTGATCGGTTTGTTCAATCCGTATGCCGCCGCAGACGTGGGCCTTCTGCTCTCCTTTTCCGCAACACTGGGACTTATTTTATTTTCAGGGAAAACCGCTGGCTATTTGAACCGCAAATATGATAAAATTAAAATCATCAGCCCTCTTGTCCGCGGCGTGAACGGTATCCTCGGAACAACCGTCTGGGCGGTGGTTTTTACGCTGCCCATCGTCATTGTCAGCTTTGGCAGCGTTTCGCTCGCAGCGCCGGTTGCTAATCTGCTGGAACTGGTCCCCTCCACGCTGATGATGAATTTTGCGGCGATAGCCGCCGTTGTCAACATGGTTGCGCCGCAGTCCTTTCTGGCCATGCCGTTTGCGCTTGTTTCAGGGCTTTTGGCAAAGTATATGCTTGCTTGTGCGCACTGGCTCGCACAGCTTCCGTACGCCTGTGTTTCGGCGTCCTTCGGCTTTGTCATGGTCTGGCTTTCCGGCACAATTCTCCTGATTGCCGCGACTGTTCTCATGGCGAAGGGGCGGCGGCTGTTCAAGGTAACCGCACTGCTTTCCGTGATTCTGCTTCTTACGGGAATTTTTTCCTATCAGCTGTCCATGCACAATGTAACGCGCCTTGCGGTTTTGGATGATGCCGGGTCCGTGGTTCTTACGCGGAACGGCCGCGCGGCGGTGATCGGCTGCGGCGGGTTTCGTTCCGCTGCCGTCGGCAGTTATCTTCGCAGTCAGGGGGTGACCCGGCTGGATGATCTTCAGCCGCTTACCCTGTTGGGTGAGGAATTAAAAAACGCGGCGGAATTGATAGACGAATTTTCACCCCGGCGGCTTGTGGTTCAGAGCGACGGAATGATTGACACTTTTCTTCGAAAAGCGCTGCCGCAGGCGCGCGGCGTTTCTGTTTATACCGCTTCCGCCAACTCAAAATTGTGGAATTATGCGGATATTGAGGTGAAATACGACGGTACCGTCAGCGTGGCCCGGATTACGGTCGCCGGCGTGTCGGTCCTTGTGTGTCCGACGGGAACCAAACTTGCGGGTTTGCCGAAGGATTGGCTTTCCTCCGATTTTGCAGTGGCGGATTCCGCGCTGGATGACGCGGAACTGCTCGATCCGGTTTGCGCGGTGCTTTCTCTGAACCAGGAGGATATGGGGAAAATCCCGCCACGGATGAGAAAGCTGAACCCGATTGTAACCGGCGGCGAGGGGAATATTGTATTGGAACTGAAAGATGATCAGACGATAAAACTGAGGAGGGAATAGGAATGCCGGAAATTACCGAGGCAGAATTAAAAAAGCAGATTGAAAAGGCAGATTTTTTAAATCTGTATTTTCTGCATGGAGAAGAAAAGTATCTTGTTAGTTTCTATGCGAAAAAGCTGACCTCCAAGGCGGCGGGCACCGTATTTCCGGATTTTAATTTTCAGCGCTTTGATGATTCCGCTTCTATTGATGAGATTGCCTCGGCAGCCGAAGCGCTGCCCCTTATGGCGGAGCGCAAATGTGTGGCTGTTTCCGACCTGAATGTGGAGGGGCTTCGCACCCAGGAAGCTGCAAAGTTGGATGAGCTGCTGAAAAGCGTGCCGGACACCACCGTATTGGTCTTTTATCTTCCATCCGCTGAAATCGATTATAAAACGGATAAAAAATGGAAAAAATTTATTGATACAGTAAATAAGACCGGCGTAACGGTTCATCTGAAAAAGCGTTCTACCCCGGATCTTGAAAAGGCGTTATGCTCCGCGGCGGCGAAACGCGGCTGTGAGCTTTCCCGGCAAAATGCGGGGCGTATCATCGGCTACTGCGGGAACGACCTGCAAACGCTGTTTAACGAGCTGGAAAAGCTGTGCGCGTTTGCTGGCGAAGGCAGCATCACCGCACAGATGATCGACGGGCTTGTGGTGAAAAATCTTGAAACCAGAGTATACGATTTATCCAAAGCGATTGTCGCGGGAGAATATGATAAGGCCTACGGCGTTCTGGACTTGCTGTTTTATCAGAATGAAGAGCCTGTTTCCATTCTGGCGGTTCTTTCATCCGCCTATCTTGATATGTACCGTGTCAGAATTTCCATACAAAGCGGATTCAGCGCCACGGAGCCGGCGAAACATTTTGACTATGCGCGCAAGGAGTTCAGGCTCACCAACGCGGAAAGAGACGCCAAAAAGCTGACGACATCCATGCTGCGACAAAGCCTTCAGGTACTTTTGGCGGCGGATACCGCACTGAAAAGTGCGCACGGAGACCGGCGCATCATTATGGAGAAACTGATTGCCCAGCTTTTGTCCATTGCGGAAAAGGAGAAAACGGCTTGATTAAAATAAAAGAGGCAGTGATCGTAGAGGGAAAATATGACAAGATAAAGCTTTCCTCTATTATTGACGGTTTGATTATAGAAACGCGGGGGTTTCAGATTTTCGGCGATAAGGAGCAGATGGATATGATCCGCCGCCTTGCGGATAAGCGCGGCATCCTTGTCCTGACAGACAGCGATTCCGCGGGCTTTTTAATTCGGAATTATCTTTCGGGCGCGGTTAACCCGGATAAAATAAAGCATGCGTATATCCCGGATATTTTAGGAAAAGAGAGACGCAAGGACAGGCCGTCCAAAGAGGGAAAGCTCGGGGTGGAAGGTGTGCCCGTCCAGGCAATTGTTGACGCGCTGCGGCGCGCGGGGGTTACCTGTGAGGCCGGCCCAATGCCGGTGGGGAGAAGAATTGACAAAACAGACCTATACCTTGCGGGCCTGTCCGGCGGAGAAAACAGCGCACGGAAAAGAAAAATGCTTTTAAAAGAACTTGACCTGCCCGAACATCTGGCCGTCAATTCCATGGTCGGCGTTTTAAACAGCATCATGAGTTATGACGAGTTTTGCAGATTAACTGACAAACTTTTTAAAAATTCATAATTTAGGGTTGACAATCGGCAATTTGGAATGATATAATAACTCTTGCTGAGTCGCGCGAGTGCTGGAATTGGCAGACAGGCACGTTTGAGGGGCGTGTGTTGTATGACGTACGAGTTCAAGTCTCGTCTCGCGCACCAACTAAGAAATTCAAGAAGCCGCATAATTGCTGGCTTCTTGAATTTTTTTGCATAAAAACCCGGAAAGCTACAGGATAGTCAGCTTTTCGGGTTTCTTTTTATGTATTGAATTCTTGTTGATTCATGTACGCCTTAGATTCAGCACAATAGCGTCTACCGGTACACTGACGCTGCATGTTACCGAGAACGGTACGGCGGGCGGGACACCGATTGTCGGCGCGACTTTTATCCGCTGTGATTCCGGCGGAACCACCTATGGGACTGCAATAACATCAGATGCGTCCGGTAACGCCATTTTCGGCCAAGTGCCTTTTGCCGCAACCGGTGCGCCACTTATTTATTATAAACAAACCGGATCAGATGGAGATCATGAATTCAACCCTGCGCTCGTAAACACAACAATGACAATCTCCACGCAAACTATTGAAGTAACAAATACTCTTGCGGCGCAGAGAACGATTGCCCTGACGGATGCAAACTACGCAAGTCTGCCGATCGTATCTGGCAGCATTACACTCTCATAACTTTAATTGAACCGATCGCATCCTACAAACATGAAAACCCGCCAGCCGTTAAAAAGGCCAGCGGGTTTTTGTGAACATCTATTTGCTGAGCATGTATAACAGTCGAAGCGCATGCACATTTTCGTCCGTCCTCGCGCGGTAATAGGCATCTTTCAATTCGTTATTCATATGGGTACGAATATATTGTTCTCCGTATTTTCTAAAATCTCCACTTTCGTCGATCACCCTTTCCCGCAGGGCGTTCCTGTAGGAATCCGTGATTACGGGCGGCTGAATTTCAGGGTTGTAGGTCTCGCGGGTCAGCATGGTATAAATTTTTTTAAATTCATCCGCATGGGACTGTTCGTCATTGGAAAACTCTGTCAGCAGTTTGCGGTCATCCTCGTTTGGCGCAATTTTCGATAATTCTTTATAAAGTGCCGCATCGCCCATCTCGGCTTTAATATATGTTTGAAGCCTTTCTGCGGTTGTCATATTCCGAATTCTCTCCTTTCATTTTTCGATATAATAAAACATATAACAATATATGTATGTCGGATGAAAACTGTACGTTATTTTCGCATTTCTGGCTGGAAAAAGCTTTACACTGTCTACATAATATCTTCATAATCACATGTTATAATAAAACAAAATACAGGAGGTGTTTTCAATGTTCTGTCATGGATTTGGCGTCGGAAGCTATGGGATCAGCGGTTACGGGTTTGGAGGCCCACATATTCTTATGATGATCGGTATTATTTTAGTTACATTGATGATCGTATATTTTATATACAAAACAAATCAAAACAGAAGTTCTAATATGGCATATGAAAAAATCACGCCAAAGGCGATTGAGATTCTGAATGAAAGGTTTGCCAACGGAGAAATAGACGAAGAAGAATACAGATTGAAAAAGAGTCAGATTCTTCATTAAATGACAAATCCCCTGCCGGTTCACTGTGGCCGGCAGGGGATTTTAAACATAAATTACAGGCTGAGAATTTGTTTTATTCTCAGCCTGTAGGTTATAAAATCTTAAATTGTCAGGTATCGGTACATGAAACAGATAGCAGCTTACAGAATATCTTAATAGGAGTCCATTTCTTTTATTGAGGTGATCGCATGCAGACTGTTATAATCAGATTTTTTGATAAAAAAGTTGGATATGAGGCTGCCAAGCTTCTCAAGAGTCTAGGATATCAGGTAAATTCCATTGGGCGAACCTATTGGAACAGCTTTTATCCGTTTGCTTCATGCATCATCCTGGAAATCCGTTATGAAGAGTCATAACTGTTTACAATATTATGCCGTTTTTATTCAGCAAAACAGCTGGTTCCGGGGAAATAAGCGCTGTTCCCCAAATCCGCTTCAATTCTCAGCAGCTGGTTGTACTTGGAAACACGTTCACTGCGGCTTGGAGCCCCTGTTTTGATTTGTCCAGCGTTCAGCGCGACGGCAAGATCCGCAATCGTCGTATCCTCCGTCTCACCGGAGCGATGGGATATAATCGCCGTATACCCTGCCTTGTGGGCCATCTTCACGGCATTCATCGTTTCGGTGAGCGTACCGATTTGGTTCAGTTTGATTAGAATGGAATTACCGCAGTGCAGGCCGATACCCTTTTTCAGCCTTTCCGTATTGGTGACAAACAGGTCGTCTCCAACCAGCTGCACCTTATTGCCCAGTTCTTCCGTTAGTTTTTCCCAGCCCTGCCAGTCGTCTTCACCCAGTCCGTCTTCTATGGAGCGGATTGGGTATTTTTTACTCAAATCTTTCCAGTAAGCAATGAGCTGGTCGGTCGTATACGATGTATGATGCTTCGGCAGGAGATATCCGCTGCCGGATCTCCATTCGCTGGCGGCGGGGTCTATTGCGAGAACAAAGTCTTTTGACGGCGCGTAGCCCGCCTTTTGTATCGCTTCCAGTATCAGTTCAATCGCTTCTTCATCCGAGTCTAAATTGGGCGCGTAGCCGCCCTCGTCGCCGACAGAAGTGGAAAGACCCCTTTCCTTCAGTATGGATGCAAGCTTATGGAATACCTCCGCGCACCAGCGCAGGCCTTCCTGAAAAGACGGCGCGCCGACCGGCATAATCATAAATTCCTGAATATCAACGTTATTCGCCGCGTGCGCGCCGCCATTCAGTATATTCATCATGGGAACGGGCAGAGTGTCGGCATTTACACCGCCGATAAAGCGGTAAAGGGGCAAATGGAGCGCGTTTGCGCCGGCCCGTGCCGCCGCAAGCGAGACGGCTAAAACAGCGTTTGCCCCCAGTTTCGATTTGTCTTTTGTGCCGTCAAGTTCCATCAGCCTGCGGTCAATGGCGGCCGTGCGGGTGCTGTCCCAGCCGTTGAGGGCATCGTTTATCACCGTGTTAATGTTTTCCACTGCCTTTGTAACGCCCTTTCCACCGTAACGAGAGGAATCCCCGTCACGCAGTTCAAGAGCTTCAAATGAACCTGTGGAGGCTCCGCTTGGGACAGCTCCCTTGCCGACAGTACCGTCGTTCAGCGTCACCACAGCTTCAACCGTGGGGTTTCCTCTTGAATCCAGAATCTCCCGGCCCAAAATATTTTTAATACGAAAATCAGACATATTAATTGCCCTCCTTATATTTCGTTTGCCTGAAAGTTAGCAAAAGCTAACTTTCAATATTAAAATAGCATAAATTTTTGATAATGTCAATCCTTACAGGAAATTTATTCTGTGAAAAATGATGATGCGGAATTCTGTAAAATTATGATGAAAACCCCTTTGCAATAACGGTGGAAAATGTTAACATTTGGCGGATTAACTTGATAATTGCCACTTTTTAGGGTATAATCAAACCAGTTATAGCAATCGGCAAGCCATGACGGTTTTTCTCCCTCTGCCACAGCCGGGAGGGGACGCGCCTGACAGATAAAATCCCGTTTATTTTACAATATTGCTGTAGATTTGAATAAATATTACATAATTGGAGTGAATGAATTGAAAAGTCTGACAAAGCGGATTGTAACAGGGACAATTTCGCTCATTTGTGCTGCTGCGGTTTCGGTGACATTCCCGCCGGTCGTTTCTGTGGCGGCATCGACTGCAAAAACAATGGACTATTTGAATCTGCGCGAAGGTGCAGGTATGAATAAAAAGGTTATTTTAACGCTGGGCAAAGGGATTGCCGTAACGGTATTGGACGCCTCCGACCCAGCATGGGCGAAAGTGCAGACTTCCAGTGGGAAACAAGGATACTGCAACAAACAGTATCTTAGTATATCCGGTATGATTACCGACAATTCTTATGCATCTCCAACCGCTTCGGGAACAGCAGCTGTAACGACGGCGTCGCTGAATCTGCGCGAAGGAGCAGGAACATCCAGAAAGATAATCGTAACCCTTGCCAAAGGCACTTCTGTTAAGGTGATAGACAATTCCAACGCCGCATGGGTAAAAGTACAGACGGCGAGCGGAAAACAGGGCTATTGCAGCAGAGAATTTCTAAAAATAACGGCATCGTCCGGTTCGGGTGCGGCTCCAACCGGCTCAGGCACAGCGCCATCAGCGGGTTCCTCGTCCGTTACGGCGGTTACGACAGATTACCTGAACCTGCGTGAGGGCGCAGGCACAAATTATAAGGTTACGCTTACGATCAGCAAAGGAATTACGCTGACGGTTCTGGACAACTCCAATGCGCAATGGGCCAAGGTACAGACTTCAAGCGGAAAGCAGGGCTATTGCAGCAAGCAGTTTCTGAAAATAAACGGTTCGACGGGGGCAACATCCCCCAGCACCCCCGCCTCCGGAGGAACGTCAGCTGCCGGTACGGCGACAACGACGTCTTCTTTGAATGTGCGCAGCGGCGCGGGAACCGGCTACGGGATTGTCGTCACACTGGCGAAAGGCGTTTCCGTTACCGTAACGGACAATTCCAATTCGGTCTGGGCAAAAATTAAAACTTCTGACGGCAAAACAGGATATTGCAGCAAACAATATTTGAAGATGGGCGCTACAACAGGGACAACTCCCGCCAATACCACGCCGTCTGCGGGCACGTCGGGTTCTTCCACCGCGACGACCACCGCTTCCTTGAATATGCGTAGCGGCGCCGGCTCCAGCTTCAGCATTATTGTAACACTTGCCAAAGGCACGACGGTTACTGTAACGGATAATTCCAATTCGGCGTGGGCAAAAATCAAAACTTCGGATGGTAAAGAGGGCTATTGCAGCAAAGAGTTTTTGAAAATTTCTGCAGCGCAGACCGATACGGGTACCAATACCGGAACAGACACGGGTACAGGGACTGACACAGGAACCGGCACAGGCACAGGTACTGACACCGGTGCCGATACCGGTGCCGATACCGGTAATGGTACGGACACAGGCTCGGATTCCCATACCATTACCGGTGCAAGCGTGACGGCCGATATGCTCCGCCTGAGGGAGACGCCGGATACGAGCGGCAAAATTCTTGCAAATCTGCCGAAAAATACAAGCCTTACGGTGCTGGATACCTCGAATTCATCCTGGACAAAGGTCAAAACCGCCAGTGGCGTTATGGGCTATGTCAGTTCAGAATTTATTCAGCTTCATTATTCCGATGACGTGACGAATACCACCGGGCTTTCCCTCTCCACGACATCTCAGAGCATCCCGGCGGGGAAGACGCTGTATATTCAGGCGCGTATTTCGCCGAGTGGAACCTATGTGAGCTGGACCAGCAGCAATCCCAATGTGGCTACGGTTTCCAACGGATATGTGTATGCCGTGTCAAACGGTTCAACGGTCATTACCGCTAAATCGGGGACGTATACGGCTTCCTGCAATATCACCGTAACCGATGCGGAACCGGTAAAAACCGCATTTGCTTCTCCGAATATAGCAAGCACCGGTGCGTCGGTGACGTTAACCGCGGTTACCGATACGACCCGCGACGGCGTGCAGTTTGTCATTACGATGCCGGACGGCAGCAGAAAATCGCTGAATGCCGATTCCTGCACGGAAGAAACCCAATTGAACTACCATACAAAAAAATGGACCGCCACAACGACCTTCAGCGCGGCCGGAACCTATTCCTTTACCGCACTGTCATTGAAGAACGGAAGCATGAGTTCGTCCGGCTACACTACCAACGCGTATGTTTCCGCGCAGCAGGACTTTACCACGACCTCCGGTGAAGAGCGCAGGGCAAGCGACCAGATGATAGCCCTGATTGCGAAATGGGAAGGCTACAGCTCCACCGTTTACGCCGATCAGCTGACGTCGAACCAGGTGCCTACCATTGGGTACGGGTGCACATTTGGCGCGAACGCGGTATTCTATAACAATATGACGGAAACGGAAGCATGGTCGCTTCTGGTCAACAAAATCAATAATTCCTCCTATACATCCGAGCTCAATAAAATGATACAGAACAACCATTTCCTGATGAACCAGAATCAGGCCGACTGCCTGATTAGCTTCGCCTATAATGTCGGCGCGGGCTATTTTAACAGCAGTTCGGAGATGGATTTCAGAAGGATTATGAAGAACGCGGTTGTTCCGCCGTCGCTTTTCTCAGGGGAGACGCTTGCGGCGACGGTGACGAAGGATACCATTGTTAGAGATCAACCCGGCATGGGCGGGGCAGAGGTATGCAGTGTCCTGTCCGGAACATCACTGAATGTGACCGAGTGCAGCTTCGCCAATACGAAGGACGGCTGGTATAAGGTGCAGCTTTCCGACGGAAGCACGGGCTGGGTCAATTCCGGTTACATCAATCTGTCGAACTCCGATTCCCTGACACACGACCTGAATTACACCAACGCCAATGCTTTCGGTTCGGATTTAATCCGCTGGAATCAGGCGGGCGGCAAATTCTATACCGGCTTGTTCTACAGAAGGCTAGGTGAAGTGAACGTCTACAACTATGGCGATTATGAAGCGGTCAAATATAACCGGTACAATTACACCTACCCCAATGCCGCGGCCGGACTGAGCTAAAAGGAGTGGGGAACGAACTCCCCCAGTCAGGCCTCGTCTGCCAGCCCCCTCAAAGAGGGGGCCTTTTTTTGCCTCCCTCTTTGAGGGAGGTGGCCCGGCGCGACGGAAGGAGTTGTACACGAATAATATAACGCAAAGAAGGCGCCCACGGACATTGTCCGTGGGCGCCTTGTAAATGAAGTAGTAATATGCTGTAATAAATTACTGTAAGAGTTTCAGAACGTTCTGCGGCTGTGTATTCGCCTGAGCAAGCATGGACTGAGCGGCCTGAGCAAGAACGTTGTTCTTGGTCATTTCCATCATTTCCTTAGCCATGTCAACGTCACGGATACGGCTTTCAGCGGAAGTTAAGTTCTCGCTTGTTACGCCGAGGTTGCTGACGGTGTGCTCAAGACGGTTCTGCAGTGCGCCAAGGTCGGCTCTTGTGCCGGAAACTTGGTTGATTGCAGCGTCAATTGTTGCAATTGATGCTTTTGCATCATCCTGTGTGGCAACGGAAATATTGCTAAGACCTAAGCCTTTTGAACTCATATCGCCGATGCTCAAAGAAACCTGCTGGTCGTCTGTACCGTTTGCACCAATTTGTAATGAAAGTCCTTTACCACCAAGTTTGTCAGCCCCAATTGTCAATATGCCGTCTGTACTGTCGGTTACGGTATATCCATCAGCCGTCAGAATATGAGACAGATTGGTAACGGATGCTGCCATACCTGCGCCAATTACTACTGCGGTGTTTCCAGCAGAAACATTGTTAATTGTATCTGCGCTGCGGAATTCATAAGTTTTACCGCCAATCGTTACAGTATTACCTTCGGCTATTGTAGCAGCACCGGTCTTGAAATCAATGGTTTCGGTACCTTTTGAACCGGCAACAATAGCTCCTTGTGTTACGCCAGAAGCTCCAGAACTATTAGCGATGGACATAATCTGGGGCGCATCTGTACCTGTCGCTTTTGAAGTAAAGGTTTGTGTAGAGGCATCGTAATTGAAAAGCGATGTCAAGTCTGTGTTTAAAGCAACAGCATCGCTAAATGCTGTTTGATTGGTTCCTGCAGTGGCAGTAGCTGTAAAGGCAATATTTGCAGTTTTGAGTTCCTTACCATCAAAGTATTTGATGTCGACAGATGCAGCGCCTGCTGTTCCAGCACCAACAGTAGCAACAGCTGTACTTGAAGTTGCTACCGGTGAAGTTACTGTAACATTCGCAACGTCTGTAGTTGATGCCTTATAGTCTTTCAGGTTGCCGTCCAACAGGTTAATTTTGTTGAAATTGGTAGAAGTGGAAATTCTGTCAATTTCTTTCGTCAGTGAAGTAACTTCCTTGCTGATGTTCTCACGGTCAACATCATTCTGATAAGTACCGTTGGAAGCCTGAGTCGCCAGTTCTTTCATTCTCTGCAGAATGGAAGCGGTTTCATTCAACGCGCCTTCTGCAGTCTGTACAAGAGAAATACCGTCGTTCGCATTGTTGGTGGCCTGATCAAGTCCGCGGATCTGGCCGCGCATTTTTTCGGAAATTGCAAGACCTGCGGCATCGTCGCCGGCACGGTTGATTTTATAACCGGAAGACAGTTTCTCAAGGTTCTTGCTAACCGCATTGTTGTTGGTGTCTAACATTCTGTTAGCATTTAAAGCTGCAATATTGTGTTGAATACGCATAATTTTTTCCTCCTGAATTTTGTTTTAGTACGTGCGGCGAAACGCCGTTCACGCCTTTTTTGAAAGAACGTCCATGTTCTTTGCTGTGCAATGGGATTTCCGCTCCGGCGGGCCCTGCCGCGGCAGAAACTAAAAACAAAGGTTGCATTGTAAGCACCTTTTTGTTTTTTGCTTACAACTGATATTTCGGTATAATTCTGGAAAAGTTTAGGGGTTTTCGTAAGTTTTCCAAAATTTTTATATATTTATAGGAAGAAATATGTTACTGTTTATTTCAGCAGCTTTTTCAGCTGCTCCATAGCCTGTTTCTGGGGCACAACGCTTGCTTCCTCGTTCAGTGCGCGGGTTTCCAAAAGCTCCTTGCGCACAATTGGGATTTCCTTTGGCGCGTTGATGCAGACCTTGACGCGGTCGCCGCTGATTTCGGATACAATGATTTCAATGTTGTCTCCAATGATAATGGATTCGGAGACCTTTCGGCTGATGACAAGCACCGGAAATCCCTCCTATCTTTTATCGCTGAATAATTTATATCGGATGGGGTAGTCTGAATTATCCAGAATAATCTGTTTTGCTTTTTTGCTGTTCACGTCGATGACAATCGGCGCTTTCAGGTTGATGACGGATTCACTCAGATTCGGCTTGATCACGGCCACAACAAGGATGCAAAGGTTTTTCGCGTCGGTTTCGCCGAAATAATCCAGCTCCGACCGGGGAAACACGGGGTTGTAATCATTGACAATAGGGTAGGGGTCCACTACAACAAAGGAAGGAATATCGGAGTAGGCGGACTGAAGGTTCCAGATAATGCCGTCCTCATCCTCGTGGTAAAGAAGATATTCCCGAACGCCTTCAAAGCCTAAAATTCCTTCGTCAAAATGAATGATGTTTTGACGACCGGATTCCGTGTTTTGCAGTTCTGCGTAATTTGTCTCCATAACGTCCTCCTAATTATTTCAGCGTTTATCTGTGAGAAAAAACAGCCTCCCGAAGGCGGCTGTATTGATTCCATTATCATTAAGCGGTCACATCAAGCTTCGGCGGCTGATAGTCCGGGCTTGCGGACGGCGGAACGTACTGGGGCTTGCCCAGATACTTAATTTCCACATGGGCATATTCCTTTACGAGGAATTCCACGCTTGCGGGGGTGAATTTAAGTTTCGGTTTATTTTTTGTCAGCCAGTCATAATTCTGTTTGTCCGATTCATACTGGACGGAAAGCTGCTGTGTGTTAAAATCGACAGGGGAAAAGGGAATGCCGATCGTGTTTTCTATTGTGGGCTGTATATGCTGAACAGCAAGGGCGCCCAGTGAACTTGTATCGTCTTTTGTATTCATGAGCACACTTCCTTTCTTTAATAGATCGGCTGTATCGTTCATGGATGTAAAAATTTCATTTTCATAGGTATCCCGGGCTCCCGGTGAGTCATACTTCGTATGGACTCTTGATGTGTACCTTGTTTTATTTCTGAATTCGCGGGTATCAATATACAGCTTTGGCCTGTAGGGAGTCAAGTTGGTGAAGTCTACAATGCCCTGATTGGTAGAGGTGTCCGCTACTTCCAGCTTGGCGTTATGAATTTTCAGTTCAAATGAAATTGGAACATTTGTTATTTCTAATAACTGCTCCATGTTACCTCACCTCATTTAGCCGTCGAGCGTTATCGCATAAAGTCAAGAAATGTCGGCTGTAAAATCTGGGCGCCCACCTTTATAGCCGCGTTGTAGGCATATTGCTGGTTCAATTGTTCCGTGACCGCGTCTTCAAATTTAACATATTCGGTGCTGTCGATTTTTTCAAGGACTTTATCCCCGATGGATTCCAGATTTTTCTGTGTGGTGGTAAGAAAGGTATATTTTGCGTCGACTTCCGTCATTTTATTAAGCAATACGTCCTGCTGCTTATTAAAATTATCAATATAGGGCTTCACCGCATCATAGGAATATGTAAACCCGGTCGGATTGCTTCCTCCGTCCAGCTTGTCCGCAATCTGGCCCAACAGGTTGTAAAGGTTGTTTGAAACCCCAGTTTGAGTGCCGTCTGCCGTACCGCAGCCTAAAAAAGAAATGCCGGGTATTGAGGAATTAAAAACGCTTTGGTCATTAATTTTACCGGTACTGTCGAAGCTTAGCCCCATTCCGATATCAACATACGTGTGCTCGCCCATTAGCTTTTGGAAAGCAATTTTTCTGTCCGCGTCCGTTGCGCCGATATTGCTGGCAGCGGTAGCTGTTTGAGCGGCGGTGGTTACCGGACTGTTCATGTCGCCGGACATGGCAGCCTTTGAAAGGTCAAAGGTGACGGAGAGGTTATCCGAAGCGGGTACACTTGGGGATGCCTTCAGTGCCGCCAGCACATCGCTGTTTTTAGCCCCGGTCGGCAGATTGACAGTCAGGGTTTTTGAAGCGGTGTCAGCGGAAACGGACGGAGTCGCGCCGTCCGCGGTGGTCACCTGAATCGTGTAACCGTTGAACTGCTTGTCGCCAAGCGTAATTTGGGTGCCGTTATAGCTTAATGTTGAGCCGGCTGCAATTTCTCCGGTGTCCACGTCAATGCCGCGGTACAGTAACTTTCCATTGGAACCGACTGTAAAAGGAACGCTGCTCGTATTGGAACCGCCGAAAATATATTTATCGCCGAATTGGGTGTTCAGCTGTGACACTAATGTTTGCTGCAATCCGCGAAGTGCTTTTGCAATCGCGCCTCGGCCGGTATCCGACGTTGTGTCGGAGATTGCCTGAAGGCATTCGCCGGAACTTGCTTCTGTAAGAGTTTTGTTAACATCCAGAATTGTGGTGTGCGCCAGAAGCATTTGATCAGCCGCGTCGGCAAGATCCCCCTGATAGCTTTCATTGCTCAAATATTCGCGTCTGAGCCGGTAAGCTTTGGAAGCGGAAAACGGATCTTCCGATGCTTCGTTGAATTTCCGCAGAGTAATTTGCCGTTGGTCTGATTCATTAAGCAAACTTAATGAATTATTTAAATTTTTATTATATTGATTCATAACCATGCCCATTGTGATTCTCATGCTCATCTTGTGAATCCTCCTTACCGACGGTTGTTAATTACCTGCCTGCCAAGCCCATTTTGTTAATGATGGTATCCAATGCTTCATCCAGTGTAGTCATAACCCGGGAAGAGGCGGTCAGCGACTGATTGTACATAATCAGGTTAATTCCTTCTTCATTTACGTCCACCGAGGAGTGCGAAGCCCTTTGCGTGTCAATCTCATTAAGGGTTGAATTGTAGGCTTTGTCCCTTGTGGTAATATCCTTTTTCTGAAGACCAAGCACAGAAACAGAGACATCGGAAATATACGCTTTTATCGAAGTGGTAAAAAGGGTTTTTCCACTCACGTTGTCGCTGCCTGTCTTATACGTCGTATCCTTTTCCAGTTGATTAACCATATACAGAATATTATCTCCCACCGTCTTGGGGTCAACGCCGGGAGACGCCGCCTGCTTCGTATTCGTTACGTAAGCGCTGGTGGATGTGTTCCATTCGCTGGAAAGGCAGATGTTTCCTGCCGCCATGGGCTTGCCGTCCGTTGTGGAAAACAGGGGCTTATTGTCATTGGCTGGTGGGTTTGTACTGTTCGCTTTGTTCATTATATCTGCAAAGCTGACCGCAAGTTTGTTTAATACATTTTCATAATAGCCGATTCCGCGTTCGGTTCCGTTGGCAGCGTCAAATTCTCCATTTTCATTCAGCATGGTAAGATATCCGCTGAAAGTTCCTTCCGTCAAATCCGCGTTTGCCATGGTATACGGACTGCCGCCCCCATCATGCATAACATTTCCGTCGGCGTCTTTTGCCTGAACGTCATTTCCGTCGGTATCTTTCAGAACCATGGAAATGCCGGTATCAACGTCCGTTGTCATACCCAACGAACTGAATTTATTGTCTGAAACCAGACTGAATGATTTATCGCCGGAAACCAGATCAATATGGAGTTCTGAAACAGACCTTCCGGAGCCGATATCCACTTGTTTTGAAGAAACCTTGATATTCGCGTATTTCGAAAGTTCGTCAATCATTGTATTGCGCTGATCTATTAATTCCAAAGCGGAGGTTCCGGAGATATCTGAACTTTTAATCTCTTCATTGAGATGTGCTATGTTTTTTAAAAGACTGTTGACATTCGTAATTTCGTCATTTTGAAGAGAATCGGTTTGCTGTTTCCTTATTTCCGTTAATTTATTTGCAGCTGTATTGAACGCTTTTGTAAGCAGCTGCGCGGAACTTTTTACAATGCCTTCAAGATTGTAATCGGACGGGGTAGCGCCAAGGGTTTTCAGCTGCTTGATCAGATCCGCAAATTGGGCGCTGATACCGTCTTTGGTTGTTTCGTCAAAAATACTGGTAATGTCCTGAAGGGTGTCCAGCTGAGTTTCGGTTTTGCCGGTTTTGGCGTGCTCCGCGCGGTACCGGATATCCAGATAAGGATCCCGAATCTGGCTTACTCCGCTGCAGTATACGCCTTCACCAATGCCGATTTCACCGGATGCGTAGCGCATACCGTTTCCGCTTGAAGGAATCGCGTAGGAGTCCACACGCTGTCTGGTGTAGCCTTTGGTGTTTACATTCGCCATATTCTGGCCGGTTACCTGCAAATTGGCCCGGGCAGCCTGAATCCCGCTCTTTGCAACATAGAACCCGGAAAAAGTTGATGACATGTGCGTTCCTCCTTAAACTTTTCTGGACAGGATACTTTTGGGAGCAAATCCCTCTTCTGTTTTTGAGGAGTAAATCTTTTGAAGCTCCGGATTGTTTTTCAATTTGTTCAGGTCGTTTTTTATTCTATGCAGCTTTAACTCCGTCAGTTTGTTGCAGTTCAGATTCATTTCCTTTAAATTCAGCAATACCTGTGACAGTTCGTCAAAGATTTCCTGTACCTGCGGTTGCAGGGAGGAGCCAAACATTGGAATCAGCTGACGGAAGGTGGCTTTCGGATTGCCGGTTTGGGCGACCAGCCTGTCGCGTTCAATTTCAAGGCCTCTGGATTTCAGCATGTAAACCTCTTCGATTTTTACACGCTCGTCGATTAATTTGATGTTATTGCATGTCAGATCATTGTATTTTTCAGATTCAAGCTGCAGGAAACTTTTATAAAAATCAAGATATTCGCGCAAAAACCTCAGCAGCTTTTCAGACAGTTCTTTGTCTATCATAATATATGTCACCTGTCCTTTGGCTCATTCAGTTTGCATCCTCTTGTAACTCGTTGCTGTTTGTCAGCATGATTTTCGCGATTTCTACAGGATTTACGGCATATTGCCTGTTGTTCAGCTGCTCCTTGATTTTACTGATGTATTGCTCGTCTTTATCTTTGTTTAAATCCGCAAGGATTTTGTCTTTGGTTTCCGCAATGGTCTTGGTGCCGGTTGCTGCGTGCTGGGATATTTCGATTTTATCCATTTTACCAGTGCCTGACACCTTGCTGATACTGCTGGAAAACGCGGTCACCGCAGCTGTGGTGTCGCCATCGGTTTTATTCAACTGCTTGCCGGAATAGGGGCTGGATATATAATTGAAATTGCGATCAATATTTTTAATCATCATCATATTCACCTCTGTTGAAATTATCGGCATGTTTTTTTAAATATTTAGATGGAATCTGCTTAATTTACAAATAACTTTTTCGATATGGGAATTACGTTAGTGATTTATACAAATTTATACAAAGATATATCCGAAATGTTTCGAATCGGGTAATTTTCAGTTGACTTTTGTCATTATTTGTATATATAATTGAATAAAATATATGTTATATAACAATAATACATTGTTTATTAACTTGGTCACGAAATTTATATAGTCAGAATTACTTTGTTGATTATATGAATATTTGGTGACCAAATTTATGGAAGAAGGGATAATTTTGGATTGGTTTAACAGTGTTTCGGCTAATTTATTAAACAAAGACCTGGATGGCCTATGGATAAGGCAGCAGGAAATATCCAATAACATATCCAATGTTGAAACTCCGGGGTATAAGAGCAAATCCGTCAGCTTTGAGGATCAACTGAAAAAACTGATGTCGGCAAGCAATGAGAGCGATGGTAGCTTGATTGATCAGATTAAGAACACGACTCCTCAAATCAATATATCGGATGATGAATCGTTAAGGTTAGACGGAAATAACGTGGATGCTGAAAAAGAAAATATTGAGCTTGCAAGGACGCAGATCAATTACAATTACTCCCTGCGCGAGCTTTCAGACTATTTTTCACGTCTGAGATATGCAATCACGGATGGAAAATCCTAATACCTGTTTAGAGTAAAAAATCAGGAGGAATCAGTATGGCTTTTTTGAATTCACTGGATATCAGCGGTTCGGCCCTTACTGCGAGCAGGCTTCGCATGGATGTAATCTCTGAAAATATTGCAAATGCTTCTACAACCAAAACCGAAAACGGCGGGCCTTACCGCAGAAAAATGGTTGTTTATGAGCCGGTTGAGCAAAATTCGTTCCGTCATATTCTTGACGCAAAGATGGCTGGAAACGAATCGGACAATTTACAGAAAGGGGTAAGGGTTTCAAAAATTGTTGAGGATCCCAGTGATTTTACCCCCGTGTATGATCCGACAAACCCAGACGCGAACGATCAGGGTTATGTGATGATGCCGAATGTGGATCCAATTAAGGAGACGCTTGACATGATGTCCGTGACAAGGGCTTACGATGCAAATTTAACAGCCTTTAACGCCGTAAAGGGAATGGCGGTAAAAGCTTTGGAGTTGGGGAGGTAACGTAAATTGCTGATAACACCGATAGAGAAAATCAATTCGATCTCCGATCTTGACAGCCTGAGTAAAGCATCTTCTTCCGGAACATCTGCGGGAGTTCCGTTTCAGGATCTTTTTCAAAATGCCGTCGAAAATGTAAAATCAACCAACGCCGACGTGAATCAGGAACTTTATAAACTAACCACCGGCCAGTCTGATGATTTACATAATATTGCCATTGCTTCTACAAAAGCAACCCTTTCCGTGCAGATGCTGGTTCAACTGCGCAACAAAGCTTTGGATGCGTATAATGAAGTTATGAGAATGGGCGTTTAAAGCAAAGCATTTGGGAAGGGTGACTGCGGGTTGAACAATGAACATACAAATTAAAAAATACATTGACCCAATTGTAAACTTTTGGGGTAATTTAACAAAGAAGAAAAAAATAATTATTCTGAGCGTTTTTGGCGGAATTGTACTGATTTCCGTTATTGCGGGTATTTTGCTGAACGTACAGCCGTATGTGGTACTTTATCCGGGCATGGAACATGAAGAAGCCGTTGAGGTTATGAACGAGCTCAGAGAACGGAATATCAGCTATAAAGAGGATAACGGCACCATTTCTGTGCCAAAGGACAAGGAAAATGCGCTGAGGATGGAGCTTGCCAACGAGGGGCATCCGAAAACGGCGCCGAACTATGATTTTTTTACCAAAAATGTTGATATCATGTCAACTGATTTCGAAAAGAAAACAATAGAGAAATATCAGCTGAATCAACGGCTGGAAGCTGTTATTAAAACACTGGACTGCATCCAGAATGCGAATGTCACAATCAGCGTACCGGACAGCAGCGGCTATGCGTGGGATGAAAACGCGGAAGCGACGACTGCTTCTGTCACGGTAACGCTTGCATCGGGTAAAACGCTGGAATCTTCTCAGGTGAACGGTATCAAGCAGCTGGTTGCAAAAAGCGTACCCAATCTTAAAACGGATGACGTTGCGGTAATTGACACGAAAACCGGAAATGAATTGAGTGCTTCCAATGGAGGAAGCCAGGTAAATATTTCACAGTTTAAACTGACTATTGAAAATGAATATGAAAAAGATATTGAAAAGAATGTCCTGAAAGTTTTAACCCCGGTTTTTGGCGAAAATAATGTGAAGGTAACTGCCAAAAGCATTATGGACGTAGACAAAAAAGTGCAGGAGATTATCACATACAAGCCGTCAACAGACAACAAGGGTGTTATTAACGAGTCTAATACTCAAAAAGAACAGGAGACGGGCGGCCAAAAAACAGGCGGGGCCGCCGGTACTGAATCCAATACGGAAACCACAACTTATCCGGGCGTCACCGTCAACGGCGATACCATTTATACAAAAGACGCCGAGACTTACAAATATCTCGTCAGTCAGGTGAAGGAACAGATCCAGGGTGATGCTGCAAGTGTTCAGGATATGACGATCTCCATTGTCGTAAACAAAGAACTGATGAGTGACACACAGAAGCAGGAAATTGCAAAACTGGCTGCCTACGCTGCTGCCATTAAGCCCGAAAAGGTGGCTGTCTACAACAGCGCTTTTCCGAGTGCTGTTCAGCCTGCAAACGCTGCGGCACCATCCCTGCCTCCCTTAAATACAATTCTTGTACTTGGCGGAGCTGCATTGCTTACGCTGCTGATTGTTATCACTGTTGCAGTGATCGTCGCACGCAGGCGCAAAAAGAAGAGAATGAGTCAGCTTGCAGAACTGGAAGGCCAGGGAAATCCGGAAGAGGAAACTTCCTTAAAATCCCGCCTTAACGCGAAGGGATCAGAGGCACAGGAGAAAAAGGAGAAGCCGATTGACCTGAAGGCAATAGAAGATGCGCGGGCGGAGAAGGCTTCCAAGGAAGAGGCGCTGACAAAGGAAATTCAGGACTTTTCGTCGCAGAATCCGGAAATTGCGGCTCAACTGATTCGTTCCTGGCTGAGAGGAGACGATAGTGATGGCTAGTCATCAGATGAGCGGGCAGCAGAAGGCTGCCGCTGTCATTATCTCATTGGGCGCTGAAAATGCTTCAAAAGTCTATAAGTATTTAAAAGAAGACGAAGTGGAGCAGCTGACCTATGAAATCGCAAGAATGTCCCATATGCCTGCCGAACAGATAGAGGAAATTCTTGAAAATTTTTATCAGGTTTGTCTTACCCAGAAGGTTATTACCGAAGGCGGCATGGAATACGCGAAAAATGTGCTTGAAAAGGCATACGGTGCGCAGACGGCGTCTTCCCTTCTGGAACGCGTTACCAAGTCGTTGAGGACCAAAGCGTTTGAGTTCATCAGGAAAACCGATTATAAAAATCTGATGGCGATGATTCAAAACGAGCACCCACAGACTATTGCGCTCATCCTTTCCTATGCAAGAGCAGATCAGGCGGCCATGATTATCGCGGAACTTCCAAAAGACAAAAGGCTTGACGTTGTGGAACGGATTGCCACCATGGATCGCACTTCCCCTGAGATTATCAAAATTGTGGAAAATAATCTTGAAAAGAAATTTTCCTCGCTTATGTCTTTGGACTTCATGGAATTCGGCGGCGTCAATTATATTGCAGACATTATGAACAACATGGATCGCGCCAACGAGAAGTATATTTTTGATGAGCTGACGCGCAAGGACGCACAGCTATGCGATGAGATCAAAAAGAGAATGTTCGTCTTTGAAGATATTACCGTTTTGGACGACATGTCCATACAGCGTTTTCTGCGCGAGGTGGATTCCAAAGATCTGGTATTTGCACTCAAAGGTGCCAATCAGGAAGTTTCAGACGTTATCTTTAAGAATATGTCCAACCGTACAACCGAAACCATCAAGTCCGATCTGGAATTTACGCACAATGTCAGGCTCAGGGATGTCGAAGAAGCGCAGCAGCGTATTGTCGGCGTTATCCGGCGTCTTGAGAGCGAAGGCGAGCTAGTCATCAGCAAGGGCGGAAAGGATGAGGTTATTGCCTAATGTTATCAAGGCATCCGAATGTGTCACTGTTAAAAACGGGAGTGCTTTTCCTGCAAACAACGGGAGCATTCAGAATGTACCCAATTCATCTCCTGAAAATCTTCATGACCAGCAGCGAAAGATTGTCAGCGAAGCTTTTCAGAAAGCGCAGCAAATCATGGAAGCCGCTCAGAATTACAGCATGAACAGGGTTAAGGAGTCAACCGAGCAGATGAATCTGGAAGCCGCACAGCTTCTGGTACAAAGTCGCGAGGAAGGTTATGGCAGGGGATTTATGGAAGGCAAAAGGGAAGGCAGCGAGCTCGGCTACAGGGAAGGTTATGAGGCCGGCTGTCAGACCGGCCTGAAAAAAGCGGAAGAAGAGAATCAGGCGGCTGCCGCGGAGCTTTCACAGATGCTGGAGACAGTTGAAACCATGAAATCTGAAATCCTGAAAAAATATGAAGCGGATATTCAAAAATTGGCCGTTGCCATAGCGGAAAAGGTCATTAAACGGGAATTAAGCATGAATGAAAAAGCAATGCAGTCCATTATAACGAATGCGGTTGATTCCTATCGCAATCAGGAGTGGATTAGGATTTTGGTTCCTAAAAATACGAAAACACTTCTTCAAAGTGTGGACAAGTCGATCGTTCAGGCGCTTTGCGATGTCTCAGACAATATTAAAATAGAAGTTTCCTCCAATATGAACGACGGCGACTGTATTATTGAAATGCCCGATCAGATGATCGATGCGGGAATCAACACGCAAATGGATACAATTAAACATGCACTTCAAATATGACTGTTATGGCTAAATCTTATAAAATGGAGCGTGGAATGTTGGATTTTCAAGGCGCCTACGATGTTCTGGAAAAATTGAATCCGCTCTGTTATATGGGGAAAGTAAAGAATATTGTCGGCATGATGATAGAGACGACCGGACTGAAAGCAAATGTCGGCGATATCTGTATCATCTGCAACTCCAATGATGATAAAACGGTTATGGCTGAGGTGGTCGGCTTCAGAAACAGCAATATTCTGCTGATGGCTTACGGCGATATCAAAGGGATTGGTCCGGGCAGCCTGGTTCGTTCTACCGGAAGAAAACTGCGCGTACCGGTTGGGGATTTTTTGGTAGGCCGGACGATTGACGCCGCGGGCAGACCGATAGACGGCCTGGGGGATTTCGATGTCAAACAGTATTACGATGTCGATTCCGCCTACACCAATCCGCTTGAACGGCCGAGAATCAGCACACGCCTGAGTTTTGGAATCAAGACCATCGACGGCATGCTGACCATCGGCAAAGGGCAGAGAATGGGAATTTTCGCCGGAAGCGGCGTAGGCAAGAGCACATTGATGGGAATGATTGCGAAAAATGTCAAAACAGACGTGAATGTAATCGCTCTTGTCGGTGAAAGAGGCAGGGAAGTTACCGAGTTTATTGAAAAAGATCTGGGGAAGGAAGGACTGGCACGCTCTGTTCTGGTTGTTGCGACCTCAGACCAGCCGGCCATGTACCGTGTCAAGTGCGCGACGGTCGCCACTGCGATTGCCGAGTATTTTAAAGATCAGGGCAAGGATGTCCTGCTGATGATGGACTCCCTGACAAGATTTGCAATGGCACAGAGGGAAATCGGACTGGCGGCCGGAGAGCCTCCCATTGCAAGGGGCTACACCCCTTCCATTTATGCCGAACTGCCCAAGCTTCTGGAACGGAGCGGAAACTTCAAAGAAGGCTCCATTACCGGTATTTATACGGTGCTGGTGGAGGGGGACGATACCAATGAACCGATTTCAGACACCGTCCGGGGCATCATAGACGGACATATTGTTCTGACCCGCTCCCTTGCGCATAAGAATCATTACCCCGCGATTGACGTGAACGCCAGCATTTCCAGACTTATGAATGATATTGTTACGGAAGAACATAAGCAGGCTGCCGCGAAAATCAGGAATCTTCTTTCCGTTTATTATCAGAATTACGATTTAATTTCGATCGGTGCCTACAAGCCCGGCATGAACCACAAGCTGGATGAAGCGGTTAAAAAAATAGATGAGATTAATGCTTTTTTATGTCAGAGAACCGATGAAAGCTTTTCATTTGAAGAGACCCTCAATATGATGAAAGAGTTGTAATTATGAAAAAGTTTGCGTTTTCGTTAGAGAAAGTTCTCAGTTTTAAACAGCAGACGCTCGACATCAAAAAAAATGAGCTTGCTTTGCTGCAGATGAAGTTGATGGATTTGGAAAAGGAAATAGACGCCCTTAATGATCAATTCACCGTTACCAACCGAAGGATGGTTGAGGAATTGCAAAAAGGACTGAACACAAGCGATATGCTCATTTACAAAACGTATTTTAATACGCTCAATCAGAAAATCCTGAAATTAATCGATCAGAAAAAGCAGCTTTTAGATATCATCGCGCAGAAAAAAACAGATATTATAGCCGTGAACAGCGAAATTTCCGGACTGGAAAAGCTGCGGGACAAGCAGTTGACCGAATATGTCAAGCAGGTTCAAAAAAATGAGGAACTCGCAATGGATGAATATGTCGGTCAGGCGCGCGGCGCTTTTTAATCGCTTATTAAGTTAAATAGATAGAATATTTTGATAAGGAGGTGAAAAGTATGATACAGCAAATTACACGTACAGCAGCACCGCAAAATACCAAGGCTTCCCGGACAAAGAACAGTACAAACGCCTTTGAGTCTCTTATGCAGGCGGCGGCTCTCGACAAGACTTCAGACAGTATGGCGCAGCCGGGTTCTGTTAAGGATGAAAAGAAGGAAAACGGCAGCGGGACGGCCGCTTCCACAGCGAATACGCAGCCGACCGGCACAGCCGATGCTTCTCTTCTGGTTCAGCTGCTTCCGGCCTGTCAGGCTCCGTTCGTTCCTGTTGAAGCTTCCGGTGTCCAGCCGCAGGCAATACCGGGGAATCCGCTTCTGCCGATAGATACAGTGCAGCAGCCCGTACCCGGTGTTGAGGCAGCCGCTCAACAGGTTCAGACGCAGGCAGCCGCCACCGCCCCGCTCTTGACAGCGGATGCGGCACAGCAGCCGAAAGCGGATACTCCGGCAACCGGTTCTGTGTTTTATCGAACGATGGCAGATGCGGCCCCGTCCGAAAACGCAGCCGGTGCGCAGGAAATTTCCGTTTTAAGCTCGGAACAGCGAAGCACTCCGGTTTCTACCGCGTCAGATACAAAGGTTTCTGTGGCAAACGATCCTTCAGGTGCTTACAATACCGGTCAGGTTGAGATTCCGGCAGCCGGTTCTTCTCAGCCAAAAGCGCAGATGCAGCCGGACATTTTACCAGTGCAGCAGAATCTGCCCCAGACACAGGTGAAACGCGGCACAGATGAGTATTCCACAGCAACTGCGCTTGAGATTTTACCCCGAGATGTTTCTCTTCCCGATGAAAAAACCGTAATTCCGATGGATGGCTCCGGCCAAAGCCAGAATACGGCGCGTTTTTCAGATCTATATCAGACGGGCAATGTTGTTATTAAAATTTCCGATGCTTCGTCAGATACCGCGAAAACAACCTGCCATCAGGTTGCCGACAAAATCCTGCTCAATTATAAAGCGGGAAAGCCGGAATTCCAGATGGATCTTTATCCTCAGGATTTGGGAAAAGTGTCCGTTAAGTTGTCTATGCAGAGCGGTGTGCTTACCGTCGCTATTCAGGCGTCGAATCCAAAAACCCAGAGCATGCTGATGGAGAACAGCTCCGAAATTCGATCATTTTTGCAGACAACCGTCAACCAGCCGGTGCAAATTTTAGAACCTGCTCAGGAAAAGGCCTGGTACCAGCAGAACCAGCAGCATCAACAGAATCAGGCGCAGCAGCAGGAAGAACAGCGGCAAAATCAAAGCAACAGTAATCAAAGCGTCCGTTCACCGGACAGCAGCATCAGCACCGGCGATTTTCTTTCCGTCATGCAGCAGCTCAGACAGCTGGCTTATCCACTGTAAAAAAATTTATGGAAAGGAGAAATGTCATTGATTACCAATCAAATTAACTCCTACGCATTAGGTACGGCAGCCGATACGTCAACCCCAAAGGCAAACTCAGCATCCGACAGCTCTTCCGCCCCAAAAGTGAGCAAGGGATCGTCGCTTGGCATGGTTGATTTCATGCAGTTGCTTGCCGCGCAGTTTACTAATCAGGATCCGATGAATCCTACGGACAACACGGAGTACATTGCCCAGATGGCGCAGTTTTCTTCTCTGCAGGCGATGCAGGATCTTTCGCAAATCACTTATGCACAGTACGGCGCGTCCCTTGTAGGCAAGAAGGTTGTGGTTGCAAGCTACGACAGCAGCGGAAAATATTCGGAAATTACAGGCGTGGTTGACAGTATCAACTTTGCATCCGGTTCAAACACGATTGTCGTAAACGGCAAGGCGTATAATCTATCCTCGGTTATGGAAGTCGTGAATCCCAATGCGGTGACGCCCCCGGCTGATACAGGCGGCACAGACAATACTTCGGGAACCGGCGGCGGGAAGACAACCGCGTAGATTTCTTAGGGCATACAGTTAGGAGCAAAGTCATGGACGATATTCAGTTTAAAAAAAGCTATTCCTCGCTTATCAATCCAAATTACACGGTACCTCCTGTCGGCGCGAATACGCAGAAGACCAATGCGGCAGATCAGAGCAACAGTGAATTTGGACAGCTTTTCCGGAAATCCATTGAACAGCAGCAACAGCTTACCTTTTCCAAACACGCGCTGCAGAGAATGGATTCCAGGAACATTCAGGTTTCCCAGCAGCTTGTTTCTCAAATTAACGGGGCAGTTGAAAAGGCCAAGTCCAAGGGGATCAAGGATGCTTTGATTTTAAATGGGCAAACCGCATTTATTGTGAATGTTCCCAGCAGCACGGTGGTTACGACCATGAGCGGTCAGGAAATGACCGACAATGTATTTACAAATATTGACGGAGCCGTAATTTTATAACCGGACCTCTTGAGGAAGTTATTGAGCTTTGACCGACAGAGAAGCTCATACGGTTTCAATTAAGAAAGAGAGAGATCAAACTTATGATGAGAGCAATGTTTTCCGCAGTAGCCGGATTGAAAGCGCACCAGACCGGTATGGACGTTATCGGCAACAATATCGCAAACGTCAACACCTACGGTTTTAAATCCTCCAATACATTATATCGCGACGTGTATTATCAGACGATTGCGGGTTCGACTAACGCCAGCGGCAATTTGGGAGGTACAAATCCTTCCCAGATCGGCTACGGCGCCACCGCCGCGTCCGTGAATGTGAACAATTCCCGTTCCGGCATGGCGACAACAGGCAACGATAAAGACTGCTATATCAACGGCGAGGGCTATTTTGTGGTGAAGGACGGCGCCTCAGGTTTTCTTTACACCCGTGTGGGCGAAATGAGCTTTGACGCCGAAGGAAATCTGGTAGACGGCAACAACAGAATTGTCTGTGGCCAGTCAGACGCTACGGATGTGAGTTCAAGCGCTTTCACCCCAACGGGAATTAAAGTTACGGGTTATGGTGAATATAAGAATATCACTATTGGTTCTGACGGGAAAATTACCGGTGAAAAAGGCGGAACAGTTTATACTTTAGCCACCATAGCCATGGCCAGTATCCCAAATCCCTCCGGACTTACCCAGCAGGGCGGATCATATTACAAAGCGGTCAGCAATGTGGCTACCGATGATCATCCGATTAAATATTATGCGCCGGGCAGCGGGGAGACGGGCTCTTTGGTTACCAGCGCGCTGGAGTCTTCCAATACGGATCTGGCAAACGAGTTTTCCCAGATGATTGTAACCGAGCGTGGATTTCAGGCAAACTCGAAAATTATTACCGTGAGTGACGAAATGCTTGAGAACCTTGTCAATTTGAAGCGATAACTCCACATTCTACCGTTCGTGAAGCCGTTTTGGCTTCACGAACGGTCAGTTAATTAAAAAAGGGGTATTATTAAGATGATCAATCTTACCAATTTAAATGGTGTTTCTTTTGCTTTAAATCCAAATCTAATTGAAACAATTGAAAACATTCCGGAAACAAAAATCACTTTGACCACCGGAAAGTATTTTCTTGTTGCGGAAGATAGGCAGGATATCATCCGGAAAATAATTCATTACAACCGCCAGATATATCAGAATGCAATTAAGCTAACGGAATAGCTTAATATATACTTTTTATGTAATTTTTAACGCAAGGAAGTGTTGGTGTGGATTTTACCAGTATCGTGGGGCTGATAGTCGGTCTTGGATTGGTTATTTTCGGAATTGTATTTGACCCCTCTACCGGAGTTGTCTGGTCTACTATCAAAAATTTTATTGATTATCCCAGTATGGCAATCACTTTTGGCGGTGCGATTGCGGCTGCCGTTATTGCATTCCCTCTTTCCTATTTCAAAGACATCCCCAAACATATGAAAATTATTAATCAGCGGAATAAGTATGACCCACAGCAGTACATAAACAAGATTGTGGATTTTGCGCAGGAAGCAAGGCGAAAGGGGCTCCTTTCTCTTGAAGACAAGGCCAATCAGGAAGAAGAACCGTTTCTTAGAAACAGTATTATGCTGATTGTCGATGCAATTGACCCTGCAAAGGTAAAAGAAATTCTGGAAGATGAGCTGAACGGACTGGAAGACCGGCACTCGCACGCGTGGCAGTTCTATGAAAAGTTTGCCACCTTCGGTCCTGCTTTCGGTATGATAGGAACCCTGATCGGTTTAATTAATATGCTTGCCAACATGGATATGAATGCCGAAGGGGGAGCGACAAAAATGGCGCAGGGCATGTCCACGGCTCTGGTTACGACTTTCTACGGCTCCATGCTGGCCAACCTTTTATTAACTCCTCTTGCCCATAAATTACATATGCGCCATGATGAGGAAATGGTGTGCAAGGAAATTGTCATGGAAGGCGTAATGGCAATTCAGGCGGGGGACAATCCCAAACATATTGAAGAGAGATTAAACGCATATGTCTGCGAGAAAAAGAGGATTGAATCCGGCGGAAAAAGCCAGAGCACCCATGAGAATCCTCCTGAAGAAAAAAAGTCGAAACGGCGTAAAAAGTAAATTTGTTCATAACAACTCTAAGTGGTTTTACAATAAACAATCAGGGGTGAGAAAATGGCGCGAAAAAAAGCGGATCCCGGTGGGGGCGGACCAAACTGGCTGGATACCTATGCGGATATGGTAACGCTTCTGCTGACTTTCTTTGTTATGCTGTTTGCCATGTCTACGGTTGATGCTTCCAAGTGGCAAACGCTTGTAAAAGCATTTTCAACCAACAAACAGGCTACGGCAAATATAGAGCAGGCAGTACAGACGAACCCATCCAACCCCAACAGCGGCGACAAGTTTGACGCCGGTGACAAAAACGAAAACAGCCCATCAAAAAGTGCAGCTCAAAGTGCAGCTCAAAGTGCAGCTCAAAGTGCAGGGGATACAGGTAATATTACAGAAGTAAAAGATTTTGACAGTTTATATAAATATTTTAGTGATTATGTCAAAAAAAATGGGCTTCAAGATTCCGTTAAAGTGTATAAAGGTGATAATTATACTTTTATGACTTTCCAAAACAGTATTTTTTTTAATGGGGACAGCTCAGAACTGCGTGACAGTGGGAAAAAAATACTGGACTTTCTTTCTAACGGAATTAAAAATATTCCGGATCAGATTGGTGAAATTCGATTCTTTGGCCATACTGCCCGTGCCGGGAATTCAACGACTGCTACCGCACAGGCTTTTGACCGCGCGCTGTCGTCGGACAGGGCAAAAAATGTTTTGCTGTATGTCCAGTTGAAAAATATAATCGATCCGACAAAAATGGTTTCAGAGGGCTATGGGGAATATCGGCCCATTGTACCGCATAACGGTACGGAAGCCAACAGAGCGAAAAACAGAAGAGTTGAAATCTATATCTCCAAATCGGGGAAGACCAGCTCGGTTTTGGATCAGGTTTATAAAGATATTCAATCGGCAAGCAGTAAAAGCACTGCAAGCAGCAAATGATTGATTTGAACAGCATTAAATTTTCCGCGTCAAATACGAACGCATGAAAATGTGTTTTGATTTTGATTATTAAATGCGGGGAATGGGAGGTTTTATGGCAGAAGTATTGTCACAGAAGCAAATTGACGAGTTGCTGGGAAACTTGCAAAGCGGTCATGTCGATTTTAATGAAATAGAAGAACAGTCGACGGCTCCTAAAATAAAGGAATACGACTTTCTGTCGCCTAAAAAATTTACACGGGAGCAGCTGAAGCTTTTAGATAATGTTTTCGACAATTTCTCGAGGATGTTTAGCCTTCAGCTTGGCGGAATGCTCCGATCTACCTGCCAGATGGAAATCATTCAGGTTGAAGAAGAAGAGTACCGGGAATTTAACAATGCTTTGGGAGATTCCATCCTGGTGGCTATTTTCGGAATGCATAACACAGAAAACAAAATCGACGACAAGCAGATATTAATCGAATTGTCCCGTCCCATCTCCTTTTCAATTATGGATCGTATGCTGGGTGGTAAGGGAATGGGTTATGAGATTGAAAGAGATTATACAGATATTGAACTTTCCCTTCTGGAATATCTATTCAAACAAGTTTCCCCTCTATTAAACAACGCGTGGAGCAATTATATGGAGATTGACCACACGTTGGATATGATTGAAACCAATTCCCGATTAATTCAATTGATACAACCGGATGAAGCGGTCGCGATTATTGCAATCGAAATAACGCTTGAAAACCTGAAGGGAAATATGAATATCTGTTTGCCCGCTTCCTCGTTGGAGGAAGTGTTTCGTATTTTTAATTCCAAGTATGTGAAATTGCCCAAAAAGGATGATCCGATGGTGGAGCAACAGCGAAAGCGGGGCATTATGCATGGATTGAGAAGTTCCCCGCTTACGGTTCGTGCGGTATTAGGCAAAACAGAAATCAGCCTGAGAGAATTGCTTAATTTGCAGGCAGGTGATATTATTCCTCTTAACACTCAGGTTAATAAAGCTTCCATTGTTCTGGAAGTGGAGGATTTGCCGTGGTTTACAGGCGTTGTAGGAACGAAAAAGAAAAAATACGCAGTTAAAATTGACAAATCTCTTCAATAAATGATGAAAGGTGATTTCTATGGAGCCAAATAATGAAGAAACTTTTTCTGCTATGGACATTGATGCCATAGGGGAGATACTGAATATCAGCTTAGGTTCATCCGCGACTTCTGTTTCAGAAATGTTGGAACAAAGGGTCAATATAACGACGCCGCATGTTGAAATTATGCCTTCCAATCAGGTTCACTTTGAATCGATGGAGCCCGCTGTCGCGGTCGAAATCAATTATGTCAGCGGCCTGAGCGGAAGAAACATCCTGATTCTGAAAGAATCGGATGTAAAGGTAATTGTCGGCCTTCTTCTTCATACCGATTATTCCGATCAGGAATTTGTAATGGATGAGATGAGCATAGGCGCCATCTGCGAAGTAATGAATCTGATGATGGGCGCATCCGCTACGGCGCTTTCCCAGTTCCTGAACATGTCGATCAACATTTCACCGCCGAACTCCTTTCAAATTGACAATTCAGAGCAGTTTAAAAACAAATATTTTAACGATAAAGAAGATGTTGTCACCGTTAAGTTTAATCTGATGATCGGGGACTTGGTTAACAGTGAATTTATCAGCTTGATGACAGTCGACCTCGCAAAGGAACTGATTTCATCTTTCAGCTTTGGATCATCGTCTGCCCCGGAGGAAAAACCGGCCGAGCCGGTAAAGCAGTCCCCGCCGCCGGTACAGCACCCGGAACCGGCAAGAGTATCCCAACCGACGTCGGCGGCCGGAAAGCCGGAACCACCGGTATTGGCACCTGAACCGGCTGTCATGCCGGAGCCGCAGCAGAACTATAATGTCGGAAGAATTTCCTATCAAAACTTCGACAATGACGATGCGGTACTCACAAGCGATCAGAGCAATAACCTGAATATGATTATGTCCGTCCCTCTTCAAATTACTGTTGAAATCGGCCGCATCAAGAAACCGATTAAAGATATCCTGGATTTTACTTCGGGAACTATCGTGGAATTGGATAAACAGGCCGGCTCTCAGGTCGATGTCTTTGTTAACGGCAAAAGGATAGCCAAGGGAGACGTTGTCGTTGTAGATGATTTTTATGGCGTGAGGATAACCGAAGTGCTGAGCAATAATGAAATAATGAAATTAATTTAAAACGCCGTAAGGTGTATTTTAGGAGGAACAGAAATGAGTAAGAAAATTATGTTGGTCGATGATGCAGCTTTTATGAGAATGATGATTAAAAATACCCTGCAGCAGAATGGTTATACGGAAATTGTCGAAGCTGAAAACGGGGAAAAAGCACTCAGCGTTTATGCGGCGGAAAAGCCGGATTTGATTCTTATGGATATTACAATGCCTGTTATGGACGGTCTGGAGGCCCTGAAGCACCTGAAGGAAATGGATGGAAACATCAAGGTGGTAATGTGTTCCGCCATGGGACAGGAAGCAATGGTTGTTGAGGCGTTAAAGCTGGGTGCAAAGGACTTTATTGTTAAGCCGTTCAAACCGGACCGCATCATGAAAACCGTAAACGGGATTCTGGGGGCCTGATGCTGTCAGCTGAATTTGGGAGGAACTGTGTTGAATTTTGCTTTGGGCGCTTTGCCGCTGCTCAGTTTTGCGTCTGATATCTTACCGTTGTTTTTTTCACTGATTGCAATCGTTTTTGTGTTGTATCTTTGTTATGCATTCAGCAAATTTATGGCAAACAGGGTAAGCAATGTTTCCAAGTCCGGCAATATAAGGGTCGTTGAGCGGGTGGCCTTAACGCAGGACAAGGGACTTGTTATTGTTGAAGTTTGCAAAAAGTACTATTTGATTGGCTTTGCGAACAACAATATTGAGATTCTTAAAGAACTGGATGAATCGGAATTGAATATCCAGAGGCCATTGCAAAAGGATACTTTTCTTGATGTTTTAAATTCGACGCTGAAAAGCAGATGGGATGTGAAGATGAGTGACACACTTTTCAGAAGAGCCAACAAAACTGACGATGCCGGAGACAAAGACAAAGAAGAAAAAAAATAAAGTCGGCAAAAAGGCTCTGACTCTGATCACAATCTCTCTGGTTCTGATTTTTCTTCTTCCGCTCCATGCCTCCGCCGCGTCCGTCAATGTTGATGTGAACGGCAAAGGGGTTGACACTCTTGAAATCATTGAGATGTTCACGGTTCTTGCCCTTGCGCCTTCCATCCTGATTATGACGACTTGCTTTACCAGAATCATTATTGTGCTGTCGTTCTTGCGAAACGCGCTGGGCTTGCAGCAGACGCCTCCGAATCAGGTTTTGATCGGTATTGCGCTGTTTTTGTCGCTTTTCATTATGTCTCCGGTTGTGAACGAAGTGAACACGCAGGCGTATCAGCCTTATAAGGAACAAAAAATCACGCAGGAACAGTTTTTACATAAAGCGGCCGTTCCCATGAAAAAGTTTATGCTGAAGCAGACCAAAAAAGATGATTTGAATCTGTTTATCAATCTTTCAAAGGCCAAGGCGGTCAAGTCGGTTGACGAATTGTCCATTACGGTTGTGATTCCCGCATTTATGACGAGTGAATTGAAGAGAGCCTTTACAATCGGCTTTTTGATTTTTATTCCCTTTCTGATTATCGATATGATTGTTGCAAGCACGCTGATGTCGATGGGGATGATCATGCTTCCTCCGGCAATGATTTCGCTGCCGTTTAAACTGCTGCTTTTTGTGCTTGTGGACGGTTGGGGACTCCTGTTCAAAACGCTTGCTGTCAGCTTCAATATGTAGTTTGCCGCTCAAAAATCGTCTGAAAGGTGTGCGACCATGACAATATCAGAAATCACAGAGGTTTTACAGGCTGCAATGGTTGCGGCACTCAAGTTATCGGCCCCTATTCTTATTGTCAGTGTTGTGCTCGGATTAGTAGTTTCCATTTTTCAGGCAGCCACACAAATTCATGAACAAACCCTCACTTTTGTTCCCAAACTGGTGGCCATCGCGTTGATTCTGGTGATCTTAGGGCCATGGATGATGGAAACAATGAATGATTTTACAAGATACATCTTTACCATGATAACAAAATTAAGTTAACGGGAACCTCTGTTTCCAGAACGGCGGGAAGGTGTGGTCGTAAACGAAATATGGAATTGAATTATGATTTTACTCTTCTGCTTTTCATTTTCATGCGAATGTCCGGCTGCATTATGTTTAACCCGATTTTGGGCAGAAAAAATCTTCCGGTAATTGTTAAAGTGGGCCTTACCATGATGCTGACCGTTTTTTCCTATCATCTTGTTCCGGCCCAGACCATTGAAATCTCTTCGTTTCTTGTCCTGTCCGTCAGTTTACTGAAAGAGCTTCTGATCGGCTATACAGTAGGGTATGTCATTCAGCTGTTTTTATCAATCATGCTGATCAGTGGTGAGAACATGGACATGCAGATCGGTATTTCCATGTCAAAGATTTACGACCCCCAGAGCAATGTATCCATGCCGCTTTCAGCCTCGTTAATCAATACTATGTTTATTCTGATCTTTTTCGCTGTAAACGGCCACCTGACACTGATACAGATTTTTATCAAGCTGTGCGTCATGGTCCCTTACGGCAGCCTTCGGTTTGAACCGGCAATGTACCAGCAGCTTGTCGATATGTTTTCCCTTATTCTTGTGTATGCGGTTAAAATGGCGCTGCCCATTCTTGCGGCAGAGCTTATTACCGAAATTGCTGTGGGTTTGGTAATGCGGGCTGTTCCTCAAATTGATGTTTTCGTAATTAATATACAGTTCAAAGTGATCCTTGGCTTTATTATCATCATTATTATGGCGCCGCCGCTTGCATCTTTTCTTGAAAAGCTGATTTTATTGATGTTTGACAATATCAATCAGGTGTTTCAGACGTTGCTGTAGCTTTCGCTTCGTTCAAATCTGTGCTTTAGGGGGGATGATATGGCAGCCGACAGCAGTAAAACAGAAAAAGCAACCCCTAAAAAAAGGGAAGATGAACGCAAAAAAGGTAATATTTTTCAAAGTAGTGATGTAGTCAGCGCACTGTCCATTCTAGCTCTTTTTCTTGTTTTAAAAATGGCGGTTCCCTTTATATATCATTACCTTTCAGCATTTCTTGCCAAATACATTGCATACATAAAGACGGTGCGGGCGCTTTCCTCAGAATTTGCGATGGATGTCGCAAAAGATGCTTTGATCGCTCTCTTTTTATTGGCGGGGCCTGTGATGCTCACGGCCATAGCGGTGGGTGTAATCGCGGCCGGAGCGCAGACCAGGTTTAAAGTATCCAAGGAAAATTTGAAAATAAAATTCTCCAGGATCAGTCCCATTCAGGGAATGAAACGACTGTTCTCTCTCCGTTCCATAACGGAACTGATCAAGGCGATGCTCAAAATTTCTATTATTTTTTATATCCTGTATTCCTCGTTTATGAATATAGCAAAGTATTTTACAAAACTGATGTTTGAAGACGTTTTTGACGCAGTGATCTTCATTATGAATTCCATTATTGATATCGTCATTCAGCTTTCCATGGTGTTTATTTTAATTGCCGCTTTTGATTACCTGTACCAGTGGTGGGAATACGAGCGGAATATCAAGATGTCCAAGCAGGAAATTAAAGAAGAATACAAGCAAATGGAAGGCGACCCGCAGATCAAAGGGCAGATCAAGGAACGGCAGCGTAAGATCTCGATGCAGAGGATGATGCAGCAGGTGCCCACTGCGGATGTAATCGTAAGGAACCCAACCCATTTTGCCGTAGCACTTAAATATGATATAGAAAAAAACAACGCCCCGATCGTTGTTGCCAAAGGGCAGGACTATATGGCGCTGAAGATTATAGAGATAGCAGAGAAAAACAAAATCCCCATGACTGAAATGGACTGTTCCCCGTTGAACAGACAAAGAATAAAAGCCCTGTCGTAGAATAGCTGGGATTTAGACGGCCTTGCTCCGGATCTCAAACGGAGTGAAGCCGTCTTTCAGGTTGATGCGTTCATAATTGT